>Ga0268360_1000079_pt1 | contig 221888 bp, 180 predicted proteins | sample BioMet11_FD_192465 | JGI IMG/M metagenome (GOLD analysis project Ga0268360, IMG submission 192465) | Sewage microbial communities from Oakland, California, United States - Biofuel 11 (Illumina Assembly) | ecosystem: Engineered > Wastewater > Sewage > Unclassified | place: USA: California... | reverse complement strand
AACCTGCTAATCAAACGGCATGTGTCGGAAGTCCGGTTAATTTTTCTGTTTCCGCAACAGGTTCCGGAATTAGTTATCAGTGGAGAAAAGGAACCACGAACTTAGTCAACGGAGGCAATATTTCTGGTGCCACTACGGCTATGCTTACTATTGATCCTGTGAATATCTCCGATGCTGCAACAGACTATAATGTTGTGATCACAGGGACATGTTCTTTAGAAGTACTAATTTCAAATAATGTTTCTCTAATTGTTGACACTGCCCCGAATATTACCTCACAATCTGAAAATCAAACATTATGTGCTGGAGGTTCAGTAAGTTTTTCAGTGAATGCAACAGGGAATAACCTTACCTATCAATGGAGAAAGGGAAATGTTGTTTTAATTAATGGAGCAAATATTTCAGGAGCAAATACGGCTATGCTAACATTTGATCCTGTTTTTATCACCGATGCTGCATCGGATTATAATGTTGTTATCACCGGGACATGTTCTCCGGATGCAACTTCTAATAATGTTTCACTAATCGTTAATTCTGCCATAGACATTACTACAGAACCTACCAATCAAATAACATGCGAAGGAAGTTCAGTAAGTTTTTCGGTGGCTGCAACAGGAACCGTTCTTACCTATCAATGGCGAAAAGGAGAGGAAATTTTAGTCAACGGAGAAAATATTTATGGAGCAACTACTGCTACGTTAACATTTTATCCCGTAAAAGTCTCTGATTCTGCATCAAACTATAATGTTGTTATTACAGGAGCATGTACGCCAATAAGCACATCTTTCGAGGCATCGCTTTCGGTATGCGACTTAGGAGGCATTCCGTCTTTTGAAGTAACAAATAAAGCAGTTACTGTTTATCCTAACCCATTTACAACTTCGATAATCATTACAATAAATGATGTATCGCTAATTAGCAACTGCGAATTGAGAATATACAATGTTATGGGAAAAGAGGTAAGGAATACAAATCTAACCAAAGAACTAACCAATCTTGAAGTAAGTTACCTTCCTGCAGGAATTTATTTTTACAGAATAATCGGTAAAAATAAATTAATACAATCAGGCAAGCTGGTTTCACAACAATAAGTCTCCTAATTGGAAAAGCTCTCATCCGATATTTATCAGGATGAGAGCTTTTGTTTTTTACTCAATGTGTGAATCATGTAACTCTTTCCTTTAATTGTGTAATGCTTCTGGGAATTAAAGGATTTACCTTTGTTCTATAAAATTTATTAACAATTTAAAATTCAAAAAAATGAACACTACAGAAGTAAAAGGAAACTGGAATGAGCAGAAAGGCAAGCTCAAACAGAAATTTGCAATCTTAACGGATAATGACCTGATGTTTGAAGAAGGCAAGAAAGATGAGATGTATGGAAAACTTCAAATCAAACTTGGCAAAACAAAAGAAGAATTGCACAAGATTATCTCATCGCTTTGATCATCTTCTTTTTGTAAAAATCACTCAATACTATTTTAAAAGCAATTAAAACAAAACAAAATGAAAAAATCAATTTTTATCCTCGCTGCATCAGCGCTTATAGCAGGAACAATGTTAACCAGCTGCAATTCGCCGTCTAAAAAAGTAGAAAACGCAAAGGATAATGTGCAGGATGCAAAAGAAAATGTGCAGGACGCTAAGGATAATGTGGTAGAGGCCAAACAGGAACTAAACCAGGCGTTAAAAGACTCTATTCAACAATTCAGAAAAGAATCGGAAGAAAAAATCAGCGCTAATGAAAAAAACATTGCTGAATTTAAAGTAAGAATAGCAAAAGAGAAAAGGGAAAACAAAGCCAAATACGAAAAGAGATTGGCCGAGTTAGAACAAAAAAACAGCGATATGAAAAAGGATCTTCAGGAATTTAAAGAAGATGGACGAGAAAACTGGTACTCCTTCAGGCTCAAATTCAACCATGATATGGACGAACTCGGAAAAGCTTTGAAAGGGTTTACTGTTAAAAATAAGTAAAGCAACAGCCTGGTCTAAGGGCTTGGCTTCTTTTTCTTATTAAAAAGGATTAATTCAAAAAATGATATTTCAAACATAATAATGTAAATTTTAAAAATTAAAGTCATGGGAAATCTACTCTATTTCATAGCAATAATCTTGGTTATTGCATGGGCAGTCGGTTTTTTTGCCTACAGTGCCGGAGGCATCATTCACATTCTTCTTATTATAGCAATTATTGCAGTAATACTTAGGATTATACAAGGAAGAAAAGTCTTTTAAAACATCACATCAATAACAATCATTTAAAAATAAATTTATGAACTCAGGAAAAGTATTATTAGGCGTATTGGCCGGCGTCGCTGCCGGTGCATTTTTAGGGGTGCTATTTGCCCCCGATAAAGGTTCGGATACACGAAAAAAAATATCTAAAAAGGGCGAAGACTATGCAGATGCATTAAAGGAAAAATTCAATGAATTTCTTGACAGTATCTCCGACAAATTTGAAAAGGTAAAGGAAGAAGTGTCCGACTTTGCCGAACAAAAAAAGTCCAAAATAAAAGACAAAATAGAAGAAGCTGAAAAAGAGTTTTAACCATCAATGGTTGAATTGTTTTTAAGGTAATTTAAACTTTACGGAAAAACTTAATGAAATGTTATCATAATCGAAGCTATGGAAGACAATGTGAAGTCAATTGAATTACTATTGGAAAGAGCTGTTGAATACGGCAAAACAAGTTACGAACTAGCAAAATTTAAAACCCTGGACAAAACATCGAATGTGGTTTCCTCATTTATGCCTCATTTTGTTGTTTTTGTCTTAATAGGGTCAGTATTGCTTTTTTTAAATTTGGGATTAGCTTTATGGCTCGGCGAAATTCTTGGCAAAACCTTTTTCGGGTTCTTTTTGGTAGCTGCTTTTTATGGTTTAATAGCGATTGTCGTATACTTCTTCATGAGTAAATGGATTAAGAAGCTTATCTGCAATTATATCATTAAACAGTTGTTTAAATAAAATCACATGGAAAACATAACCTCAACTGCAGGGCTTAAAAATGCTATTCAATTATTAGAAGCTGAGCAAGTTTTTAAAGGACAGCTATTGAAAGAACAATTCCACCTTACCTGCGAGGGTTTAAAGCCCTTTAACCTACTTAAAAGTACTTTGAATAATGTAGTTTCATCACCATACTTGATCGATAACATTTTGGGTGCTGCCATTGGTTTGGCTACCGGTTATCTCTCAAAAAAAATAGTTGTAGGAACATCAGGTAAAATATTTAGAAAACTTTTCGGGTCAATTTTACAGTTAGGAGTTACAAACGCTGTAGTTCAACACCATGGCTCTATAAAATCATTTGGTCAGTTTATCTTTCAACATATTTTCCACAAAAAAAAACGTATATCTTCATGAGCGGAGTGAATAAATGAATTCTAAAAGGTCGTGAACTTATGCCTTAACAAACTCCTTTAAACTAAACGCAGCGATCTATTAAGCACCTTTTAAAAAAATATGAGTTTCAAAAAATAAATTATGTCTGAGAGTATAGATAAAGTATTGAAATTCCCTTTTTACGCTAAGGCATCGCTCCTAATAATCGGATTGTATGTTTTTGTCAGCATTCTAAATATAGCTCAGGGCATTATTGTCCCCGTGGTTTTCGCTGTCATTATTGCCATCGTGCTACACCCGGTTGTAAATTTTTTTGTACGAAGAAAAATAAACAGGGTCGTAGCTATTGTAATTACTATATTCCTTACCTTCATAATTATTGCCGCATTTATTGCTCTTTTATATTCGCAAGCAATTCGGTTTAGCGAATCATGGCCAATACTGGTTAATAAATTTACGGAAGTACTCAACCAATCCATCACCTGGACTTCCGGCTATCTCAATATAAACCCAACAATAATCCATGAATGGATTACAAAAACCAAAGACGAACTATTAAATATCAGTAACGATACAATTGGGCAAACGCTTGTTACTGTCGGCACCGGAGTAATGATATTATTTTTAATTCCTGTATACGTTTTTATAATATTATATTACCACAGGCTCCTGATTGAGTTTATCCACAGGGTTTTTGGCAAAAGCGACCAAAGCCAGGTAAACGAAATAATTACCCAGACTAAAACCGTTATTCAACGCTATCTTGTAGGACTGGTTATCGAAGCTGTGATGGTAGCAACGTTAGATGCCACTGCTCTTTTGATACTTGGAATTGATTATGCTATTCTGCTCGGTATTATTGGTGCATTGCTCAATGTAATTCCATACATCGGTGGAATCGTGGCAGTAGCATTGCCAATGATGATTGCTTTGGCCACTAAATCAACAGCCTGGTATGCCGTTTACGTTCTGATAGCCTATTACGTCATCCAACTGATAGACAATAACTATATTGTCCCCATAATTGTTTCTTCAAAAGTTAAAATCAATGCGCTTTTCGCTATAATTGTGGTATTTGTAGGGAATGCTTTATGGGGCATACCTGGGATGTTTCTTTCTATACCGCTCCTTGCCATCGTAAAACTCATTTTCGACCATATTGAACCTTTAAAACCCTGGGGATTTTTATTGGGCGACACCATGCCCCCATTATTAAAAATAAATCCAATCTTAAAAAAATTAATAAAAAAATCTAAATGATAGAAGTTAAAAAAGAAGGTATATTATTAACGAGAACCAATTTGGAGTTTGAAAATGAAGGTGTTTTAAACCCCGCAGTAATACGCGAAGGCGACAACATTCATCTTTTTTACCGGGCAGTACAAAAAGGAAACCATTCGACTATTGGCTATTGCCGACTTGATGGACCGTTGACAATTGCCGAACGATGGGATAAGCCTTTCATGGTTCCTGAATTTGATTATGAATCGCAAGGTATTGAAGACCCACGAATTGTAAAGATTGACGACCTGTATTATATGACCTATACGGCTTATGATGGAACAAATGCTCGAGGGGCTTTAGCTACATCAAAAGATTTAATGCATTTTGAAAAGCAAGGAATTATTGTTACTTCCATGACTTATGCGCAATTTGTCGCACTTGTAGAAAAAGCGGGTAAAGTAAACGAAAATTACTATACAAATCGTAATTTTTACTATATGGGGTCAGATCCCGAACAAAAAATGATATTATGGGACAAAAATGTTATTTTCTTTCCCCGAAAAATAAGGGGCAAACTGGTGTTTCTCCACAGGGTTAGGCCTGGCATTCAACTAGCTTCTGTAAATAGTTTAAAGGAACTTACCAAAGAATTTTGGGAAGATTATTTCCAAAACCTACAGGATCATATTGTCATGGATCCGGTTTTTGAACACGAGTTAAGCTACATTGGCAGTGGGTGCCCTCCAATTGAAACGGAACACGGTTGGCTATTGATTTACCACGGAGTGCGAGATTCTGATAAAGGGCCTGTTTATTCAGCATGTGCAGCGGCATTACTGGATTTAGATGATCCCCGAAGAGAAATAGCCCGGTTGCCTTATGTTTTATTCAAACCCGAATATAAATGGGAATTAAAAGGAGAGGTAAATAATGTGGTTTTCCCAACAGGTACCGCTTTGTTTGGCGACACCTTATTTATTTATTATGGAGCGGCAGATTCAGATATTGCTGTCGCTTCTTTGAGTTTATCTGCATTATTGGCAGAACTGTTAACTTACATTCCGAAAAATGAAAAATAATATAGTTCTCAATGGATTTTATGATGACATTATTTGTCAACAAGAATTAACCGAATTAGAAAAAACCGTTCAAGCAATGATTACTCCAAAAAATAACAACCAAAACCCAGAACCAGATAACCCGAAGGATTTGGCGGAGATATTGTTTATTACCTCCTATCCCCCAAGGGAATGTGGTATCGCAACTTATTCTCAGGATTTGATAAGGGCGCTGAATAACAAATTCAGCAATTCATTATCTATAAAGGTCTGTGCGATGGAGTCAAACGGGATAAATTATCCCTACCCACCTGAAGTAAAATATGTTCTTAAAACATCATTGGCTACCGAATATAAAAAACTGGCTTTTAAGATTAATAAAGAAAACAGCATTAGAATTGTCCTGATCCAGCATGAGTTTGGCTTTTTCAAAAAGCAGGAACAGGCCTTTCTCGAATTTCTATATGAACTTACGAAACCAATTGTTATTGTTTTTCATACGGTACTACCTCATCCTAATGAAAAGTTAAAATTAAAAATTAAAAATATTGCGACTGCCTGCGAAGCAATTATTGTAATGACTTACACTTCATCTGAAATTTTAGTTAATGATTATGGGATCCCACGCCAAAAAATATCAATCATAGCTCACGGTACCCATTTAGTTCCTCATTTAGGTAAAAGATTTTTGAAAAATAAATACGGATTATCAGACAGGAAAGTCCTTACGACTTTTGGTCTGTTAAGTTCGGGGAAGAGTATTGAAACGACATTAGAAGCATTGCCAGCCATTGTAAAAAACAGCCCTGATATAATATTCCTGATAATTGGAAAAACACATCCCGAAGTTGTTAAATCGGAAGGAGAAAAATATCGGGAAATGCTTCAGCAAAAGGTAGAGCTACTTAATCTCCAAAATAATGTGAGATTTATTAATAATTATTTGTCGCTGCCCGATTTGCTCGAATATTTGCAGCTTACCGATATCTATCTTTTTACCACTAACGATCCTAATCAGGCCGTAAGCGGCACTTTCGTTTATGCTATGAGTTGCGCCTGCCCCATCATTTCTACACCTATTCCTCATGCAAAGGAAGTATTGACTAAGGATACGGGAATTATTTTTGATTTTCGTAACTCACAACAATTAGCCGATGGCGTTATCAGGTTACTTAATGATAAACCATTACGAAGAAGCATTAGTTCAAATACCTTACAGAAGATAGTTTCCACTGTCTGGGAAAATTCTGCCGTTGCACATGCCATGTTGTTCAATGAAATTGCCGGTAAAAAAATTATATTACGGTATAATCTACCGGTTATCAACCTGAACCACCTGAAACAAATGACAACCGATGTCGGAATTATTCAGTTTTCAAAAGTTAATCAACCCGATTTAAAGACAGGTTATACCCTGGATGATAATGCCAGAGCACTTGTAGCCATGTGTATGTATTTTAAATTAACTGGCGATAAAGAAATTATAACTGGTATACGGAAATATCTTAGTTTTATAGAACGTTGTTTGCAACCTGCCGGCGATTTTTTAAATTATGTAGATAAGGATCTGAAATTTACCGATCAAAATGAAACTACGAATTTAGATGATGCCAATGGAAGAGCCGTTTGGGCGTTAGGTTATGTAATATCATTAAAAGGATTATTGCCCGAAAAAATCACAGCAAAAGCTGAAACAATCATTGAAAAGCCTCTGCTTCGCTTTAGTACGGTACATTCCACACGGGCTATGGCTTTTGCTATAAAAGGATTATATTATCACCATTTAGCCACAAAATCGCCCAAAGATATTGCGCTTTTAAACACATTAGCCAATCGTTTGGTTCAGATGTACAAGCATGAATCGAACGAAAAATGGGAATGGTTTGAGGGTTATCTTACGTATGCCAACAGCATATTGCCTGAGGCTATGTTATATGCTTGGTTGTTGACCGGAGAACCAATTTATAAAGACATCGCCATATCGTCGTTCGATTTTCTTTTGTCACAAACATTTAATGAAAACGGGATAGAAGTAATTTCCAACAAACACTGGCTGCAAAAGGGAGAAAAACCCGGGCATTTTGGTGAACAACCCATTGATGTTGCCTATACCATAATGACATTAAGTAAATTTTACGATGAATTTATGGACGAAGACTACCATCTGAAAATGGTAACTGCATTCAACTGGTTTTTAGGGAAAAACCGGTTGCACCAAATTGTATATAACCCCTGTACCGGCGGTTGTTACGACGGGCTGGAGGAAACGCATGTAAATCTCAACCAGGGAGCAGAGTCAACGGTAAGTTACCTGATGGCGCGATTAACCTTGGAAAAGTATAATAATGAATAGTAAAATTCCAAAGTCGGTAGTTGTAATCGTAGCTCACCCAGATGATGAAACTTTATGGGCCGGTGGAACAATACTGAGCAATCCCTTATGGAAGTGGTTTATTGTTTGTCTTTGCAGGAGAAGTGATAAGGAACGCGCTTCCAGATTTAATGATGCATTAAAAGTTCTTAATTCGGAAGCAATTATGGGCGATCTTGACGACGGACCTGAACAAAAACCGTTGGATGAAAATGATCTCGAAACCGCTATCATGCAGTTGATTCCATCAACTCATTTTGACTTGATAATCACACATAATTCAACCGGAGAATACACAAGGCACGTCAGACATGAGGAAGTAAATAAAGCCGTGATTAATCTCTGGCATGCCGGCAAAATATCAGCTAATGAACTTTGGACATTTGCTTACGAGGACGGAAATAAAAAATATTATCCCAAAGCCGTCGAAAACGCTACTATTTTCGAAACACTTCCCAGGCAAATCTGGCAGAAAAAATATAGTATCATTACAGAAACATATGGATTTGAAAAAAACAGTTGGGAAGCAAAAACAACACCGAGGGCAGAAGCATTCTGGCAATTTATATATCCGGGGGATGCTAAAAAAAGATGAAAGAATTTAAAGATGAAAGAATTTAAAAATCAATTCCGTAATCACCCATTTTATTCATTTTTAAATCTTTAAATCAACACATTTTCAAATTATTTTTTTATGAAAGTACTAGTGTTATACGATTACCCTCCTTCACCCGGAGGACTTGCAACCCAGGGTGATCTTTTATACAAGGGACTTCTTGAAATGGGTATTGATGCCCATGCCGTTCATTTTGAGTCAGCACAGGAGAAAGAATGGTATTACCGCTGGTTTGAACCAGACATTGTGGTTGGTGTGGGCTATTGGGGACATACGCCGCAATTGGTGCTTCACCCGCAAAGATATGGCGTACAGCCGGTACCATGGTTGGTTGCCGACGGGTATATTGCAAACTATCAGGAGGTATTGAATGCGCTTCCACTTATTCTGGTAACATCGAATTGGGTAAAGGAGATGTACGTCCGCGACGGAATCAATGGCGATAAAATAGAAATACTACCTGTGGGATGCGATACGGATGCTTTTATCCCTTATCGTAAGGACAACCCGAAAATTTTGGCCGTACGTGAATCGTTGGGGATTTCTCCAGATCAGATAATGATTCTCACTGTTGGCGGCGACGCTGCATCAAAAGGCGCACAAGAAGTAATGCAGGCGCTTGCTATCATTGATACTAAAGCTCCTGACTGGAAATATGTCTGCAAAGTATGGCCCCAGCCGCGAACCAAGCTTCAAAACCTAGCCGATCTGGAAATGGCTGTACATTTGGGCATTGAAAAAAATGTCACCTATGAAACCAACACCATTTCACGAAATTTCATGCCTTATCTGGTTGGAGCATGTGATATATATGCAGCTCCTTCCCGGCTTGAAGGCTTTGGAATGCCACAGGTGGAAGCAGGAGCATGCGAAAAACCGGTTATCGGCATTAAAGCTATGGGAATGCTTGATACACTTATAGATGGCGAAACAGCATTTCTGGCAAATGTAGCTCAGAAAATTGTTGTTAACCAGGTAATGCTTGGCGATGAATCAGGTTTTGAAGATAAACACAGAGTGATATTTAAAGAACCTCGGACGGTAGATTATCGTGCAAATGTTCATGACATTGCCAAGTATTTGATGATTCTTATGACAGATGCAGCATTGCGGAAAAAAATGGGCAAAGCCGCCAGAGAACATGTAGTGAAAAATTTTGACTATCGAATCGTCGCAAAACGGTTTGTACAAATAATAAATGATAAATTGGGAATACAATAATTTAAAAATCAATTTATCTTCAACTCTTTTCTTTCATTCTCAAATCTCCTAATTTTCATCCATTCAAATCATTTTCCTTAATTTTCAAATCAATACATCTTTAAATTTAAATAAATGCAATCTGAAAACTGGCAAGAGATAGAGGAAGCAAAGAAAGCTGCCATTGAAGTGCTGCTTCATAATGCCCACGGACCATTTCATGGGCTTCCACGGACTGCTGGCTGGGGATATCCGGAGCCATATACAAGAGATTTGATGTTTTCTATTCTGGGAATTGCTGTTTCCGAAAATCAAAAGCTACTGGACAGCATTCGGAAAGTTTTGGAAACACTGGCAAAAAACCAGACAGAACATGGTCATATTCCTTCGCTGGTACACGACAAAGAGGACCGAGGATCAAGCGATACAACTCCTTTGTTCCTGTTAGGTGTAGGTATTTTCAGAAAAGTATCAGGTGAACCGGACTTTCTTAATGAAGCCGTTGAAAAATCGCTGATCTGGATGGAATATCAAAGTCCTTCGGACCGATACCTGGTTGCCCAGCAACCGACAAGTGATTGGCGCGACGAACAATGGGTAACAGGATATGGCTTATTTGTGAACACATTGGTATATAGCTGTCTCAGGCTTCTGGGACAATATGAAAGAGCAGGTAGAATACACCGTGAGATGGACCGTTTTACCATTACCGGTGGAACGATACACCATCATGTCCACGAAGGACTTGTGGTTAAACATAAACCTTACTATGCTTTCTGGTCCTATAAAATTCATAGCAGCGAACGCTTCGACCTGCTTGGTAACAGTCTTGCCATTCTCTCAGGAATAGCATCTCCATCGCGGGCTGACGAAATGATTTCATGGATCGAAGAGGAGTGTGCAGACATGAAAAAAAGAGGAGAATTGGCAGTTGATCTTCCGCCTAATTTTTTTCCCTATATTAAACCTGAAGATCCCGACTGGCTACCACGATATGAAATATTTAATAAACCCGGGGAATACCATAATGGAGGTATATGGCCTTTTATATGCGGCTTTTATGTGGCGGCCTTAGTTGCTGCCAAAAGGTACATGCTCGCCAGAGAAAAGCTCGTGGCACTTACCCAAATTATTAAAATTTCCCATGCCGGGAGTGTTGATTTTGGTTTTAACGAATGGATAAAAGCTCAGGACGGAAAGCCCATGGGACAGGACTGGCAAACCTGGAGCGCTGCGCTTTACCTGTATGCCGTAAAATGTGTTGAAGAAAAAAGAACACCTTTTTTTGATGAGATTCGAGATGATTCCATATTATAAAGGCCATAGCATTCATTGCCATATAGAATGTGTGAATTATGTAATTTATTTTCAAAATTATATAATGGTTCTCGGGATAAATGGCAGTATTTTCGTTTTCCAAATTTAATATTCAAATGAACCCAGCTTTAGTAAAGGCTGCTTGAATAATCAGCTTATGATCTTCATTTTAGATATTTAAATTGACAAATAAATTGGAATACGAATATAAGAAGGTATAGCCAGATTCACATATTAACTTGGGATATTTCAATATTAACACAAACAATTCTATCAACAAAGGATATGGGTAAAAAGAAAAAATCGGATGAGTTAATCATTGCTAACAAAGAACTTGCTTTTCAAAACAAAGAAAAAGAAAAATGGGCAGCAGAGTTAATCGTTGCTAACAAAGAACTGGTCTTTCAAAACGAGGAGAAAGAAAAACGGGCTGATGAGCTAATCATTGCTGACAAAGAACTTGCTTTTCAAAACGAAGAAAAAGAAAAACGGGCTGCAGAATTAATTGTTGCAAACAAAGAACTCGTCTTTCAAAACGAGGAGAAAGAAAAGCGGGCTGATGAGCTAATCATTGCTGATAAAGAACTTGCCTTTCAAAACGAAGAAAAAGAAAAACGGGCAGCAGAATTAATTGTTGCAAACAAAGAGTTAGTCCTTCAAAACAGAGAAAAAGAAAAACGGGCAGATGAGTTAATCATTGCTAACAAAGAACTTGCCTTTCAAAACGGGGAGAAAGAAAAACGGGCAGCGGAATTAATCATCGCTAACAAAAAGCTTGCTTTTCAAAACGAGGAGAAAGAAAAACGGGCAAAAGAGTTGATCATCGCTAACAAAGAACTTGCCTTCCAAAACAGGGAAAAAGAAAAGCGGGCTGATGAGTTAATTATTGCGAACAAAGAACTTGCCTTCCAAAACAGAGAAAAAGAAAAACGGGCTGATGAGTTAATCATTGCAAATAAAGAACTTGCCTTTCAAAACGGGGAGAAAGAAAAACGGGCAAAAGAATTGATCATCGCGAACAGAGAACTTGCCTTTCAAAACAGAGAAAAAGAAAGGCGGGCCGATGAGTTAATTATTGCTAACAAAGAACTTGCCTTCCAAAACAGGGAAAAAGAAAAACGAGCTAATGAGTTAATCGTTGCAAATAAAGAACTTGCTTTTCAAAACGGGGAGAAAGAAAAGCTGGCAAAAGAGTTGATCATTGCGAACAGAGAACTTGCCTTCCAAAACAGGGAAAAAGAAAAGCGGGCAGATGAGTTATTCATTGCAAATAAAGAACTTGCTTTCCAAAATGAGGAAAAAGAAAAACGAGCAGCAGAATTAATCATTGCTAACAGAGAGCTTCTCATTCAAAATGAAGCAAAAGAAAAATATGCTGCAGAATTAATCATTGCCAAAGAAAAAGCCGAAGAAAGCGACCGCTTAAAATCAGCTTTTCTTGCCAATATGAGCCATGAAATAAGAACACCTATGAATGGTATTCTTGGTTTTGCCGGTCTGCTTAATGAACCTGAACTTACAGGTGAAGAACAGAAAAATTATATCAGCATCATCGAGAAAAGTGGAGCACGTATGCTCAATATCATCAACGACATCGTTAGTATCTCAAAAGTAGAATCAGGACAAATGGAAACTACTATTGCCGAGACAAATGTAAACGAACAAATCGAATTTATTTATATCTTTTTTAAGCCGGAGGTTGAGCTGAAAAAGATGAAGATTTTATTTAAAAATTCATTGCAGGCTAAAGAAGCTAACATCATAACAGACCGCGAGAAACTCTATGCCATTCTTACCAACCTTGTTAAAAATGCCATTAAATTCACTCAGACGGGTTCTATTGAATTTGGATATGAAAAAAAAGGAAAATACCTTGAATTTTTTGTAAAGGATACAGGTATAGGCATTAGTCAGGAAAAGAAGAAAATTATATTTGAACGGTTCAGGCAAGGCAGCGAATCGCTTTCACGCAATTATGAAGGAGCCGGATTGGGATTATCCATTTCAAAAGCTTATGTTGAAATGTTAGGTGGAAAAATTTGGGTAGAAAGCGAGCCTGGACAAGGTTCAGTGTTTTATTTCACCATCCCTTATAATACCGAACCAGAAAAAAAAAACGACATTAAAAATGTTGTTCTATCTGACGGAGAAGAAAATAACATTAAAAATCTGAAAATATTAATTGCTGAAGACGATGAAACAACGGAAATGCTAATAAAAGCAGCTGTTAAGATATTTGGTAAAGAAATTTTAACAACAAGAACAGGAGCTGAAGCCGTTAAAATTTGCCGCAATAACCCTGATATCGATTTGTTGCTGATGGATGTTAAAATGCCCGAAATGAACGGATATGAAGCTACCAGACAAATCCGTAAATTCAACAAGGATGTAGTCATTATTGCACAAACAGCGTTTGCCCTATCTGGAGATAGAGAAAAAGCAATAGATGCAGGATGTAATGATTATATTTCAAAACCTTTTAATAAAGCCTCATTATCGGTGTTATTGAAAAACGTTATAAATAGCAGAAAAACTTAACTCAAGCTCCTCTGCTATCCTTCCTGACACGACTCAAAAATGTGTGAATCATGTAAAATAATTAAAAAGTTATGTAACATTTATTATTTTAGGGTAACTAACTTTGTAATATTATTATTAACCTAAAAAATAAACAAAATGAAAAAAACATTTCACTTCCTTGTATTCTTGTCATTGATTTTTAGCTTGTTATTTACATCATGCGGACCAAGTAAAAAACTCATGGTTTCTAATGCCAAAGTTGATAAGCTTCAAAAAGACAGTGCCAGTACTCATGGTCAACTGAATGATTGTTATGAACAGGTAAACAATCTTAATAAAGAAAGAGCAGCATTGCAGAATGAAAATGCTGTGGTTCAAAATGATTTAAAGGCTCTTTCTACCGAATCAAAAATGACTATCGCCGATCAGGCTAAGCGGTTAAAAAACCTTCAATCAATGATTCAATCACAAAAGGATGTAATGACTAAGCTTAAAAATTCAATAGCTGAAGCACTTATGAATTATAAAACTGACGAGTTGTATGTTTACATCAAAGACGGAAACGTATATGTTTCATTACAGGAAAAATTGCTGTTCAAATCAGGAAGCGACGTAGTTGATCCTAAAGGAAAAGAGGCATTAAAATCTCTTGCTAAAGTACTTAACAGTACTAAAGACATCACCGTGATGATTGAAGGTCATACCGATAATGTTCCCATTAAAACGAAACTATTTCAGGATAATTGGGATCTCAGCACGGCAAGAGCCACATCCATTGTACGTATTCTGACAAAAGATGGTTTTGATTCAAATCGTATCACGGCATCAGGCAGAGGCCAATTTCACCCCGTAAAAACGAATGAAACAGTTGAAGGACGTGCCGACAACCGTAGAACAGAAGTCATCTTATCTCCTGATTTAAAAGAGCTATATAAGCTATTGGATCAATAGTATTTTTTGTTATCTTACTATTAGTAATATTTATGACAAACGGTATAAAACAAAAACACCTCACGTCCCAAAACAGAGTGGGGTGTTTTTATATTCATTTGCAAGAAACTGAATTATTTAGGATTTTTCCTAATGATGAATTTAAAATTAATATTTTTAACTCTTTTTTTACTTCTACAGTTTCATTTTCTGCAAGCTCAGGAAACTGCCGGAACAGGAAATGGAATATTTTCAGGACTTGATGCATTATATAAGAATCCGGCTTCTGTATCCGGAACAGGTGTTTATCTGGATTTCCAGCTTTTCAATGCTGGTGTATATTTTCAAAATAACTATTTTTACATTTCCAAAGATGAATATAAATTTACCCGTTTCTTTGATAAAAATCCTCAATTTCCCAAACATGGGCATGATTCATCTTACTTAGTATATAGTACAAATAATATAGACAATAAAAATGCATATATAAACACTCATATTGCATTGCCTTCCTTTTTATATACCGATGGTAAATTTGTTATTTATTTGACAACAAATAACCGTTTTTCGGCATCAATGAATAATGTTCCTTATCACATTGCTAATTTCGCCTATTATGGATGGTCATATAAACCACAACAAAAAAAAAGGTACATTTCTGGCAATTACCGTTTAGACGGACTGGCTTGGAACGAAATTGGATTAGGAACTTCCTATATTATCCGCGACAAACGCTATGACTTCCTCTCAGCAGGGATAAGTATAAAACGGTTATTTGGATATGCAGGCTTTTATTATAACAATTCCTATTCAGATTATGAGGTAATCAGTGATGATTCCCTGCAGGTAAATCATCTTACGGCAAAATACGGATATGCCCTCCCGTTAGATTACAATAATAAAGATGTTAATGTATCGCCTGACATTTTAGGTTATGGATGGAGCGCCGACATTGGATTTACTTATAAAAGAAAGGAAAATACTTATTCTCAGCAATACAATAAAAAAGCTTGTCTGCAAAAAGGTATTAAATACAAGTATTCTATTGGAGTTTCCCTGCTGGATATTGGCAGGATTAAGTTTACAAAAAAAGTAAGAGAGTTGTCAATCAAGGATAAAAGTACACAATGGAACGATGTTAATAGTTTCGATTTTCATTCCATTAATTCTATCGATTCGGTTTTTTTGGTACGGTTCTACCAACACCAACCGTTACCTGACCGCAAAAAATACTTTTCCATTGGATTACCTTCGGCAGTAAGCATTCAGTTCGATTATCATTTTTATAAAGGATTATATTTTAATATTACGACTTTTAAGAGTATTCCTTTTGGTAAACAATATGTAGAACGGTTGTCTCTGATTTCGCTTACGCCCCGTTATGAATCCATGTTTTTTGAAGTAAACCTGCCTGTTACACTTTATGAACATTCACCTCCGCAGATAGGACTTTCGTTACGGATATGGAATTTTACCATTGGTTCGGATAAAATCTCGGGTTTCTTTTCCCATCAAAATTTTACAGGACTGGATTTATACTGCTCCTTAAAGTTTACACTTTTCAAAAGTAATTGTAAACCTTATATTTTCCGATTTCACAGGAAATCTCCATGTGAGATAGTTGATTTTTAATATATTGCAACAAACCTGATTTGCTTTGCCATACTGTATTCAGGTGTTTTTTATAAAGTTGAGGATAAATGTGTGAATTATGTAACATTTATCTGAAATTATGTAAAACTTTACGGGTAAAAGTGCCTAATTTTACTTTCTTAAATTCATTGAATAAACCTTTAAAACAGATTATCGTAATCTTTAAAATAAATAATTGAATATTCATTCATTAGATAAAATATACAACGAAAATGAAAACAAATAAAATGAAAGTATTGATTGCACTGGATTATGATCCAACCTCAAAAAAAGTAGCAGAAACAGGATTTTCATTAGCCAAAACAATGGGAGCTGAAGTTGTATTGTTGCATGTAATAACAGATCCGGTGTATTATTCCTCTACAGAATATTCTCCAATAATGGGGTTTACCGATTTCATGGATTTGGGTCCGATACAATTGGATAGTGTTGACGGATTAAAAAATGCATCTCAACGCTTTCTTGATAAATCAAAACTACATCTTGGAGATGAAACCATTCAAACCCTGGTAAAAGAAGGCGATTTTGCCGATATAATATTAAAGACAGCAAAAGACTTGCATGCAGATATTATTGTAATTGGTTCTCACAGTCGGAAATGGTTGGAAAACATAGTCATGGGAAGTGTTACCGGAGAAGTTTTAAATAAAACTACCATACCGCTTTTCATTATACCAACAAAAAAACAGAATTAGCTTGAACATTGCTTCCCCAAAATACAAAGGTTTAACCGATAGTCAGGCAAAGGAAAAGCTGATGACAGAAGGTCATAACAATCTTCCGTCATCAAAACCGAAGAACCTTATATCCATTGCGCTGGGGGTTGTCAAAGAACCCATGTTTATACTTTTGGTTGCTTGTGGTACTTTGTATGTGGTGATGGGTGATATGCGTGAAGGATTAATGCTTCTTGGTTTTGTTTTTGTAATCATGGGCATCGAATTTTTTCAGGAAAAGAAGACTGAAAAAGCCCTCGATGCATTAAAAGATATGGCAAGTCCCAGAGCTTTAGTAATCAGGGATGGCGAGGAAACACGAATTGCTGGTTTTGAAGTCGTAACTGACGACATTATTGTATTACAGGAAGGCGACAGGGTTCCGGCAGATGCTATTGTTTTACAATCGGTTAATTTACTTGCTGATGAATCATTACTTACAGGAGAACCGGTTCCCGTTAGAAAAAACGATTGGGATGGGATTGAAAAAAACATACAACCTGGTGGCGACGATTTGCCTTTTGTTTATTCCGGATCTATGATTGTTCAGGGCAACGGCATCGCAAGGGTAACCAGCATTGGGATCAATACCGAAATTGGAAAAATTGGTAAGGCACTGGAGGGTGTAAAAGAAGAACCTACCAGGCTAAACCGGGAAATGGGATCACTGGTGAAAAAACTTACGATTATCGCCGCTATTCTCTGTATTTTGGTGATTATTACCTACACACTCACCCGAGGAAGCCTGGTTAATGGACTTCTGGCAGGAATAACATTGGCTATGGCTGTGTTACCGGAAGAATTTCCGGTAATTCTCACCGTGTTTATGGCACTTGGGGCTTGGCGTATGTCAAAAATGAAAGTTTTAACACGTAACCCATCAGCAATAGAAACCCTTGGCTCAGCAACAGTGCTATGTACTGATAAAACAGGTACGCTTACGCAGAATAAAATGACAGTTACAAGACTATACAATGGAAAAGATTTTCTGACTGTCGAAAAATCAAAAGAACTTACCCCAGATTTTCATGAAATAGTGGAATATGGCATTCTTTCCAGTCAAACCAATCCTTTTGATCCCATGGAGAAGGCAATAACCAGCATCGGCGATTTATACCTGAAAGGCACCGAGCATATCCATAAAAACTGGAAAATGATAAAAGAATACCCTCTTTCAAAAGAATTACTGGCTATGTCGCGGGTTTTTTCGCATGAAGGAACACAGGAAAAAATTATTGCAACAAAAGGAGCGCCGGAATCCATCTTTGACCTTTGCCACTTAGACAAAGAAATCAAAACAAATCTGTCAACGGCTGTTGAAGAGTTGGCTGCAAGTGGGTTAAGAGTGTTAGGTGTAGCTAGAGCAAAAATTAATACAAAAGGATTACCTAAAATTCAGCATGATTTCACTTTTGATTTTATTGGTTTAATAGGGTTGTCCGATCCCATTCGCCAAAATGTTAAACAAGCTGTAAACGAATGCTATAAAGCCGGTATCAGAGTGATAATGATTACGGGAGATTATCTGGTAACAGCCAAACACATTGCTCTGGAAATAGGTCTTGAAAATCCTGACGTGTGCATTACCGGAGAAGAATTACAGATAATAACAGAAACTGATTTATGCGAAAAGATAAAGGGAATCAATGTTTTTGCCCGGGTAGTCCCGGAACAAAAACTTAAAATCGTAAATGCTTTAAAGAAAAATAAAGAAATTGTTGCCATGACTGGCGATGGAGTCAATGACGCTCCCGCCCTGAAATCGGCCAATATTGGAATCGCCATGGGCGAAAAGGGTACCGATGTTGCCAGAGAAGCTTCTTCGCTGGTGCTCATGGATGATAATTTTTCATCTATTGTTGGAGCCATAAAAATGGGAAGACGAATATTTGATAACCTCCAAAAGGCTTTTGGATACACATTCGCTATCCATGTGCCTATTGCCGGATTATCATTATTTCCAATTTTACTTGGTAATTTTCCACTAATTCTATGGCCTGTGCATATTGTTTTCCTCGAATTAATTATCGATCCTGCATGCTCTATCATATTTGAAGCCGAAAAAGAAGAGATTAATATAATGAATCGATCGCCCCAAAAAATAAATGAACCTTTTTTTGGAGCTAATAAAATACTATTCAGTTGTCTGCAGGGAGTAAGCATCCTTTTAATAACGCTTACCGTTTACATCATAGGTCTACATTTCGGGTATGAAGCTAAAGAAGTACGGGCAATGGCATTTACCACCCTAATTATTTCAAACATCGCGGTAATATTAACAAACCGTTCATGGACCGACAATATATTTAAGATTATAGCCACACCCAATAAAGCTGCATTATGGGTTGTAGGTGGGGCAATTTTCTTTTTGATACTAATTTTAAATATCCCGTTTTTTCTTGATTTATTTCAGTTTCACAAACCTACATTAATCAATATCGTCATCTGTAGTTTAGCGGGATTAACAACAATCGTTTGGTTCGAAATATATAAAATGTTAAAACAAAGGAAACATGCATTATTGGTGTCTAATTAATACTAACGCTAAGGCATTTAGCCCCTTTGCGGAATTTAAAATAATTTTCAAATGCAGATACAAAAATTTTTGGGAACATGATTTTTTTTAGTAAATTTGTATTACTAAATTGGTTATTATTTTATTCCGATATTTTCAGACAATAAAAAATTCAGATCATTAATGTTTTATAAATCCGGTATATTATTTTAAATAGATACGAATGAATTCCACAAAACCGAAAGCAACAATATCTTCGGAAGAAAAAACTTCTGATTTAAATACAAGGCTGTTTCCAATTGTTGGCATCGGTGCATCAGCTGGTGGACTGGAAGCTTTTGAGCAATTTTTAGGAAATGTACCCGAAAACAGTGGGATGGCGTATGTCATCATACAGCATCTGGATCCTAACCAAAAAGGTATGTTGCCGGAGTTGCTTCAGCGAATTACCAAAATGAAAGTTTTCCAGGTAAAAGACCGTATGATTGTAATGCCAAACTGCGTATACGTCATTCCGCCAAACAAAAACATGTCAATATTGAATGGCGTACTTCGCCTGTGTAAACAAGTAGAAGAAAGGGGGCTGCGACTTCCGGTTGATTTTTTCTTACGCTCGCTTGCTGAAGACAGACACGAACGAAGTGTGGGAGTAATTCTTTCGGGCATGGGTTCCGATGGCAGCTCCGGTATTCGTGCCATAAAAGAAAGAAATGGTATAGTGATGGTACAAGACCCCGCCTCAGCAAAATACGATAGCATGCCACGAAATGCCATTGATTCCGTGTTGGTTGATATCGTAGCACCTGCCAAAGAGTTGCCGGAAAGGCTTCATGATTTTTTTAAACAAATTCCCACTATCAAATCAGATTTTGATATAGAAATTCAAGACAAGAGCGCTCTCGAAAAAATAATTATTTTACTTCGAATCCACACCGGAAACGACTTTTCGTTGTATAAAAAAAATACAGTTTATCGTCGTATCGAAAGGCGTATGCTTGTTCATAAGATTGATAATATAGCCTCTTATGTCAGCTTTTTAAAGGACAATCCAAAGGAAACAACCATTCTATTTAAAGAATTGCTTATTGGCGTGACCAATTTTTTCCGCGATCCTTTTGTATGGGAGAAATTGGAAGAAAATATTATTCCAAATCTTATAGCCAAACAAGAGGTTGGTTCAATATTGCGGGCATGGATACCCGGATGCTCAACAGGTGAAGAGGCTTATTCATTAGCCATTGTATTTAAAGAAGCGCTTGAAAAAATCAATCCTCATGGAGGCATTTCATTACAGATTTTTGCTACCGATCTCGACAATGAAGCGATTGAGATAGCCAGAAGAGGTGCATACCCGGAAAATATTATTAACGATGTTTCACAAAATCGGTTGAAGCGCTTTTTTAATAAAACAGATGAAGGCTATCGCGTAAATACCGAAATTAGAGAAATGATTGTTTTTGCACAACATAACATTGTCATGCATCCGCCCTTTACCAAGTTGGATATTCTTTCTTGCCGCAATTTGCTTATCTATATGGATTCTGTTTTGCAAAAAAAATTAATCAGTCTATTTTACTATAGCGTTAATCCTGAAGGCACGATGATTCTTGGTAGCTCTGAAACAGTTGGAACACAAAACCAGTATTTTGAATCTGAGGATACTAAATTAAAAATTTACAAGCGCACTACTACTGCTTTAAGAAATGTTTCATTAGATTTTCCATCCTCCTTTTCCCGGGCAAACCCTATCGATACTGAATTACATACAACTGTAGATTTATCTCAAAATATTGAAATGCTTGCTAATCAATTGTTATTGCAACATTTTTCACCTCCCGGTGTTTTAGTGAACGAAAGTGGTGATATCATTTATACAAGCGGACGTACTGGAAAATATCTGGAGCCATCGGTTGGTAAGGCAAACCTGAATATTTTTGCCATGTTACGTGAAGGTTTGCGTAAGGAATTTCCTGCAGCCTTTCGTAAAGTTATTAGTACAAAAGAAGCTGTGGTTTTGCAAAACATCAAGGTAGGTACAAACGGTAGTTCGCAAATCATAAATGTTAATATTCAATGGATTGATAAGCCAGACCCTTTAAACGGCATGGTTATGATCATTTTTATAGATATCCCGGATATTTCCGACATCAAACCGAAAACAAAAAATGGGAAGAAGACGTTAAACATCCTTCAACAATCAGATTTGGAGGAAGAGTTGAATCGTACACGCGAAGAGATGCAAAAAACATTCGAAGAAATGCAGACCTCGCAGGAAGAACTGAAATCTACCAACGAGGAGTTGCAATCCACCAACGAAGAACTTCAATCAACTAATGAAGAACTCACAAGCTCTAAAGAAGAAATGCAAAGCCTGAATGAAGAACTTCAAACGGTGAACGCTGAATTACAGACGAAGGTTGATGATTTCTTGAGGGTGAACAATGATATGAAAAACCTGCTTAACAGCACGGATATTGCCACGTTGTTTTTGGATAAAGAACTGAAAATACGTCGCTATACAAATCAGGCAACCAAAATTTTCAAACTAATTAAAAGCGACATAGGCAGACCTTTTACCGACCAGGTTTCCGATTTGATATACACCGATTTGTCCGCTGATGCCCACGAAGTATTAAAGACTCTTACATTCATTAAAAAACAAATTCCTACCAAAGACGGACGATGGTTTTCCATCCGCATTATGCCCTACCGCACCTTCGACGACAGAATTGACGGCCTGGTTATCACTTTTTTCAACATCACCGATCTTAAACAGTTGGAAGCGGAATTACACGAAACAGAACTGATGCATCGTATAATCTTTAATTCTTGCTCAGATTTGATATGTAAATTATCAACTGATTTGAAAATACTGGAGTTCAATCCTGAGGCTGAAAAATTTTTCGGAAAAAAGTATAAGGATGTAATAAACCAGAATTTTATTCAGATGTTTGTTCCTGAAAATACCCAAAAAAAGACTGAAAAAGAGATAAAAACATTGCTTAAAAATGGACTGAGTTCCAAATATGAAATGCAAATAATAGCAGCTGAAGGAATAATATCCGTTGTTGAATGGTCGGTAAATATACTGTTCAATAACCGGGGAATACCGTCAGGAATAATAATTTTTACTAAAAAATAACGAAGCCATGAAAAATAAAAAAACAGATTTTACGGATGCTCAAATTCTACGTCTCAAAGCCGAAGAAAAACTGAAAGATAATCAAAAAACGAGTACGCCTGTTATTGAAGCTGACGTGAAAAGGCTCCTGCACGAGCTACAGGTACACCAGATAGAATTAGAAATGCAAAACGAAGAGCTGCGTCAGGCGAATGAAACGGCAGAAGCTGCTCTTAAAAAATACACGCTATTGTACGATTTAGCTCCTATGGGCTACTATACACTCGATTCCGATGGCAGTATCTGCGATCTGAATTTCACAGGAGCCGACATGCTTGGCGAAAGACGTTTTAGTTTAATAAACAGCAACTTTAAGTTATTTATTTCCGAAGATTCTCAACCTGTATTCAACAAGTTTTTTAATAAAGTTTATACCAGTAATGCCAAAGAATCATGCGAAGTGATGCTTGGTTACGAAAACAATCCTTTATGTTTGGTTTACATGGAAGGCATTGTTACTGGCGATGACAGGAAATGCCTTTTGTCGGTAGTTGATATTTCAGGCTTCCAGAAGCAGAACAATCATTAAAATGATTATCCGTTTTTCTACCCCAAATTTTACAACAAATATTTATGAAAAAAATATAAATGATTTTTAGGATGCTCTATTATATTTTCAACAAGATAGGCTTTGCAGTTCTCAGCAGTAAAAAAGATTTAAACACAGAAAATCGCTCCCCGAGTACTCGGGATCGCAAATGACCGCAGAGAATTTTCATTAATACATTGTTTACGTAAGATATCAGATAATCATTAAATTGTAAATAAATAGTTTTTTAGAAATAGGGCATTATTTATATCTTAAAATAATACATCATTAAAAATTCGTCATTATTTGGGAGAAATAATGGCAAGTTGAAAAAAATTCATCATTATTTGGGAGAAATAATGGCAAGTTGAAAAAAATTCATCATTATTTGGGAGAAATAATGACGAGTTGAAAAAAATTCATCGTTATTTGGGAGAAATAATGACGAGTTGAAAAAAATTCATCGTTATTTGGGAGAAATAATGACGAGTTGAAAAAAATTCATCGTTATTTGGGAGAAATAATGACGAGTTAAAAACTGATAAGGCATATTTTAAAAGTAAAAAATTTAATCCCCAAAGTCATAACACTTTTGTAAAAGTGGAAATTATGTAATTTTTTTCTAAAATTATATAACACTTTCTTTAATAAAGGATGCGACCTTTGTCTTGTTGTGAAAATTCATTCACAAATTAATTTTTTTGATTATGACGAAACTATTAAGTATTGCCTTTGCAGCCATAAGTGTACTTTTCTTTACTACACTAATCATTTCCCCGGTATCCGCCCAAAAAGGTAATGGCGGCGGTAAACCAATCCCCGACGGTGTAATGAAAATTGCTGAAAAATCATGTGTGAAATGTCATACCCTACCTGGAAATGGCATGGCTCTTATGCATGTTAATCTATCAAATTGGGATAAATATTCACCGGAAAAACAGGCTACCAAAGCCAAAGCAATGTGCAACATGGTGACGAAAGACAGGATGCCGCCTAAAAGATTCAGAAAAAATAATCCTGAGAGTGTTCTAACCAATAAGGAAATTAAAACAATCTGTAACTGGGCACAATCGCTTCGGGTCACTAAAAAATAAAATTAATAACAAATGAAAACAAAAATTATTACAACAGTGTTCGCCATACTAATTTGTGGCACAATGGCTTTTGCACAAAGCAAAACCAAATCAGATAAAAAGCAACCATCAACAACAAAAATAGAGCAAAGGAAAGATTCGGTTTATTATACCTGCTCCAGGCATCCCGATGTGAAGATGGATAAACCGGGTAAATGCCCCAAATGTAAAATGATGCTTAGAAAAAAAACAATAAAAACGACAGAAACAAAAAGTGAAATAAAGGGAGCAATGAAAACCTACACTTGCGCTATGCATCCCGATGTAAAATCGGATAAGCCTGGCAAATGTCCAAAATGCAGAATGGATCTAATCGAGAAAAAATAATATTCATATTAAAAACATTCTGGCAATAGCGAACGAATGCCGAGCAATGGTTGAACACAGTCGCAAAAAGTTTATCATTCTGTGATGCACTTTAACCTCTGTGCAAACCAATATAATTCTTGTGTTAATGAAGGTGAAAAGCTTTCTGCTAATGCTTGTTGTAAAAATTATGCCGAAGCATACAAAAAACGTGTTGCTTGTGTTGCATAATTAAGAAGTTCTGTTTAGTGAAGTCTTTACCGGTTTGTCAGGTTGGCTAAACGGCATCAGGAACATGGAAATTTTCCAACCTTCCTTCCATAACCAACGAAAAGGTACACGAGCCTGTTCCCCGTTAACCGGTTTTTCAAAAAAAGGTTTCTGCTAAATGGAATTTTTTAATGAGTGATCTTTTTATTAATTCTAAGCTACAATGTTGTGATAAGATTGTTTTTTACCCTAAATAATCTGAAAATGTGTGAATCATGTAAATTTTTCAAAGAATTGTGTAACCTTTTTATAAGGTATATCAAGTATTTTTGGTCTATTAAATTTCTACCATCTTAAAAAGTAGACATTATGAATAAGAATATGATAGAATGCAGTGACAAGAAATCAGAAAATTCAAAAAAAAGAAAATGAAAGAGAAAGAAAAATTACTTGCAGTCTTGAATTCGCTTTTGGCAGATGAACTCACTGCCATAAACCAGTACATGGTACATTCTGAAATGTGTGTAAATTGGGGTTACGATATACTTCACATGGCTATCAAAAAACATGCAATGGACGAAATGCACCATGCCGTGTGGCTTATTGACCGAATTGTATTTTTTGAGGGCTCGCCAACGGTATCTACACTTAGCACTATGAAGATTGGAAAAACTGTTTCAGAAATGATTAGTAATGATAATGGCTATAAACTTGATGCTGTACGCGCTTACAACAGTGCAATCAAGTTCGCCCGTGAAGTTGATGATCAAGACACTGTTAACTTGCTGACCAAAATACTTAAAATGGAAGAAAGGCATGTAGATTGGGCTGAAAAGCAACGTACACAGATTGGGCAAATGGGTATGGCGAATTATCTCGCCAATCAAACTGAAATCATGGAAAACTAATTCATCATATAATTCATAGAGGCTCTGCTTCTGGATAAACTTTAAAAGAACAAATGATGAATAAATTTAAATTAATTACATCATTAATTATCGTCGGGATTCTTGGTCTGCAATGCATGGACATTGTACAAGCACAGGATTCTCAAAAAGATCAAAATAATAATAATCAAAAAAACAATAACCCTAAAAATCAAATGATCATGAATACACCAAACAAATTTGAATTTCAACCGCTACCTTATTCTTATGATGCGCTTGAACCTTTTATTGACAAACTTACAGTAGAAATCCATTATAGTAAACATCATAAAGCATATTATGACAATTTTATAAATGCAATAAAAGGTACCGAAATGGAATCTATGAATATACTGGATATCTTCAGAAATATTAGCAAATATCCCATGGCGGTCAGAAACAATAGTGGAGGTTATTTCAATCACACATTTTATTGGGAAAATATGAAAGCTCATGGAGGCGGTCAGCCAACCGGTAAATTATCAGAAGCTATTGTAAAAACATTTAACTCCGTTGAAGAGTTCAAAAAACAAGTTGAAGATGCAGGCAAAGCCAGATTTGGCAGTGGCTGGGCATGGTTATGCATGGATAATAAAGGCAATCTTTTTATTTGTTCTACGCCAAATCAGGATAATCCATTAATGGATGTAGCTGAAAAAAAAGGAATACCTCTGTTGACCATTGATGTTTGGGAACATGCTTATTATTTGAAATATCAGAACAAAAGGCCGGATTATTTAGAAGCATTCTGGAACGTCATAAATTGGGATGAAGTGGCTAATAGATATGAAAATGCCTTGAAGCAAGTGGACGTGAAGTGAGGTATTCTTTTATTTTAAAAAATGCACATCAAACAAATCAACATGGCCAAAAAAAAGTTAACTACTGCAAGTGGCAGACCCTACTATGAGTTTGAAAACTCTATGACTGTTGGTAATCGGGGCCCAATATTGTTGCAGGACTATTTTCTGCACGAAGATATGGCTCACTTTAATCGTGAACGTATTCCCGAAAGAGTTGTTCATGCAAAAGGAGCGGGAGCTTTCGGTGTTTTCACCGTAACACATGATATTACTCAATACACTAAAGCAAAAATATTTTCCGAAATCGGTAAACAAACGAAACTATTTGCACGATTTTCTATCGTTGGAGGAGAAAAAGGAGGTGCCGACAGTGAAAGAGACCCACGTGGTTTTGCAATAAAATTTTATACCGAAGATGGGAATTGGGATTTGACTGGCAATAATACGCCTGTATTCTTTATCAAAGATCCGAAAAAATTTTCTCATTTCATTCATACACAAAAGCGTGATCCAAAAACTAATTGCAAAAGCCCTACGATGATGTGGGATTTTTTTAGTTTGAACCCCGAAAGTTTGCACCAGGTAATCATACTAATGAGCGACCGGGGAACTCCTCTTTCCTATAGGCACATGCATGGTTTTGGAAGCCACACTTTTTCGTTCTTCAATAAAAAAAATGAACGGATTTGGGTAAAATTCCATTTTATAACCTTGCAGGGTATAAAAAATTTCAATGAAAAAGAAGCTAATGAAATGAAAGGCATTGACCTTGATCAGGCACAACGGGATTTAGTAGAAGCAATTGCGAAAAAAGATTTTCCCAGGTGGGCTTTAAAAATTCAGGTAATGACCGATGAACAGGCAAAATCTTTCAAATGGAATCCGTTTGACGTAACAAAGGTTTGGTTACATAAAGATTTTCCATTGATTGATGTAGGGATAATGGAACTGAATGAAATCCCTGAAAATTATTTTCGTGATGTTGAACAATCTGCATTTGATCCGGCTCATGTTGTTGACGGTATTGGTTATTCACCCGATAAATTGCTGCAGGGTCGGTTACTTTCTTATCCTGATGCACAACGTTATCGTTTAGGTGTAAACTATGAACAGATTCCCGTAAACAAAAGCCCTTATATAGTTGCAAACTATCAGCGTGACGGACTTATGCAGACTGGTGACAATGGAGGTTCAAATCCGAATTACCGCCCCAATAGTTTTGATGATATTGTCGCTGACGAAAGTTACAAAGAATCGCCAACGCAATTGGACTCGAATACTGCCAATTGGTTTGATCGCAACGAAAGCGATGATGACCATTTCACACAACCAGGACTGTTATATCGAAATGCAATGAATGAACAAGACAGAAGAAATTTAGTAAGTAATATTGTAAGTTCTATGAGTGGTATTTGTGGAGAAAAGAAAGATGAAATTATTAACAGGCAATTGTGTCATTTCTTCCGAGCCGACAGTCAATTAGGAATAGCTGTAGCAAAAGGATTGGGAATAACTATTGATGAAAAAGCGATGGCTCATACAAAGTAAAGGCTAAACAAATACGCTACAACCCTTATTCAATTAAAAAACGGATAAAATTCAAAATTAAATATCAACAATAATTAAAATTCAAAACGATGGAAAAACTAATTGAACATACAATTTCCGGAACGGCCAGAGCAGAATATATTGAAGTAGAACGAAATGTACGACTTCATATTACAGATGCGGGCGAAGGTCGGACTATTGTGCTGATACCCGGCTGGCCGTTGAGTGATGAAATGTATGAATACCAATACAACGATCTGATAAGAAATAACTTTCGCGTAATTGGCATTACGTTAAGGGGTTTTGGCAAATCAGACAAGCCTTACGGATCGTATAATTATGGTGTGCATGCAGCCGATATAAAAAATATCTTATGCAAACTGGAAATAGAAGACGCTGTTTTAGGTGGTTTTTCCATGGGTGGTGCAATTGCTATTCGTTATGTATCAGAGGATAAAGGAGCTCATGTTTCAAAGCTTGCATTGTTTGGTGCAGCAGCCCCGATTTGGACACAGCGTAAGGATTTTCCATACAATCTTCCAAAAAGTGCTGTTGATGATTTAATTGAATTGAACTATAAGGATCGTCCAAAGCTTTTATCAAATTTTGCAAAGATATTTTCTGCTACTGAAACCTCATTAAATGAAGGGATCAGTAATTGGCTTAACGATATTTGTTTAAGTGCTTCTTCTTATGCAACAGTTCAATGTTTAATGGCTTTACGCGATACCGATCTGAGAAGTGATCTGGAAAAAATAGCAATTCCGACAATGATTATGCATGGCAAAAAAGATAAAATATGTTCTTTTGATCTGGCTGAACAGATGAAAGCTGGAATCCTAAATTCACACATTGTCGCTTTTGAGAATAGCGGTCATAGCTTGTTCCTGGAGGAAACTCAAAAGTTTAATGCGGAACTGATCAGATTTTCGAAAAAATGAGCTTAATTATTACATAAAAAATGAAAGAATATAAATTATTCACCCCCGAAAAAGTTGGATCGATAGTGGTAAAAAATCGCGTTGTTATGGCTCCTATGACCAGATGCAGGGCAATTGGAAATGTGCCAAACGAGTTGATGACGGAATATTACAAACAACGTTCAGGTGCTGGGTTAATTATAACAGAGGGTACATCTCCATCGCCAAACGGACTGGGTTATGCCCGTATTCCAGGAATATTTAGTAATCAGCAGGTTGATGCTTGGAGAAAAATTACTTCATCAGTACACAAGGACGGAGGGAAAATAGTTATTCAGCTTATGCATACCGGAAGGATTAGTCATCCTTTTAATATGACTGAAGGAGCACAAATACTTGCACCTTCGCCAATAAAAGCTGCCGGACAGATGTGGACAGATGCGAAGCAACTGCAGGATTTTGCCGTGCCCCATGAGATGTCGTCCGAAGATATATTACATTCAAAAACAGAATTTGTTGATGCCGCATTGAATGCTATGGATGCAGGATTTGACGGCGTTGAACTACATTCAGCCAATGGTTATTTGCTCGAGCAGTTTCTGTCACCTGCAAGTAATATTCGTAAAGATAATTATGGCGGAAGTATCGAAAATAGGAGCCGTTTTGTTATTGAAGTAGCATCTGCCGTAACAGAGGCTATTGGAAAGGGAAAAACTTCCATTCGGTTATCACCTTATGGAGTGGCTAATGATATGCCACATTACCCTGAAATTGAAACAACTTATGCATATCTTTCGGAACAACTGAATAATCTTGATATTGCATATATACACATTGTGGATCATTCTGCTATGGGTGCTCCTGTGGTACCATTAGAAATTAAGAAACTGATACGGAATAATTTTAAAAATACGGTTATCCTCTCTGGTGGTTATGACAGGGAAAGGGCAGAGTCCGATCTCGAAAGCGGACTGGGCAACCTTGTGGCCTTCGGACGTCCATTTATTAACAATCCTGATCTTGTTGAAAGGTTTAAAAACAATTGGAGTTTATCCCAAGACCTTAAGATGGATTTGTTTTATTCGTCTGATAAAAAAGGATATACCGATTATCCAGTTTACAAAGTCTAATCAATTAATTTAATAAATATATGATTTTCGCAGACTATTATAAGATATTAGGGATAGACAAATCGGCAACGCCAAAGGACATTAAAAGTGCCTACCGGAAATTGGCCAGAAAGTATCACCCCGATTTAAATCCAAATGATAAGGATGCGAAAAAGAATTTTCAACAGATAAATGAGGCAAACGAAGTATTGAGCGATCCCGAAAAACGCAAGAAATATGATCAATACGGAAAAGATTGGCAACATGCCGAACAGTTTGAAAATGCAAAACAGTATCAGGAACAGTCTCCAAATTCGCGTGGACAAAGGTATTCAGGAGCAGAATCTGAAGAAGACTTTTCCGATTTTTTTGAATCTATGTTTGGCGGGGCTACAGGTGCCGGCAGAAGCAAGCAGGTAAAATACAGAGGAGCAGATTATAATGCCGAATTACATCTCAACCTCATTGATGCGTATAAAACCCACAAACAAACCTTAACTGTAAATGGTAAAAATATACGAATTACTATTCCTGCCGGAATTGAAAATGGTCAAACCATAAAAATTCAGGGTTATGGTGGTCTGGGAACTAATGGCGGCCCGAATGGCGATTTATACATTTTATTTTCAGTAGCTAATCATACGACCATTAAACGGTTGGAAAATAATTTATACACTACCGTGGAGTTGGATTTATACACCGCCGTATTGGGTGGCGAAATTACTCTGGATACTTTAGATGGAAAGGTAAAACTGAAAGTAAAGCCTGAAACACAAAATGGATCGAAAGTAAATTTAAAAGGAAAGGGATTTCCCGTTTATAAAAAAGAAGGACAATTTGGCGATTTACAGGTAACTTATGCAATCAAAATTCCAAGAAATTTAACGGATAAGCAAAAAGCATTATTTACCGAATTGTCTAAATCTTAATTTTAAATATGTGAACAATGCAAACAGAATATTTAATAGCGGTAGATAAATTTTGTACCAAACACAACATTGAAATTTCATTTGTCAGTTCATTACAACAAACCGGATTGATAGAAATTACAACGATTGATGGCACCAGTTTTATTAATGTTGAACAACTTCAGCAGTTAGAGATGTTTATTCGATTCTATTACGAGATGGATATTAACTTGGAAGGCATTGAGACCATTACCCATTTGTTGCAGCGCGTAAATGCGATGCACGACGAAATTACGGCTCTTCGTAACAAGATTCGTCTTTATGAATAACCGAAAAGATTGAAAATACCTGGGTTAATTCACTTACTGTCTCTATATAATTTTTTAAAAATGAATAAAGCAGTTTCTTTTTTAAAAAAAACTTTAAAAACGATCTTGTGGGTGATATTAATCTCTATGCTCATATTCGTCACAATTGCCGGCATTATTCAAATTCCGGTCGTCCAAAGCAAAATTGTTCATTATGCCACGACTTTTGTCAGCAACAAAACGCATACAAAGGTTGAGATAAAAAATGTCAGTATCTCATTTCCAAAATCAGTAGTTCTTAAGGGTCTTTATTTGGAAGATATCCAAAAAGATACATTATTATACGTCGGCGAGGCAAAAGTAAATATAGCGCTCTGTGATTTATTGTTTAACAAGATAAATATAAGTTCTTTCACATTGGAAGACGTAAATCTTAACCTGTATAGCACGAAAACAGATTCTCTGTTTAATTATAATTTTCTGCTAACTGCCTTTAGCAATACTACCCGTCAGACCAAGGTTAAGCCCGAAACAAAATCTACATGGACTTTCAGTGTTGATAATGTGAACCTGAAAAATATCCGGCTTCGTTATGATGATGAATTTGGAGGAGTGGATGTATCAGCATCGCTTGAAAAACTAAAATTACAAATAGATAGACTTGATGTTCCGAAATCCACTTATAGTATTGACAATTTGCTGGTTGAAAAATTAAGAGCAAATGTGCAGATAAACGAATCAGCAAAAAAATCAACTAAAAAGGCTGTTGGTATTTTACCAAAATTCACGGCCAATAAAATTCAAATCAATAATTCAGCTGTAACTTACGGCAATTCCAAAAACAAACAATCTGTTTTAGCAGTAATTAAACGCTTTGAATTAAAAGATGGAGTCGTTGATTTGCAAAAGGAATTAGTAGCATCAGATAAAATATACCTATCCGAAAGTAAAATTCAATACTTTACAATTAATGCAGGATCGTCTTCTGATTCAACAGAAGCGGTTCCAATGACAACCACAAAAAATGATTGGAATGTTAGTACTCAACACATTAATTTGAACGATAATTTGCTCACATACACAGTGCTAAATAAATCGAAAGTAAAAAATGCTTTTGACGCTTCTCACCTCAATTATAAACATGTAACACTTGTAGCAAGAGATTTTTATTATTCATCAACTAAGACAGTAGTTTCGATTAAAAAATTCAGTACTGTTGATCAAAATAACTTTGCAATTTCAAAATTTGAAACCGATTTCAGTATGGATAGCCATTCCATAACCGCCAAAAAGCTGAAAGTCAAAACCACTAATTCGGCCATAGATGCTGATGTGAACATTCGATATGCTTCCTTAAAATCATTAAAAGATTCCCTGCCATTCTTGATGTTGAATGTCAATCTAAAAAATGCCAGTTTCCGAAATTCCGATATTCTCTATTTCAGTCCACAGCTTATCAAGCAATCATTCTTTAAAAACAAGACGAACATAACTACTGTTTCCGGAATTGTAAAAGGACCTGTGAATAATTTGAAAGGGGAAAATTTAGTCCTTAAAACAGGAGTAAATACCTTTTTAGAAACCGATTTCAGTATCATTGGTTTGCCAAATTTAAAATCGGTTTATTTTAATTTTCCAAACTTAACACTGATTTCGGGCAAACAGGATATTGAAATGATAGCCGGGCCAGTCATTCCCAAAAGCATAAACCTTCCCGAAAATATTGCTATGCTCATTGTTTTCAAAGGGAAGCTAAAGTCCTTTGAATCAACTATAGATGTGAACAGTAGTTATGGAACTGCTAATATTTTTACTACGATAGATAAGAATGAAAATTTCAGTAGCAAAGTAAATATTACGGGTTTTGATCTTGGTAGTTTATTAAAAAATGATTCAATGTTTGGCCCGGTGTCATTAACAGCCAAAGTAAATGGACACGGATTAGATAAAAATACAATCGAAGCAAAAATCAAAGCTGAAGTATCGCAGGTTTACCTCAATAGATATACCTATCACAACCTGAACGTAGATGGATTGGTCAACGGTCATGAATTCGCAGGAAAAGTGAATTTGAATGATGAAAATGCAGTATTTGATTTTGATGGACTTGTGAATTTAAATCCAAATCAGGAACAATATAAATTTCATTTGAATGTGCAGGGAGCCGATCTTCAGAAACTCAACCTAACCAAAGATGATATGCAAATTGGGTTTGTTGCAACTGCCGATTTAAAAGGTGAAACCGTATATAAATTGAATGGTAAAGCTGGAATCACCAATATTATTATTGTGCACCAGGGGGAAAAATATGTGCTCGATTCCTTATTATTAGCTTCGATAAATGATCCGAACAAAAATGAATTCAATGTTAGTAGCGCAATAATTGATGTAAAATATTCCGGAACGGTTTCTCCTGTTAGTCTTCCCGCAACTCTTTTACAATTTATTACAGATTATTTTCCATTTTCAGACACCGAACCTTTAAAAACGAAAAACGAGCCTTCAAATTTTAATTTTGAGATACAGCTTCATAATCATCCGATACTGTCGGAAGTTCTTTTGCCTCAATTAAAAGAATTTGAGCCCGGAATCATTCAGGGAGGTTATGATAGTAAGAAAAAAGAACTGAAACTGAATGCCACCATGAAGAAAATTATGTATGGGACAACTGAAATAAATAATCTTGTTGTAGATGTGAATTCGGATGTGAACGCGTTGAATTATAAAATTTCCAGCAGCAATATTTCAAACGCTCAGATCAAAATTAATAATTTCCTGTTTGATGGAAAACTGGCGGATAATAAAATTATGGCAAGTCTATCTTCAATTGATGATAATCAAAATAAAAAGTTATTGATTCGATCGGAAATCATGAAGGATAAAGCCAACTACAAACTAACGCTCAACCCGAAAGATTTCTATTTGATGAATAACCGCTGGGACATAGCCGTCGATAATTATATTGAATTTAGGAAACAAGGATTTTTGATCCACCATCTTTTCATTAATAATGCATCAAGTCGGGTAAATATTAGCTCAGTGCATGATAAGTTCAATGATGACCTCAATATTGACATCAGGAATTTCAAACTGGATGACATTTCCCGGATCATAGAAAAAGATAGCAGTTTGGTGAAAGGAGATGTGGATGGAAATGTATTACTCAAAAGAATAAAAAATTCGTATGGTATAATTGCAGATGCAAAAATAAGTAATCTGTCTGTTAGCAAAGTACCCATTGGAAATTTATCTGTAAAAGCAGAGAACCCCACATCGGAGAAATTTAATATCAATGTGAATTTATCCGGTGCTGAAAATAATATTACAGCTACCGGCTATTTTATCCCCAAAGGTGGCGATAATTCAATCAACATAAAAACAGCGATTCAATCACTTTCGATGAAAACTGTTGAAGCTTTTTCGATGGGACAAATAACAGAAACTTCGGGAACTGTTGCAGGAAATTTTTTGATCGAAGGAAAAGCCACAGCACCTCAAGTAACCGGCGAGCTGGTTTTTAACAATGCCTTTATCAAACCTGCTATACTGAATAACCGCTTAGAATTAAAACATGAAACTATTCAATTAAAAACTGACGGAATCTACGTTAACTCCTTTACCATGTTAGATGCCAATCAGCACGCCGCTATCATTGACGGTGTCGTTCAGATGAAACAATTCAAAAATTTCATTTTTGCCGTACATGTCAATACGCAGGATTTTTTATTATTCAATACAACAGCCAGAGATAATAAAGAATTCTATGGCAGAATGATCATTGACAGCAAAATAGATGTAAATGGTCCTATGACACTTCTGGTTGTGAATGCTAAATTAAAGATGAAAAAGGGTTCAAACTTTACGTTTGCAGTTCCTGAAGATAAATTAACCACCGACAAAGGAGAAGATGTTGTAGAATTTGATGATAGTATAAAACTCAATCCAATTTTGAACAGAGAGGGAGAAAAAGAAATACAAAAATCCGGCTTAACCGGGTTTGATCTTTCCTCCATAATTGAAATAGATAAACAGGCAACACTCCGATTATTAATTGATCCGTCTTCTACTGATTCGTTAGTGGTAAAAGGCGAAGCTGCATTAAGTTTTACGATGGACCAAAGTGGAAAAATGAGCCTTACCGGTGCATATAATTTAAATGATGGCAGTTACCTGGTAACATTGGAATCTGTATTGAAAAGAAGGTTTAAAATTGACCCTGGAAGTACAATTACTTGGAATGGTGATCTTCTGGATGCAGAAATATCGATAAATGCCAATTATTCAGTTCGTGCTTCACCAATTGATCTTGTTGTTGATCAGATGTCGGGCTTGAGTGAAGCCGATAAAAACTCATACAAACAACGTTATCCATTTTTGGTTGTCCTTAAACTACGAGGAGCGATTTTACATCCGGAAATTAGCTTTGAAATACAATTGTCCCCTGAGGATAAAGGAATTTTAGGTGGAGCTGTAAACGCAAAATTGAATATGCTAAACGACGATCCCTCAGCATTAAATAAACAGGTATTTGCTTTATTGGTCTTAGGCCGATTTATACAGGAGAATCCGTTACAAACCGAATCGAATGGAGGAACATCAACCGTAATTCGTTCAACGGTGGGCAAATTTTTATCATCAGAATTAAATAAGTTGAGTTCAAAGGTTGTACCCGGTGTTGAATTAAATTTTGATATTCAATCGTATGATGATTATGAAACGGGACAAGCTGAGGGGAGGACACAAGTGGATATTGGTTTAAAGAAGCAACTTTTCAATGAACGATTAACAGTTCAGGTTGGAGGTACTGTAGATGTAGAAGGTGCAAAGACAAAACAAAATTCCGCAAGTGATATTACAAGTGATGTTACCATAGAATATAATTTGACGAAAGATGGCCGCTATAGGCTGAAAGGGTTCAGGCATAATCAATATGAAGGTGCTATTGAAGGTCAGTTGGTTGAAACCGGTGCCGGTGTTGTTTATGTGCGTGATTTCAATAAATGGAAAGAATTCTTTAAGTCACCAAAAAAAGCGATTCATCGAAAAAAAACAAATAGCAATGACAGGATCAATCATTAATAAATGCCTTCTGATCATCATTTGTCTGCTTTTAGCAGCATGCAGCGGTACTAAGCATTTGCCATCCGGTGAAAAACTTTATACAGGAGCGGAAATTAAATTAGTATCAGTAGATAAATTAAATAAAAAAAAGAAACGATACATTAAACCCTTTGCGGAAAATGCAGTCCGTCCTAAACCGAATAAAAAAATTTTAGGTATGCGTCCTAAATTGTGGATGTATATGAAAGCAGGGGAAGAACCTAAAAATAAAATCAAAAAGTGGCTTAAAAAAAATGGAGAAGCTCCTGTATTGATGAGTAGTGTTAAGCCGGGTGTTACATCCGCAATTATTGACGCTAAACTTTTTAATATTGGGATTTTTAAAAGTTTTACTGAATTTAAAATCATTGAAAAGAAACATACTGCAAAAGTAATTTATATAAGTCATGTTTATAAACCATATGCTGTTAAAGAACTAATATATTCTATTTCAAATGACAGTATAAATCAAGTGATCCTTACGGAAAAAAAGAAATCGTTAATTAAACCTGGTGAAGATTATAATCTTGATAAATTAAAAATCGAAAGGATACGGATTGATGCTTTATTAAAAAATAACGGGTACTTCTACTTCAATCCTGATTATTTACTTTTTAAGGCAGATACTTCAGAAATCAATCATACAATAACATTTAAACTAACTTTAAAAGACAGTATGCCGAAAAACGCATTAACCGTTTATCGCATTAATAATGTGTATATTGATCAGAATTATTCTTTAAATGAAGAAGTTGGAAACAATAGTAAAGATACCATAAAATATCAAAACAATCTGTTTCTCGGTAAAGAAACAGAAATGAAGATCAGGCCAAAAGTAATTTCAAGATCAATTTATTTACAAAAACACAAAATCTATTCAAGAAAGAATCATAACATCACACTTAATCGTTTGATGTCAATGGGTAATTTTAAGTTTGTGCGTATAAAATTTTCTGACAGTGATACTTTAGTTCCGGGATTTTTAGATGTTACTATTTTAATGACACCAATGCCTAAACGTACATTCAGAGCAGAAGTTGATCTTATTTCAAAATCAAATAATTATACAGGTCCACAAATGAATTTCAGTTTACTGAATAGAAATACATTTAATGGAGCTGAATTGCTAAATCTTAATATGGCAGCATCATACGAGGCACAATTTAGTGGAAAAAGCAAAAATTTATATTCTTATTCTTTGAATCCACAAGTTGAGTTGTTTTTTCCACGCTTTCTGGTTCCATTTAAAATAAGAACAAACAGTATGTATGTTCCAAAAACACGGTTTTCACTTTCTTATAATTATTTAAAAAGAGTCAACTATTTTGATATGAACACATTCCAATTTATATATGGTTTTAAGTGGAAAAAAGATGTCAGAAAGGAGCATGAATTAAATCCAATAAGTATAAGTTACACTTCAACAACAAACAAATCGGCTATATTCAAAGAATTACTTGCATCCAATTCTTTCCTAAAAAAAAGTTACGAGGAACTATTTATAACCGGAGCAAGTTATTCGTACACGTATAACGAACAAATAATACCGGAGAAAAAAATACAATACTTCTTTCAATTGAACACGGAAATTGCAGGAAATACTTTTTCTTTAGCAAAATTAATTACCGGAAAAAAAATATCATCGGATAACCCCTCAAGAGTGGTTGGCTCTATCTATTCGCAATACGCAAAATTAAGTATAGATGGACGTGGTTATTACAATTTTATCAATAAAAATAAATTGGCAATAAGAGTTTTTGCAGGTGTGGCTAAACCATACGGAAACTCTTCAATTTTACCTTACACTAAACAATTTTTCAGTGGCGGACCGAACAGTATTCGTGCTTTTCATATAAATTCCGTTGGTCCTGGTACATATAATCAGAATAACGATAGCATGGGATTTTTACAATTGGGTGGCGATGTAAAACTGGAAATGAATGCAGAGTATCGCTTTACTATTTATCGCTTTTTTAAAGGTGCCTTATTTGCAGATGCAGGAAATGTCTGGTTGTTAAAATCAAATCCTGCAAATACGGGAAGTCCATTTTCATTTTCCAATTTCTTTAACGAAGTAGCTGTAGGAGCAGGCATCGGATTAAGAATTGATGTTTCCTTTTTCATTTTAAGATTCGATCTTGCAACACCATTACGAAAGCCCTGGCTGGAACAAAATCACAGATGGGTGACGAATCAAATAAACTTTGGTAGTCCTGCATGGAGAAGTGAAAACCTGATTTTAAATGTGGCAATAGGATATCCTTTTTAAATCCTAAACTATGAAAATAAAATAGCCATAGACTTATTTTGTGTTAATTATAACAATGAATAATATTGAAAATCATGGATCAAAACCCTCAATCCTTTTGGAGTATTTCGGTTAAAGAATCGCTTAACAAGCTTCAGGCAACGGCCAGTGGGCTAACAACCCATGAAGCCAAGAAAAGGCTCACAAACTATGGAGCAAATCGCTTAAAACCCCAAAAACGATCGGATGCATTCACACATCTTATTGCCCAGTTTAAAAGCCCGATTATTCTTATACTCTTAGTTGCAACGGGGTTGTCTTTATTTTTGCATAACATTGTAGATGCGTCAATCATTCTTACTATCGTTCTCATAAGCGGACTTCTTGGTTTTTGGCAGGAACATAGTGCTTCCAATGCGATTGAAAAATTACTTGCTATCGTACAAATTAAAGCAGCTGTTCTCCGCGACGGGAAACAGACGGAGATTCCAGTGGAAGATATTGTGCCTGGTGACATTGTTATTCTGAATGCCGGAGATATTGTTCCGGGAGACTGTCAGCTACTCGAAGAGAAAGATATTTTTGTTGATGAAGCCATGCTTACCGGCGAAACCTTTCCTGTTGAAAAAACAGTTGTGGTATTACCTGCCGATACCCCTCTTGCACAACGGACAAACACAGTATGGATGGGCACCCATATCGTAAGTGGTACGGCAAAAGCATTAGTTATGTTTACCGGTAAAAACACGGAGTTTGGTAAAGTTTCGGAACGGCTTAAGCTCAAATCCCCGGAAACGGAATTTGAACGTGGCATACGAAGATTCGGATATTTTCTTGGAGAAGTAACACTGATATTGGTGGTTATTATATTTGCCATCAATGTCTATTTACACAGGCCTGTATTGGAATCTTTTCTTTTTTCACTGGCACTTGCAGTAGGGCTAACACCTCAATTATTACCAGCTATCATCAGTATCAACCTTGCCCATGGCGCTAAAAAAATGGCTCAAAAGAAAGTGATCGTCAAGCGACTTGCTTCTATCGAAAATTTTGGAAGTATGAATATAATATGCTCCGATAAAACCGGTACCCTCACAGAAGGAAATGTGAAAGTAGAATCCGCAATGGATGTAAATGGAGTTGCAAACGAAAAAGTCTTTCTATTCGCTTATCTCAATGCTTCTTACGAAACCGGTTTTACAAATCCTATTGACGAAGCTATCCTTGACTATCGAAAGCTTGATCTGAAAGGATACAAAAAGCATGATGAAATCCCCTATGATTTTCTTCGAAAACGATTGAGCATAGCCGTTAAACATGCTGATACTTATTTAATGGTAACTAAAGGTGCATTGTCAAATATACTTGAAATTTGTTCATCTGTTGAAACAAAAGAGGGACGAATTGTTAAGATCGCTTCTATGCAGGATAAAATTCAGGAACAATTTACTGCATTCAGCAATCAAGGTTTTCGTACCTTAGGCATTGCTTACAAAAATATGCCGTCGAAATCGCTCATAAGCAAAAGTGATGAATCAGATATGACGTTTTTAGGGTTTCTCACCCTTTTTGATCCGCCAAAAGCAAATATCATTGATACTGTTGCTAGTTTGAAAAAACTGGGTGTTTCGCTTAAAATTATCACTGGCGATAACCATCTTGTTGCAGCCAGCCTTAGTAAAAAGATGGGGCTATCCGATTTTAAAATCATCGCCGGACCTGAACTTCGTCGGATGAGTGATAGTGCACTCCTTCGTCGCGTGGGTGCAGTGGATGTTTTTGCTGAAATAGAGCCCAATCAGAAAGAACGAATTATCATTGCTATGCGAAAAGCGGGAAATGTTGTGGGATATATGGGCGATGGTATCAATGATGCTTCTGCGCTTCATGCTGCCGACGTTGGAATTTCAGTAGATACTGCTGCCGATGTTGCCAAAGATGCTGCCGACATCGTATTACTCGAAAAAGACCTTGGGGTTTTGGTAGAAGGCGTACGCGAAGGGCGAAGAACCTTTGCTAATACACTGAAATACGTATTTATGGCCACAAGCGCTAATTTTGGAAACATGTTCAGCATGGCAGGATTATCGCTTTTCATTCCATTCCTTCCATTATTGCCCAAACAGATTTTACTCACCAACCTGATGACTGATTTTCCAGAAATGGCAATTGCCACCGACAATGTAGATGATGAAATGGTTAATCATCCCAGGCGCTGGGACATAAAAGCCATTCGCAAGTTTATGATTACCTTTGGTCTGGTAAGTTCTATTTTTGACTACCTTACCTTTGGTTTGCTTTTGCTTGTCATTCGTGCAAATGAGAGCCAGTTTAGAACCGGATGGTTCATTGAATCGGTTATTTCAGCATCCATAATTGTACTTGTTATTCGAAGCAGGAAGCCTTTTTTCAGGAGCAGACCAGGGAAATATTTATTAATAGCCACACTGTCGATTGCTGTTGTAACGCTTATATTACCCTTCACACCACTTGGAAATATTTTTGGATTCAGTCCGCTTACTCTTTCAACTTATTTACTATTACTTCTGATTGTGGTGTTTTATATTATTGCAGCAGAAGTTACCAAAAGAATTTTTTATAAAAAGGTTAAATTTTAGAAAAATATGGCCGAGGACAGACAAGAGCCTGATCTTTAACCATTTTTAGAAATCAATATTTTTAAAATAATTATCAAAAAAACAACTAATGAGTAAAAATGTATCAGACCAACTGGTTGAAATATTAGCCGAAGCAGGGATCCAAAGGATTTATGCAGTAACTGGGAATAGCCTCAATCACGTAAATGCAGCCGTACACCGTAATGGTAAAATTAAATGGATCCATGTACGGAATAAAGAGACAGCTGCTTTTGCTGCAGGAGCAGAAGCCCAACTAAACGGTCTGGCATGCTGTGCCGGTAGCAGTGGGCCCGGACATGTCCATTTGATAAACGGGCTGTATGATGCCCATCGTTCATCAGCCTCTGTATTGGCTATTGCGTCTACACTTCCTACAAAAGAATTTGGAACCAATTATTTTCAGGAAACAAACACAATCAAGCCTTTTGACGATTGTAGTTGCTATAACCAAATAGCGAACACACCTACGCAATTGCCACGCATGTTACAATCCGCCCTTCAGCATGCCTCCCAAACTGGAATTTGACCAGATGAAGGGTTTTGCTTTATATATGGGAAAAATGATGTTAGGCGGACGTATGGATGAGGTATTTAAAATTATTTCGTCCAATTATAAACATTTGCGCGAAGTACTATGATTTAAAAATGAGTGGAGAATGTAGCTTATATTCAAAGTTTTGCGGTTAATATTATACAAAGAATGTTCATTTTTTGCCCCAGTAAATCAGAAACTCTAAAGGTGGATGGAATTAAGAAAAATTTCATTGTCAAGGTTCATAGAATTCTCTATGGTTCAATCTCAATTTTCTCTTTTATTATTTGAACGGAATATTCGTTGGGAATTATTTTTTTTCCGTGAGTGTAAGCATATACCTTGGTAAATTCTGCACCGAAATAAAGTATAATGGCTGAGTAATACACCCACACAAGAATCAAGATAACTGAGCCGGCAGCGCCATACACTGTAGCAATTGAGGATCTGCCGAGGTAAGCGCCGATAGCAAATTTACCAACCATAAAAAGAAATGCAGTAAAAGATGCACCGATGATGCTATCGCGCAAAGCCACTTTTCCATCAGGTAATGTTTTAAAAATAAGGGTAAATAATAGTGTAATTATGAGAAAAACGATAAGTATATTGAAGGCATAAAACAAATAAACAGAATCCTGTGGAAAATATACGGCCAACCTTTTGTTAAGAATATCCATTAACGAATTTATAATTAAACTTACCATTAATAAAAATCCTGCGGAGCCTATCATTGAGAATGACATCAGGCGGTTTTTTAAAAATTTTATCAATCCGCGTTTAGGTTTTGCCTTAATGCCCCATATGTAATTGAGTGAGTCCTGAATTTCTACAAACACACCAGAAGCTCCTATCAATAAAATGATTACACCTATGATGGCAGCAAACGAATTGCCGTGTGAAAGTTTTACATTTTTTATTATTTCCTGTATTTGCATGGCGACATCGTTACCCACCAATCCATTAATCTGCCCAAATATTTCGCCACGAACAGCTTCTGCACCAAAAAAGAATCCGCATAAGCTTATGATGATAATGAGCAACGGAGGCAAAGAGAAAAAGGTATAATAGGCCAATGCTGCGCTTAGCTTTATGCCATCGTCGGCTGAAAATTCACTGAAGGTTTTCTTGAGTAGATAGCCGGTTTTTTTGGCTGTGTCTATTATTTGCATAACAGTTAATAATAATGATTTTAGCTATAAAAATTATCTTTTATTATTGAAATTCTATTGTTATCGGTTTTCCAATTTCAAAATCCCTGAAACCGAAATCTGTTGTTTTAAATGAGTTTAATTTTAAAATATCTTGTCCAATCCCCGGAATCATTGGATAAAATGCAACTGATATTTCAAAAGTGTTAATAATTAGATTTTCATTTTTTATTAAAACGCCCAATCCTATTTGTGAATACAATCTGCTTTTTTTAAATCCTGTCGCTGAATTTCCAAGCATGCCGAGAGAATAAATAAGGTATGGACCGAAACGGAATCCGATAAAATTCCACGGGGCGTATGATTGTGTTTGCAACATAAATAATATTCGTTTAGTTCCTGACAGATTGGAACTGTTAAATCCATCCAAACCATAATTATCATTGAGCGTTAGACTATCAGAAGGAAACCGGTTAATACCAATAGTAATCTGCGGTTTTACAAATTGCCTGAATTTCCATTTTCCGATTTCAAATAGTCCTGTGAAATAATTTACATTTATTGAAAAAACACTTTGTTCTGTATGTGAAGTTCGAAAAAAAGTTCCGTATTCGAAGTTGGAACTAAGATATCCCCATGGATAATAATAGCCCATAGAAATTCGTGCGCCACAATACAAACGGCCCGTATTATTTTTTTCCTGATAACCACCGGTTAGACTGTAAACTTTTCCAATAGGAACATCTTCTGTTACACCAAATTGAAAAATATATTTATCCTGAACGTATTTTCTCGTCGATATTCCAAGACTTGCCAGGTAAAAATTTTCATTGGAAAAAAAATGCAGCGTATCCAATATTTCAATTGGCTTTTCGAGATAACGGATTCGTAGAAAACGTACGGTAGAAATAAAATTCGTTGTACGGTTATTTTCCGAATTACCTTTAAATATCTGAATAGCATTACCTGCCCAATAATCCTGTACGTTAAATTTAAATCTTTGTAGCACGAAAAGCGAATCTTTTGCTCGAAGGGAATCTTTGTGTAGCTTCTGGGTAAAACTTACACCTGCCGCCCACTTTGCAAAGGGTGAAAAAAACGGACGGTCAATGGCAAAACTTCTGGTAAAATTTCTGTGTTCGTCTGTGCTATAATGTAGTGTTGTGTTAATAAATGTATTGCGGATATTGGGAATAAAGTAATTTGTATTGTAAGCATTCCTACCTATGGTATGATTCCATTTAAAACCCGGTTGAAATTCATGGCCGAGACCTAAAAAGTTTTTATCAGTTAAATTAATATTAAAATGTGAAGAAGAAGCTGAAACTTTAGGAATAATACTCCAATTATCTAATTCGCGAATAAAAATATCAACAGAGTCGGAGCTTTTTGAAGTGGTTTTAACATAAAATGAAACATCTCGTATATATCCTCTGCTACGCACCAATCGTTCCGATTCTTTGACAAGCAATGAATCAAATAGTTGATTTTGTCGGATAAGTAACAGGTTTCGGATTGTAATGTGCTTGGTTTTCACATGCAATGCGTTTCCAGTCTTTGTTATAAAATTTTGGGATACTACAATGGTATCAGCAATTGAATAACCAAATGGATCAAGTGTTTCAATGTTAATATGCCTGATGGTTTTTCCTTCAAAGGCGCTGTATGGTCTTTTTATCAGTTTTCTATATATTTTCTTTTTGCCTTTTTTTTTTGAGCTGTTTGCAACCGGTTTAAAAACTAACCGGTACATAAACTTAGTAAACTTGCCTTGTTTAGAATAGGATTCAATATTTTTATAAATCTTGGTTGAATCTTTTTTGGCAATTGTTTGTTGAGCAGATGTTAAACTACTTATTAAAATTAGGACACCAAAAAGTAAGAGAAATTTTTTGAACCACATTTGCGTGTACTTTTTTAAAAAATTTTAAATCTGCCATTTTATTCCAAGTAATGATTATTCCTTTTTATCTTTTGCTTTTTGTTTAGCTGTCTTTTTTTCATCCTCTTTCTTCTTTGTTTCTGCTGCTTTTGCCTTCTTTTTAAAATAACCTTTTAAAAGAAAATTATGCTTGACAGCTTTCATGTTTTCATCAAGTCCCTTGGTGCTTTTCTTAAGATTTACCATGGTTTGACTAAAGTTTTCGGCGATGGTAGTATCCTGAATTAATCTGCCAAGAGTTCCGTTTCCTCTGTTTATTTTATGCATTATCTCTGCAAGTTGTTGAGAAATAATTTCAGCATTAACTGCGGTTACCGCCAAACTTGCCATAATGGCATCCGTTTCAACAGGTTCAACTGATGCAAGTTCTTGTCCATCTTTTGCTATTGTATTGGAACTTCCTTGAGTAATAATTAAAAGCCTGTCGCCTATAAGTCCCTCTGAACCTACGGTCACTTCACAGTCAGATTTAATAAATTGCTTAACCTCTTTTTTAATCAACATATCCACTCTTACCGTTGAATCATTGATGATGCTGATGTTGTCGACGGTGCCTACATTAATTCCGGAGAAACGGATATTATTTCCAACTTGTAATCCACTTACATTGTAGAAAGTTGCAGTAAGTTTATAAACGGGATTAAATAAATTTTTTTGTTTTCCGATTATAAATATGGCAAGTACAAAAAGTGCCAATCCTCCTGCAATAAACAATCCTAACCGTACTTTGAATTTTGGTGTGTGCGTATCCATATTTTTATGTTATTAATTTTTAGACATATTGTATATTTATTTAAAGAATGATTTGATTAGTGTGTCAGTTGATTTTTCAAATTTTTCTAATTTACCTTCCAGATAAACTTCACCATCATGTAACATGACTACGCGATTTGCATTGGTTCGGGCACATTCAATATCATGCGTGATGATGATGGAAGAAGTTTTATATTTTTTTTGGACATCATTGATGAGTAAACTTATTTCATCTGATGTTACCGGGTCAAGTCCGGTTGTGGGTTCGTCATATAGCATTATCATCGGATCCACAATAATAGTACGCGCTAAACTTATTCTTTTTCGCATGCCGCCCGAAAGTTGTGATGGCATTTTATGCAAGGCTTCAGATAAGCCGACATTTTCTAAAACCTCATTTACCTTTTCATCTATTTCTTTCTGACTAAGATTCTTTTTTATTCTTCGCAATGGAAATTCCAGGTTCTGTTTCACTGTCATTGAATCATACAATGCACCACTCTGAAAAAGAAAACCGATTTTCTTTCTCAACTCGCCCAATTCCTTTCCGTTTAACGTATTCACATTTTTTTCAAATACATTTATTGTTCCGCTATCAGAATTTAATAGACCTACAATACATTTTATTAAAACAGATTTTCCTGAGCCAGATTTTCCAAGAACCACCAGGTTTTCGCTATTAAACAGTTGTAATGAGACATTTTTTAATACTTCTTGTTGGCCAAATGACTTCTTAAGATTATTTATTTCAATAACCGGATCATCTCTTGTCGGTTTAGATGAAGCATTATTTATAGTTTTTGTTTGATCTGTGTTCATAATATTAGCATATCGGTTATCTGTACTGCAATTACATCTACAATTATCACCAGAAGCGATGATAACACAGCAGCAGAGGTTGAAGCAATACCTACGCTCTCTGTACCACGTCCTGCATTGTATCCCTTATAGCATCCTACTAATCCAATTATTGCTCCGAAAAAAAATGATTTTACGAAAGCAGGTAAAAAATCAATAAATGCAACATGACGAAATGCCTGTGAGAAAAATAAAACAAAGGTTACATCGCCTTTAATATTTGCGCCAACCCAACTTCCTAATATACCAAGCGCATCTGCATATAAAATTAATATAGGAATCATAAGTGTTGCTGCCAACACTCGTGTGACAACTAAAAACCGCATAGGATTTGTGGAAGATACTTCCATGGCATCAATTTGTTCGGTTACTTTCATTGAACCTAATTCTGCTCCCATACCCGAACCAATTTTCCCTGCACAAATAAGCGCTGTTATAACTGGACCCATTTCCCTGATGAGAGATACTGCCACCATACCCGGAAGCATCGTTACTGCTCCAAATTTCATAAGGGCAGGTCGTGACTGAATAGTAAGTACTACGCCTATTATGGCGCCTGTGATTGAAATAAGTGGTAATGATTTACATCCAATTTGATAACACTGGCGCAAAAATTCTTTAAATTCAAAGTTGCGTGAAAATGTTTCTTTGATAATTCGCGTTATAAATAAAAAAACATCTGCAATATCTGTTAAAAAATTGCTTGCTTCTTTAGTTTTTACCATTGTTTTTTCGCTGAGTTTCCTCATCGATTGAGTAGTAGCATCCCGAACTTTTGGGATTATTTTAATAACAGGCTTAATTATTTTCATTATATGCCCTTACTTATTATGTTAAAATAATTTACTTTAATTCGAACAGCCTCGTAATGCCTATATTATTGTTTCTATCTCTTTCAATATGACTGTTGAAAAATCGACAATCCTCACATTGTTGTGCTTTTGGTTCCACGCATCAATAAATTTTCCTTATTGCATAAACGATGTTTCTATAAATGAAAGGTTTAATAAAACAGAGGTTCCAAAATAGTATAATTAAAAGACGATGTAAATTAAATTTATAGTAATATTTTATTTTATACAAAAATATAGACGTTTTTCGGCTAAAGCGTTACATAATTTTTAAAATTAATTACAGGATTCACACATATAAGAAAAGATTCAGAGACGTGCTTTTTAAAAATCACAAAATCCGTTTTCAAAGAGATAAATTCAATTTTGACAACCTTTGGATTAAATAGTAGTGCTAAAATGGTCTAATATCAACCTTAGTTACGTATTTGTTCCGGGTACCCATGATGTAGATTTATCAGATATACATCATTGATTTGTTATAATTTAAGTTTTTTTATTGCTCTTTTTTTTCTATACTCATATATTGAAAGGCAAATGACTCCGGCTACTATCGGTAAAATCCAGTCAACAGCATGTAAGGGTGCCGTATGAAAATAAAGATTTAAAACCGGTATATAGACAATCATTAATATACAGGAAACTGAGAATGCAATGGCAATCAAAAGATTTCTGTTTGAAAATAAGTATTCTCCCAACGCATTTCCATAGGTTCGTCTCGAAAGCAGATTGGCATATTGCCCGAAGATGATTGAAATAAATGTAATGGTTATTGCTTTTTCATAATTTTTTGCCACATCGGGATGAATGAAAAATGAAAAGAGAAAAGCACCACAGGCAACAAATCCCATAACTATACCCGCAAAAGCAATTCCTAACATGGTTCCTTTAGTAAGTATTTTATCTTTCGGATTTCGCGGAGGATTTTCCATGATACTTTTTTCAGGTGGATCATAGGTCAGCATAGTAATCGGAAACATTTCACCTACAATATCAACCAGTAAAATCTGTACCGCTAATATCGGAGTGGCCATACCAAAGAAAACGCCGACAAACCCGATCAACACACAAGTAAGCTCTGCTACATTAGATGTGAGATTTGTTTTGATTATTTTTTCCAGGTTTCTGAAAATAGTTCTTCCTTCTTTTATCGCAACAACAATGGTAGCAAAATTATCATCCAATAAAATCATATTGGCGGCCTCCTGTGCCACCTTCGAGCCGTTTTTCCCCATAGCTATGCCGATATCTGCCCGCTTCAAACTCAATGTATCATTTACGCCATCGCCGGTTACAGCTACAATCTCACCCAACTTCATTAATAAATCCACAATGCGGAATTTATCATCAGGCGATACCCTTGAAAAGATGACAGCTCTGTTTTGAAAGACTTCTTTCAGTTGTTTGTCGGCCATTACAGGTAAATCAGCACCCTTTATCACGACCGGATACTCATTCCCCTCATTCATCAATCCGATATTTTTAGAGATTGCTTTTGCCGTTACTTCATTGTCGCCTGTTATGATAAACACTTTCAGGTGTGCTTTGAGAACCTGTTCAATAGCAGCTTTCACTTCCTTGTGGGGCGGATCTAACATGGTAACAAATCCGGCAAAGGTCAAATCCTTTTCAGCATCATCTATTGTATAATCTTTTTTACTTTTGAGATCTTTATACGCAATAGCAATAACACGTAATGCTTGTTCAGAAAATATTGCCGACATAGACAGGATTTTCTTCTTTTGTACAGCAGTCAGTTTGCTTATTTTTCCATCTATTATTGTATTTGTCGAGGCTTCCAGAATCGATTCTATCGAACCCTTCACAAAAGATATGACTTTGTGGTTGTGCGTTCGGATAATGGTCGCCCGTTTACGAAACGAATCAAAAGCAAATGTTTTTACCAAAGGATACTCTTTTTCAATAGTTTCTAGCTTATATCCGGTTTTCAGAGCAAGTGTGCTGAACGAAGTTTCCGTAGGGTCGCCAATAGAATACCATGACTTATGAAATTTGTCAGGTGGACTGATTTTCCCAATGGATGAAAGAAATCCGGAAAGAAAAAATATTTTCAAATCTCCAAAGGAATCTTTTTTCAAGATTTTATCTTTTTCGTCTGTAATATCTCCAGTTGGTTCATAACCTAATCCCGATACCGAAAATGATTTTCCATTGAAATAGCAACCGGTAATGGTCATTTCGTTTTTGGTAATCGTTCCTGTTTTATCGGAAGCAATTACTGTAGCAGAACCTAATGTTTGAGCTGAAGCAACTTTCTTCACAATAGCCTTTCTTTTAGCCAATCTGCTTACAGCAAGGGCAAGGGCCATCGAAATCTGCGCAGGCAAACCTTCCGGCACCATGGCAGCCGCAATGCTAACGGAGAAGACAAGTGCCAAAGCAATTGAATCATGCAGAACCAACCGGACTATAAAAAGAGCTATGGCAATTAGTATGGTAATATACGTCAGTTTTTTGGCTATATCTTTCACTTCAACCTGTACCGGGGCGTCTGCCGATTTAATTTTTTCAGATGTGGTGCTGATTTTACCTATCTCCGTCTGTATACCGGTGGCATACACAATACCGGTTGCCTGACCTCTTGCAACCGTTGTTCCCATATAGACACAATTTTTTATTTCAGAAAAAGGCAGGGTTTTATCGGTTTGAAATAAAGGGTCTTTGTTGGCAGGTAATGATTCGCCGGTGAGTATAAATTCATTTGCCGAATAACTATTCGATTCAATCAGGCGAATGTCTGCCGGGATGCCATCCCCTTCGTTTAATTTTACGATATCACCCGAGACAAGGTCTTCCGCCAGAATTTCAACACTCTTCCCGTTTCTGATTACATTGCATTTATCTACTACCAAACTTTTAAGCGACGCAAGAATATTTTCCGATTTCCATTCCTGATAGAAGCCAATCATGGCATTCAATATGACAATAATTATTAATATTGAGCCATCACGGAACTGACCTAAATAAAACGACACTGCCGATGCAACAATCAATATAATTACAAGCGGGCTAATGAATTGAAGTAAAAATATTTTTAAAATACTTATTGTATTTGTTGCTTTCAGAACATTACTACCAAACTTTTGCCTTGACGATTTAATTGTGTGTTCATCAAGTCCATCTTTAGAATTACTATTAAATTCTTTTACGATATCTTCTATATGTTGTTTGTAAAATTCCATTAACTAAACTATTTACCGAATGATTTTATTTTTAATATATAAGGTGATCATCTGATTTATTGTTCGTATTTTGACTTTTAAAATATCAAAAATTCAATAAGCAAGAAGTTTCATGCGATCATTAAAGAGGAACCCATTAATGCAAGCCCCAAACGAATAGTGCCCAATACCAACCAATGAGTGTTATAAACATCCCATAAACCGCTTTCAAAGTCGCCATGATTTGTGTGCCAATTACGGCCACCCAAAAAATCCTCATAGCGTCCGCAATATATTGTTTATTCAACTTTAATGGTTCTTTGATTGTGAATGTCTATGGTGTTATATTATTTTTCCGATGGCTGTTTTAATTGTTTGTGAGGTGCAAATGCAAAGTCAACACTCATTACGTAATATATAATGGCCGCCAACATCAAAAACAAGAAAATCCAAAAACCCCAGGTATGATGTATCTGTTTCCAGTAAGGTTTATGGTCATGAAAACCGTTGGCGTGATTCAATTCTTCCTGCTGATGGTTATTGTGTTCATTTTCATTCATCATATTTCATTTCAATAGTAAGATTCAAAATTTGACTGACTGTTTTAACTATCATCCACTCTTCATCGGTATGAATGACGCGAATAGCAACCTTCCCGTTATCTGTTGAAATAACCGGAGCGTTTCTCTTATTTCGTTTTTCTTCAAGTTCAATTCCAAGAAAGCCCAACCCTTCACAAATGCGGGTGCGAATGATGGGGCTATTTTCACCAATACCACCGGAAAAAACCAGCGTGTCCAATCCGCCAAGTACAGCGGAAAAAGCTCCTATCCACTTCTTCGCCTGGTAACAAAATAACATCACGGCTTCTGCTGCCCGAATGTCATCGGTTTCCTGAGCTAGCAAATCGTGCATATCGGAACTGATTTCAGAAATTCCAAGCAGGCCGGATTCATGATTGATGAGGTTATTAAACTGTTTTGGTGATAGATGCTCTGATTGCATCATGTACCATGCAACGCCCGGATCCAAATCACCTGGCCGGGAGCCCATTGTTAGCCCGGCAGCAGGTGTGAAACCCATGCTTGTGTCAATACTTATACCTTCGCGGACGGCAGCCATGCTCGCTCCATTACCAAGATGAGCCAATATCAAAAGACCACGGGCTGCTTTTGTACCGGCAACACGAGCAAGTTCCTCCATCAAATAAGCATAGGACAAACCGTGGAAACCGTATCGCCGGATTCCTATTGCATCGAAGCGGCGGGGAATCGGAAGTAATTTAGCCTTGCGTGGCATTGTGCAATGAAACGCAGTGTCAAAACATGCCACTTGAGGAAGTCCGGGATGACGCTGACGGAAAGCCTCTATTAATTCAATTTCAGCAGGCAAATGTTCCGGATCGTAAGGAATGATGCGACGAAGTTCATCCAATAATTCTTTTGTGATTAACTCGGGCTCGGCATGATTCATGCCGTGAACCACGCGATGTCCGATAGCCTTGACAGAGGAAAATGCGTCCTGTTTTTCAATCCAATCAACCAGAAAATTAGATGCCAATTGATAATCTGAGGCTTCTATTTTCAGTATAAATTTCTGTTTTATTTTCTCATCATTGAAAGTCAATTTTGAATCTTTCATTCCTATTCTATCAATTTTCCCATAAAGCAAACGCTTTGGAAGTTTGGCAAGCTCATAAAATGCGAACTTGATTGTGGATGAGCCACCGTTAATGGTCAATATGTAAGACTTGTCCGTATTCATAAATAATCTCTCTCTTTATTTTAACCAATCGTTAACCCCATAGTGGCTAATGCTGCGGATGTTGATAAATAATTCTTATGTTGGATACTTCTTATTCCTAAATTACTGGCGATATCGGCGAACAGTTGCATATATTCAACGCAAACTGCATGTTTAGCTTGCACTTGTGCAATATCCAGTGTCAGGCGAAAAATATCGGCATCGGGCTTTCGAAAATGAAAGAAGCAGAAGGATATGAAAAAGTCAACGAAACGGTTCAACTGGAATTTCTTTATCCGATATTCATTCAACTCCAGTCCTTCGTTGTTGATCACGGCTATTTTTAGCCGGTATTGTTCTTGTAATTGTTGCATAAGCTCAATCATTTCCATGTGAGGAGTGGTTTGATAGTGTAGTGACTGGAATTGATTTGTCCATTGGTATTTTAATTATTTTGATGCGGCAACTTTACCACTTCCTTTTGTGGGGTTCTCTTTTATACTGAGAATTTGATTTTCCCTTTTTAACATGTTCATCTTCGTTCTTAATCTAATAAAAACGGGTAAAAGACCAATAACAGCAGCTATTACACCAAGTGAAAATGTTATAAATAGAATTAGTGACAAAGAAGCTTGTGTATTCCAAAATAGAAATTGTGCTTGTGCTTCCTGTGTGTTTTGCAGTGTCAATATTACCACCAATATTAATACTATAATAAAAGCAATCAATAAGAATATATTTTTCATCTGTATAAAATTTATTTTTAATGGGTTGATGTTATGTTTATGATTTCATTTTCGGTTATTTGGGATTTTTAGGGCTGGTACTGGCCAAAAGCAATCGCTGATACAACGCACTTTTATTAGCCAGTTTAACGAACTGTTCGCTTTCAAATGTTTCTTTATAAATTTTATAGGCAATTTTAGTGCTTGAAATGGTAACCTGCCACGTATTTTTATTACAAAATGTGCCTGTTCACCGCCTAAAGCAACAAATTTCTCTTTTTTGGGATCAATCACAGCATTTATACAGCTTAAAAAGAAACTTGCTACAGATGCAATATTCTTTATCGGTTTACCCTGATCAAAACGATCGTTGATACTGGCAATATATGCTTTAATAACCTGCCTGTATCGTGGTAATCCAAATAGTAAAGTAACATTTACATTAATCAGATCACAACGGATGTAGTTGAGCCAAATTGACTGACCAAGTGTTTCCAGCTTTTTCAACGGATTGTCGTTCATTATTTTGTTTCCTTTATTTATGAAATTATCATTGAATACGGATAGTTAATCATTTTTTCCTTATGCCAACTATCGAGCAAAATAGTAAACCAACCAGTAAACCGAGACCTAAACCAATTAGAATCTGTGTCAAATACCAATGATTTACGCCTGATGCCCAATTTTCATTCATCATTTCTTGTTTATTATCGCAGGCCGCCAACATATACACAAAAATGGTAAAACATAGTACAGCAGTGATTGCTTTTGCAATTCTTTTTGTGCTCATATTGTTCTCTTTATCTGATTAAGTTAATTTAAGGTGTTAATTGTTCATGATTTTATAACATAAGTACCCGCTATCAAATCATGCCATGCTCGTTTTTTGGGATCAGTTGTAATATACCATATTCCAAGTCCAACCGGTAAAATCGAAACAATTGTAATGATACATCTCCATAATGACCGTGAAACACTGATTCTTTTTCCATACAAGTCAATGACTTTTAAATTTAATATCATTTTCCCTATGGTAGCCTGGTACACCGAGCTTTCAAATGCCCCATTATAAAAAAGCCATAAAAATATGACTATGAAAAATCTGTAGGTATTGAAGTCATTATTTGTGTAATTGAATTTGAATAGAAATGTTTCAAGGATTAATATTACGCCTGTTATTATCATCAAATCTATGAATGTTGCGAACACTCTTGGGCCAAGACCAGCATATATGACTTTTAGATCGGGTGCATTTACAAATTTATGTTTTAGCCTTTTAAAGACGGTTATTCCACTGGGTTTAATTTGTCCAAGTACATCCCGTTCTTCAAAATAAACGGGAGTTGCGTTCTGTCCGGAATAGATTTTATTTTTCATCGCTTGAGGTATAAAGTAACAATTCACTGATTAATGCCGACAAACTCAGGGACGCACAGGCTATTTGTTCATCGGCTGCACCATAATAGATATAAAGGGTATCGCCAAACAAGGCTGTTCCTGTCGGAAACACAACATTATTAACCACTCCGTTTATTTCCCAATCATGTTCGGGCGAAAATAATGCATAAGGCAGGCGGGCTATTTCTATGGATGGATCATCAATGTCCAATAAAGCGGCACAAGCAGAATAGATGAGTCCGTTATCAGTTTCTTCCACACCGTGATATATCAATAACCATCCGTATTCTGTTTCAATCGGAGGGCATCCGCCACCAATGTATTTTGATTCATACTTATTTTTAGAAGGATCCATTACGATATGTTTCTTAAAATTTCTGCAGTATTTTTCCCAGAATTCTTTCGTAATTTCCTTCAATTCATTGATTGCTGCTATTTGAATGCCCGGTCTGATACGGTGCAGAAAGCACAATTTGCCGTTTATCCTCCTTGGAAAAAAAATCACATCTTTGTCCCACAGCAATATTTTCTTTTCAATTTCAATATCTTTTTGCTGATAATAAAATTTATGATTACGGTAATATTTACTATCAACTCGCTCTGCCTTTTCAAGAAAATATACAAATTCTACATAGCTAAAAGGAGGTGTGATTATTCCATGCTTTTTAAAATTTTTCAGGTGAGTTGAAACAGCTAATGCTCCTTGCGCATTAATTCCATCATACGCAGTATATGCCAGATAGTACAAATTCTCAATTTTCACAATGCGTGGATCTTCAACGCCATGCGATTCATAGTTGGAGTCAGGTACCATGAATGGCTTATCCCATCGTTCAGTAATTGACATTGGTCCATCAAGCCTGCAATAGCCGATACTCGAATGATTTCCTTTTTGTACAGCCCTGTAAAAAAGATGAACACTGTTGCCTTCGCGAATTACTGCGGGATTTAATACACCTTCATTTTCAAATTCGAGATTTGTTTTTTCCAGTAAAATGCCTTCCTTCTTAACTTGGATCATAACGTATTAAGTTTTTTGAATTAAAAAAATGAAAGTTTTTATAAAAAATCAAAGTTCAGAAGCTTTAACCGGATATGTGTTACATAACTTTTGAAAAAAGTTACAACATTCACACATTTTTAAAGGTATAAAAAGAAAGCCTCCCATTTTATGGGAAATGGAATGTCAATAATTTGGGTCTATGTGCATGTATCTTTCGTTTCTCTTTTGTTGTTTGGAATTAAAGCCAGTCAAACAAACTTAGACATAAGCTAACAGTAGTGTAATCAATTATTTTGATGAATCAATCTTTTATTTCTTCAAAATGAATTCGGGACATCAAATTTAGTTGGCTTGTATAAAGAGTCAATAACTTATAGTAATGACTTTGCAAACACCTTCCGTGTTCTGTTTTTATTGCCGTAACTTATGGTTGATTTAGTCGGACTTTGATTCAGTCCAACATTTTATAGAATCATTTACTAACTGACAATTCATAACTTATATCAGATAATATATGTTTTTTAAGTTGTCGGAAGTTTAAGGCTACAAATTGATTGTACTTTTCCCAAAATTTAAAAAATCATGGGATTGATATGTGGCTATTAATATTGCTCAATATTGTGTCATATTGTAGGCACATATAATATTAAAACAAAAACCCTCAACATTTTAACTAATTTTATTAGCTTAAATGTGAGGGATTTGCGGTCCGGACGGGACTCGAACCCGCGACCCCGTGCGTGACAGGCACGTATTCTAACCAGCTGAACTACCGAACCAATATCTTAAATGAACTATTTTCTTTATTTTTAAGCTCAAAACAACTTTTCATTTTAATGATACTGATAAACCTTTTAAAAGAACCGTTGTTTGAGGCTGCAAAAATAGTTTTTTTTTTAATACCAGCAAATTTTTTTAAAATTTTAGCTTTTACAAAAATTTAAATTTTTTTTCATGAAGGTAGATATTTATATAAAAATAAGTATAAATTTACCCCCGGAAAATCAACTTATTTATTTAACCTAAAATTCAATTGCTTATGAAAAAATTTACTTCCATTTTGATAGGATTATTATTCTTGACCTATCCAGTATTAAAAGCTCAACAGATTGCTCGTGATAAAGTTATTGTCGAAATCGGCACAGGAGCCTGGTGTCAGTATTGCCCTGGAGCCGCTCTCGGCGCTGACGATTTGGTAGCAAACGGATGCGAAGTGGGCGTGATAGAATATCATAACGGAGATCCATTCGCTAACGCTGCCTCAGATGCCCGTAATACATATTATAACATTACGGGTTGGCCTACCGCTCATTTTGATGGAGGGCTGAAAGTCGAAGGCGGCAGTCATACCCAAAGCATGTATACTACGTATTTGCCCAAATACAACCAGCGTCATGCCATTCCGTCTTCATTTAAACTTACCATGAACTTTACCCATGTTGGCAGTAATTACACGGTAAACCTTCAGGCCATTAAATTAGCTTCATACACCGGAAGCAATTTAGTATTACAACTCGCTTTAACCGAATCGGATATCATTTATAGCTGGCAGGGGCAACCGAAATTAGATTTTGTGGAACGTCTTATGGTTCCTAATCAGAATGGTACGGCACTCGATTTCTCAGCCAACGACACCATCAACCTTACAAAAACCTTTACCATGGACGCCTCCTGGGTTACCGAAAATTGTGAATTGGTTGCGTTTATCCAGGCTAATTCCTCCAAGGAAATTCTCCAGGGCATTAAACAGTCCATGGCTTTGCCGGAATTTGATAACGATGTTGCGCTGACCAATGTTTACAATGTCCCTGTTAAAACCTGCGACGGCATTGTAACCCCGGAAGTTAAAATCAAAAATAAAGGTGCCAATGCTTTAACTTCTGCAACACTAAACTATGAAGGTAACAATGGCGCTGTAGCAACTTATAACTGGACAGGAAACCTTGGTTATCTTGAATCAGCTCAATTTGTACTTCCTCCAACGACATTTAATACTGGAACCACCAATACTTTCAAGGTATATACCACCCTGCCCAATGGCGTTGCTGACCAGAACCTCTTCAATGATACCATTACTAAAACCATTGGTACGGCTGTTGCATCTACCAATACCGTTATCATGCTCCTGAAACTGGATGAAAATCCATCGGAAACAAGTTACGAAGTATTGAACTCCCAAAACCAGATTGTTGATAGCCACGGACCTTTCACAACTCCTAATGTTACGGTAAAAGACACTTTTTATGTAACCACCGGTGATTGCTATCGCTATATTATCCATGATGCAGGTGGAAACGGAATAAACGGCAACTTCTATACGTTGCGGTGCGGTTCTACCGTTGTTTGCAGCGGTGCATTTACAACCGGCTCATTAGAAACAGCCGAATTTGGTGTTCATCCTACCGCAGGAAATTCGATCAGCGGTACGGTTACCTATCCCAGATCAACACCAGTTCCTTTAGGAGGATTTACTTTACAGTTAAAAGACAGCAACGGATCTGTAGTTGGTAATGCTACTACCGATGCCTCAGGAAATTATACCTTCACCGGCGTTCAGGATGGAACATATACCATTTCCACCTCCTCCACCAAAACATGGGGCGGTGTAAGCGCTTCCGACGTACTGTTGTATAAAAAACACATTGCCGGCATTTCTTTATTATCCGGTATTTTCCTCAATTCGGGCGATGTTAACGGTTCAGGCGGACTTACAGCTTCCGACGTATTGTTAATCAAAAAACGTATTGCTTTAATTACAAATTCTTTCTCGGTTGGCGACTGGCTGGTCAGCAACATTCCTGTTACTGTTAATGGCAGTAGTGTTACATTGAATTTAGACGGGCTCTGCTATGGCGATGCCAACGCTTCCTATACACCAACCAAATAATTTACTAACTAATTGTTTATTTAAAATAATTGAGAAGAGTCCCCTACTATTCCGGGACTCTTCTTTTTTTATAAATTGTTTATATTTGCCCGCCCATCTTAAATTTAAAAAAAATGAAAAAAATATTTCTATTTCTTGTTGGATGTATGCTTTTAAGCATCCAAACCTTTTCGCAATCACAACGTTTGGTACTGGTAGAAGAATTTACCAATGCCTGCTGTGGCCCCTGTGCTTCTCAAAATCCTGCTTTTGATGCGCTGCTTCAGGCAAATCCAACTAAAATTACAGCCATTAAATATCATACCAACTGGCCTGGCGTTGACCCGATGAATACTCAGAATCCCGGAGATGCCCAGGAAAAAGTTACGTATTATAATGTTACCGGTGTACCTTATGCTGCTTTGGACGGCACACCCATTACCGGGAGCAATTACGTTGGCGCACCTTCAAACCTTACCCAACAAAAAATTGATGCCGAATATGCCATTCCTTCTCCTTTGGAAATTTCTATTAACCATCAACTTTCAGCCACCAACGACACCATTTTTGTTACCATGCTCATCAAAGCAACCCAGGCTGTCAGCGGTAATCTTATAGCTAATATTGCCGTTATCGAAAAACACATCCATTTTAACAGCCCTCCCGGATCCAATGGAGAAAAAGACTTTTATAATGTGATGAAAAAACTATTGCCTACCAAAAGCGGCACTACCCTACCCGCTTCCATGGCCGCCGGCGATTACATCATTATCACTACTTCCTGGAAATTAGCTAATGTTTATAATTTAGCTGAATTATCTGTTGTCGGTTTTGTTCAAAACCTTACCACTAAAAGTGTGCTTCAGGCAGCTAACAGTTCAACCGCACCTTTAACCGGTATTTATGCTAACGATGCTCAAATTACAGAAGTTAGCAATGTGCTGGATAAAACCTGCAGCGGATCGTTGAATCCTGTGGTTACCGTCCGCAACAACGGACAGCAACCCATTACCAGTTTCCAGATTAATTATTCGGTTAATAGTTCCAGTCCTCTGACGTATAACTGGAATGGCAACCTTCCTGTTTTTGGAACAACAACTATCGCATTACCTTCCATTGCATTTTCATTACTCGATAACAATACATTAACTGTTGAGTGTTTATCGCCCAATGGCATCCCGGATGATTATCCGCAAAACAATACGGTAACCAAATCATTCGTATCTGCACCGGTTGCTCAAAACTACGTTTCATTGATTTTACGAACAGATAATCTTCCTCAGGAAACAACCTGGGACATTAAAAATTCATCGGGACAAGTGATGAAATCGGGAGGTCCGTACACCCAGACTAACCATATTTATAAGGACACGCTGTATTTAAGCACCCCCGATTGCTACCTGTTCACTATTTATGATGCCGGCGGAAACGGAATTTGCTGTGCCAACGGGCATGGTGTTTATCAACTGCTATGCAACGACGGAACCGAAATTATCTCCGGCGGAATATTTAATTACCAGGAATCGGCCCAATTTTCGCACGGATCGGGTTCGCTCACTTATTCGGTTAGCGGTGCAATTACCTACCCTCAATCCACTCCTTTATCCGGTTTGACCTTACAATTAAAGGACGGAAACGGAACCGTGATTGCTTCCACTACCACCAATACATCAGGAAATTATTCCTTTGCCGGCGTCCCCAACGGAACGTATACCATTTCGGCTACTACCGGCAAAGCCTGGGGCGGCGTTAGCGCTTCCGACGTATTATTATTCAAAAAACACATTGCAGGTATCACCTCGTTAACCGGAATATTCTTAGCTTCAGGCGACGTAAACGGCTCGGGCGGACTTTCGGCTTCCGATGTATTGTTGATCAAGAAACGTATTGCTACCATCACCAATTCCTTTTCGGTGGGCGACTGGTTATTCAACAGCATACCCGTTACGGTGAGCAGCAACAATGTAACCCTCGATTTTAACGGACTCTGCTATGGCGATGCCAACGCATCCTACGCCCCTCCGGCAAAATAACCTGATCGTCAGGTATATCTATAACCAAAAGGTCGCTTCGTCTGTGAACGAAGCGACCTTTTGTATTGAAAAAGCATACTTAGTAATTACCAAATGGGATTAATCTGATGATTAAGGGTGTTTGTTAATTACTAAAGGGCATTAATCTAATGATTAAGGGTGTTTATTAATTACTAAAGGGCATTAATCTAATGATTAGAGGTGTTTATTTATTACTAAAGGGTATTAATCTAATGATTAAGGGTGTTTAGTAATTACTAAAGGGCATTAATCTAATGATTAAGGGTGTTTATTAATTACTAAAGGGCATTAATCTAATGACTAAGGGTGTTTGTTAATTACTAAAAGGCATTAATCTAATGATTAAAGGTGGTTGTTAATTACTAAAGGGCATTTTTCTAAAGAATAAAGGTATTTATTAATTAACAAGTGGTATTATTCTATGGATTTAGCGTTTTTATTAAATCAGACACAATAAATCAGGACGTCATGTGGTACGCCGGCATAAAGTTCTATTTATTGGCTGCAGGTATTTTTAAAAAATTAGAATGTCTCGCCTAATTCTCTGAACATTTCCATAGTTTTTATATAGCGTAAATTAAAAAAATTGCAAGGTTCGGGAATTTTAATCTTACTTTTCATCTCCGGTCTACTTACCTCTTGTGTTACAATTGTTCTTTTTGTAAAATCGTTTAATGCATAGGCAACAATAAACGCATCGGCTTCATCAGCAGCCAAAAATTCATTAACCGCATTTTGAGAATAATGAGAATTTTTTGAGAAAGCCCAGGCTGTAACTTTTTGATACTCGTTTAAAATCGTTGATGTGTCTTTGAAAAAGTCGTCAGGTAAATTTTGCTTACACCAAGACTCTAAAGCATCATTTTTATCAAAGATTTCGTCCTTTACCTTATCAATACTGATTATTTTGCCCTCGATAGCAAGCTGTTTAACTTTATTCCAGAAACTAAAAGCAACATCCAATGGATAGGTATCTCTATGTGCCTGAATAAAAAAGTTACTATCGACTACATAAACCCCCATACACTAAATAGGTTTAGAGAAGTACGTTTGAAAGGTGTCCCCTTTTAAACTTGTGAGTTTATATGCATCCCTATATAATAATCTTCCCGATTTTACAGCATTATTAATATGAGCAGAAAAGGCCAGTCCTAACCGTTTTCTTGTTGTGGCATAAAAATCACCGCCCGAACTTTGAGTCTCCTTTTTAATAAACTCTCTATTTACATAATCGTCGTAAAAATTGAGAAACTTCGCTTTAGTAATTTTGTTTAAATCTAAAGCTCTGCGGGCAATAACTATTTCACTAACTTTAAAACACCTTGCAGTGTCCTTAATATTAGGATTAGCATTCCAGATATCATTAAAAACCATTTCAGGGACTAAAAATTCCGCAGCTACTTTGTCGCAAAGTCTTTCCATCGGATCATTTGCTGGCTCTAATTTTCTAAAATCAAAACCGGCGCTGTGTCCTGTCCAAATATGGGCTAACTCATGAACAATTGTAAACATTTGAGCAGCTTTCCCGTCAGAGTTATTGATAAACATGAACGGAGCCAGCTCATCGACAAGTACAAAACCCCGACATTCCTCAACATTAATTGGACGATGCGTATTATTTTCAACTATTCCATTGAACATTGCAATAATTCCAATATTCTCGACATGCTGAATTAAGGAATCAAGGGCATCCTGCCAGGTTTTAAATTCACTTGCCCAGTTTTCAGATAATCCAAGGGTACTGCGTAAATCCGCAACTATCTCCTGAACATTATTATTGTGTTTATATTTACCAACAAAGGATAAAGTGTCAAATTCGCTGTTTTTCAAATAGTCGCTCAACCAATCTTGTCGTTGCTTTAATAACAAAATAGTATCATAAACATTAATACTTACCTGTGTGGCTTGAGTATTGTTGGTTCTAAAAAACGGAATTGGAAGTTTTTCTATAGGCGGTTCGGGTAAGAAAAAATAACCAAAAGGCAAATAAACTTTTTTAGAAAAATCCTCTAATTGCTTTATCGTTGGTTTTTTATCTCCGTCCACCCACTCGATAATATGAGGAACTTTGTGAGTAAAGTCCTGCAAATCATACCCAGCACGAGCAATCGCCCAGGTAAGCATATTGGCATTAATGTTTACTTCAGTTCTCATGGTGCAAATATAAACAATTTAGCCCATCAGTCTAAAACGATCATGGCATTAATCTATTAATTGAAAGGATAAAGGGACTTATTTATTATCAAATGGCATTAATCTGATGATTAAGGGTGTTTATTAATTACCAAATGGCATTAATCTGATGATTAAGGGTGTTTATTTATTACTAAAGGGCATTAATCTGATGACTAAGGGTGTTTATTTATTACTAAAGGGTATTAATCTAATGATTAAGGGTATTTATTTATTACCAAAGGGCATTAATCTGATGACTAAGGGTGTTTGTTAATTACTAAAGGGCATTAATCTGATGACTAAAGGTGTTTATTAATTACTAAAGGGCATTAATCTGATGATTAAGGGTGTTTATTTATTACTAAAGGGCATTTTTCTAAAGAATAGGGGTATTTATTAATTAGGGTCTGCTGAAAAAGCCATAATATTATGTTTTTTATCGAATTAGCAACTGTTTTTATTTAAAAAATGGATTAAAAACTGGATTCATTTTACAATATCTGTGTACTCGTAAAACTTTATCCTGATATTTGTTATTTATAAAATCCGAAAGGATTTAATTTGAATAGCCCCGAATGAAATTCGGGGTATAAGTCAACTTTACTGTCAGGAACCCGGAAAGGGTTCTATGATAGCCATCTTGAAACCCCTGCCAGGGTTCATGGCTTGCAGAACATTCTTACCCCGAATTGCATTCGGGGCTATTTATATTTAACCACTTCGTGGTTTTTTCAGCAAACCCCAATCGGTTTTGAATTTTATTGCAAACTTCTTTCACCGGCATGGGTGTATATCAATTTACACATCATAAAGACTGTTACCATTCGGAATTTACCCGAAATATATTTCCCGATGGTAACAGTCGCTCCCTTTTACATCCAATTTATCGTTCGGTGAGCATAGTAAAAATGATTTGTGTCAGCCCGTGCTTTGCCTCCGGTTTTAAACCTGGTACGTTATACTATTCCTATCTCAAGGCTTCCTGCCGTATCGGTATTATTAACCAACATCAGGCAGGTATTGGAAACATCGCCCAGTTCGGCTACCGAGAATTCGGCATCGGTATCCGGCGCTAAGGTATGCAGGGTAGCCGGAGGTGCAACCGAAGCATCGGAAGCGGTATAAAAGCCAAGGGCAACCGTTCCGGTATTGTTCAGATACAGGGTTTCGTTTGCCGAAAGCTTAATGCCGGCATCCATTACCTGGTGAGCAGCTATCGTCAGTTCAATGGTATCCTCCATCACCTCACCCTCATCTTTTGAATGGTGCTGGCGAAGCAGGCTAAGGTCGAAATAGGCTTCGATGTTGCCCGGATTATCGGCATGTTTATCCATCAGCAAGCCTAAGTTAGCATACATTCCCTGCGCAAGGGCGCGATGAGCCGTTTTGAGTTCATCGCTAAGGGTATCCACGCCCCCCTCTTCCTTTTGCTGTGTTATGCGTGTATTTTGCAGATCAGTAAAAAAAGTAAACACTTCGTCCTTTACCTGAGCAAGTTCGGGATATTTACCCAGGTTGGTAGCAAGAGTAAAGCCTGCATTGATACGCTGCTCGTAGGTTCCCCGGTAAAACGGATTGCGCGCATCGTAAAAAAGCAGCTTGTAATCAGGAGATTTTGTAGGGAGAATGGGCTGAATTTTAAGATCCCATCCCTGCAACTTGTCGGGAAGCAGTTTAAGCCTATCGGTAAACCGCTGGGTCTCGCCCGTATGTGAGCCTTTTGTTGCCTTCGACATCGCATATTTCGACTCAAAAGTCTCATACAGGGGCTTGGTTCTGGTGTACATCATGCCGATAACCGGATCGGCTTTGGAAGCCTCCAGCTTAGCCAGGTGATCGGCTCCCAGGCTAAGCATCTTTTTAGTGGATAACATGGTTACCACCCAAAAAGTGTTGGTTAAATAAATCCATTGCTTTTTCATAAGGGGTTATGTTTTTAAAATCAGCAGCTAAGATAAGTATTTTTAATAAAAAATGATCACTTTTTGATAAAAATATTAATAAATTTTCCGTTCATTGATGTAATTAATTGTAAACGTATTAAATACATTCAAAAAATTCCCTTATGAATTTGAAAATTATATGCATTTTAAACAAAAAAACATTGTTTTTTCTGCTTAAAAATCATCAAAAACAGAAAAAGCATCCTTATTTATTACCAAATAGTATTTGTCTAAAGATTAGAGGCACTTATTTATTACTAAATAGCATTAATCTAATGATTATGGGTGTTTATTAATTACCAAATGGCATTAATCTAATGACTAAGGGTGTTTGTTAATTACCAAATGGCATTAATCTGATGACTAAGGGTGTTTATTAATTACCAAAGGGCATTAATCTGATGACTAAAGGTGTTTATTAATTACTAAAGGGCATTAATCTAATGACTAAGGGTGTTTGTTAATTACTAAAGGGCATTTTTCTAAAGATTAGAAGTGTTTGTTAGTTACTAAGTGTTATTATTCATCGTAATGGAAACGACATTTTGCTATCAGAATCTCGTCCTGTTTAACCTGATAAATGAGACGGTGCTTGTCGTTGATTCTTCGCGACCAAAAACCCTTGTATTTGTTTTTCAGCGGTTCGGGTTTACCGATTCCTCTAAATAGACTTCCCAAAATGTCCTTCAACAAATCATTTATCCTTCGAAGCATTTTCTTATCGGTTTCCTGCCAGTAAAGATAATCTTCCCACGATTCGTCAACAAAAACGTATTTCATTCTTCGATCAGTTCTTTGGTAAATGAATCGCCTTTTTTCAGCTTTTCTATCGCGCTGTCAAGCCGTTTCTCATTGACCTTCGACGATAACTCGTAGCGGGTGGCATTAATGGAATTGTATTCTTCTAAGGACATGATTACAATTCCCTGATCTTTTCCCCGATTAATGATCAACGTTTCAAAATTTTCCGTTACCCGGTCAAGGTATTTTTTTATATTACTCCTGAAATCAGAAATTGTTGTTGTTAGCATGGCTTTACTCTATTTGTACTTATTAAAGTACAAATTTACGTACTTTTTTTGAAAATAATTAAATGGTCTTGAAATTTATTGCAAACTATTTTCGCTATGATGGGTATATTTTTATTTGCTGAAACGAGTGTAATTTGTTTGCTTATACGTAGGGTTTTGGTCTAAAGAAAAGAGGCATTTGTTAATAAGCAAATGCCTCTATCCTAAAAATGATACTTGTGGTTAAAACAGTTTATTCAATAATTCATCATCCGGAATATTCGGCAGGGTAACTTTTAGGTTAGGATTTAATTCCATAGCCCGTCGGATGGCAAACATAGCGCCCTCGTTACGCGCCCAGCTACGGCGCGAGATGCCGTTGTTTACATCCCAGTAAAGCATCGTTCGTATACGACGGCCGGCATCGGCAGAACCATCTATCATCATCCCAAAGCCGCCATTGATCACTTCGCCCCAGCCTACTCCGCCTCCATTGTGGATGGAAACCCAGGTAGCCCCGCGGAAAGCGTCGCCAATCACATTTTGTATGGCCATATCGGCGGTAAATTGCGAACCGTCGTAAATATTGGAAGTCTCGCGATACGGCGAATCCGTACCCGACACGTCATGATGATCGCGCCCCAACACAACGGGAGCTGTAATCCGTCCATCACGTATGGCTTTATTAAAAGCCTCCGCTATGCGTGTCCGTCCTTCGCAGTCGGCATAAAGAATACGAGCCTGCGAACCAACTACCAGCTTATTTCCTTCAGCCGCTTTTATCCAGCGAAGGTTATCTTCGAGTTGCTGATGAATTTCGGCAGGAACAGTTTTAAGCATATCCTCCAAAACTTCGGCAGCTAACTGATCGGTTACATGCAAATCCTCCGGTTTTCCAGAAGTACAAACCCAGCGGAAAGGGCCGAAGCCATAATCGAAACACATGGGTCCCATGATATCCTGCACATACGAAGGATACTTGAAATTTCCATCCGGTTTCATCACATCGGCGCCGGCACGCGATGCTTCCAGCAGAAAGGCATTTCCATAATCCCAGAAATACATCCCCCGTTCAGCCATCGTATTGATAGCGGCAACCTGACGGATCAATGATTGATGAACTTCTTTCTGAAAACGTTCGGGTTCTTTTGCCATCATCTCTTTCGATTGCTCAAAGGTAAGCCCGGCCGGATAATAACCGCCGGAATAGGGATTATGCAACGACGTTTGGTCGGAGCCCAATTCAACCTTAACATTTTCCTTTGCAAATTTTTCCCATAAATCCACGATATTACCCTGGTAAGCCAACGAAACAACTTCCTTAGCCGCTCTTGCTTTTTCGATACGGGTAATAAGTTGGTTAAGGTCAGTATATATTTCATCCACCCAGCCTTGTTCATAGCGGGTTTGAATAGCCTTGGGATTGATTTCGGCTATCACGCCGATAGCGCCGGCTATTACCGAGGCTTTGGGTTGCGCACCCGACATCCCGCCAAGGCCTGAAGTTACAAATACTTTCCCTGCCAGACCATCCTTGCTGTGAATACGCCCGGCATTTAAAACCGTAATGGTTGTTCCGTGGACAATTCCCTGAGGGCCGATATACATATACGAACCGGCAGTCATTTGTCCGTATTGCGAAACGCCCAACGCATTAAAGCGTTCCCAGTCGTCAGGTTTTGAATAGTTGGGAATGACCATGCCATTGCTGACCACTACACGCGGTGCGTCTTTATGCGAAGGGAACAATCCCATGGGATGACCGGAATACATGACTAATGTTTGCTCATCGGTCATCGTGGCAAGATATTGCATGGTGAGCAGGTATTGTGCCCAGTTCTGGAAGATGGCTCCGTTGCCACCGTAAATAATCAGTTCGTGAGGATGCTGGGCAACGGCAGGATTCAGGTTGTTTTGTATCATCAGCATGATGGCAGCCGCCTGTTTAGAGCGATGAGGATATTCGTCAATATGCCTTGCAAACATTGGATAGCTCGGCCGGAAACGGTACATGTATATCCTTCCGTATTTTTTAAGCTCGTCTGCAAATTCCTTTGCCAAAACCGGATGATGACAAGCCGGAAAATAGCGTAAAGCATTCTTCAACGCCAGCTTTTTCTCTTCGGATGATAGAATATCTTTGCGAACAGGGGCATGATTCACCTTGGAATCATAAGGTTGTGGTTCGGGTAATTCCTGGGGTATTCCCTGTAAAATAGTTTTTTGAAATTCAGTAATATTCACGACATTCAATTTATAAATAATGACTAAAATTTATTTCCAAAATAATCCTTTAATCCTTCAACGAAGAATTTTGGTGTAAATTTACAGCAAATTTTAAAACGGCTATTTATAATCAGCCTTAACTTTATTATTATCTATAAAATATTAAAACTAAACTTATTAATTAGAGAAAAATTATGCCACGTCAAATAAAAACCATCACTCAGTTCCGTCATGATTATCTGCTGGAAAATGCAAGCGCAGAGGAATTGGAGCAAGTTTCAACCAAACAAAGTTACATCGAGTACGATACCAACGGAAATTTATATTTGCAGATAAACTATCATAATGATGGAAATTCAGAAGAGCGTTATGAAAATCAATACGATGAAAAAGGAAGACTGACCGAAGAAAAATATTTTGATGAAGATGGCTCGCTAATCGAGCACAGTTCGTATGAATATGATTCCAACGGAAAAGTCAGCCTCAAAACCAAACATTATACCGAAGGCGATCCTGATGTTGTGCATTACAAATACAATGAAAATAAGCAATTAATCGAAAGAGTAACCATCAATTCCGATGATGAAATTGAAGAAAAACAAGTTTATGATTATTCCGGCAATCAGCTAATCCTTGAAGAAGAATACGACTACGACGAAAAATTACTTTCATCAAAAAAATACAAATACGACGAACAGGGACACATTGTTGAAAATGAAGTATTGACCCCGGATGAAGAATACCGGGTAGTTTATACCTTTAATGAAGCCGGTCAGCGGGAAAAGATTTTGAAATACGACAAAGCCGGACATTTAACCGAACGAGCTGTTTATACCGAAGATGAATCGGGTAATACTGTTGAGATAACCGAGGAATCGGCTTACCGGAAAAACAACATTAAAATGAAATACGACGAACGGGGTAATTTAACCGAACAGGAAGAGTACAATAAAAATGACATTCTCACCACGCGTATCCAGCGCAAATACGACGACGAAAACAACGTGGTGGAATCTGCTGTTTTTGTAGATGGTTTAGGTCTCGGACTCAGTCAGAATTATGTAATTCAGTACATTTACGAATACTATTGATTTTTAGCCATCCCTATAATTACAACAAACGAGCCTTTAGAAATAAAGGCTCGTTTCGTTTTTATTCCTCTGGACTGTCAGATGGTAAATCTGGCTTATTATCCTTCGGGCTAACGTACCTCCCCGCACTCTTCAACATTTGGGACAGCATCCATTCCAACTGCCCATTCGTACTACGAAATTCATCGGCAGCCCATTTTTCAACGGCTTCCAATACTTCGGGATTAATTCTCAGGACAAAAGGTTTTTTCTTCGTCATGAATTAATGATGTAAAGTTCCGGCATTTACCACTGGGCTGATGTCCTTATCGGCACAAAGTACGATCATCAGGTTAGTTACCATGGCAGCTTTACGTTCGTCGTCCAACTCAATAATCTGTTTAGCCGAAAGTTGTTCCAATGCCATTTCGACCATACTAACCGCACCTTCAACAATTTTGATACGTGCAGCCACAATAGCGCTTGCCTGCTGGCGGCGAAGCATAGCTCCGGCAATTTCGGCAGCATAAGCCAGATAACTGATTCTCGCTTCAATAACTTTAATACCGGCTATTTCAAGGCGTTCGGAAAGTTCTTTTTCTAAAACATGATTTACTTCCTCGCCTCCCGAACGCAACGTAATTTCCGCCTGGGCATCATCAAAATTATCATAAGGATAATGATTGGCCAGCTTACGGGTAGCCGCTTCGCTCTGAATATCTACAAAATGAGCAAAGTCGTCCACTTCAAATGCTGCTTTAAACGTATCCTCTACTTTCCAAACCATAACAATTCCAATCATGATGGGATTTCCAACCTTATCGTTAACCTTCAAGGGTTCCACATTAAGATTACGGGCACGAAGTGAAATCTTTTTCTTTACAAAAAAAGGATTTGCCCAAAAGAAACCGTAATTTTTCACCGTTCCAACATATTTACCGAACAGGATTAAAACACTGGATTCGTTTGGATTTACAATTAAAAATCCGCTACAACAGAATAAACCAATCAATAAAATAGCTATGAGCCAGGTTTGCTCATAGAAAATAATTCCAAGCAACGGAAAGGCAATCAATATCAAAACCATTACCAATCCAACATAACCCGAGATGGGTGCATACAATTTTTCGTTTTCCATAATTGAATATTTTAATATCATTTTGATAGCACAATGATAATACATTTTTTAATATCCTCAACAAATCGGTTAAAAAAATTAATTTTGCCGAACCAATTTTATCTTTTAACTTCTTTATCATTAAATTTCAACTTCTTAATGAAACGAGCCATGAGAATTCCTTCTTCCATACGAAAATGATTATTTTGGCGAGTTCCCCCGAGAAATCGGGGCAGGCTATCTGACAAATAAAAAACAAATTATAAACAGATGAAAAAATACAAACACGTTTTTTTTGATCTCGACCGCACGCTTTGGGATTTTGACCGTTGTTCGCGGGAAACCATGGAGGATGTTTTTGCCAAATACACTCTGGATCAAAAGGGCGTACCCGATTTTAACAGTTTTATAACAATTTATTATCAAATAAATGATGCCTTATGGACTTTATACCGTAATGGGGAACTGTCGAAAGAAATATTGCATGTAAAACGCTTTTATTCAACTCTTGAAAAATTCGGAATTGATAATGAAATTCTTGCAAAAGAAATAGCCGACGATTACATTGCCAGCCTGCCAAACAAAACCCATCTTTTTCCCTACACGCATCAAATTCTTGAATACCTGAGTAGTAGGTATACTTTACACATTATCACCAATGGGTTTGAGGAAGTTCAGTATAAAAAAATGGAATCTTCCGGTTTAAGCAAATACTTTGACCAAATAATTACATCTGAGGATGCCGGTTTTAAAAAACCGGATAAAAATATTTTTACCTATTCATTGAATCGGACTCATTCCAAAGCAGAAGAAGGTATAATGATAGGCGATGAGATTGAGGTAGATATTCTGGGAGCAAAAAGCGTGGGAATGGATCAGGTATTGGTGAATTACCAAAAAATACCCCATGACGAAGAAATCACTTATGAGGTATTTTCGCTTCAGGAATTGACCCGCATTTTATAAAAAAAGCCCCTCGAAAACGAGAGGCTAAGTTATTAATTATTAACTATAGTTACTTTTTATCTTTTGTAACTGGTGTTTTTTCTGCTGGTTTAGCAGCTTCAGTTTTTGCTTTATCAGGGCATGCTGATTTGCATTTTGCGGGATCGCATTTTGTTGCTTTTGCGCCTTTTTTTCCGTCTTTGCAACAAGCAGCTTTAGATCCTTTTTTACAACATTTTTTGTCTTTTACATTTTGATCAGTACAAGCAGCAGTTTTGGTATCTACCTTTGTATCTGCTTTCTTAACTTCTTTAGTTGTAGTTTGAGTAGCTTTCTGAGGAGTAGTTTGAGCAGAAACGGCTACTGTGGCAAAAGTAAAAACACCTGCTAAAGATAAAACTAAAAATAATTTTTTCATGTCTTAAAATTTTAATGGTTAATTAGGATGCAAATATAATATTATAACTTTAATGCGATAAAAAATGTTTTCTTTAAGTTGTTAAAAAAATCAAAATTTTATAAAAAACGTGCAAGGATAGTTTTGCCACCCTTTACTGCTTGATTTAAATTCACTTCAATAGAAACATCAAGAGGAAGAAACAAATCTACCCGCGAACCGAATTTAATAAATCCCAACTCACCACCCTGGCGCACGTTATCGCCCTCCTGGGCATAACATACAATCCGACGTGCTACACCGCCGGCTATTTGGCGAATCATAATTGATTTATGTTCCTCATTTTCCACGACAACACTCGTCCTTTCGTTCTCGGACGACGATTTTGGACGCCAGGCAAACCAAAATTCACCGGGATGATATTTTCGGTATTTTACAGTGCCGGATATTGGATAACGATTAATGTGAACATTATTTATTGACATGAAAATCGAAATTTGTTTTCGTTTTTCATTAAAAAATTCATTTTCAGTAACATCCTCAATAGCAACTATTTTCCCATCAGCAGGGCAAAGCACGCATTGTTCATTAATTTCAATGCTAATTTCAGGTGAACGAAAAAAACGGACAATTAAAACATATAGAAATAGGCTAAAGGAATATAAAACCCAGAGAAACCAGTTTAACGAAGGAATAATATAACTTACCAGTAAATCAAAAGCTACGATAAATACCAGTGTTATTAAAATAATTTTATACCCTTCTTTATGAATACGCATTGGATAGTTTTAAAATAATAATTGAATAAAAATATAAACAAACGGCGCTGATCCAACAACGGCATCAAAGCGATCGAGCATACCTCCATGGCCAGGGAATAATGTACCGGAATCTTTGCAATTAAGGCTTCGTTTTAACTGCGATTCAGCAAGATCGCCTAACGTCCCAAATACGACTATAATACAAGCCATTACGAGCCATTGTATGGCGTTCAGATCTTTTAGAAATAGCGAAAGCAGCCAGCCACCTAATAGAGTAGACACAGCCCCGCCAATACTTCCTTCCCAGGTTTTTTTGGGAGAAATCCGTTCAAACAGCTTATGAACTCCAAAGGTCATCCCAGTTACATAAGCCATGGTATCGTTGAGCCACACTAAAATAAAATAACCCAATAATATATCATAATGCCAGCTGTTCCAGTGCAAAACACCCGGTTTAAAAAAAGACGGCAATAACGAAAGCGGCAATACAAAATATACTATTCCAAGTATGGTTAAAGCAATATTTGTAAATGGCCGTTCTTTTTTACGAAAAAGTTCAAAGATAAAAATCAGAAAAATAAACGGCAGGTTGATTAACAGCAGGTTTTCGTGAATTTTTTCAAACCAAACGATTGAACTTGACAACGAATGCAGCGAAATGGATAGAAAAAGGATAATGCCCGTAAGCAATCCAAGCCATTTCTGAGGTTTGATTCCTGTGGTTTCCACTAATTTATAAAATTCGAGCAATCCGACAATGATCACAACCAGGAATAAAAGCGTAAATATATAGGGATCAATAATAACCGATGAAATAATGGCTGCCACAAAAAAAACGCCTGTGATGGTACGGGTTATTAAATTATTCAGTTTCATATTAAATGCCTTTATATATTTTCCACTAAGTCGTCGGTACTATCCGATTGAATTTCATTTCTTTTAATGGTCTGAATGGCTTCAAAGGCGTCCTCGGTCCGGACATATAATTCAATTTCTCCAAATAAATATGCCGAATCCTGTTTATTTATAATAACACTTTCGATAGAATTTTCGGAAAGAATTCCATGATAAATTTCAATCAAATGCAATTGAGGTGTACTAAAAACCTTTGTCCAATCCTTTTCCATTGTATTGAGCTATCCTATTTCTGTATCATCAACCAAAAAAACATACAATTCTTTAGGCCCATGAGCACCCATGACCAGCGTTTTTTCAATGTCGGCGGTGCGGCTTGGACCGGTAATTACCGAAACTAATGAAGGAAGGCTATTGCTATATTTTTCTTTAATCTTGTCAAGCGCCTGCCTCAAGTCGGGTACAATTTGTGAAGTATATGCAATAACCACATGAACATCAGGATATATATTTAATCTCCTTCCGGATGTTTGCTTCGAGGAAATCATGATGCTACCTAATCGGGCAATAAGAAATTCGCAACGGGTAAACGCAACTTTTAAATCATGAAAATCCTTGTCTTCAAACTGATATGAAATTTGAGCATAATTTAAAATTCCCTGAATTTCTTCATCGAGACAAAAAATATTTGTCCACTTATTTTCGATAACGAATGATTTTAATATTTCCGCCAATTCGTTTTCGTTTTCACAAAAAATGAAATTACCTCCAACTTTGGTCAATTCTTCAGCAAAAGTTACTTCATTTGGATCTGCTGATGGTGTATAAATCGGTGATTTAAAATCAATATTCTGATAAGGATTATCTGTCTTGTAAATCAATGCATTTCTGATTTTTTTTAAAACCTTTTCCTTTGTTGTACTCTCTTCCATAATGGTAAATTTTTACGCCTGATTTTTGGCGTCGGCTATTTATCTGTTGCTTGTTTATCAGAACTGGGTTCATCCGTTTTGTTATCGCTTGTTGGCAGATTCAGCGGCAGAATACTGTTTTTTTCTGCTTCATTGTGTCCGTTTCCATTTTCACCGTCGATCAGCATTTTTTCTTCTTCCCACTGCCGAGGACCGAATATTTTTTCCAAATCTTCACGAAAAATGACTTCCTTTTTTAACAGGATCTCTGCCAATTGTGCAAGTTTTTCCTTGTTATTAATAAGTAATTCTTTAGCCCGTACATAAGCGCCTTCAATCAGACTGCTTATTTCTTCATCAATAATCTGAGCAGTATGTTCGCTAAAGGGCTTTGTAAATGAATAATCCTGCTGTCCGGTTGAATCGTAAAAACTAATATTTCCGAGTTTTTTGTTCAGACCAAAGAAAACCACCATGGCGTAAGCCTGTTTGAATACTTTTTCAAGATCGTTAAGCGCGCCAGTTGAAATTTTTCCGAATTGTATTTCTTCCGAAGCCCTTCCGCCCAAAGCAGCCGTGATTTCATCAAGCATTTGTTCATAGGTTGTAATTTGCCTTTCATCGGGCAGATACCAGGCTGCTCCGAGAGCCTTGCCACGAGGAACGATGGTAACCTTTACCAGCGGATGCGCAAATTCGAGCAACCAACTCACGGCAGCATGACCCGCTTCATGGAAGGCAATTACCGTTTTTTCATGCAATGAGATGATTTTGTTCTTTTTTTCCAGTCCACCAACTATACGATCAATTGCATCCATAAAATCCTGCTTATCAATCATAAGTTTGCCTTTTCGTGCGGCAATCAAAGCTGACTCATTGCATACGTTGGCAATATCAGCGCCGGAAAAACCAGGAGTTTGTTTTGCAAGAAAATCAATGTTTACGCTGTTATCAATTTTCAGGGGTTTGGCATGAACATGAAAGATGGCTTTACGTTCTTCAAGGTCGGGCAGTTCAACATGAATTTGACGATCGAACCTTCCGGCACGCATCAATGCACGGTCAAGAATATCGGCCCGGTTTGTTGCTGCCAGAATAATAACGCCGGCATTGGTGGCAAAGCCATCCATTTCGGTAAGCAACTGATTAAGTGTATTTTCCCTTTCATCATTGGCACCAGTCATAGCGTTTCTACCTCTTGCCCTGCCAATGGCATCAATTTCATCAATAAAAATGATACAAGGAGCTTTTTCTTTAGCTTGCTTGAATAAATCGCGGACACGGGAAGCACCGACGCCAACAAACATTTCTACGAAATCGGAACCAGAAATGGAAAAGAAAGGCACCTTAGCTTCACCGGCAACGGCTTTAGCCAGGAGGGTTTTTCCTGTTCCCGGAGGTCCTACAAGAAGTGCACCTTTGGGAATTTTGCCACCAAGACTGGTATATTTTGTCGGATTTTTTAAAAAATCAACAATTTCCATCACTTCAACCTTAGCTTCTTCCAAACCTGCCACATCTTTAAAATTAATGGTAACTGTGGTATCTTTATCGTATAACTGAGCTTTAGATTTGCCGATGTTGAAAAACGATCCGCCGCCGCCACCACCACTGCCGCCCCGGCTCATGAGACGCATTATAATAAACCATGCTACAACAAAGAAAAGTATCGGAAACACCCAACTTAACAAATCGCCGCCCCAATTATGACGCGATTCTGAGTTGATATAAACCCTGTCACCATCAGGCATATTCTTTTGTACATCTTGAATGTCGGTATTAAGACTTTCGGCAGAAACAGGGTAATATAGATATTGAGGAGACGCTTCACCAAAGGTGTTTTTTGAAGTTTTACGTACACTTTCATATTTCGGGGTAGATAGCTTATCCTTTTTGATGTAAATTTCAGCATATTCCTTATTGACTAAGATAATTTTCTGTACATCCTTGGCGATGATCATTGATTTAAGTTTACCCCAATCAATTTTATTCGTTTCCCCATTCCAGTTTAAAAACTGCATGGCGATAAAAAACACGAGTAGTATACCCCAAATCCAATAAAAATTAAACTTTTTCAAGTTTTTGGATGAGGGAAATCCAGGGGGAAGATTGTTTTTAGGCTTATTACCCTGAGGTTTTTCTTCTTTAACTTCTTTTTTTTCTTCTTCGGCCATTTATTTTTTATTAATCTTTTTTCTAATCAATCGGATGAATAATGTACAATCGGGGCATCTGCCCATAATTTTTCAAGATCGTAATATCGACGAGTGGTTTCCTGAAAAATATGAACTACCACATCGATATAATCAATTAAAATCCATTCTGCATTTTCACAACCTTCTTTATACCAAGGTAAAGTATTAAATTTTTCCCGCATTTCTTTCTGTACGGAATCGGAAATCGCCAATACCTGAGTGCGTGATGTACCATGACAAATGATGAAAGAATCGCATATGGCATATTGAATTTTCTGAAGATTTAAGCTAACGATTCCCTCGCCTTTTTTATTTTGGATAGCTTTTATTATTATTTCTGTTTCAGCAGATTGGGTACTTTGCTTATCTTTCGTCATCAATGCCATAATTTGCACATGCAAAATTAACATTTTTAATAACTAAAAAAACTGCTATTTGTTCAATACCTTTGTAAATATTTTTTTACATATGGGAACAAAACTAATTGGAAATAAGATTATTCATCTCGATTCGGTAGCTTCGACCAACGATTATCTCAACAATTTATTAACAACGTGCTTATTAAATGAAGGAACCATCGTCATCACTGATAATCAACTTGCCGGAAAAGGGCTGGATAAAAATACATGGGAAAGCAAAAAAGGCGAGAATCTTACCCTCAGCATTTTTTTACGTCCAAGCTTCTTACCCATCGAAAAGCAATTTATGCTCAATAAAGTGATTTCCTTAGCGGTATGTAATTTTATTGAATTGCAACTTCCGGGCGAAAATATTAAAATAAAATGGCCTAATGATATTTATATCGGTAATCAAAAAGCCGCTGGAATTTTGATAAACAATAGCTTGCAGGGCAGTAAATTTGTTTTTTCCATTGTCGGGATCGGATTAAATGTAAATCAAACCATTTTTTTGAGCGATGCCCCCAATCCGGTATCGATTTCGATGAAAAAAGGCAAAAGTCTTAATCTCAATGATTGTTTGCTTCAGCTTTGTAATTGCATTGATATTTTTTATAACAGACTTCAGACAGACACATGGAAAACCATTGATAATGAATATCTTTCACATTTATTTCAATATCAACTTCTTAAAACTTATTATTACAAAGGAAAAATCATACAAGCCACCATTACCGGCATCTCTTCATTCGGAAAACTGCAGCTTGCGGTCGCATCTGGCGATAAAATTGAATGTGATTTGAAAGAAATAACCTTTATCGTTCACTAACCAGCTTTAACTGCTGAACGAGAATGTTTACAAAATTGGTTAATGGCTTGGTTGCCATCATGCTTAACATGGGATTCATGTCGGCATCAAAAATCAATTGCGCTTCCGTTTGATTATTTTCTTTATCTGTAAACAAGCATTGAAGTTCAAAATTAAAAGGAACTTTTCCTTCGGGAATAATAATGATTCTTGAAAATGGCTGTCGCTCCTTGATCCGCATACCTAAACTGGTCATTCCCTGAATGGTAAATGAACAACTATCTTCAGTTGATTTCCAATCAGTTACCTGCGAAGGCATTAAATGTTGAAAATTATTGAAATTGGATAAAAAACCAAAAATTGCTTCCGCTGATTTGTTAATCAGTACCGTTTCGCTTTTTATTTTCCCCATACCTCAGGATTTTCTCTCCATTTTAGTAATGATTGTAAGTCATCTTCTTTAATATAATCTTTTTCCAACGCAACTTTAATGAGGTTTTCATAATTGCTTAAGGTAAAAAGGGTACATCCTCCATTTTTAAAATTTTCCTTTGCCTTTTCGAGGTTGTATGTAAAAATTGCCACCATACCCTTAACAATACAGCCAGCCTGTCGCAACGACTGAACTGCAGCAAGACTGCTTGCTCCCGTAGAAACAAGGTCCTCGATAACAACCACCGATTGCCCGGATTCCACAACACCTTCTATAATATTGCTTAATCCATGTTTTTTTTCAGAAGAGCGGACATAAGCAAACGGCAATCCCATTTCCTGGGCTACCAATACGGCATGTGGAACACCTCCGGTAGCGACTCCGGCTATCAAATCTACGGTTCCAAATTCTTCGTTTATAAGTCGTACAAATTCCTGCCGAATAAATGTCCTGATCTTGGGATAAGAAAGCGTTTTTCGGTTATCGCAATAAATAGGCGACTGAAGACCCGATGCCCAGGTAAAAGGATTCGCACTATCCAATTTTATTGCTTTAATTTGCAACAGGAATTCTGCAGTTTTTTGTGCTATTTCTTCATTAATTTTCATAATGCAAATGTATAAACTTTTTTTAAACGACAAATCAATAAACTTTGTAGAAAGCACATCTGATTTTCAATTGGATGGCATTAATAAATGTGTGTCTTTTCTATCTGAATCACAATTATTAATTGAATTTCAGAATTTTGAAACTGACGATTCGGTATTTAACCTCTATATAATTTGTGGAAAGGACATTACGCCGGTTTTTAATGTATTCTGTTCTTTCTTTACGGTTATTGAAGCTGCCGGAGGATTAATAAAAAATTCAGCTCACGAATGGTTGTTCATTTTTCGTCGTGGCTGGTGGGATTTACCCAAAGGGAAAATTGATAAAAGAGAAACCCCCAAACAAGCGGCAATTCGTGAAGTGGGCGAAGAAACCGGCATTAACGGGATGAAAATTTTACAGCCTCTGCCTGTAACCTATCATATTTATTATCTGAAAAATAAACGTATTTTAAAGAAAACATACTGGTTTGAAATGCTTTATGATGGAAACGAAAAGTTAGTTCCTCAAACCGAAGAGGATATCACAGAAGCCCGCTGGCTCACACGCGAAGAAATACAAAATATTACACCTCTGGTTTATCCTTCGCTGACCGAATTGCTATTGTGTTGTTTTAACCGGCTTTGAAAAATACACAGCCCCCCCTATATTATTGCAACCGGCTCCGGTAACCGATTGCAGGCAATTGATTTCCTGTCGCATTCTTAGTACGCCTAAAAAACCAAAAATCAATGCTTCTTTGTAATTTATAGTTTCAATGCCGGGTATACAAACTTCGACTGCAACATTGGACTTAATTCTTTCGACAAGGAATGAATTTAAGGTTCCCCCTCCGGTTAGTAATAGCTTTTTTGAGTCATCTGCTTGGAAAACGTTCTGTTTAATCTGAAATGCAATGTGTTCAACAACCGTTCGCAGTTTATCGGCAACAGGAATCGTCGATTTTTCCAAAACTGGCAGAAAAGAGCTCAGAAACCATTCCTTTCCTAACGATTTTGGCGGGTTTGAGCCATAAAATGGTAAATTATTCAATTCGGTTAAAAGTTCCATATTCACAACTCCACTCCGGGCAGTATCGCCTTTATTATCAAAATGTTGGTTAATTTTTTTGGCTAAATAATTTAAAGCCATATTTACCGGACAGATATCAAAAGCTATTCGTTCAGTGTCCTTTTCGTAAGATATATTGGAAATTCCTCCCAAATTTAAGCAATAGTCGTAATCGGCAAAAAGCAATTTATCGCCTATGGGAACCAAAGGTGCACCCTGCCCTCCCAAAGCAACATCCATTGATCGAAAATCACAAACAACCGGCAAACCGGTTTCTGCCGAAATCGCTGCTCCATCGCCAATCTGGGTAGTAAAATGTTTATCCGTCTGATGAAAAATGGTATGACCATGAGAGGCAATAAAATCGGGTTTAATCCCATAATCTGCCATAAATTTCGCAATTAATTTGCCTAAATAATGCCCGTAATCTGCATGAGTTTTGGCAAATTCGGAAGCCGTTTTCGTTTCCAGTGTCTGAAGCCGTTGGTGCCATTGTGCATCGTAAGGATAAGTAGCCGACCGGACTATTTGATAGCTCCATTTTTCGTTCTCAAAATTAAAAATACAAAAGGCAATATCCACCCCATCGAGGGAAGTACCCGACATTATTCCTATTATTTTATATTGATTCATTATCAGACTTATACGCACATTCAGGTGCCATTGTTCAACTATCAATTATCTAATGGCAAAGAAAAATAAAAAGTCGATCCTTTTCCCAGTTCGCTTTTTACGCCTACTTTTCCCTTATGTTCCTCCACAATTTTTTTAACGATGGCTAATCCCAATCCAGTACTTCGCTCTCCACCAGTAGCTTTGGTGCTTGTCCGCTGGAACGTTCCGAAAAGCAAGTATAATTCATTTTCGGAAATACCCTGTCCCTGATCAACTACCCGCGTTATCAAGTCATTGCCTTCTTTTTCTAATTCTATGGAAATAACGGTTTGGGGATGTGAATATTTAATGGCGTTGCTTATTAAATTATTCAAAACCTGGACTATCTTAATTTTATCAAAAAATAGAACCGGATCCAGTCCATTATTATTAAACTTGATAGCAATATTTTTATTTCTTGCAAAAGGTTGGTTCATATCAATGCTTCGCCTTACAATTTCCGAATAATTACTTTTTACTTTTTGCAAATCAAGTTTACCGGATTCAATGGCAGAAATATCAAGTAAGTCGTCGAGTACATTGAGCGAAAACTTGCTTATGTTCCGAATATCGTTAAAAAATTTACGATTTTCTTCTGCCGGATATTCCTCAAAACTTTCAAGCAATAAATCAGCAATCATCTGAATGGTACCAATCGGGCTTCGTAAATCATGAGCAGCAATTCCAAGAATTTTATTTTTTTGGTTGTTTAGCTCTTCCAATTTTATATTTTGTTCTTTAAGTTCTTTTCCTTGAAATTCCAATTCAGTAACATCATCAACGATAATCATTACCATGTTTATCGTGTTATAAATTATTTTTTTGGTTGTATATTGAAATATTTTAGGGATTCTTTCTCCCTGAATATAAAAATCTCTCTCAAGCAATTGCTTATACGCATGGATTTTTTCGTCAAAACTTTCAAGCAGCGATTTTCGGAGAATACATTGTTTGCAATAGCTGGTTGACCCGCAACTTTTTTGTTCATCTTCCTGGAAGCTGCATCCTATGACTTCGCCGCACAATTTACCAATTATTGTTTCATCGCTTTTATGAAAAAGATGTTTAAACGAATCATTAAAATTTCTAACAATAAAATCAGGATCAACCAGAAAAACAGCAGAGGTTATATTGTTGAACAAAATATTTAAAAATTCATTCGATTCTTTTAAATTACTTATATTTAAGCTCATCTGAAAATTTTTTAAATCACAATTCGTTTTAATAAAAATCTGTTTTCTGCTCAAATATACGAAATATTTTCCAAATAAATGAATTTAATGGGAAAAATGTTTTTAAAAGATTGATTAGCAATCAACAGACGCAAAGCATCTTTACGCAAGTATAACAATTGGAAAACACAAAAAATGAATCGAAGGCAGGAGGAATAAACAGTAACGGGAAATCTTTCTTGTCGAAAAATTTCCCGTTCACAGTTTAACAACCTTAGTTCTTAAATCGCGCCAAGCTACAGTTTAAAGGGTTTTCAAAGACTAACAAGTTTGATTCTTTTAGGAATTTCAACTTTTTCCTTGCCTTTGGTTTGTTGTTGCCTACTGTTTTTCACGCAGTTGCTTTCAACATTTATTTTTCCGGTAGTTCCTTTTGGTTCAAATCATCTTTGCAGATTTTCCGTTCCTTGGGTTTGGTTCAAAAAAACAATGGTTAGCTGTCTTGCATTCCCTACTTCCCGGATTTATCTTTTTATCTCTTGCTTGATGATATAAAGGTAATACATAAATTTGCACAAGTCTAATTTTCGGGGCTGATATTACTAACAATTTACCAACAAGGGTTATTAACAATTGTTTATAATCCGGAGATGCTCATTAATATATAACAAGTTTTTTTTCTGTTAATTATACAAAATTACGACCACTTGACTCAGAGAATTTTTAATGGATATTTGGTATTTTTTTATCACAAATTTCCAAAAACAGCTTACCTTTTTTAATTCGTACCAATTTGCATCGTATTTTATCGGTTGTAAAACCGGTAGAGACAATATAATTGCCCAACGAAACCTGGGCCGTTTTACCAAAAACATCCTTTAAATTTAGCACATCTTCCTCTTTGCCAGCATCTTTATTAAATATTTTTTTTATTTCCACAAAATCAAAGAAATAGATTTTGCCTTCGCGATAAACCGGATGAAGAGGTTCCAGAAAAATACGTCCGGTACAATTGATTTTATCTACACGGCAGCGTATCGTTTGTCCGATCTGAAATCCATAATCGGCATAATAGCAGGAAGGCAACATCTGACGGGAGCCAAAAGGATCTTCAAGCACATAATAATCGAGTTTATCGGGTAATGTCGTCAGATTAACAATTTTAAAATTGTAATATTTACCTTGAATAAGCTTATGGCTGAAAAATTTCCTTAAAAAAAATAGCATAAATTAGAAAAGTAACAAAGGTTTATTGGGAAACGTTTACAGGCTGTTATTATTTTTAAGGATTTGGGTAACCAAATCGGCAGCTTGCTGCAAAAGCGTAGCAGAAAAAACTTTCAAGCCCGACTGTTCGATGAGTTCCTTCGCTTCTCCGGCATTGGTTCCCTGCAAGCGAACGATAACAGGAACAGGTATATTTCCAATGTTTTTATAGGCATCAACAATACCCTGAGCCACACGATCGCAACGGACGATGCCGCCAAAAATATTAACTAAAATCACTTTTACATTTTCATCTTTTAATATAATCCGGAAACCTTGTTCTACACGTTGAGCGTTGGCAGAACCGCCGACATCGAGGAAGTTTGCCGGCTCGCCACCCGACAGTTTAATGATGTCCATGGTAGCCATTGCCAATCCGGCTCCATTGACCATGCAACCTACATTGCCATCCAATTTTACATAATTAAGATGATTTTCGGAGGCTTCCACTTCCGACGGATCTTCTTCATGCAAATCGCGCATGCTTGCATATTCGGGATGACGGAAAAGTGCATTATTATCCAATTTCATCTTACAGTCAACGGCAAGAATATTATTGTCTGACGTTTTAAAAACAGGATTTATTTCGAGCAAAGTGGCATCGATATTGCGATAAGTATTGTATAATGCACGGACGAATCTCAGCATTTTGGTATATGCTTTGCCGGAAAGATTAAGATTATAAGCTATTTTACGGCACTGAAATTCCAATAATCCCACCTTGCGATCAACATATTCACGGAAGATGAGTTCCGGTGATTTTTCAGCAACTTCTTCAATATCCATTCCGCCCTGAAGGGAATATATAATCATATTTTTAGAAGTAGAGCGATCAAGCAAAATACTCATATAAAATTCCCCAGTTTCGAATTCGCCGGGGTAATAAATATTTTGTTCCACCAAAACTTTATGTACAATCTTGCCATTAGCACCTGTTTGTGGTGTAATCAGCCGCATACCCAAAATTTGGCTGGCCTTTTCGCGTACGTCTTCCAACGATTTGGCGATTTTCACGCCACCCGCTTTTCCTCTTCCCCCGGCATAAACCTGAGCTTTCACCGCCCAACGATCGGTATCGGTAAGAAGTTGAATGACCTCGGCTGCCTTTACCGCATCCTTAGGCGTTTCGGCCATAATACCTTCGGGTATAGCAACGCCATAGCTCTTTAAAATTTGTTTTGCCTGATATTCGTGAAGATCCATTGGCTAAACGATTAAAAGTTAATGAAGAAAATAAATATACTTTTCAGTTCAAAATTTTAATTAAAAGCAAATGTAAAAAATAATTCACAAAAATTAATTAAGTTTGTCGTCGTTAGTAAAATAAATAATAAAACACGATGGAACGTATTGAAATAATTCAAGGCGATATCACTCAATTGAAGGTGGATGCCATTGTAAATGCAGCTAATACGAGTCTTTTGGGTGGCGGCGGAGTTGATGGAGCCATTCACCGGGCTGCCGGACCGGGGTTGCTGGAAGAATGCAGGCAGTTGAACGGTTGTCCAACAGGGAATGCAAAAATCACTAAAGGGCACCGTTTGCCTGCAAAATATATCATTCATACCGTAGGTCCGGTATGGAAAGGTGGAGTTTATACCGAGGAAGCATTGCTCGCTTCGTGCTATTTGAAAGCCATGGAACTCGCAGTTGAAAATGATTGCAAAACCATAGCCTTTCCGAATATCAGCACGGGGATTTACCGCTTTCCAAAGGAACTTGCCGCTTCCATTGCTATCAAAAGTGTAACTTCATTTTTAGCCGAACATCCTCAAATTGAAAAGGTTTTTTTCGTTTGTTTTGATTTTGAAAATCTGAAGATTTATCAGAACCTGATAAAAGAATAAAAAAATGATTATTTGATATCTTACCTAAACGATTTTTAATAAAAAATTTATCAGAGAAGCGCAAAACCTGCCTTTTTGAAAATATAACGGTATCCAGCATTGTGGAAGTCTTCAGTCGCGTGACAAACGGGATTTAAAATTCTGGGAGCCTTCAGTCGCGTGACAAATTGGATTTAAAATTCTGGAAGCCTTCAGTCGCGTGACAAATTGGATTTAAAATTTTCAGAAGCCTTCAGTCGCGTGACAAACGGGATTTGAAATTCTGGAAGCCTTCAGTCGCGTGACAAATTGGATTTAAAATCGTGGAAGCCTTTAGTCGCGTGACAAATTGGATTTAAAATTCTGGAAGCCTTCAGTCGCGTGACAAATTGCTTCCAGCACAGTGGAAGCCTTCAGTCGCGTGACAAATTGCTTCCAGCACAGTGGAAGCCTTCAGTCGCGTGACAAATTGCTTCCAGCACAGTGGAAGTCTTCGGTCGCGTGACAAATTGTTTCCAGCACAGTGGAAGCCTTCAGTCGCGTGACAAATTGTTTCCAGCACAGTGGAAGCCTTCGGTCGCGTGACAAATTGTTTCCAGCACAGTGGAAGCCTTCAGTCGCGTGACAAATTGTTTCCAGCACAGCCCATGATTGATATTCAGACAAATAGCCTTTTGAACCGATTGCAATCTGGATTGAAAAACAGGAAATATGTAATAGCTACTAAACTTGCTAAAAATAATTACTATTTTCCTCCATTACTATTTGTTTTCTAATTTTGGGTAGAAAAACGGATAATCATTTAAAAAAGTTATATTTTTTGGAGGAGCTCAATCATAAAGGTTAACAAATTCGTAGGTATTCCCGGTAAAATCGAGAAAACGGATAAAATCCTGGAAACGGATTACTATGGAAGCCGTGTTAATGCAAGGATGAAAGCTTATTTTGCTGGCAAATTGCAGGTTCTCGTCCAGAAACAGATGAACGGCATGGTCTTTATTGTTGATAAGACCAAACGGAGTAACTGAACCGGGAGTGAGTCCCAAATTATCCATCAGCCGCTTATCGGAAGCAAAAGTAAGTTTGCCCTGATGCAGGCGATGTTCCAGATCATGGATATCCACAATATGAGTATATTCGAGAACTACAAGATAATGACGGTTGCCTTTATGATTACGAAAAAACAGGTTCTTGCAGTGCGTTGCCTCTATGCCTTTCCAGAATCGGGAAGCTATTTCAACCGTTGGAGCTTCGGGATGTTCGTGATATTCGAAAGGAATATTTAACTGTGAAAGAATTTGATATAAATATGGATCACCGTTCAATGGAAGGAATTTTGAATTTCGACCTAACGTTTAGGAATAAAAACCTTATATTTATTTACTGTAAAAGCGCAAAAAACAACCGTTATTCGACTATCAACTATCAACAATCAACTAAAAAAGAGCGGAAAACGGGATTCGAACCCGCGACCCTCGGCTTGGGAAGCCGATATTCTACCGCTGAACTACTTCCGCATTTAAGTTGCAAAAATAGTCAATTCGTAATTACAACCAAATAAAAAGTCCAAACTCAGGAAACAAACAATGCAATAAAAGTTTATATTTTAAGTTTAAATTATACGGTAAAAATTTTCAAATTAAATTAACAACAATCCTATTCTATCATTATGACAATCAAAGAAGCTCAGTCCGAAGTGGACCAATGGATAAACTCCACAGGAGTAAGATATTTTAATGAACTTACGAATATGGCTATGCTTACCGAAGAAGTTGGCGAAGTGGCACGTATCGTAGCCCGGCGTTATGGCGAACAATCGGAAAAAGAATCAGACAAAGGAAAAGACCTCGGCGATGAACTTGCTGATGTGCTTTTTGTGCTGATATGCCTCGCCAATCAAACCGGCATTAATCTTACGGAAGCTTTTCATAAGAATCTTCAGAAAAAAACCGAACGCGACGGATTAAGACATCAGCAAAACGAAAAGTTATTTTTGTAAACATAATTTTCGTACCGTTTTGTATTGTTGTATATTTGATCCACATAAAAAGTGTCTAAAATCAGTAAAAACGAAACTCATCAACCCATGAGCGCTAAATTTCCAGGTATTCTTCTTTTTTTACTCTTTTCATTTATTTCCTCCTTTGCTCAAAACTTTACCGTCAATGGTAAAGTGGTAGATTCTGAATCCAAAAAGCCTTTAGCTTTCGTAAATATCGTTATCAACAGCGGCAACCGCGGCGATGTAAGTGATATTGACGGCAAATTCCGGATGAAATCCGCAGAACCTATCAAGACATTAAAATTCAGTTATGTGGGTTACCAACTGCTGAAACTGGAAATAAACAAAACCAAAGACATCGTCGTTCTGCTTCAGCGGATACCCTTAGAATTGCAAACGGTAGAAATACTTCCCGGTATCAATCCGGCACATCGCATCATCGAAAATGTAATTAAAAATAAAGATGCCAACGATCCGGAAAAACTAAAATCCTTTTCGTATACTTCGTACGACAAAGTGATTTTTGAACCTGATATGGATTCCATTTCTCTCGCCGATTCTGCCCGGAAAGATACCTCATACCGTAAAATAAAAAATTTCATTAACAAACAACATTTTTTCATGATGGAAAACGTGGCCCAGCGTAAATTTCTTTATCCCGACAAGGATAAGCAAAATGTAATTGCCACACGGATATCCGGTCTTTCCGACCCATTGTTTGTCTTTCTTATTTCACAGGTACAATCCAATTCTTTTTACAAAGAGATCATAAAAATCCTCGATAAAAACTATATAAGCCCCATCAGTTCAGGTTCTACTTCAAAATATTTTTTCGACATCAAGGATACGCTCTATAGCCAGGATAACCGCGACACCACTTTTGTCATTTTTTACCGTCCGTTTATCGGAAAGAAATTCGATGGGCTGAAAGGATTACTTTACATCAACAGCCATGGGTGGGCCATTCAGAATGTTATTGCCGAACCTTCGGAAAAGCGATTGGTTACAGAAATAAAGATTCAACAGAAATACGAGCTTGTCGATAGCGTACATTGGTTCCCTGTGCAGTTGAATACCGATATTATTTTTCGAGGAATAAATGTAACCATTGATTCGGGCAGGAGATCTTTTCCCATGATTGCCCGCGGCAAAAGTTATCTGCGCGACATCCAGTTGAATTCGGATATTGTGAAACGGGATTTTGATAATGTAAAAATAGATGTCGATCCCAAGGCTTCGCAAAAGCCGGAAGCCTATTGGAATAACTATCGCGTGGACAGCCTGACGGCACAAGACCGCGAAACCTATCGTGTAATTGATAGCATTGGTAAAGCCGAACATTTTGACCGTTATGCCAAAGGGTTAGAAACCATACTGAAAGGTAAAATCCCCTATCGTTGGCTCGATTTTGATATGGGAAAATTTGTTAGGTATAATCCTCACGAAGGATTTTATCTGGGATTAGGTGCCGAAACCAACGACAAACTGTCGCGCAAGTTCAACCTTGGCGGCTACTGGGGATATGGCTTCGGCGATAAAATGGCTAAATATGGCGGCAACATCCGACTGTCGCTCTACCGCCCCTGGGACATGGAAGCCGGAGCAAGTTACCATTATGATGTGAGCGAAGCCGCTGCCATCAATACTTTTGGATCGGGAAAAATATTAAGTGAAGAAGGCTTTCGCGATTACCTGCTTCGTCGTTTGGATAACGAAGAATGCAAAGAAGCCTGGTTGAGCTTCCGCACTTTGCGCTATATGAAACTCACCCTTGCTTTAAGCCAGAGCACAAAGACTCCGGAATACAATTATTTCTTCGGCAATGATCTCATTGTCGGACCACAAAAGGTTATACAACATTTTCATTTTACCGAACTCAGCGCTGGATTTCGCTATGCATATAAGGAGAAATTCCTGCAAAATGTACGTTCCAAAATCTCCCTTGGCACCAACTATCCCATTGTTTATTTCCGTCTTACCCGCGGGTTAACCGATTTCCTTGGAGGCGATTTCGAATACACCCGCCTTGATCTGAAAGTAGAAAAAACGTTTTTCACCAAATACCTTGGCAAAACATCGTTTACCGTTTTTGCAGGATATATTGATGGCAAAATACCTTATTGCAACCTTTTTAATGGACATGGAAGCTACCGCGCATTTACCATTTATGCGCCCAACAGCTTTGCCACCATGCGGCTGAACGAGTTTACCAGCAACCGTTACGCTTCGGTGTTCTTAACGCATAACTTCGGCAAACTGCTGATAAGCACAAAACATTTTAAGCCCGAATTAGCTATTGCTACCAATGCAGGCTTTGGCTGGCTAAATAATGCCGGGACTCATACCGGTATAGACGTAAAATCATACGATAAAGGATATTATGAATCAGGTTTTCTGATAAACAAACTGATCAATTTTCAAGTGTATACCCTCGGCGTTGGCGCTTTCTACCGTTATGGACCCTATTCGTTTGAGAAATTTAGCAATAACCTTGGCGTGAAAGTGTCCATCACATTTCCGATGTAGAACAATCATCCGGAATGCCAGTTTATACGCCCGTAATGATCATCAAACACTAAATCATTCCGAGACGAGGAACGATTGATAAATGTTTTATTTTTGCTAAAAAATCAGGAATCATGCCCAAGCTATCCATTATCATCATTACATTAAACGAGGAAAAAAACATCGGGCGATGTCTCAATTCTGTTAAGGAAGTAGCCGATGAGGTGGTAGTGGTAGATTCCCTTTCGACCGACCGGACTAAGGAAATTTGTATGGCAGAAGGCACCCGGTTTATTGAACAACCTTTTCTCGGATATATCGAACAGAAGAATTTTGCCCTTGCCCAAGCCAATTATCCCTTTGTGCTGTCGCTGGATGCCGACGAAGCCCTGTCGGAAAAATTGAAACAATCCATACTGGAAGTAAAACAAAATCCGGATGCCGACGGATATACAATGAACCGCCTTACAAATTATTGTGGACAATGGATACACCACTGCGGCTGGTATCCCGATACCAAGCTGCGACTTTGGAATATACACAAAGGCCATTGGGAAGGCTTGTTTATTCATGAAAAAGTAAAAATGCAAAGCAATGCAAAAATTGGCCGGCTTACGGGCGATTTGTTGCACTATTCGTATTACACCCTCGAAGAACATTACCGCCAGGCCGAAAAATTCAGTACCATAGCGGCAACTAAGGTAAAAAGGACTAATCGCCTCATGCTTGGCATTAAAATTATTATCAAGCCGGTAGCCAAGTTCATCCGTAATTATATTATCAAAAAAGGCTTCCTCGACGGAGTCGCAGGATTTACCATCTGCCGCATTTCGGCTTACGAAACCCTGATGAAATATTCCAAAGCTTACAGGCTTCAGTTTTCAGACAGAAAAAAATCGAGTTAACTTATCTTTAAGCCATTTCATGAAAAACAACGAAGGATTAAAAATAAATAGATTTATCAGCGTTCCAAGATTTTATAAAAATATTTTTTCACCCAAAGTTCTATTTTTTGTTGGCGGCATCGGAATTTTAGTATTTATTTTAAGCATGTGGCATCGCTATATTTATATTGATGATGCCTTTTTCGGCGAGCAGGCCTATTTCCTTGCCAAAGATGGCGTAGTAAAAACTCCCAGCCTCATTAATTTTTTAGGTTGCGACATCCAGCTATTCTCTTACCATAAGCTTAATATTTTCATAGGCGCAGGATTGATAAAAATCTTTGGCTTGTCGGTTACTCCTTTGAGATTATGCACTTTGATTTTTGGATGTTTACTATTTTTTATATTGTGGAAATATTTTAAAAACAATAACAAAAAACTGACAAGCCGGCATTACCTGACAGCAGCTTTTTTCCTATTTTTCAATCCATTAATTCTTTTATATGCGTACACATACAGACCGGAAATATGGGTTACTTTTTTTGGATTTTGTTCGTTCTATTTTATAGATGGTTATATAAATAAAGAAGACTACATCTCAAAAATCATATTCTCAGGTATTTTTGCAGGATTAGCATTTCTTACTCATCTTAATGGTTTAATATTTCCTGTAACGGGTGTTTTAATTCTCCTTATTTTCCGGAAATACAAAGCGGCTATTGTTTTTTCTGGTATTTCAATGGCTGTTTGTGTGTTTTATTTTTGGGATTTATGGCAACCCGCTCATTTTGATACGTGGATTTTTCAACTTAAAAACTGGCCGGACAATAATGCTACCAGTTATTTGTCTGCTGGCATTTGGAGTTTAATTAAAAACATTACCGAAAAACTTTTAAGCGAACATCAACGTTTTTTTTGGAGCTATAAAGTCTGGGGAATTTCATTGTTTTTTATCTCAACATTAATTTTCAATTTCAAATATTTATTAAAAGAATACCGCACATTAATTTTTTACACACTGATTCTGATTTTAGTGCTAAATATTGCAGGTAGTCAGATTGCTGAACGATTTTTAATATACTATTTTCCCTTTATGGTGATCATTATTTCCATTGGCATTCTTAGAGTATTCGAAAATGGGGACAACAGACTCAGGGCGATTTATATGGTTCTATTCATCGCACAAATTTGTTTTTTTTCGACTATGGCAAGAGATATTTTTAAACACAATGAAGACTATATTGCAAAACACGAAGCTGTTTTTTCAAAAATTCAGGATAAAAGCCAGTTGATTTTAGTTCCATACCAATTTGTTTTTAATACCCTTGACAAATACAAAATCGCAACATTTAAAGGTTTTGAATATTATGAAGTAGAAATCGGCCGTAAGCTAACTCAACAGGAACTGTTTATGAGAGCGGATAGTCTAAAAATCGGCTATATCGTATTCCCCATGAAAGGATTAAAGTATGAAAACACCTCTATAAAATGTATTGATGGAAAAAAAATTGAACATTCGGACCTTTACAAGGTCATCTATCAGGATAATGATGCCATGATCCTTGGCAGTACCAAAGTTGTTCAATTCTAATCTTATATAGACAAATTTTATCAATTTTTGTTTTCAGGCAAGAAAAATCCGCTTTAATTTATCTTTGAACAAAGCCAGCTTTAATCCCATAGTCATCGGAGGGTCGGTCAGCGGCCCGTCAAAAGGCGTTGCTATCCTGAGGTAATATTTGAAAAAAGTGGAACTGCTTATGCCCCATTTCAGCAGGAATTGCTTATGCCCGTTATTTTTCTTTACCCGGCTGGTAGTCCGCGATATAAAATGATAGGCACGGCTTGCCGAAACGCCTTTGATATAGCGTACACCCACATGCCAGAGTTTCATCATAAAGTCGGGATCGGAATACATACCCGGACTGAATTCCACACTTAAACCGCCCATCAGGTCCCAAATGTGGCGATGGATAACCATTGGATACCAGTTGCATCCATACCAATCGTGGAAAGGAATTTTATCAAAGTTCTCGAGCAAGCCTTTTTCGTCGAATGTTGCCGGACTTTTCCCGAAATCATAGGGCGAAAGCACACACGCATTCCGTGAAACCGTATGCTCGAACAGGGTGCCGGAAATACAGAAATATTCATCCTTTTGCTGTTGTATTTCTTCCCACAGAGGTTTATCCCAGTTGGGACATACGTACATATCATCATCAATCAGGCAAATATAATCGGCATTGACCAGCGAATATGGAGCATTAAATCCATAACAAACGCCCACATTACCGCTGGAATAGGTATAGCTGATCTGGTTTTCTCTGAGCCATTCGAGAGTTCCATCGGTAGCTTCGTTGGCATGAACAATGATTTGGTGAGGGAAAAATGAGTTTTTTCGGATACTCTCCACGCAAAGTTTAAGGCAGGCTAAATTATTCCATGAAGGTACCAGGACAGAAAAAACGGGTTTCTCTTTTTCTTCTGCTTTGTGAAATTCAATCTTTTCTATTTTCATACATACCATCCTATCTTAAAAATTGTTAATAACGCTAAAATCAAAACCACGTCGGGCTTTTTATTTAAATTTGTAAAAAAAAATTAAACGAATTGTAAAGAAATTATTTACAAGGAGTTTTTCTGTCAAACAATCTTTTACAAGTATAGTATAAAATCACAAACGATCATAAAAAATGACAAAAGAAATACCAATGAACGAAATGCCGTTGATGCAGGAGGGAGAAGGGATCATGTTATTTTATCCGAATGTCCCCAAAACGGCAGCAGATGAAGTAGCTCAGGTTTTGCAATCACGCTGGATCGGACAAGGTCCAAAGGTATTGCAGTTTGAGAAGGAGTTTCAGCAAAAGTTTTTATCAACACATACTGCCCTGACCGTGGGTTCGGGAACAGATGCACTCCATCTTGCTTATATCCTCGCAGGCATCAAACCCGGCGACGAAGTGATAGCGCCCGTTTTTACCTGTACTGCAACCAATATTCCTTTGCTATACCAAGGAGCTAAAATACGTTTTGCAGATATTGAACCCAACACGCTTAACATTGATGTAAACCATGTAAAAAAACTGGTGAACGAAAAAACCAAGGCCATTGTTTGTGTACACTACGGAGGATTGCCCTGCGATATGGACGAATTATCTGCCATAGCCCGGCAATACAATATTCCCATCATCGAAGATTCTGCCCATGCTTTGGGCGCTACCTATAAAGGAAAGCATATTGGCGACATCTCCGATTTCTCCACTTTTTCGTTCCAGGCTATCAAACACATCACTACCGGCGACGGCGGAATGCTGACCCTGAAAAACAAAGACCTGGTGGAAAAGACCAAACGTATACGCTGGTTTGGCATTGACCGCTCGGCTAAACAAATGGGTAAATGGGAAAACGACATTTACGAAGTTGGTTACAAATACCAGATGACCGATATTGCAGCAGCCATGGGACTTGCCGGGCTTCACGAATTTGATGTGGTACTGTTGTTACGAAGATTCCTTTTGGAACAATATGAACAAAAATTAGCTAATATTCCAGGCATTAAGGTATTGGGAACAGGCTATACCGACAGAGTTTCCGCAGCATGGATGTGCACCGTGGAAGTTGAACGCCGGATAGATTTTATGAAAAAACTTCGCGAGTATAAGATAGAAACGGGCCAGGTACATTACCGCAACGACCGCTATACTATCTTTGGCGGAAGGAGAGACGACCTTCCCAATATGGATGCCATCGAAGATAAATACATGGTGTTGCCACTGCATACCAAAATGACGGAAGAAGATGTGAATTACATTGCCAAAGTAATCAAAAGCGGCTGGTAGGATCAGGATTGCAGCAGGTGTTTTATTTTATTGAGCAGTAACTTTCTTTTTAATCCGGAGGTAGGTGCAGGCTCCCCGGTATTTCCGGAAAAGGGTTCGCCCATTCTTAGGTAATATTTTGAAAAGGTAGAACTGGTGATTCCCCATTTCAGAAGAAACTGTTTGCGGCCGTTGTTCTTTTTTATCCGGCTCACCGATTTTGACATCAGGTGATAGGCACGGCTTTTACTGACTCCTTTAAAATAACGCACCCCTGCCTGCCATAGCTTCATCATAAAATCGGGATCGGAATACATGCCGGGCGAAAATTCTATGCTCAGTCCTCCTACCAATTCCCAGATTTTACGGTGGATGACCATAGGATACCATTTGCTTCCGTTCCAGTCGTGGAATGCGATCTTATCAAACGCTGCAAGCAACGCCTGTTCGTTGAAGGTTTCGGGTGTACTGCCAAAATCATGCGGAGCCATCGCACAGTTATTTTTGGTGTGGATATGTTCAATCATGGTTGATGAAAGGGCGAAATAGGGATGTCCTATCTTTTCTATTTCCTGCCATAAATAGAAATCCCAATCGGGACAAAGGTACATGTCGTCATTCAGCAACACCAGGTAATCGCTCTGGGCAAGCGTTGCCGGTGCATTAAAGCCATAACATACACCTGCATTCTGAGCAGACAGGGAATATGAAATCTCGTTTTCCTCAGCCCATTCAATGGTTCCATCATTACCCTGGTTGATGTGAAGGACGATCTGATGAGCAAAATGCGAATTTCTGCGGATGCTTTCCACACAAAATTTCAGGCAGTTTAGATTATTCCAGGTGGGGATAAGTATGGAAAAAACCGGGTTTTCGATACTATTAAATCGTTTGTATGTAATCTTGGCAGCGGGAAAATCTATCATGAAGTAAAAATAAATGGAAAGCAAAAGTAATTAAAATCTCCGGAATAATCCATTTTACGCTACCTTTGCGCCAATAGACCAACAAGCATGTACCTGTTTTATACGCCCGACATTGAAGCTAACGTTTACACAATCACCGAAGAAGAGTCGAAGCATTGTATACGTGTGCTGAGGTTAAAAAAAGGCGACATCATTTACCTGACCGACGGCAAAGGAAATCTTTGTCAAACTTCCATTATTGATGACAATCCCAAACGTTGTACGGTGAATGTGGTATCGGTTCAGAATTATTATGGCAAGCGCGATTATAAGCTTCACCTTGCCGTAGCGCCCACCAAAAACATGGTACGATTGGAATGGTTTCTCGAAAAAGCTACCGAAATAGGCATAGACGAAATTACGCCACTGTTGTGCGAACATTCGGAACGGGTGGTTATCAAAACCGAAAGGCTCAACAAGGTGATTACCGCTGCCATGAAACAATCGCTCAAAGCCTATCATCCCCAATTAAACGAACCGGTTAAGTTTAAGGATTTCATTACCCATGCCTCGGAAGATGAAAAATATATTGCCTGGTGTGATACCGAACCTGCCGTGCATCTGAAAAATTTTTATCATAAAGGAAAAGATGTTATCGTTCTGATAGGACCCGAAGGCGATTTCAGTCCGGCGGAAGTGCAATTAGCCAAAGACCACGGTTTTGTTCCGGTAAGCCTTGGCAAAAGCCGTTTACGCACCGAAACGGCCGCGCTGGCAACCTGCATGACTATCAATTTAATGAATGAGCTTTGAAAAATAAGATAATGAAAAAGATTGTATTTATTTGCCTGTTGGGTTTACTGTCCTTTGCCGGCACTCCTCCGCCTGCTTTGCAGATTGCATTGCTGAAATATAACGGCGGCGGCGACTGGTATGCCAATCCTACTTCATTGCCCAACCTGATAAAATTCTGCAACCAGAACCTGGGAACCAACATCAACCCCGACAATGCCACGGTGGATGTAGGTAGCGATGAGATTTTCAACTATCCGTTTATTCACATGACGGGGCATGGAAATGTAATGTTCAGCGATCAGGAAGTTCAAAACCTGCGTACTTATCTTATCTCGGGAGGATTTCTGCATATAGATGACAATTACGGTCTTGATCAATATATTCGTCCCCAGATGAAGAAGGTTTTTCCAGAACTTGATTTCGTGGAACTGCCCGCCAATCATCCGATCTATCACCAGAAGTTTAATTTTCCTAACGGATTACCCAAGATTCACGAACACGACGGCAAGCCGGCTCAGGGATTCGGACTGATATGGAAAGGACGGTTAGTATGTTTTTACACCTACGAATGCGACCTGGGCGATGGTTGGGAAGATCCGGCGGTGCATCACGACAGTCAGACAACCCGGCTCAAAGCCTTGCAAATGGGCGCTAATCTGGTGCAGTATGTTTTTGGACAGTAAATTGGCCGTTAGCTATTAGCTATTGGCCGTTGGCAAATCGTAATTCGTAATTATTTTACCGCTTTCTTCAGCTTTTCCAGCGCTTCCCTAAGCGTAGCCTGCGGACAGGCAACATTCATCCTCATAAAACCTTCGCCGCCCGGACCAAAACTACATCCTTCATTCAGTCCGAGTCCTGCTTTATGAATCATAAAATCGCGGAGATCATTGTCGTTCATGTTCAGTCCACGGCAATCGAGCCAGACAAGGTAAGTGCCCTGAGGCCTGAACATCTTAATCTGCGGCATCTGCGTTTTAAAAAACGCTTCGGCTACATCAAGGTTACCGCTAAGGTAATTGAGCAGTTCATCCAGCCATTTATCACCATACGTATAAGCCGTCTGAGCCGCAATGTTGCCAAACAAATTACCAAGCCCCACATGCAGGTTTTCGATGGTTTTGCTGAAGCGCTGGCGTAACCCATCATCAGAAATAATCAGCGCCGAAGTCGCCATGCCGGCAATATTAAAGGTCTTGCTCGGAGCAACAGCCGTTACCACCTTACGGGCAACTTCGGGAGAAAGCGTTGCCAGAACGGTATGTTTATTTTCAGGATAAACCAGATCGGAATGAATTTCATCCGAAAAGACGATCATATCATAGCGGAGACAAATCTGCATCATTGCCGTCAGTTCATCGCGCGTCCACACACTTCCCCCGGGATTATGCGGGCTGGACAGGATAAGCATCTTAGCGCCCATAGCCGCTTTTTGTTCCAGATCATCCAGATCCATGTTCAGTCGTCCGTTTTCAGCTTTCAATGGGTTATAAACCAATGTGCGTCCATGATTTTTCACCGCTTCCAGAAAAGGAGTATAAACAGGCGGTTGTACAATGATGGAATCGCCGGGTTGAGTATACGATAATACGGCCATATTGATTGCCGGCACTATTCCCGGACTAAAGACAATCCAGTCCTTCTCCGTTTTCCAGCCATGACGGCGATCCAACCAGCAGATAAGCGCCTGGTACCATTCGTTTCCGCGTATGCTGTAGCCATATATCTCGTGAGCGGCACGGCGTTTTACGGCATCAACAATAAAATCGGGAGTGCGGAAATCCATATCGGCAACCCACATCGGGATCACCCCGTCATCGCCAAAGACTTCCCGGCGGAGGTCATACTTTACACTATCTGTTCCCTTTCGGGGAATAAGTTCATCAAAATTATACATGCTTTCAAACTAAGGCTCGTGTTTTTCAGCGGGAAAAACACTTTGTTTTTGAAGCGGCAAAGTTATCAATTCCATGAATAACCGCCGACGAACTTCTGAAAAAAGATATGCCAACCCCGATTTTTTGGAAGCATTAGCAGAGATTTTCAATTAGGTTTGTTTACATTTGCTAAAAATTTATTTAAGAACGGGTCAATGACTAACAACGATATATTCAAAAAATTAAGAGTTGCCCTCAGCCTCAGGGATGACGACATCATCGAAATACTCAAATTGGTCAATTTTACTATTTCCAAAAGTGAACTGAGCTCCGTGTTCAGAAGCGAGGATCATCCCAACTATAAAGAATGCGGCGACCAGCTTTTGCGAAACTTCCTTAACGGGCTGGTAATCCATCTGAGGGGTCCGCGGGACGACCCAAAGACGGCCAGAAGTACAAAAACGCCCGTCAAACCCGAGTAAATCTTACTGTTTTTTACGATTGTTCCAACTCATCCCCCAGCCCCCTTCTCTTGGAAAAAAGAGAAGGAGCTGCAGAGGTGGAAGACTGTTTTAGATTCCTCCCTTCGGTCGGAATGACAGTCATCCTTAAAGAGAAGAAAGGGAGAAATCTGCTGTAAAGCATCATCAGTCCCATGGTAGTTCCGACTGAAGGGAGGAAGCCCAGATGAACAGCATTACAAATGCCGCATAGCAAATATAGATTACCGCATAGCGGTTAAAGTATTGTAGAAAATGAAAAATGAAGATCAATCTGTTCTCCGTAGGAGATAAACAAAAGAAAGGCTTAACCTCTACGAGGTATTAAAAACAAAAAATGAATACGATGGCTACAATACTTTATGTCCTACGGACAAAGATTATTTGAATAGTTTGGAGTATCCGGCTGAGTGGTATTTATAATTCCCGCCTGGAATATCGCGGCATTTATAATTCTGCAAAACAAATAGAAATACCGCGTAGCGGGCGATGGAAGTATGTTTTAGATTCCTCCCTTCGGTCGGAATGACTGTCATCCTTAAATAGAAGAAAGAGAGGGAGTGTGGGCGGCGTAGCCGCCCACACTCCCTCCATTACCATCATCTTGTGGCCGTCATTCCGACCGAAGGGAGGAATCTGCCGTAAAGCATCATCAGTCCCATGGTCATTCCGACCGAAGGGAGGAATCTGCTGTAAAGCATCATCAGTCCCATGGTAGTTCCGACCGAAGGGAGGAATCTGCCGTAAAGCATCATCAGTCCCATGATAGTTCCGGCCAAAAGTTTTTTTCAGCCCCGGAAATCAATTTCATATCGCAATTACGCTGTGGAGTGCGGCAAATGACCTGCGGAGCGCGGCAAACGACCTGCGGAGCGCGGCAAACGACCTGCGGAGCGCGGCAAACGACCTCCGGAGCGCGGCAAACGACCTCCGGAGCGCGGCAAATGACCTCCGGAGCGCGGCAAACAACCTCCGGAGCGTGGCAAACGACCTCCGGAGCGCGGCAAACGACCTCCGGAGCGTGGCAAACGACCTCCGGAGCAATACAAACATTATTCGGAGTGTAAAAATCAATTCATTAAAAAATTTTTAGCTCTGCCGTGGTGGCAGCTACCATTACAACGATTTTTTTACTGTTCAACAATTAAAAAAGTTGTATTTTTATACGATGAATTCTTTAACTTAAAACTTCAAATATATGGCACGAAAAATCTTAAAAATCAGTGCAATTGTCATTGCGGCATTATTCATTTTAGCCCTTATCATCCCATTTGCTTTCAAAGGGAAAATTACCGAAGCCGTCAAAAAAGAAGCTTCGTCCAGCTTAAATGCGTCCATGGATTTCAAAAAAGTAAGCCTTTCGCTCATCCGTCATTTTCCCAACTTTACGCTTAATTTAAAAAATCTGACGATAGTCGGTAAGGATGAATTTAAAGACGATACACTCGCCAATATTCCTTCGCTACAGGTGGTTGTGAATATAGCAAGCGTTATCAGGGGGAGCAATTATGAGATCAAAAAAATAATCATCGACGATCCCCGGCTGTTATTTAAGGTGCTTGCCAACGGCAAAGCCAACTGGGATATCGTGAAAAAAACGGAGGAAAAACCACAGGCTAAACCTTCGCAGCCTTCCAACTTCCGCATGACGCTCAAAAAACTAAAGATCAATCATGCCTATATTGTTTACGACGACCGTAGTCTGAATGCACGCGTGGTAATTAAAGATATGAATCATAGCCTTAGCGGAGATTTTTCCGCCGATTTCACCAAACTGAAAACGGCAACCGACATTGCCGAATTTACCATGAATTACGGCGGCATCGATTATTTGTACAAAACCAAAACGGTGCTCAAGGCAAAGATAGACGCCGACCTTAAAAACATGAAATTTACCATCGATGAAACAGAACTTGACCTCAACGATCTGAAACTGGATGCCAGCGGCTGGTTTTCCATGCTTGCCAAAGGCTATGGCATGGATTTAAAATTCAGCGCAAAGCAAAACGATTTCAAAGCCTTCCTGTCCCTCATTCCTGCCGTTTACAGCAAAGATTTCAACACGGTAAAAACCATGGGGACTCTTGCTTTCAACGGTTACGTTAAAGGAACTTACAACGACAACACCATTCCGGCATTCGGCATCAACCTTAAAATAAACGATGCGATGTTCAGATACCCTTCTCTTCCGGCAGCCGTTACCAATATTAATATTGATGCTAAAGCCAATAATCCTACGGGCGTTCCCGACGCTACGGCTATCGACATTACCAAGATGCACTTCGAAATGGCGGGCAATCCGGTCGACCTCAGGCTGTCGGTACGCACCCCGGTGAGCGATCCTCAATTGGATGGCAACATCAAAGGATTGTTCAACTTAGCTGACGTTTCCAAAGTCTATCCTTTGGACAAAGGCATGACCATGAGCGGAACGATTAAAGCCGATGTCTCGCTCAACGGAAGGCTGTCGTCCATCGAGAAAGAAAAATATGACGAATTCAGGGCCAATGGGAACATCACGGCAAGCAACGTGAAATACAAGAGCAACGACCTCCCTAAAGAAATCAGTGTAAACAATGCTGTGCTCAACTTTAGCCCGGCTTATATTGATCTTGCCGCTTTCCAGATGAAAACCGGCTCAAGCGACCTTTCTGCCAAAGGCAAACTGCAGAATTATTTAGCTTATTTCCTGAAGAAAAACGGAGTCCTTACGGGAACACTCACCACCGCTTCCTCCATGATGAACATGAGCGACTTTATGAACACCTCGCCTTCGTCTTCCACGGCCACCGCCGACACAACGTCCACGATGAACGTGGTTGAAATACCTGCCAACATCGATTTTACCATGAACGCCTCTTTCGGAAAATTTATTTACGACAAATACGAAATGACGAATATTTCGGGTATCGTAAAAATGAAAAACCAGGAATTGCAGCTCGACGGACTAAAGCTGAATATGCTCGACGGACAGATTACGATGAACGGAAATTATAATACGGTGAATCCTAAAAAACCGCAGCTCAAATTTGATTTCGACATCAGTCAGGTGGATGTAAAAAAAGCTTTCAAAACCTTTAATACCGTCCAGAAACTGGCTCCGATAGCCGAAAAAACTTCCGGACGCGTTTCCACAAAACTGAACTTTAATACGGCTCTCGACGAACACATGAACCCTGTGTACAATTCCATGAACGGAAAGGGAACGCTTACTTCTTCCGTGCTCCGGATAGAAAACGTTACCACACTCAATAAAATAGCCGACGTATTGAAGATGGAAAAACTCCGCAAACTCTCATTGGAAAAGATCAACCTTGCATACGAATTTGCCGATGGTAAAGTGTATGTTAAACCCTTCGACGTAAAAACCGGGGACATTAAAACAAATATATCGGGATTTACCGGTTTCGATAAGACTATCGGTTATACCATGAACTTCGATATTCCGCGCAGCGAATTTGGCGGAAAAGCCAATGGTGTGCTCAACAATCTGATTGCTGATGCCAATAAAAAAACCGGTACCGGATTCAAAGCAGGGGAAACCATACCTGTAGCCGTTATTGTCGGAGGTACCATAACCAATCCCACCATAAAAACCGGATTGAAAAACGTGATGTCATCTGCCGTAGAAGACCTGAAAAACCAGGTTAAAAATGAACTGGTAAAGAAAAAAGAAGAAGTGGTGGCCAAGGTAAAAACAGAAGCCAACAATCTTATCTCCGATGCCGATGCCCGCGCAGCTAAACTCATTGCCGATGCTCAGAAACAGGCGGACAACATCGTGAAAGCGGCACAAACTGCCGCCGACAAGGTGAAAGCGGAAGCCGCCAAACAAGCCGATCAACTGGTAGCCGAAGGAAATAAAAAAGGCGCTATCGCCGGCTTTGCTGCCAAAAAAGCCGCCGATAAAGTAAAAAAGGAAGCCGATGTAAAAGCCGGCAAATTAGTTGACGAAGCCCGCAAACAATCGCAGGTCGTGATTGACAAAGCCAGGGCAGAGGCGGATAAACTAAAACAGGATGCCCGCGCTAAAGTGAATAAATAAAGAAAATTCAAACCCTCGGGGTTTTAAAAACCCCGAGGGTTTGAATCAAAGGTGAATAAATAATGGAGAATGAACGTTTGTTGTATGTTGCCACCAGCCGGGAATGGCGTTCGTGGCTGGAGCAACATTACGATAGTTGTAAGGAAATCTGGCTGGTTTATTATAAAAAGCACACCCGTAAACCAAGCATTCCCTATGTGGAAGCCGTGGAGGAAGCCATCTGTTTTGGCTGGATCGACAGCACGATAAGACGGATAGACAACGAAAAATATGCTCAGAAATTTACTCCGCGCAATGCTTCCAGCCAATGGTCGTTGCTGAATATCGAACGGGCAAAGAAGCTGATAAAAAGCGGGCGCATGACCGAAGCCGGGCTAAAAAAATACCACGAAACTGAAATCAATCCGCGTAAAATCATAGCCGAGCCTCCCATGAAAGCCGAACCGGTGATGCATCCTCTTTTTCTGAAAGCGCTGCAGGAGAATGCGGATGCCCGGCGGCAATTCAACCTTTTTCCTCCCTCCTACCAAAAACTTTGCCTTGCATGGATCAATAATGCCGTGAAAGAAGAAACGCTACAGCGAAGAATAAACGAAGTGATAAGCCTTTCGGCAGAAGGAAAAAGAATCGGGATGAAATAAAAAACCTAAACCCTCGGAGGGTTTAGCCCAAGTTGCAGTTCTAACAGTAAAAAGAGGGACAAAAGGGGGGATAAAAAGAGGGGAAATATGCACCCATCCTCCGAAAGAAATCTGTAGTGCCCAAAACTCCTCCTCAAAAAATCAATCCCTTGATAATATCCGTTTTATTTCCGGATAACTGCAAAATGGGTTAATTTAATAAAGAACATAGAATTATGTTTTTTTCAGCAAGCCATTATTAATCCAGACATAATGATCAATGGCTGTTCACAGGCACAATATCCCTAAAAATAACAATTTTTTATAGCCAGAATGAGTCATTTAGAAATTTTACGTAAGTTTGCAAAAACCTTAGAATAATCTTTATGGAAAAACTGTTTAAAATCCTGCCCTCCATCATCATTGGGCTATCGGTAATCATTACCGCCATTATTCTTGCCGGCTCGTGGGGAAAATCGCACCAGCGCAACGAAACCATCAGCGTAACCGGCTCGGCAAAAAAAGATTTTACTTCCGACCTTATCGTATGGCGGGGGACCTTTTCCCAAAAATCGCTATCCATCAAAGAAGCCTATTCCGGATTGAAAAAAGATGCAGGCATCATACAGAATTACCTCCTGAGCAAAGGGATTAAAAAAGAGGAAATTGTTTTCCCTGCCATAAACATCACCAGGGATTACAAGACTTCCTTCAACAATTCAGGTGCCACCGTACAGGAATTCAATGGGTATACGCTCAGCCAGGATTTCCGCATCGAATCCAAGGATGTGGATAAAATTGAAGCCATTGCCCGCGAAGTTACCGAACTTATCGATCAGGGTATAGAATTGTATTCCTATCCTCCCGAATACTATTACACCCAGTTAGCCGGGCTAAAAATAGAGATGCTTTCGGAAGCTACTACCGATGGACGTCAGCGAGCCGAAAAAATTGCAATCAATGCCGGGCGCCACCTCGGACATCTGCGTAAAGCGACCATGGGCATTTTTCAGATCACTGCCCAGAATTCACCCGAGGATTTTACCTATGGCGGAGCATTTAACATCAGCTCCAAACGCAAAAGCGTTTCCATTACCATGAAGCTTGAATTTGGTATTAATTAGTAATATAGATTTTTAACAACTTTTATACTTTTTTACTGGCAAATGTCGTTAACATAATTGAACTTTGCATTTGAATTAATAAAACCATTATTATGCTTATAGCCTCCCTGATTTCTATTTTCTTTTTCCCTGTTTTCCTATGGAAGATTTATGAAAAAGCCGGTTTTGCCTCATGGAATACGATAGTTCCCGTTTACAATTATTACATTTGGCTAAAGATTATCAAGAAACCCCTATGGTGGTATATTTTTCTGCTTATCCCCTACCTGAACGTTTTTATGGTCATGCTTATGGTAGTGGAAACGGTAAAATGCTTCCGCAAATTCGATCTGGGAAACGAAGCGCTGGCCGTGGTATTTCCGTTCGTCTATCTTCCGTATCTTGGTTTTTCCGCCAAGGAAAAATTTATTGATCCCGACAAACGCGAAAAAATCAAAAAAACAGCTACCCGCGAATGGGTGGATGCGCTATTGTTTGCCGTTATTGCCGCCACTATCATCCGCACCTTCTTGTTTGAAGCCTATACCATTCCTACATCTTCCATGGAAAAGTCGTTGCTGATCGGCGATTATCTTTTTGTAAGCAAAGTTGCTTACGGACCACGTATACCCAATACACCCATTGCATTTCCATTTGTTCACCACACCTTACCCCTTACGCAATTTACCAAATCGTTTGTGGAATGGATTAAACTGCCATACTACCGTTATCCGGGATTATCAACCATTAAAAATGGTGATGTGGTGGTATTTAATTATCCCGATGGCGATACCGTAGCATTAAAAGTTCAGAATCAAAGTTATTATGCCCTTTGCAGGGAATACGGACGCGACAGGGTATGGAGCGATAAATTCAATTTCGGAGATATCGTTGCCCGTCCGGTAGATAAACGCGAAAATTACATCAAACGTTGCATTGCCATCCCCGGCGATAAAATTGAAATACGCGACCAGATAGTGTATGTTAACGATAAACCGGTAAACTATGCGGGAACACGCCAGTTCCATTATATTGTTAAAACCGATGGTTCCCCCATTAATCCGCTCGTCCTTGATAAACTCGACATCACCGAAGAAATTAACCAGATGAGCGAAAACGAATACATGATGACCCTTACCGACAAGGACGTTAGTATTATTAAAGGATTTACCAACGTAAAGGGTGTGGAAAAGGTGATAGAACCTAAAGGCACATGGCTCCCTTACATTTTCCCATTCGACTCCACTTACCGCTGGAATGTAGATAATTTCGGGCCGCTTGTTATTCCCAAAGCCGGAGTAACCATCCCCATCAATATAAAAAACATCAGTCTTTATGCCCGTATTATTGATCCTTATGAACACAACAAGCTAAAGATTGTAGGTAATAAGATCTACATCAATGGAAAAGAAAGCACCTCGTACACATTCAAAATGGGTTATTACTGGATGATGGGCGACAACCGTCACAACTCAGCCGATTCCCGTTTCTGGGGATTTGTTCCGATTGATCACATTGTAGGTAAAGCTTCATTTGTATGGCTTTCGCTCGACAAAAACAAATCCCTGTTCGGCGGAAAACTACGCTGGGGAAAAATGCTCAGGGTAATTCATTAAATCCATACTTTAACAACATTATAACATTATAAACTTTACAAACTTTACAAACCTTACAAACCTTATAAACCTTATAAACTTTACAAACTTTATAAACCTTACAAACCATGAAAAAAACGACCTTCATTGTATTAGTCGCATTATTATTTGCCTTTACCGGTAAAACGTTTGCTCAAAAGAGCGATAAATTATTTAAAGGAGTAATAACCTTTGAAATATCTTTCCCTGACAATAATTTTGATGCCGCCACTTTAGCTCAGCTTCCCAAACTGATGACCATGACCGTTGGTGAAACAAAATCAAAAACCGAACTGGATGCTGGTATGTTTTCACAAAATACCATCAGCGATGCTGAAGCAAAAACCTCTGTTACGCTGATGGACGTCATGGGACAGAAAATAATGATAAAGAAAACCAAAGAAGAAATTGAACAGGAAATAGCCAAAAGCCCAGCTCCCAAAATTATAACGAGCACCGAAACCAAGGAAATAGCCGGATATACCTGTAAAAAAGCCGAAATCACTACCACGGACCCCGACCAGGGCGATAAGGAAATTACGTTTACCGTTTATTACAGCGATCAGCTTGGAAACGACAAGCTCAACTTCGAAGGATTATTCCGCGGTTTAAACGGACTACCTTTGGAATATAACATTGATGCCAACAGCATGAAAATGAAATTTACGGCTACAGAAGTTAAAAAACAAAAAGTTAGCGATAAAGATTTTGCCATTCCCGACGGATATAAAGAAGTTACCAAGGAAGAACTTCAAAACATGTTTGGTGGCGGACAATAAACATTGCAAAACTCAAAAAGTCCTCCCACCAATGGAGGATTTTTTATTTTGATGCAATTTTTTATACTTTTGTCCTTCAAAGTAAATTCAAGATAAATGCCTGCAACCAAAAACTATCTAAAAAAAGACACCGTCAAAAATGAGGTAATTTCCGCTCCAAAAAAGAAAAAAAAATCGCCCAAAAACGGTAAATCTTTTTTTAAACTTTTTAAAGACGAACGCCTTCATCGAATTTTTGGCGTTTTTTTGATACTGTTTTCGGTTTATTTATTCCTTTCTTTTCTTTCCTATTTTCTTTCATGGTTTAGCTGGGGCACCGACGACGCTTTTATCCAAAGCATTACCTTTTCAAAAATATTTAAGGAGTATCCCGAACAAATCCATAACTGGACAGGAAAATTCGGCGCCTTGTTATCCTATCTGATCGTAAAACGAGGTTTTGGCATTTCCTCTTTTTTCATTCTGCTCTCCCTCTTTGCTCTGGGATGGAAAATAATTAAAATCAATTTATTTCCTATCGGCAAAACCTTGAAGTATTCCTTTTTCGGACTGGTTTGGATTTCCGTTGCTCTCGGTTTTCTGTTTCAAAGCACCGAATATTCCATTTTTGGCGGTGTGGTTGGTTACCAATCTGCCATTTGGCTCGAAAGCGTTCTGGGAAAATCCGGCACTGGAATATTGCTTTTTTTCCTCTTTATTACCTTCCTGATTATTGTTTATAACCTGTCGTTCAACTGGAAAAAAAGAGAAAAGAACAACGAGGATGAAACAGACGAAGATGAAGAATCCGATGAATTGGTGTTAACTAATAAAAATCAGGCAACAAACAGCCCTTTTAAAGAGGACAAGTACAACACCGTGGAATTCTCCATTAAAGATGAAGAAACACGGGATGTTTCACCCAACAACGCAGCAATACAAAAAAATAAACTTGCCGAACAACCCCGGGCTTCCAGGGATAAAACAAACGAAGATGTCGAACTGACCGTTGAAAATGAACGAGTAGTGCCAGAGGCCCATGAAATTGAAGACGATGAAGTTCCGGCTGATGATGCTCCGGCTCATTTCACCGTAGATACGCCCTACGATCCCACCCTCGATTTGCCCACCTACCAGTTTCCATCCATCACGCTTCTCGACGAATATAACAACGGAACAATTAAAGTGCAAAAGGAAGAACTGGAAGCAAACAAAAACCGCATCGTTGAAACGCTGAGCCATTATGCCATTTCCATCGAAAAAATCAAAGCAACCATTGGCCCGACGGTTACCTTATATGAAATTATCCCTTCACCGGGAGTACGAATTTCGAGGATAAAAAATCTGGAAGATGATATAGCCTTAAGCCTTTCCGCCTTAGGCATACGCATTATTGCTCCTATTCCCGGTAAAGGGACTATTGGCATAGAAGTTCCAAACCAGAACCCCGAAATTGTGGCTATGAAATCTATCCTTTCGGATGAAAAATTCAGAAACAGTAAATTTGAATTGCCTTTTGCGCTGGGAAAAACCATTTCTAACGAAAGTTTTATCGCCGATCTTACCAAAATGCCTCATATCCTGATGGCCGGAGCTACCGGGCAGGGAAAATCCGTGGGACTGAATGCCATTATCGCATCACTACTTTACAAAAAACATCCCTCCCAGCTTAAATTTGTGATGGTTGACCCGAAAAAAGTGGAATTGACGCTTTTCTCCAAAATTGAACGGCATTATCTTGCCAAACTTCCCGATTCGGAAGAAGCCATCATCACCGATACCCACCAGGTTGTCCGTACACTTAATTCGCTGAGTATTGAAATGGATAACCGCTACGACTTGCTTAAAGACGCTCAGGTACGCAACATCAAGGAGTACAATATTAAATTCATAGCCCGGAAACTCAATCCCAACCAGGGTCATCGCTTTTTGCCTTATATTGTTCTGGTGATTGACGAGTTTGCCGACCTGATTATGCAGGCAGGAAAAGAAATTGAAATTCCACTTACCCGGTTGGCACAATTGGCACGTGCCGTAGGCATCCATTTAATCATTGCCACCCAACGTCCATCGGTAAACATTATTACCGGCTCCATTAAGGCAAATTTTCCGGCTCGGATCGCTTTCCGCGTTATTTCCAAAATCGACAGCCGCACCATTCTCGATTCCGGTGGTGCCGAACAGCTTGTCGGACGTGGAGACATGCTTCTTTCCACCGGAAGTGATCTCATCCGTTTGCAATGTGCTTTTGTGGATACCCATGAGGTGGAAAGAGTTACCGAATTTATTGGATCCCAGCGCGGTTATCCCAGCGCCTTTAATCTTCCGGAATATTATGATGAATCGGATCAAAAAATGGAAGAGTTTAATGCCAACGATCGGGATGAACTCTTTGAAGATGCAGCACGTATAATTGTACAAAATCAACAGGGTTCCACCTCATTGTTGCAGCGAAAATTAAAGCTCGGCTATAATCGTGCCGGCAGGATTATTGATCAATTGGAAGCCGCCGGTATTGTGGGGCAGTTCGAAGGGAGCAAAGCCCGCGATGTAAAAGTTGCCAATGAAATGGCTTTGGAACAATTTTTGAAGGATTTAGACACGAAAAATAAAAAAACAAATAATGATGAATAAAACAATTGGAATTTTAACGGTATTACTGCTAATTACTTTTTTTTCAAAAGCCCAGGACTCTAAAGCTGACTTGATCCTAAAAGAAGTCAGCACAAAAACAAAAGCGAGTAAGGCGATAAAAATTGATTTTACCTACACCATCGAAAATAAAGCTCAGAAAAAAAAGGATACCCGCACTGGTAGCCTGTTGAGCAAGGGCGATAAATACCGTTTGAGTATTGCCGGACAAACTGTTATCAGCGACGGCAAAACCATTTGGACATATATTAAAGATGCCAACGAAGTACAAATAAATTCTGTAGGCTCGGATGAGGATTCATTTACGCCCACCAAGTTACTGAATTCATACAAAGACAATTACCGTGCAAAATTCTACCAGGAAACAAAACAGGAAGGAAAAGCTATTCAGGTTATCGAGCTTATTCCGTTAAAAAAAGGCAAAAAACTGGTTAAGGTACTTCTTGGAATTGATAAAGCTCAGAAGCAGGTTTACAGTTTCACGGTTTATAACAAGGACGGCAGTACATATTCCTATAAAATCAAAAATTACCTTACCGGCCAGTCCTTCCCCGATGCCGAATTTATTTTTAAAACATCAAGCTATCCGGGTGTAGAAGTTATTGATATGCGTTAGTATTTAATTTTTTTTGTATCTTAGCCAAAGATTTTATTTGAAAATTATGGCTATGAAAAAAAATTTAAAAATTACCATTGTTGGCAAAGTTCAGCACGTGGGATTTAGGTTTTATGCCATGCAAGCCGCTTATAAATATCTCATTAGCGGAGTAATATGTAATTCTGAACATGACAAGGTTATTATTGAAGCCGAAGGAGAAGAGGAAGACCTCGACCGATTCGTTCAATGGTGCAAACGAGGTTCACCGGGCTCGAAAGTAATTGATTTTAAAATAGAAGAGTGCCAATTAAAAGATTATTCGGGGTTTAACGTAATCCGGGAATTCTGATTTTTCGTGCCCTCAAAATTTCACGTTTACCTGTCGGTCCCGGTAATTTTTCTATAGAAAAACCTGCTTTTCTTAGCCTCTGTTTTACAATCCCTTTCACACAATATGTTACAAGCAATCCATCCGACTTCATGGCTTTGTATATTTTTTCAAAGATCTCAAAACTCCACATTTCGGGTTGACTTTCAGGGGAAAAAGCATCAAAATACACCAAATCAAAACTATTATTTTCAAATTCAAATTCTTGCAACTTAGCATAAACTTTAAAGAGCATAAAATCATCGGAAATATTTTGCGGCTCGTCCCATGCTGAATCATGTAAACTCAAAAAAACCTTTTGACAACTTGCTTTATTCAGTAATTCGGGATAATTAATTTTTTGATAAATATCCTTTGGTAATGGAAATGCCTCAATACCCGTGTAATATATTTTTAATTGTTTTTTTTCAGCCTCATAATAGGTTAGCAAAGCATTTAAACCGCTTCCAAAACCCACCTCCAGGATATGTATGCTGGTAAGCGTATCAGGCAAAGAATGAAAACCAGTTGTAATATACACATGTTCAGACTCCTGTAAAGCACCAAAGGTGGAATGATAATGTTCCCCAATTTCAGGAACAAAGATTGAACTGGAGCCATCGTCGGTAATAATCAGTTTCAATTGACTATTTTTTATCATTTTTGTAATTTTTGTAAAAATAGTATAAAGATTTACTTACATTTGTATTTTCAAGGTTTAAAATTCAACTTTATGTTAGATTCAATTGATTTAAAGAACATTCTGTTTCTTGATATTGAGACCGTTCCTATGGCAGCTTCATACGATGAACTTCCGGATAATTTAAAAAAACTATGGAACAGAAAATCCGAAAGAATATCTTCCAACGAAGATGAAACTCCGGAAATGCTGTTTGGAAAAGCGGGTATATTTGCCGAATTTGGTAAAATTATTTGTATATCCGTTGGTTGCTTCAGGGAAGATGCTTTCCGTATCAAATCTTTTTTTGATGATGACGAAAAAAAACTTTTGTCAGATTTTATTACCTTGTTAAACAGTCACTTTAATAAACCGAATTACCGACTCTGCGCTCATAACGGCAAGGAATTTGACTTTCCGTATCTGGCACGACGAATTTTAATTAATGGACTAAAAATTCCTTTAATTCTCGATTATACAGGGAAAAAACCCTGGGAAGTCCCCCACCTCGATACCATGGAAATGTGGAAATTTGGTGATTATAAAAATTATACTTCGCTTGAACTATTGGCTACCATATTTGATATTCCCACACCAAAGGACGATATTGCCGGCAGCGATGTAGGCCGGGTTTACTGGCAGGAAAACGATTTACAACGAATTGCAACATACTGCCAAAAAGATGTACTAACCATCGCACAACTCGTCCGCCGTTTCAGGCTTTTACCACTACTGAAACCGGAGGAGATTAAATATGTTTAATATAATTTGTTAAGAAATTATAATAAATCGGCTCACTATTAAAATTTGTCTATTTTTGTATCTTTCAATTATAACATGGTATTATACCATTTTCACTTTCATTTTTTAGGTTAAATCAACACATTACAACATGAAAAAAATAATCTATTTAGGAGTTTTAGCTCTTTCATTATTAGCAGTTTCCACCCAAAGTTTTGCCCAGCAAAAAATCAAAAAGGACAAATCAGCGGTAAATTTTGTTACTAAAACCGATACGATAAGCTACATCATCGGAAGCGACATTGGTAAAAGTTTTAGTAAAAATTCCATCGAAGTTACACCGGAAATCTTTTTAAAAGGTTTGACCGATGCTTTGGCAGGAAACGATACTCTGTATTTTTCACAGATTGCCTCCGATAGTCTGATGAAGGCTTTTCAGCAAGAACTGATGAAAAAACAAGAAGAAAAAAACAAACTTATCTCCGATGAAAATAAAAAAGAAGGTACTTCTTTTTTGGCTGAGAACAGTAAAAAAGAAGGTATCGTCGTATTACCAAGTGGTTTGCAATATAAAGTTCTAAAAGAAGGCACAGGCGATAATCCTAAACCAACCGATAAGGTTACCGTTCATTACAAAGGTACGCTGATCAACGGCAAAGTTTTTGATTCCTCCATCGACAGAGGTCAACCCGCCTCCTTCCAGCTTAATCGCGTAATCAAAGGATGGACAGAAGGTCTTCAACTGATGAAACCCGGTGGAAAGGCTATTTTATATATCCCTTCCGAATTGGGCTATGGCGACCGCACCACTCCGACTATTCCCGGCGGTTCTACATTAATTTTTGAAGTTGAACTGATTTCTATTGCACCACCTGCTCCTGAAAAAGCACAGGTTGCTCCTGAAACAACAGCTCCGGTGAAAATTCAAACCACTACTGCTCCGGAAAAACCCAAAACGACGAAGTCGAAAAGCAAAAAATAATTTACTGAAAAAAATTTAAAAAGCCCGTTGGAATTCCGACGGGCTTTTTTTATGAATTTCAAAATCAATCCATTTTATTAATCGAGCAATTCCGACAATTTTTTCTCAAGGCTTTCGCCCCGCAATCCTTTGGCAATAACTCTTCCCTCTTTATCAATCAATACAGTAAAAGGAATACTTGTAACATGATATTTTACTGCCGCTTCCGATTTCCAGTACTGTAAATCACTTACCTGCATCCACGATAATTTATCGTCGTTAATTGCTTTCATCCAGCTATCCTTGGTTTTGTCCAGCGAAACGCTGAATATTTCAAATCCCTTCGAGTGGTATTTGCTATACATTTTTACAACATTAGGATTTTCCTGGCGGCATGGACTGCACCATGAAGCCCAGAAATCAATCAAAACAATATTGCCCCGTAGCGACGACAACTTTTGAGTATTTCCGTTTTGATCGGGTAGCATAATTTCAGGAGCCATACTTCCTGTCGCCAGAAATTTATTATTTTCCACCTTAGAGTGAAACTCTTGTACAATCAAATTATCAGGCCATTGCTTCATTAAAGCACTATCAATTTTTGCATATATTGAAGCATATCTATTTACATCAAGATTATCAATAAAAAACAACCAGCTCAATGAGTTCGGCGTAGCGGTCATCATTTCTGCCAGAATGCTTTTCTGCTGATTATCAATTTTTTCAAATTGTTCCTTCAGCATCGGGGCAACAGAATCGAGGGTTCCTGCATCTTTGGCTGCCAGATATATTTTGTTAAGGCTATCGAGTTGAGTATTATATTTAGAAATGGCGTTAACAGCTTTATAAATCAATTCCGATTGCCACGACCCCGATATTTTTAAATTAGTGTTTAATTTTACCGCATCCGCATCTATTTTAACATTTTCCTTGGGTTGTAAAATGAGCATTAAATAATTATCTTTTTCAATCCGAAGTTTGAAAAAATCGGTTTGCTTAATCGACGTTTTGATTGAAAACTTGCCATTAGACATGATTTTGGCTGAATCAACGATCATGGGAGTATTGGAAAACGTTTCAAGGTAAATCATGCGATTTTTCGCTTCACCTTTTAATTTTCCATCGATGGATACATTATTAGGGGATTCTTGAGAAAATACCTGATTGATAATTATTAACAAAAACAAGGTCAAAATTTTTCCAGAAATTCGTATCATGAGCAATAAATTTAATTTCAGCAAAATTACTTTTTTTACCGGAAAGTAAAAATCAATATTAATTTATTGATTACCATTGATCAATTAGAATTGTTAATAAATTTTTTGCGACTTCTTGTTTAGCGAAGCTTCTATTTTCTACTTTTGGGATATGGACGAAAAAGACAGCACAACCTTCTCTCCAAATAAATTTACGGAGAATTCTCGAAAAAAAAACAAAAAAACGGTTGCAAATCAAGGACTTTATGAACATGGAAAAATACCTCCCCAGGCAATTGATCTCGAAGAAGCCGTGCTTGGTGCAATGATGCTTGAAAAAGACGCTTTATCAACGGTAATTGACGTCTTAAAAACAGAAGTATTTTATAAAGAAGCTAATCAGATTATTTTTACTTCTATAAAGAGATTGTTTTCCCAGGCTCAACCCGTAGATATTCTTACGGTTACAAACGATTTAAAAGTAAACGGCGAATTGGAAAACGTGGGTGGACCGTTTTATGTTGCCCAACTAACAAGCCGCATTGCATCTGCCGCTAATGTTGAATATCATGCACATATTATCCTTCAAAAATATATTCAGCGTGAATTGATCCGGATTTCTTCCGATACAATTCGTGATGCCTTTAACGATACTACGGATGTTTTTGATTTACTGGATAGTGCTGAAAAAAACCTTTTCGCGGTAAGCGAAAACAATTTGCGTCGCAGTTATGAGGATATGCAGTCGCTAGTAAAAGAAGCGATTAAAAAAATAGAAGCGGCTAAAAACCAGGAAGGACATTTTAGCGGTGTAGCTTCGGGATATACCGAATTGGACAGGGTTACCGCAGGATGGCAAAAGTCCGATCTTATCGTTATAGCAGCCAGACCAGGTATGGGTAAAACAGCATTTGTACTCTCGATGGCCCGTAATGTTGCCGTGGATTTAAAACGGCCAATTGCCTTCTTCTCACTCGAAATGTCATCCATTCAGCTTGTTACACGTTTGATTGCCAGCGAGACTCACCTTCCGGCTGAAAAACTGCGCAAAGGAAATCTCGAAAGCTACGAATGGGAACAACTCAATGCTAAAATCAGTAATTTAATTGAAGCTCCATTATATATTGATGATACTCCGGCGCTCTCTATTTTTGAATTACGGGCTAAATGCCGGCGTCTGAAAGCCCAGCACGACATCGAACTGGTAGTTATCGACTACTTGCAACTGATGTCGGCAGGCACCGACGGACGATCAAACCGGGAACAGGAAATCAGTACAATTTCCCGTTCGCTGAAAGCCCTTGCCAAAGAATTGAATATACCGATCATCGCATTGTCGCAGTTAAGTCGTGAAGTTGAAAAACGAGGTCCTTCACGCCGACCCATTTTATCCGACCTTCGTGAATCCGGTGCCATTGAACAGGATGCCGATATGGTTATTTTTATTTATCGTGCTGAATATTATAAAATTGATCAGGACGAAGACGGCAACTCTACCCAGGGAATGGCCGATATTATCATTGCCAAGCATCGTAACGGACCGTTGAAAGATATAAAACTCCGTTTTGTTTCACAATTTGCACGTTTCGAGGATTTGGAGACTTCCGGAATTGAGTATGCATCACAACTTGAGCCCAATCAGCAATTTGAAAATGGTTCCAATAGCTACACTATTCCATCCAAAATGAATGATGAGGAAGATCCGTTTTAATTGTTTACTGATGCTTAAAAAGACAATAAAATTTAAAAAATGAAACGTTTCTATCTGATCATCATTATGATAATCCTAAGCTTTCGGCTTTCGGCTGCCTATTTGCTAATTCCTATGGATGAAACACAAAAAAATCATCTGAAGGCTTATGGAATTGCTTATTGGTCGCTTCAGCATGACGTTGAAGTAAGCTGGTTGCTCAATTACCGTGGCGGCAGTTTTATGTTTAAATACGCCAAAGAAATTGAAAACGAATGTACGATAAGGGGTGTAACCTATCAGGTTATAGCCGACGTTCAATCAACTGCCATTTTACAGGAAATAGCCGATCCTCAGGCTAATATGGATGAAGTCAAACTACAGAAAGCCCCCAAGGTGGCAGTATATTCTCCAAAATATAGCCTTCCGTGGGATGATGCAGTTACACTTGCACTCACTTATGCCGAAATACCTTATGATGTAGTTTATGATGAAGAGGTTATCTCAGGAATATTGCCGATGTACGATTGGCTGCATTTGCATCATGAAGATTTTACCGGTCAGTACGGAAAATTTTGGTCAGCCTACAAAAATGCATCATGGTATCAGGAAGATGTTAAAAATTCGGAAGATATCGCCCATAAGCTCGGATTTAGCAAGGTATCGCAATGTAAATTAGCCGTTGCCAAGAAAATTCGTGATTTCGTTGCCGGTGGCGGATATTTGTTTTCGATGTGCTCAGCCCCCGACAGCTACGATGTAGCCCTGGCTGCCGACGGTGTAGATATTTGCGATGTAATGTTCGATGGCGACCCGCCCGATCCTAACGCACAAGCTAAACTCAATTTCGACAACTGCTTTGCTTTCACCAACTTTAAACTCATAACCAACCCTTATGTTTACGAAATTTCGAGCATTGATGTTACCGATACACGAAAAGTCTCAAAAGACGAAGATTTTTTTTCCCTGTTCGATTTTTCGGCCAAATGGGATCCCGTTCCCACCATGCTTTGTCAGGATCACGAACGTATCATTAAAGGTTTCATGGGGCAAACAACAGCATTTGCTAAAGATTGCATCAAGCCCAACGTATTAGTCATGGGTGAAAACAAATCGCTGAACGAAGTCCGATATATCCATGGTGAATTCGGGAAAGGTACATGGACATTTTACGGAGGCCACGACCCAGAAGATTATCAGCACATGGTAGGCGACCCGCCCACCGATCTAAGCCTTCATCCCAACTCGCCAGGCTACCGGCTTATTTTGAATAATATACTTTTTCCTGCCGCAAAAAAGAAAAAACAAAAAACATAGAATAAAAAACCTTTTTAAATTTACATTGTTGTACTCTCCAAAAATATAACCAAGATGACAGATACGAAAACGATAAACATAACCGATGATGTAAAATGGATTGGGGTTCTGGATCCCGATCTTAGGAGTTTCGATATTGTAATGGAAACCAAATACGGAACTACTTACAACTCTTATTTTATTAATGCCAATAAAAAAACCATTGTTGAAACTACTAAGGAAAAATTTTGGGATACTTATCTTTTCAAAATTAAGCAAGTGGTTAATCCTGATGAAATTGAATATATTATCATTGACCATACCGAGCCTGACCATAGCGGAAATTTAAAAAATCTCTTAAAAATAGCCCCACAGGCAACCGTTGTCGGCAGTGGAAATGCCATACGGTATCTGCACGACCTGCTTGGAGAAGAATTCAGACATCTTATTGTTAAAGATGGCGATACGCTGGATTTGGGAAATAAGACCCTCCGTTTTATCTCGGCGCCCAATCTGCACTGGCCCGATTCGATGTATACTTACCTTCAAGAAGATAAAATCCTTTTTACCTGCGATTCCTTCGGAGCACATTTTTGCAATGAAAAAATGTTGGACCATCAGGTTGGAAATTGGGACGAGGCTTTTAAATATTACTTCGATGTTATTTTGAAACCTTATAGCAAATTCATGCTTAAGGCTATAGAAAAAATCAGACCTCTCGGAATTACAGCAATTTGTACGGGTCATGGACCCATTTTACAAAAAAACTGGAAACATTTTGTTGATCTATCGGAGGAATATGCCAAACAAGCCGTTGGATTGCCAGGAAAAAATCGTGTTTTCATTCCATATGTTTCCGCCTATCAAAATACTACCATTTTGGCCCAAAAAATTGCCGAAGGAATACAGAGTGCCGGTTCCATTGAAACCGACGTCTGCGATATTGAAAACATGAGCTTCGCTGAAATTGATAAAAAACTGACTTTATGTAACGCCATCATTATCGGTTCGCCTACCATTAACCAAAATATTCTTTTACAAATATATAACATTTTTGCCTTGATTAATCCGCTTCGCGATAGAGGAAAATTAGCCGGAGCTTTCGGCTCCTATGGCTGGAGTGGCGAAGGTCAAAAAATTATCGAAACCAATCTCTCGAATTTAAAACTTACATTTTTCGGCGAAAGTGTTTTTATTAAATTCACTCCTCACATTCAAGAGCTAACACATTGTTTTGAATACGGTAAAAAATTTGGGGAAAAATTACTAACCATGGAATAAATTCATCATTTTAACGTTTATTTTTTGCCATGTTACGATATCCTAATTTAAAATTAATTCGAATAAGCACCCGGCTGCTATTATTAGTACTGCCTGTCTTTTTATTCCTTTCATCGTGCAGCCCCGAACGAAAGCTGGCTACATCCTACGTAAACACAAAAAATGACATATCGCTTTTGATTCTTCCTCCCGACGTGGTGTATAAAGATAATCTAAACAAAGAAGGAATAACCGGGAAAAATTCATCAGAAATCGACTCATTATCATTTGTTAACAGCAAATTTTTAAAGCGTATTTCCGATTCCGTTTTCCTTGAAACCTATGTAAACAGCCTCTCCAGCGAGTTAAAACTTTACGGATATAAAATTTATTTTAATAACGATACGGATGAATTCCTGACCAATAGTTCTTCGGGATACATCATTAATATTGCTCAGTTGCAACTTGAAGAATACCCAAAACCGGTATATGACGAGGCAACCTATTATGATTCTACCGTCTATCAGGATTTTTGGCTTAATGCCATAAATCTTAACAGTTGGTTTGAAATTTCGGGAATGAACGATTCACAAAAAGCAAACAAAACACTATATGCCAGTGAATCAGCATCCGACTATTTTGAAGGTAAATTCAAAGCCAATATTCTCACCCAGGAAGTAACCTACCAATATTCCATTGATACTCTTGAATTGAAGGATATTTATGAATTGGCGGCTTATGCCGGTAAAAAGTATGCGGCTTATATTTATGATTATTTAATGAATCTGGAAATACGGAAACAACTTCCGGCTTCCTCGGAACCTTATAAATACATGCATTATAACCGCGAAGACGGAAGAATAGAACCCGCTTACGATTACAGATTCATTCCCTTGTAGTTATCATTAAGACCCATTATCTTTACATTTTACTTCTCGAGTAGGGAATTGCCATCTGATTCGAAAAATCCTTTTTCAGATATTTGTAATATCCGGCAACGGCGATCATCGCGGCATTATCGGTACTGTACACAAAACGAGGGATAAACACTTCCCAACCCAGTTTTTTTTGCGCATCCATTATGTTTGTCCGAAGCGATGAATTTGCCGAAACACCTCCGGCAATAGCAATCCGATTTATACCCGTTTGCGACGAAGCTTTTTGCAATTTATCCATCAAAACAGAAACGATCGTCGCCTGGATGGATGCACATAAATCATTTAAATTCTGAAGAATAAAATCCGGGTTTTCCTTAAGCCTATCTCTCAAAAAGTAAAGAAATGAGGTTTTTAATCCACTAAAACTGAAATCCAAACCAGGAATATGGGGTTTGGCAAACTCAAACGCAGCAGGGTTCCCTTCCTTGGCATATTTATCAATCAACGGACCGCCCGGATATCCCAGATTCATTATTTTTGAAGCTTTGTCGAATGCTTCACCAGCCGCATCATCAATGGTTTTCCCAATAATTTCCATTTCAAAATAATCTTTTACCAAAACAATCTGAGTATGTCCTCCCGAAACGGTAAGGCACAAAAAGGGAAAACCAGGAATAGAATGTGGGTTTTCTTCATTTTGAATAAAATGAGCCAAAATGTGTGCCTGTAAATGATCTATCTCAATCAACGGTATTCCAAGGCCTAAGGCAAACGCTTTAGCAAAAGAAACGCCAACGAGTAACGAGCCTAAGAGCCCCGGACCACGAGTAAAAGCAACGGCTTGGATTTGTTCCTTCACAATTCCGGCTTTTTTTATGGTGCTTTCAATTACAGGAATAATATTTTGCTGATGAGCCCTGGAAGCCAGTTCCGGAACCACTCCACCATACTGACGATGAACCTCTTGATTTGCAATAATATTAGCAAGAATTACGTTATCCTTTATTATAGCAGCCGATGTATCATCGCAGGAGGATTCAATTCCTAAAATATAGACGCTCATTAAATTTCTTTTATACTATTTTTGTAGTTGAATTAAAAAGGCAAAAGTATCAAAAAAAGACTTTTTAAAATATTGTTATATACCCTGCTCGGAATAATTACTTTCGTGCTGGCCACTTTTTTGCTGCTCCGGACATCCAAAGTCCAGACAGCCATAGCCCACCGATTAGCCGACTATCTTTCAAATCAACTTCATACCGAAGTTGTTATTGGCAAGGTGGATATCTCTTGGTTTTTGAATATACGAATTAAAAACATATCCATCAACGATTTACACCACAAAACTCTTTTTTCGGCTCATCAGCTTATCGCAAAAATCGAAAAAATTGACCGGAAAAATCATAATTTATCAATCAAAAAAATAATCTTTAATGATGCTAATATTCAGATAGTTTACTACAAGGGCGAAGAAGATTTAAATATTCAGTTTCTGATTGATTATTTTTCTTCCCCACAAAAAAAAGAAAAAACGACGACAGCTTCTGCCCCCTGGAAAGTTCATTGTGCCGCATTGGACATTTCAAAAACTCATTTTTTGTATCAAAATCAAAACCACGCATTTACATCACATGGGATGGATTACAACAATATTGATGTTTCCGAAATCAATCTTTCGGCCAACAAGTTGCGGGTATTAGGCGATACTATATTTGCCAATATATTGGATTTAAATGCCAAAGAACGTTGCGGACTTGTACTTAAAAAATTTAAGGGACAAGCAAAGGTTAGTCCGATTGAGCTCAGGGTTGATAATTTAATTGTTCAGACCAACCAATCGGATTTACTTGTTGATCTGCATTTTAAATATAAAAATTGGAATGCATATAACTACTTCGTCGATAGTGTTAGAATCGAATCGGAGATTTTTCCATCAGACCTAAACCTAAACGATATTTCCTTTTTTGCGCCCGAAATGCAGGGCATGAATGATCAGATTTCACTCTCCGGATTGGTTCGCGGCAAGGTAAATAACCTGAATATTAAAAATTTAAGATCATCATTTGGAGAATCAACGCACTTTTATGGTAATTTATCACTTAATGGTTTGCCGGTTCTTGAAAATACATTTATTAACCTCAACATAAATGAACTAAAAGCCAGCATTCAGGATTTACATAATTTTAAATTACCCGGACGAAATAACTGCCTGGAAATTCCCTCCCAATTGCTTGCTTTTGGAAATGTTAATGTAAATGGCATTTTTACAGGTTTTTATAACGATTTTGTATCCTATGGGCAATTTAAAACGGACATGGGTAATTTTTCTACAGATATTTCACTTAAAAAGAATAAAATAACTAAAAAAATTGATTACCAGGGGAAATTAAATGTTCAACATTTTAAACTTGGGGATTTAATGGTTGAGACTAAATATTTTGGAAAATTAGACGCCAATTTTGAAGTTACAGGAAGTGGATTGAGTGAAAAAGATTTTGATGTACAACTGAATGGAAAAATTGATTCGCTTGATTTTAAAGGCATTAATTACAACAATATCGAAATTAAAGGTAACCTTCTGAAAAAGAAGTTTAATGGGGCACTAAGTATAGATGATAAAAACATTTGTTTGAATTTCATTGGGTTAGCCGATTTCAGCAATGAACTCCCCGTTTTTAATTTTAATTCCGAAATTACAAATGCACGGCTTACCAAATTACGTTTAACCAGCCGCGATTCACTTTCCGAATTAAATACCACGCTACACTTTAATTTTACCGGTAATTCCATTGATAATTTTCAGGGATTGCTCAAAATTGAAAATACTTCCTATTCCGAGAACCATTCAACTTATTATTTAAAAAATTTCGAACTTTCCATTACTGACGATCAGCCAAACACCAAAAATTTATCTGTTCGTTCGGATTATATTGATGCACAGGTTACCGGAGAATTTACCTTCTTAAATTTCTATCATTCATTTAATAAACTGCTCAATCAATACCTTCCGTCAGTTATCTTTCGCTCCGATACCCTTACCGGCCAAGGTTCTGTTCAAAGTTTTGCGTATGCAATCAACCTGAAAAAAACGGACGATTTGTGCAAATTATTCTTGCCTGGTCTTTCCGTAGCTCCCAACACTCATTTCAGCGGCAAATACGAATCGGCAAACGAAATGATGAGTATTACCGGTAGCTCCGATTTAATTACTTATAAGGGTGTTAAATTTAAAAATTGGACACTTGAGGGAAAAAGTCTGAAAAAAGAATTTATTCTCAACACTGGTTGTAAATATCTGGTTGTTAAGGAAAAAGAAGCGAACGATTCGACAAGTATCGGGTTGGATAGTCTGTATTTGATTACACGCATGTATGGCGACAGCATTAAATATAATTTCGTTTGGAATGATTTTGGTAAACACGTTCATAATAAAGGAGCTATTCGTGGATATTGTAATTTTTCGGAAAGCCCCAAAATTAATATGAAAGTTACGGACGCCAAAATGCTTGTAAACGATTCCCTATGGACCATTTTTCCTGGCAATCAAATAACGCTCGATACAAATGCTATTTTAATTCACAACCTTGCCTTTGAGGGCAATAAGCAAAAAATTGAGGCAGATGGCATCATTTCCCACGACCCGCTTGATAAACTTAATATTTTAATCAATAATTTCGACATCAAGCATTTTGCTTTTTTATTACCGAAAAAAGGATTGGATTTTAACGGAATTATCAACGGTAACGTCAGTATTTTTAGCTTATATCAAACACCAAATTTTCTTTCTAATCTAAAAATTTCCGGTTTTGAATTTAATAAGGAAAAAATGGGCGATTTAATAGCAAGCACTACCTGGGATTACGATCGAAAAGCCTTGTTTGTGGATGCAAACATTATTTATTCGGGCAATTCAGGAGCCAGCCAGCCATTTTCCTGCAAAGGTTATTATTATCCGGATAATGAGAAAGAAAATTTTGATTTTTCCATTGCGCTTCAGAATATGAAGCTACAAACATTATCCCCATTTGTAAAAGGAATATTTTCTGATATTCGCGGATATGCCAGTGGAAATCTTGCGTTTAAAGGAACTATGGCTCAGCCAGAACTCCTTGGGAAACTTCAACTGATGCGTACTGAATTTAAAGTAGATTATACCAATGTCAGCTATTCTTTTGCCCATGAGGTTTTCTTTGAAAAAAATCTAATCCGGTTCGATAATTTAGTTGTAACGGATGCCAATGGCAACAAAGGTCTATGCAACGGAAAAATTCATCATACCTATTTTAACGATTTTCAATTCGATATTAATATTATGGCCAACAAATTGTTAGGCTTAGGTACCGATTATACACAAAACAGCATTTTTTATGGGAATGCCCAGGTAAGTGGCTTGGTTTCCATTACGGGTCCACCGGATAATCTGCAAATGAACCTGGATGTATCCACCGAAAAAGGAACCGATTTCTATTTGCCGTTGAACATTTCTGCCGATATATCCAACAATGATTATATTAAATTTATTAACACTTCCGATACAATAGCTCACAATAATTTAACATACGATGTTGATTTATCAGATATTAAACTCGATTTTAATTTAAATGTTACCCCCGAAGCAAACATACACCTTACACTACCCATGCAAATGGGAAAACTAAAATTTAACGGAAGTGGGCTTATCCGTATGGGCGTTAATACACGAGGCGAATTCAATATGTTTGGAGAATACGTGATGAATCAGGGTACTTTTTTCTTTACCTTGCAAAACATGATTAATAAACAATTCAACATTTCCAAGGGAAGTACGATAAAATGGAACGGCAATCCGGAAGACGCCGATATTGATTTAAAAGCCGTCTATACGATTAAAGCCTCGCTAAGTGGTTTGCCTATTGACTCCTCGCTGATTTCGCAACGAATTCCGGTGAACTGCATTGTTTCGTTGAAAAATAAACTCACCAATCCCGAAATTGCCTTTAAAATCCGCTTACCCAATGTGGACGAACAAATCAGTCAGCAGGTTTTTAGCGTTATTGATACCACCAACCAGGTAGAAATGAACAAACAAATGATCTCGTTATTGGTTTTGAACAGTTTTAGTTACAGCAATAAAAATACCAACCTGACGAATAGTGTGGGAGCATCAAGCTTTGAATTGCTATCGAATCAGCTAAGTAGCTGGCTTTCACAAATAAACAAGGATTTTGATATCGGTGTAAATTATCGCCCCGGTGATAAAATTTCCAACGAACAGTTGGAAGTGGCTCTTTCTACCCAGTTATTTAACAACCGCATTCAGATAGATGGAAATTTTGGGGTTAAAGGCAACACAACGGCCACCCAACAAACAACCGCCGGATCAACCAATAATATTGTTGGAGACGTAAATATTGACTGGAAAATTACTAAAGACGGACAATTCCACGTAAAAGCATACAACAAATCGAATGCTATTGATATTATGAACGATAACTCTCCATATACTCAAGGAGTAGGCATTTATTACCGTAAGGATTATGACCATTTTGGCGATTTATTCCGTCGCAAAAAGAAACAACCCGCTAAGAAACAAACTGTAAATAAATCACCTAAAAATTAATTATTTATAAAATCCGATTGCCATGAAAAAAATTTACTTCCTCTTTTGCCTTTTTTCCCTGTTCGCCGAATTGTCGTTTTCACAAATAACCATTACAAAAAACGATATGCCCGTAGCCGGCGATACCTTACGTACCAGCACAACGTATGCGGTTACATCCGACTACACCCTGACCGGAACAAATTACGTCTGGAATTTTTCCTATTTACAACCACTTACACAAAAAATTGATAGTTTCGTCAGTAAGTCGGCAACGCCCCTTTTATACCAGATTTATTTCAGCAATGCAACCCTGGCATCTCCCCAAGGCGACATTAATCTTATTCCCAATTTACCAATTACCGATGTTTTTGAATTTTATAAAAATTCAACCAGTTCGTTTTCCGATCTGGGTTATGGCATTACTGTTAGTGGTGCACCTATACCCTTGAAATACGATAATGCCGAAGTATATTATAAATTTCCTTTAACTTATGGAAATCCTGTTGATTCCTCTATTTCATCCTTTTCCTTTGGCTTGCCGAACATAGGTTATATTTCCACCGTCCGCAAGCGGATTAATCTGGTTGACGGTTGGGGAACGCTGACCACACCTTACGGCACTTTTCAAACCCTGCGTGTGAAATCAGAAGTATATTCGCATGATAGTATTTATGTTGACTCGATAAGTTATGGAACAGCTATTGACAGGCATGTTACCGAATATAAATGGTTGGGAACAAATCAAAGGATACCCCTTTTACAGATAAATAGCGAAGGTTTGGTAGTTACGGCAACCTACCGGGATTCGCTCAGGATGCAAAATCCAACCGGCTATACAGTGAGTGGAAGTATTACCTATGCTAACTCAGCCAATTCGCCCATGAGCAATGTAACTGTCAAGCTAAAAGACGGTTCAGGGAATATTATAGCCACAACTATTACCGATAATTCTGGAAATTATTCATTTACGGAAATTTCAAACGGAGATTACACGCTGGAATCAACAAGCACTAAACCCTGGGGCGGAGTAAGCGCTACCGATGTATTATTATATAAAAAACACATTGCCAATATTTCGCAGCTTACCGGGATATTTTTGGCATCGGGCGATGTAAACGCTTCGGGAAGTTTATCGGCTTCCGATTTGCTTTTAATTAAAAAACGCATTGGCGCTGTCATTAATTCATTTCCAACCGGAGACTGGCTCTTCAACAGCGTTCCGTTGACGGTAAACGGAGGCAATGTGAATCAAAACTTCCACGCTTTGGTTTATGGTGATGCCAATGCCTCGTACGTTCCGCAATTCATTAATAAATAGACTTTTTTATCTACTGATTACTGCTTTTTATATTTGTATTACAAATGCCATTCGTTGTCTATAAGTCATCAGCCGGTTCGGGAAAAACGTTTACCTTGGTAAAAGAATACCTGAAAATTGTACTGAAAAAACCCGGAAATTTTCGTCATGTTTTGGCTATTACCTTTACCAATAAGGCAGCCAACGAAATGAAAGAAAGGATAATAGGCAACTTACAGCAATTATCGGCATTACAGGACAATGCTCCTTCCCAGGCAATCAATCATTTGTTGCCCGATTTACGGCAGGCTACTGGCTTGGATGATAAGGAAATCGGCCAGCGAGCCGCCGACACCCTAAAATTGATTTTGCATAATTATTCCGATTTTGCCATTACCACCATCGATAGTTTCGTTCACCATGTTATCCGGACCTTTGCCCGCGACCTTCATTTGCCGGTGAATTTTGAAGTGGAACTGGATACGGATAAACTTATTGCACAATCAGTTGATTTGCTGATAAGCAGAGTTGGAAGCAATGAAAAGCTTACCAAAATCTTTGTCCGCTTTCTTGAAACAAAAACTGAAGATGAAAAAAGCTGGCATATCGAAAAAGACCTCCAGACGTTTGCAAAAACATTGATGAACGAGGATGGTATTGTGTTTATTGAAAAGCTTCGCAACCTGTCGCTGGATGATTTTATCGAAATTAATACCAACGTAAATGCTTTGACTAACCGGTTTGAAAGTGCTATTCATAAAATTGGAAACGATGCTTATCAATTAATTAATAATCATAATATTCCTGCAGAAGCCTTTTTCCATGGCAAAAGCGGAATTGGTAAATATTTTGAAAATATCAGCAATAAAAGGTTTGATAAAATTTCGCCAAATTCCTATGTCCTAAGCACCATCAACGACGACAAATGGTACGCCGCCAAACTAAATCCCGACAATAAAACAGCCATTGACTCGATAAAGTCTCAGCTTGCCATTTATTATCAACAGATTCTGGATTTTAAAGGTGAAAACTACAACGAATACGTTTTGTTGAAATTACTTACTAAAAACATTTACCCTATCGCCGTTTTAAACGAGCTTGATAAAGAGCTGAATGAGATAATTACACGCAACAACATCCTGCCGATATCGGAATTTAACAAACGCATAGCTGAAATTGTACTGAACGAACCGGTTCCATTTATTTACGAACGTCTTGGCGAAAAATATCATCATTTTTTGATTGATGAATTTCAGGATACTTCCATCCTGCAATGGCAGAATCTGTTACCGCTCATCACCAATTCGTTGGCATACAATAATTTTAATATGATAGTTGGAGATGGTAAACAGGCCATTTACCGTTGGCGAAGTGGCGAAGTGGAACAATTCGCCCAACTTCCAAACATCTATAAAAATGATGGTAACCCGGTGAATCTGGAACGCGAGCAAAGTCTGGTGCAAAATTACAGAGAAGAAACCTTAGGAAAAAATTTCCGCTCCAAAGCCGAAATTATAGCATTTAATAATGATTTCTTCCGGTGCATCTCATCCAATCTCTCCAACGATTATCAATCCATTTATGACGGGCTGGAACAGGAATATAATCCCGAAAATACCGGAGGATTTGTTTCCATCGAATTTTTAGATAAAAAAAATTTGGAACTTTCATTCGATGAATTGAATTTCAATAAAATAAACCAGATAATTGCCGATGCAGTTGAGGATGGTTTTGAGTGGAAGGATATTGCCATATTGTGCCGGAGCAACGCTAAGGCAAGCAACATCGCCCAATATCTGATCGAACAGGGCATCGACATTATTTCATCTCAATCGCTACTGCTTGCCAATTCTCCCGAAGTTAACTTTTTGATTGCATGTCTTCAATATCTGAGCAACCCACACGATGCCATTTCGCAGCGGGCTATAATGCAATATTTGGCAAGCACCGGCAAAATTTCCGTTGAAACTGTTGATAAACCATTGAAAAATTCAGGTTTCGATTTTTCGGTTTCCTCCTTGATTAAACTTCCCCTTTACGACCTCTGCGAAAAGATCATCCGGATATTTAAACTCAACGACAAGGTTAATCCTCACATCCAGTTTTTTCTGGACGCCGTGCTGGAATATTCGATGGCAAACCGGCAAAATATCTCCGGCTTTCTTTCCTGGTGGGACGAAAAGAAAGATAAAAAATCCATCATCGTCCCCGAAGGAATCAATGCAGTCAGGATCATGACCATCCATAAAGCAAAGGGGCTTGAATTTCCGGTAGTTATTTACCCTTTTGCCGATGAAAGGGCGAAAATGACCAAACAATCGCAATGGGTTGATTTTCAAAACACCAATATACCAAAGCTCAAGGCGGCTCTTCTGCCCACTTCGCAAGAGCTTACAGAAACCACTTATGCTCATTTTTATGAAGAAGAAAAAGGAAAATCGTTGCTCGACCTGATCAACATTTTGTATGTTGTCCTCACCCGCGCTTCTAACCGCTTGTATGTTTTAACATCGCTTCCGACCAATGAGGCTAAAGAAATAAATTCTATTCCGTTATTTTTCATTCAGTTCCTAAAATCATCTGGAAGCTGGTCGGACGAGAGGATGATTTATACTTTCGGTGAACCTGTCGTTTTTCATTCCGAAAAGTAGAGTACGAAAGTCGGAAATTGCCGGTTAAGCTCATTTATTTCAAGCGAATGGCATTCCAAAGTACTTTTAAGTCAATTGGCAGCCGAAGCCTGGGAAGTGGAAAATCCCGAAAAAAACCGCGAATGGGGTATCCTTCTCCATGCCTGTCTGGCAAAAATAAAAACCACAAAAGATATTGATAATGTACTTAATGACTATTACTTGCAGGGAATTTTAGATGATAAAGAACGTGAAAGATTGAACGCAAATATTTGGCAAGTGGTTCATCATCCAATGCTCGCCGGTTATTTTGCACAGGAAACAATCATTAAAACCGAAGCGGATATTATAGACGCAAACGGAACCCTCTATCGTCCCGACCGTTTAATTTTAAACGGAAAAAATGCTGTAATCATTGATTATAAGACCGGCAAACCTTCAGAAAATCACCGGAAACAAATACGCAACTATTCCTCGGTATTGATGGATTTAGGCTATCCTGCCCCAAAAATGCTCCTTGTTTATTTGGATAAGACCATCACCATAGATGAAGTTGAATAGAATTCTATTACTTTTGCCGCCAAATTTGAAAAGATAATGTCAAGATACGGAAAATGGATAGGTGGTGGCTTAGGCTGGGTGCTTGGTGGACCCATAGGAGCGCTTCTTGGTTTTGTATTTGGTTCGATGTTCGACGGAATGCAAAGCGGACAATTTGAATACAAGGATAGGCTTGGTGGTTATCCGGGCGGTCAGCAAACCCAGACCGGGGACTTCAACGTCAGTTTACTGATCCTTTCAGCTGCCGTGATGAGAGCCGACGGCAAGGTGGTGAAAGCAGAACTGGATTATGTAAAACGCTTCCTTATCCAACAGTTCGGTCCCGATGAAGCGGAAAGACAATTGCTGATCCTGCGCGAGATACTCAAACAGCAGATCAACCTTTATGAAGTCTGTTCGCAGATAAAACAATACATGGAATATCCGTCGCGGCTGCAACTGCTCCATTACCTCTTTGGAATTTCGTCAGCCGATGGCCAGTTTCACCCCAGCGAAACCGATACCATACAGCAGATTTCCAACTATCTTGGCATCTCTGCCACCGACTTTGCTTCCATCAAAGCCATGTTTATTAAAGATAACGGAAGCGCTTACAAAATTCTTGAAGTATCTCCGGATGCTTCCGACGAAGAAGTTAAATCGGCTTACCGCAGAATGGCCCAACACTATCATCCCGATAAGGTTAGCCATCTGGGCGAAGATATCCAGAAAGCCGCTCAGGAAAAATTCCAAAAACTCAATAATGCGTATTCCGAGATTAAAAAACAAAGGGGAATGAACTAATCAATTACGAATTACGAATTACGAATTGCGATGTACGAATTATTTAGCGGGGAGTTTGGAGTGAGGAGCTTGGAGAATGGGCGACTTTGGAATTACGAATTGGAAATTACGAATTACGATGTACGATTTACGATTTAAAAGACATTCCATGTTTAAAAGTATAAACCAAAGAAATACCATGATTTGCTAAAGCCAATAAAACATTACGTAGTTCCAGAAACATGGAATGTCTAACAACTACCAACCATCAACCATATAAAACAATTTGAAACAATATAAATCTTGTTACCTTTGCCATTAAACATTTAAAACCTCATTATAATGATTACCAATAATTTCATATCCCGTCATAACGGGCCTCGCGCATCCGAAGTGGATTCCATGCTTAAAAAAATTGGTGTTTCTTCGCTTGATGAACTGATTAACGAAACCGTTCCGGATTCCATCCGGCTGAAAAAGCCACTGGATCTGCCTTCCGGGATCAACGAATACGAATACCTGAACCTTATCAAAAAAATAGGTTCCAAAAACAAGCTCTTTAAAACATTTATCGGACTGGGATATTACAATACAATCACACCTGGCGTTATTATAAGGAATATCCTTGAAAATCCGGGCTGGTACACTTCGTACACTCCCTACCAGGCTGAAATTTCGCAGGGACGTCTCGAAGCTTTGCTCAATTTCCAGACCATGATCTGCGACCTGACCGGCATGCCGCTGACGAATGCATCCCTGCTCGACGAAGGCACCTCGGCAGCCGAAGCCATGATTATGTTGTTTAACTCACGCAACCGCGACACCGTAAAACGCGGAGCCAACCGCTTCTTCGTTTCCAACGATGCGTTTCCTCAAACCATCGATGTACTCAAAACACGTTCGTTTCCTCTGGGAATCGAATTAGTCTTCGGCAACAACGAAGAGTTCACTTTTGGTGAACAATTTTTCGGAGCCATCATCCAGTATCCTACCCAGAAAGGTAACGTTTTGGATTATGGAAATTTTGTTGCCAAAGCCCATGAAAAAGGCATCACCGTGGCTGTTGCCGCCGATTTGCTGAGCCTTGCTTTGCTGACTCCTCCGGGAGAATGGGGCGCCGACGTAGTTGTCGGTTCCACCCAGCGTTTTGGCGTTCCTATGGGATTCGGCGGACCTCATGCCGGCTATTTTGCCACTACCGAAGCCTTCAAACGCACCATGCCCGGACGTATCATCGGTGTTTCGGTGGACGCCCAGGGAAACCCGGCCTTGCGTCTTGCCCTGCAAACCCGCGAACAACACATCAAACGCGATAAAGCAACTTCCAACATCTGCACCGCCCAGGCACTTTTAGCCACCATGGCCGGAATGTATGCCGTTTATCACGGACAGGAAGGAATCAAAAAAATAGCCCGCCATATTAACATCCTCACCGGTGTGCTTTCGCAGGAAGCAAAAAAATACGGCTACAGCCAACTGAACGATCATTTCTTCGATACCCTCGAAATCCGTTTGCCGGAAAATGTAAAAATAGATGATATCCGCAAGATGGCTTTGGAAAACGAAATGAATTTCCGCTATATCGACAAAAAAACCATCGGCATCAGCATTGACGAAACCACGGCGCTGACCGACATCAACACCATCCTTTGCATCTTAGCCAAAGCAAATCATAAGGATTTTACTGCTTTTGTCTGCGACCCCGAAGAATGCGGAAAGATAAAAACCATACCCGGAACGCTGGAACGCCAAAGCGCTTTCCTTACCCATCCGGTGTTCAATACCTACCATTCGGAAACCGAAATGATGCGTTACATCAAGAAACTGGAAGAAAAAGACCTGGCGCTTAACCGTTGCATGATTCCGTTAGGTTCGTGCACCATGAAGCTGAACGCCGCAGCATGGATGTTTTCGCTGAGTTTCCCCGAATTCGGAGCCATACATCCTTTTGTTCCCAACGATCAGGCTGCTGGTTATCATGAACTGATCAGCGACCTGAGCAGTGATTTATGCAAGATTACCGGTTTTGAAGGCATCACGTTAATGCCCAACTCCGGAGCCGCCGGCGAATATACCGGACTGATGATCATACGCGCTTACCACCTTAGCCGCGGCGACAAAAACCGCCACATCTGCCTTATTCCTGCCTCGGCACACGGAACCAATCCTGCCAGCGCCCACATGGCCGGCATGGAAGTAGTGGTAGTGAAATGCGACGATCACGGCAACATCGATATGGCTGATCTGAAAGAAAAAGCCGAACAATACAAAGATACGCTGGCTGCCGTGATGGTAACCTATCCTTCCACCCATGGTGTGTTTGAAGAAGCCATACTCGAATTGGTGAAGATCATTCATCAGAACGGCGGACAGGTTTATATGGACGGAGCCAATATGAATGCCCAGGTCGGACTGACCAACCCGGGAACCATAGGCGCCGACGTTTGCCATCTGAACCTCCACAAAACCTTCGGAATTCCTCACGGTGGTGGCGGTCCAGGAGTAGGTCCTGTAGCCGTAGCCAAACATCTGGTTAAATTCCTTCCGACCCACACCCAGGTGAAAACCGGCGGCAACGAAGGCATCACAGCCGTTTCATCTTCTCCTTTCGGAAGCGCTTTAGTACTGCCTATTTCTTTCGGATACATCAAAATGCTGGGCCGCGACGGACTGACCGAAGCTACCCGCTATGCCATACTGAACGCCAATTACCTGATGGCTTGCCTTAAGGATTATTATCCCATACTTTATACCGGAGGCAAAGGCCACGTTGGACACGAAATGATACTCGACTGCAACGGTTTCCACCATACGGCAAACATTCCGGTGATCGACATCGCCAAACGACTGATGGATTATGGTTTTCACGCTCCTACCGTCGCCTTCCCTGTTCACGGTACGCTGATGGTTGAACCAACCGAAAGCGAACCCCTGGCAGAACTCAACCGTTTTGTAGAAGCCATGATCGCTATCCGTAAAGAGATGGACGAAATAGCCGAAGGCAAAGCCGACAAGGATAACAACGTCATCAAAAATGCTCCGCACACCGCCCGTATGGTTACAGCCGACGAATGGAAATATCCTTACAGCCGCCAGCAAGCCGCCTATCCCGTAGCTTCGTTGTACAACGATAAATACTGGTGCCCGGTAACCAAGATTGACGACGCCTGGGGCGACCGTAATCTGATGTGCACCTGTGCTCCCATCGAAGATTATAAATAAAAAATCTGCTATTGTATAAACTTCCGCTGCCGCTTCGCTTCAAACACGAGGATGGCAGTGGAGGTGGATACATTGAGGGAATCTATCCTGCCAAGCATGGGTATTTTGATCTGTGCGGTGGCGCCATCCAGCCATTTACCGGTCAGCCCAAAGGCTTCGGTACCCATCACCAGGGCACAGGGAACCGTAAAATCGGTTTCATGATAAAACTTCTGCGCAGTGAGCGCCGCAGCAAAGGTTTTAATTTTTTTTCTTTGGAAATAATCCAGCGCCTCGCCGGTAGTGCAGGTTACCACCTGGTTGGTGAACACACAGCCGATGGAAGCCCGTATGGTGTTGGGATTATAAATATCGCACAACGGATCGCAGATCACCACGGCATCCACCTTTGCCGCATCGGCCGTACGCAGGATAGCGCCCAGATTGCCCGGTTTTTCCACCGCCTCCAGCACCACGATCAAAGGGTTATCGCTGAGTTGCAATTCATCCAGACTGCGGTAAAGCGGCGCAGCCAAGGCCAGCAATCCGTCGGAACCTTCGCGGTAGGCAATCTTCTCAAAAACTTCCTGACTTACTTCCGTAATTTTAGAACTGCCGGCAATCTCCGTAAGGGCCGACAATTCTTCGCTATGGGCAATCTCCGGACATACAAAAAGCATCTGAACCGCAAAGCCGGAAGTCATAGCGAGGTTAATTTCGCGGAAACCTTCGATCACCATAAGGTTTTGTTCGCGGCGCTCACGGCTTTTCTGCTGAAGCTTCAGGATATTCTTTATTCCCTGATTCTGTACACTGGTTATTTTTTCGGACATGGTTGCGATTTGTGCAAAAATAATAAATTCCCGGATGATGGGAGCGATGAGTTTGGAGCTTTTGATAGAACACGAATAACACTGATTTAACGGATAAAAACGGATTACAATATAAAATCCTGTTAAAACCATAAATCCTGTAATCCTGTCCTTTTATTGACAGGATTACAGGATTTGCATGAACTACAGCGCCGCCTCTTTTGAGCTGGGAGTTTGGAGCATAGAACGCGGATGACGAGGATGAGACAGATTTCTTTATTAATCCATTTGCCACGAATGCACTAATACTAATTTTAATCGCAAAGCCGCCAAGTCGTAATTCGTAATTGATTTCATAATTGCTTATTGGAATACGGATAGAACGGATTCCTTAACCCATGAAAGCCATCAATGTCTGCGTTTTTTTATCTCCTGTTCCAGTTCGGATAAATCCTGTTGGTCTGCCTGACGAGCTTCAAAAGATTTCCGTTCAGCATCAAAATCATCATAAATTTTCCGTACGGTCTCTTCCATCTGAGCATTGCTTACCGAACCGGAACCGGTAAGCACTTTTTTATCACTGGAAGCAAGTATCCTGTCCACATTTTCTTCCCAAAAAGCCATTGTAATATCGAGACGGTTTTTGGCACGCAACTCAGCCGTTTCCAAAAAGATAACCACCAGCCGGTTCAGGGTATCTATTTCGTCGAAGGTAAGATAATTTTTGGCAATAAAAATATCCTGTTTGCGCACAATGCTTCCTTTCCACGAAGTGAGTGCCATATTGGGCTGTCCGGCATCGGCACGGCTTACAACAATCTCGGCGGCAGTCTTGCCGGTTACAGCATACAGGAGTTTGTTTTGCGTTTCGGCAAAAAACATCTGGGTAGCCTTGTCGGTAGAATCGTAATCGCTGCTGAGGACAAACAAGTCGCGGACTTTCTGATAAAATCGTTTTTCAGAAGCCCGTATATCACGAATACGTTCAAGCAGTTCATCAAAATAATCGGGTCGTCCATCGGGATTTTTTAACCGCTGGTCGTCCATTACAAAGCCTTTTACCATATACTCTTTCAACGTGGTATTAGCCCATATCCGAAACTGCGTACCCCGTTTGCTGCGTACCCTGAACCCAATGGCTAAAATCATGTCGAGCGAATAAAAGGTAACATTGTACTCCTTGCCATCGGCGGCAGTTGTTAAGTAATCCTTAATAACTGAACCTGGATTCAACTCTCCTTCTTTCAGTATATTTGATATATGCATGCTTATATTTGGCACAGAGGTGTCAAAAAGTTCTGCCAGTTGGGTCTGGTTCATCCACACCGTGCCGTCTTTGGCATAAAGCGATACCCTGGCTTTGCCGTCGGCAGTATGATAAATAATGATGTTTTTCTTTTCTTCTTCTTTCATCGGGGAAAATGATTTTTCTATCCGCTAAGATACAAACAAAATTCGTTTCGCTAATTACCAAAAACACCGCAAAGATATGGAACACGGATGACGAGGATGAGACGGATTTTTACGGATTACAATGTAAAATCCTGTTAAAACTGTAAATCCTGTAACCCTGTCAATAAGAGGACAGGATTACAGGATTTACATGAAATTCTACAGTGCCACTTCAACTTTATTTTCGCGTCCGGATTTTGTTTCCAATTGGTTTCAGTAATCGAAATTCTACAGTGCCACTTCAACCTGGAGAGGCAAAAGGGATTCGATTGCGTTATTTGTTTCAGTAATCGAAATTCTACAGTGCCACTTCAACCGTCGAACATGAACAACCTAACAGAAAAAGATGTTTCAGTAATCGAAATTCTACAGTGCCACTTCAACCAGTTAAAACGCCTGGGAATTCCTATTCAATGGCCGTTTCAGTAATCGAAATTCTACAGTGCCACTTCAACAGATAGAGGGGGCTGTTATCAACAATACAAAGGTTTCAGTAATCGAAATTCTACAGTGCCACTTCAACATCTAATTTGCGTATTGATATGTATGCTAAAACGTTTCAGTAATCGAAATTCTACAGTGCCACTTCAACTTCCTGACCCCTGTCTAAAAAACAAGGAAAACGGAGTTTCAGTAATCGAAATTCTACAGTGCCACTTCAACAATAACCGGCGGAAGTTTGATTCATTATGCAAGTTTCAGTAATCGAAATTCTACAGTGCCACTTCAACATTCGATGGCGGAGCAACCATTGATGTGAGTGCTGTTTCAGTAATCGAAATTCTACAGTGCCACTTCAACTTAAAAATTTTAGAATATGAAAAAAAGATTATTAGTTTCAGTAATCGAAATTCTACAGTGCCACTTCAACACATCACAGTGGTGGTGGACCCGCTCCTACTCCGTTTCAGTAATCGAAATTCTACAGTGCCACTTCAACTCATAAAACTGGAAAATCCGAAGTTTTTGTATCCGTTTCAGTAATCGAAATTCTACAGTGCCACTTCAACACTTCTAAATAAACCAGAAATCAATCTACAAAAGTTTCAGTAATCGAAATTCTACAGTGCCACTTCAACTTGGATCCAAAGTGGTACAAAAAAACAATTATCGTTTCAGTAATCGAAATTCTACAGTGCCACTTCAACATAAACATGAAAAAAATTCTGATAATATCGTGTTGTTTCAGTAATCGAAATTCTACAGTGCCACTTCAACTTAAAATATGAAAATATGAAAAAAATTGATTGAGTTTCAGTAATCGAAATTCTACAGTGCCACTTCAACTTACTAACATATAAAACTGATCAGAAAATGAGGTTTCAGTAATCGAAATTCTACAGTGCCACTTCAACTGGCATAGAAAAAATCTCTGGAGTATCTATACGAGTTTCAGTAATCGAAATTCTACAGTGCCACTTCAACAACAGAAGAAATTGAAGAAAAAAAAAGAAGGAGAAGTTTCAGTAATCGAAATTCTACAGTGCCACTTCAACAAATTTAAAGAGATGAGAAACGCAAATATGCTGTTTCAGTAATCGAAATTCTACAGTGCCACTTCAACGCCTATATGGGATGCTATCTGTTATATTGTGGTTGTTTCAGTAATCGAAATTCTACAGTGCCACTTCAACATTCCTAAACCAGATAAAAACTGAAAGATGAAGTTTCAGTAATCGAAATTCTACAGTGCCACTTCAACTTCCATCTGTATGTCTCCAGACTCATGTTGTTGTTTCAGTAATCGAAATTCTACAGTGCCACTTCAACATTTTCTTGACGAAATCTTTGGAAGGTTTAAAGGTTTCAGTAATCGAAATTCTACAGTGCCACTTCAACGCTAAACGTTTGCAGTGCCCACTTTTACAAGTGGAAGTTTCAGTAATCGAAATTCTACAGTGCCACTTCAACCAAGGTAAAGATTTCATATCTTGGCGATAACTTTAGTTTCAGTAATCGAAATTCTACAGTGCCACTTCAACTTAACCCCCAAAAACCAACCAATAATGGAAAATGTTTCAGTAATCGAAATTCTACAGTGCCACTTCAACAAAGACAGCTCTGTAGTCACTGAAAATATTTTGTTTCAGTAATCGAAATTCTACAGTGCCACTTCAACCTTCCGATACGGCTTCCATCAGCCTAGCTCTGATTTGTTTCAGTAATCGAAATTCTACAGTGCCACTTCAACTTTACACTGACAATAATAAACATAATAATTTTCGTTTCAGTAATCGAAATTCTACAGTGCCACTTCAACATCTATTAATTTTTCCAATAATCTTTCTTGTGATGTTTCAGTAATCGAAATTCTACAGTGCCACTTCAACGCAGTAATCGCAAAGGCAATCGGCGGCGAGGTAGTTTCAGTAATCGAAATTCTACAGTGCCACTTCAACAAATAGCTTGGGATTTTGGATTCTACTCAAAAAGTTTCAGTAATCGAAATTCTACAGTGCCACTTCAACGGGAAGAAATATTTTACATTCCCTGAAAATAAGTTTCAGTAATCGAAATTCTACAGTGCCACTTCAACACAAAAGTAAACTAAATTCCTTATGGTTTATCGTTTTATTACCAATTTTTTTTATTCGGTAAATGTATATTATGCACTACACTAAAAAAATTCGATTTTTGTTTCGCCCAGCCAGTAATCCAGTTCGGAAGGCTTATGCCCGGTGATGGATCTCATGTTTTTAAGCGTATGCGATTGCAATGCCATGTAGTAAAGCCTGGATCCTTTGGCCTGGGGGTTGCGGAGCAGGGTTTGCAGTTTCTTTTTCAACTCGGGATTCTCTTTGGGGCTTTCCCATCCCAGCCAAACCGAATAGTTTATCCGTTCGTAGCCGTATTGCTGCAACTGGCGGGCTACTTTCTGCAAAGTACTTTCGTGGGTTATATCGTACATCAGCAGGCAAAAGGTGCGTTTGGGTATCATACTTTTTTAATTATATCGGCCAGCATCTTAACTTCGGTAAGCAGGTGGTTTTGCAGGTTTGTGTTTATTCCCTTATACAACATACGCGAATGCAGTTTCTCGTAAAAAAGCCCGATAAGCTGCTTACGCCCGGCTTTTGAAATCCGGTATTTTTCGTCGTGTACTTCAATGCAATCATCGGGCATCTGATTTTGGAATATGGCCGTGATCAGCAGCCTGTCCATTACCGGGCGAAATGGCTCCATCAGATCAAAAACCAGGGAAGGCATGTGATAGCCGTCGCGGTGCATTATGCCAAGCGCCGGATCGAGTCCAATACTAAGTACGGCTGTCTCGGTCTGATTTCGCAACATACCATACAGGTAGTTGATACAGGCATTAAAAGCATCGGTAGGTTCGCGTTTGATGCGGTTGGTGAAGGTAAAGGGTAATGGTAGTTTTATACCCACAAGCTGCCAGTAATAAGCGGCGGCATAGGCTTCACAAAAAAGGATAAGTTTTTTGCGCACGGAACCATCGGTAGCTTCAGCCGTCTGAAGTTTGGCAAGCTGGGTGCTAATATTGCTCAAAGCCTTTTCCACCTCCGGGTTCAGCGAACTTCTTCTTCCGGCTACAAAAGCTAAATTATCGGTTTGTCCCTTTATTTTTAATCTTATAATTTCTTCCGCCCAGGCAAACGACTGTTCCTTTGCAGCAAACAGGTATTGTTTACGCCGTAGCGCCGAAGTGTTCAGAAACATAGGCGACCAGAGCCTTGCCTGTGGCTTGCCACAGGAATTACAAATCACCACCGGAATCTGGCTTTCGGCAGCCAAAATGATAGCTGGGCTGCTCATACGACAGGGAGCCGTTATCAGTATGCTGCTTATCCGTTGCGGATGAATGATACGTGATTCCTTTTCGGCTTCGATAAGGAAACACTTGTTGCGAACGCTTAACTGCAGCCCGCGGCTATCGAGGACTATCTGCATGATTTTATACTTACTTAATGAAATTCATACCCGGCATAACGCCAGCTTATACTCTGTTCTGCCATCGCATCGTTATCCAGATTCTCGAACCGGTGCAACAGTTTTAAATACACCGGATGTTCTTTTCCATATACCATTTGAATAAATGCCAGCCGCCCATGGATCACCTGTTTCAGCTTTTCAATCCATTCCACCACATGGTAGTCGGGATATTGCATGGTGTAAGCAAATAACTCTTTCAGTTTCTGAAGTTCTTTTTCAAACTCATCAATGAATGTGGAAGGAACGGTTACCGTTTTGCCTACCATAAGCCCGGTAATTTCCTTCACATCACTTTTTCCATACCATTTTATTTTCTGGGGATCGGCAACAAAATGATGCGTCTGCAACAATTGCGTAATCTGTTCGTAATGACGGTCGGTTATGGATGCTTTGGACGAAAACGAAAGATCGTCCACATAACGGGTGTAGGTAATATGGTTTCCCCTTGCCCATTTCAGCAAGTCGTTATCCAGCGGTATGGTGGCAAAGTTGGATAATGGCGGTGAAGTAGGACTGCCCATAGGCAACCTGCCTCTAAAGGTAACAAGGCGGGTAAGTAAATCCTCGGTTTCGGGCGTAAACGAAAAAATAGTGTAATCGTTAAAGATATTTTTAACCTTGGTTACGTCCACCTGATAAAAAAAGTTGTCGAAGTCAATATTCAGCAGATAGTTGTTACCTAAATGCCGCTGTGCATTGGTATAAATGTTCCGTTTATCGGCATCGTTTTTCATCGAACGGATAAAGCCAAAAGCGGCGTCGGTTTTATGTTCAAGATAAAGCCATTGCAGCCCGTCGCACAGGCGGTGAAGCATGGGTTCGAGCATGCCGGTAGGAGTTTCGATGGTGCGTTTTTCGTTTTTCCCCGGCTTGGGTATCTGAAAAACCTTATAGGCAGTTTCCGGTTGAATTTTTATAAGCTCCTTCTCTTTCAGCATTAGGAAGCCGGCAAGTTCTTTGGGGGTGCGGATTTTATCAAGCATAAATTTTTAACATTAGATAAGATAATATAAAAACTTAACAGAACACCGATAATACGGATGCGGCAGACTTGACAGGATAACAGGATTTTCAGGATTTTAGCACAGTCTAATCAATTTATTCAATCATTAATCCATTAGCTCATTTTCAAATTTTCAAATCAGCAAATTCTCTCTATCATTCCGTACCCAAAGGCTTTGCCATTGCCCAGCGCCACAAAGTCGGGCAACAGCACATTGGCCGCAAACACAAGGTTAAACGACAGGTAATGGTGGTTTTTATAGGTCATCGAACGGGGTTCGTTATTCAGCATTTCGACGATCTCCACCGCAGGCTCGTCCACCACAACGTCCAGGTAATGGAACAAATCGCCGGTAAGGTGTTTTAAAATCGTATCTTCGAGCAGGCTTATCTTCTGCGCTGCCGTGGAATCCGCATACTGCTTATGCGTTTTGGCATCCAAAGCTAAGTAGTTGTGGATGGCATACCTTATCATTTCGCCGGTTTTCACCATCTCCGTTTCCAGGCTACGGTAAGGGACAAAGCTTACCATCATGTTTTTGCCGGCAGCAACGGGTTGCGGATACAAGCCGAACAGTTCCGAAAGCGCCGCTGCTCCCTGGTTGATGCCGGTTACCATAAAAAAGCCGTTGTTGTTCTGGTAGATGATACGCGGGTAGGTTGTCAGGGTATGACTGCTCGCTTCGTCGTGGTTGTGAAAAAGGGAAGTGTCCACCCCTGCCTTCACTAAATGCTGGCGGTGGCGAACCATCAGTTGGTTCACCATATCGCGTATCCATTCGGCGTTGGGTTTAAGGTAAGATTCGGCGGATTCGCCCAGCAACAGGTAAGGTTTTACCTGGTATGTTAAAAGTTTGATCATCATTTTTCAGGGTTTTAGCCCGTTGATTTATGGTTAATTTTATTGTTCTCTAATTTTAAGTAACAGAAACTATAAATTGTCGTATAATTAAATTTGAAAATCTTAAGAATAGAACACAGATGTTGCAGATGTAGCGGGTTTTTAATCTGTTTATATAAAAATCAGTGTTTATCCGTTTTATCCGCGTAATCCGCGTCCTATTCTTTTATAAAATCAGTTTCAAATCTGAGCGATTCCATACCGGAGCTTCGCTCGGTTTTAAGCATCCCGAATCGCTTCGCTCGGGACTTCGCTTCGCTCAGTTTTAGCCATTTTCGTCAAAAAAACCACCGTTTTAGTGAAAATTCCACTGATTTAGTGAAATGTTTCACCGATTTAGTGAAATGTTTCACTGTTTTGGTGGAAATTCCACCGTGGCAGTGAAACGTTCCACCGTTTTAGTGAAACGTTCCACCGATTTAGTGAAACGTTTCACTGTTTTAGTGGAAATTCCACCGTGGAGGTGGGTCGTCGCACTGTGGAGGTGCAACGGTCCATCGCCGGGGTGAAAAAGTGCATTCAGCGGGTGAGCCATGTCCGTGTACAGCAATCATCCGCCGGTCAATAGAAAGAACGTTTGTTAAGCAGGATTTTCGGGGGTAGCGCCTCCGCCCTGCACTTTAAATAGTTTAGCTAATTCATCAACGATGGTCTTCATGCCGGGAACACCCATATCGTTGGCTAAATTGGCTTTCTTTTTAATAATAAGAGCTACGGCATATGCTTCGGCACCTGCCGTCTGGCGGGTGTCGTGCACCATCTCGGTTAAACGGTTAAGTTCAAGCTCTATCATCTCCAATGCTTCAAAAAGTGCATAATCCTTGCGCGCGCCCTCCACAAGCGCAGCGCCGGGACTGACCTCAGGTTCGTTGTCGGCAAAGTCAAACGCCTTTTTGGTAAAAGGCTTACGACCATCCTTCATCATCTGCATACCATCGCGTTCTTCATTCGAAAGCTTAATCAGAAAAGGCAACATACCCCTCAGAATAAGCAGCGTTTGTAAAAATTCATTCCTTTTATCATCAGGAAGAACCGCATTAATTAAATTTTTCATGATAAATAAAATTTAGTTAGTAATTAAGTAATATATAGAGCAGCCGGGGCTGCGTTAGTTTTAAAGTTTATTTATATCAGGGTTCAAACTGTCCATAGCCGACGTTGGTTTTGGCACCGATGCCAAGGGTTTTAATAATCACCTGAAACAATTTTCGCTTATTCTCCGCATCAAGAGCCGGTAAGGCCACACTGTTTTCAAGTTTAAACCGGAACTCGATTTTAACCTTTGGCATTATCTTCAAAAATTTCAACGGATTGGGATTACTGAACGGATCAAGTTCAGGATGATTCCTGTCTTTATTTTTATGTGGGGTAATGTAATCTGAACCCAGCAGTCGTTTAGTATGTCCAAGATTGTTTTCAGTAATCTCCATAGGTACTGCATCAAAGAAAATATCACGTTCGTAAACCGGAACAGGCTTGATGATCATTTGACCAGGATTCTTTGGGTCAGGTTCTTTCCTCGCTCCATCGAAGATCTCGCGTTCCAATTCATCAATATTTACCTCTTCAGTTATATCACACTCTTCAGTTAGAATTTTCTTTATCCAATTTTCTTTCTCCCTTTGATCAGATGTTGCTTTTTTAGGAATCACAACACGTTGCGGAAAAACACTGCGAAGTAATCCTTTTACAGATGAACCCGGGATAATGGGCATTCCGGAGGTGTGGTCAAAGAAAAAACCAATTTTAAAAGCATCTTCATCATCTTTCAATTCATGTGTATATCCCGTTCCAATTACAAGACCGGGATAAGTAGTAACAACAGGAAATTTAAAATCAGAATTCGATATTAAAGCTGGAATTTCCAACAGCGCTGTATTACAAATTAAATTGTTCACCCCATTTATTGTGGTTCTTTCCCCAGAATTTAAGTTGTAGTATTTTTTATAATACAACCATCCGGTATTTGAACCTTGATTATTTTCTATAAATGTTGCCATAGTACTTACTCCTCATTTTCGTTATCAAAACTAAAAGTTCTTAAAACAAGTTTCAATGCAATTACCGCTTGGGCGATGTTGTTTCTGACTTGCCTGTTATTACGGTTAGCTTCAATATAATTTATAAAATTGTCCGCTTGTCCTTGGTTTAATGGGTTTTGATTCTTATATATATTAAAAATAAGATTAGCTATTTTTGTTTTTTTTGCATCAGCATAATATGACAAAACTGTAGCATATAAACCCGGCTGCACCATGCTACCGCCAAAAGCTGAGACATACCCATTATAGGTTGAAGATACTTTACCATTTTCCAACAGTTCACCTGCATTTGCTCCAAGTACATCTTGCGCAGCTTGTAAATAATTATCATTTACTTTCATTGTTGTGTAGTATTAGGTAAATCAAACCAATTGACTAACTTAATTTCACAAAAGCCATAACCGATACTGGCATTGGCTCCAATTTGTACCGGATTAGATTGGATAATACTTGTAAATTTTTCCATCTCAGGATCAGAATCAGGGAAAAGTACACCAAACCAAAATCTGGTTTCTGCGGATAAAACTTGTTCATACCACAGGTTTGTACTCCTGCCATCTGCAAGATTATTTCGTGCAATGACGGGTAAATGAAAATCACTTACCAATTCGGCAAACTCTATATCCTGCGCAAGGGCTAATTCTTTTCCAGCAATGTCATTTAATTTCAGTAAATTTGGAATGGGAGTTCGGGGTTCGGCTAAAATATCCGACTCTTCCAATACCGAAACACTGGTATCAAAATGAATAGCCTTTGCATTTCCCAATAAAGTATTGTTAATACTGTTTAGCGCACTTGAATATTCTGGTTGTAATACCGATTTATACATTGCCGGAGCATTCTGTAAATTAAACAGTAAATACGGACAAGTAACCCTGTAAAATAACCGTTTATCACTCCTTACCGGTATACTAAGTAAATCGGCTTGCAAAAACCTGTATTTCCCTGGTTTTTGTTTGATCTCCGGTGTTTCAAGAGCCTGTTCTTCATCTTCAATTTTATCTTTTCTATCGAAACCAAAAACATGCATTAAAAAATTTGCCGATTCTTGATCATTCCATAAAGCATCCTTTTTTAAATAGTACCGGAAATACTCCCTTATTGCTCCCTTGAGGCTTGAACTGTAAATACAGGGAAATCCGGTAAGTGGATCGCGCTGGATAAGATTATCAATAATACCATAATTTTGCGAGCCACTGCCCACATGAAGGTTTGTTTTTGCGGTTATGGTAAATACCGCTACCTTGTAACCAAATTCAGGATTAGGTGTTGTCATAGCTGATGATATTTTTCTGTTTCAATTTTATAATGATTATAGCCAATTGTTCTAAAAGAACTTTCGGCATTAATTAACTGTAAAGCATCTGTAAGTGCTGTGGTATCTTTAAAATAAAGAACCGTACCTCGTTTAAGCAAATATGAAGGGGTTGATTGTCCGAAGCCGAAATTCCGGCAACCTTTGACGTAGTATTGTTTTGTAGAAGCTACCTTAGAAATAAAATTGCGGAATCGAACGGTTTGTCCATTAACAAATAGCGGAAGCTTATAAAAACTTTCTTCTTCCTTTATATAAGTATCGCTGGTCAACAGAACTTTAAAAACTTCATCATCCTTAATAGCTGGAATAGAAATTGGATTATTCAAGGAATTCATATTATTATCCGGAACAGCGGATAATAGAAATACAGATTGTTCACCTCCCATGGTGATAAATCGCGCGGTGGTGTTGAATTGAAAGTTACTGTTTTCATCCCAATTTAATTTGAAAGAGAATTTCCAATCCGCATCGGCAACAAGTTTCTTATACATTTGGGGGCTATGCTGATTATTGATGGGCTCAGTTTCCTGCGATTCACAAAAAAACTGCTTATAATAAGCATTATTAAGAGTATTACTATCCCAAGTTTTCTCAATTCCAACACGTCCTGTTTCCTGAAAAACCTGATCTGCCAATATAGCAAACGGCGTTTTTAAAACATTCAGGGGAAAATCAGTTTCGGCAGGATAATGATTTTCCTCAACCAATAACTCTTTAAATTCATTTTTATCAATCCAGAAATCAGGAATACAAGTAGGGCTTAATGCATCTTTGCGATATATTAGTTGAGTAAAATCATTTTTTGCTACTGTTGATTGAACAAATTCCTGATTCTTTATGGATTTAAACTCTATCCATGCTTTTCGCAAAGGATAATCCTTATCGTCGTTTAAACTAAAGAATTCTCTATCCCGTAATAGGAACAGAAGATTTCCCCGTTGAAGTTGTATAGGTGAAATTTGCCGGATCGCCCCATATCCATTAGTATTTTCATAAATAAAACTGCTATCGCCAATTAGTTTTCCGGCATTAACTTTTTCGTTTTCGGGTACATTTAGCAATCCATATTGAGCCAACGCCTGATAACGTAGCATCCCGAGAATCGTAGTTTGTTGTGGGTAATTTGCAGATTTCAAATAATAACTGCGTTTATTCCCCAATTCTGTTACCTGCTCCATTCCCCAGAAATAGGGTGTAACAGGTTTTAAAGTAATGTTGTATATCATAAGGCTATTCCTTTTCTTTACTTTTTAAAAAATGAATAAAACGTAATGTACCATAAAGCAAGTCGTAATCATCAGTACTCAAAAGATAATTTGCTGTATTTTGGCTCGACATCAATACTATAAATCTTTCCAAAGCCTCATAAAACTCAATATTGGCCTTGTAGTTTTCATTAAAGTTATTCATGAAGAAGTTCTTCACCCGATCGGGATCATTGCTAATCGGAACTAAAACACCTTTCAACGACTCAAGTTTATAGGTAATGCTATTTATAAAATTCTCATTTGAAAGGATACGCGCATGAATCAGGTCTAAGAAGCATTGAAATACAGCAGGGTCTTTTTTTGAAATACCAAAAGAAATATCATGTCCACTACTTTTTAGTAGAGTTGTTGCAACGGCATTTCTTTTAAATTTTTCTTTTGCCGTATATTTCATCAAAGCATAAGAGATATTTCTGGCTTCATACAACGGAAACTTCCGGTAGGTAATGGATATTCCATATGAAAGAGATGGTTGCTTATCTGGAGGTAAACCAAAATTATATTGCTTTTGGTCTCTTATTTTTGAATTAAACAACGTGTCCAACTCAGCTATAAGGTCATAGATACACATCCACGAATTATTGTTTCTATTTTTACTCGCAACTGGAGCAAAGAAAAATAAGTCATCTCCGCCAATATACACCGGTGTGGCTCCATAATTAGCAACAATTTCTGTGGCTGCGACTGCATAACCAGTTAATATTTCACTAAAAGCTTTTAATGCATCTATTTGGCTAAGTTTATTTCCATTTTGATCTTTAACATCCATCATGTTTTTGATAATCTTTCCAACATTATCACCATCGCCATGTACTATAGCCATATAGTTATGGTATGTTTTATATTCATTCGCAAAATCACTTTTAAGAATCCGCATTGATTCTATTTCATTGTTGCCTTCTTTCTCCAGTTTCCTTTCTCTTTCAATTTCTGCCTGCCAGGTTTCATTAATTTCTACTTTAACGGCATCCTCAAATCTTTTATAAAGGTTTTCATTTAACTGCTTTAATTCAGAAGTAGCTATTTCATTTAACGTACTGAAATTTCTTTTCTCCGGTAGCCTCAGTCTTTCCCGCTCTATTTTCGTTCCCAACCCATCATCAATTAAGAAAGAGTTATTCACCAAATCAGTAAAAAGGCGCAATGGAGAAGTTTGAATTTTTGCTTTTGAGGGGGATCTTTCTAAAAGACGCTTGTAGATTGTATCTGGAAAATCTTCTGTTGGAAGTATCCTTGATTGTAATTCCATGGCATCCAAATAAGGATAAAGCGTATTTATAATGTTATCATTGTTCTCATCAAGCTCTTTGCAGAGATAATAAATCTTTAAATATTTTTGCAAATACTCCTGGATGCCATCCTGAAGTCCAGATGAAGCTTTTACATTAAACGAATGACTAATTACATCCTTCCTCTTATTTAAATGGGAGAAGATGTCTTTAGAAAATTGGTTAAGTATTTCGTCAATGATTTTTTGGGACTGATCTTGCGTACAAATAGATTTAGCAATAATCCGGTCAGGATAGATGCCTGCTCCCCGAAAATTCTTACTTTTTAAATAATTCGGCGATGGCAAAAGGATTTCCATCCCTGCTTGTTCAAATTTTTCGACCAGTTGCTTGACAATATAAGAAAACAAGTAGCTGGATGCCCACATTTCACGTGTTGTTCGTGCACTGGAAATGGTTTCGTAAATTGGGCCTATGGTTAGTGCAAAATAATTCATGATTTTGGGTTTATTTTTTTATAATTTAAAATGGGAAGGTATTGATCAAGAAATTTTATAAAAAAATCATCACTAGGTTTAGATGGCGTTGTTAATTCTAAAGGATCTAGAAACTCTTCCTCGTCACTTACGAAAGAAAATAGAAACGTCCTATCAAAAATATCATCAGGAATAACTTCTGGAATCATGTACACATTACTATTAAAGAATTTAATAGTCAGTGGAGATTTAAAGCGGATAATTTCTTTGTTTGCATCTTCTATTGTTACAATAAATTTTTCCAATGGATATTCATGATGATCAGCCAACCCTAAAATTATACGAATAAAGCCATATTCATCATTAATAACTTCCGAATTTAAATGAAGCCTTATTGCTAATTTCTCCCATAAAATTCCCTGTTCATCGAAATACTGTTTCAAACAGGATTCTCGATCTCGAATTCCTGATTTTAAAAGTTGGTAATCTTTTGCTACAGTCTTAAAAAGATTTTCAAAATAATTTATATTGTTTGTTTTAGGCAATGTCGTTGCCGTCTTTTGATAAACATTCCCATCATTAAGTTCACATAAGTCCTTGTAAAAATCATCATTACCTGCATCTTCAAGATAAAAACAACCAAAACCTTTACTTTGTCTGTTTCCAAAATTTGTGCTTACAAGAAAATACCTCATTAATTCATCAATCTTATCTAATAATTGCTTATGTATCGATGTTATGATTAATTTTGTGTTATTGTAAAAGATAAAATTTTTCAGTTCTTCCCTTGTCTCTTTACCTCCCATATTAGCAAGTAAAAATGGGAATGATGGCGTCTGCCATTTCCCATCTTTTAATCTCTCAGTTAAACATAATTCTACTGGTTCAATAGAGACTATTTTAATTTTATAGCTAAAGGCAAAATTTTGAAACCTATCCTGATAATTTTCTCCATAAATATTATCTTCAGTTTCTGAGTATCCAATAAGATATTTTTTATAATCATCAAAATCAGAATAATTAGCTAATAAAAATTGATCCAGCTTCGGTTTCACCTCCGTAGCCCGGAGGGTAGCCCCGGCCTGGTCGTGCTGGAAATGGATCAGCGGGGTGTGTTGTTTGAGTGTAAATGTGAGTTTGTACATGGTTAAATATTTTTTTGGTTACTACGTTGTTGTTCATATTTCCGGCGTTTCTCTGCTTCACGATCCAGGCGATCATGCTCTTCCAACCTGATTTTCTGGTCATACTCTTTCTCTTCCATTTTGATATTGTGACTTGTTATTTTATAGCGTTGCCATGCAAAGAAAAAAGCCAGTCCAAGCATTCCTGCCTCCAATAATACCAGGCAGATACCTAAGAAAATTAAAGCACACATTATCCATCTGGGATCAAAGACTTTTGTATAAATCTGGGAGTACTTAAATAACTGTTGAATCGCCAGTATAAAGGCACTCAGAACAATCAGAGATAGCACTACCATAATAAGCATTGTCCAAAAACAGGCACTATACTTTTCTTTATTTTTATCTTTTCCCTTTTCCATAATAGTATTTTTAAAATATATTCATTACAAAACAGCCAATCCAGACAATCAAACCCAATGTAATCAGAATAGTAATAATAATAATGGGCGCCCATTTAAAATTCCATTTTCTTTTCTGTTGTAAATTAAGCAGAAGAATAATTCCACATAACGTTAAAATTATTGGTGATAGCAAAAGGATGAGCTTTCCAAAGCTAATATGCAAGTCGGTTTGGGAGGGCAAAATGCTCATCCCGAAAAATCCATTAATAAATGAAGGCAGTATAAATAATGCTCCAATAATGGTCAGTAATTCAATATTCCGGTTTTGTTTCTGCTCCTGTATAAGCGATACGTATGAGTGCAATTCCTGAATTTCATGATCAAGATCCTTTACATTAATTCCAATTTTCATGTGTTCCTGCATCATATCGTAAAGCTCAATGCCTTGTTCCTGTGCTGTTACTTCACGGAAATATATCCTGTTTACAAAGCGCAGGTATTGTTTATTCAGGTTTCCTACCCGTTCGGTCAGCGCTATTTTCTTATTGTCCTTCATTGCCGAAATTCCGGCAACTTCATCCGAAAACCGTAGGATACAGGCACGCTGCACCAGGCAGAGTTCAGCCATCTTGTAATACATGGTCTGCATGTGGTTGACTAAAAAAGAAGCATTAATCCATGGCTTTTTTAAATGTTCTAGTGAACCTGTTAGACATACAAAAGCATATCGGTTTACTCCATAAAGGGTACCATAGTCGCTCCAACGTTTATAAGTATGCTTTTTGACTAAGTCCTGCCTCATTTTCTGATTCTGGCAAGTGGGCTCTTTTTGATCGTTAAACATAAACTTGTACCACCAATCCTTTGTTTCGTAAATTAGTTTGCCATTTCTACTCCGGCCATGTTTTTCGTCATTTAATTCAAATTCTTTTACAAGATAATCATTCCCATACCAGCATACAACAAACATCCGGTCGTCGAGCAATGGATTGATAAAAATCTTTTTTTCATCTTTCTTAAAGTCTGACCTGTCAACCGTAAATGGAATACCCTGGAATAAATAGCTAAGATGGTTCGGTATCTGAAAAGGATTATCTGAGAAATTTTCAGGATCACGATATGCACGAAAATCTTCGTAAATAGCATCATTGAAGAGTAAAAATTCAGTTGCCAGTTCTTTGGTTTTAACCACATCCAGTCCACCGGAAAAGTCTTTGCAATCAAATTGGGCTTGAGTTCCAACAAGGTTAGAATCAATACCAAAAAATGGCGGATAAAGCCTGCGACCCGCCTGGTTAATATTAAGAATATCTTCGGGAAAACTCTGTTCTTTTAACCGGTTGTTCAGGTGAAAAGAAAGTACGCCTACACCCGTAGAATAAAGGTGCAGAATTATGGAATCAATATGAAGGGAATACGTTCTGTATATTTTTTTATACCCGTCAGTACACACTTTAAATTTATAGGTATAAGTATCCGGCGGAATATCATACGAAAGATTGGCTATAATAGATTTTTCGAGGTCTTTCCCTTCATCAAAGAGCACTTCTCGCACCATGCTATAATAGTAATTGTACTCATTATAATTGAGTACCGTATTTATTTTGTACTCATTTCTTTTCCATGACGTATTTTCAAACAAAGCTATCAGTTCCTTCAAACATGTCCGTTCTTCAATAGTTTTGTTCCTCATTTCTTTATTGGCAAACTGCCATTGAAAAGGAAATAAAAATACATGATAGCTATAGAGTTCCATAGGGCTATTTCGTTAGGTTGGTTAGTAATGGAATCAGTTTATTTTTTATCTGCTGCAATTCTTCCGGCAACATGCTGTTTTGGGCAATCCCAAAGAATCCGTTTTCGCCGCCGCCGTAATACGCTTTATGTTTTTCCACCAAAGGCATAAATAGCCCGGCAATGGCTTTGGCTTGCCGGCCATAATAAGTTAAAGAATCATTGGAATAAATCAGTAGTTTTTCAAAAGGGAACAAACGGTCGGTTATAGCCGAAAACCTTGGTGTAAGTGCATTTACAATGATTAAATCCTTTTCGGTAGAAAGATTTTCCCGGATGGATTGCTCGGCCAGAAGTTCATCTTCTTCGGTAATGCCTTGGGCTTCGCGGTCGCGGCAACGGATATCGGTAATCTCATCAGGTGTTGCACCCATTTCAATCATGGCTGGGATATATCCACGGTCGTTGGCAGCAATTAACTGTTGTTCCCGGTTAAGTTTTATTCCAAGTAACTCAGCAATCTGTTCAATGGAAGAAGCTTTATGGCTATTCTCGTTATGATGGTCAATGGCAATATAATGAGCCGGAGGGGGAATATCCTCGGTAAGTTCAATACCCACAAAGGTATCCTCGCTGTTAAGCACATAGGTATAGCTACTGAGGCGGGCGCCCCAGCTTAGGTGAAGGTCATAAACAATTTTCCGGTTTTGCCTTAGCATCTTCCCGATCCCGTTCATTTCAAGATCGTGGCCGCCAAGCAAAAACCGGTAACGGTTCCGGTTCATTTTATAATTGTATTCCAGGCTTTTTGGGGATAGCCTCGTTTAAATTTTTGTCAGGTTATTTAAAATCTCTCTCTCCGTAACATCCACTTACAATTATCTTTTTCTTTCTTATCGTAACCGTTTATTTTTACCTATCCAAAAGATGCCCCAAATATAAAAAATTTTTTAATTACGCAAATATTTTTAAAAAAAATAAAATTTTTTTTCCTGATATGTAATACACCCTGGCATTCCCATCAATAAAAACCTGAAATCTAAATTAATTCGCAATTATTTTTAGTTGTTAGTTGTCTGTTGTTTGTCCCTTGTAATTCGTAATCATAGAGTCGCCCTATCGCCCAGTCGCCCTTCGCCCAGTCGCTAAGTCGCCCCTTCTCCAAGCTCCCCGCTCCAAACTCATTGCTCAAATCGTAATTCGTAATTGTCTTTTCCCCTATCAACCAACAACCATCAACTATTCTAGTTGTTAAACATTCCATGTTTCGTAACCTTAAAATATGTTTTTTCGGCATTTGCAGCCATCAGATACTTTTAAATTGTTCGCTTAAACATGGAATGTTTTTTCTCGTAACTTGTCCCTCGTCGCCCGTCACTTGTCCCTTGTAATTCGTAATTTCAGAGTCGCCCTTCGCCCAGTCGCTAAGTCGCCCAATCGCCCAATCGCCCAATCGCTAAGTCGCCCCTTCTCCCCTTCTCCCAAACTCCCCTTCTCCCAAACTCCTCGCTCCAAAATTCCTAAATCTCAAATCTGCAATCTCAAATCAAATAATTCTTTCAAATATTCCATGTTTCGTAACCTTAAAATATGTTTTTTCGGCATTTGCAGCCATCAGATGCTTTTAAATTGTTTGCTTAAACATGGAATGTTTTTTCTCGTCACCCGTCCCTTGTCCCTCGTAATTCTCACCTTGTACATCAAATAATTTCTCATCTTTGCATTAAAATAAAACACCGCTTATGCAACTGATTTCGCCCACCCACTGGAAAGATTATGAACTGATTGATTCCGGAGCATTTGAAAAGCTGGAACGGTTCGGAAAATATGTGCTGAATCGCCCCGAGCCACAGGCCGTATGGAAGAAGAGCCTGCCCGACAGTGAATGGAGCAAGCTTGCCGACGCTCATTTTGTGAAGGAAAAATCGAATCCCGAAAAGGGTGAATGGCGGCTGAAGAAGGGAATGCCCGAACAATGGTTTATCGGTTATGAATACAAGGGAATGACTATAAAAATGCGCTTGGGGCTGACGGCTTTCCGGCATATCGGTGTTTTCCCGGAGCAGAGCGATAACTGGGACTATATTTTTGATACCCTTACTTCCCTTCCGGTAAAAAGCCCGAAGGTGCTTAACCTGTTTGCCTATACCGGAGGTGCTTCGCTTGCTGCCAAAGCCGCCGGAGCCGACGTAACGCATGTGGATTCGGTCAGGCCGGTGATCACCTGGTCGAAGGAGAATATGGAAGCCAGCGGACTTACCGACATCCGCTGGGTGGTGGAAGATGCGCTGAAGTTCGTTCGCCGCGAAGCCAAACGGGGAAATCATTATCATGGCATCATCCTCGATCCGCCGGCTTATGGCCGCGGGGCCGACGGCGAAAAATGGGTACTGGAAGACAATATCGGCGAAATGATGGAGCTATGCAGCCAGTTACTGCTTCCGGAGAATTCCTTCTTTATCCTCAATCTCTATTCCATGGGTTTTTCATCCCTCATCACCGACAACCTGGCGCTATCCTATTTCGGCGACATCGCCGAAAAACAATACGGCGAACTCTTTATCCCCGACCATGCCGGAAAAAGGCTGCCGCTGGGCGTTTTCCTTCGATTCAGAAGATAGGTTTGTAAAGTTTATAAGGTTTATAAGGTTTATAAGGTTTGTAAAGTTCATAAGGTTTATAAGGTTTGTAAAGTTTGTAAAGTTCATAAGGCTTATAAGGCTGAGCGAAGTCCCGACATAGAGTCGCTTAGGAGGAACGACTTAGCGATTCTATGTCGGGATAGGCAGTAAGCAGCTAATCACCAATGACAAATCGTCAATTCAATAATCCGAAAGTTGCAAAAACCCCTTTCTTCCTTCCAAGAGAGGGAACGGGTGAGTTTGCTTTAATTTTGTAAAGTGAAGTCCCGATACGGATTTTCATTCCGACAAGCCGGAATGATTTTCAGACATATCCGTTCTTATTATTCAAGCTTGCACAAATAGAATCAGCATTAAATCTGTTTACATAATAATCAGCGTTTATCCGTGGAATCCGCATCCTGTTCTTTTCTAAAATCCGCGTTTATCCGTGAAAATCCGCGTCCTGTTCTTCTCTAAAATCCGCGTTTATCCGTGAAAATCCGGTGCGCCACGAGGCGTGCGTATAAATAAAAGTAAATACCTATAAGAATGAAAGAGTCTTACAATCTAATTTGCCGTTCAGGTTGAAGTCTATCTGACGCACTGTAAGGAAACGAGCTTTGCGAAGCTTGGATAGGACGGTGTTGTAAGCTGCATCAGTAAAGCTTCGAGACGCGTAAATGGTATCGGTCAGTCAATCGGATTAGATGAAACCTGCAATGTTGGAAGAAGCAACGGCAAAGAGCAAACCAACAGATACCCGGAGTGGGATGATGTTGCGTGCACACGAAGGTAGCGCATGAACGTGGGAGACCCTAACATAACAGGAACGTCCACCTGAAGATGAGGGAGTCGGATATGCCCGTAGTAGTGAAGATAACCGAAAAGGTAAAAGCGGAAGGAGCGAAGGGGCATTACTATAAAGGAAGTTTCAAATGATGTAAACGAGACAGAATTGATGAAATGAATCAGGAAAGAGTTGGAGCCGAGGTACAAGGAGAGCTGTTTAAACGACGGCGGTCAGAAATACCGGAAGCAGAAAGAGTATTAACATTACAGGAGAAACTATATCAAAAAGCCAAACAAGAGCGTGGGTACAAATTTTATGTACTGTATGATAAGATGTTCATACCGTATATGCTGCGGGAAGCATGGAAAACAGTCAAGGGGAACGGAGGCACTTCGGGCGTTGACGGAATAACCATAGTCGATGTAGAGGAATACGGAGTTGAGAAATATCTGAAAGAACTTGGGGAAGACTTGCGGAAGAAGACCTATAAACCCCAAGCCGTCCGACGAGTAATGATACCCAAAGCTAACGGAGGAGAACGCCCACTGGGGATACCCACCGTAAGAGACCGGGTAGCACAGACAGTATGTAAAATGATACTTGAGCCAATATTTGAAGCAGATTTCGAGGAAAGTTCATACGGATTCCGACCGGGACGCAGTTCCAAAGGAGCGATAACGGCGATAAAGGAGAACTTAAAGCAAGACAAAACAGCGGTTTATGATGCCGACCTGAGTAAGTATTTTGATACGATACCGCACGACAAACTTCAAATAGCATTGAAGGAACGTATAAGCGACCCAAGACTGCTAAAGCTGATAACAAAATGGCTAAAAGCGCCAGTTTATGAGGGGGGACAATACAAGAGCGGAACCAAGAATCGTACAGGAACACCCCAGGGTGGAGTAATATCGCCATTGCTTGCCAATGTTTACTTACATTTAATAGACAGGATAGTAAATAATGCGAGAAGTTTGTTTTGGAAGAATGGCGTAAGAATAGTACGGTATGCAGATGACTTTGTGTTAATGGGAAAAACAATACCGGAAGAAGTAATAGCAAAGCTTAAGACTTTACTTAATCGAATGGGATTGAAACTGAATGAAACAAAGACCAGGCAGATAGAAGCAAAAGAAGAGAGCTTTAACTTTCTTGGGTTTACCATACGTTACGACAAAGACATAAAAGGCAGAGGAACCAGATACTGGAATATCATGCCAAGTAAGAAGTCGGAACAGAAAATCCGGGACAAAGTAAAGGGATTTCTAAAGACACATGGGCATAGCAAAGCAAAAGAAGTAGCCGAGGGAATAAATACGATAATTCGAGGGTGGCTGAACTACTATGAAATAAAAGGAGTAAGTTATCCGGCGATGAGTAAACGCAGGTTACGATTTTATCTGAGCAATAGACTGTACCGATATTATAAACGCAAGAGCCAAAGGAGATGCAGGCTTTATGGACAAAGAGCCTTTGAGGTTTTAACAGACAAATATGGACTGATAGACCCGACAAAATATGTAAATCAAATGGTACGCTTGTGAAAGCTTATGAAGAACATTATAGGAAAGCCGTATGCGGGAAAACCGCACGTACGGATTGACGAGGGGGCAGGGAAGAGCCAAAAATCTCTTCCCGCTCTACTCTACCGTCCTATTCTTTTCTGATATACTAATTCTACTTGTCCAATTACTTAGCAATTATCAATCGGGATTTATAAAATACTTTAGGCACTAATTTATTGAAAAGCATCCCTTAAATTGATGAATCTCCCTTAAGAACTAAAAAACGCTGCGTAAAAAGTATCTAATTCATCATAATAAGCGTTGAGTCCTGCGTAAAAATCGTAGAACTTTCCATAAGAAGTGTAGAACTTTGCGTAAGAAATACTGAATTTTTAAACCGGCATGTACCGGAGTTAGAAAAACAAAATATTTCCATAGGAATTATAACCATGATTCTTTGGGCTTTGTAATGGCAATATCCCCGCCATGTAATAAAAAAACATGAATTGCCTTGTTGTAATAAAATATTTTATATTTGTCGAGAAATTATAAATGCCCTGATGTTCTATGCGGAATTACATCCCGAAAAATTATCGGCACCGCTTAACGGAGAGGCAATTATTATGTATCGGGATGAATCCCATCTGATTTTAATTTAAAATTATGTTCTAATGAAATATCCATAATGGTTATGCTAATACAAACCGAAAATGATATTTTAAGGATATTCCCCCGAGAAATCGGGGCAGGCTATTTGACCAATAAAAAATAAAATTAATAACACATGAAGACTAAAAATTACATTTCATTAATCATTCTATTCTTTATTATTATCAATTTAAAATGTTATGGTTATCAAGATAAAACTGGGTCAATCTCCACACAGGATGTTTGGTCTGATACCATTCATGTAGTTGGTGATATTACCGTGATTCAGGGAGGTGAAATAATTATTGAGCCAGGCGCTTATATTGAGTTTGAAGGGCTATATTTTATTAACGTAATTCAAAATGGTAAAATTACGGCTATAGGAAGTGTTAATGACTCAATCACGTTTACTTCGTTTAACCATTTAACGAGTTGGAATGGTATAATGTTTAAAAATATGTCTGAATCGGCAGATAGCTCTGTATTTGCATACTGTTCATTCAGATATAGCAAAGGGGCCTTATCCATAAAGAAATTTGATAAGGTGCAAGTTAAGAGTTGTAACTTTTCATATAATCGAACAGATTTAGATGTTTTTGATCGGGAATATGGTGGCGGGATTTATTGTGATTCGTCGTATATTTCCATAACCAATTCTACTTTTATAAAAAATTATGCAGGTTTTGGCGGAGGATTATGTTTTAGAAATTCAAATGCTTTTATAAGTAATACAAGAATTAGGGCAAATAATAGTTATTGGGGAGGAGCCGGCCTTTATTGCGAAATGGCTTGTTTATACCTTGAAGGATGTTTGATAGATAGTAATTATCATTCAACTGCTGATAATGGTGCCGGAATATATTCCAGGCAATCTGATGTAACTCTAATTAATTGCAAGTTGGCAAACAACTTGGGAAATGCCATATATTCCTGTAGCCGTGGCGGAAAACTCAAGCTGATAAATACCATTATATCAAATAATGAAGGATCTGATAGCGGCGGACTTGATTGTCTTGGAATTTCTTTATCCGTAATCAATTCGACAATTGTAAATAACAAAGCACGAAATGGTTTTAAAGCTGGCGGAATTTACAGCTACTATTGTCATCCGGTTAATATCTATAATAGTATTTTGTGGGATAATTCAGGGATATATCCTGATTTATACTTTGAAAATTATTATCCAACAATACGAAACAGCAATATCCAAGATGGTAATTTATTAAATATTCCCGATTCACAATACGTCAATAATATAAGCCTAAGTCCCAGATTCGTTAATCCATCAGCAAATATTGGGCTTTCAAATGATGCTTTAGCAGCAGATTGGAGTTTAGTATCGTGTTCGCCTTGCATCAATAAAGGAGATAGCACTCTGTTGGATACAATTCTTCCCTTTGATTATAATAATCATCCAAGAATTTTTAATGATACCATTGACATGGGGGCTTATGAATTTCAGGGGAGTCCTTCACCAGGAAATGGAACAAAAATAATTTATGTAAAGCAAAACGGAACAGGTAACGGATCTTCCTGGTCCGATGCTTCCGGTAATTTGCAAAATGCAATTAATACTCCATTGGATTGTTATGATGATATTGAGGTATGGGTGTCATCCGGGATTTATTATCCGGACACTATCGGTAAAACCGATGTAAGAGAATCTTCATTTCGTTTAAAAAATAGCGTTAGGATGTATGGCGGTTTTATTGGCAATGAAAGCTCCCTGGATATGCGAAACTGGCAACTAAATCCGACTATACTTAGCGGGGATATCGGTATCCCAAACGATAGCTTAGACAATGTTTATCACGTAGTTTTTGCAAAAAACATTAACAAATCATCTGTATTGGATGGATTTATTATTTCCAATGGGCTTTCACATAATGATGGTGGCGGAATATATTGTTCACTTTCCAGTCCAACGTTAAATAACCTGATGATAAAAAACAATATTGCCGGCGGCTATGGCGGTGGCATATATCTTGATCATTCCAGCCCTAAAATTACTAACTCATTTGTATATAATAATCAAGCTTATAATTATGGGGGAGGAATATGTATGTATTACTCCAACACTTCTCTTATAAACACGCAAATAATAAACAACGCTGTTTTATATGGATTTGATGGTGGAGGGTTGGATATAATGCATTCAAATCCATTGATTATTAATTCTATTATTGCAAATAATGAGGCCGGAAGATATGCTGAAGGTGGCGGTATAATGTGCTCAGATGCAAACCCTATAATCATCAATTCCATTATTGCGAATAATAGAATTTCCGGTAGTGGTGGTGGTGCTGGGATTTATGGTTACATGTATTCAAATCCGATGATATATAATTCTATCTTATGGAATAACCAAAATGAAAACGGAATTAATCATATTGCAACAATTAATAACGATTCTCAGGTTACCATTTTTTCTTCCTTGGTGCAGGGAGGAAATCGTTACGGAATACCATCTGCGCAATTTGTAAATAATTTTGATGCATTTCCCCGGTTTACTTCCCCCTTATGGACTATTGGACTTGATAGCAGAATAATAAATGCCGACTGGAGTTTACTATCATGTTCACCTTGCATAAATCATGGTGACAATTCTTTATTTCCGGATAGTATTGGTTACGATTTCACTAATAATAACAGAACATATAACAACATTGATATTGGTCCTTATGAATACCAGGGAAATCCTACGGGTTTGCTCCCAGCTAATATTATCTATGTAAAACCAAACAGCAATGGAAGTGGTAGCTCATGGGAGGATGCCATTGGAAATTTACAACAGGCAATAGATAAGTCTTCTGGCTGCCATGAGACATCTGATATATGGATAGCCGCAGGTACTTATTTGCCCGACACTTTGGGATTGCATACAAAGAGAGCGGCAAGTTTTACAATAAGAAATAATACGCATTTATATGGCGGTTTCGCCGGGAATGAAACTTCATTTTCTCAAAGAAATACAAACATTAATCAATCAATATTAAGTGGAAATATTGGTTCCCCTACGGATTCTACAGATAATTGCAACAATGTTGTTACCATTACTTACCAGGATTCTTTAACCATATTGGATGGTTTAATTATTAAAAACGGGCATTCCTTTGGTGAAAGGGGGGCAGGCATATACTGTAAATATTCAAGATTAGCTTTAAATAAAACGACCCTTTCTAATAATTATTCCGAATATAGTGGCGGAGGGTTGTACGCTATTAATTCAAAAATAAATATAGAAAATTCCTTATTAACTTCAAATTATGCAGAATTTGGAGGAGCCGCCTTTTTAGATAATTCGGAAATGGATATTGAAAATAGTAAAATTGTTAACAATTATGGTGATGACGGCACAGGTGGTATTGATTTGAATAAGGTAAGAGGAAATATTTTGAATTGCATAATTTCAAATAATACTGGCGATGGTGCCGGAGCTATTTCAAGCAATGAATCCAACTATGCTATAGTAAATTCAACGCTAACGAATAACGAATGTTTTAATGGCCCGGGAGGAATAAAAACTACCGATACCTTGTTTATTTTAAACAGTATTTTATGGAATACCGGGTTTTCTTTTAATAAGAATCTTATTAATTATTCCAATGCTAACTTGTTAAAAATAAAGAATAGCGATATTAAAAATGGGAGTAACCTAAATTTACCAGGAGAAAATTACATCAACAACATAGATATTGATCCCTTATTTACAAATCCCAACTATTACATAGGAAATTATAATAAGGCTACACTATCCAATTGGAGAACAAAAAGTTGCTCCCCCTGTGTTGATAAAGGTTTTTTTGACCAATTTTATAATGTTTCCCCTGTGGATATTGCAGGAAATCCGAGAATCTACAATAACGAAATGATCGATATTGGTGCTTATGAATATCAAGGTGAACCAAGATGTTTGACGATAAAATTTGTTATTATGGATGGCAATAGTCCAGGTATTAATTATAAAGTATCTATTGATGATTGGCTAAATTATAAAGTAATAGATTCAACAGGGCAATGTGAATTTGATAATAATTCATCAGGCGATAAATTTGAATTTGATATTATACATAATAATAATTTAATATTATCCGATTCTATTAAAAATCTTTTGAACGATACCATTATTTATCTCCATTTCAATGGTATTAATGAAAATCATAATAAAATGTTGTTAATTTATCCCAATCCTGCAGATGATAAAATATGGGTTGAAACGCCACAAACCACTACAGAATGTAGTTTGATTATTTATAATATGAAAGGACAGGAAATAATACGCAAACAATTAAAAGACAGCAAAACGCAAATAGATATAAGCAACTTAAAAAAAGGAGTCTACTTTGTAAAAAGTATTAATGGCAAAGAAGTTGGCATAATGAAAATGCTAAAAGAATAAAAAATGGCCAACTAATAAAGCAAACTAACCTTGGTTCAACGGGGACCGGAGCCATTATCAGTTAAACCGGTATCCTATGCCCGATTCGGTGATGATATGCCGGGGTTTGCCGGGGTTGTCTTCTATTTTCTTTCGCAGTTGTGCAATAAAAACCCGCAGGTATTGTGTTTGCCCGGTATAACCATGTCCCCAGATTTCCTTTAAAATGTAATGGTGAGTAAGAACCTTCCCCGAATTTTTAGCCAGCAGTGCCAGCAAGGCAAACTCGGTGGATGTGAGTTTGAGTATTTCATCCTGTCTTTTGGCAATATGGTTTATCAGGTCGATACTAAGGTCGCTAAGATTGAGCAGGGTATTTTTATCATCATCTTGCTGAATTTGCCGAGAAGCCGAGCGGATGCGGGCAAGCAGTTCGCCACTGCGAAAAGGCTTGGTAAGATAATCGTTGGCTCCGTTGTCAAGCGCCTGCACAATATCGTCTTCCGAATTTCGCACCGACAGGATGATGATGGGATGGGAATACCACTCCCTCAATTTTTTCAGCACACTCTGACCATCTTCGTCGGGCAATCCCAGGTCGAGAAGGATAAGAAAGGGATTATAGGTAGCTGCCGCCACTATGCCATCTTTACCGGTACTTGCCTCTACCACCTTGTAGTCATTGGCATTAAGGGTTATTTCGAGCAGTCGTCTTATCTGCACTTCATCGTCCACTATCAGTATGAGGTTGCTGTTTGTCATGGCTTTTTATTGCATTAATGTAAAGTCGGGAGTTTCGGAAGGAATACGTACGGTAATGATTGAGCCGCCGTTTTGCCTGTTTCGGATGTTTACGGTACCATTATGTGCTTCGGCAAAGCCCTTTACTATGGAAAGTCCTAATCCGGTCCCGCCGGTTTGTGTTCCCGCCACACGGTAAAACTTATCAAACACATGCGGGATAGCTTCTTTGGGAAAACCAGGTCCGCGATCCATCACCTGCATGATAAAATTGGGCTTATCGTAATACATTTTTATCCGGAGTGTAGTTTCGGGCGGAGCATATTGCGTGGCATTGAACACCAGGTTGTATAAGATTTGTTCCACCAATCCGAAATCAATAAATACCAGCGGGATGTCGTCGGGTATCACCACTTCGAGCGAGAAATGCTGCAGTTCGTTGCGAAGGTTTTCGGTAACTTTGTTAAGCAAATCGTGCACATCGTTCCAGTCCTTGCGTGGAGTTATCCTTCCCGATTCCAGTCGCGACATGTTGAGCAGGTTTTCTATCAACCGGTTCAGCCTTTCGGAAGCTGTAAATATTTCGTTGCAAAGACGGGAATAGCTGTTTTTATCATAATCGGCAGAAAGCAAGGCATCCGAAGCGCCCATGATGGTGGCAACCGGAATGCGCAACTCATGCGAAATGGAATTAAAAAGGGTTTTGTATAATTTATCCGATTCATCAAGAATGGAAGCCTTACGGGCAAGTTCATCCAGGAACTCACGTTCCAGCGCATTGGAAAGTTGCGTCTTAAATGTTTCCCAAAAAATTTCTTCTTCCCCGCTTAAAGCCTTGGGATGCTCTACAGCAATTACTCCTACCCGCAAGCGACTTCCATTAAGCGGATAAAAAGTATAATTGGTAGACGGAAGAGTGTCGGTATATTTCCCGGCGCTTTTGGCATGTATAAAACTCCAGGATGCAATGCTCATCTCCGACTCCGACAAATGGATCGGACTTTCGTGGGCAATGCGATGTTGCAGTTCGTTGTTGCTGCCCTGCAGGATAAACGCGGCTTCAACCTTAAAATATTTCCGGATGTTTTTCAGGGCGGCATTTACCACCCCGTTTAACTCTGATGCATAGGAAAGTTCTTTGGTAAGCTGGTAAAGCGCATTGGTACGTTCTTCCCTAACGCGTGTCATTCGTTCTTGTTTACGGACTTTGGCCGTTAAAATGCCATTTAGCAATGCAATAATAAAGTACATACCCAACATCAGCATATCTTCAGTCCTTTCTACATGCAGGGTAAATGAGGGCGTAATGAAAAAATAGTCCCACAACAAAGCACTTAGGGTAGCCGCCAGCAAAATAGGTCCTATCCCTAAAAACATGGCAAGGATAGATACGGTAAACAAAAGGGTGTATGCCACTACCTGGTATCCGAAAAACTGTTTCAGCGGATAAAACACCAGGGCCGTAAGAATGGTAACAAAACCTGCAAGGAAATACTGCGAAACGCCGGAAGCAAAGGTAGGGAAGGAAATGTAGCGCAGATATTGATTATCGGCCGGGACATCCGAGCCCATTACATACACATCTATATTTCCGCTGTGGCGAACAAGACGGTTGATAAAATTTCCAAGTCTTAACAATGAAAAAATGTTCCGGTGTTTGGGCTTTCCAATGATAATGTGGGTGATGTTTTCGCGCTGGGCTATGTTTAAGATGGCTTTCACGATGTCGTCGCCGGAAGTGGAAACATATCTTGCTCCCAGCAACTTTGCCAAACGGACATTTTTATTCAGTTGCTCCTGCCGGGCGGGTGAAAGTTTGTTGGGCGGTTCCACGTAAAGTGCCATCAGCGTAGCTCCCATGGTGTAGGATAGGCTTTTAGCCCATCGGATGAGCCGGGCCGATTGCTTGCTTGGGCCGATCACCGCCATCAGGTGTAAACCCGATTTCCAGGGACCTGGAATACGCTTTTGCTGCATGTATTCCCGCAACTGTTTGTCCACCCTGTCGGCTACCATACGTAATGCCATTTCGCGCAAAGCGGTAATGTTTCCTTTGCGGAAAAAATTATTGATGGCTTCCGCCGAACGTTCCGGCGTGTAAACTTTTCCATCCGAAAAACGCTGAAGCAGTTCTGCCGGGGTGATGTCCACCAGTTCTATCTCATCGGCTTGTTCAAAGATTTCGTCGGGCAGAGTTTCCCGAACCGATATTCCGGTGATTTGTGCCACCGTATCCGACTTGCTTTCGATATGCTGAACATTTACGGTAGTATAAACATCTATTCCGCTGTCAAGAATATCCATTACGTCCTGATAGCGTTTCAGGTGGCGGCTACCCGGAGCATTGGTATGGGCAAGTTCATCCATCAGCACAATCTGCGGGTTGCGATCAAGGATAGCTTCCACATCCGGCTCATGAAATGTTTTTTCTTTATAAACTATTTCGGCACATGGGATTTGTTCCAGCCCCTCCAGCAAATCTTCTGTTTCCTGACGATGATGGGTTTCCACATAGCCAATCACGATATCCACACCTTTCGACCTATCAATCTGTGCCGCACGAAGCATGGAAAAGGTCTTTCCTACTCCGGCGCACATACCGAAAAAGATTTTCAGTTTTCCCCTTTTATTTTTTTCTTCTTCTAATTTTAAAGAAGCTAATAATTCGTCGGGACTGGGCTTATGTTCTTCGTAGTGATTCATGGCATTTTATCAAGAGCTAAATTAAGCATAAAAACGTTTACACGGGCTTCTCCCAATAATGAAAATTGTGGTATTTCTGTTTTTTTATAAATAAGCTCATTCAATTGTATTTTTTGCTGAATGCTAAAGCCTCTTGCGGTAGCAATTCTGTTTACCTGAAGCAAGGCTGCCAGCGGAGAAATATGAGGATCTAAACCACTTGCCGAAGCGAAAATCATTTCGGCAGGGACAACAACATTTGTCCGGAGATTGTTTCCGGAGATAAAAGCCCTACGTCTTTCTTCTGCCAGATTTTTAAGCTTTTCGCTGGTGGGTCCCAGGTTGGAACCTCCCGAAGGCAAGGTGTTGTAATCCGTTGCCGAAGGTCGCGACCAGAAATAAATATTACTGTCAAACTTTTGTCCAATGAGTTCCGAACCGAGGATTTTCCCATCTTTTTTTACTAAGCTTCCATTTGCCTGATGGGGAAAAAGGAGTTGTGCCAGTCCGGTTACCATTAAAGGATAAAGAATACCGGTAAGAATTGTAAAAGCCAGCAGCATTTTTACTGCAATCATTCCTTGTGGTTTCATTCGTATATATTTTTTTTAATTGGTCTCATGGAACCCACATGCCGGAAAATTATTTTCATCGGTATTTGTCGGGATGTAGGTTTCATTTTCAAATAATATTAAAATAAACAATCAACAGGTCAATCATTTTTATTCCGATAAAAGGCGCTACCAACCCTCCGGCACCATAAACCAGCAGATTACGGGTGAGAATAGCATTGGCAGACAAGGGACGGTATTTAATCCCTTTCAGAGCCAAAGGAATTAATAATATGATAATAATAGCATTAAAAATAACCGCACTCAGGATAGCACTTGCCGGAGAAGTCAGTTTCATTACGTTGAGGGCAGATAATGGACCCGGCAGATTGCCTGTTGCGTAAAGCGAAACTGCAACTGCGGGTATGATGGCAAAATATTTAGCCACATCGTTGGCAATACTAAAGGTAGTCAGGGCGCCACGTGTCATCAGCAACTGTTTCCCGGTTTCCACCACTTCAATAAGTTTGGTTGGGTTACTGTCCAAATCGACCATATTACCGGCTTCGCGGGCAGCCTGAGTTCCGGTGTTCATGGCAAGCCCGACGTCTGCCTGGGCAAGTGCCGGAGCATCGTTGGTTCCGTCGCCTATCATTCCTACTAAGTGTCCGTTAGCCTGTTCCTGGCGAATGCGGTACAATTTGTCTTCCGGTCTTGCTTCTGCAAGAAAATCGTCTACTCCAGCCTCGGCAGCAATGGCAGCGGCAGTTAGCGGATTATCGCCGGTAATCATTACCGTTCGTATTCCCATGGCTCGCAATTGCGCAAATCGCTGTTTAATACCACCTTTTACAATATCCTTCAGATGAATGACTCCAAGTACCCGGTTATTTTCGGCAACTACCAGGGGCGTTGCTCCCTGTTTTGCCAGCGAGGCAACGACTTCTTCTACTTTTTTAGGAAAAAAACCGTTATTGGTTTCAATGAATTTTCTTACCGTATCGGTAGCACCTTTTCTTATGCTCCTGATGGAGCCATCCGGTTGTCGTATATCCACTCCGCTCATCCGCGACTGGGCGGTAAAAGGGATAAACGTGGTCTCGGATGGATGAATCTCTTTTCCGCGGAGGTTAAACTTTTCCTTGGCGAGCACCACGATGGAACGTCCTTCCGGAGTTTCGTCGGCAAGAGAGGATAATTGTGCAGCATTGGCCATTTGTTCCGGACTTACTCCTTCAGCAGGAATAAAATCTGTTGCCATCCTGTTTCCCAGGGTTATGGTTCCCGTTTTGTCCAAAAGGAGAACATCCACGTCCCCGGCAGCTTCGATGGCTTTGCCACTGGTAGCAATCACATTTTTCTGCAACAGACGGTCCATGCCGCTGATTCCAATGGCGCTAAGCAGCCCACCGATGGTAGTGGGAATCAAACATACCAATAAGGCAATCAGTACAGACAACGAAAGGTTATTTTGCATTGGTTGCCCGGATGCAGCAAGGCTGTAGCCGAAAAAGGCAGGTAAAGTAACTACTGCCAGCAGGAAAATGATAGTCAATCCCGACAAAAGGATGGTCAAAGCTATTTCGTTAGGTGTTTTTTGCCGTTTGGCACCTTCCACCAGGGCTATCATCCGGTCGAGGAATGTATTGCCCTGTTCGGATGTAACTTCTATTATTATCCTATCGCTTATCACTTTGGTGCCGCCGGTTACTGCGCTACGATCGCCGCCGCTTTCGCGAATTACCGGAGCCGACTCGCCGGTGATAGCCGATTCGTCCACGCTGGCAATGCCTTCCGTTACTTCCCCGTCGGCTGGAATAATATCCCCGGTTTCGCATATTACCAGGTCTCCCCGTTTAATTTCTGTTGCCCCGATTACTTCTTCCCTTCCGTTAATCAGCTTACGGGCTTTGGTTTGTGTACGACTTCTCCGGAGACTGTCTGCCTGGGCTTTTCCACGTCCTTCGGCTATGGCTTCAGAAAAATTGGCAAACAGTACCGTAAACCACAGCCAAATGGTAATCTGAAAATCGAAGGAGGAAAAAGTACCTGAAAAAATATCCATCACCACTAAAAGACTGGTTATGGATGCGCCGATGGCTACAATAAAAATGACAGGATTTTTCACTAATGTCGCCGGATTCATCTTTTTTAAAGCATCAAGCAGTGCTTTCTCAAATATCTTACGTGTAAATAAACGCGTTTTTTTATATTCTTTCGGTGTCATAATATCATCATTTAAAAGGTAATACCACTATTCATCAGTAAATGCTCCATTACCGGTCCCAGCGAAAGTGCCGGAAAAAAAGTTAATCCGCCTACAATCAGTATCACGCCTATTAGTAGCGTAACAAACAGCCAGTTATCGGTACGAAAAGTGCCGGCGGAAAGTGGAGTGATTTTTTTACGTGCCATATTTCCTGCAATGGCAAGCACCGGAATGATGATTCCAAATCGCCCGATAAGCATGCCCAAGGCTATGGTAAGGTTGTAAAAAACAGTATTGGTGTTCAACCCGGCAAAGGCACTTCCGTTGTTTCCTGCGGCAGAGCTATAAGCATATAATATTTCGGAAAAACCATGAGGCCCGGCATTGTTCAGCCCCGCCAGTCCAGGCGCAAACCTGCAAGCCCATGCCGTAAATACAAGGACTACAAAGTTAGGAGCCAATACCGCTATCATTGCCATCTTTACTTCGTAGGCTTCAATCTTTTTACCGAGATATTCTGGGGTTCGCCCCACCATCAGCCCTGCAATAAAAACCGTAAGTATGATAAAGACTACCATCCCATACAAGCCTGCACCAACACCGCCAAACACCACTTCCCCTATCATCATATTAAAAATAGCTACCATTCCTGCCAGCGGAGAAAAACTGTCGTGCATGGCATTCACCGAACCATTGGAAGCATCGGTAGTTACCACCGACCATAACACGCTGTTGGTAACCCCAAGCCGGGTTTCTTTTCCTTCCATACATCCGGCAATGTGCAATGCTGCATTATAATGATATTCTGAATAAAGAGAGATAATAAGCCCGGCGGAAAAGAGGATGAACATCACTATAAACAATGTCCACCCATGCCGTAAGGAACCGCTAAGTTTCCCGTAGGTAATGGTTAAAGCTGATGGGATAAGAAGAATGGCAAGCATTTCGAGAAAATTGCTTAAAGGTGTCGGATTTTCAAACGGATGGGCACTGTTGGTGTTAAAAAAACCTCCTCCGTTGGTACCCAACTGTTTGATAGCAATCTGGGAAGCTGCAGGACCCAACGGAATGGATTGTTTTACTCCCTGTAACGTTTCTGCAGTTTGATACGATGAAAAAGTTTGTACCACACCTTGACCTACCAGCACTATAGCCAGAAGCAGGGATAAAGGTAAAAGGACATATACCACCGAACGGGTAAGATCTGCCCAGAAGTTGCCAAGAGTTTCGGCAGATTTACGGGTGAGACCCCGCAACAATGCCAGTAAAACGGCAATACCGGTGGCTGCACTTACAAAGTTTTGTACCGTAAGCCCAATCATCTGTACCAAGTAACCTAAGGTAACCTCCCCGCCATACGATTGCCAGTTGGTATTTGTCATAAAACTTACGGCAGTATTCAGTGCAAGATGCCACGAAACATCCGGCAAGTGTTGCGGGTTACCGGGAAGTTGACTTTGAAACAGTTGTAGCAAAAATACCACAAGAAATCCAAAAAAATTGAAAAGTACAAGTCCCCAGGTATAGGTTTTCCAGTTCATTTCCTGGTTTTCTTTAACTCCTGCAAACCGGTAAATTCCTTTTTCGAGCCATCCCAATACCGGTTTAAGGATGTGTCTTTCGTTCATGAAAACCTTAGCCATAAACAATCCCAGCAAGGGAGCCAAAATGAGCAAGCCAAGTATATAAATTGCTATCTGGAATAAATCGTTCATCTCTTTTTATATTTTAAACGTTGTATTAAATATTTTCTCTATTAACCAGGTTAACAAATAACTGATGGCAAAAACTGCAACCAGACCGAAAAAGAATTCTGTAATTGTGAGAAACATGGTTCAAAATTTATCGGGTTTAAACAATGTGTAAATAAGATAAATAAACAGTAGAAAAGCAATGAAAGCGCCCAGGAGATACAAAAATGTATTTCCCGGAACGATTGTCAACAAAAGGCTTTTGAAAATGCCAGAATATAAAACGAAAGCGCTCATATCATCAGATTTTTAACGATACAAAATTACCATGCAGTACGTTAGGAAAAAATCAAAATAATGAGCACAGGCATAAAGATTTTATAAAGATTTAATCGACGTTCATTTTTTATTATGCTGAATTAATAACAGATTGTTTGAGAAAAAAAGATAATTTTGCCGCTTCATGATGTCCTTTGATTCATACACCTGCTTATCGTTTTCTATGACATGGGACAAAGCATCCGAATATTCAGACTATACAGCCTGCATCCGGATGAGTTTAAAATGACAAATAATTTTTAAAATTGTTTACTCTGAATTGAATTCTGTGAATAACGGGATGTTATGGAATAGTGTTTAAAAATAAGAACGAAAATTAATGAAAGTATTATTTATAGAAGATGCGGATTTCAAAACAAGCGCATCGCTCGATTTGGGCATGCAGTTGAATAAACTGTTCGCAGCTAAGGGTTACGAAACCAAGAGTATAGAAATTAAAAAAGGTACACTGGCAAGTTGTGTGGGTTGCTTTGGTTGCTGGATAAAAACTCCCGGCGAATGCGTCAGCAACGATTTGATGAAGGAGATACATACGAACTATTTAAGCAGCAACAAGGTTGTTTATTTAACACCTGTCGTCTTCGGACAATACAGCGCAAACATAAAGGATGTGCTTGACCGGCTTTTAGTTAATTCGTTGCCTTTCATTAAAACCACTAATGGACGTGCAATGCATCCCCGCAGATACGAAAAGTATCCTGACGAAATAATGATTGGCTATAACAACGACATTAGCCCGGATGAAAAAGAAACATTTCTTGATATGGTTGCCAAATACCGCAAACAGGTAAAGCAGGTGTTTGTAAACGTGAAACAGGACGAGAATAAAAAAATAATTGAAAATATCAGCAAAGTAATCTAACAAGGCACAAAATGAAGAATATTTGTTTATTAAATGGCAGCCCAAAAGGTAAAAACGGAGTTTCGCTGCATTTTTTAGAAAAATTGAATAAATCCATCGACAGCAATAAATATACTACGAACTTCATTAATGCAAAAGGCAGCAAGCAGGAAGCAGATTTTAAAGCCATCGAAAATGCCGATGTTTTGGTTATTGCCTTTCCATTGTATATCTTTTGTTTACCCGGTCTGTTGATGAGATACCTCGAAAGTTATTCTCATTATGCAAACAGCAAAGAAAAATCAGAAAAGAAGACAGACGTTTATGCCATCGTAAATTGTGGATTTCCGGAACCGGAGATTTGCAATGGTGCCTTGCGGGTAATAAAAAATTTCTGCCAACGAATGAACCTCAACTGGCGATTCGGAGTCGCTATTGGAAAAGGGGGTATTTTAGCTGCCGGGAAAAATAGTTTTCTTATCAATAAATTAAGTTCCAAGGTATACCGGAGCATTGGGAAAATAAAAAAAGACATCGAAAAGACTAACGGAGGTAAAATGGAAGATTATTATGTTGCTCCCAATTTCCCCAAATGGTTAACAAATTTCGTTATCAATAAAGCATGGGCAAGCAAGGCAAAGGAAAATGGGTTAAACCGTAAGGATTTGTATGGCAAGCCTTATTATAATTATACTCGTTACAACGAACTTCAGCAGATTTCGACTTTTTACAATAAATTTTTTGTTGATTATAAAAAGGTCGGCTAAACGTTTGGCTTTAGTTTAAAAATGTAATTAAAATCCAATTGCATTGAGTTCGTTTATCTTTAAAATTCGGGCAATTCTATTTTACTTCAAAAAACTCAAAGGATTTTTGACCGTTTCTACAAATTTCCCTGATAATCATTAAAATGGCAACGGTTTATCACTGAAATATTAATGTCCGATCATTTAAGCGGCTGTGCATATTTCAAAACATCGTCGGCAGTAATCTCCCTGTCGCAAAGGATGGCAAGCCGTTCCACCACATTACGCAACTCGCGTATATTGCCTGTCCATTGAATTTTTCCCAGTTCGGATAAAGCTTCATCGGCAAAGGTCATCAGGGGTTTTCCCTGATTTTCGCAAATTTCGTTAAGAAAATGATTAGCCAGAATCGGGATATCATCGCTTCGTTCGTTAAGCGACGGCACATGAATCACGATAACGCTCAGGCGGTGGTAAAGATCTTCGCGGAAATTTCTCTTTTCAATTTCTTCTTTTAAATCTTTGTTTGTGGCGGCAATTACCCTGACATTAACTTCAATTTCCTTTTCGCCGCCCACGCGCATGATTTTGTTTTCCTGAAGCACCCGCAATACTTTGGCTTGAGCCGAAAGACTCATATCCCCGATTTCGTCGAGGAAAAGGGTTCCACCATCGGCTTGTTCAAAATCGCCTTTGCGCTGGCGTATGGCTGACGTAAAAGAGCCTTTCTCGTGACCAAACAGAACGCTTTCGATCAGTTCGGAAGGGATGGCTGCACAGTTAACCTCCACAAAAGGATTGCTGGCACGGTGGCTGATCTCGTGAAGCCAGCGGGCAACCAATTCCTTGCCCGTCCCGTTACTACCGGTGATAAGCACGCGTGCATCCGTGGGAGCAACGCGTTCGATCATCGTCTTTATATCTTTTATAGCCACCGATTCGCCTATCATCTCATAGGTCTTACTTATCTTTCGTTTCAGCACCTTAATTTCCGATACATGACTTGCTTTTTCCATGGCATTACGCAGGGTGATCAGCAGGCGGTTGAGGTCGGGAGGCTTGGAAATATAGTCGAAGGCACCTTTTTTGATGGCTTCCACGGCTGTCTCTATGGTTCCGTGGCCCGATATCATTACCACAGGCGTCTCGGTCAGTTTCTGTATGGCTTCCAGAACTTCTATCCCATCCATCTGCGGCATCTTAATATCGCAGAGAATGACATCGTAAACGTTGGATTTTACTTTTTCGAGGGCCGTAATGCCATCGGGGGCATCGTCAACGGCATAATTTTCGTATTCAAGGATTTCCTTAAGCGTCCGACGGATACTCAGTTCATCGTCAATAATCAGAATTTTAGGCATGGTTCATCGGTTGTTTTTAACGATCATTATTATTGTATAAAAGCCCGGGTCAGCCTTTGTATTTAATCCATTTCCATAATTCCTTGTAGTCCACTTTTTTTCCATAAAGTAAAATACCGGTACGATAGATTTTAGCTGCCAGCCAAGTAGTTCCCGCAAAACCGAGCACGAGCAAAACCATGGATAATATCAGGTCGAAAAACGGTACACCGAACGGTATTCGTATCATCATAATGATGGGCGAAGTGAACGGAATAACGGATAGCCAGAAGGCTAAGGGCCCATCGGGACTATTTACCACGTGTTGCGCCATGACAATGGAAAACAAAAGAGGAATGGTTATCGGCCACATAAATTGCTGGGTGTCGGCGTCGTTATCCACGGCAGCTCCCACGGCGGCAAAAAGTGCAGCATAGAGCAGGTATCCGAAAAGGAAGTAAAAAAGGAAACAACCAATCATTACCCCAAAGTCGATGGAGCTGATGGCCTCCATGATGCCTAAGCTATCATTGAGATGGGCTTCTTTATTTTGATATGTATTTACAGCCGTCTGGTCGACACGATTATTTGGCATTATTTGTTCGGTCTTTGGCTTGGAAAGTTTATCGGGATAGGAAACTTTAAAAACACCCATGATAGCTATGGTAAGAAAGACCCATAACAGGAATTGCGTTAAACCCACCAATGCCACGCCAATAATTTTTCCCATCATCAGTTGAAAAGGTTTTACCGACGAAATGATGACTTCCACGATACGGCTGGTTTTTTCCTCTATTACTCCGCGCATTACCTGTGCACCAAAAAGAAAGATGAAAAAATAGATAAGTATGCCGGCCACCATGCCTAAAACCATACTCACTTCCACAAAACTTTTTTCCTCATTGCCTTTTTCTCCCATTTTGATGGAAGCCAGTGTGATATCGGATTTAATGGATGTCAGCACATCTTCGTTGATGCCCGAAGCCTGCAATTTAAGGTGTTCTACTTCTTTTTCCATCGCCGATCGGATGTGTGATTGAACATTAAGGCTGGGTTGCTTATCGGAATAGAGCATGGCATGGGAAGGTACGCTGTAAGCGGGCTTGGGTATGTACAGGATGGCATATAAACCTTCCTTGCCCATTTTGTTCTTGGCGGCATTAATGTCTTCGGTAATGTATGTAAATTTCAGGTTATCGGTATCGGGGATTTTTTTATAAAAAATGCCGCTTTCATCCACAACAGCAATGGTGTGAACCTCGTCCGATTTTTGGGCAAAATAGGCTGGCAATATCATAAGAGCAGCCATTAAAATTGGACCTAAAATGGTCATTACGATGAACGAACGTTTACGAACCCTGGTTAAATATTCGCGCTGGATGATGAGAAAAATCTTATTCATAAAATACTGATTTTTTAACGCTTATGCCGACTAATTGTTTTTCAGGTCTTCGGCCGTTGTTTCATAATGATTAACGGTGGAAATAAAAATATCGTTCATCGTAGGGATGATCTCATTGAATGAATGCAGGCTAACATGAGGAAGCAAGTGCTGAAGCAGATCGTTCGGGGTGGACGAATCGTTGATTTGTATGGTGGCTTTTATCGTATCGTCGTCAGGTACCATGTTTTTTATATCAAACGACGGGCTGAGTATGGTTTGCAGGTTGTCCCTGAAGCCGGAAAATTCGACTTCAAACAAGTTGGCTTTGTACGTTTTCTTGATATCCTTTACCTTGCCGTCGAGTATCTTATGCGATTTATTGATGAGCGCAATATGATCGCAGAGTTCTTCAACCGACGACATATTGTGAGTAGAAAAAATGATGGTAGCTCCATTATTCCGGAGGTTGAGTATCTCATCCTTGAGCAGATTTACGTTGATGGGATCGAATCCACTGAACGGCTCATCGAATATTAGCAACCTGGGTTTATGAATGATGGTAACGATAAACTGCACCTTTTGCTGCATTCCTTTCGAAAGCTCTTCCACTTTGCGGTTCCACCAGGCCTGTATCTCAAATTTTTCGAACCAGTATTTTAACGATTTCAGGGCATCGCTTTTGCTCAATCCTTTCAGTTGCGAAAGGTACAATGCCTGCTCGCCAACTTTCATCTTTTTATAAAGGCCTCTTTCTTCGGGCAGATAGCCAATCTGTTCTAAATGAGCGACAGTTAATGGCTTGTCTTCAAAAAATAAGGAACCTTCGTCGGGTCCTGTAATTTGATTGATGATACGAATGAGGGTCGTTTTTCCGGCGCCGTTGGGTCCCAGCAGTCCGAAAATGCTTTGTTCGGGCACGGCGATGCTCACATTATCCAATGCCGTATGGTTGGCAAAGCGTTTGGTAATATTATTGGCTGTAAATAAATCCACCGGGTTGATTATTGGTTTATACTTTTTTGATTTTTATTTTCAGCATCAAATTATTTTTATCCAAAATTACTGAAAGTATTCTTTCATCCGATCAAAAAAACTGTGATCGCGACTCGTAGGATTAGGGCGGAAATTTTCTGATGGTATCAATTTTTCAAGCAGGGCTTTTTCTTCGCGATTAAGGCTGCGCGGAGTCCAAACGTTGATGCTGATCAATAAATCGCCGCGTCCGTAGGAATTCAGGGCGGGCAAGCCTTTGCCCTTCAACCGTAGAACTTTTCCCGACTGCGTGCCGGGTTCTATTTTAATCCTTGCTTTGCCTTCGATGGTAGGAACTTCGATGTTGGTTCCCAAGGCTGCCTCGGGAAAGCTGATGTAATGCTCATAAAGCAGATTATTACCATCACGTTGTAATTCAGGGTGTTTAATTTCTTCAATTAAAACAATTAAATCGCCGGCAACTCCGCCACGGGCAGCGGCATTTCCTTTTCCGCTAATCGAAAGTTGCATTCCTTCCGATACTCCGGCAGGAATATTAATGCTCATGACTTCTTCGCCCCTCATCACACCATTGCCGCCACAGACAGTACATTTATCAATAACCACCTGACCTTCGCCTCCGCAATAAGGGCATACGGAAGAAGTTTGCATTTGCCCAAGAAAAGTATTGGTAACTCGGGTAACCTGGCCTGTACCATGGCAGGTCGAGCAGGTTTTGTAGGAAGAGCCGTCCTTGGCGCCTGTGCCTTTACAACTTTGGCAACTAACCAGTTTGTTAACTTTTATCTTCTTTTCTACGCCCTTGGCTATTTCTTCGAGGGTAAGACTGACTTTTACCCGTAAATTGGAACCTTTGTTCACCCTGCGACGACGCTCGCCCCCGCCAAATGAACTGCCAAAACTACTGAATCCACCGCCACCAAAAGCGTTTCCGAAAATATCGCCAAACTGGCTGAAGATATCATCCATAGACATGCCGCCTCCTCCAAATCCTGAATTACCGCCCGCTCCGCGAACACCTTCATGTCCGAACTGGTCGTAGCGACTTTTCTTTTCGGCATTGCTAAGCACTTCATAGGCTTCGGCTGCTTCTTTAAATTTATCTTCCGCTTCTTTGTTGTTGGGATTTTTATCGGGATGATATTTTAATGCCATCTGCCGGTATGCCTTTTTTATCTCCGCTTCGCTGGCATTTCGTTGAACGCCTAATACTTCGTAATAATCTCTTTTAGCCACAATTAGTAACTTATTTATTAATAGTCAAAATGGTATTTCTTAACATCCGATAACAACTTTGGCAAAACGTATCACTTTGCCGTTAAGCTGATATCCTTTTTGAATTTCATCTACTATTTTGTTTTTCATTTCTTCCGAAGGAGCAGGTATTTGAGTAACGGCCTCATGATAATCGGTATTAAAATCTTCGCCGATGGATACTATGGCCTCCAAACCTTTTGAAACCAAGATATTTACCAATTTATTGTAAATTAATATTACACCTTCTTTCATCGGCTTCATTTCCTCGCTGTCGCTGAACGACCGTATCGCACGTTCAAAATCATCAACTACCGGCAACAGGCTTAGTACAATATCCTCGGAAGCATTTTTGCTCAATTCGATACGCTCTTTCAAGGTGCGTTTGCGGTAATTATCAAATTCTGAATACAGACGCAAAAACTTATCGTTCTGTTCGTCCAACTGGCGTTGAAGTTCTTCTTCCTTGCTTTCCTGTTTTTTTCCGGCTTTTGTATTTTTCTCTGTCTTTGCTTCTTCTTTTTCAGCCTGAAGCTTTTGCTCTTCTTCCGGAATATTTTCCGGTTTTATATCGTTTTGTTCCTGGTTTTCAATGGTAATTTCTTCATTTTCGGGTTTTGTCTTCTTTTTTCCTATCATTGTTTTTGAGTGTTATATATCTAAAAAATTATCGTTAAAAAAAGACTGGACGATGCCGGTCAATCAAAGATTTTGCCAATCGTATATTTCCGTCAAATTGGCAGTTGTTTAATAGGTATTCCGATCAATGATCTAACCGCCTTAAAGTAAAAATTTCAGGATATGGTAGCGATCAATCAATCCGGCGAATCTGAGCACCGAGGTTCTGTAATCTCCGGTCAATATCCTGGTAACCACGGTCAATCTGTTCGATATTATCAATAATACTGATGTCATCAGCCGAAAGAGCAGCAATCAAAAGGGCTACTCCCGCCCGGATGTCGGGCGAACTCATACGGATACCACGAAGGCGATACTGATGATTTAAACCGATAACGGTGGCACGGTGAGGGTCGCACAGGATGATCCGGGCACCCATATCAATCAGCTTATCTACGAAAAAGAGACGGCTTTCGAACATCTTCTGATGGATAAGAACACTTCCTTTGGCCTGAATGGCAACCACCAGAGCGATGCTGATAAGGTCAGGCGTAAACCCGGGCCATGGTGCATCGGCTATGGTCATGATGGAACCATCCATAAACGTTTCCACTTCATAACCGTCCTGAGCGGGAATAAATAAATCGTCGTTCCGTAACTGGATTTTGATGCCGAGGCGTTTAAACACATCAGGAATAATACCTAATGCCTGATAATTAACGTTTTTAATAGTCAATTCGCTTTGCGTCATCGCCGCAAGCCCGATAAAACTTCCTACTTCAATCATGTCGGGCAACAGTTGGTGTTCCGTACCGCCTAATTTTTCCACACCCTTAATGGTAAGCAGGTTGGAACCAATACCCGATATTTTTGCACCCATGCGTTGAAGCATTTTGCATAATTGCACGACATAAGGTTCGCAGGCTGCATTAAAAATAACGGTTTCGCCTTTGGCAAAAACAGACGCCATAATGATATTGGCTGTTCCGGTTACGGATGCTTCATCCAAAAGGATGTAACATCCTTTCAGCGAAGTGGCATCTACCTTGTAAAGTCCTTCCTTAATGTCGTAATCAAATTTTGCGCCAAGCTTTTGTAAACCAATAAAATGGGTATCAAGCCGCCTTCTTCCAATTTTATCGCCGCCCGGTTGAGGAATATATCCTTTCCCAAAACGGGCAAGCAATGGTCCGACCATCATAATTGAGCCACGAAGTGATGCTCCTTTTTCCCTGAATTGCGTAGTTTTCAGAAATTCAAGGTTTACGTTATCCGCCTGAAAGGTATAGGTTTCCGGAGCAACCTGCACAATTTTAACGCCAATATCCCTAAGCAGGTCGATCAATTTATTTACATCGCGAATATTGGGAATGTTGGAAATGGTAACTTTTTCGGATGTCAGAATAACGGCGCAGATCACCTGCAATGCCTCGTTTTTTGCACCCTGAGGAATGATTTCGCCTCGTAACGATTTTCCGCCTTTTATTTCAAATGAACTCATAATTATCTAATTATTAAAAGTTTTATAAAATACTGCAAATATCGTTGTTACTAATTCATCCTTGTCTTCGCTTTTAAATGCCAGACGTGATTTATCGTTTTATTTTTTCCGGGGCCAGTTGCGGTGATTACTACTACGTGGGTTGCTGCCATCTTTGCCTTTTTCGATAAATTTTTTCTTTTTCGAACGGGTAACAGCAAGAATATCCGTGGTATTGACAAGGTGGATATCTTCGCTAAGTTTCAGTTTTCCTTCCGATAAAATGCTAAGATGTTGTCCGATAACTTCATCACTTACCGAATCGCGGTTCCAGGTAAGATACGATTTCTTCATATGATTGGCAATAGCTCTGATAAAAGCTTCTTTTGGGGCGCCGTCTTCCATCTGAATAGCTTTTTCGATAAGCAATTCGAGATTTTTTCCATAATGCCTGAATTTAATATCCTTAAACGGATAGGAAAGTTGCTGTGGCTTATCGAACAAAACCTGTGGTGATGGAGGAGGAAAAGGGGAATCAACATCCAATTTAAAATCGGACATAATATAGAGATGGTCCCACAGTTTCCGTCGCACATCGCCAACTTCCCTCATTTCGGGATGCATCAACGCCATAATATTTACAAGCGAATTGGCCATGCGGTTGCGTTTTGTTTTGTCGGGCAGATTTACGATATATTCTATCATCATCTGGATATTCCTGCCATATTCAGGAATGATCAGTTTTTCGAGTTGGGTGTAATATTCCATTGGGAAGTAAAAAGTTTAAAATAAGCTGTTTTAAATATAATGGTATTAATTCCGTAACAATAAAAGGCTATAAATGAACCGGAAAATTATTTTTGGACAAAAGTAATCCATTTACGGTTAAAAATCAACTGATGATTTAAAAGTGGTTGCAAAGTTAAAGAATTTTATTAAAAATAAAGGTGTTGAATCAGAATTTTAATTCCTATGCCAATTAATATCAGCCCACCGATAATTTCCATCTGTTTTCCGAAGCGTCCGCTGGTTTTTTTCCCGACCAGGATTCCGGTCATGGAAATGATAAACGTTACGGCTCCGATAATGAACAACGCAACAAGGATGTGTATCCCCAAAAGGGCAAAACTCAATCCTACAGCCAAGGCATCGATGCTGGTAGCGAGCGACATGCCAAGCAAAACATATATATTTAAGGGATTAAATTTTTTTTCTTCTCCTTTTCTTCGGGCTTCAAGGCTTTCGTAAATCATTTTTAATCCCAGCAGAAGCAACAAACCAAAGGCAATCCAGTGGTCGAAAGCCATCATATAATCTTTGACCTGCGAACCGATAAACCAACCAACCAATGGCATCAACGACTGGAAAAAAGCTAAAGAAAAAGCAATTTTACAGGCATTGATAAAACTGATTTTACTCAACGACAGTCCGCTTGAAATGGAAACGGCAAAGGTATCAAACGATAATCCGATGGCAAGCAGGAAAATAAAGACAATACCCATCAAATGGATTTATTTTTTCGCCTTTCCCTGGTTAGCGACCTGTTCCATCAGTTTTTTGATCTCTTCCGGATCGCCGAGAAAATAATCTTGTTTTAGCTTAAGATCGTCGTCAAATTCAAAAACATAGGGAACTCCCGTTGGAAGATTCAGGTTAACGATGTCGTTGTCGCTAACGTTTTTGAGGTATTTTACAATACCGCGCAGGCTGTTTCCGTGGGCAGCAACAATAATTTCGTTATGCCGTTCGAACGATTTCGCAATTTCATTTTCCCAGTAAGGAACTATCCGGTTAACGGTATCTTTAAGGGCTTCGGTAACGGGAAGTTCATTGGGCGCCAATTCCTGATAACGGGGATCAAACCGCGGATTACGGGGATCGTCTGCACTGAGAGGAGCTGGAGGAATATCATAGCTACGACGCCAGATATGCACCTGTTCGTCGCCATATTTTTCAGCGGTTTCGGCTTTATTTAATCCCTGAAGGCTGCCATAATGCTTTTCGTTGAGTCGCCACGATTTTTTTACGGGTATCCACATCATATCCATTTCTTCCAAAACCAGCCACAGTGTTTTGATGGCTCGTTTCAGATAAGAGGTATATGCTAATTCAAAATTGAATCCTTTTTCTTTTAATAATTTGCCGGCTTTTATTGCTTCGGCAACCCCTTTTTCCGACAGCGGAACATCGGTCCAGCCGGTGAAACGGTTTTCCATATTCCATTGGCTTTCGCCATGACGTATTAAAACTAACCTTTTCATTTTTATAAATTTTTTGCAAAGATAGGATGATTTTGAGTAAGTACGTCAAATTTGCGTAAATTCGCCGGCTGATTTAACCGCCTAAACAAATCACCTTAATATGAACAATTATAAAAAATTAAACAATCTTTTAGGATGGGGAGTATTTGCCATTGCTTCACTGGTCTATATACTTACATCCGAGCCTACGGCAAGTTTTTGGGATTGCGGCGAGTATATTGCTACCAGCTACAAATTACAGGTCGGGCATCCGCCGGGAGCACCTCTTTTCCAGATGATCGCACGGTTTTTTTCACTTTTTGCATTTGGAAATGTACATAATGTAGCCCGTATGGTTAACACCATGACGGCATTATGTAGCGGGTTCACCATTATGTTTCTTTTCTGGACGATTACTCATTTTGCAAAGAAAATAGTATTAAAAAATGGTGAAATGAATCAGGCTAAGTTGTTTGCCATCATGGGCAGTGGTTTAGTCGGCGCACTGGCATATACATTTACCGATTCATTTTGGTTTTCAGCCGTTGAAGGTGAAGTTTATGGCATGTCATCATTTTTTACAGCCATTGTCTTTTGGTCTATTTTAAAATGGGAAGATGAAGCGGATGACAAACATGCCTTCCGTTGGCTTATCCTTATTGCCTATTTAGTTGGGCTTTCGATTGGTGTCCATTTGCTGAACCTGCTCACCATTCCGGCCATAGCCTTTATTTATTATTTCAAGAAATATAAGAATCATTCCTTCAAAAACATCATTTTCGTTTTTGTTATTTCCATCATCATTCTTGCCGGAATAATGAACGGCATTATTCCTTGGATAGTGAAGTTAGCCGGCATGTTTGAGCTATTCTTTGTAAATTCGGTGGGACTGCCGTTCAACTGGGGTACCATCATCTATTTTATACTTCTGATCGGCGGCATTGTCTGGGGATTGAAATATACCCGGCAACACAAAAAAGTAGTAGCCAACACCATTATTCTTGCTTTTACTTTTATTCTGATCGGTTATTCTTCGTTTCTGATGCTGGTGATACGTTCCAATACCAACACTCCTATTAATGAAAATAACCCTTCCAATGCCATCGGTTTACTTTCATACCTTGGCCGTGAACAATACGGCGACTGGCCTCTTTTATCGGGACAATATTATAATGCTCCAGCCATTGATTCCAAAGACGGTAATCCTGTATATGAGCGTAATGATGCCAAGGGGCAGTACATCATCAGCAATGATAAAAAAGGAACCATACCCGTTTATGATCCGAGATTTACTACCTTTTTTCCACGTATGTGGAGCAGTTCCGAACAATCGCAGATTAATGAGTATAAACGTTGGGGAAAGGTACAGGGAATTCCGATTCAGATTGATGGCCCCGATGGAACACAAACGATAAACAAACCCACTTTCACCGAGAATCTCAGGTTTTTCTTCCGTTATCAGATAGGGCACATGTATGTCCGGTATTTTATGTGGAATTTCGCTGGTAAGCAAAACGACACCCAAGGGTATGGCAACAGTACCGACGGTAACTGGATAAGCGGTATCAATTTTTTAGATAATGCCCGTCTGGGACCGCAGGACAGCCTCCCCGAAAATATGAAAAGTAAAGGAACCAACAAGTTCTACTTCTTACCGCTCATTTTGGGACTTATCGGATTGTATTATCATTATAAAACCCAGAAAAACGACACCCTGGTTGTGGCATTGCTGTTTGTGATGACCGGTTTGGCTATTGTGGTTTATCTTAACCAGTATTGTCCCCAGCCGCGTGAACGGGATTATGCCTATGCGGGTTCATTTTATGCTTTTGCGATGTGGATAGGGCTGGGCGTACTTGCTTTGTTCGACTGGCTAAGTCATAAAATTAAAATGCAGCCTGTGGTTACTGCTGTCCTGATTACCCTCTTTACACTTGTCCTTGTGCCGGGCATCATGGGCCAGCAAGGATGGGACGACCACGACCGTTCAGGAAGATATTCAGTGGTTGAAATTGCTAAAAATTATCTCAACTCCTGTGCTCCCAATGCCGTGTTATTTACCGTGGGCGATAACGATACCTTTCCTCTTTGGTACGCCCAGGAAGTGGAAGGCATACGAACAGACGTACGTGTGGTGAATCTTAGTTTACTTTCCGGTAGCTGGTACATCGACCAGATGAGACGGAAAGCCTATGAGTCGGATCCTGTACCCTTTTCATTGAAACACGATCAATACCGCGATGGAACCCGCGACTACGTGTTAATGTACGACCGTAACACTAACAATATACCGGTTGGCGTCAAGGATATTATAGATTTTATCGCTAACGATGATAACCGCCTCGAAACGAATGGTGGAAAACTCATGAACTACATCCCGTCGAAAAAAATACGTATTCCCGTTGATCCGCAGTCCGTTATTGCTAATGGAACAGTACCCAAAGCCTGGGCTGATTCTATTGCTCCCGTGGATTTTGAAGTAAAAGGCAACGGCATTACCAAAAATTACCTGATGGTTCTCGATTTTCTGGCCACCAATAATTGGAAGCGTCCCGTTTATTTTTCCAGTCCGAATATGGATGAGTCGTTTACCGGTTTTTCCAAATATTTGTATCTCGAAGGTCTGGCTTACCACCTGATTCCTGTTAAAGTGCATAACGACGACGGGCAGGAAGGTGGAGTAAATGCCGATCCGATGTATAATAATTTTATGAATAAATTTACCTGGGGTAATCTGAATAATCCTAAAGTTTATATGGATGAAACGCACCGCCGTATGGCAATGAATGTCCGTAATAATTACGGAAGATTAGCCAACGAACTGGCAACGGAAGGCAAAAAAGATGAAGCCATTGCCGTTTGCGACAGGTGCCTGAAGGAATTTCCGGATAATTGCCTCACCTTTGATTATTATATGCTGCCTTTAGCCGAAACCTATTATAAAGTAAATGCCTTTGATAAAGGAAATAAGTTGTTTAACCGTTTGGTTACTCTTTATCAGCAAAACTTAGCCTATATGTACAGCCTTAGCCCCGAACTTTCGGAAAGTCTGAATGTGGATAAGCAGCAGACGCTTGCTGTAATTCAACATATTGCGCAAGTGGCAAAAAACAGTAATCAGAAAGCTTTGGAAACAAGAGCCATGGGAATATTCCAAAAATACTATGGCTTGTATATGAAAGAAAATAATAACAGTCCGCAACAATAAATCATGTATCTGGTTAAATCTCCTTTTGTTTTACGATGGTTCTTAAGTAAAGACCTCATTTGGAAGATACCAGTAACGGATAAAATAATTTTTCTAACCTTCGATGATGGTCCGGTGCCCGAAACGACACCGGACATCCTCTCGATTCTGGCACGTTTTCAGATAAAAGCTACCTTTTTCTGTGTGGGTGAAAACGTCAAAAAACATCCCGCCGAATTTGAAAACGTCTTTAAAGCGGGCCATGTCATAGGTTGCCATACATTTAATCACTTAAAAGGATGGGATTTCCCTACGGATACGTATGTGGAAAACGTTAAAATGTGCGGCAAATATTTTCAGACTCCTTTTTTCCGTCCGCCTTACGGTAGGATAAAAACCTCGCAAATCCGGCAGCTTCGCAACGATTATCATATCGTTATGTGGTCGGTGCTTACCGGCGATTTTGACCGGAATACCCCGCCCGAAAGATGTCTTGAGAATGCCGTTAAATATACCCGACCCGGTTCCATCGTGGTTTTCCACGATAATATTAAAGCAAGGGAAAATTTTCAGTATGCACTTCCCCGCTTTATCGAACATTTTTTAGCGCTGGACTACCGTTTTGAGACACTGAGAGAGGAATTGTTTAATTAGCCCATTGTTTTTACCTACTTCAACCAAAACAATTTTCTTCCCAAATCGAATGTGCTCTTGGCGAGATAAAATATCGTTTTATCCTTTATCTGGATATCTTCGGGGAAAAAGCCATCACTGATCCGGATATACGGCAATATTTTCCCGGTCTCCGTATCCATTCTGCTTATATAACCGGTTCCGTTGGTCATTTTGTAGCAATAAAAATCGCCGTTTAAATAACTCTGTATGATCTTGCGGAAGCCTTGTTCAAGGTTAAAACTAATCATCACCGATTTTAGTTTCTGTCCCGTTTTATCAAAAATACAGAGTTGATTATTCACTAGGTCAAACACAAAAATGCTGTCGTTTCTCACAAATACCGGGTTATAGGATGATTTTGAAATGTTTTTGAAAACCGCTTTCTTTTGAAACAAGTCCAAAGAAATTTTTCGCACAATAGAATCTTCCGACATTTCCGGGGTTACATTGTAATAGTCTAATAAAGCATTATATTCACTTTGTTTAGCAGATAGCTCTCCATATGTTTGAGCGATTTCCCTTTGCTTTTGTTTGTCGTAAATTTTAAAAAAACATTTCCGGTAGGCGGAGTCAATACCAATTAAATAATAATCATATTGCTGCGAAAAAGTATTGGATTCCACAGTAATAATATTTTTAGAAGTAATGGCAAGCGTGTTACCCATCACCTGGTCGAAATGTTTACGCGATACTGCGGAATAAAAGGAAATGTTTCTGTTGTCATCCACATGCAATTGCCTTACGGAATCGTCAGCCATCAGATGAACCTGGTAAAAGAAATCGGTGAAGAGGCTGTTGGCTTTAAAAGAAATGAGTTGTCTGAATAAAACACTGGCCGGATTATACAGGTCATGAAATTCGAGCGCCGTTTTGCCGTTGATGTGAAGCAGTAAAACGACAAGATCGCCTGTAATGGCATAATCCATAATGGCCTCTGTTTGTTTTACCGAAACGTAATTTTTAGTGGAAAGTTCAAAGGTGGGAAGTTCGATGATCTTTGGCTTAAGGAGAATGGTGTCAATCCGTGTTTTTGTCTGCGACAGGTCTATTACTTTGTGCAGATAACTTAAATGAGAAAGGACCATCATCTGATCTCTTTTCCTGATGTTCAGACTGAACCTGCCATGTTCATCCGTTGTTGTCCCCGACGATTGATCGACAGAGATATTTACGTTGAACACAGGTTGGCGGGTAATGGAGTCGAGGACAATTCCATTAACGGTCTTCGTATTTTGAGCCTGAACACCGGAAAAAATCAACAAGGAAATAATAATTGCCGGAATAGATTTAAGAAAAAATTTCATTTGCGTTTTCTTTTTTTAGACGCTGATTTACGCGGATTAGAACGGATTTATTTTTTATCCGTGATTTTCTGCGTTAATCCGCGTCTCCATTTTTTTTGACGCTGATTTAAACGGATTCGTTTTTCATCCGTGCCTTTCCGTGTTAATCCGCGTCTTCATTTTTTCCAGCTTCTAAACTCTTTAAATATTCATGAGTTAATATCTTCCGCTTATACTGAGGTTTTGGTCCAAAATTCAGTATAAGCCCGACTTCAATTCCTGTACCTTTAAGATAGTTTACAAGTTGAACCTCATGCTCAGGAGCTATAGTCTCAATTGCTTTTAGCTCTAAAATCACAGCATCTTCTACGATAATATCGGCATAATAATCTCCTACAAGATGATCTCCGTAATATACTTTAACAGGCTGTTGATTGCTGCATTTAAACCCCATTGCCTGTAATTCAATCAGCATAGCATTTTGATATACCTTTTCGAGAAACCCATAGCCAAGAACATTATAAACTTTAAAAAAAGCTTTAAGTATCTTGCTCGTCGTCTCAATGTGTAATAGTTTTTTCATACGTTTTATTTTTTTATCCGTTTCTTTCCGTGTTAATCCGCGTCTTTATTATTTTTTATCCGTGCCTTTCCGCGCAAATCCGCGTCAGTTGGTCAGTTACAAACCTTCATTTTTAACAATTTCCATTTATCCTTTTCTCCAATGCCTTTGTACAGGAAATACACCTCACCCTTGTATATCTGAACCTTTTTGGGAAAAATATACGGTATACTCTTACAATCGTCCAATTCACCGGTATAAAGATTGATTTGTTTAAGGTGATAGATGCCGTTTTCCATAAAATAAGTATAGGCTTTTTCGGCAGGGACATCCATCAGGATGTTTTTACCCCACTTGTCATTTCCTGAAATGAAAGACTTTCCTACATTATTAAAAACCTGCCCGAGCTGATTTCCAAAATTAAGTTCATCTTCTTTATGAAAGGTAATGGGTATGCCGCTGATGATGTTTGTTCCTGTATCTAAAATTTCGATGGAATCGTTCGGAAAATTGAATAGCAACATCCGATCGTCGCCAAATTTATACAAGGGGGCATTGATTTTCTTATAATAAAACATATCATCGGCTGGACAGGGATAAATCGGTAATCCCATCTTTTCCATTTTTGCGAAAAATATTTTATCATCTTTCTTTCGCCAGATCATCTCTTCATCCCGGATGAAACGGGTATAATGTTTCCCTTTGGAACTCTGCCAATAACCAATGCCACTAATGAATCCATCGGGACTGTATTCCTGGAAATACAAGCGATTGTTAATCGAAAAAGTGAAATTCTTCATAATATCATACAAGGTATCATATTGGGTGATGTGTGTGAAAATTAACTTTTTTGCCCCGACATAAAAGAAGCACTGGTAGGCTCTTCCGCCCTGGGTAATATAATGCACATTATCCAAGGCATCTTTATATAATTTTGAAGGAATTTCGGGCGCATCGGTATAATCGAGCGTATCGCCCAGACGGGTAAGCAGTACTAATTGCGAACGCTTCAGCCGGTAACGGTAGACCAGCAACAGCAGGTTATCGTCCATAATTTCATAATCCATAACCGAATAATGGTCGTCCTTAAAAACCGGAATGACGGGGCTGGCCGAAATGGCTACTCCTTCCAGCATATAAATTTGTGGTTTAATCTGTATCTTTACCGTATCGCTGACGTATTTAGTAATATCGAGCATCATGGCCTCGTAACCGATGGCTGTAAGTTGCAGCGTTACCGGCAGTTTTTTCAAAGGCAGGCTAAACCGCCCGTTCCTGTCGGTGAATGTGCCGGTTTTACTGTGTTCCACTTTAATGGTTACTCCCTGCACCGGCTTTTGCGAAAGGTCGTCAACAATTATCCCTTTCAGTACATGTGTCTGTCCGTACGATGCAAGCGAAACAAGGAAAAGACAGACTAAAAATAGTGATCTACCCGTGTTTTTCATTTGTTATTAATTTTTAATTTATTGGTCAAGTAGCCAGATAGCCATAAAATATCATTTCCTTTTTTTATCCGTTTCTTTCCGCGTTTATCCGCGTCTTCATTATTTTTTATCCGTGCCTTTCCGCGCAAATCCGCGTCAGTTGGTCAGTTACAAACCTTCATTTTTAACAATTTCCATTTATCCTTTTCTCCTATGCCTTTGTACAGGAAATACACTTCACCCTTGTATATCTGAACCTTTTTGGGAAAAATATACGGTATACTCTTACAATCGTCTAATTCTCCTGTATAAAGATTGATTTGCTTAAGATGGTAAATGCCGTTTTCCATAAAATAAGTATAGGCTTTTTCGGCAGGGACATCCATCAGGATGTTTTTACCCCATTTATCTCTTCCGGAAATAAAGGATTTTCCGATGTTATCAAAAACATGCCCGAGCTGATTTCCAAAATTAAGTTCATCTTCTTTATGAAAGGTAATGGGTATGCCGCTGATGATGTTCGTTCCTGTATCTAAAATTTCGATGGAATCGTTCGGAAAATTGAATAGCAACATCCGGTCGTCGCCAAATTTATACAGTGGTGCATTGATTTTTTTATAGTAAAACATTTCATCGGCTAACAGAGGCCCCCTTCCTGTTTTTGCAAGGAAAATCCGATCATCTTTCTTTCGCCAGATCATCTCTTCATCCCGGATGAAACGGGTATAATGTTTTCCTTTGGAACTCTGCCAATAACCAATGCCGCTAATAAATCCATCGGGACTGTATTCCTGGAAATACAAGCGATTGTTAATCGAAAAAGTGAAATTCTTCATAATATCATACAACGTGTCGTATTGGGTGATGTGTGTGAAAATTAACTTTTTTGCCCCGACATAAAAGAAGCACTGGTAGGCTCTTCCGCCCTGAGTAACATAATGCACATTCTCCAAGGCATCTTTGTATAATTTTGAAGGTATTTCGGGCGCATCGGTATAATCGAGCGTATCGCCCAGACGGGTAAGCAGTATCAGTTGCGAACGCTTCAGCCGGTAACGATAGACCAGCAACAGCAGGTTGTCGTCCATGATTTCATAATCCAAAACCGAATAATGATCGTCCTTAAAAACAGGAATAACAGGACTTGCTGAAATGGCTACTCCTTCCAGCATATAAATTTGTGGTCTAATCTGTATCTTTACCGTATCGCTGACGTATTTGGTAATATCGAGCATCATGGCCTCGTAACCGATGGCTGTAAGTTGAAGTGTTACCGGCAATTTTTTCAAGGTCAGGCTGAACCGTCCGTTCCTGTCGGTGAATGTGCCGGTTTTACTGTGTTCCACTTTAATGGTTACTCCCTGCACCGGCTTTTGCGAAAGATCGTCAACGATTATCCCCTTCAGAATATGGGTTTGTCCGAAAGAGGCAATAACGATCAGGGAAAACCACAGGGATAGCAGCAAATTTTTCAGGTTTGCTATGGTTTGTTTCGTCAGTTTTATGTTGCTAATAAACAGCATATCAAATTTTAATCAACGATATAACCCTCTCCCCTTTTAATCACAGATATTCCGCAACTAAATACGCTTCAATATTAATACATCTATCAATACAAAGCACATAAATGTTAGAAAAAAAGAAATACTATTCTTTCATTTCCTGTTTTATTGAAGGATAAGGCACTGATATTATGACAAAAATAAGTAAAATAATTTTTACGAGACTATTTTTTTATTTGTGAACTGATTTTTTTTGTACTTTTATAGCATTAATTCATTATTCACTTAGAAATAGAATGTTATGGCAAGTATCAGCGAAACCGGTCATGATAAAAATGTTGCCGGTGCAGAAAAATTAATCGCCGAATGCAAGGCTTTGGGAACGGATTATAACCCATCCAATCCGGCCTTAGGTATTCCAATGCTCGAACAAATGTTCGGCAAAGCAACACAATCGTTGGCTACCCTTAAAACGGTGAAACCCGTGTACGACAAAGCTACGGCTGCGCGGGAAGAAGGGTTTAAGCCCCTTGGCAAATTAGTAACACGTACCATTGGTTCGCTTTCTTCCTCAGGAGCCCCAGTACAGATTATCGGGGACGCGCGTACGCTGGCCCGTAAAATCCAGGGCCGCCGTGCTACGCCCAAAACTGTACCCGAAGGAAATTCCACTACCGGGGAACCCGAAGGAGAAGCTAAAAACATTTCTGTTTCCCAGCAGAGTTACGATTCGCTTATCGAACACTTCGATGCCCTCATCCAGTTGTACAAAACCGAGCCAATGTATAATCCCAACGAACCCGACCTTAAAACCGGCGCTCTCGAGACCTATTGCGGCACGCTTCGTACCCTGAATACGGCAGTGATCAATGCCGGCATTCCTTATTCCGGAGCCATTAATGCACGTAATAAAATGCTATATGCTCCCGTAACAGGGGTAGTGGATATAAGCAAAGCCGTTAAAAAATATGTGATGTCGGTATTAGGCGCTTCCCATCCCACCTACAAACGCATCAACGCTATTCCTTTTAAAAATCTGCTGAAAGATTAAGGGTGAAAATAGGGTGTAACCCGCGACCACTACGTAAAATATTATTCTTTCGGCATTCTCGTAGCAAAAAAACAGGACAAATCGAAACCAAATTTAGGTATTTGAGAATTTTTCTCATATTTTTGTTGTTTATCAAAAATATTAAATTAATTTTGTGCTAATTTTGAGAATATTTAGAATATTAATTAAAACCCCTTAATTATGTTAGTCGAATTTACAGTGGGAAATTTTCTTTCTTTTAAGGATAAAAGAACACTTAGTTTTGAAGCTGGTAGTATCTCTGAATTACCTGAAAATGTAGTAAAAATTGGCAAATACAAACTACTTCGTTCAGCGGTTGTCTATGGTGCAAATTCGAGTGGAAAAAGTAATTTGATTAAAGCATTGGACAGAATGCGCGACGTTCTTTTGAATTCAGTTAAATTAAATGACAAGGATGAACTGGATTATTCTCCTTTTTTATTATCCAATCAATCTGAAAAGGCTCCTACGTATTTTGAAATTGAATTTATAATTTCTGAAAAAAAGTACAGATATGGCTTTGAATATAATAATATAGAGATTGTTAATGAATGGCTTTTTATTAAAGATGGGACAAAAAAGGAAGTTGCACAGTTTATTAGAACACCGGAAGGAATTGGGGTGTCCGATGATTTTAAAGAAGGGAATGGCAAAGAATCTTCTACTAATAACAATAGATTGTTTGTTTCTCTTGCAGCACAGTTAGGAGGGTCTATCTCCAAAACAATCATTGAATGGTTTAGAAATTATAATGTATTGTCAGGAATTGATCATAAGGACTATAAGGGTTTTACATTAAAAATGTTACATGATAAATTTAATGGATGTGAAGAATCCCTTTCATTATTTCAAAAGCTCAAATTGGGATTTCAAGATATTAATGTTATAGAATCTGAATTTAGCATTTCCGATTTACCAAATGATTTGCCTGAAAAAATAAAAGTAAAAATCTCTAAGGACTTACGTGACAAAACGGTTGTTTCAGTAAAAACCATCCACAATAAATATGACAAAAATGGAAAAGTTGTGGATTCGGTATTATTTGATACGGAAGTACAAGAATCGGAGGGTACAAAAAAAATAATTGATTTATCAGGACCTGTTTTTGACACCTTAATTTCGGGGAAAATTCTGATTATTGATGAATTGGATGCAAAACTCCATCCCCTATTAACAAAACAAATTGTAGCATTATTTAACAATCGTAAGACTAATCCCAAAAACGCTCAATTGTTTTTTGCCACTCATGATACCAATCTTTTAAATTATGATCTTTTCAGAAGAGATCAAATTTGGTTTACCGAAAAAGATGAATCTGAACAAACAGATTTATATTCCCTTGTCGAATTTAAACTTCCTGATGGCTCAAAAGTAAGAAATGACAGTAACCTTGAAAAAAATTACATTAGAGGTCGTTATGGAGCTATTCCATTTATAACAAATTCATAATCTCTATTGCAAAATGGCACGGACACTAAAGATAGATAATGTTTTAAAAAAACGTTTTGCAAAAAAAGAGCAAAAGGGAAAAAAAGAAGGAGTAAAAGATTTAAGAGTTTATTTTCTCATTGTTTGCGAAGGTGAAAAAACTGAACCTAATTATTTTAAATCATTTCCCCAAAAGGTCGGAACTACGGTCTATGATCTGACTTTTGATGGAGGAGGTATAAGTACCACCAAGGTTGTTGAAAAAGCCATTGAATTACGAAACAAATCAATTCAAAAGTATGATAGGGTTTGGGCGGTTTTTGATCGGGACAGCTTTAAACCAAATCTTTTTAATGGAGCAATAGCCAAGGCAATGGCCAATGATATTGGATGTGCTTGGAGTAATGAAGCTTTTGAATTATGGTATTTGCTCCATTTTTATAATAGAGTAACAGCTATGCATCGGGATGAATATAAAAGAGCTATTGAAAAGGCCATTAATGAAAAAATAAAAATTTCTTCAAAATCAAAGAAACAAGAAATTTTCAAGTACAAAAAAAACGCAACCGATATGTATGCCACCCTTATAAAATATGGATATCAGGAGCAAGCAATCCTTTGGTCAAAAGAACTCATTAAACAACATATTGGAAGTAATTTTGCCAACCATAATCCCTGTACAACCGTATATCAATTAGTTGAGGAACTTATAGGGAAATCGGAAGAGCTAAATAATTTGATTGCCCAAAAATACGACTTAGGCGAATAGATTTATGAATATGTTTTCTATTCGTAAAAAATTGTCCGATCCATATCATCAATGCTCTGTAATTTTTCAAGGCTTTATCAATGTGCTATCAATATCAATTCCTTAAAATAAAAAGAGAAAAATGTGTATTTTAATATTATCACGACGGTTAAGTCCTCAAATCTTATGCAACTAACTGCTATTTCGAAAAATATTACCGCCTCTACAATATAGTTTGTTACCGCTTTGCTAAAACTTGCATGCGCTATCATGTAACTCGCGACCGCTATCATGCTTTTTTCAATCGCTACTATAAAACTAACGATTGCTTTGATAAAACTAATGATAACTTTGCTAAAACTCGCATGCGCTATCATGTAACTCGCGATCGCTATCATGCTTTTTTCAATCGCTACTATAAAACTAACGATTGCTTTGATAAAACCCACGATCGCTTTGCTAAAACTCGCATGTGCCATCATGTAACTCGCGACCGCTATCATGCTTTTTTCAATCGCTACGATAAAACTAATGGTTACTTTGATAAAACTAACGATTGCTTTGATAAAACTAATGATAACTTTGGTAAAACTCGCATGCGCTATCATGTAACTCGCGACCGCTATCATGCTTTTTTCAATCGCTACTATAAAACTAACGATTGCTTTGATAAAACTCATGATTGCTTTGCTAAAACTCGCATGCGCTATCATGTAACTCGCGACCGCTATTATGCTTTTTCTAATCGCTACTATAAAACTCGTGATCGCCATGTGTTATTCCGCATCCGCCACCCTATTTCTTGCACCCTCCTTCCGGTATCAGCCGATGTCTATAGAAATTAAATTAGCAATTATTGATTATTATTCAACCATATATTTTTTGCAATAAACCTCATCTGGCCGATTCAATAAAATATAAGCCCTTTCCATTTCGTTAATTCTTTATTATCTTTGCACCATGGAAACTACACGTCAACTAAAAATATCCCGACTTATCCAGAAGGATTTGGGGACTATCTTTCAGCAGGAAGCCCGCGAGCATTATGCCAATGCCTTAATTACCGTTACCAAAGTTAACGTAAGTAAGGATATGTCGCTGGCTAAAGTTTATCTGAGCATCTTTGCCGTTAAGGATAAGGATGCCATGTTTGAAAATATTATCGGTCGCACGAAGGAAATCAGGTATCAGCTCAGCACAAAGGTAAAGCATCAACTGCGTATTATCCCCGATCTGACTTTCTACCTCGACGATTCCCTCGACTATATCGAAAATATCGAAAACCTGCTAAAAGAAAGCTAAGGATTAATTGATAACTAACTTATAGGTTTAAGTCCCGATCATTTCGGGATTGTTCATAATTTTAAATTCTAACCTAAATTCAAAACAACGTGAATTACGACCCCATAAAACGCAGCCTTGGCAAAGTGTTTAATCAGTCGCCTTTTCTGCGAAAGCTATTCTACCATTTACTGGATTGGCTATTGCTGCGTACCTGGCATGTTAAAAAAGAAATCAGGCATTGGGCTAAAGAAACCGGTGAAAAAAAGGACGTTCTTTTTCTCGATGCCGGCTCCGGCTTTGGACAATATTCCTATTTCCTTTCGGGATTGAATAAAAACTGGAAGATGAAAGGCGTGGATGTAAAAACCGAACAAATTGAAGATTGTAACCAGTTTTTCGGACGTATCAAACGTCGCAATGTCGCCTTTGCCTATGCCGATCTTACTCAATTCGACGAAACTGCCGTTTACGATTTCATACTTTCGGTGGATGTGATGGAACATATTCTGGAAGATGTGCAGGTATTCACCAACTTTTCGAAAGCGCTTAAAAAAGGAGGAATATTACTGATTTCCACCCCATCCGATCAAGGTGGTTCCGATGTGCATGAACATGAAGATGGCTCGTTCATTGGCGAACATGTGCGCGATGGCTATAACATTGACGAAATTCAGCAGAAATTGCGTAAAGCAGGTTTCTTGCGGACGGAAGCTTATTACCAGTACGGCTGTCCGGGAAAAATTTCGTGGAAACTTTCCATGAAATATCCCATCCAGCTTTTGGGCGTAACCAAACTCTTTTTTATCCTTCTGCCGTTTTATTATATCGTTACGTTTCCTGTTTCCCTGGTTTTAAACTGGTTCGACGTACATGGCCGGCATAAAACCGGAACCGGACTGATTGTTAAAGCATGGATGTAGACGGAAATTAGTAAGGAGTAAGGAGTAGGGAGTAAGGAGTAGATAGTAAGGAGTAAGGAGTAGGGAGTAGGGAGTAAGGAGTAAACAGAAAACAGAAAGCAGGAGGCAGATATTATGATGCAGACGTTAGATAACATGATGCAGAAGGCAGATAACAGAATGCAAAAGGCAGATAACATGATGCAGGAGGCAGATAACAGAATGCAGGAGGCAGATAACACGATGCAAAAGGCAGATAATATGATGCAGAAGGCAGTAAGCAGTAGGCAGTAAGCAGTAGGCAGTAGGCAGTAGGCAGTAGGCAGTAAGCTAAAAGAAGATTTGAATTAATTTCTATGTGTCCTAATGTGCCTATTGTGGTTCGGAAAAAGAAAATTTGAATTAATTTCTATGTGCCCTAATGTGTCTATTGTGGTTCAGAAAAAAGAAGATTTGAATTAATTTCTATGTGCCCTAATGTGCCTATTGTGGTTCAGAAAAAAGAAGATTTGAGTTAATTTCTATGTGCCCTAATGTACCTATTGTGGTTCAGAAAAAAGAAGATTTGAATTAATTTCTATGTGTCCTAATGTGCCTATTGTGGTTCAGAAAAAAGAAAATTTGAATTAATTTCTATGTGTCCTAATGTGCCTATTGTGGTTCGGAAAAAAGAAAATTTGAATTAATTTCTATGTGTCCTAATGTGCCTATTGTGGTTCGGAAAAAAGAAGATTTGAATTAATTTCTATGTGTCCTAATGTGCCTATTGTGGTTCGGAAAAAAGAAGATTTGAATTAATTTCTATGTGTCCTAATGTGCCTATTGTGGTTCGGAAAAAGGCAGAAGGCAGTAACTAACAACAAGAAGATATTGATTTTGAAAAATAGAAACAATTAATCCATTAAACCATTGAACAATTAAACCCGTGAACTTCTCTCTTTTTATCGCCCGTCGTTATCTCTTTGCCCGCAAGACCCATAATATCATCAATATTATTTCGGGCGTTTCGGTAGCAGGAGTTACCATCGGAACCATGGCGCTCATCGTGGTGCTGTCGGTCTTTAATGGTTTCGAAAATCTGGTTGTTTCCCTGTTCAATACCTTCGATCCCGATCTCAGGATTACCGTCAACGAAGGCAAGACCTTTCATGATACCGATCTTCCTGCCGGCGTTATCAAAAAAATTCCCGGCGTGGTTCGCTATACCGAAGTGGTGGAGGAAAACGCCCTGCTTCGCTACGGACAAAAACAATACATCGCCGTCATCAAAGGAGTGGATGATGGCTATCTGAATCATAACCCCATCGACAGCATGATGGCTGAAGGGAAATTTGTACTAACCCGTGGCGATAATAATTTTGCCATTGCCGGTTATGGGGTAGCCTATTTTCTGGGCATCAACCTTAACAACTACGATCAGCCACTTTCGGTATATGTGCCCAAACGGGGCAGCGGATTTTCCGTCAATCCCGAAGAAGCATTCAACAACCAGATTATTTATCCGTCGGGTATATTCTCCATCCAGCAGGATTTCGATTCCAAATATGTTATCGTTCCGCTTCGTTTTGCACGTGAACTGCTCAATTACCAAAACGAAGTTACTTCGGTGGAAATAGGTCTGGCTAAAGGAGCCGATGCTGGCAAAATACAGACCGGGATTGAGAAAACAACCGGCAAAAAGTTTACCGTCAAAAACCGCTTCCAGCAGCAGGAAGTGCTTTATAAAATAATGAAGTCCGAAAAATGGGCAGTCTTCCTTATCCTCGCTTTTATCCTGCTCATCGCCACTTTTAATGTCGTCGGATCGCTTTCCATGCTCATTCTTGATAAAACGGAGGATATTTCCGTTTTGCAAAGCATGGGCGCAAGCAACAAACTCATCCGGCGTATTTTCCTTAACGAAGGTTTGTTAATTTCGCTCGGTGGCGCCTTGCTGGGCTTATTCCTTGGCTTTGTCATCTGCTGGCTTCAGCAACGCTTCGGCATCGTTCGCCTGCAGGGTGCCGACAGTTCCTTTGTCGTTTCTGCTTATCCCGTAAAAATGAAAATTGCCGATTTTATTTATGTCTTTTTCACCGTCTTTACCATCGGAATAGTTACGGCATGGTATCCCGTAAGGCAAATTTCAAAAAAACATCTCCACGTTAAATTATAATTCATTTTTTCGTACGATATTTGCTAATTATTACTTTTGTATCAAAAATAATCATCATGAATTATAGCGAAGCGGTCGAATATATGTACAGCCAATTGCCGATGTACCATCGCATCGGCGCCGCTGCTTACAGAGCCGACCTTACCAATACCATTGCCATTTGTAATATTTTGCATAATCCTTATAAAAATTTCAAATCTATACATATTGCCGGGACCAATGGGAAAGGATCTACTGCTCACATGCTTGCATCCATCCTTCAGTCGAACGGACTAAAAGTCGGACTTTATACTTCGCCCCATCTGAAAGATTTCAGGGAAAGGATACGCATTAACGGCATCAAGATTCCCCGAAGCAGGGTTTCCGATTTTGTTGAAAGCTATCAAAAAGATTTTGATAAAATAAAACCTTCCTTCTTTGAGATGACAGCCGCCATGGCATTTAAATATTTTTCAGAAGAAAAGGTAGATATTGCCGTTATCGAAACCGGCATGGGCGGAAGACTCGATTCCACCAACATCATTACCCCCCTCGTTTCGGTTATTACCAATATCGGGCTCGATCATACCCAATTCCTTGGCGAAACGCTCCAGCTAATAGCCGCCGAAAAAGCCGGCATCATCAAGCCCGGCGTCCCCGTGGTCATTGGTGAAACACGGGAAGAAACCCAACAGGTATTTATCGACAAGGCACAATCCATTGGCTCTGATATCTTTTTTGCCGACCAGAATTATGGAGCCGAAATTAAAGGCTATCACCTTAATCATCTCCACTATTTATTGCTCGATATTTATATCGAAGACAAAATCTATCTTAAAAACCTCAAATGCCAGCTCCTTGGCATGTACCAGCCTAAAAATATCTTTACCGTTTTACAAACTCTTAAAGTCATCCGAAGGTTTGGCATCCGTATGGACGAAGATACGATACGCGACGGCTTAAAAAGAGTAATAAACCAGACGGGGCTCAAAGGCAGATGGCAGGTGCTTTCACAGCAACCGCTCACCATCTGCGATTGTGGACACAATCCCGCCGGAATTACGGAAGTAGTGAACCAGATTAAACGTATCCCTCACAAAACGCTCCATTTTGTCATCGGGATGGTTACCGATAAGGACATTAACGGCATATTGCAACTTCTTCCCACCGACGGCATCTATTATTTCTGCAAAGCCGATATTCCCCGCGGACTCGATGCCCGATTGCTTAAGGAAGCGGCCGGCAAATATAATCTTAAAGGAAATACATATCCTTCGGTAAAAAATGCCCTCGCTGCCGCTACGGCTGCCGCCGCCGACAACGACCTGGTGTTTGTGGGCGGAAGCTGTTTTACCGTGGCAGAAGTGGTTTAGATGTTGGGCTTTGGCTATTGGCTAATAGCTAATAGCTATTGGCTGCTGAGCCATTCCGGTACGTTATAAACTTTTATTTGAAGAGGAAATTTTATTTCATTCCGGGCATGCGGTTTAAATGAACAGATACCTCATTTACTTCCCGATTGTTGATCCGGGTAAGCCATCCACGGATGTTGTAAAGATAGTCGGTTTTTTCGGAATTGCAAATTTCGCATTATTCAGGGCGGAATTGCAAATACCACTCAGCCGGGTTCACTTTAAAACGTTCGCCCGAAGGACCGTAGGTAAAAGTGTTTTTATAATTATCGTTTTCCATTTCCTGGATTTTATTGTCGGCAGTAAAACTGCTCGTAGTAATGATCTGCGGCGACGGATTCATGTTTGTCGGTCCGCTTACCGTTTGTACTGCATGAGGTTGACCCTGAGTGTAAGCAAACTCACCGGCGAAGGTAGTATTTTTTATATTACTCTCAGCATAAATACAATTTATGCTATGTTACGAGCGGAATTGCAAATTCCGCTCAGCCGGGGTAATTGCAAAAAATAAACGAAAATTTATTAATAAAAATTTGTTCTCTCTCAAATAATAAATTGTAATATAGTTAACAACCACTTCGCTGTTTTTTCACCTTTAACTTTATTTCCTTTGGAAAATCTGAATATTTTATAATTCTGCTTTTATGCATATATCCAATCTGTTTTTCACCAAATTTCCCATAAACAGGACACCAGCCATTATTTTCCATTGGAGTATAATAAAAAATTTAATAAATCAAATATTTGTTTTTTATTTCTCTTTTTTTATTATCATCAGATATTTTCCCTAAGGGAGCTATTCTGCTATTATGAATATAACCATTTTTTAATCCATCGAAACTTTTCACCTTCCACCAATTGCATTTTGAATTAGGTGTAAAATAAAACAATTCATTTTTGTTTATTTTCCAAATTATTTTTGAATTATTTTGTGGTTTATTTCTTATATTTGAGTATCCATCTGTATCGCTTATAATACCAAGCCGTTGGAGATAATTTTTTTCATTATTTCCTAAATAGTTAAAAACAGATTCTCCTGTTGAAAAATAGATATTTGTAATATAAACTGGTTCATCAGCATATTTGTTCATGTAAAAATATATAATGTTTCCATTAGCAAATTTTACATCTATAGCGATTGAACTAGCGTCACCTTCATCATAAAATGAAGAATTGTTAATTACATTTAGAATATTACCATTATTACTACCCTGAAAAAATATTTTTTTCATTTTTTTAAATTCATTAAATAATAACGAATTACAATTCTTTAAATTGGCTAAACAATTATCAAATTCTTTATCACAATCTATTTCTGATTTAATTTTATCACATTCATTATAGAATAAAAATTCTTCAGTAACTAAAATATCATTTCCAAACAAATCACAACATTCTTGAGCACTGACAAAATTGTTTTCAAGACAATTATAAAATTGTTTTATCTTATTATAATAGTCTTTTTTTCTTTGATCTGTTTGGCATTTAGAGTCAATAACTGAAAATATTAAAAATAAAAATATTACTAAATGTCTCATAATGATTTTTTTAAGGATACAACTGAATAATGGGTATATTATAATCTACTACTAATCTCATTGTTTTATTAATTAGAAGATATGAGCTTATCATTTTAGAAAATAGTAATAAACTTGATGCATCTCCTGTTAATCCAATACAACCTGCAGTACCATCAGGCCATCCATCAGGATGTATTCTTAATCGTGATCTGCCCCATCTTGGATCTGGAGTTATATTCACACTAAAGCCAACCCCATTTCTAACAAAACCTTGGTTATTTCTTAGTCTGTAATTAGAAAGAGCCCATTCTCCTTGGGGTATAGGTCTAAGACTCCTTGAGCCTGAAACTGCAGACCAAGTTTCAACAATTGTTTTTTTACCAAAACCATCTTCTTTATACCATGTCAATGTCCCATCAACTCGGTTTCTATTAGGTGAACGGTTTCCTGAAAATTCCAAATATTCAATTTCATTACTTAAATTATTTTCAATCCAATTTTGTTGTTCTCCTGTAATTTGAAAATCAAAATTAGGATTATAATTTTCTGTCCATCTAAAAGTAAGCTGCATAGCACCACACCCACCTGATGATTCAATAGCTTCTCCTATACCTGTAAAATGAGCAATTGTATAGAAAATTCCTCCGGGTATCGTAATTGAAAATGAATATTCTTTTATTAATGCATTTTCACGTAGTTCCTCCCCGCTATATGTGCCTTCGCCTTTATCCCAAGAATATTGTATCATTTTCCAGACATCATCAGAAAAACCAGGATTATCAAGGTAATTTGCCCCCATGCTGTAACCTAACTCCCCTCCTTGTGATGCTCCATCTTCTCTGGAGGTAGCCGCACTCGGATCCCATGGCGTGTCGTACCATCCCGTAGGGTCGGTATACATCAAAGGATTATTCATGCAGTAGGTGAACCGGTTATAATTTTGTGCATTCCCCGGTGATTGTACAAAATTGTCCGGGCTGAGGAATCGCTGCAGGTAAGGATCGTACAACCTTCCGTTCATATTGATCAATCCGAAACCCGCCATGTGTTCGTGCCCGGTATAACCCCGGTCGAAACGGGGTTGCATGGCATTCAGGTTGGCAAGGGCATCGGTAATGTCAATGGGTTTTAATTGCCATGTATCCGGGTCGCGGGGACGCCCCCACGCATCATAGCTGTAACGTTCGGTTACCGTGCCCGCTGCGTTGGTTATTTTTAACCACGAGCCTAAATAATCGGTATAGATATAATTCATGGCTGCGTTGTTTTGTGCATCTTTTTCGTATACGGCACATATACCGGTCGGTGCATAAATAAACGTGCGGCTGGTATCAATATTGCCTGAAGCATCCAATACAAACTCACTGTTACCCACATATAGCTTGGAAGAGGTAAGTACATCATCCTGGTAATGGTTCACTTTAAAACGTTCGCCCGAAGGACCGTAGGTAAAAGTGTTTTTGTAAATATCGTTTTCCATTTCCTGGATTTTATTATCGGCGGTAAAACTGCTGGTGGTAGTTTTCGATGGTGACGGATCCTTATTAGGCTGCCCGCTTAACATTTGTACTGCACGTGGTTGACCCTGCATGTAAGTATATTCATCGGTTAAGGTAGTTTTTTTATATTACCATCAGCGGAAATACAATTTTCACCATGTTACAAGTAGAATTACAAATGCAGCTCAGCCGGGTTACAAATTTGCGACAGCTATTGCAAGTAACTACCAAACAGAATCTATTTTATAACATTCTTTTTCTTTTACAACAATTAATCTGATTGTAATCTTTGTATTGTTATAATTGTCGGCATAAGAAACATAATATAAGTTACTTTTTTTTGTGTCTTTTCTGATGGTTAGGGTTTTCAACCATTCAATATCACAATCTTGAGCATTCAAAAAAGGGTCATAATCTAATTCTTGTTTTTTAAATTGGTTTTCAATTTTATTTAAAAGATTAGCAGTACAGTATTTGCTCTTAATTGAATCAAGTTTTTCGTAGTTAGTTGGCATCTTTGAATCTTCAATAATGTAACTCGTGTAAAAACTTTTTAACATGCCCAGAATTTGTTCATCTGAGAAATTATTTTGCGGCTGATTGCTTTTACAACTAAACGTACTAAAAAGCATAAAACCAAGTGTAAAAAAAGACATTAACATTTTTGTTTTCATATTTATTACCATCTTAAAATTGTAAAATAAGGAGTATAATTACGATAATCTGATCCAGGCCAAAAACCATTTTGTCTAAAATCAGATATCCATTGAGTTCCATTATACATTTGAATATGTCCGTCAGGATGATTTGTTACCCCCATAAATGATTCCATCACGACTATATCTCCTTTAATAGGTATATAATCTTTATGATTTACAGTTTCAAAACCTTTTTCTAATAAAAAGGAATCATAACCCGCAGCTGGTACTGGATGTCCAGCGGTATTAATACCCCCTGCTTCCAAAGCGTATCGTATATATTTTGCACATTTCCCTATAGATTCTGATAGTGCATTTTTATTCAGCTCAGATACGGCTTTTTCTATATCAAAACCTCCAGTAGATTGGGCATTAGGGAAAGCCAAAAATGCTAATATGAGTTCACCAGGTGTGGATTCAATAAATGATGATGAACCTATATCTCCTTCTCTTTTCATTAAATCCCAATTGCTACGTTGAACCCACATTCCTTCTATTCCATTTCTTATCTCTATTGATGAAAGTCCCTTGGATAAAATGTAGGAAATGTCTTCTTTGGTAGTGGCAGTAATAGCATTTGGAATAACATAATTATTATACACTTCATCATAGGGAACACTTTCTCCATTTGCATTATGGTAAGTATTTGTAGAATAATTATAATGATAATCTGTTGACATACCGGCTGGTAATGCAGACCTTCTATATCCACCATCACTACTGTTAAGACTAGGTGTATAATAGGACCAGCCGCCATCACCATAACTCATATATCCACCGCGATACCAAAAGCCACCACCATCATATGCATAATTATCCATCATTATATCCACATAATTCCATCCACTAAGGTCGTAATACTGTAGTGGGTTATTCATACAGTACGAATAACGGTAAGTATTGCCGGTAGGTACTAAGCATTCCCATTGAGCGATACCTATCATTTTGGGGGATGCCATTGCACCCGGGACATTAGGAAATTTGTAATTTTCTATATCCATAATCTACAGAATTCAATTATCCTTGGCAAATGTAAAATATTTTATTATAACAAGACAATTCCTGTTTTTTTTATCGCATAGCCGGAATACTGTCCCTGCAAAGCCTGAAGCAACACCTCGTTTTCTCCAAAAATACCCGGCCATGGGTCTTTTTTAGGGAATATTCCTTCTTTTAGAAGCAATGGTTCTTCTTTTGGAGGGAACGTTCCTTCTTTTTGTGGCAATGATTCCTCTTTGGGAGGGAACGTTTCTGCTTTTTGAGGGAACTTTCCTTCTCAGAGAGGCATTAATTCCTCTTTTAGAAGGAATGTTGCTTCTCGTTGAAGCAATGCCGGACCTTTTGGAGGGAAATTCACTTCTTTTTCAGGGAAAGCTACAAAAAATAACCTGCCGGACTTAAACAATTCCGGCAGGTTATAAAAACCGGAAACATCATTACAACTTTTACACGAGGCTCATCAATAGAAGTACTTAAGGTGCCTAAAGTGAGCTAAAGTGCCTAAAGTACTTTACAAATCCCGGTATAGATTCGCTAAGTCGTTCCTCCTAAGCGATTCTATATCTGGACTTCGCTCAGCTTTAAAAACTTTATGAACTTTACAAACCTTAAGAACCTTAAGAACTTTATAAACCTTAAGAACCTTAAGAACTTTACAAACCTTATAAACTTTACAAACTTGCCACCGGGCTGATTTTATGCCGTTACACCTTTTCTCCCGTTATGCAAATATATGCATATTGCAAATTTTCATATTTTGTTAAACCGTGTTGCCAAATTTTATATTTTTGTCATTCGTAATTTTTAATTCGTAATTCGTAATTGATAAAACCATGGATGCAAAAGAAAACCTGAAAGTACTGAAACAGTATAAATATACATGGGCTCCGATAGATAAAGGATACAACAACCGCACCTTATACGTAAATGTGGGCGACGGAACCATCAGTGAAAAGCCGGTAACCCAGCTGATGAAGGATAAATTTATCGGTGGTAAGGGTTTCGGATTAAAACTCTTATGGGATGGTACCAAGCCCAATACAAAATGGAATGATCCCGACAATGAAATCGTTATTGCCGGAGGTCCCGTTTGTGGCATCACTCAATATTCAGGAACGGGTAAATCCATCGTGGTTTCCATTTCGCCGCAAACCGATTCAATTATGGATAGCAATGTAGGCGGTTTCTTTGGTCCCTTCTCCAAATTCTGTGGTTTCGATGCCGTGGAAGTTCAGGGTAAAGCCGATAAAGACGTCATTATTTTACTCGACGAAACCCGCGAAGTGGTCGAGATTATGGAAGCACCGGAAGGCACATCCGACAGCCATATTTTAGCCGAACAACTTACCGAAAGATTTGCCGAAAACGAAAAAGATAAAGTTAATGTTGCGGTAGTCTCTGCCGGCACTGCCGCCGAACATACCCTTATCGGGATGCTTAATTTCAGTTTTTATGATGTCCGCCGCAAGGTTGTCCGCCTGAAACAGGCCGGACGCGGAGGCATAGGAACGGTGCTTCGCAATAAAAAAATTAAAGCCATCGTTGCCAAAACCAAAGGTGTAACCGGCAAACGCAACAATGTGGTCGACCTGGCTGCCATACAGGAACGCGGCAAACGCTTCAACAAGGAAATGCGCGAACTGGACGATAAACAATGCGAAATGCGCAGCAAGGGTACCGCCCATCTCACCGGAATTATGAACGATTACGATCTGCTTCCTACCCATAATTTCAAATTCGGCACTCATCCCGATGCCGATAAAATAAAAGGCGATGTGTGGAAAACCTATTTTACACAAAACATCCCCGATGGTTGCTGGATAGGCTGCAACATGGCCTGCGCCAAAGGCGTGGATCAATATGAACTCCGCAGCGGTCCGTATAAAGGTCAGAAAGTGATTGTGGACGGACCGGAATACGAAACCACTTCATCCCTCGGCTCCATCATGGGCATCTTCAATCCCGACTTCACCATCGAAGCTAACTTTTATTGCGATACCTATGGCATCTGTACCATTTCCTGGGGAACACTCATGGGATTCATCATGGAATGCTACGAAAACGGTATCCTGAATGAAGAACGTACCGGAGGTTTAAAACTTAACTTTGGCAATGCCGATGATGCTATGGAATTGCTCCATCAGGCGGGCAGAGGCGAAGGCTTCGGGCTTATTGCCGGCATGGGCGTTCGTAAAATGAAAGAATTATTTGCCAATAAAGGCTGGGGCGATGCCCAGTTTCTTCAGGATATTGGTATGGAAAACAAAGGACTGGAATATTCGCAGTATATCAGCAAAGAATCGCTGGCACAACAGGGCGGCTATGCCATGACCAACAAAGGACCACAACACGACGAAGCCTGGCTTATTTTTATGGATATGGTCAACAACCAGATCCCGACATTTGAAAATAAAGCCGAAGCCCTGCATTATTTTCCGATGTTCCGTACCTGGTTCGGATTAATGGGCTTGTGTAAACTACCATGGAACGACGTGGAACCCGAAAACAATAGTCAGTCGGGTGAACCGGCTAAGGTTCCCGAACACGTGGACAACTACGTTACCATTTTCAATGCTGTTACCGGACAACATATTACCCGGCAGGATATCATCCCCCAAAGCGAAAGAGTATATAACTTCCAGCGTATTTTTAACCTCCGGCGCGGCTATGGAGTTCGCAAATGTGATGCCCAGCCCTATCGTGCCTGTGGTCCTGTTACCGAAGAAGAATACCTCAGCCGCCAGGAACGCTACGACAAACAGCTGATCGAACTTCAGGGACTGGATCCGACGAAGATGACATTACAGGAAAAAATGACAGCAACCCGCAAATACCGCGAAAACCGCTACGAACAACTGCTCGATGCCGTATACCAACGTCGCGGATGGAACAAAAACGGAGTGCCTACCATCCAGCACCTGAAAGATATTGGTATGGATTTGCCTCAGCTAATAGAAGTGATTACACCTTTCCAGTAGTTCAATATTTCTATATTGATAAAAAAGTCTGCCCTTGTTTTGGCGGGCTTTTTTTATGGGTATTAACGGAACTTAACCGTCCCGAGTAATTTGTATTTTTCTAAGCCGTTGGTAGGGTGAAAGTGAAAATGCTGCCTATGCCGGGTGTGCTTTCAATATGTATGCTACCGCCGTTGCGTTCGACAAATTCTTTACAAAGGATAAGTCCAAGACCCGTCCCGGTTTCGTTATTGGTACCCACTCTTTTAAACGACTTATCAATCTGAAACAGAAGCTCGACATCTTCCTGGCTGATCCCTACACCATTATCTTTTACGCTAATTTCGATGGTGTTTTCTTTATTTACGGACATTATTTTTACCTCTCCGCCCACAGGTGTAAATTTAATAGCATTGGAAACCAGGTTACGCATCACCGTTTTAATCATGTTTTCATCAGCAAATACCATGGTATTAAATCCTATAGAAGAAGTTAGCTTTATATTTTTGCTATGGGCGAAGGAATGAAGTAACGATAGGGTTTCAACCACAATATTGCTTAAATCAATGTTTTTAGGATTAAATTCAATTTTACCGGTTTGCATTCGCGCCCATTCGAGCAGGTTTTCGAGCAATTTAACGGCAGCCAGCGAAGCTTCGTTGATGTTATGGGCAAAGGATTTTTTTTCTTCCATATCAAAGTTATCGAATTCATCGCTCAACAATTCTGAAAACCCGAGTATGGAGTTAAATGGTGATTTTAAATCATGGGCTATAATGCTAAAAAACTTATCCTTGCTTATATTGGCTTTGTGCAATTCTTCGTTGGTGATGGCTAAGTTTTTATTTTGCAATTCTATTTTCTCTTTCTGCTTGACTATTTCCTCCGTTCGTTCATCTATTTGTTTCGATAGTAATTTGTTGAGTCTCTTTATGGTTATAATACGATAGCGGAAAATGCTCAAAACAACAATTACTGCTATAAATGTAATAAGCAGATAAAACCACCATGTTTTCCAATAGGGCGGCGAAATGGTAATATACAGGATTAAAGGTTTTGTATTCCACTCGCCATCGTTGTTGGAAGCTATTATTTGCAAAGTGTAATTGCCTTCTTTCAAACCGTTAAAAGTAATTTCGCGGCAGGTGCCCAACGGTATCCATTTGTTGCTACCCCCCGAAATTTTGTATGCATATTCATTTTTATACGATTGAAAATAGCTTAGCGCCGAAAAACCTATGGTTATAATCTGTGTCTTGTACGAAAAATTTAAATCACGGATCATATATAAAGGCTTATCAGAAACAATTTCTTCATTATCTATTTTTACGGATGAAAGAATTACGTCGGGTTTATAGAAATTATAAAGCATATTTTCCGACGAAAAGAATGTCATTCCATAGATTCCGCCAAAGAAAATAGTTCCTTGTGTGTCTTTAAAATAAGAGGAGGCATTAAATTCATTTCCCTGAAGTCCGTCGGCTGCATCCCAACATTTGATTTCCTTGGTCGTTGGGTTTAGCCGGCAAATTCCTTTATTGGTGCTTATCCACATATTGCCTGTCTGGTCGGGAATGATAGCATATACCACATTATTTGGCAAACCATCCGTGGTAGTAAAGTACGAAAATTTTTGTCTTTGGTTATCTAATTTATTGATTCCACCTCCATTAGTTCCTATCCACAAGTTATTGGCGTTGTCGGCAGCGATATAAAGTATTGCGTTTTTTGTTAAGCTGTTATTATTATTGGGCTGATGTCTGTAATGAATAAACCGGCCGGTTTTTTCGTCGAGCATCGATACGCCGTCAATATCGGAGCCTATCCATAACTTTCCGGCTTTGTCGCGGGTAATGGTCTTGATTGCACCCGACTGAAGGCTGTAGGGATCACCGGGTATATTCCAATATCGTATATTGCTTCCTGTAAGAGTATTGTATTTAATTAGTTGATCACTTGTTCCTATCCATAAGATGTGATTTTTATCGGCATATATTGAAAGGATGTATGAACAATTAAGTTTAGTCTTTTCTAATTTATTGGTTTTTATGTTTAATCGCTTCAAAGGGTTTCCCATGGCTTCTTCGCCTATCCAAAGGTATTTTGAAGGTTCATCGGGATCCGGAGAGATGGTATAAGGGATAATTTCCATGCATATATTGGTAATATTACCCGTTTGCCTGTCGATGCGGTCGAATCCTTTATAGCCGCCTGCCCATATATAATCGTTTGTAGCGTAAATTCCGCGTACGCTTTGAAAACTTATAGAATTATAATGGGTTTTGGACCTATCGTAAGCATAAATCTCCAGATCCTGAAATTTATACTTTCCCTTTACAAAATGGAACCCCTGTGTTATGGTATGGAATGAACTGCTATAAGGATTCAGATAATAAATACCGTAACCGGTGGCGCCACACCACAATATGCCGCTTTTATCAATAAATAACGAACATACTCCCTTAGGACTTAGCCGCATTTCGGTAGATTGAGTAAACAATATCTGGTGGATTTTTTTCTGTTTTACATCAAAATAATAGAGGTAATCATTGAGGGTGCCAATAAATAAGTTTCCCCTTTTATCTTTAATCATGCAAAAGATATTACTATAGAATGATTTTGGAAGGGTTGGATTTAAATTATACCTGATTCCTTGTTTTCCTGTATTTGTGTTAACAAAACAAAATCCTTTATTGACGGTAGTTACACATAGTCTTTGGTTATCCATCTCAACAATCGAGGAAATCGGGATTTGTTCGCTGATGGTATATTGCTTGATGAATTTTTTTTGACTTTTGTCAAACAAAATGATAGTTCCCTGGTTGGTTCCTATCCAAAATAGGCCCTGGTGATTTTCGATGAGGGTATTTGCATACAGGATAAAACTGCCATCTCTATTAGCAGCCCAATGGTTATTTTTAGGAGCAGGCAATTTGAAATATTCGCTTTTACCGGTTTTAGGGTTGAGACAGATAAGATAAGGATCATCCTTGTATGAAAACCATATTATCCCCTCCTTATCAACCATCAAACTATTAACATTGATGTTTTTGGAAGAAGGAGTATGAATGAAATACCTTTTAAATTTACCCGTTTCCGGATCGTAACAATTTAAACCATCCATGGTACCTGCCCAGATGCATCCGTTGGGAGCAAGAGCCAATTTCCGTACCTGGTTGTTGCTTATGGAAGTGTTATCAGTAAGGTTATTATAAAAGGTTTTAAAAGTATAGCCATCATAGCGATTGAGCCCGTCGTTGGTGCCAAACCACATGAATCCTGTTTTATCCTGAATAATTGAATGAATAAAACTTTGCGAAAGACCGTGCTCCATTCCCAAACGCAGATAATTATCCGAATTAATATCGTCGGCACGGACGGCCAACGTGGATAAAAACAACAAGATTAGAATGGCTTTGATTCTCATCTTTTTTAATAGTCTACGGTGGAAATACTTTACAAAATCTGCTTGATAAAAATTATCTGTTGAAAATCATTATCAAAATTAAAATCAAAGATACTCCTTTTATGAGTATAACGCGGAAAATTTAACAATAATCTTTTAATCCGTTCAGGATTTTGAGATGAATTTTGATTTTAGTGTTTATAATCAGTGTTTTATAATAGTATTAATTTGGGTTTAATGGATATTTTTGATATTATTTTGAATACTAATTGCCGGTTATGGATTTCGATAGCTGATTACAAAATTCAGCCCAATCCACATCGCCGTATTTTTTGCCTAATCTGACCATGATGAGTTTTTTGGAAGGATTTACCCATATATATTGTCCCAGCAAACCTTTGGCAAAAATAGCGCCGTAGTCGGTAACCCGCCACTGGTAGGTATAATGGTAATTTTGTCCGTCGCGGGAATCATTCATCACCGTTTCCGAACGTTTTACCCATTCGGCAGGAACAATCTGTTTGCCATTCCAATTACCGCCATTCAGATAAAGCCTTCCGAATTTTGCAAAATCGCGGGCACGGGCATTGAGGCAGCAAAACGATTTGATGGTATTGTCCTTTCGGCTGTCGACGTTCCAGCTTGCCGGATATTCCATGCCACAGGGTTGCCATATTTTTTCTTCGAGGTATTGCGAAAGTTGTTTGCCGGTGGCGCGTTCAATGGCCATGCTCAGCAAAAGGGTGTTTACGCTGATGTATTCATAATTTTTGTCGGGTTCCTCTTTGATCTTCAGCTTACGGATGTATTTGCTCAGATTCAGTCCGTAATAAAATTTAGGAACCTGTGAAAAGGGATTCAGGTAGTTTTCGTCGAATTTAATTCCCGAACGCATGTTGAGCAGATGTTCCAGTGTAATTTTCTTAAATCCTGGGTCTTTCAGTTCGGGAAGGAAGTCGGTAATGGGTTGATGCACACTTTTGATATAACCTTCGCTGATGGCTATTCCGGTAAGCGCCGACACAAAAACTTTGGCTGCCGAAAAGGCCGGACTGATGGATTCCTTTGAATAATCGGAAAAATACGATTCGTATAGAATGCTGTCGTTGCGAATAATAAGAAACGCCACGGTTTTGTGATCCTTTAAGAATTTTTCAAAACTTATCTCCTGATTCCCGCCTGTAAATTTCGCAGGCACTTTCATCGAAAGGTTTTTTCCGCTTTCGCTGAAATGAAAAGACTCAGAAGGTTTATGAATAATTTTCTGGGGAAACTTTTTATAATCTTTTATATCGGCATTGTTGTAATAAACAAAGCGGGCGACGTGGCACGATGTGAACGAGAACAATAATAAGCTTAGAAATAAAAATTTGCGCATCATTGATGTGATTAATTTGATTTGGTAAAAATAAAGAAAATTATATTTTACGGTTTGATTATTTATTTTTCTATTTTTGCCGCATAATGGTGTGCAAAGCGATACTCTGTCGCCGAGCCATAATAGGGAATCGGGTGAAAATCCCGGACAGTTCCCGCTGCTGTAAGCTTCTTTGAAACTCTTTGAAAATCTTTGCCACTGTCCCGGGTATTCGGGACGGGAAGGCTTTCAGGGAGGAAGCGAGTCAGAAGACCTGCCATTATTTAACCAATTCAATGCTTTCGGGTTTAAAAGCTAAAGAATGATGAGAAAACTATTACTATTTTTATTTCTGTGTGTTATTACTGCTGTTCAGGCTCAGGTGAAGCCCGATAGCGTTCATTCCCTGTCGCCGGTGAGCATACGCGCCCCCCGTTTGGAGGATTTTTCCATCGGGATGAAAGTCAATCACCTTGATTCGCTTACCCTGTCGCGTTACCAGTGGGCTTCCTTAGGCGAACTTCTCGGAACCCATACCTCCCTGTTCTTAAAGACCTATGGCGAAGGTAGCCTTACCACCGTTTCTTTTCGCGGTACATCGGCAAGCCATACCGGAGTGTTGTGGAACGGTTTCAGTATAAATTCGCCCAATATCGATCAGACCGACCTGTCACTGATTCCGGTTTATTTCTTCAATTCGGTGGAAATTTTGCATGGCGGCGCTAGTTCGCTCTTTGGCAGCGGCAACATCGGCGGAAGCATACATCTTAAGAACGATGCCGAATTCATTAAAAAACTTAATGTTACCGCTTCTGCCACTGCCGGCAGCTTTGGTAATTATTCATCCAGCTTCAGAATCCTCGTTTCCAACGAAAAATGGCAAAGCATCAGCGGATTTCAATATAATAATTTTGAAAACAAATTTACTTACCACGGTTTTCATGGTGAAAAGCTGACGCAGACCAATGCCGGATTGATTCAGTATGGTTATATCCAGGAACTGAACCGTAAGATTTCGGACAGCCAGCTTCTGCGTGCCAGCTTCTGGTATCAATTCAGCGACCGTAATATTCCACCCTCAATGACAACAACGGCTCATAATCAGTACCAGGTGGATAAATCGCTGCATGCTTCGCTTCAATGGGAAAAAACGTTTTTACATAGCATTTTGCGGGCACGCACCGCCTATATTGATCAAAACCTGCATTTTGTAGATGATCTGGAAGAATATCTTGCCGGGATAGAATCGAACATCCGCACACGAAGCAGCATTACGGAATTGGAATTCAAAAAATATTTGGGCGAAAACATCAGAATAAATTCCGGCGGCAGTTTTGAGTATACCGTGGCCAATGTAAAAGCGTATGATGGCATACGTAAACAAGACAGAGCGGATGCTTTTGTGTCGGCGGTAAAGATTTTTCCCAAAATTCATACTACGATTAACCTCAACCTGCGACAAGATTTTATCGAAGACTATCATGTTCCATTGGTCCCATCCCTTGGGATAGAAAGTAAAATCAATACAAATTTAAGCTGGAAAGTTAATGTTTCACGTAATTTCCGTGTACCCACGCTCAACGACCGCTACTGGCAACCGGGAGGCAACAAAGATCTAAAACCAGAGATCGGCTGGAGCGAAGAAGCCGGCATCACTTTTAACGCAGATAAAAATACGAATTTTATCTCTGAATATTCGCTTACCGCCTTTAGTTCAATGATTGATCAATGGATTATCTGGCTGCCACAGCCTTCGGGAATATGGTCACCAAAAAACATTCAGAAGGTATGGAGCCGAGGCATAGAGCTGGAGGGAAATACACATTGGACAACCGGTAACGTTATCATTAATTTCAGCGAAAGCTATACCTATTCTGTCTCCACCAATCAGAAGAAATCATCCAACCTCGACAATTCTTTTGGAAAGCAATTAATTTATACTCCTTTGCATAATGCCAACGGGGAATTGACGGCTGATTATAAAAGTTTTTTTATTTCCATCAACCAGACGTACACCGGAAAGCGCTATTTTACCACCGATAATTCCCAGGCGTTGCAAGCTTTTACGCTTACCAACCTGAGTTTTGGAAAAAAATGGGTTTTGGAAAAACATCTCCTTTCGTTGCAAGCCCATGTAGATAATATTTTTAATAAGGAATATCAGGCAATTCAATACCGTCCGATGCCAGGAAGAGCATTTAAGCTATCTGTGGTTTGGAATATGGGGAGATGATTAATGGTTAATGAATAATGATTAATGAATAATGAAAAATGAAAAAACAATTCAAACAATGAAACGAGTAGCAATTTTTTTTACAATCTTTACTGTTGCAGTAATCACTTTTTCGTCGTGTGTAAAGGACGATAAGAACCAGCCGAAACCTTATGAATCGGGGGTATTTGTCGTTTGCCAGGGAAAATTTACCGACGGAACCGGAACCATCAGCTTTTACGACCGCAGTACCAGAACTTCCGAAGATGATATTTTCGGGTCAGTCAATGGTTTCCCTTTGGGTAATGTGGCGCAATCCATGGAAATTTTTAATGGCAAAGCTTATATTGTAGTGAATAATGCAGGAAAAGTGGAGGTAGCCGATGCCGAAACTTTTAAATCTACCGGAGTAATTACCGGACTCACTTCCCCAAGATATTTTCTGGGGATAAACAGCAATAAAGGCTACGTCAGCGATTGGTCGAACAACGTGGCTGTGGTGGATTTAAACACTAATACCATCACAAAAACCATACCTACCAATCAAAACGGACCCGAAAAAATGCTTTTAGCAAACAACAAAGTATTTGTTATCAACGGTGGAGGCTGGGGAATTGACAGTACCGTAACGGTAATAGATGCCGCCACCGATAATGTGATAAAAACCATACAGGTTGGCAAGCGTCCCACGGGAATTCAAAAAGATGGTAGTGATAACGTATGGGTGATGTGTTCGGGTAAAGGTTTCAACGGCTTCCCCGGCACCGACGATACCGAAGGACATCTCATCTGTATCAACTCCGGTACACTGGCAATAGTAAAAGACCTACCATTTCCAACCAATACCGAACATCCCGAAAACCTTCTTATCAACAATCAAAAGGCAAAAATGTATTATTTGTACCGTAGCGGTATTTATCAGTTCGATGTTCAGCAATCATCGCTCAGCACCCAGGCAATGATACAGGTAAACAAATATTTTCCAGGCATGGGTTTTGACCCGGCCACTGGTTATATTTATTGTGCCGACCCGGTGGATTATGTGCAGCAAGGGTGGGTTTTCCGCTATAATCCCAATACTGCTACCTTGGTTGATTCATTCAAGGTGGGGATTATCCCCGGAGAGTTTTATTTTAAATAGCTGTTAGTTATTGGCTGTTGGCTATTGGCTTCCGATGACCTGAAAATGGGTTATTCCCTAAAATTCTCAAAACTAAAATCTAAAATCTAAAATCATTATTGTATCTTTGCATCCCATTTTGGGGCTGACTGGATTTGACAGCAAGGGAGTGGGATTGTAAGCATGCCGAGCGTTGTGTAAGTGGCTCGTAAAACCCAATGCTCACAGCCAATAAACGGCGAAAATAACAATTACGCATTAGCTGCTTAATCAAGGATTAGGCAACTGATTGCTCTCCGGGAAGCTCTGTCCGACAGCGTCCCGACCTGAGCATCGCAAAAGCCGGAATAAGCCTGTCGAAGTCTCGGCGACAGGACGAAAATCAAAGAGAATACGACACCGATTGGCTCGCCTTTTACCGGTTTGCGTCCGACAATCAACTAAAGGATAAGCATGTAGAAAGCACTTTTGCTACTTGTTTGGACCGGGGTTCGAATCCCCGCAGCTCCACAGCCTTACTTAAAAGCCACTTATAAATATGCAATTTATGAGTGGCTTTTTTTACATCAGCCCAGATATTTTCTGAGCATTTCTTTTAAAGCTTCCGCGCGTATGGGTTTTGCAATAAAATCATCGCAACCCGCTTCAAAACAATGCTGTTTATCTTCTGCGTAAGCATAAGCCGTGATCGCAATCACCGGCAATTTTTTTCTGAATTTACGGATTTCCCGTGTTGCCTCCAGTCCGCTCATTACCGGAAGCTGAATATCCATCAACACCATATCAATCGAGTCGTCGGCTCTGCATAATTCAACGGCTTCCTTGCCATTACGGGCCAAAAGAAAAGCAACCTGAGTCTTTTTCAAAAATGCTTTGATTAAATCCGCGTTATAATCCTCATCTTCCACAATCAGTATTGTCCTGCTCTTTAAATTCGGCTCTTTTTTAATACCTTGTTGGATTTCAACTGTATTATTTTCATTTTGCGGAGTAACCAGGGGAATGGCAAAATAAATAGTCGTCCCTTTATTTTCCTCCGATTCTATCCACATGGTTCCCCCTAATAATTCAACCAATCCTTTGGAAATAGATAATCCCAGACCAGTTCCCCCGAAATGTCGGGTATAGGTTTCTTCTTCCTGACGGAAACGTTCAAAAATAATAGCCTGTTTATCTTTAGCAACCCCCTTCCCTGTATCCTGAACAAAAAACTGTATTTTATCGTTAACGATAGTATATCCAAATTTGATGAAGCCTTTTTTGGTAAATTTGAGTGCGTTGTTTAATAAATTGTTTAAGATTTGCCTTAATCTCAGGTCATCGGATACGATGAAACTCCGGCCATCCTTAAACGCTTTTTGAAGTTCAAGAGTAATGTGCTCCTTCCCTACCTGCGCTTTTTCTTTCTCCAGCGAAAACCGCAAATCATCGAGCAAAGGATTGATTTCAAAACTGATTTTATGAACATCCAATTGGTTGCTTTCAATTTTTGCTATATCGAGTATATCATTGATTATAGCCATTAGGTGTCTTCCCCTTTCGTTGATAATACCAATGTATTCGCGACGCTGTTCCGGGGTAAGCTCTTCGTCATCGAGAAGTTCGGAAAAACCGAGGATGCCGTTCATCGGAGTGCGGATTTCATGGGACATGTTGGCCAGAAAAGCCGTTTTAAGATCATCCGAACGTTTGGCTTTTTTGTATTCGCCAATCAGGTTCTTTTTGGCTTGATTAACAAGAACGAAAATAAAAGCACCATACATAAGTAAACCAGTATATACATCAATAATTCTGGCAGTATCAGATTCGTAATTGCTTATTAATTTAGGGTTTGAATAATCGATATAAAATAATACCAAAACGTTGATAAGTATGGCACTAAAGATAATCACCAATTGTTTGCCCTTCCACATAAAAACCAAAATGCTCGAAATGATAATAAAAAAATAAGGTGCACCACCATGAGAGCCATAGTTTTTCCACCATAAGTAATTACAAATCATAACACTACTGAGCGTGAGTAATGTTTTCAGGACAACAATTAATTTATTGCTTTTTACCCAGAAATAAGTTCCTGTAAAAAAAACGGCTGCAATTAAAGGCATGATAAGCATATTAATCTCAAATCCAATAAAGAAATTAATAATAACACCTGACAATGCAATAGAAACCGCAACAAAACTTAAGGATTCAATAAATTTTTTTTCAAAATTTGCAAACCCATCATTTTCTTTATCTTTCTTTTTCACCATTCTAACTTATTACCTATAAATGTACAAAAAAATCTCTCTTGGAGGCTACAAATCTAAAATTATAATTAATTCTATTGCAATTTTTTTATTTCCATATTTTTTTACACTGCTACACTCAATACAACAATTATTACATTGGAAAGTTTGTCCTTCAATGAAATTCAGCGGAAATCCTTAATTGAAATTAGGCAAATATAAATATTTTTTAAATAAGTCTTGATTAAACAATTTTTAATTTTTAGAGCAAGTTTTTTTGTTTTAAAAATTTTATTAAAATTTAAATTCCATAGCATATCTAATTTATATTTGCCTCTTCATAGAATTTAGATATAAAAACCAAGTTCGTTTAGAAAAACATAATTAATAATGGAAAACATAAAACAAAAAGCTCTGGAAACAGTAAGGTATGGAAAGTTGCATGGGGTTGCAATGAAGAATACAACTAATCAAGAATTTGACGGACGAATGATGGAATTTGACACTGGAAAATATGTCAATTTCGCTTTATGCGATTATCTCGGACTATCAACTGACGTCAGGCTAAGAAAAGCTGCTGCCGAAGCAAGTATGAAATACGGCGTATATACTGCGGTATCCCGGAGTTTCGTAAAATTAGGTATTTATAAGGAGGCGGAAGACATTATTACCTCTATTTTTAATCAACCTTGTTTAGTGGTTCCCCGCACTACGCTTGGGCACATTGCAGCATTACCGGCAATTATTGATAAAGATGATCTTATCATACTTGACCAGCAGGTGCATACCAGCGTTCAGCTTGGGGCACAAATAGCGGTTGCACAAGGAAGTAAAATGGAAATACTCAGGCATAGCCGTATGGATTTGCTGGAGGAGCGATTAAAAGAATTATCGGCTACCTATTCCAAAATATGGTACCTTGCCGATGGTATCTACTCTATGTTTGGCGACACGATACCCGTGGCCGAAGTAATGGATTTGTTAGATCGTTATCCCAAGTTTCATCTCTATGTGGATGATGCTCACGGAATGAGCTGGATGGGTGAAAACGGAAAAGGATTTTTCCTTACAAAAACCAAATTTCATCCAAAGTTGGTTTTACTCTCTTCTTTAGGTAAGGGATTCGGCAGTGGAGGCGGCGTAATTATTTGTCCGGATGAAAAGATGAAAGAGCAAATTGAAATATTGGGCGCACCCCTGATGTTCACTTCTCCTGTTGCACCCCCTACGTTAGGCGCCATCATCGAATCCGCCAAAATCCATCTTAGCGATGAAATAAAAGAAAGACAAGCACAACTTAAAAAACGTATCGTTTATGTCAGAAAAAAGGCTTTTGAATTAGGCTTGCCTATCGTTGGAAGTCAGCCTACACCTATTACTTTTATTGCTACCGGCAAGCCGGATATGACCTCTGATGTCGGGGTATATTTGATGAAACGCGGCTTTTATCTTACGGGAGGAGAGTATCCTGCAGTACCCTTTAATAATTCCGGTGCAAGAATTGTTACCACTTTACATCAGAATTTTGATGATATTGATAAAATGCTTGAAGCATTGAAGTATGCTTGCGATTCTGTTCTTAAAGACCGAGGTATGAAACTTGAAGACGTACTAAAATTCTATAAACATTTCGATTTCTTCAATGGCACGACAAAAGAACTTTAAGGTTTATCGCCCAACGCTGTCAGGTGCTTCGCACGCTGACAGGTTGGGGATAATTATACTTACTCCACAATATCGATCTCTAATTCCCCTTCGGTAGTGGGCTGGGCATTGTTTACCAGCAAAAGGGTGCTGCCTGCCGCACCCAACTGGCTTGCCTTTATCACCAGCTCTTCGTCGGGCGGGAGGATGTGTACATCGGAAGGCACTGCAGCATTAGCCTGGCTTGCCGTAAATATCCCCAGATTTACGCTTCCTGAATTATAAAACGAGAACTTTGTTTCATCCGTAAATGAAATTTCGGCTACGGCATTGGATGCCGGAGGCACGGCAAGCGTCAGTGAATTTTCTTCATCACCTTCGGCTATCGTTTTGGCATGTTTACGGGGACGAAGCAGCGAAAAATCGAACAGCTCATCTATTTTTTCGGGAGTTGCCTGGTATTTATACATCAGGTAACCCAGGTTTCCGTAAAGGGTTTGACAAACCAATACCTGTTGTGCGTCCAGATCGGTGGCGGCAGCATCCAGCGAAATGCCCTTCCCCTGCTGCGACTGGCGGGTATCGCTTACCAACTGCAGAAAGGCGGCGGCTTCGTCGTGCACCGCCTTAAGTTCGGGCCTTGACGAAAGCCGTTCCACAAAAGCGCTCCAGGCATTGATGCGCTGGGCATACGCACCCTTGTTCATTGCCGATGCCCCGTCGGGTAAAATACCGATATATTCGGGCGACCCTTTGGGAAATACCAGTTCTATCTTCAGCGTCATCCGGTGGAGCTTTTCGGGTACCGAATCGAGCAAGCCCTCCCAGCCGGAAGTCTCGCCCCGCGAATACCCTCTTATGGCTTCATACAATGAATACTTATTGCGGTAAGTGTCAAAAACCGGGATGCTTCGCAAATACAACATGTTAATGTCGGGGTCGGCCTTTTGCGAATCCAATCGCAAGGCATGATCTGTAGTAAAAGACAATACAAGTTTCCGGCGGCCATTCAAATAGCTTAGGAAACGATTATTGCTAAAATAAATTTTGCCATTCATAATTCTTTGTATTTTTGGTTAAACATAAAAACAAAATTATAAAAAAAATTCCAATCTCTTTAACATGGATATAAACATTTTTAAAAAAATATTTTCCGGTTCCCAACCCGACATGCGATTGATACTGGATAGCTTTTGTCTGAAAATCAATCGTGCATATTTGTAGACGCCGTTTGTCACGTGACTGAAGGCTTCCAGAATTTTAAATCCAGTTTGTCACGCGACTGAAGGCTCCCAGAATTTTAAATCCAATTTGTCACGCGACTGAAGGCTTCCAGAATTTTTAAATCCAATTTGTCACGCGACTGAAGGCTCCCAGAATTTTTAAATCCAATTTGTCACGCGACTGAAGGCTCCCAGAATTTTAAATCCAATTTGTCACGCGACTGAAGGCTCCCAGAATTTTAAATCCAATTTGTCACGCGACTGAAGGCTACTACAAATAATTTTCCCCCTTCCCCTGTTATAGATTCCTCCCTTCGGTCGGAATGACAGTCATCCTTGAAAAAAAAGGTGAAGAAGAGTGGTCGGCGAAGCCGACCACTCTTCTTCTATTACCATCATTTTGTGGGCTGTCATTCCGACCGAAGGGAGGAATCTGCCGTACGCTTAGCCGTCATTCCGACCGAAGGGAGGAAGCCCTTGCAAAGCCACTCTCGGTTACCAACACTTTTCCATCTGTTTATTATTTGTTTTTTAATTCGCTTTTTCATGTGTCAGCCTTTTCAATTTTCAACTAATCCTGATTCCTTGTGCGCCCCTCTCTTTTCAAGAGAGGGGCTGGGGGTGAGTTCGTTTCCAAACCGGGAAAAAGCATCAACCACATTCAGTATTTAGTAAATGCTGTCAACTTTTTTTAGGACGAGACAGTAACGCCCGTTTGTTTAAAAGAAACCCCCAGAATTTGATAAACCCTGAGGGTTTTAGCATATTATTTGATTTTAAGTAAAAAAATACTCATTCTTTTTCATACAGTATTTCTTTCTTTATTATCTTTGTTTTTTATGGAGGAAATATGAAACAGGTTTCTTCAAAAAAATGGCAAGCGGTTAAGCTCATTGCTGTTTTTATTTTACTCACCATAGTTTTTGCTACTGCGGGCTATTTGCTTTTTAGCTATCAGAAAAAAAGCATAACCCGCGATAAACATGATGAACTGGCAGCCATCAGCCAGCTAAAAGTTGACCAGATTGTCAACTGGCGCAAGGAACGCATGGGAGATGCCAATGCTATTTTTTACAATAAATCGTTTGCCAATTATATTAAGCAATACCTCGGCGGCATTAACCGTAATCAGAATTACAGGGAAGTTTTTAACTGGTTAACCGTTATTCAGAAAAATTATGATTATTCGTCTTTTCTGATTGAAGATACGAATCTGAACCCTGTAATAAAATCCTTATCCACCGATCATCTTTACGAATTTGGAAATAAGATAGCAAGAGAAGCGATAAAAAAGAAAACGGTTATACTTTCCGACATACATTCCAATTCTATTCTTAGCCGGCATCTCGATCTGGTTATTCCGCTGTATTCTTCACCCGAAAACCGGAAAGGATTGACCGCCTTGTTATTTTTCAGAATCGACCCCTCAAAATTTCTTTTCCCCCTTATTCAAACCTGGCCCACGCCAAGTAAAAGCAGCGAAACGATGCTTGTTCGACGGGAAGGCGATAGCATTGTTTTTCTTAACGAACTTCACTATCGCAAAAATACAGCGCTACATTTAAAACTTCCAATCACCGACACCATCCATCCTTCGGTAAAAGCCATTTCAGGAATAACAGGGATAACAAAAGGCATAGATTACCGCGGCGTAGAAGTGCTGGCCAATATTAACAAAGTTCCTGGCACATCCTGGTATATTGTGGCCAAAGTGGATGCTGACGAAATTTATCGTCCCGTCCGGCTTCTGTTGTATGGTATTCTCGGTTTTACCGCTTTGCTTATTCTTATTTCGGCATTAATTATTTACCTGATCTGGAAACGGCAACAATACAAACTGGATATGGAAAAGCAGGCGTTGACCCGGCATTTCGATTATATTGTGAAATATGCCAACGACATCATTTTTCTTCTCGATAAAAATTTAATCATCGTCGAATGTAACGACAGTACATTACGTAATTACGGATATACACGCCAGGAACTCATCGGAAAAAATTTAGCCGATCTTCGTTCCGGTGAAACAAAGTCCTTGCTTCCGGAAATAATAAAAGAGGTCAATGAAAAAAATTCCGCCCTTTATGAAACAGTTCACCGGCGCAAAGATGGAACGACTTTCCAGGTAGAATTCAACTCCCGGCTGATTACTATTGAAGGAAAAATGTATTACCAGTCCATCGGTCGCGATTTGACCGAACGCAAACGGGTAGAAGAAGAACTGAAAAAAAGCGAGGAACAACTTAAACTTAAGTTGGATACCATCCTTAATCCCGATGTCGACATTTCAGATATTGAGCTTAAAAACATTATCGCCGTTGATGAGCTTCAATCCATATTAAACGATTTATCTCCGGTAACTAATATGGTTACGGCTATTCTCGACCTGAAAGGGAACATCATCGAATCCACCGGCTGGCAAAACATCTGTAAGAATTTCCATCGCATGAATCCCGAAAGTGCGAAAAATTGCAAGGAAAGCGATCTCCAACTTTCAAGTAAGCTGAAACCCGGAGAATTCAGGGAATATCGCTGTAAAAATAACCTCTGGGATATTGTTACCCCTTTATACATCGGCGATAAACTTTTTGGTAATATTTTTACAGGACAGTTTTTTTACGACGATGATGTGGTGGACGAAAATCTATTCATCAACCAGGCAAAAAAATATGGATTTAATGTAGAAGACTATATGCGCGAATTCCGGCAAATTCCGAGATTCAGCAAGGAAAGAGTAATGCTGTTTATGAACTTCCTCGTTAAATTCACCTCATTGATATCACGACTTAGCCTGTCCAATATTCAGCTTGCCAAGGAAATTTCTGAACGCAAACTGGCAGAAGGAGCATTAAAAGAAAGCGAAGAAAAATACCGTTCATTGTTCGATGAAATGATAGAGGGCTTTGCCCTTCACGAAATTATTTGTAATGCCCAGGGCGTTCCCGTTGATTATCGCTTCTTACTGATGAACCCTTCTTTTGAAAAGCTGACGGGTCTCCGCGCTGAAGAGTCAATAGGAAAGACAGTACTGCAGGTCTTACCCGGAACCGAACCGTATTGGATAGAAGCCTATGGCAAAGTAGCGCTGACCGGCGAGTCGGTTACTTTCGAAAATTATTCAAAAGACCTCGACCGGTACTATCGCGTGGTCGCTTTTAGTCATCAAAAAGGACAATTTGCCGTTCTTTTCGAAGACATTACCGAACGCAGACAAGCTGAAGAAGCGTTGAAAGAAAGCGAAGAAAAATACAGGCTTATGGTTGATCTTTCTCCCGATTCCGTGGTTATCCAGTCGGAAGGAAAATTTCTTTTTGCCAATGCCGGTACACTTTTGCTGCTTGGCGCTAAAAGTTTCGACCAAATCAAGGATATTCCTGCCGTAGAATTTATCCATCCCGATTTTCGGGACATTTCGCTTCAGCGGTTAATCAAAATTCAACAAACCGATGAGAGACCAACTTTTATTGAATCAAAATTCGTTAAACTCAATAAAGAAACGGTTGATGTAGAAGTCATCTCTATTCCCATTGTTTTTAAAGGTAAAAAAGCATTTCAAACAATAGCCCGCGATATCACCTACCGGAAAAAAGCAGAAGAAGAAATTCGCCTGCTCAATTCCAAACTTCATCAGCTTATCCATGCCATTAAGCAACTTGCCTTTGCCCGCGATTTGCAAACCATACAGGATACCGTAAAAGTTTCAGCCCGGCAATTGACCGGAGCCGATGGCGCTACTTTTATTTATCGCGAAAACGAATTATGTTATTACGCCGATGAAGATGCCATTAGTCCTTTATGGAAAGGACAAAAATTCTCTATGGAATACTGCATCAGCGGCTGGGTCATGTTAAATAATAAACAGGTAATTATCGAAGACATTTATTCCGATGTACGTATTCCCGCCGATGCATACCGGTCAACGTTCGTCAAAAGTCTTGCCATGGTTCCCATTGCAACTGTTGAACCCATTGGAACCATAGGGAACTATTGGGCAAATAAGTACACGCCTTCTGAAATGGAAGTAGACCTTCTTCAAACTCTTGCCGATGCTACGGCACGGGCAATAGAAAATGTAAGACTGTACGACGAACTTGAACATCGCGTAGCTCAACGCACCCATCAACTTGAAACAGCCAACAAAGAACTGGAAGCATTCAGCTATTCCGTTTCGCACGATCTGCGCGCCCCGCTCCGTGGCATTGACGGCTGGAGCCTTGCCCTGCAGGAAGATTACGAGCACCTGCTCGACGATCAGGCAAAAATATACCTAAATCGCGTCCGTAAGGAAACCCAGCGAATGGGACTACTGATTGACGATATGCTTAAACTTTCGCGGGTTACCCGCTCAGAATTACGACCGGTGAATGTTGATTTAACGGCTCTTGCCAATACCATTAGCCAACGTTTGAAGGAAGCAAATCCCAACCGCAAACTTGATTTTGTCATTCAAAGCGGTTTATCCATCACCGGCGATTCGCAATTGCTCGAAATTGCGCTCACTAACCTGCTTGACAATGCATGTAAGTTTACCAAAAGGCAGACTGTTGCAAAAATTGAGTTTGGAACAGCCCTGATTGATGACACACTAACGTATTTTATCCGCGACAATGGCGTGGGATTCGATATGACTTATGCA
>Ga0268360_1000076_pt1 | contig 231503 bp, 206 predicted proteins | sample BioMet11_FD_192465 | JGI IMG/M metagenome (GOLD analysis project Ga0268360, IMG submission 192465) | Sewage microbial communities from Oakland, California, United States - Biofuel 11 (Illumina Assembly) | ecosystem: Engineered > Wastewater > Sewage > Unclassified | place: USA: California... | reverse complement strand
GACCCGCTGGGGGGAATCATTCCCCCCAGACCCCCTGTCCTGGGCGCCCGCGCATCGAGGGGTCCGGGGGCATCATGCCCCCGGCCGCCGGAGGCATCCTAGTCTTTTCGTATCTCTTCATCCGTCAGGTAACACGCCGGATCGGGCGCCCAGACGTCGCCGGTGACGGCCTCGGCCCGAGCGCGGAAGTTGCCGCCGCAGATGTCGAGGTAGCGGCAGCTGGCGCAGCGGCCGGTGACGGAGCGTTTCTTGTCCTTGAGCTTGGCCAGAAGTTCGATATGCGGGTCGTCCCAGATTGCGGAGAACGGCCGTTCCCGGACGTTGCCGAAGGTATGGTTGCGCCAGAACTGGTCGGCGTGGACCCGGCCGTCCCAGGAGATGCAGCCGATGCCCCGGCCGGAGTTGTTGCCCTCGTTAAAGGACAGGAGTTTCAGGACCTCGGCGGCCCGAGCCGGGTCTTCCTTCAGGAGCCGCAGGTAGACCAGCGGGCCGTCGGCGTGGTTGTCCACGGTGAGGACCTCCTTGGGCAGGCCGGCGTCGAAGAGCGACCGGGTGCGGTCCATGATGCAGTGGACCACGGCCCGGGTGGCGGCGTGGTCCAGGTCTTCCTTGATGAGCGCCGAGCCCCGGCCGGCGTAGACGAGGTGGTAAAAGCAGATGCGCGGCACTTCGAGGTCGCGCAGCAGGTCGAAGAGCAGCGGCACCTCGGAGACGTTGCCCCGGTTGATGGTGCAGCGCAGCCCCACCTTGAGGCCCTCGTTCTGGCAATTTTCGATGCCGCGCAGGGCCTTCTTGAAGGCCCCGGCCACGCCCCGGAAGCGGTCGTGCACGGCCTCGCCGCCGTCCAGGGAGATGCCGACGTAGGAAAGCCCCACGGACTTGAGTTCCCGGGCCTTGGCCCGGGTGATGAGGGTGCCGTTGGTGGAGATGACCGCCCGCATGCCCTTGGACACAGCGTGGGCGGCCAGCTCGGTCAGATCCCGGCGCACGAGCGGTTCCCCGCCGGAAAAGAGCATGACCGGCGCGCCGTAGGCGGCCAGGTCGTCGATCATGGCCTTGGCCTCGTCGGTGCCGATGAGATCCTCGCCGTCGGGGGGAACGGCCTTGGCGTAGCAGTGGACGCACTTGAGGTTGCAGCGCTGGGTCATGTTCCAGACCACAACGGGCTTTTTGTCCTTGGAAAACTGGAGCAGGTGCGACGGGAGCTTGCCGGACTCGCGGCCGTAGCGCAGGGCGTCGGAAGGCTCCACCCCGCCGCAGTAAAGTTTGGATATACCGATCATAAGGACCTCTGTTTCCTCCTGGGGTGGGGAATCTCTCTACCCCATTTTGCCGGCGGCCGGTAGGAAAAACCGACGGCGCTCGAGCGCATCCCCCCAAAAAGAGGTTCCAAGGGGCCACGCCCCTTGGCGGCCGCAGGCATTTCCCCCTCCCACGCCCTCACGCGTCCGTCTCCGCATCGGCCGGGGTGAAGCCGCGACGCATGGTGTTTTCGGTGACCACGCGCGGCACCATGAACTGAAGCAGATACTCCGGCCCGCCGGTCTTGGAGCCGACGCCGGACATGGCCGCGCCGCCGAAGGGCTGGCGTCCGACCATGGCCCCGGTGCTGCCGCGGTTGAGGTAGAGATTGCCGACGCGAAAGTCCCGGCCGGCCTGTTCCAGATGGCGCGGGCTGCGGGAGTAGACGGCCCCGGTCAGGGCAAAGGCGCAGTCGTTGGCCATGGCGATGGCCTCGTCGAAGTCCGCGGCCCGCATGACGGCCAGGATCGGGCCGAAGATCTCCTCCCGGGCGATGCGGTGCTCGGGCCGAATGCCCTCGACGATCACGAGGGGCGCGTAAAACCCCGGCCCCACGCCCCGCCGCTCCAGGAGCACGGTTCCCTCTTCCCGGGCCAGGGCGGCATAGTCCTCGACCGTGTGCTGCTGGACGGCGTCCACCACCGGCCCCAGGGTGTTGGCCGGGTTCTCGGCCGGCCCGATGGCCAACGACCGGCAGGCGGCCACCAGCCGGGGGGTAAAACGATCGTAGACGGCGTCGAGGACGATCACCCGGGAGCAGGCCGAACATTTCTGGCCCTGGTAGCTGAAAGCCGAGGCCACCACGCCGGTGACGGCCTCGTCGAGGTCGGCGTCGTCGTCCACGATGATGGCGTTCTTGCCGCCCATTTCGGCGATGACCCGCTTGCAGTGGCGCTGGCCGGGCCGGACCCGAGCCGCCCGTTCCTGGATGCGCAGCCCCACTTCCATGGAGCCGGTGAAGGCGATGGTGGCGATCTGCGGCTGCTCGACCAGGGCGTCGCCCATGACCGACCCCCGGCCCGGGCAGAAGTTGAGCACGCCCTCGGGCAGGCCGGCCTCAAGGAAAAGCCGGGTCAGGCCGTAGCCGACCAGCGGCGCCAGGTTGGAGGGCTTGAGGATGACGCAGTTGCCCGTGACCAGCGCCCCGGCCGTCATGCCGCAGGCAATGGCCATGGGGAAGTTCCAGGGGGCGATGACGGCGCACAGCCCGCGCGGCTCGTACAAGAGATGATTGACCTCGCCGGGCAGCCGGCCCAGCCGCAAGGGCGCGGCCAGACGCAGGGCCTCCCGGGAATAATATTCCAGGAAGTCGATGGCCTCGCCCACGTCGTTATAGGCCTGCCCCCACTGCTTGCCCACCTCCAGCACCTGGACGGCAGCCAGGTCCACGATGCGGCTGCGGGCCAGGGAGGCGACACGGCGCAGGACGGCGGCCCGCTCGGCGGCCGGGGTGTCGCGCCACGCCGGCCAGGCGGCCGACGCCGCGGCCACGGCCTCGTCCACCTGGTCGGTGCCGGCCTGGCAGACCGTGGCCAGCACCTCGGACGGATCGGCCGGATTGACCGTGGGAATGGTGTCCTCGGTCAAAATCTCCCGGCCGCCGATGACCAGCGGCACGATCCGGCCGGCCTGGCGGCGCACTGCGGCGATGGCGACCGGAAAGGCGGATCGCAGGTCGGGGGCGATGAAATCGGCGAGGGGTTCGTTGGCGAAGGGAGGCAGGTCGCCCGGCGTTGCCTTTGCCACCGGCCGGGCCTCGGCCGCCAGCTCCCGCTCCAGGGTCAGGGACGGGTTTTCGAGCAGCCGGTCCTCGGCCTCGCCCTCGGCGAAGCTCTGGCGCAAAAAGGATTCGTTGGCCGTATTTTCGAGCAGCCGCCGCACCAGATAGGCCATGCCGGGAAGCAGCTCGCCGTAGGGGCAGTAGAGCCGGACCCGGCCGGCCTCCTTGCGCAACCCCTTGCGCACCGGCTCGGCCATGCCCACCAGGGCCTGGAACTCGTAGCGGTCCGGGGGCACGCCCAGGCTGGCCGCCGTCTCCATGACGTTGGCAATGGTGCGGATGTTGTGGGAGGCGCACTGAAAATAGACGAGGTCGCTGTTCTCCAGGACCAGCCGGGCGATGCGCTCGTGGGCCTGGTCGGACTCGGGCTTGCGCAGCCAGACCGGCATGGGCCGGCCGGCCTGCCGGGCGAGCACGGTCTCGTAGTCCCAGTAGGCGCCCTTGACCAGCCGCAGCCCGAAGGGCAGGCCGCTGGCCCGGCCCCAGCCGATCAGCTCGGCCACGTCGCGTTCGGTGTCCTTGAGGTAGGCCTGGAGCACGATGGAGAGGAAGGGATAGCGCCTGAACGCCGGATCGGTCCGCAGCCGCTTGAAGACCTCGATGGTGATGTCCTTGTAGGCGAGCTGCTCCATGTCGATGCAAAGCGCCCCGCCCATGTCCATGATCGTGCGGTAGACCGGCCGCAGCCGGGCCAGGATGCCCTCCACCGACCCCTCGAAATCCGAGGGCCGCGCCTGGGAAAAGAGCGCCGACGGCTTGATGGAGGCGTTGATCTTGGGGGCGCTCCCCCAATCCAGGTCGCCGGCGGCGCCGCCGAGGGGCTTCCAGCCGGGCTGTTCCGCGTCCAATGCGGCCAGCACCTCCAGATAGCCGTCGCGGTAGGCGTCGCACTCCGCCTCGGAGACGGTGGCCTCGCCGAGCAGGTCCACGGTAAAGGCGAAGCCGTCGCGCCGCAGCCGCGAGAGATTTTTCACGGCCTCCTTGACGGTCTCGCCCACGATGAACTGCCGGGCCATGCCCTCGATGTTGGCGCGAATGGCCTTGCCCATGAGCTTGGCCGCCACCCCGCCGAACCGGCCGGACTGGCCGGCTCCCCATTTGAGCACGGCCGGGATGTCCCCGACCCCGCCGCCGGTGAAATATTCCTCGATGTGGCGGGTCAGGGACTCGGAAGCGGTCAGATACGGCAGCACGTCCACGAACCGGAAGAGCTGGACCTTGAAGGCCTCGTTTTGCATGGCCCAATCCATGACCTTGCCTGTCCAGAACCCCTTGTTGAAGATGGACGGCGACTCCCCGCGAATGCTGGCGAAAAAGGCTCGGCCGCGTTGGCGGACGGCCTCGTCGAGATTGGCGTACATCACCCATCACCCTCCGTTGTGGTTCCCAGGGGCAACGCCCCCGTTTCCTTGACCGTCTGGAGCACCACCGTGGAATTGGTGTCGCGCACCGTGGGCAACCGCCCGATGACCTTGAGCAGTTGGGCCAGGGCGCGGGTGTCCGGCGCCCGCACCTTGAGGAGATAGGCGGCCGTGCCGGCCACGTAGTGGACCTCCTGGACCCCGGGCACGGCGGCGAGCTGTTCCCCGGTGTCGATGGCCCCGACCGGTTCGTCGGTCTTGACGAAGGTGAAGGCGGTCAGGTCCAGGTCCACGGCCGCCGGATCGATGCGGGCCTCATAGCCGGCGATGATACCCCGGCGCTCCAATTTCCGCACCCGTTCCAGTACGGCGGACGGGGCCATGTGCACGGACCGGGCGATGTCGGCATTGGAGGTGCGGGCATTCTTTTGAAGGATCATCAAAATCCGGCGGTCAATTTCGTCGATCATTCTTTATTACTCCTCAATCGGACGATACCATTCACTCTCACCCCCGTTGTCAAGGGCTATCTTCGGTTGTCTTTCCCTTTTCGGATGGGCTACAAGGCCGAAACAACACGTTGGCATCGGGAAAGACGCGCCGCGGCCGCCGCCAGGGCGGCGCCGGGCGCCCCTCCGTTCGACCGCCGCACACGGGTGCCGGCGGGGATGTCTCCGGTGGCCAAAGGGGTTCGCCCCTTACGGGCCGCTTGTGATGTCCTGTGGTTGCCTCCGGCCAGGACGCCGGCAACCCGGCGGAGGCAGTGGAGCGCAATCGCCTTCGGTGCACCCGCACCGGCACAGCATCAGGACGGCAAGACGTATGGATTTTCTGCGACGAGGTCTTCTGGGGTTCGCCATCGGGCTTCTCCTGTGCAGCGCGGCCATGGCCGCCGGGGAGGATTTCTCCCTGACCATCCTTTCCACCAACGACATCCACGCCCATCTGAGCCCCATCGATCCCATGGGCGTCATGTGCGACCAGAAGGCGGACGCGGCCGGCACCTGCCAGGGCGGGGTGGCCCGGCTGGCCACGGCCATCGCCCGGGAACGGGCCAAGGGCGTCCCCACCCTGCTCCTCGACGCCGGCGACCAGTTCTCGGGCACGCTCTACTTCACCCAATACAAGGGCGAGCCCCTGGCCGTTTTCATGAACGCGCTGGGCTATGACGCCATGACGCTGGGGAACCACGAATTCGACGACGGCCCGGCCACCCTGGCCGCCTTCATCAAGGCGCTGCACTTTCCGGTGGTGGCGGCCAACGTCAATCTGGCCTCCTCGCCGGAGCTGCGCGGCCTGACCCTGCCCTTCGTGGTCAAGAAGGTGGCCGGCCGCAAGGTCGGCATCATCGGCCTGACCCATCCCAAGACCCCGGAGATGTCGAGCCCGGGCCCGGGCATCACCTTCGAAGACGTCCTGCCGCCCGTCCGGCGCGCGGTCCGGGAACTCAAGCACCAGCGCGTCCCGATCATCATCGTCCTGAGCCACGCCGGCCTGGAGGCGGACAAGCGGCTGGCGGCGGCCGTGCCGGGCCTCGACGTCATCGTCGGCGGCCACAGCCACAAGCTGCTGGGCAACGGCCTGCCCGGGGCGGTGGGGCCCTCGCCGCTGGTGGTGCCGCACGGCGCCGGCTCCCCCACCCTGATCGTCACGGCCGGCTTCTGGGGCCGCTACCTGGGCGTACTCCACGTCACCTTCGACGCGGCCGGCCGGCTGGCCCACTACGACGGCAATCCCGTGCTCCTGGACGCCGCCATGCCCGAGGACCCGGCCATCGTCACGGCCCTGGCCCGCTACGCCCAGCCCCTGGCCGCCCTGCGCGCGGCCGTGGTCGGCCGGACCGACACCGCCCTGGACGCGGCCGGCTGCCGGCGCGACGAATGCCTTCCCGGCGACCTGCTGGCCGAGGCCATGTTGGCGGCCGCCCGAAAGGACGGCGCCGTGGCGGCCATGGCCGCCAGCCGTTCCATCCGGGCCGGCATCCCGGCCGGCACGATCACCCGGGCCGACGTGCTGACGGCCTTTTCCCGGCCGAGCACCCTGGTGACCGTCAGCCTGACCGGCCGCGAACTCGCCGCCATCCTCGAAGCCGGCCTGGGCCGGCCGGAGCGGCACGGCCGTTCCGGCCGCTTCCTGCAAGTGGCCGGTTTGCGCTATGCCTATGACCTGACCCGGCCCGCGGGCGACCGGCTGACCAAGGTCCAGATCGCCGACGCCAAGGGCTGGTTCACGCCGCTCGAGCCCGAGGCCCGCTACCGGGTGGCCCTGAGCAGCTTCCTGTCTCGGGGCGGCGGCGGCTTCGCGGTGCCGGGCCGCGACCGGCGGGACACCGGCCGGCCGCTGACCGACGTGGTGGCGGACTATCTCCAGGGCCACACGCCCCTGGACGTGGCCCTGGACGGCAGGATACGCCGGGCGGTCGGGGACGATTGACCGAACGCGCCTCGCGGACGACCGCGGCGCGAAAGGAGCCGGGATGCAGGAGCGCAACGTCACGATTTCCGAACGCATGGCCGAACTGTTGCATCGGATGCCGGCCCTGGCCCGGGTGTCCGCCTCGGCCATCCACGACCTTTTCTCCGGCGAGGGCCGCATCCGCTTCCGGGAATACCGCGGCGGCGAGACCATCATCCGGGAGGGCGAGACCGACAGCTGGGTCTACCACCTGATCACCGGCCAGGTGCGGGTGCTGTCCCAGGAGGCCGAGGTGGCCACCCTCGACAACTACGGGGAAATCTTCGGGGAGATGGGTCCGCTCAAGGGCCGGCCGCGCAACGCCTCGGTGGTGGCGGCCACGGACGTCACCTGCCTGGCCGTGGACCTGTCGCTGCTGGAGCGGCTGCCGCCCGAGGCCCGGGAGCGCAAGAGCCGCATTTTCGAGGAAGTCTTCAACGACGTGGTGCACCAGCGCCTGGCCCGGGCCAATTGCGACGCCTCGGCCCTGCGCCGGGACCTGGCCATGGCCGGCTCGGCCCTGACCAACCTCACCGACCGGGTGCGGGACCTCGAACGGCGCGTGACCGATTTGAGCAGGGAAAACCAGCAGTTACGCCAGGAGCTGCAACGCCGCCTGCCCCCGGGCGGGCCCGCGAAGGCCTCGTAAGGCGCGCCGACCGCCTGGGCGGCCGGCAGGGCCGCGTTCCGGCAAAAATCGCCCCGCGTGTGGCGGTCGGGCTTTTTTTCCGCCGCCGGCCGGCGGTCGGCCCCGCCCCGGTCCGATCTGCCAATTTTGCAAAAATCGCCGGAATGAACAGAATATTCTTCGGCATATTTTTGACCCGTCCGTCTTTTCGACGATAGACCGTCCCGAAACCGCCAAAAATTTTCTTTGTTTTTTCAGCGGTTTTTTCGTATGCACCTTGCTCCATGGCCCATTTGTGTCTCTCCGACGTCAGTGTGCATTTCGGCGGGCTGCAAGCCCTTTCCGAAGTGACCTTCGACCTGCGCCCCGGTGAAATTTTGAGTCTCATCGGGCCTAACGGCGCGGGAAAAACCACTGTTTTCAACGTCATCACCGGCGTGTACCGAATTTCCGGCGGCGCCGTGCTCTACGACGACCGCAGCATCGCCGGCTTGCGGCCGCATCAGGTGCTGGCCCGGGGCATTGCCCGCACCTTCCAGAACATCCGGCTCTTCACGGCCATGACGGCGCTCGAAAATGTCATGGTGGCCCGCCACGCCCGCACGCGCTCCCTGGTCCTGGGGGCGATCCTGCGCACGCCGTTCCAGCGCCGCGAGGAACGGGCCGTGCGGGCACGGGCCCTGGCGGCCCTGGACTTCGTCGGCCTGGCCGACCAGGCCGACACCGTGGCCAAGAACCTGCCCTACGGCCTGCAACGCCGGCTGGAAATCGCCCGGGCCCTGGGCTCCGATCCCCAGACCCTGCTGCTCGACGAACCGGCGGCCGGGCTCAATCCGTCCGAAAGCCACGAGCTCATGGAGACCATCGCCCGCATCGCCGCCGCCGGCGTGAACGTCCTTCTGGTCGAGCACGACATGAGCGTGGTCATGAACGTCAGCCATCGGGTGGTGGTCCTGGACCACGGCGTGTGCATCTGCCAGGGCACGCCGGACGAGGTCCGGACCAACCCCGAAGTCATCGAGGCGTATCTCGGCTCCGAGGCCGATTAACCACGGCGCCTCCCGCCCGGAGGGCGAGGGGCGCGACCACGACCCGAAAGGAGGGTCACTCGACATGAAGACGCACCACATCCTTCTGGCGACCCTGGCCCTGTGCCTGGCGGTCGTCACGTCGTCCCAGGCCAAAACGCTCAACATCGGCAGCATGAGCCCCTTGACCGGCTCCTACGCCGCCGACGGCAACGACATCGCCAACGGCACCCGGGCCGCCATCGCCGCCATCGAACAGGAAGGCGGCATCCCCGGCTACGACAAGATCGAGCTTTTCGCCGAGGATACGGCCTGCGATCCCCGGCAAGCCGTGGCCGCCGCCAACAAGCTCATCAACGAGAAGGTGGTCGGCGTCGTCGGCGCCTACTGCTCCTCGGCCACCATCCCGGCCTCCGAGACCCTGGACGAGGCCGGCATCCCCATGCTGACCCCGGCCTCCACCTCGGAAAAGGTGACCGAACGCGGCCTGCCCTACATGTTCCGGGTGTGCGGCCGTGACGACGACCAGTCCGTGGCCGCCATCAAATTCATGAAGGACGTGCTCGGGGCCAAGACGATCTTCATCGTGGACGACAAGACCACCTATTCCCAAGGCCTGGCCGACAACGTGGAGAAGCTGGCCCAAAAGGACGGCCTCAAGGTCATCGCCCACGACCACGTGAACCAGGGCGACAAGGACTTCTCGGCCGTGCTGACCAAGATCAAGGAAGCGGGCCCCGACGTCTTCTACATGAGCCTGCAGAACTCGGCTTCCGGGGCGTTGATGCTCATCCAGGCCAAGCGCACCGGGCTCAAGGCCGCCATCATCGGCCAGGATGCCGTCTACCATCCGCAGCTCATGGAAATCGCCAAGGACGCGGCCGAGGGCGCCTACCTGACCTTCGGCTTCATCGACGACACCACCCCGGCCTACAAGAAGTTCCTGGCCACCTACGCCAAGTACGGCAAGCCCGGCGCCTATTCCGCCTATGCCTACGACGCCGCCTATTCGCTGCTTTCCGCCATCAAGGCGGCCAAAACCACGGACCCGGCCAAGATCAAGGCCGAGCTCCTCAAGATGAACCGGGACGGCGCCTCCAAGAAGATCCATTTCGCCGCCAACGGCGAAGCCGGTTCCAACTACATCATCCGGGTGATCAAGGACGGAAAATTCATCAACTACTGGGACCCGCAGACCGGCAAGAAGTTCTAGTCCGCGCGCCGGCACGCCCGGAACCGTGCGGCAGTGATCCCCACGGTTCCGGGTTTCCAAAGGGCCGCGCCCTTTGGCCGCCGGAGGCATCTCCCCGGCCCTCTCTCGAAAAACCTTAGCGCAAAGCGGACACCATGGACTATTTTCTGCAACAGTGCATCAACGGCCTGACCCTCGGCGGGGTCTATGCCCTGGTCGCCCTCGGCTACACCATGGTGTACGGCATCATCGCCCTGATCAATTTCGCCCACGGCGAGATCTTCGCCGGCGGCGGCTACATGGGCGTCATCCTATTGAGCTACCTGGCCTCCAAGGGCCTGATGGACGCCCACCCCTGGTTCGGCCTGGCCTTCGCCCTCATCCTGGCCATGGGCTACTGCGCCATGCTGGCCATGGCCGTGGAAAAGGTGGCCTACCGGCCGCTGCGGCGTTCGTCGCGCCTCTCGGTCCTGCTCTCGGCGCTCGGCATGTCGATCTTCCTGCAAAACGGCTACATGCTGACCCAGGGCGTCTACGACAAGGCCTATCCCACCGCCTTCACCCAGGGCGGATTCAACCTGGGCGACGTGCGGGTGAGCTTCATGCAGGTGGGCATCCTGGCCGTCACCACCGGCCTGCTCATCCTGCTCAACCTGCTGGTCTACCGGACGCGCATCGGCAAGGCCATGCGGGCCACGGCCCAGGACAAGATCATGTCGGCCCTGGTCGGCATCAACGCCGACAAGGTCATCAGCATCACCTTCGCCATCGGCGCCTGCCTGGCCGCCGCCGCCGGCATCCTGGTCGGCCTCTACTACGGCTCGGTGCGCTACGACATGGGCTTCGTGCCCGGCATCAAGGCCTTTGCCGCGGCCGTGCTCGGCGGCATCGGCAACATCACCGGAGCCATGATCGGCGGCTTCCTTATCGGCATGGTGGAAATTCTGGCCGCGGCCTACATCCCGCATGGCGGCGAATACAAGGACGTGTTCGCCTTTGTGATCCTGATCGGCGTGCTCTATTTCATGCCGACCGGCATCATGGGAGAGAATGTCGATGACACGCGGGTTTAGGAAATCCTGGCGGAATTTCGCCCTGGCCCTGGCCTGGTTCTACGTGCTGCTGTGGCCGCTGCTGGGCATCCGGGACGGCGAGCTCCACTTCGACAAGTCTTTCACGGTCTGGCTGCGTGTGGCCGCGGTGGCGACGGCCTGTTTCATCCTCTACCGGCTGGGCCGGCGGGGCGTCTTCAATCCGGTACTGGAACCGGCCGGCCGCCTGCGCGACGCCGTGGCCGACCGCCTGCACCGCGCCCCCCGCTGGATGCTCCTCGCCCCGCTGCTGCTCTTTGCCCTGGCCTACCCGCTCGTCACCAACCGCTACGCCCAGGACGTGGCCATCAACGTCCTCGTCTACATCTGCCTGGGCCTGGGCTTAAACGTGGTGGTCGGCCTGTGCGGCCTGCTCGACCTCGGCTACATCGCCTTCTACGGCGTCGGCGCCTACACCTACGCCCTGCTGTCCGTACACTACGCCATCCCCTTCTGGGTCTGCCTGCCCATCTGCGCCCTGTTCGCGGCCATGGCCGGTTGCATCATCGGCTACCCGACCCTGCGGATGCGCGGCGACTACCTGGCCATCGTGACCCTCGGGTTCGGCGAGATCGTCCGCCTCGTGCTCAACAACTGGATGGCGCTCACCGGCGGCCCCAACGGCATCCTCGGCATCAAGCCGCCGGGCATCTACCTGCCCCATTTCGCGGGCGGCAGCCTCTCCTTCGAGTACCTGGCCCTGCGCAAGCTCGAATACCTCTACTACATCATCCTGCTCCTGGCCGTGGGCACCATCATCGCCGTGCACCGCATCAACTTTTCCCGCGTGGGCCGGGCCTTCGAGGCCATCCGCGAGGACGAGACCGCAGCCGAGCTCATGGGCGTCAACACCTTCCGCTACAAGCTTTTGGCCTACGCCCTGGGCGCAATCTTCGGTGGCCTGGCCGGCGCGTTTTTCGCGGCCCGGATGCGGTTCGTCAGCCCCGAGAGCTTTACCTTCATCGAATCGGCCATGGTGCTGTCCATGGTGGTTTTGGGCGGCATGGGCTCCATTCCGGGCGTCATCCTGGGAGCACTGGCCCTGGTCGCCCTGCCCGAGATGTTTCGACAATTCGAGCTGTACCGTATGCTGGCCTTCGGCGGGGCCATGGCCCTCATGATGGTGGTGCGACCGGCCGGCCTGTGGCCGGCGGCCCGGCTCGGCAAACGTTCGGATGATGCGGGGTAGCGTGTGGCCGCGATTCTGGAAATGAACAAGGTTTCGGCCCACTACGGCCACATCCGGGCCCTGCGCGACGTGTCGCTCTCCGTGGAGGAAGGCGAGATCGTCACCATCATCGGGGCCAACGGCGCGGGCAAATCCACCACGCTGATGACCATCTGCGGCATCGTGCCGGCCACGGCCGGTGAGGTCCGCTACCTCGGCCGCTCCATCGCGGACATCCGGGCCGACCAGCTCCCGGCCATGGGCCTGTGCCAGGTGCCCGAAGGCCGCCGCATCTTTCCCCGCCTCACCATCGAGGAAAACCTGGACATGGGCGCGTTTTTCCGCCGCGACCCCGACGGCGTCGAAGCCGACCGCAACCTGGTCTACCGTCTGTTCCCGGTGCTGTTCGAGCGCCGCAGCCAATACGGCGGCACCCTCTCCGGCGGCGAACAGCAAATGCTGGCCATCGCCCGGGCGCTCATGAGCCGGCCCAAGATGCTGCTCCTCGACGAGCCGTCCCTCGGCCTCTCCCCCATGATCTCCCAGCACATCTTCCGCATCGTCCGCAACATCAACGAGGAACGCGGCGTCACCATCCTGCTGGTGGAACAAAACGCCAACATCGCCCTCAAACTGGCCGACCGAGCCTATGTCCTGGAAACCGGCCGCGTCGTCATGGAAGACACGGCCGCACGCCTGCGGGAAAATCCCGCCATAAGGAAGGCCTACCTTGGACAATAACACCCCCGCATCCCTGCTGGACGCCATTTGCGCCCGCCTGCGACCCGACGCCGCCCCGACCGTCCGCACCGCCATCGAAACCGCCGTCACCGAACAACTCGGCCCCTCCCCCGACCAGGCCGACGTCGTCCGCTTCCTGGAAGACGTCCGGCTGGCCCAGTCCCTGCCCGCCGCCGACCTCACCTACGCCCAACACTACACCCAGCTCCACCGCACCGGCGAAGCCTTCATGCGCCTCATTCAGGCCGTCAAAGCGGCCATGAATTAAGAAGAAGAAACGACGAAGAAGCCTCCGGCGGCCGGGGGCATGATGCCCCCGGACCCCTCGATGCGCGGGCGCCCGCGAAGGGTGCGTCAAAACAGGACAGGGGGTCTGGGGGGAATGATTCCCCCCAGCAGGTCCAGGGCAGCGCCCTGGCCGCCGGAGGCATCTTATGCTTCCCTGTCGAATCGCAGAGCGAACGAGAAGACGCTGCCCCGGCCGGGCTGGCTTTCGACCGCAAGCGTCCCACCGAGCGAGCGCACGAGCCGGCTGGCGATGGCCAGTCCGAGGCCGACGCCGCCGTAGCGGCGGGTGACCGAGCCATCGCCCTGGGCGAAGGTATCGAAGATACGGGACCGGTCCGTGTCGGCGATGCCGATGCCGGTATCGTGCACGGCGAAGCGCAGGGCCACGGACGAGGCGTCCTGCCGGTCCGGCGCCGTGTGGACGGTGAGCTGGATTTCGCCGGTCTCGGTGAACTTGACGGCGTTGGCCACGAGCCGTTCCAGGATTTCCCGCAGCCGTTCCCCGTCGCCGACGATCACCTCGGGCACCTGCTCGTCGATGGTTGTGGTCAGTTGCAGTCCCTTGTCCAGGGCCGCCCGGGAGAAGTTGGCGGCCACGGTGCGCAGGACCGAGGCCAGGGCGAAGGGCGTGCTGGACGGTTCGGACTCGCCGGCTTCGAGCTGGGAGAGTTCGAGCACGGCGTTGACCAGGGCCAGCAGGGAGTCCGAGGCGTTTTCGATATCGTCCAGGCATTGGCGCTGTTCGTCGGTCAGCGGGGTCCCTTCCAGGATTTGGGCCATGCCCAGGATGCCGTTCAAGGGCGTGCGGATTTCGTGGCTCATGGCGCCGAGGAAGGCGTTTGTGGCCCGGTGGGCGGATTCGGCCCGCTCCCGGGCCCTGGTCAGGGTGGTGACGTCCCGGGCGAACAGGGCCGCGCCCCGGGGCAGGCCGGCGGCGTCCGGCAGGGGGGCGATGACGTTGTCGAAGACGATGTCGTCGCGGCTGTCGGTAAAACGCACGGCCTGGCCGGTGGCCATGACCTGGCGCAGCCATTCGAGGCGGCCGGCGGCCACGTCTGCGGGGAAGAGTTCGAAAAAGCTTTTGCCCCGGGCCTGCTCGGGTGTCAGGCCGAAGCCGGCGGCGCAGACGGTGTTGGCGGACAGGACGCGGCCGGCCCTGTCGGCCAGGAGGATACGGTCGGAGGAGACGTCGAGCATGGTTTCCAGGGTCAGGGCGCTTTCCCGCAGGGCGATGCGGCCCTGGTCGTCGGCGCGGAAGGCCCTTTGGGCCGCGCGCAGCAGCAGCAACGAGGCCACGATCAGCACCGGCGCGAAGACGAGGATGCACCAGATGGCGATTTCCGTGTACCGGCTCTGGATGGCGAGGTTGCCCGCCACCCGGGCCTTGATGGAGGCGTCCAGCCGGTCGAGGTCCGCGAAAAAGGCGTGCTGCTCGGCTTCGTAGTCCAGGCCGCGCAGCAGGGACCAGGCCGCCTCGGTCTGGCCGGCGGCGACCAGGCGCAGCGCTTGACGCTCCACGGCGGCCAGGCGCGGGAACCGGCCTTCCAGGCGTATTTCCAGCTTTTTTTCTTCCGGCGTGGGGCTCAGGTCGTGCAGCCCGTCCAGACCGGCCCGGACCTGGGCCAGGGCTTCGCCGTAGCGGACGGCAAAGGCCTGCTCGCCCGAGGCGGCGGCCAGCAGGGCCAGGGAGGACAGGCTCTTGGCCTGCGCCCGGATGCCATTCACGATCACGTCCAACTGCCGGGTCTGGCGGCGAAGGTCGCGGGACTGCCGGTTGGCGGCCACGAGCAGAACGCCCAGCACGCAATAGAGGGCGACGGCGGCGACCAGGACGACGCGGAAGCAGCGGAGCGGCAGGAAGCGGGATGAGCTCTGGGCCATAGCCGGACGGTGTGCGGTTGCAGGTTGACGGGACCTCGGAAGGCGTCGGCGCGCGGTCTCCGTGGCGCGATCGTTTTTTCCTAGCCGAGCCCCGGCCAAAGCGCAAGCCGCCTAGGCGGAGGTGTCGAGCAGCTCCTTGCGGATGTATCGGCGCACGGCCGCGTCCAGGTCGAAGGCGTCGTTTCCCTGGACGACCTCCAGGATTTCGCCGGTCTTCGGGTCCACCACGTCGGTTTCCGGGGCATCGGTCAGCCGGTTGGTGGTCTGGCGCAGCAACGGCCGTTCGACCACCATGTCGGCGCTGCCGCTTTCCAGCACCGTGGCCGTGATCGCGCCCTGGGAAATGCCCGTGGAGAGGGCCACGGGCCGGCCCTCGGCGTCCAGCTGCACGGTACGGATGGCGCCGGTGTCCTCGTCGGTCAGGAAGGTCTTCACGGGCTCCCGGGTCAGGACGTCGATGCTGATCCGGTCGTCCGTGGCGGCGGGAGTCGTCGCTTCACCGGCCACGGCGTTTTCGGCCGCGGTCTCCTCGACCGTTCCGGCGTTTTCGGTCTCCAGGTCGGGCTCCAGCCCGGGGATTTCGGCAACGCTCATGGCAGCCCTCCGCGTGTGGGAAAACCGGTCCTCTTCTCTCCTATCGGCGGCGGGTGGTCGATTCTTTGCGGCGCGGCGCAAAAAATCAGGGTGCCGCGTCCGGCCTCGACGGCATTCTCGCCGGCGGCAGGGGGGTGCGCAGCCGCTCCCGGGCCCCGTCCCAGATGGTGAGCAGCACCGAGGCGATAATGAGCCCCGCCCCGAAGTAGCCCGGCAGGCTGAAGCATTCGCCGAACAGGAAATAGGCCAGCACGGCGGCCACCACCGGCTCCAGGGTGGCCACCACCGCCGCCCGGGTGGCCTCCAGGCGCTTGAGTCCCGCGTAGTAGACCGAATAGGCGCCGTAGGTGGAGAGCACGGCCAGGGCCAGGCAGGGGAGCATCCCCCGGACCGTGGGCCGGGTGAAATGCACGAACGGCAGCAGCACCACGGCCCCCACCGGCAGGGCGTAGAGGAACAGGGTGGGCGTCTTGTAGCGGTTGAGGTAGTATTTCCCGAAAATATAGTAGAGGGCGTAGGTGACGCCGGAGAGCAGCCCGAACACCACGGCCTTGGGACCGATACCCGGGCCGCCGGCCAGTTCGGGGCCGAGGCTCACGCCGGCCACCCCCGCCACCGTGGCCACCACCGCCGCCACCTTGAAGCCGCCCATGGGCTCCCGCAGAAAGAGCCAGGACATGAGCGCCACCCAGGCCGGCGCGGTATAGAGCAGCACCGAGGCCAAGGCCGCCCCGCCGGCATCCACGGCCACCATGTAGGCGCCGAACAACCCGCCGATGCCGACCACGCCGAACCCGATCACCGCCGGCAGATCGCGCGGCGCGATATGGGTTTCCCGCTTGGCCACGGCCTGGGCCGCGAAAAAGCACCAGGCCAGGCCGGTTCGCCAGAAGGCCACTTCCAGGGTGTCCATGCCGGCGGCAAAGGCCAGCTTGGACAGCGGTCCGATCAGGCCCCACAGGATAGCGGCGCACAACACATAACCATACCCGGGCATTGCCCCCCCTCCGCGGGCCGATGCGGACGTCCGGCCCGGCCGCCGACGCTAGCCGAAACCCGAGGCGGATGAAAGACCATTTCCCCGAAGGGGGCAGGCTCCCGGGCTGCCGTGTTGCGTGTTCGGCCGGGGCGTTATAGTGTCGTCGGGGTTTCCCGGTCCGTCACCGGAAAGGAGCTGCCTGCGATGTTTTCGCGCATTCTCTTTTGCGTCAATGATCCGTCCCACGCCGACTACGGCTGGGCCGCCGAAAGTACGTTCCTGCACATGCGCAAATTCGACGCCCTCGGCAACACCACGGCCCAATGGACCTTTCCCGTGGCCGGCACGGCGCCGGGCGAAGTGCGTTGCGCCGTGTGCGGCGGGGCGGTGTTCATCGCCGCCGGGGCGCCGACCCCGTCCGACCAGGTGATGGCCTGCGACTTCCTGGGCCGTTGCCAGGCCTCGCCGGCCAACGTCAATCTGGCCCGCCTGGAGATCCTGGCCGGCCACTTGGCCGCCAATCCCTCGGCCGCCGACCGGACGCGGCTGGCTCCGGTGGTGGCGGCCCTGTTCGAGGCCGTGGCCGACAATCCGGCCGCCCTGGCCATCATGGACACCCACAACATCCGGGCCCTGTATCCGACCCGGGACTAACGCGCCGTGTCCGGCAGCGGCCGCTTTCCGGCCGGGCTGCCGGCGCGCCCTCGTGCCACAACCCCGGGTCACACCCGGTTCGCCGTATCGAATCCGCATCGTGCGAAGGAGGCATCCATGACCAAGGAAGATCCCGCGTTCGCCAAGGCTCTGGCCGTCGGGCGGCCGCCCAATATCACGCGTCTGTTCCCCCACTCCCGGGCGCTCATCGTCAGCGGCAAGGCCATCGACCGGGCCTTGCGGGCCAAGGGCAAGGCCATGACCATCGCGGCCAACTGCCGCAACAGCTTCGTCATGCGCGGGGCCCTGCTCGCCGCCCAGCGGACGAACGCCGCCATCATTCTGGAAATCGCCCGGTCCGAGTCCAACTACTGCGACGTGTCCATGTGGAACCTGGCCACCCTGGCCGACCAGGCCATGAACGAACTCGGCATCACCGTGCCGGTGGCCATCCACGCCGACCATTACGGCATCAAGAAAACGGAGGACATTCCGGCGGCCAAGGTGGAGATTCCCACCCTGTTCGAGGCGGGCATCACCTCCATCGCCATCGATGCCTCGCACCTGCCCGACACCGAGAACCTGCTGGCCAACATCGAGCTGTCGCCGCTGGTGCCGGCCTATGCCGGCTACGAGACCGAGGTCGGCGAAATCAAGGGCGCCTCGGGCCTGTCCACGCCGGCGGAAGCCCTGTTCCTCATCAAGGGCCTCAACGCCCACGACATCCATCCGGACTGGATCGCCCTCAACAACGGCACCACCCACGGCATCGAGGCCTCGGGCACGGGCATCCAGGTGGACCTGACCGCAACCATCCACAAGGCGCTGGCCCCCTACGGCCTGTCCGGGGCCCAGCACGGCACCTCGGGCAACGACTCGACCCGGCTTCGGGCCATCGCCGCCCAAACCGCCACCACCAAGGCCAACGTGGCCACGGCCCTGCAAATGGTCGGCTGGGGCGTGGCCGTCAACGACTACGGCAACGCCATCCTGGACGCCGCCGGCCGGCTGGTGAAAACCCCCGGCCAGGGCGTGCCCGACGACCTGTGGGCCGCCATGGTGGCCTACGCCGACGAAAAGGGCCTCAAGGCCGGCGACTACAAGAAGCTCAACAAGCCCTTCGAAAACAAGCTGCTCGGCCAGCCCGCCCCCGTGCGCGCGCGCATGGTCGAGGCGGTGGCCGACTTCGTGGCCGGGCTGCTCCGGGATGTCTTCAACGCTGCCGATACGGCCCCGCTGGCCACGGCCGCCCTGGCCGAAGCCGGCACCTACGACCTCGGCCCCAAGGCCGAGCGCATCGAGGACCCGGCGGCCTGGAGCCGCGACGGTATCCGCGAACAGGCCAAGGCCTTGGCCCGGGACAAGGGACCGGAGGGCAACTTCGACGATTAACCGTATCGGGCCGTCCGATGGCCCGGGGAGGCTTCCATGGCGATGTCCATTTCCTCCACGGCCTTTCGTCACGAAGGTGACATTCCTTCCCGCCACACCTGTGACGGGCTGGATTTGTCGCCACCCCTGACGTTTCACGACGTGCCGGCCACGGCCAAAAGCCTGGTCCTGATCTGCGACGATCCGGACGCCCCGGCCGGGGTGTGGGACCATTGGCTGCTCTACAACCTGTCCCCCGCCACCCCCGGCCTGCCCGAAGGCCTGCCGGACGGCGGCAGCTACCCGGACGGCAGCCGGGCCGGCCAAAACAGCTGGGGACGACGCGGCTACGGCGGTCCCTGCCCGCCCGGCGGCACCCACCGCTACTTCTTCACCCTCTACGCCCTGGACATCGTCCTGGACATAGCGGAGGGCGCCACCAAGCGGACGGTCCTGGAGGCGGTCAAGGGCCATATCCTGGACTCCGCCACCATCATGGGCCGGTATTCGCGGCAGGGAAGACCCTGACGACGGCACTGGAGCGGGGAACCCTTTTTTTTCGAAAAAAGGGTTCCCCGCTCCAGACCTCACCGCGCACGGCGTACGACCGCAAGGACGACCGTCCGCGCCATCTCCTTGGAGGCGTTTTTGGGGAAGATGAGAGTCCGGGGGAAGGAACCCTTTGTTGCAAAAAAGGGTTCCTTCCCCCGGTTCCTATTTCTTGACGGAAATGCGCTCGACCACCTTCCGGAGTAGCCGGCGTCCTTTTCCAGGTTGAGCGGCCGCCGGCGGCGGGCATTGGCTTTCATGACCAAAAAATCGAGCTTGCGCATCTGGCGGTAGCGTTCCTGTTCGTCGGTGGCGGCGGCCAGGAGTTCGGCGGCGGTGACGATGTCCCGTTCTTCCAGGAGTTCCGGAGGCAGGTATCCGGCATTCTTGAGGATCTTGTAGGCCATGCGCAGGACTGCGGGGATCATGGCATCATCCTCGAGGACGACCTTGCGGCCACGGCCGGGGAGATTGTCGAAGGCTCCCCGGCGCATGGCCTCTTCGATCTGCCGTTCGGCTATCCAGGCGACCGCCAGCATGGTCGCCCTACTGCCGGTGGACCTGGTTGTTTTTTTCCAGGACGTCGCGGGTGCCGTCGAGCCAGACGAGGATCTTGGGCACGATCTGGCCCATGGCCTCGGAGGCGGCGTGGGCCACGGTTTCGGCCCGGAAGTCTTCCAGGGGCGCATAGGCGCTGAAGTCGCCGTTGGCCACCTTGGACCGCCCGTTCTGGGTCCACAGGTCGAGGTGCAGGGCCACCACGAAGCGGCCGCCCGAGGTCTCCTCCACGTTGAACGCGGTCACCTGGCCGGTCAGCACGCCGGCATGGGTCACCCGGGGCTGGTAATCCACGGGCGTGTACTTTGCGGACCGGCATTCGATGGCCTGGCGCACGAGCTGGCCCACGATATCCTGGGGCGCGCCTTCCCAATAGAATTGCAGGCTCGGCGTCAGCACCGGTCCGCGGGCGGTGAGGACGGTAGTCTTGTCAAGATTCTCCAACGACTTGAAAGGCTTAAAGCCAAGCGGCGCCCGTTGTTCCAGATTCGCGTTCTGACACGGGGCGTCGGCCAGCCGCACCCGCAGGTAGCGTTCGACCGGCGGCGGCTTGCCGAAGCATCCGGCCAGGCAGGCCCCGGCAACACCAACAAGCACCAACCAAATCAAGACATGCGTTCGCTTCATCGCGTCGTTCCCGATGGCGGCCGGATGACTTCCCAAGGCCGTTGCCTGATGTGGCGCACGAGTTCCTTGAGTTCCCGGCTCGTCGTGTTGATGTTGGACAGAATATCCTCGATGAGTTCCTGGTCGAAATTGACGTTTTTCCGGGTATCCCGGGCCAGCTCGCCGGCGGTCTTGGTTTCTTCCCGCACCACGCCCAGGGTGCTGCCCACTTCCCGTTCCAGCCGATTCACGGCCTGGTCCACCCGCTTCAGGGTCACGTCCAGGCTGTCGGCCGCCTTGCCGCCCTTGCCGGCCAGGGTGTTCCAGTTGGTGCGGAAGTCGTTCGCGGCCCGGCGCAGGTCCTCCACCAACCGCGGCAACCCCTGAAAGGCCTGGCGCAGGGCGTCGGTATTCTCCCGGGTGAAGAGCTTGGCGATATTGCCCTCGAACTCGGCCAACCGGGGTTGCAGCTCCTCCAGCATCTCACCGGCCTTGGCGGCCAGCTCCTGCATGCTTAAGGAGGACACGGCCGGAATCGACGCCCCCGGCGCCAGTCGGGGCCCGGGCTCTCCCTTCAGCTCCAACAACACGTAATAATCCCCGACCAGCCCCTTCTGGGAGATGCGGGCCGTGGTCCCCTGGTACAGGGGAAAGCCGTGGCGGACGTCGATACGCACCCGGATGTTCCGCGGGTCCGTGGGATCGAGGTCCACGGCGGCCACCCGCCCCACGTCCAGGCCGGCGTATTTGACGGGCCGCCCCTTGCTCAGGTCCTGGATCGAGGTGAACAGGATGTCGTATGGGTCGTAACGTTCCCAGAACCAGTTACCGCCGAGCACCACCATGAAGGCGGCCAACACGACCAGCCCCGCTCCGAGGGTGACGCCGGCCTTCACATATTCCGCTTTTTGCGCCCGGACCGTCAGCATGGCCGCGCCTCCGCCACCGTGCCGCGCGCGCAAACGACGCCCGAACGTCCCGTGCGCCCGCGTTTCGCGGTACCGCCCTGCTGCCGTCTGTCCTGTCCGACCATCCCCTACTCCTCATGACGTCGGCGGCCGCGTCCGATCCTCGGCCGGCTTACCTTGTCGCTTTCGCGGCGACGGCCCGGGAGAACCCGGTATGCCGCCCCCAGGGCCTCTCCAGGATGCGGCTTTCCCGGTTGGGCTGCCGCTCCAGAAACTGCACGATAAACGGATCCTCGCACCGGGTCAGGGCGTCCAGGCCGCCCTCGAACAACATCTCGCCCTTGTTGAGTACCACCACATGCTCCGCAATGGCGAACAGACTTTCCAGATCGTGGGTCACCACCACGATGGTCATGTTGAAGGTGGCCTGCAACTCCAGGATGAGCTGGTCCATGTCGGCCGAGGTGACGGGATCGAGTCCGGAGGTGGGTTCGTCGCAGAGCAACACGGCCGGGTCCAGGGCCATGCCCCGGGCCAATCCGGCCCGCTTGCGCATGCCGCCGGACAGTTCGCTCGGCAAAAAGTCAATAAATTTGGTCAGTCCCACCAACTTGAGCTTCATGCGGACGATTTCCTCGATGAGGTTGTCCGCCAGCTCCGTATGCTCGCGCAGGGGCAGGGCGATGTTTTCGCCCAGGGACAGCGAGCCGAGCAGGGCCCCGTCCTGGAACAGCACGCCCATGTTGCGGCGCACGGCCAGCCCCTCTTCGGGCGACAGCCGGGACAAGTCCCGGCCACCGAGGACGATTCGTCCTGATTTCAATGGGATAAGACCAAGAATGTTGCGCAGCAGCGTGGACTTGCCGCAGCCGGAGCCGCCCAGGATGACGCTCACCTTGCCGCCGGGCAGGACGGTATTGACGTCGTGCAACACCAGCCGGTCCCCATAGCCGACGCTGACGTTTTCCAGCACGATATCCGGCGATTCCATGCGGCAGGCCATAGACTGCTCTCCTGTCCCCGACGCCGCCCGCGCCGGGCTCCGACGACGAAGCCCGACCCCGGCTCAACGGAAAATATAATTGAGCGCGGTAAAAAACAAATCCAAAAGAATCATCAGGAAAATGGATTCGACCACGGCCCGGGTGGTGCGCCGGCCCACGTCGGACGCCCCTTCCCTGGCCAGAAAACCCTGCCAGCAGGCGACCAGGGTAATAGCCATGCCGAAACCGGCGCTCTTGACCAGCCCGGAAAAGAGGTCCCGCACGGTCAGGAAGTTGACCGTCTGCTGGAAATAGACCTTGCCGGACAAACCGAGGACCAGCGAGGAAAACACCCCGCCGGCGGCGATGCCCACGGCGTCGCCCCACAGGGTCAACAGCGGCGCCATCACGGCCATGGCCAAAAATTTGGGCCAGACCAGAAACCGCACCGGCGAGATGCCCATGACGTTTAAGGCGTCGATTTCCTCGGAGATGCGCATGGTGGCGATTTCGGCGGTAAAGGCCGCCCCGGCCCGGCCGGACAGGATCAGGCAGGTCAGAAGCGGCCCCAGCTCGGTCAGGATGGAAAAGCCGACCAGGTTGGCCACATAGCTCAAGGCCCCGACCTTCTCCAGCTGGGTGGCGGCCTGCAAGGCCAGGATGATGCCCACGCAGGCCAAAATGACGCTGACGATGCCCAGGGAATCGGTGCCGACCCAGGCCAGATGGCTCCAGGTCCTGGCCCGCAGATAGGGCTTGGCATGGTGCCCCGGCCGCACGGCCGCCCGGGCGCAGCCCAGCAGCTCGTTGATCATCCAGATCAACACACCGTAATCGTTGGTCTTTTCTTTCATGCGCCGCACCCTTCCAGCGCTTACGACAGGCCGAACAGTTCACCGAGCTGGGTCAGATGGAAGATTTTGCTGACCTGGGGTGAAATGGCGACGATCCGGATGGTACGGCCGGCGGCGGCGAGCATATTGCGCGCCTCGATGAACAGGGCCAATCCCGAGCTGTCCACGTAGCTGAGACCACTCAGATCGAGCACGATCTCCGGCGCATCGGTCTTCAGGGCGTCCAGGAGCTGTTCTCGCACCTTGGGGGCCACCGAGAAGTCGATTTCGCCGGTCAGGCGGATCATGCCGGGCTTTTCACCCGGCAGCACGCGCCAGATGGGGGAAGAAGCATCCTTAGTCACTGGCGTCACCAGCCTCCTGCACAAACGGTTGCGATTCGGTCGCGGCAGCGTCCAACCATGATTCCAACCGCGTCGGCCGGGCCCGGGTCAGGGTCTCGGCCAGCTCCTCGTGCGTGACGGCGGCAGCTCCCACCTGGGAGACGGCCAGCCCGGCGCACCAGTTGGCCAGGACGCAGGCGGTCAGCACATCCCGGCCGGCGGCCAAGCCGCAAGCCAGGGCGGCCATGACCGAATCGCCGGCCCCGGTCACGTCGAACACCCGCTGCGCCACCGTGGGAATATGGGTCACATCCCCGGGCGACCGGAACAGGGCGATGCCCTCCGCGCCCAAGGTGATGCACAAATGTCGGCAGCGACACAAGCGAAAAAGGGCCAATCCGGCCTTGATGACATCGAGACGCGCCGCCCCGTGCTGGCCCGACATCTCGCCGGCCTCCTTGAGGTTGGGCGTCAGCAGGTCCGCCCCGGCGTACAGGTCCCGGTTGGCGGGCTTAGGATCGACCAGCACCATGGGCCGCTTCGGGCACGCGGCCAGCACCGCGGCCAGGGCCCGCATCACGGCGGCGCTGATGACGCCCTTGGCGTAATCGGACACCACCACGGCGGCCATTTGCGGCACCACCCGGCGCAGCGTTTCGACGAGCAAGGCCTGCCCCCGCTCAGTCAACCCGGCTTCGGACTCCCGGTCCACCCGCACCACCTGCTGTTGCTGGGCGATGATCCGGGTCTTGATGGTGGTCGGCCGCCCGGCCTCCCGGGCCAGCACGGCCTCCACGCCGCCGACCTCCAGCAGGGTGGCCAGCATCCGGCCGGCGTCATCGTCACCCACGGCCGACAGCAAGAACGGCCGGGCGCCCAGGGAGGCCAGGTTGCGGGCCACGTTGCCGGCCCCGCCGGCGGTGTGCCGTTCGGTGCGCACCCGCACCACCGGCACCGGCGCCTCGGGCGAAATGCGCCCCACTTCCCCCAGGAGGTAATGATCGAGCATGACGTCGCCCAGGACCAGCACCGGCTTGTCCCTGGCGTCCGCCAGCGTGGCGACCAGATCCCGGCGCGAGGGCGCGGCCGTCATGACGCGCCGTCCGGGCCCGGACCCGGGGCCTCCACGCCGAAGGTGGCGAGCAGGCTCTCCAGTTCCCGGTGCGAGCTGAAATGGAAGGTGATCTTGCCGTGGTCCACCGAGCCGCTGGTCTTGACCAGCACCCCCGTCTGCCGACAGAGCGCCTCCGCGCAGTCGCGCAAGGCGGCATCCACCGGCGTCTTGCCGCCGCGGCGTTTGGCCGGTTCGGCGGTGGCGGCGGTCTCCGGGATCGCCCCCTCTTCGGGCAGCCGACCGTAATTCTTGGCCCAGACTGCGGCCTCCTCGGCCTCGCGCACGGAGAGCCCGGAGGCGACGATGCGTTGCCACAGGGCCTCGCGCAGGGCGTAGTCGGACACGGCCAGCAAGGCCCGGGCATGGCCGGGCGTCAGGGTGCCGGCGGAGAGATCGGCCCGCATGGCCTCGGGCAGCTGCAGCAGCCGCAAGGTGTTGGCCACGGCGGACCGGCTCATGCCGACCTTCTTGGCCAGATCCTCCTGGCTCATGCCAAAGCGGGTCTGCAGCAACTGCAACCCGGCGGCCTGTTCGATGGGGTTCAAGTCCTCGCGCTGCAAATTTTCGATCAGGGCCAGGGCCAGGCTCTGCTCGTCATCGACCTCGCGGATGAGGACGGGGATGGCGGTCAGTCCGGCCAACCGGGCGGCCCGCCAGCGCCGTTCGCCGGCCACGATCTCGTAGTCGGCCGGGCCCCGACCGGCCACCGGCCGGACCAGTACGGGTTGCAGCACGCCCTGCTCCCGGATGGACGAGGCCAGTTCCGCCAGGGATTCGCTGGAAAACACGCGCCGCGGCTGTTCCGGGTTGGCTTGGATGGCGTCGAGGGGAACCTGCTTGACGTCCCCGCCCGTCGCTTCCTCATGATAGCCGCCCAGCAGGGCTTCCAGCCCTCTGCCCAATCCTTTCTGCGGTTGCGCCATATTGTTTCCTTTGTGACCGGTCACGCGGGCCACCTGCGGGCGCGGGAAGGCGCCTCATCGACTGGTAGCCTCTTTTCCCGTCCTTGCAAAGCGTCGCCCGAGACGACGCGCCGTCGGCCTCCCGGGTCGCGCGTTCTCCCGTCCCGACGAGGCCAGACCGCGCCGGGGGACCGTGCCCTTCTCGCCCGAACGTCGACGCCCGATCAGGCGACGTCGACCGGGGCCCGGCGCACGACTTCCTGCGCCAGGGAAAGGTAGGCCGTCGCCCCACGGGACTTGATGTCATGGGTCAGAACCGGCTTGCCGAAGCTGGGCGCCTCGGACAGGCGGATATTGCGGGGAATGAGGGTCTGGAAATAGAGCTTGGGAAAGCATTTCCAGACCTCGCGCTTGACGTGCCGGTTGAGCTTGTTGCGCCCGTCATACATGGTGAGCAGCACGCCCAGCAGTTTGAGCCGGCTGTTGAAGCGGCGCCGGACCTGATCGTAGGTCCGCAGCAGCTGGGCGATACCCTCCAGGGCGTAATACTCGCACTGCAACGGCACCAGGAGTTCGGCGCCGGCGCACAGGGCGTTCAGCGTGACCAGCCCGAGGGACGGCGGACAGTCCAACAGAATGAACTCGTAATCGTCGACCAGGGTGCTCAGCAGCTCGCGCAGGAAGTATTCGCGCCGGGGCTTGTCCACCAGCTCGATATCGGCGGCCACCAGGTCCGGACCGGACGGCAGCACCTTGAGGTAGGGCAATTCGGTATCGACGATGGCCCGTTTGGCGTTGGCCGCGTCGTAGAGCACGGTATAGAGATTTTCCGAGACTTGGTCCGGATACACGGACAGGCCGCTACTGGCGTTGGCCTGCGGGTCGCAGTCCACCAGAAGCGTTTTTTTTTCCATCACCGCCAGCGACGCCGCCAGATTGACGGCGGTGGTGGTCTTGCCCACGCCACCCTTTTGGTTGGCGATCACAATGACTCTGGCCATGACGCCTCTCTTCGCCGGGATTCTGCCCGGGGCCGTGCGGGTCGGATCAGGACGCGTCCTGACTGTTTCACGTGAAACAGTCAGGACGCAGCATTATTCGCGGAAGGTCCGGTGACAGAACGACTGGGCGTCCTGAAGGGATTCCACCAGCATGACACAGCTTTCCAAATCATGCTTCTTGACGGCATTGAGGAACTGGCCGGCCAGATGGGAAAAATCCTCGGCCTCTTCCATCCATGTCTCATCGGACAACTGGTGCATCATACCGGCCAAGCGGGAAAAACGATTGGCTGTTGCCACATCAGGGAGACTGCCCTCCTCAATCTGATTCACAATGAGGGTGAAAGCCTCTTCGAGATCATGTTTCGTGGTCTTGAAATCCATGACCTGGTTCCGTCCTTGAGGCGGGTTAAAGGTTCCTAACCAAACCGGCTTAGAGGACCGGTCCGGCCGTGTCAATACTAAACCTTGTAGTAATCCCTATACCACTGAATAAATTGAGAAATGCCTTTCTCAACCGGCGTATTCGGGGCAAAGCCCACATCGCTGATCAAATCGTCCACATTGGCCCGGGTGGCCGGCACGTCGCCGGGCTGCATGGGCAGGAATTCCTTGATGGCCTCCTTGCCCAGGGCCTTCTCGATGGCCTCGATGAAGGCCAGCAGCGAGACGCTCTTGTTGTTGCCGATGTTGTAGATGCGGTAAGGCGCCGGACTGGTCCCCGGATCGGGCCGGTTGGCGTTCCAGTCGGGATTGGGCGTGGCCGTGTGGAGCGTCACCCGGACGACGCCCTCGATGATGTCGTCCACATAGGTGAAATCGCGCTCCATGTGGCCGTTGTTGAACACCTTGATCGGCTTGCCCTCCAGGATGGCCTTGGTGAACAGGAACAGGGCCATGTCCGGCCGGCCCCAGGGACCGTAGACGGTAAAAAAGCGCAGCCCGGTGCAGGGCAGGCGGAACAGATGGCTGTAGGAATGGGCCATCAGTTCGTTGGACTTCTTGGAGGCGGCGTACAGGCTGATGGGATGGTCCACGTTGTCGTGCACGGAAAACGGCATGTGGGTGTTCAGGCCGTAGACCGAGCTTGACGAGGCGAACACGAAGTGGCCGACGGCGTGCTGGCGGCAATTCTCCAACACGTTGAAAAAGCCCACTAAATTGGAGCTGACGTAGTCCTCGGGGTGGGTGAGGCTGTGCCGCACCCCGGCCTGGGCGGCCAGGTTGACCACGTGGCTGAAGCCGCCGGCGTCGAAGAGCCGATCCATGGCCGCCCGGTCGGCCATATCCGCCTCGACGAAGCGGAAATTGGCGTCGGGCGTGAGCAGGGCCAGCCGGTCCTTTTTCAGGGCGACGGAATAGTACGGAGAGAAGTTGTCGACGCCGGTCACCGTATGGCCCATGGCCAGGAAGCGACGGCAGAGATGAAAGCCGATAAAGCCGGCAGCGCCGGTAACGCAAATCTTCATGGTTTCCTTTACGTGAGGGGATGCGGCGGGACCGGTCGCCCGAGCGGTCGATCCCGCCGCCGTACGCCTTACGCCTGGTCGTTCGGGGCTGTTGTCGTCTCCGTTGCCGTGCTGGCGGCGTGGCCCGTTTCACCGGGCGTAGCGGTCACTGCGGCAGCGCTGCCACTGTGGAAAAAAGAACGAATAAAATCAAGAGGGATCGGCAGGATCGTGGCGGCCTGACTCTCGGAGGCCATTTCCCGCATGGTCTGGAGATAGCGGAGTTGCAGGGCCTCGGGATGGCGGCCGATGATTTCGGCGGCCTCGGCCAGCCGGGATGCGGCCTGGAATTCGCCCTCGGCGTTGATGACCTTGGCCCGGCGTTCGCGCTCGGCCTCGGCCTGCTTGGCCATGGCCCGCTGCATTTCCTGGGGCAGGTCGATGTACTTGAGTTCGACGTTGGCCACCTTGATGCCCCAGGGCCCGGCGTGCTGGTCGAGAATGCTCTGGACCTTCTCATTGACCATGTCCCGGTGGGCCAGGATCTCATCCAGCTCCACGCCGCCGCAGACGCTGCGCAGGGTGGTCTGGGAAATCTGCGAGGTGGCGTACATGTAGTCCTCCACCTCCAGGATGGCCTTTTTCGGATCGATCACCCGGAAATAGACCACGGCGTTGACCTTGATGCTCACGTTGTCGCGGGTGATGACGTCCTGGTTGGGCACGTCCATGGCAAAGGTGCGCAGGGACACCTTGACCATGTGGTCAATCACCGGCAGCAGGATAATGAGTCCCGGACCCTTGGGATCGATCACCCGGCCCAGGCGGAAAATGACGCCCCGCTCGTACTCGTTGAGGACCCGAAGCGAGGTGATGAGAAAAAAGACCACCAGAATCAACAGCGGAATCAGGCCGTACATAGGCTCCTCCGAAAAAAGCGTGGTTACGGGGTTTCGCCGGGTTGCCCCGACTCCGGCTCGACGCCGAGGACCAGGCCGGAAACCGATTGGATGTGCACGGACTGGCCGGGCTGGAGACCAAGCGGGTCCCAACTCTCGGCCTGCCAGATTTCGCCGCGCACGAAAACCTTGCCGCTCCGCCCCGACCAGGAACGCACCACGGCCTTCTGGCCGACCAAGGCCTCCACGCCGCTTTTGGGACGCTGCAGCTGGGCCCGGGTAACGAGCCAGCCGATCAGGCCGAGAAAGAGCGACAGGCCGGCCACGGTGGGCAGGATGAGGGTGAGGGGTAGCGCCCCGAGGCCGCTTCCCCGAAACAGCAACAGCGACCCCAAAAAGAAGCTGGCCACGCCGGCCAGGCCGAGCAGTCCGTAACTCGTAATATGCACCTCCAGCCCGAAAAAGACCCCGCCCAAAAGGAGCAGCAACAACCCGGCGGCGTTGGTCGGCAGCACCGACATGGCGTACAGGGAAAGGAGCAGACACAGCGAGCCGAACACACCGGGCAAAATGACGCCCGGCGTGGTGATCTCGAAATAGAGCCCGGCCAATCCGGCCAGCAGCAGAATATAGGCCACGCTCGGATCGAGCAGCCAGGAGAGCAGATCGTGGCGCAATCCGGGTTCGAAGGGCTCGAACCGGACATCGCCGGCGGCAAAGTGCAGCAGGCCGCGGTCGGTGGCCACGCCCCGCCGGCCGAGCTGGTCCATGAGGTCGCTTTTGTCCACGGCGATCATGTCGGCCACCCGCAGGCGTACGGCCTCCATGGCGTCGAGGTTGGCGGCCACGGTCACCGCCCGGGCGTACCAATCGGCGTTGCGGCCGTAGCGTTCGGCCATGCCCCGCAGCAGGCTCAACAGATCGTTCTTGATCTTGGTTTTCAGGGTGCCCTTGACGTCGCCACCGCCGAGGCCGACCGGCGAGGCCGAACCGATGGTGGTCTGGGGGGCCATGGCCAGATAGGGGGCGGCCGCCGCCAAAAACACCCCGGCCGAGGCGGCCCGGGCCCCGGAGGGTGCCACCCAGATGACCACCGGCACCGGGGCGTTGAGGATGGTCATGACCATGCGGCGCATGACCTCGATGGAGCCGCCGGGAGTGTCCAGGCGCACGAGCAGCATGTCGGCCCCGGAATCCCTGGCCCGGTTCAGGGCGGCCTCCAGCATGTCGGCCTGGGCCGGCGAAATGGCGGACGCCAGGCTCGCTTCCAGGACACGGACCTGGCGGCCCGCCGCCGGCGCGGCGACCGCGCCGACCCCGACGAGCAGCAGGGCGATCCCGACCGCAACGGCGATCAGGTCAGCCCGAAATCGCAACATGGCCAAGCGCGGCAAGCACATGGTTCCACACCTCCGGATCACCGTCGAGAAGCACCGTCGGTTCCGGCAGCACCACGCAGGGGATGCCGGACACGGTGGCGGTCGGGCCCGTCCCGTCCAGGGGCAGGCCGCAGACCGCCGGATCGCCGAAAAAGGCAAGCACGTCGGGCGCGAGGCGGGAAAGTCCCGCCCGGAACACGGCGGGCGCCGGGACGAGTGTCTCCCCTTCCGGCAGGGCCAAGGGCCAGAACGCGACCAGACCGCGCCCGGCCAGGCCGAGGGCGGCAATGAGCCGACGCCAGAGCGTACCGCGCCGACGGTCGGCCCGGCCGGTCAGATCGAGGCCCAGGGCGGCGTAACAGAGGCACAGCCGGGCCTGCTGGGGCGTCTTGGCGAAAAGCCGGGACCAGGCCGCCGGCCAGGACGCCGGCTCCCCGGCATCCGCCGGAGCTTCGGCCGACGGTGCGGCCGAGCGGACCGCCCCCCCCTCCGGCAACAAGAAATAGCGCACGCCGGAGAGGTGCCAGACCCGCAGCCGTTCCGGCGTATTTACAAGCGATTCAAGGAGTCCCATATCTTCCAGGCCATTTCCGTCTTGGCCAGGGACGGCCAGGTTTCCTGCCGTCCGGCGGCGTCCAGGACCACGGCCTCGTTGGTGGCGGCGGCAAAGCCGGTACCGTCGCGGCCAATGGGATTGGCCACCATCAGGTCACAGTTTTTCCGTTGACGCTTGGCCGCGGCGTGCTCCACGAGATGGTCGGTTTCAGCGCAAAAGCCGATCAGGCGCTGCCGCGGCTGCTTGGTCTCCCCCATGGCGGCCAGGATGTCGCGGGTCGGCCGCAGCACCACAAGGGGGGCGCCGTCGGCCGTGTCCTTCTTGAACTTGCCGCCGCCGGCGTAAGGTTCCGGCGAAAAGTCGGCCACGGCGGCGGTCATGGCCGCAATGTCCGTCCGGGGCCAGCAATCCAGGCAGGCCTCGGCCATCTCGGCGGCCGAGGTGACGCGCACCACCGGCACCTCCTCGGGAAACCACCAGGACACCGGGCCGGACACCACCGTGACGGCGGCCCCGCGCAGCCAGGCGGCCATGGCCAGGCAGGCCCCCATGAAGCCGGTGGACGGATTGGACCAGAACCGGGCGGCGTCGAAATATTCCCGCGTCGGCCCGAGGCTCACCAGAACGCGCTTGCCGGCCAGGTCCTGGGGCGTGATCGCCCGTAAAATGGCGGCAAAAACGGCCTCCTCCCGGGCGAGTCTCCCCTGTCCCGTCTCGCCGCAGGCCATAAGCCCGAAATCCGGCAGCACGCCGATGACGCCCCGGGCGATGAGCCGGGCGAAATGCTCCTGGGTGGGCGCGGCCCGCCACAGCCGGGGATTCATGGCCGGCGCCACGACCACCGGCCCCTCGAAGGCCAAGGTCTGGCAGGCCAGCAAATCGTCGGCCAGGCCCAGGCTCAGCCGGGCCAAAAAATCGGCCGTGGCCGGAACGACGGCCAGACAGTCGGCGGTCTGGGCCGGCTCCAGATGGGCGAACCGGGCCGAATCCGGGGAAAACATGTCGGTGCGCACCGGCGAGGCCCCCAGCGCCTCGAAGGAAAGCGGCGTCACGAACCGGCAGGCCGCCGGCGTCAAGGTGACGGTCACCCCGGCCCCGGCGGCCAGCAGCCGCCGGCATAGGGGCAAAGCCTTGAAGGCGGCCACGCTGCCTGTGACACCCACATGGACCAGCCGTCCCATATACCCGGTCACGTCCAGATGCTCGGTGCGCCTATCGTTGGCCATGCTGCTCCCGTGGGGAAATGCGGTTAGGGAGGAAAAAGACTGCCTCCGGCGGCCAAAGGGCCGCGCCCTTTGGAAACCCGTTTCCCTGGTGGTTTGGCTTATCTGCCGTAGCGCGTTATAGGCCGGAAGTACCAGGGCAGTAAAGCATTCGGCAAGTGCCGGGGTCGCCTTCGTCCGGAATACCGCCCCCCATCCAGGGGGTCCGGGGGAAATGATTCCCCCCGGCGGGTCCAGGGCCGCGCCCTGGCTGCCGGAGGCGTTTCCCCGCCCCGGGAGGATGCATGGACGCGACGCTTCGTTTTGACGGCGAGCTGGTCGGGCTGCTGCACCGGCCGGCGGCGGACGGACGGGTGGTCTATCCGGTGACCCGCCGGGCGTCGATCAAGGACGTCATCGAGGCCCTGGGGCCGCCCCATACCGAGGTGTATCGCCTGGCGGCGGACGGCCGTGAAGTGGACTTCTCCGCGCGGCTCGCGCCGGGCATGACCGTTACGGTCCAGCCGAAGCCCGTCCCCGTGGACGTGACCCGGCCCACCGTGCTCCGGCCGACGCCCCTCTCCCGACTGGCCTTCGCCGCCGACGCCAATGTCGGCCGGCTGGCCACCCTGCTGCGCCTTCTTGGGTACGACACAACGTATGACAGAACAATCAGCGACACCGATCTGGCCGCACAGGCGGCGGCCCAGGGCCGGATCGTGCTCAGCCGGGACCGCAACTGCCTCAAGCGCTCACAGATCGTCTACGGCCGGCTGGTGCGGGCCAACGATCCCCTGGACCAGATCCGAGACATCATCCGGGTCTTCGACCTCACCCGCTTCCTGGCGCCGTTTCGTCGCTGCCTGCGCTGCAACCGCGAACTCATCGCCGTGGACAAGGCGGCCATCCAGGACCGCCTGCAACCCAAGACCCGACGCTATTACGACGACTTCGCCACCTGTCCCGCCTGTGGCCGCCTCTACTGGTCCGGCTCCCACTACGACGGCATGAAGGCGTTATTGCAACAGCTCGGCATACCGGAAGAAAGATCCCCCCGCTAACTTCGGGTCTGCTGGGGGCGTCGGTAGGGAACGCCACGGCGTCGCGATGCTGACGCAGGGATCAGCAGGTGAGGATACGGACCAGGGCGACACCGACGAACGATGTCAATCCAGCGATACAGAATACCATATTGAGCAGAGGAAGGATATATCGTTCCAGTATACTGTTTTTAAATTGTAACAATATAACAAAAACAAGCGGGAGCGCCGGAAAAAAATACCGTCCCTGGGCCTGAAAATCATTACACCATGAATTATAGATGGATTGGATTATCGTCATTAAAATAAAAAAGAAAGTGATACAGAGCAGCGGTACGTCAAGACTCTGATAGTTTTTGAAAAACAAAAAAAACAAAACACCTATCAAGAAAATCCATAAAAGAGCCATCATCGTATAATACCAGGGGGGAGAGGTTATTTTCATCCATCCGTACAATCCGACAAAGCTCTTGAAGGAAACGGACTGCCACTCCCAAGGGGATCGAAAAAGACTCGCTACCGATACACCTTTTGACCGAAGATTATACCCATAATACGTCGGCGGTTCACCCTTGGTTCCGTTTTTATATTGAGGTTTTGCATATGCCTGCGACCATGTTGCAAGCTTATCACTTTTATGAAAATCATTGATAGAGACATCATAAATATACCGAGGTGCGAATATGCAGAATGCAACAAAAAAGACAAACATCCACATCTTAAAAATATAAAACCGATTTTGTTTTTCTGATTTAAAAAAAATAGCATACAGCGCGAACGTACAGAGAAAGGCTACAAAGACCAAATAATTCAGTTTTGAAAGCAATAAGAGCGCAATAAGGATGCCGAGGACAGCACCCCTGTACCAATTTCCGGAGCATGGCGTGGAACAAAAAAACGTTTCCTTGGAATCTTCACGGCAAAATAAAAGCAGTGCAATGAGGTAGGAAACAAAAAATGGGAAAGCATCTCCATTGACATACGAAAAAACATACCAAAGCTGCGGTGTGGCCAACAGCATAAAAGCAGCACTATTATAGCAAGAATTCTTAACAAAAAAAGCGCACATTACCAGCATAACCAAAAACAAGAATGCGGTGACAACTCGTAATTGTATATAATAATTAATATTTGTAATGATATACTTAATTATCTTAGCTGCTTTTGCCGTGAAAAAATAACATACATCAAATTGATATAAATATGTTGTTCCATAATCAGAATTAGAAGCAATGGCTCGCTTGTCACCGACAGCCGGCGGCAGCCAGGCACTTTTATAAAATTCTGCGGCGCCAACATGATACATTTCATCCGGATGACTATTATATTTACTACACACAGCCATACACAGGATACTTCCAAAAACAATTCCCAGCAGTATATTCGTCGCCGTGCGATACGGAAAAATCCGCTGCATAGTCCTCTCCCCTTCGTCGCAAAAAGTCTTTCCCGTCTCTTGCCGCCGTATCTATCGCGCGGCGGAACAGGTCCCCGATGGCCAAAAGGGCATCATTCAGCTTCGTGTGGGCAGGATGGGGAAAATCGCCTTTCCCCGCAACACAATTCACCGATCGCGCCGAGGAGCCGGTTCGGTCGCGAGTCCGCCCAGCCTCGTATGCGGACGCACGCGCGGTTTGCCGTGCACTACGGAAAAAAGCGATTCGGAGCGGAAAGCGCGCCACCTCGGCCTCAGGACAAGCCCTTATCGCGATAGAGGGCCAGGTGCCACTCGTAGATACGCTGGGCCAGGTCCTCGATGACATTGTCGTCCACCTTGCCCCAGAGGATCTTGTTCGACTCAGTCTGGCGGGTGCCGTTGGCGATGAATTCCAGGCCCAGGGTGACGTCGCCGGAGATGGGGTCGGGCCGGACGTTATTGGTCTTGGCCACCAGCCAATACTCGGTGCGCAGCCGGGGTGCCTCGCCGGCAAAGGTGAAAAAGACGATGAAGCGGTCCCCTTTTTGCGGGGAAAGCTGCTGCTTTTTCAGCAGGTCCCGGCGGATGGCCAGACGCAGGCCACCGGCGGAAATATTTTCCAGCAGGGCCTGCATCTCCCTGAAATGGCTAAAGGAGACGGTAGGCTTGGTAATGTCGAAGCCGCCGCTGGCATCGTATTTCCAAAGGGACAGATGGGAGAACTTCTGCAAATCCGGCGCCAGGCGCAGACTCTTGCGGCGCTGCGTCCCGTCAATGACCTCGGGAAGGTCGGTTGCCACCAGGATGGCGTTGTTGCGGGATTGGCGGACGTTCCGGATGACGACGGTGAAGGAATAGAAAATTTCCCGGTGCCGGTCTTCGCGTTCGACGATGCGGAAGAAACAGACGATGGCTTGGCCGATGAACTTCCGGGGCAACTGGGCCAGACCGTCCAGTTCCAGGACAAGGACCCCGCCTTCCACGGACAGGATCTGCCCGGTCACGCCGGTGAGGGAAGACGCGGCCGTATCGAAGCGGATGGACAGCCTGGAACGTTGCACAAGGGCAGCATCGAGGATGGCGGCGATCCGATGCCGCTCGGCCGCATCCTCTTTATGCGCCATTTGTTTCCGCAACAGGTCCAAAACCATGCGAACACAACCACCTTCTCATGGTGCGTTACGGACGGCGTTCCGTGTCCCACCCACTCCGGCCGCCTGGATAGCCAGCCTGGCGCCACCATGTCAATGGACGGTGCCTGACCCGTACGGTCATTGACGAAGGTAGTCTAACTTTTTCGCAATGACGGCAGGGTTCGGATAGATTTTCCGTACGGCCTCGTACCAGGTTCGGGCCGCCGTCCGATCATGGCGGGCTTCGGCCTCCTCGCCCAGGGAAAAACCGGCCGAGGCGCGTAACGCAGCATCAACCGTGCCATCCTCATAGACGGCCCGCCACAGGGCCCGCGCCTCGTCCGGCGTATTGGTCTCCAGCAGCAGCCCGGCCAGGCGCAGACTGCACGGCGCGACCGCGGCCGGGGACAGGCCGGAAGCCCGGCACTGGCGCAGCACGGCCATAGCCGCCTGGGGCTCATGGAGCCGGCGCAGGGCCCGGGCCAGTTGCAGCGAGGCCCGGACGCGCCGCTCCGGCGGCAACCGCGTCTCGGCCACCAGCCCGCGGAGGTGCTCCACCGCCCGAGCCGGTTCATGGGCCTGCAACCAGGTCTCCGCCGCCGCCGCGGCCAGGTCGTCCTTCACCGTGTCATTCTTATAAAATTCCAGAAGCGCCGCTTCCAGAATGCCGGCCGCCTCGCCGGGATTGCCCCGGACATTGCGGGCAATGTCGGCCAGCCGCCGCCAGGCCTCCAGGCGCCCGGACGCCTGGGGAAAGTCCTTCAAATAGCCCTGATAGGCCGTTTCGGCCCGGGCATAGTCCCCGGCCAGCCAAACCGTCCGGGCGGCGGCCAAACGGGCCGCCGCCGGATCGTCGGCGGCATCGGGGCTGCAGCCCTGGCCGACGACCAGGGCTGCCAGAAGCAGGATGCAGCCGACAACCGTCTGGCGCATCAGGCGTCGCACGGCTCCATTTCGGACGGATCGACCAGATCGAAGCCCGTGACCGTGATGCCGTCCTCCATGCGCACCAGCATGACGCCCTGGGTGGCCCGGCCGACCGAGCTGATGCCCGAGACGGACAAGCGGATGATTTTATTGGCTGAAGTGAGCAACAGCAGCTCGTCTTCCTGGCCGACCATGACCGCGCCGATGACCGGTCCGGTCTTGGGCGTCACCCGCATGTTGATGACGCCGACGCCGCCCCGGTTGCGCAAGGGGTAATGTTCGATGGAGGTGCGCTTGCCGTAGCCGTTGGCCGAAACGGTCAGCACTTCGTTGCGGCCGTTGTCGGAGACGACCACGCCGGCGGCCACCCGATCGGCGCCCTTGAGGGCAATACCCTTCACGCCCGAGGCCGTGCGGCCCATGGACCGGATGTCGGACACCCGGAAGCGGATGGACAGCCCCTGCAGCGTGGCCAAAAGGATTTCGGCGTCGTTGTTCACTTCCCTGACCATCAGGAGTTCGTCGCCGTCCCGGAGGCTGACGGCGTTGATGCCCGAGCTGCGGCAGTTCTTGTAGAGCTCGGTAACCGACCGTTTGACCATGCCGCGTGCGGTCACGAACAGGAACGAGCGATCGGCCGAGAATTCGCGGATGGCCAGGGCCGCGGCCACGAATTCCTCCTTGTCCATGGGCAAGAGGTTGGCGATATGGGCGCCCTTGGCCGTGCGCTGGCCCTCGGGAATCTGATGCACGGGCAGCATGAACATGCGACCGCGATTGGTGAACAGCATGAGCTGCTGGTGGTTCGTCGTGGCGCAGAACGACTGGACGAAATCGTCCGCCGAGGTGGACACGCCGGCCACGCCCTTACCGCCGCGTTTCTGCTGCTGGTAGTTGTCCGCCTTGGTGCGTTTGATATAGCCGCGCCGGGACAAGGTGATGACCACGTCCTCGTCCGGAATGAGATCGAGGATATTGATACCCTCGAGGTCTTCCAGAATTTCGGTCTTGCGCGGGGTGGCGTAGCGCGCCTTGATGTCGGCGATCTCGTCGCGGATCACGCCCCGCAGCACCTCGTCGTTTTCCAGGATACTGTGCAGGTAGGCAATGAGCTTGATGAGTTCGTTGTACTCGTCGATGAGCTTTTGCCGCTCCATGTTGGTCAGGCGCTGCAAACGCATATCCAGGATGGCCTGGGCCTGGCGCTCGGACAGGCTGAAATGCTCCATCAAGCCGTTGCGGGCGTCCAGGGGCGTCTTCGAGGCCCTAATCAAGGAAACGACCGCGTCGATGTTGTCCAGGGCGATGCGCAGGCCTTCGAGGATATGGGCCCGCTCCTCGGACTTGCGCAGATCGAACACCGTGCGCCGCAGCACCACTTCCCGACGGTGGGTCAGGAAATGCTCCAGCATCTGCTTCAAGTTGAGGGTGGCCGGCCTGTTGTCGGCCACGACCAGCATGTTGATGCCGAACGACGTCTCCAGGGGCGTGTACTTGTAGAGGGCGTTGATGACGATGTCGGCAATGGTGCCCTTGCGCAGATCGAGGACGATGCGGATGCCCTTGCGGTCGGATTCGTCGCGCAGGTCCGACACGCCGTCGATGCGGTGGTCGTTGATCAGGGCGGCGATCTTCTCGACCAGGGAGGACTTGTTGAGGGCATAGGGAATTTCCCGGATGATCACGGCCTGCTGACCGCGCTTGCCCTCCTCGACCTCGGCCTTGCCCCGGATTTTGATGCTGCCCCGGCCGGTGGTGTAGGCCTCGAAGAGGCCCTTGCCGCCGTACACGGCCGCGCCGGTCGGAAAATCCGGTCCCTTGATCAGGCCGATCAGGTCCTGGACCTCGCAGTCGGGGTGCGCCAGCAGGTGAAGCAGGCCGTCGCACAGTTCGCCCAGGTTGTGAGGCGGAATATTGGTGGCCATGCCCACGGCGATGCCCGAGGTGCCGTTTAAGAGCAGGTTGGGCACCTTGGTCGGCAGCACGGCCGGCTCCTGCAAGGAATTGTCGTAGTTCGGCCGGAAATCCACGGTCTCCTTTTCGATGTCGGCCAGAAACTCGCTGGCCAACCGGGACATGCGGACTTCCGTGTATCGCATGGCGGCTGCGGAATCGCCGTCGATGGAGCCGAAGTTGCCCTGCCCGTCCACGATGGGATCGCGCATGGAAAATTCCTGGGCCATGCGCACCAGGGCGTCGTAAACCGCCTGATCGCCGTGGGGATGATATTTACCGATAACATCACCAACGACGCGGGCGGATTTCTTGTACGGGCGGTTATACGTGTTGGAGAGCTCGTGCATGGCGTAGAGAATGCGCCGATGCACGGGTTTGAGACCGTCGCGCACGTCCGGAATGGCCCGGCCGACAATGACGCTCAAGGAGTACTCAAGATAGGACTTCTTGATTTCTTCTTCGATGGTAATCAATGAACTCACGGCATACTCCGATCAGTGGTGCAGGAGGCCTCCGGCGGCCGGGGCGGGACCACGTTCCCCCCGGACTTCCCCTACCGGGGGAAGCCTTCCCCCGGACCCCTGAACAAGGGACAATCGTTTTCAAACGCCATGCCTGTACCGGCGGACAAGGACTGCCAAGGGGCAACGCCCTGCGACCGCCGGAGGCGCTGTTGCCTCCTTCCCATCAGATATCGAGTTCCCTGACGGTGAGGGCATTGCGTTCGATGAATTCGCGCCGACCTTCGACCTGCTCGCCCATGAGCTGGGAAAAGATGTCGCTGGCCTCGCCGGCGTCTTCGATAGCGACCTGCAGAAAACTGCGCTTTTCCGGATTCATGGTGGTTTCCCAGAGCTGTTCCGGATTCATTTCGCCCAGGCCCTTGTAGCGCTGGATGTTGAATCCCTTCAGTGCCTGATCCATGACCGCCTTGTAGAGCTCGAAGAATCCGGAAACCTCGATGGTCTCTTCCTTGTGGCACATGCTGAGCGGCAGCGTCGGACAGGCGGCAAGCAGCTCGACATAGGCTTCGTGGGCTCGCCGGTAAATCTTGGAACTGAAGAATTCCACGGCGATGCGGTGCCGGGCCTGATTTTGGGAAACGAACACGGCGTAGAGCCGGTGCTCGTCCTCCATCTCCTCGATCTCGGTTTCCAGGCGATAGCCCTTCTCGTCCAGATAGGCGGACAATCCCTCGGGATAGGCGCCGGCGGCGAAATCCGAGGGGGTAAGCCGGGGAAAGCCGAGCAGGACGGTAAAAAGCTCGTCAGGCAGGCCGAAATCGGCCGCCTCGTGCGTCCGGGCCTCCAGGAAACGGATCTTATGCAACAGCTCGGTCAGCCCCTGGCCGGAAAACACGGCCTCGCCCGAGGTGACACGCATATCCTCGCCGATGCGGCTCAAGAGGAAATCGGATAACTCCTCGTCGTCCTTGATGAACCGCTCGAAATCACCCTTGAACAGCCGGTACAGCGGCGGCTGGGCGATGTAGACATAGCCGTCGGTAATGAGCTTTTCGTAGCGGCGGTAAAAAAAGGTGAGCAGCAGGGTACGGATATGGGCGCCGTCCACATCGGCATCGGTCATGATGACGATCTTATGGTAGCGCAGCCGAGAATAGTTTTCCTTTTCCCGCTCCTCGGTCTCCTCGTCGCCCATGGTTGGCGTCGGCCCCATGGCCGTGATGAGATTGCGGATCTCCTTGTTGCCGAGCATCTTGTCAGTGCGGGTCCGCTCGACGTTCAAGATCTTGCCGCGCAAGGGCAAAATGGCCTGGAAGCGCGGATCGCGCCCCTGCTTGGCCGAGCCGCCGGCCGAATCACCCTCGACGATAAACAGCTCGGATTCTTCGGGATTCTTGCTCTGGCAGTCGGCCAGCTTGCCGGGCAGCGAATGGTCGGACAGGGCGCCCTTGCGCCGGACCAGCTCCTTGGCCTTGCGGGCCGCTTCCCGGGCCCGAGCCGCGTCCACGGCCTTCTCCACGATGGCCTTGGCGTCTTTCGGGTTTTCCTCGAAATGGGTGTTGATGGACTCGTAGACGGCCTTGTTGACGATGCCGACCACCTCGGAATTGCCGAGCTTGGTCTTGGTCTGGCCTTCGAACTGGGGATTGGGGAGCTTGACCGAGACCACGGCGGTCAAGCCTTCGCGCACGTCGTCGCCGGTCAGCTTCTGTTTGAGCTTCTTGGGCAGGTCCGACTTTTCGATATAGGCGTTGATGGCCCGGGTGAGCGCCGTCTTGAACCCGGCCAGATGGGTGCCGCCTTCGCGGGTGCGGATGTTGTTGGCGAAGGTCAGGACCTCTTCCTTGTAGTTGGCGTTGTACTGCAGGGCGAAATCCACCAGTACGCCGTCGAGTTCGGTCTCGCCCTCGATGATGTCGTGAATGGCCTGCTCGCCGGAATTGAGGTCGGTCACGAATTCGCGCAGGCCGCCGTCGAAACGGTAGGTGACCCGCTCCTGGCTGCGTTCGTCGCGAAAATCAACCTCCAGGCCCTTGTTCAAGTAGGCCAGCTCCTCGAAACGCTTAGCCAGGGTCTCGTGGGAGAACTGGTTGGTCTCGAAAATCTCGTCGTCCGGCTTGAAGCGAATGGTGGTGCCGGTCGCGTCCGACTCGCCGATGACGGCGAGCTTGGTCACGGGCGCGCCGCGCTCGTAGCGCTGCTGGTACTTCTTGCCGTCGCGGCGCACCGTCACTTCCAGGTATTCGGAAAGGGCGTTGACCACCGAAACGCCGACGCCGTGCAGGCCGCCGGACACCTTGTAGGTGACGTTGTCGAACTTGCCGCCGGCGTGAAGCACGGTCATGACCACTTCGACGGCCGGTCGATGCTCCTTGGGGTGCATATCCACCGGGATGCCGCGCCCGTTATCCGAAACGGTGACGGAGTTGTCCAGATGCACCACGACGACGATGCGATTGCAAAAACCGGCCATGGCCTCGTCGATGGAGTTGTCCACAACTTCATAGACGAGATGATGCAGGCCCCGGACATCCGTCGAACCAATATACATGGCCGGACGCTTGCGTACGGCGGAAAGGCCCTCAAGAACAGTGATGGAACTCGCGTCGTAAGCCTGGGGCGACTTGTCCTGAGTCATGCAATATCTTCCTCGCTATAGTACGTCTCTTCAACAATTTTCATGGGCATGATGATGACCAGGCTTTCCTGATCCTCCTCGCCGGTGATGCCGCACGGGCCTTCGGCGCCGGTCAGGGTCAACGTGACCTTGGCCGAATGGAAATGGGCCAGGATGTCGCTGATGTCCTTGGTGGGGAAGGCCACCCGGTCCAGCGGCCCGGCATAGGTGCATTCCAGGGTTTCGGTGGCCTCGCCGGCCTCCTGGCCCTGGCTGCGGAGCGACAGCTCGCTGGGATTCTCGAAGAGAAAATAGGCGCAGCGGTTGTTGTCGGTATTGAAGATGGCCACCCGGTCCAGGGCGTCCATCAGTTCCAGCCGGTCGATGGTCAGGATGGAATTGTTGTCCCGGGACAGGCTGGACACGAAGGAATTGTAGTCCGGGTACTGGTAGTAGCTTAAGGGCAGGCTGAAGATTTCCACCTTGGCCGGCGCCGTGTCGTCGCCCTTCTCCTTCATGACCGCCCGGAAAAAGAGCCGCTTTTCGCTGATGGCCAGGTCGATTTCATCGGTGGACAGCCAGCGCCGCAGTTCGGTGACGTATTTTTTCTGCAGCAGAATGCCTTCCGGCGGCAACATAGCGTGAATGTCGTCGTTCAAAAAGGCGACCAGGGAGAACTGGTGGCCATTGAGGCCGCAGACCTCGATCTTGGCCCCCTGGGCGTCCGGCCGCATGAACATGCAGGCCATGGCCTCCATGGTGTCCTCCTCGGAGATGCAATAGAGCACGCGATCGAGGAGCTCCTGGAGAAAGTCGCCGGACCACAGGACCCCGCCCGTCTCGGGAAAGGCCGCAAAGTTCTGGAACCAGTTGCGATCGGAGGTCGGCAGCTTGTACCGGCGCGATCCCTGGGTGATGAGCAGGTTGCCCGAGGCCTCGTCGAGCTTGAGCCCGATTTCGCCGGGGGGCAGCTTGCGCACGAGTTCGAAGAAGTTCTTCCCCTGCACGCCGCACAGCCCTTCTTCGGCCACCTTGGCCGGATACTGGCCGGTGAACTCCAGGCTGGAGTCCGTGGACAGGATGCGCAGCGTCTCTCCCTTGGCCTCAAGCCAGATGGTGCGGAGGAACGCGGCTCCCGTTTTGGCCGGGATGATGCCGGACGACTTTTGCAGGCCGTCGATGATGTCATTGCGAAAGACCGTGAGCTGCATGCATGTCTCCTTGGCGGTTTCCACAAATGGTTTTCGCTTTTCTACTCAAAGAAAGATTTGTTTTTTTGGAGTAGAAGAATAGGGTCGGTTCGTTTGTTCCCTTTTGTGGTATCTCCTTTGAATGACAGCGGAAAAAACGAGAAAAAAACCTGACGACAAGGAGCGGTCGGGAACATGTTCGCCCGAATGGCTCATGTCGGACCGCCTGCGCGGCAGGTGCGGGACAATTGTCGGAAAAGATTTTTCGTTTCCTCACTATCATCCTGCAATTTTTTGAATTTTTTAATGGAATACAGCACCGTGCTGTGATCCTTGCCGCCGAAGAGCTTGCCCAGGGCCGGATAGGACATGCCGAGCAGGGCCCGGCACAGGGCCATGGCCGCTTGCCGGGCGAACACCAGGTTCTTGCGGCGGCTGTGGCCGGTCAGGTCGGCCACGGTCAGGCCGAAATGATCGGCCGCCACCGTCAGGATGCGGCCCGGCGTCAGTTCGGGCGCGTGGCTGTCCTCGGACAGGCGCACGTGGCGGAGAAAATCGGCCTCGGTCAGATCGCGGCCGGAATGCTTGCGAAAGGCCTCGATGCGCAACAGCACCCCTTCCAGGCGGCGGAAGCCCTCGAACCGGCTGGCCAGGGTGAGGATCTGCTCCCGGGAAAGCCCCAGCCGCATGTCGCGGTTGGCCTGCTCCACGAAGGCGGTGCGCACTTCCAGGTCCGGCGCCTTCAAATGGACCATCAGCCCCCACTCCAGCCGCGATTTGAAGGTGGGGTCCAGGAAATCGCAGGAGGTCACCCGCTCGGTGCTGGTGAACACCATCTGCTTGCCGGCGTCGTGAAAGGTGTTGAATAGAAAGATCAGTTCCTGTTCCAGATCGGCGGCGCGCTGGATGTCGGTCAACTCGTCGATGAAGAGCCAGTCGTTGGCCGAGAGCGCGGCCCGGGCGGCCAGGGGATTGCCGGCCGAAGCGAACCGGTTTTGCAGGTCGCTGATGGAACCGAAGAACACCGAGGCCCCTTCGTGGGTCCTGGCCACGGTGTTGGCCATGGCCCGCAGCAGGTGGGTCTTGCCCGAGCCGGACGGACCGCAGACCAGGAAGGGGTTGTAGCGCACCTCCCGGCCCCGGGCCACTTCCTGGGCCAGCGCCAGGGGGAAATGGTTCTTTTCGTTGGCCAGAAACGTCTCGAACGTGAACTGGTTGCCGTAGGGGAAATCGGTGACGCTGATGGACTCTTCCAGAAACAGCGGCGCGTGGCCCTGGGCGTCGGCGCCATTCGGCGACTGGTAGTGCAGCACGTAGCCCTGTCCCAGGTATTCTCCGACTTGGCGCTCGAAAAATTCCTTCACGGAATTTTCAAACCAGGTCGCGAAATAGGCGTGTGGAAAAAGCACTCGAAATGTCTGGTTTTCCTTGTTGACCTCCACTTCAAGGGGGTCAAACCAGCGGCGCAATTCCTGCTCAGGGCAGGAGCGCAACAAGTGTTGTCGAAATTCGTCTTTGAACACGCCGCCACCGGGGAATAGAGGGGGAACGGACGTCTTGGGTCCGCTTAAAATTATTAAATAAAATAGATCAGTTAGAACGGAATCTCCCAGCCCCTCCCCAAGGCCGCGAGATACCCTTCTCATATCCTATTTCGGCTACGAAGCCAAGGGGCGTATTGCAATTGCCAACTTGCCGAAAATGGGCCAAAACTGCCCCGGCCGCCGCCTGATGGCGGCGGGAAGGGAGATTGCGTGCGATGCCTACTGAGGTGAAGAAAACCGTCGCGGAGATCAACAAACGGATCGAAAAGGGCAAGGCCGTGGTTCTGACGGCCGCCGAAATGGTGGAGACCGTCAAACGGCTCGGCAAGGTCAAGGCCGCCAAGGAAGTGGACGTCGTGGCGACCGGGACCTTCTCGCCCATGTGCTCGTCCGGCATGCTCTTCAATTTCGGCCAGGAACCGCCGGTCATCAAGGCCCAGAAGGTGCGGCTCAACGGCATTCCCGCCCATGCCGGCCTGGCCGCCGTGGATGCCTACCTCGGCGCCAGCGAACTGCCCAAGGACGATCCCCTGAACAAGATCCATCCGGGCCAGTTCGTCTACGGCGGCGCGCATGTCATCGAGGATCTGCTGCGGGGCAAGGCGGTGCGCCTGTGGGCCGAGGCCTACGGCACCGACTGCTATCCGCGCCGGCTGCTGGAAAAGGACGTCACCCTGGCCGACCTCAAGTATGCCGCCCTCATCAATCCGCGCAACTGCTACCAGAATTACAACGTGGCGGTGAACCTCACCAGCCGCATCATCTACACCTACATGGGGCCGCTCAAGCCCAACGCCCGCAACGCCAACTTCGCCACGTCCGGCGAACTCTCGCCGCTTTTAAACGACCCCTATTTGAAGACCATCGGCCTGGGGACGCGGATCTTCCTCGGCGGCGGCGTGGGCTACGTCATCGGCGCCGGCACCCAGCACGATCCCCATCCCAAGCGCAACGAACGCGGCATCCCCCTGTCCGCGGCCGGAACACTCATGGTCAAGGGCGACCTCAAGGGCATGAACGCTCGCTACATCCGCGGCGTCTCCATTTTGGGCTACGGCGTGTCCATGGCCGTGGGCGTCGGCATCCCCATTCCCATCCTCAATGAGGACATGGCCTTTTATACCGGCGTCTCCGATGCCGACATCGAGATGCCGGTCCGGGATTACGGCCACGACGAGCCCAACGGCATCCCGCGCGTGCTCGGCTACGTCACCTACGCCGACTGCCGGGCCGGTGAGATCGTCGTTAACGGCAAACGTACCGAAGCCGTGCCCGTGACCAGCCTGGCCATGTCCTTGGAAGTGGCCACTACCCTCAAGTCCTGGATCGAACAGGGCAAATTCCTGCTCACCGAACCCGTCGAACCGATTCCGTCGCTGTGAAGAGCTGGGAGGGGCGTCGCCCCTCCCAGACCTACCCTACCGGGGGGATAATCCCCCCGGACCCCTTTTCCTGTGCGTTTTGCCGATTTGGTCGGCGGAAGAAATGCCTCCGGCGGCCAAAGGGGTCCCCCCTTTGGAAACCCTTTGAGCGTTGCTTGGGCAATGTGCACCCTTCGCGGCCGTTGTCAGGGCGCGCGTCCGCGCGTGCCCTGACAACGGCCGCGCCTGGAGGGGTCCGGGGGCATCATGCCCCCGGCAGGGTGCGGGGCAGCGCCCCGCGCTTTCCGCGCTTTTCTTATTTCGACAGAGGATAGACCTGGCTGAAAATGGTCTTGCCGGACGGATCGACCATGGTGAGCTTGATGCCGTAGACGTCCTTGGGATCGCATTTGGCGGGCAGGTTCAGGTTGGTGGCGATCTGCTTGAAGCGCTGGATCTGAAAGGAGAGGTCGTCGTTGCCGCTTTTGAGGGGATAGAGGGTGGCGTCGTTGCCGATGAGGGACACTTCGCCCCGGCCGGTGAGGGCGGATTGCGGGGACAGGTTGCTCAAGTCGAAGCCGAGGTGGAGGCGGCGGTTTTCGATACTGGCCTTGAGGTTGTCCACGCCGGCCTGATTGACGTCCACTTTTGTCAGGAGCCGGGACAGGTCGGGGCGCGAGCCGGTTTTCTCCCGGGCCTCGTCCTTCTTGTCGGCGGGCCCTTTCCACCAGCCGGGATTCTCCGGATTGGCCGCGGCGAGCAGGGTTTCCAGTTCGGTCCTGTCCTTGGAGCGCAGGATCTTTTCGATATTTTCCAGGCGCACGAGGCGTTCGCCCAGGGAGTCGTGTTCGTGGAGCATGGCGTCGAGGCGCTGGCGCAGCATGGCGTTTTCGGTGTGTTCGCGGTGCAGGACGATCAGGGAGCCGGCGACCAGCAGGGCCAGGCACAGGGGCGTGATCCACAGGGCGCGCAGCCAGCCGGTCGCCAGATGGTAGCGCGCCACCCGGCCGGTCCCGCGCATGACGAGGATGTCGATTTTTTCCCGAGTGGCCATCCTATCTGCGGCTCCATTGTTCCGCCGTGATGACGAGCCTGCCCTCGGAGGGGGTCAGGAACAGGGTCTTGCGGCCCTTATGCCGACTGCCGTCGCGGCTTTCGTAATCCTGGGAGAAGCTGACCTCGAAGCCGTCCGGCTTTTGGGTGACGGTCATGTCGCCGAAGACAATGCGCTTGGGCGGTTTCGTCGTCCACACGGCGGTCTTCTGGGCCCGTACGGCGTCCCGGCCCCGGCGATGGCCGACCCGGACGTCCGGCGCGTAGAAGGCCATATAGGCGTCGATCTGGCCGGATTCCCAGGCCTTGCGCCAGGCTTCGACCGTATCCTTCACCTGCTCGACCGTGACGTTCGGCGTTTGCGATGTGGCGGGAGTCGGCGCGGGAGTCGGTTGGGGCGCGGGCGTCGACGCCGGTTTCGGGGCGACCGGGGCGCTGGGCTGGGGTTCCGGGGCCGGCTTGGGTTGGGCGGCCGGTTGCGGCGTGGCCTTGGCGGCAAGGCGCAGGGCCTCGTTTCTGCCGAGACGCGACCAGGTTTCCTCGGTGATGACGAAGCCCCGGCGGCTGGGCGCCAGGGTCAGGGTCTTGCGGCCATAATCGCCGGCGCCGTCGGCGGCCTCGTAGTGCTGGATGGCTTCGGCGGTGAATCCCTGGCCGTGCGGGGTGACGGTCAGGTTGGACAGGACGACCTTGGTCGGGGGCTTTGCCGCCCACAGCCGGCGCTTTTGGGCGACGATGGCGGCCTTGCCACGCAGATCACCCTGGACGGCGTCGGACGCATAGCAGGCCGCGTAGGCCTCAATCCGGCCGTGCTCCCAGGCGTCGCGCCAGGTTTCGATCATGGTCCGGGCCTTGTCGGCGGCCGCGACCGCCGGTTGCGGCGCGGGCGCGGGGGTGGCCGGCTGTGCCGCCGGTGCCGGCACCGGGGTTTTGGGCGCCGTGGGGGCGGCAGGTTGCGCCGGAAGGGCGGTATGGGCGGGCAACGTGGGGGCGGCCGGCACATGGGCCTGGGCCACGGTCATGGCCGGCGGTGGCGGCGGAACCTGGCGCATGGCGTCGCTGGCCGTGCCGGGCACGCGGCCGGCCGACTGGGCCACATCCAGGATGGCCTGGTCCTCGGCCGTGGGCTTCTGGGTGATGTGCAGGCTGCCGAAGGCCTTCTTGGCCATCTTCTCCACCAGCGCCTGCTGGGCGTTCACCAACTGCTGGACGTGGGTCTCTTCCTCGCTGGCGCCCTCGGGCAGCGGCGTGCTGCGCTCCTGCTCGGCCGCCGTGGCGGTCTCCCTGAGCCCGTGCTTGTCGGCCAGGGTGACGGGCATTTCCTCGTATTCCATGCCGACGATGCGAAAGCGGCCGTCGGCGCCGCGCTGCCAGTAAAGCCGCTTGATGCCCTGGGAAATGAGCGAGGGGGAGCGGTAGAGCTGGATGAAATAGGTGACCCAGTAATCCGGACCGGGCAGGGCCCGCAGATCGAACAGATTCACCTTGATCCAGGGCAGGCTCCGGAACAGGCGCTCCTTGTGGCTTTTGAAGGAGGCGAAGGGTTCCCCCTCGGTGATGGAGAACTTTTCCGGGTCGTGGAAGTCGAAAAAGGCCTCGGACTTGTTTTGCCAGGCCTTGGCCCAGGCCTGGGTGGCCTGCACCACCTCGTGGCCTTCCTTGAGGATTTTTTGCCGCTCGGGACCGCCGATCTGGATGTTGTCGGCGATGACGACGGGCATGCCCTCGTCCAGGTCGTGGTCCACCCGATGGATGTCCGACGTGTTGAGAGCCACGCAGCCCTGGGTCTCGAAGGGGGTGATGGCGTGGCCCCGGCCGTGGATCCAGATCCCGTGGCCGGACTTGTGCCGCAGGATGTCCATGGGGTTGGGGAAATTGAGGACAAAGGCCAGGTCGCCGTAGAGATCGTAGTTCAGGCCGGCGTCGCGCCGCCGGCTGATGAAATAGACGCCCTCGGGCGTCTTGAGGTCGCCTTCCTTGTCCTTGTCGCCCAGCATCTGGCCGGTGGCGCACGGCAGGGTTTCCGCCACCCGAAGCGGGCTTTGCCGGACGAGCACGGCAAAGGACTGGGACATCTTGTCCACGGCCACGAAGCGCGACGGCGACCAGTCGCTGTCCACGATGTCCGCCGTCCATGCCCCCTCGGCCCGACGGGCCGGGAGCAGCAGACACAACAATACTATGGCGAGACAGCGTGTCTTCATTGTTCGACTACGGTGCCGTGTTACGGCCGGCGGCCGCCAGCAGCGCCTTGCGGGTGAAGATGGAGAGCAAGGGGAAACCGCGCTCGGCCAACCGGCCGGCGCCGCCCTCTTCCCGGTCGAGTACCGTGGCCACGGCGGCCACGGTCAGTCCGGCGTCCTGGACCCGGTCGATGACCGTCATCAGGGTGCCGCCGGTGGTCACGACGTCTTCCAGCAGGGCCACCCGGTCGCCCGGCTGGAAGTTGGACAGGCCTTCCAAAAATTGGTTGGTGCCGTGCCCCTTGGCGGCCTTACGCACGATGAAGGCGGGCAGGGGGCGGCCGCGTAGATGGGAAACGAGGCTGACCGCGGTGACCAGCGGGTCGGCCCCGAGGGTCATGCCGCCGACGCCGCGGAGGTCTTTCGGCAGAAGATCGAAGAGCAGGTTGCCGATCAGCCAGGCGCCCTCGGGGAAAAGGGCCGTCTGCTTGCAGTCGAAATAATAATCGCTTTTGCGGCCCGAGGTGAGAATGACCTCGCCGGTCCGGTAGGACTTTTCAAGAAGCAAGGCAGCCAGACGGCCGCGCATTGCCTCGGCATCCAGATGGGTGATGTCGCACGGCATGGGAATCCCCACTTCAACCCGTTCTTTTCCGCATACAAAAGCCGGGCTGTTTTGAAAAGTGTTTTGCCGCCTCTTCGCCCGGTTGGACGCACAAAGAGGCGGCGTGCCCTGTCAGTTCGCTCGAGTCGCCGGTCCGAAGACCCGGGAATAGATCAAATCTTCGTGTTTGAGGTAGTAGGTCGGATCGAAGAGTTCGTCCAGGGTGGTCTTGGACAGCCGCGCGGTGATGTCGGGATCGGCCCGTACCGCGTCGGGAAAGTTCGTTTTGCCTTCCCAACAGGCCATGGCCACCCGCTGCACCTGGACGTAGGCCTTCTGCCGGTCCTCGCCGGCGTCGATCAGGGCCAGCAGCACCCGCTGGGAATAAAACAGCCCGTAGGAGGCCATCATGTTGCGGGCCATGTTCTCCGGATGGATCTGCAGGTTCTCCAGGATGCGGGCCAGCCGGGCCAGGGCGTAGTCGGCCAGGATGGTGGAATCGGGCATGATGATGCGCTCCACCGAGGAATGGGAGATGTCGCGCTCGTGCCACAGGGCCATGTCCTCCATGGAAGCCAGGGCGTTGGTGCGCAGGAGCCGGGACAGGCCGCACAGGTTCTCGGCCGAAATGGGGTTTTTCTTGTGGGGCATGGCCGACGAGCCCTTTTGCCCCTTGGCGAAGCCCTCTTCCGCCTCCAGCACCTCGGTGCGCTGCAAGTGGCGCAGTTCCGTGGACATGCGCTCGATGCCGCCGGCGAGGAGGCCCAGGGCGGTGAAATAGGCGGCGTGGCGGTCGCGCTGGATGATCTGCGTGGACACCGGGTCCACGGCCAGGCCGAGCCGGGCCAGGGCGATGGACTCCACCCGGGGGTCGAGATGGGCGTAGCCGCCCACGGCCCCGGAAATCTTGCCCACCCGGATGCCGGCGAGCGCCGCGGCGAAGCGTTCCCGATGCCGGGAAAATTCGGCGAAAAACGAGGCCATCTTCATGCCGAAGCTCAAGGGCTCTGCGTGGACGCCGTGGGTGCGGCCGATCATGAGCTGGCCCTTGTGGCGCATGGCCAGTTGCTTGATGACGTCGAGCAGGTGGTCGATGTCGGCCAGGATCAGCTCGCCGGCCCGGGACAACAGCAGGCCGTTCGCCGTGTCCACGATGTCCGAGGACGTGCAGCCCAGGTGGATGAAGCGGGCCGAGGGGCCGATGCGCTCCTCCAGGGCCGTCAGGAAGGCGATGACGTCGTGCCGGGTCGTCTCCTCGATTTCGAGGATGCGGTCCACGTCGAAGCCGGCCTTTTCCCGGATGACGACCATGTCGGCCTCGGGAATGCGGCCCAGGTCGGTCCAGGCCTCGCACACGGCCAGTTCGACCTCGAGCCAGGCGGCGTAACGGTTTTGCAGGGACCACAGGTCGCCCATGGCCTTGCGGGTATAGCGCTCGATCATGCGCCCTCCTTGGCGTCGTCGGCAGGATGGTTCGCGGGATGGACGGGCGGGCGGCGGCAGGGACGGAGATCCCGACGGACGCCCGCCCGTCCCGCTTCACGAACGCCGGCCGGCGTTCGCCGTCATCGTTGACGGAAAAGCCGCCGGCCCGAAGGGCACAGGCGGACAGCACAGGCAGGGGGAAAACGGTGCGGCGGGCGCCCGGACAGGAGGCCCGCCCGCCATGGCCGGCCCGGCGCAGCTCCTGAACGGTACGATGGCAGACGGGACAGCGATGTTCATTCCAGGGCATGACGCCCTCCCCCGTAAGACGAGACGACCGCCCGGGAACGGCACGGCGGCCGACCCGGGGAGCGCCGTACGGCATGGCGCGGGCCGTACGGCACAAAGAGCGGGAACCGGCCCGTCGTCACGGGCCGGACCTCTCCGGGAAAAAAACGCGTGGTGGACTACGAAGGAGGCTTAGTCCTTTTTGGCGGCGATGGCCTGGTGGATGCGCTCCTTCAGGCGTTCCTTACGGCGCTTGCGGCGACGATCGATTTCCTTCATGCGCTCGACTTTCTTATGTTTGGCCATGGGATCCTCCTGATGAATGAAAGAACTTGGCCAAATACACTAGGCGCCAAAGTTTGTCCAGGCGTCGGCGACACCCGGATCGCGCCGGGATGACGGGGAGGGGATGGCCTAGCGCACGTCACGCGGATTGAGGTGGAGATCGATGGCGACGCGGCGGGCGTTCGGCCGGTCGTCGGGGTGGTTTTGCACGATAAAATTGAGCGTCTTGATGACCGTGGAAGGCCCGATCACCGTATGATAGCTCATCCTGTTCAAGATCAGGTCGATTTCCTCCCGATACTGCGGATTCTTGGTCCGGGCGTAGGCGACGGCCTTGATCGTGGCGGTCTGCAGGAAGGAAACCGTGGACTTTTCCACGCCGACGCCGGCTTTCGCCGTGTCCCACATCCAACCGGCCTGCGCCGGCGCGGTCCACAGGGTGAGCGCCAGCAGACAAAGAACAACGGGTAAGGATTGGCGTGTGTTCATGCATCCGATCCCCTACAAAACCGGTACGGCGCGTCCATGAGAAGGTTTTGCGTGACGTTTTGGGCGTATCCCGTCATTGGACCTTGCCCTTTCCCTGTTGTGCGGCGCGGGTGTGCGGCACACGGGTATACACGATCATGTATTGCCTGCTCGATGTCAAGGAACGGCGTTTGCTGGCGTCCGATCGGGAAGCGAAAAGAGCCGTGCATGTCCCCGTCGGCGGGGCGAAACGACAAGACGCACGCATCATGGTGGGTTTCCAAAGGGCCAGGCCCTTTGGCCGCCGGAGGCATTCCTGGCGGCGCTGGGTGCCGCCGTTTCGAAGGGGGCGGTGTGTTACGACCGGCCGGGCAGGCGGCCGTCCGCCAAAAAGGCGTCCACCAGTTCGTTGACGGTCTCGTTGCCGCAGAAGCTGCCGGCGGCGATGCGTTCGCGCCGGGCGTCGAGGTCCTTTTCGAACGCCGGCAGCAGATCCGGCGTCAGCCGGCGCATGTCGGCCATGCGGCCATAGCCCAGCCGCTCCAGGTAGAGGGCGTTTAACGTCTGTTCGAAGGCCCCGGCCACCGGAAACGACAGGATCGGCTTGCCGTAATGCAGTGCCTCGGACATCAAGTTGTGGCTGCCGCCGCACACCACATAGGCGCACGAGGCCAGATCGGCCAGGAATCCTTCCTCGCTGTAGCTGCGGAAGGTCAGATTGCCGTCCACCTTGTCCATCTTGTAGCCGTAGACCCGAAATTCCCGGTCGATGCGGCGCAGATAGGGCGCGAAGGCGTCGCAGATGCCGCAGCTCTGGTAGACCACGATGTGCTCGCCTCGGCTCGGCCGTTGCCGTAGCACGCTGTCGCGCAGGATGGCCGGAGCCACCCGGGCCCGGGCGCCCGGCTTGGTCGGCGGCTGGTAGAACGATATGGCCAGGTAGTCCGAGCAGGCCGAAAAGAGGAACCGGATCGAGGCGCGGATTCCCAGATAATCCGGCCAGTAGCGGGCAGGCACCTGGTGATGGCAGCAGGAAATGACATGCTGGTGGTCGATGGACAGGCAGGGGATGCCGGCCCGGGCGGCGGCGATGGGCACGAAATATTCGTAGTCGGAGATGGCCCGGTCCGGCCGGAAGTCCTCGATCAGCCGCTTGAGGCGCGCCAGCTCCGAACCGCGCTTGGCCAGGGTCCGCATGGCCAGCCGCACCGTGGCCGGCGTGTCCAGCTTCTGGTTCCTGTACCGCGTGCCGGGGTTCTCGAACCGCTCCACCCGAAATTCGCGCTCCAGAAGCCCCGCCCCCTCCTCGCTGGAGATGAACAGGAACTCGTGCCCCAGGGCGGCCAGCCGCCGGGCCAATATCAACGCCCGTATGGCGTGGCCGTGCTGCGTGCCGTGCACGCCGTAGAGTATGCGAGCCATGTGCGGTGTTGGCCTCCGGCGGCCAGGGAGGGGCGTCGCCCCTCCCTGGACCTACCCCACCAGGGCGCTGCCCTGGACCTGGCTTAGGGGAATCATTCCCCCCAGACCCCCTGTCCTGGTATACCCTTCGTGGCCGTTTTGACGGCAAGCGTCTTCGTTTGCCGTCAAAACGGCCACGTATCGAGGGGTCCGGGGGCATCATGCCCCCGGCCGCCGGAGGCATCTTCCTCTTTTTCTTCCCTATTCTTCCTCGTCGCCCTTCTTGCCGACGCTGCGCTTGTAGTGGCAGGCGCGGTTGGGGCAGGTGATGAGTTCGCCGCTTTTGGTCTTTTTGCGCACGAGGATTTTGGAGTCGCATTCGGGGCAATGTTCGGCGATGGGCCAGTCCCAGACGGCGAAGTCGCACTGGGGGTATTGGTCGCAGGCGTAGAAGACCTTGCCGCGTTTGGAGCTTTTTTCGACGAGGCTGCCGTTGCAGCCCTCGCGGGGACAGGGGACGCCGGTGGAGAACGGCCGGGTATATTTGCAGTCGGGCCAGCCGGTGCAGGCGATGAACCGGCTGCCGGTGCGGGATTTCTTGACCACCAGGTCCTTGCCGCACTGGGGGCAGGTGCCGACGGAGGCGACCTCTTCGGGGGCGCGTTCCCGGGGGATGATGGTACCGTCGGAGGCGCGGTCGAACTCCTTGGTGTTCTTGCATTCGGGGTAGCCCGAGCAACCGAGGAATTCGCCGGCCTTGCCGAAGCGGATGACCATGGGCTTGCCGCACAGCTCGCAGGTGAGGTTGGTCTCCTTGCCGGCCTTGACCTTGGCCATGTCCTTGGAGGCCTTGGCCAGGGTGGGGTTGAAGTCGTCGGCGAACTCGCGCAGCAGGGCCACCCAGTCGGTGCGGCCCTCGGCCACGGCGTCGAGGGAGGCTTCCATGCCGGCGGTGAAGCCGACGTCCATGATCTTGACGAAGTGCTGGGAGAGCAGGTCGGAGACGGTTTCGCCCAGTTCGGACGGGACGAAGTGCTTGTCTTCGAGTCGGGTGTAGTCGCGGTCGATCAGGGTGGAGATGATGGCGGCGTAGGTGGACGGCCGGCCGATGCCCTTTTCCTCCAGCTCGCGCACCAGCGAGGCTTCGGAGTAGCGCGGCGGCGGCAGGGTGAATTTCTGCTCCTTCTTGAACTCGCGCAGGGCGAGTTCCTGGCCCTTGGCCAGGGGCGGCAGGGACTTGGCCTCGTCGCCGGCCTCCATGTTGTAGACCTTGAGGTAGCCGGGAAAGATGAGGCGTTCGCCCTTGGCCCTAAACAGGCCCGGTCCGGCCGTGATGTCGGCGGCGGTGTCCCAGAAGCTGGCCTCGCGCATCTGGGAGGCCACGAAGCGTTCCCAGATGAGCTTGTAGAGGGCGAAGAGATCCTTGGGCAGCAGCGCCCGGACGTCGGTCGGGGTCAGGTTCACGTCGACGGGCCGGATGGCTTCGTGGGCGTCCTGGGCGCCGGCCTTGGCCCGGAAGTAGCGGGCCTTGTCCGGGTAGTATTCCTGGCCCAGGGTTTCGACGATGTATTCCCGGGCCGCCTCCCGCGCCTCTTCGGCGATGCGGGTCGAATCGGTACGCATGTAGGTGATGAGGGCCACCGTGCCCCGTTCGCCGAGTTCCAGACCTTCATAGAGCTTTTGGGCCGCGCCCATGGTGCGTTTGGCCGAATAGCCCAGGCGCTGGTTGGCCGTCTGCTGGAGGGTGGAGGTGATAAACGGCGGGGGCGGCGACTTCTTGCGTTCCTTTTCGGTGACGGCGCCGACCATGAAGGGATTGCCCCGGATGGCGGCCTCGGCGGCTTCGGCGTCCGCGGCGTTGCTGATGGCCAGCTTCTTGCCGGCGTACTTGACGAGGTCCGCCTCGAATTCCGGCGGGACGTCGCCGGCCAGTTTGGCCTTGAAAACCCAGTATTCTTCAGGCACGAAAGCCCGACGTTCCTTTTCCCGATCCACCACCAGCCGCAGGGCCACGGACTGGACCCGGCCGGCGGAGATGCCGCTTTTGACCTTGGACCACAGGATGGGCGATACCTTGTAGCCGACCAGTCGGTCGAGGATGCGGCGGGCCTGCTGGGACAGGAACAGCTTTTCGTTGATCTCGCGGGGGTGGGACAGGGCCTCGCGCACGGCCCGGGCCGTGATTTCGTTGAATTGGATGCGGCAAATGGGCGCGTCGGCGTCCTTGAGGAGCTCGGCGACGTGCCAGGCGATGGCCTCTCCCTCGCGGTCGGGGTCCGGGGCCAGATAGATCTTGCCGGCGTGGGCGGCGGCCTCCTTGAGCTTGGAAACCACCTTCTGTTTGCCTGGTATGATCTGATAGTGGGGGGCGAAATCCTGATCCTCGTCCACACCGAGATTCTTGGACGGCAGATCCCGCACATGTCCCACCGAGGCTTCCACGGCATAGGCATTGCCGAGGAATTTCTTGATGGTCTTTACCTTGGCCGGCGACTCGACGATAATAAGGTCCTTTCCCATGGCAGGCGTGCTATAGCTACCCCGCCGGGGCAAGGCAAGGGCTGCGGATTGCGGCCGGTTGACTTTTTAACAAAATAACGACGCCTCCGGCGGCTGGCGGGCAGGATGCCCACCGGCCCCGCGACGGGAGAGAAAGTTTTTGGAAAACACGCATCGCTTCGGTTATGTGGTCATGCTGGGACCGACCAACGCCGGGAAGTCCACGCTGTTAAACCACATTATCGGCCAGAAGGTGTCCATCGTTTCGCCCAAACCGCAAACGACCCGCAACAGCATCAGCGGCATTTTCACCCAGGAGGACGCCCAGATCGTGTTCCTGGACACGCCGGGCCTGCACCGGCAAAAGCGCGGCATCGCCCCGCTGCTTCTGCGCTCGGCCTACGCCGCCCTGGGGCAGGCCGACGTGGTGCTGGTGGTGCTGGACGCCGCCCGCTACGTGCGCAGCCCCGGCGGCCCGGGCGAGGCCTTGCGCCCCATCGTCCAGGCGCTGTGCGGCTGCGGGGCGCCGGTGGTGGTGGCCATCAACAAGGTGGACATCGTCAAGGACAAGTCCCGGCTGCTGCCGCTGCTGTCGTCGGTGGGCGAGCTGCTGCCCGGGGCCGAGCTGTTTCCCGTGAGCGCCGCGACCGGGCTTGGCGTGGACGAGCTGGTGCGGGCGCTCATCACCCGGCTGCCCGACGGGCCGGCGCGCTTCGACGCCGACGACGTGTCCACGGCCTCGGTGCGCTTCATGGTGGCCGAGACCGTGCGCGAGAAGCTGTTCATGGCCCTGGGCGAGGAGCTGCCCTACTCCACGGCCGTCACCGTGGACGCCTGGGACGAGGCCTCCCAACCTGGCTTGGTGAAGATCCGGGCCTCCATTCTCGTGGCCCGGGAGAGCCACAAGCCCATGGTCATCGGCAAGGGCGGCGAACGGATCAAGGACGTGGGCCAAAAGGCCCGGGCCGACATCGAGGCGTTGCTCGGGAGCCAGGTGTTTTTGGAGCTGTGGGTCAAGGTGCGGCCGGACTGGGCGGCCGACCCGGCCCTGCTTCGAGAGCTGGGGCTCGGGGAATAGCGCGATTTTACATTGCCGGCGGATGCGGGTAGGGACGGCCTAGAGTCCTAGGTATCGATGAGGGGAGGCGCGTGGTGGAGCTACGTCCGGCCGAGCGGCTGGCAAAAGTCCATGAGCGCATCGCGGCGGCCTGCGCCGCCTGCGGGCGCGATCCGGCCGAGGTGACGCTCGTCGCCGTGTCCAAACTGCACGAGGCGGCGGCGGTCGTGGCCATGGCCGCGCTCGGGCAGCGGATTTTCGGGGAATCCTACATCCAGGAGGCCCTGCCCAAGATGGAGGCCTGCCCGGCCGGCCTGGAATGGCACTTCATCGGGCATTTGCAGCGCAACAAGGCGAAGTTGGCCATCGGCCGCTTCGCCCTTATCCATACCGTGGACAACCTGGAATTGGCCCAAAGCTTGCAACAAAGAAACGCGGCCTGCGGCCTGACCCAGGCCGTGTGCCTGCAGGTCAACGTGGCCGGCGAGGCGCAGAAGTCGGGCGTCGCCCCGGACGGACTGCCCGCCCTGGCCGAGGCCGTGGCGGCCATGCCCCATCTGGCCCTTCGGGGCCTGATGGTCATTCCGCCGGTCTTCGACGATCCCGAGGGGGCGCGGCCGTCCTTTGCCCGGCTCAGGGAGCTGCGGGACGAGACGGCCCGACGGTTGGGCCTGGATCTGCCGGTCCTGTCCATGGGCATGAGCGGCGATCTGGAGGCGGCCATCATGGAAGGGGCCACCCACGTGCGGGTGGGGACGGATCTTTTCGGGCCCAGGCCCTCCGGCCGGCCCGCGTAGGATGCAAACGACGGGAGGGAACCCGTGGCCGACGCCAAGCAACCGGAGCAGGAAGAAGAACAGAAAAAGTCCGGTTTTCTCAAATACGTCATCCTCGTCGTGCTGCTGTTGGCACTCGCCGGGGGCGGCTATTTCGCCTACGTGAAATTTTTTGCCAAGCCGCCGGCGGCCGGGACTCCGGCCGAACAGGCCAAGGCCGCGGACCCCGCTGCCAAGGGCGAGGAGAAGCCGGCGCCGGCCAAGGAAGAGAAAAAGGCCGAGGCCGGCCACGGCGAGGCCAAGGGGGGCCACGGCGAGAAGGGCAAGGGCGCCGCTTCCAATGAAGTGAATCTGCCGCCCTTCGTGGTCAACTTGGCCGACCAGAACGCCCGGCGCTACCTGAAGCTCGTGATCGCCGTGGAAATGGCCGGCCAGCCGGAGCTGCTCGAAGCCAACAAGGCCAAGGTCCGGGACGCCCTGCTCATGCTGCTTTCGTCCAAGACCTCCGAGGAGCTGTCCACGCTGGAGGGCAAGATCCTGTTGCGCAAGGAAATCGTGGACCGCCTCAACCAGGCCCTGGGCCAGGCCACGGTGGCCCGGGTCTATTTCACGGATTTCGTCATCCAATAACGCCGACGGCGCGAGGGGTATGCCATGGCTCCCGACGACATCGATCAGGATAAGCTGGCCGCCGAATGGGCCTCCGCCTTGGAGGAACAGGAGGAGGACGACAAACCCGCCTCCCAGTCCGATATCGACGCCCTGCTGGCGCAGTCCGATGCGGGCGGCGGCGCTGCGGCCGCCGCGGCGCCGGAGAAGGGTGGCGAGGGCAATGACGACGCCCTGGCCGCCGAATGGGCCGCCGCCCTGGCCGACGAGGAAGAGCAGTCCATCAAGAAGGAACGGGAACAGGAAGTCCTGTCCCGCCAGAGCGCCAAGGCCCAGTTCAAGAATTTGACGCAGGAGGCCAAGGCCCCCCGCCCGGAAAACGTGCGCCGCGACCTCGATTTCATCCTGGACATCCCGCTTGACGTCTCGGCCGAGCTGGGACGGACCAAGCTCCTCATCAACGAACTGTTGCAGCTGGGCCAGGGCTCGGTCATCGAGCTCAACAAGCTGGCCGGCGAACCGCTGGAAATCTACGTCAACGGCAAGCTGGTGGCCCGGGGCGAGGCCGTGGTCATCAACGAGAAGTTCGGCGTCCGCCTCACCGACATCATCAGTCCCATCGAGCGGGTGAAGCAACTTGGCTAACGCCGTCGCCCCCCTGCCCGGGCCGGTGGCCGATCCCAGCCTGGCCTCGGCGGCCATGCGCATGGGCTTGGCCTTGCTGCTCATCCTTGCCATCATTTTGCTCGGCTTCTGGATGTTGCGCCGCTTCGGCCCGAAAATCGGCCTCGGCCCGGCCGGCCGGGGCGGCCTGTTGCGGCTGATGGGGCAACTCGCCCTCGGTCCGCGGAAAAGCGTGGTTGTGGTCCGGTTCTTGAATAAGGACTTGGTGCTTGGCGTTACCGATCAGACCATCACGCTTTTAACCGAGGTCCCGAGCGATCATGACAGTTCCAAGGCGTTCGCTGATACCCTGGCCCAGGCGGCCGCAGCCCCACACGACGGCGGTCCGTCTTCTTAGCATTCTCGGCCTGTCCCTGGCCGTGCTGGCCGTGTTGGCCGCACCGGCCCTGGCCCAGCAAAGCGCGCCTTCCCTGACCCTGTCCCTGGCCGGCGGCCAGACCCAGCCCGAACGGATGTCCGTGCTGCTGGAGATCCTGTTCGCCCTGACCGTCCTGTCGCTGGCTCCGGCCTTTATCCTGACGGTGACGTCCTTTACCCGCATCATCATCGTCTTTTCCTTCCTGCGCCAGGCCATGGGCGTCCAATCGGTGCCGCCGACCCAGATCCTGGCCAGCCTGGCCATTTTTTTGACGGCCGTCATCATGTACCCGACCGGCAAGCAGATGAACGACCAGGCCCTGCAACCCTATCTCCGCGAGGAAATCGGTTTTACCGAGGCCCTCAAAAAGGCCGAGATTCCCCTGCGCGAATTCTTGTTCAAGCACACCCGGGAGAAGGACCTGTCGGTCTTTTACACCGTGACCAAGATGGAGCGCCCCAAGGATAAAAGCGGCGTGCCGACCTTCATGCTGGCCGCCGGCTTCATGATCAGCGAGATCAAGACGGCCTTCACCATCGGCTTCCTCATCTATATCCCGTTTCTCATCCTCGACATGGTGATTTCGAGCATCCTGCTGGCCATGGGCATGATGATGCTGCCCCCGGCCACCATTGCCATGCCGTTCAAGCTGTTGTTGTTTGTCCTTGTGGATGGTTGGGGACTGATGGTGGGTTCCCTGGTCAACTCGTTCAACACGTAAGGAGCCGTCATGACACCCGATATGGTTGTAGCCCTGTCCCGACAGGCGATTGAGGTGGCCTTGTTTTTGGCCCTGCCCATGTTGGGGGTATCCCTGGTGGTCGGGGTGCTGATCTCCGTGCTTCAGGCCGCCACCCAGATCCAGGAAATGACCCTGACCTTCGTGCCGAAGATCCTGTCCATGTTCATCGCCCTGTTGATCGCCTTCCCGTGGATGATGGACAAGCTCATCACCTTCACCCGGGGGCTGCTCATGAACATCCCCAGCTACATCCGCTAGCGGAACGGGCCTACAGGATCGGCGACAGCAGGCGGGAGAGCATGACCCCGGTCTTGAACAGGAACGGACGTTCCTCGTAGTCGTCGGCCGTCACCCGCAGGCAGCACTGGAAATCCGCCAGCAGCATGGCTTCCACCTGGGCCGCGAAGGCCGGGTCGGCCGAGGCCATGGTAATCTCGAAATTGAGCCGAAACGAACGGGTATCGCAGTTGGCCGTGCCGACCGAGGCCATGATGTCGTCCACCAAAATGACCTTCTGGTGGAGAAATCCGTTGCTGTAGCGGTAGAATTTCACGCCCAGCGTCTCCAGGTCGGACAGGTAGGAGAACGAGGCCAGGTAGACCATTTTGTGGTCGGGCTTGCGCGGCAGCATGATGCGCGTGTCCACTCCGCGCAGCACCGCCAGTTGCAGGGCCGAGATGATCTCCCAGTCCGGCACGAAATAGGGGCTGACGATCCACAGCCGTTTTTTCGCGGCCATGATGGACTGGAGAAAAAACAGGTTGCAGGATTCGATGTCGTCGGCCGGTCCGGTGGGCAGCACCAGCACGGACTGATTGCCGTTCGCGGCCGGACGCAGCTCCCAGTTGAGGTCCGGCAGCTCCCGCACGGCCCAGTACCAGTCCTCGGCAAAGGACAGCTGGACCAGGGTGGCGGCCGGTCCCTGGCAGCGCACGTGGGTGTCGCGCCAGTGGCCCAGTTTCGGGTCCTTCCCCAGATATTCGTCCCCCACGTTGTGGCCGCCGACAAAGGCCGTGCGGCCGTCCACCACCACGATCTTGCGGTGGTTGCGGAAGTTGAGCTGCAACCGGTTGCGCCAGCCGAGCGTGGTGTTGAAGTCCGAAACCTGCACCCCGGCCTGCCGCAATTCCTCCAGATAGGCCGTGTTGAGATCGTGGCTGCCGATCTCGTCGTAGAGCAGATAGACCCGTACCCCGGCCTGGGCCTTGTCCACCAGCCGTCGCTTGAGGGCGCGGCCGAGCTCGTCGTCGCGGATGATGTAGAACTGCACCAGCACGTAGGACTGGGCGGCCTCGATGGCCGCGAAGATGGCCGCAAAGGTGGCTTGCCCGTCCTGCAGCAGCTCCAGGGCGTTGCCCCGGGTGAAGGGCAGCTCGGCCAGCCGCTCCAGCACCGGGAACAGGCCCGGCACCCCGGGCGCGTGGGAATTGGGAAAGGCCTGATAGGCGTTGAGCTCCGGAGCCAATCGATCCACCACCCGGTCGCCGGCCCGGCGGGACGTGACGTAGCCCTCGAAGCGGTTGCGGCCGAAAATCCAGTACAGGGGCACCGCCACGTAGGGGAACGTGATCATGGCCATGATCCAGGCAATGGCGCCTTGGGGCGAGCGGGCGGTGAACAACGCCCGCAGACCTGAGAGCACACCGATCAGGTGGCACAGGCCGAGCAGAATGAACAGCATGGGGGCTCCCCGGTTGGTCGGCGCACCGTGGCCGGCTTGACCAGCCGTGCGTTTGCTTTATACCCCAGAAGACCTTTCGGCAAGAAACGTCCAATCATTCTGGCCCATCTGCCCCCTGGAGGAAACAGCCCATGCCCGAGAAATCCGTGGATCTGGTCCCCGGCGCCCCTGTTACCGCAACCGATGGGCCGGTCGGCCGTCTGGCGCGGGTCATCATCGACCCCGAACACGACCGGGCCATCTATCTGGTGGTCGAGGAGGCCGACGCCCCCAACACCCAGCGGCTGGTCAGCGAAAAGTACCTCGTCCGCGCCGAGAAGACGGGCATCGCCCTGTCGTTGTCGCGCAAGCACTTCGCCGCCCAGAAGCCCTATATCCAGACCGAGTACTTTTCGCCGGAGTTTTTCTTGACCGTGGCCAAGCAGGAAGCGTGCAACCTGCCCCTGGAACCGTCCAGCTGGACCGTGGAACGCCCGGCCACCCCGGCCGGTGCCGTGGCCCTGGTCGGCCATGAGCCGGTCGAAGCCACCGACGGCAAGGTCGGTCAGGTGGACGGCGTGCTGCTCGACCGGGCCGGCGGCCACGTCACCCACCTTATCCTGCGCCGGGGACACCTCTGGGGCGCCCGCGACGTGCTGGTGCCGGCCGGACTGGTGTCCCGGTACGAGGACGGCCGCGTTATCCTCTCCGTGGACAAGGCGGCCCTTACCGCCCGGGTGGCCTAGGAGCCTCCGGCGGCCGGGGAGGGGCGTCGCCCCTCCCCGGACCCTACCTGACCAGGGCGCTGCCCTGGACCTGCTGGGGGGAATCATTCCCCCCAGACCCCCTGTCCTGGTTATACCCTTTGCGAGCGCCCAGGCGGCAAGCGTCTTCGCTTGCCGCCTGGGCGCTCGCCATTGAGGGGTCCGGGGGCATCATGCCCCCGGCCGCCGGAGGCAGCGTTGTCTTACCGGCTGGCGCCGGTGAAATCGACGGTATCGAAGCGCATGGTTTCGAGGTCGATGATGAGGCCTTTGCCGGCCAGGGCCGGCTGGCGGCCGGCGAGCAGCCGCAGCACTTCGGTGCCTTGCAGGGCGGAGGCGGTCATGACGGCGGGGGAGGGGCAGCCGAGCACTTCCTCGGCACTGGGGCCGGCGGCGTTTCCGGCCAGCATTTCCACGGGCGAGGGCTGTCCGGGCAGCACCGTGGCCACGATGACCGTGTAGCCGGCCACGGCGGCCGTCACCAGCGGGATATGGCGTTTTCGGGCCGCCTCGGCCAGGGCCGGCCGGTCCTTGAGTCCGCCCAGGGCATCCACGGCCACGTCCATGCCGTCCAGAAACGCCATCATGCCGTCCGCGTCGAGGAAGCCCTCGTGGGCCTGGAAGTCGACCGACGGGTTGATGGCGGCGGCCCGGGCGGCGGCCCGGCGGGCCTTGGGCACGCCCAGTCCCGCCATGTCGGCGAGGAGCTGGCGGTTCAGGTTGCTTTCCTCGAACAGGTCGCCGTCGGCGCCGCGCACCGTGCCCACGCCGCCGCGGACCAGGATTTCCAGAAGTCCGCCGCCGAGGCCGCCCAGGCCGATGAGGGCCACGCTGGCGTCCAGGAGCCTGGCCTGTTCGGCCAGGGAGAAGGCACGCAGGTTGCGGGCGTAGCGCAGGGGGCAGATGTCGGCGGCCAGGGCGGCCCGTTCCACTTGTTTGGGCGGAAGGCCGTAGGTCTGGGCCAAGTCCGTGACGGCGGCCGTTTCCAGGAAGCGGCCGGGCGTGCCATCGGGGTAGGGCATGGCGGTGGCGCGTTCCTTTATGGCCTGGCCGAGGTCGGGCTGGGACATGGGGGTTATCCTCCGGAAATGGGCGGAATGATGGTCAGTCGGTCGTCGTGGGCGAGCGGGGCGTTCCGTTCGACGGGAACGTCATTGCGGAGCAGTGTGCCGATGGCCTCCGGCGGGACGTGCAGGGTGTCGGCCGCGTCGCCGGCCGTCGCGCCGGAGGGCAGCTCCAGCCGGTCCGGGGCCGCGACCGGTCCCTCCGGGGGGACCAGGCAATGCACGCGAATGATCACGCATCGGCCTCGGGGGCATCGATCCAGGCGGCCAGGGCGTCGATGATCTTTTTGGCCTGATCCCGGCTGGAGATGCCGAATTTGGATTGCATGCGGTAGGTGTCGCCGGATTTTTTGTAGCGGCGGATGGCGTAGCGGTCCGGGCCGTAGGCATCCTTCTTGGGGTCCCACTGGACGAACCGGAACAGGATGGTGGTCCAGGCGCCCCTGGACAGGATGACCTTGTCCAGTTCCTTGGTCAGGAGAACGCCGTCTTCTTCGTAATTGACGGTCAGATCGTCGATGGTTTCGGCCACGGGGGAATCCTCGATCAGCAGGTTTGGTCGTTTTGGCGTTGGGAATCGCGCTCCCGGCGGCGTTCGGCCAGTCGCGCTTCGCGGCGGGCGGCGGCTTCGCGGTTGCGGCGGCAGTCGTCCTCGGTTTCCAGAATGAGGGGCGGCACGCGGCAGGGGTGGCGCTCGGCGTCCAGGGCCACGTAGGTCAGATAGGCCGAGCCGGCATGGCGGGTTTCCCCGGTCATCGGGTTTTCGCACTCCACCCGGACGCCGACTTCCATGGAGGTGTTCCCCACCAGGTTGACGCTGGCGTAGAAGGTCACCACCTCGCCGATGTAGGCGGGCCGAAGGAAATCCATGCGGTCGATGGAGGCGGTGACCACGGCCGAACGGGCGTGGCGGATGGCGGCGATGCCCCCGGCGGTGTCGAGGTGCTTGAGGATGACGCCGCCATGGACGTTGCCGGCGGCATTGGCATCGGTGGGCATCATGCGCTGGGGCATGATCACCCGGCTGGCCGAGACGGGTTTGGGCGCAAGGGATGGCGACTCGGGCGTGTTCATTCGGCGTTATACCCCTTGTTGTGCATGCAGGCGTCGATCAACTCCTGGCGCCGGTCGGCGGCGGCATCCTCGGCGCGGATGCCGGCGGTCGAAACGTAGGACATGGATTCGCACTCGGCGTAGTCTGCCTCTAATTTGGCCTGGGAGACGCCCTTGGCTGCGTGGGGGCCTGAGGTGCAGCCCACGGTCAGGGCGGCCAAGGTCAGGCACAGGGTGGCAAGGCCGGAGTGGGACATGGATGGGACCCTCCTTGAGACGAAAAGAGGCGCGTCGTCGACGGCTGTCCTTTCACCTTTAGCGTTCCAACCCCCCGACGGTCAATCAAGGAGCCGGGTCGGACGTAAAAAGGCCTGCCGGTCCGCTTTGTTCGACAGGGGATTTGCAAAGGCCGCCAGGGAGGGTATCAGGAAGGCTGACCACGTCAGGAGATGAGCATGAGCAGCCTCGAAGCGCGCATGGACTTGCTGTCCGAATGCATCAACATCGGTCTTGGCCGGGCGGCCGAGTCCTTAAATCGGATGTGCGGCAGTCATGTGGTCCTGTCCGCCCCGGAGATTCGCGTCCTGAATCGGCCCTGCCTGCTGGCGGCCGCCTCGAACCGCGCCGCCGTGTTCGATGGGGTGTTTCTGCCTTTTGCCGGAGCGATGCGCGGCCTGACCTCCCTGGCCTTCGCCCGGGCCGACGCCCTCGCCCTGGTGGACGCCCTGATCGAGGCCATGGGCATGACCGAGGTGTCGGAACAGATGCGCCTCGACACCTTGCGGGAAGTGGGCAACGTGGTGCTGGTGGGCGTGCTCGGCACCATGGGCTCCATGCTCGGGCTGCATGTGGAGTACCAGCCGCTTTTTACCGGCAACGACCTGTCGCCGCTTCTGGCCGTGGCCGACGCCTGCCGTACGGTGACCCTCTACGTGCGGGCCCGGTTTTCCCTGGAGCGGTTTCAGGCGACCGGCGAAATCCTGGTCGTCCTGGCCGAAGAGGGGTTTGCCGCCCTGACGGCGGCCCTGGAGGCCAAGATCTTGGCCTGAATCCGGCGGCCCGCTTGCCGCTGCCCGGCGATTGGGCTAAGCCCTGGTATCGCCAAGACAGGGCGGCCGGTCGGTCGGCCCGGGGCGGCGCGGACCCACAGCCGGAGGGACGACCATGGCGGACGACGATTGGCTCACGTCGGCGGCGGACCGGACGGAACGCCGGGCGGCGCTCGGACATCCCTTTGTCTGCCGCCTGCTCGAACTGGGTCTGCCCCTGCTCGGAGGGGCGGAACCGGAGACCTGCCGGGACCACGCCCCGCCGTGTCGGTTGATGGAAGACCTCGCCCCCGCCTCCCGGACGGCCCTGGTCGACATCACGCTGCCCCCCCTGCCCCAGGCCCTCCTCGCCTTGCGCCAGGCGGCCCGGAACCCCATGAGCACCATGGCCGAGGTGGCCGCCATCATCGCCATGGACCCGAGTCTGGCCGCCTATGTCCTCCGTCTGGCCAACAGCGCCCTGTACAACTTTTCCGGCCGGGTGGAGACCGTGGACCGGGCCGTGGCCTGCATCGGCCTGTCCGAGGTGGAGACGCTGGCCCTGGGCGCCGCCCTGGGCCGGGCCGTCAATATGCCGCCTCCGGCCGCCGTGCTGGTCTTGCCGGATTTTTGGCGGCACGCCGTGGCGGTGGGACTGCTCGCTAGCGCCCTGACCGAGCGGTTGGGCCTCGAGGGCCGGGAACGCGCCTTTACGGGCGGGCTGCTCCACGACATGGGCCGGTTGCTGTTGGCCGTGGCCGAACCGGACATGGCCGCCCTGGCCCTGGACCGGGCCGCCACCGGGATGAGCCTCGACGCGGCCGAGCGGGCCGTCCTCGATTTCGACCATGCCGCCCTGGGCGGCCGGATCGCCCGGAAATGGCAGTTGCCGGACGCCTTGGTCGATGCCGTGGCCTGCCACCACGCGCCGGCCTGCTGCCCGGAAAACGAGCTGGTCGCCGTGGTCCACGCCGCCGATTTCATGGCCAACGCCCTGGGACTGCGGGCCCGACCCGCGGCCGGCCTGCCCGGGCTCGACGTGGCGGTCCTGGCCTCCCTGGGCCTGACCGAGGCCGATCCGCCGTTTCTTCTGGACGCCTTGGCCGCGGGCCTGACCAGCCTGGACAGCCTGTTCGTGGTCTAGCGGCGCGGCCGCTTTGTGCCCGGGGCGGGCCGGCCAGGCTTGCCAAGCGGTGGCGGCGGCGGTACATCCGGCCCATTCCGGGCTGGTGGGCAGCGCCGGAAGCGGGCATATGCCGTCAACGCGTCCGGGCCGCGGTCCGGTTCCTTCAACTCCTGGCCATCATGAAAAAATTTATCGCCCTTGTTGCCGTGGTCGCCTGCCTGGCGGCCGTTCCCGCCCTGGCCGCCAAAAAACACGCCAAGGCCAAGGCTCCCCGCCGGGCCGCGGTCCAGGAGGGCTCGTCCGAGACCGTCAATGCCCCCGGCAAGGTCCTGACCGAGCCCAACGCCTTCCACGGCGTCAAATGGGGCACGCCCATGGCCGCCGTGCCGGACCTCACCGTGGTGGAAAAGGCGGGGGACGCCACCTACGCCGCCGCCCAGAACGCCATCTACCGGATCGGCGACGCCTTTCTGAGCAACATGGTCTATGCCTTCTGTCAGGACAAGTTCTCCGCGGTCATGCTGGATTACCGCGGCCGCAAGGCCCATGAGACCATCAAGAAATTCCTGGAGAAGAAATACACCCCGCCCCTGGAGGTGGGGAACAATGCGGACAACCTGGCCTGGCCCATCGGCAACGTGCTCATCCGGCTGGAATTCGACGCCGCCAAGGACGTGGGCAACCTGAGCTATTTCTATCAGCCGCTCTACGCGCCCTGCACCACGGGCGGGGAAAAGGCGGCCCAGCAATGACGCGCCGCGTCTGCCTGGCGGGGATGGTTTGCCTGCTCGGCCTGCTGGTGGGCCTCGGGCACGCCGAGGACCGCCGGAGCCTGCCCTTCAGCAAGCAGAGCGTGTTCAACTATTTTCGCCAGGTCGAGGACGCCCGACGCGACATTCAGGAAAATCTCAAGCCCGAAGCCTTCCAGGAGCGGATGTGCCGGCTCTATGCCGATGTCCTGCGGCACTCGGGCTACGACTTCGAGGCCACGGTCCAAAATGCCGTGCAATTCGCCGAGAAGGGCAGCCGCAAGCTGGATGACGCCCGGTTTTTGTTTTTGGCCGGGGTGTTCCAGATCCATCCGGACGTCTTTTTGAAGCTCGGTCTCATCTCCAAACCCACTCGGGACGCCGTCGTCAGCTATCTGAGTTCCTAGCCTCCGGCGGCCTGGCGCCGAGGGTCGCTCCGGCCCGAGCCAGGTCGGCCCGCAGTTGCCAGACGCCCGGGGGCGCCTGGTGGCCAGCCACGCCGGCCAGCAGGGCCGAGGCGGCCAGGGCGACGGTTTCGTTCCACCCCCGGCCGGGCCGGGCCAGCAATGCCGCCTTGCGTTCCAGAATATCCAGCAGGATGTCGCGGTCCATGGCGTGTCTCCTTTAGGGCCTTCCCGGGGCGGACCATGCAAGGACGGTGCCGCGCTGCGGCCCGAAAAGGCCCGGACCGTCCGGAGGCCGGGCATCGGCGCTTTGATTTGCAAAACGGTCCTTTTCTCGCCACGCCGTTGTCGGTTGCGAAGCCGTCCCGGAATTGCTATCGCCCGCCTGATAGCCGGCCAGGCTACCGCCTCGCCGGGGAGAGAGGAACCCTCTTCCCGGGAAGACCGTGACAGGATTGACGGGGCAGGGACAAACCTGAAACAACAGCGCCGACTGATCGGCCGGCGCAGCTGGTGCCGACGGCGACCCTATTGGAGAACATCGGAGATGGATGCCGCAAGTTATCGCACGCTGTGCCGTTGCCTGGACCGTCTGACCCTGGCCGGCGATGTGGCCGACGGCCTGGACGCCCTGTTGGAGTCGCTGCTCGACGCCCTGGCCGCCCAGCCCGAGCCGACCCGACTGGCCGTGGTCCTGACCGACGACGGTGGGCGGCCCAGCATCCGGGCCGGACGCGGCGATCCGGACATGGGACTCATTCTGGACGGGGCCCTGTCCAGGGGCGGCGATCCCCTCCTGCCCCGGGTGCTGCGGCGCGGGGCCGCGCCGGTCTGGGCCGACGCGGACGGGACGGTGGCGGCTTCCCGGCAGGAGACGGCCATGCTGGCCGCGCCGGTGGTGGCGGACGGTGCGGTGGTGGGCTGCTTTTTCGCCGACACCCTGCTCGGCCGTGACGCGCCCCTGGCCGAGGATGTGCGGCTGACCGCCCTGGTGGCCGGCATTGTCGGCCGGATGGTGGCCGTGGCCGGCCGTGGTCTCCGGGCCCGGCAGGAAATGTCCCGGGAACTGGCCTATCTGCGCTCCAAGGTGTCGCTGCGCTATCGACACGTTTTTTCCACCGGCACCAGCCAGCTGCTCGACGCCTTGCGCTCGGAAACCGATCGGGTGGCCCTGCTCGACGGCCCGGTGGTCCTGGAAGGCGAGACCGGCACGGGACGCACCGTCCTGGCCCGGCTGATCCACGAGCTGTCCCCCCGGGCGGTCAAACCCTTCCTGCTGGCCCCCGAGGCCAAAACCGAGGATTTGGCCGAAGGGCTGTTCGGCGGTCGGGGACCGGGCCTGCTGGAGGCGGCCGACGGCGGCTCGCTGCTGTTCCCGGACGCCCATCTGCTGCCCCCGGCCATCGTGGTCCGGCTGGTGCGGCTGCTGCAGCACGGCGTCTTCGTCCGCCAGGATTCGAGCCGGGAGCGTCAGGTCGACGTGCGGCTGTTTTTCAAGGCCCCGCCCCAGGGCGTCGGCCCGGAACTGGCCGCCGCCGCTCGCGTGGAGGTGGTGCGCCTGCCCAGCCTGCGCCAGCGCCGGGAGGATATTCCGGCCCTACTTGAGTATTTCCTGGGTGTGGGCGAACAGCGGGCCGGCCGGCGGCTGGGCCTCACCGCCAAGGCCCTCAAGGCCCTGGAGGTCTATGACTGGCCGGGTAACATCCGGGAAATGGAGGCGCTGGTGGCCAGGCTTTCCCTGACCGCCACCGAGGACCGCATCGACATCGCGGACATTCCGCCGGAAATCCTGGCCGAGGGCGAACGGCCGCCGGTCCTGCCCGAGGACGCGGCCGAATTGCGCGACATGGAGCGGCAGCAGGTGGTGAGCGCCCTGGAGCGCCATGGCTGGGTCCAGTCCCGGGCCGCCCGGGAGCTGGGGCTCACCTTGCGCCAGATCGGCTACCGCATCCGTAAGTACGGCCTGACCCGCGAGGACGCGGACGCCCCCGAAACCAAGGAATAGGGGCATCTTGCCCCGCCCCCGGCCTTGGCGTACACGCCCCGGCCAGGAGGATGCCCATGCCCGCAGTCATCAAGGACGTCGTGGACGTGTTGTTGAAGCTCGCCATTATCGGCGGCATCGCCGTCTTTCTCTTCTATTACGCGGCCAACGCCGGCGTCGGCCGCTATCTTTATATCGTCAACGGCGAATTGGAATACGTCATGGATACCGCCACCGGCATCATCTACCAGGGCGGCTATTCCATGAACCATATCACCGGCAAGGAATCGTCCAGGAACAAGAACAAACCCGGCAAGTGACCGGTCGGCCCGATCAGGCGGCCTGGCCGCTTTGGGCCAGGGCCTTGGCCACGACCTGCCACAGGGTTTCGGCGGTGAAGGGCTTGGTCAGATAGGCACTGACGCCGGCGGCGTTGGCCTCGGCCAAGTTGGTGGACAGGGATTCGGCCGTCAGCATGATGAACGGGGTGTCGGCCAGGGAGCTGTCGCCGCGCACCCGGCGCAGCAGGTCGATGCCCTTCATGCGCGGCATGTTCCAGTCGGAAATGATGCAGCTGACGGTTTCGGACGCCAGCAGTCCCAGGGCGTCCTTGCCGTCCACCGCCTCCAGTACCTCGGTCCCCTTGGCCGCGAGCATCTTGCGGATGATGCCGCGCATGACCTTGGAGTCGTCCACTACCAGGACCCGGAGCTTTGCCATTTCCTTCATCCCGTCCGTTCCGTTGAGGATTTGTGAGCTTCGACAACGATTTGTGCAGGTATTTTCGGGGAAAGGCAAGTCCGGGTCGGCAGGGGACGGCCGTGCCGTCTATTCCCGCGCCGCCACGGTGACGGTGCATTTTTTGAGAAAACCGACGGGATTGTAGGAGAGCTTGGCCTGGCGCAGGCCCTCGTCGCCCAGGTCCTGCTCGCGGTCGACCAGGTCGTAACCGGCGCCGGCGTCGGCCAGGAACAGCTGGTTGATGGCCTGGTAGATGCCCTTGTAGCCGGGGCGGCCCTTCTCGAAGTGGACGACCAGCATGTCCGGGGTGAGTTCCTCGGCCACGGTGTAGGCGACCATCTCGCCGCCGATGCGGATGGCGCCGCCGGACAGGCCCGGGATGCGGTCCCAGCTTTGGAGCACGCGGACGATGGCGGCGTTTTCGGCCACCAGCGGCCCGGCCTCGGCCGGATCGCGCCAGGAAAACCACTGGCGCTGCATGTCCAGGGTCTCTTCCATGCACTCGGTGGTCAGCGGCTTGTACTCGTAGTCATAGGTGCGCAGGAACTGCTTGAGCAGGTTTTTTTTCTTGTGAAAGCGGTTGCCCCGCAGCTCCAGGAGTTCCGGGACGGAATAGACGTATTCCCAATGTTCCCGGGCCTTTTGCAGGCGCATGCGGTCCTTGAGGGCCCGCTTCCAGATTTGGCACAGCCGTTCGGGCACCCGGGTGACGGTGACGCCCTTCCCCAGGGTGGGACAGGTGGCCCAGTCCTCCTCCCAGGGGCCGACCGGGGCCCAGTAGACCTCCCGGGGCCTGGTCTGCATGATCCAGACGTGGCGGTCGCCGAAGCGCCAGCACAGGCCGTATTCGTCGGCCCAGCCCCAGAGGTTGCCGAAGCTGTAGTCCGCGGTTTTCTGGGGACACTGGGCCAGGCGGTGCAGATAGTCCTCCCGGCGGGCCAGAGTGATCGGTTCGAATCCTTTCAGCATGTCACGTCCTCGGTTGCGGCGCGCCGCCCATGCCGAACCGACTCCAGCGGGCGAATTGGAACACGCCAAGACACAAGACGGCCTGGACGGCCTGCGAACAGAACATGGACAGCCAGACCCCTTCGGCGCGGCCCAGAATCTCGTGGCTGAGATACCAGGCCAGGGGCAGGCGGACAAACCAGATGGAGGAGCCGGAGACGCCCATGGTGTAGAGCGTCGCGCCGGCGCCGTTTAACGCGCCTATGAAAATAATACTGCTGACGGTAAAGGGAATAGCCATGACGTTGTAACGCAGGTAGGACACGGCTTGCGCCTGGACCGCCGGCTCCGGCGACAGGATGGCCGCCGCCCAGGGCAAAAGCGGCCACAGGAGCAGCCCCAGCAGGGAGATCGACACCACGCCGAGCAAGACGATGCGGTAGCCCGTCCGCTTGGCTTCCTCGGGCATGCCGGCGCCGAGCAGGTTGCCGACCAGGATCTGGGCCGTGAAGCTGAAGGCCGTGGGCGGCAGGAACAGCAGCGATTCCACCCGCATGCCGGCGGACATGCCGGCCAGGGCGTCCACGCTGCCGGTCGGCAGCCCCCCGATCACCGCGAACAGCACCAGGTAGCCGGTGTGCCAGACGACCTGCATGAGCCCCGACGGCCAGGCCACCCGGATGAGATAGGCCGCACCGTAGCGGATCCAGCGCCAGGGCGGAAACTCCCGTCGGCGCAGCATGCCGGCCCGCAGCAGGGCCAGCAGGTTGAAGAGCATGCCCGCCGTGACGGAAAAAAACGTGCTCCAGGCCACGCCGGCCGCACCGTAGCGGGGCAGGCCGAAGGCCCCCAGGCCAAAGCCGAAGTCCCCGAAGGCGTTGAGCAGCGCCGCCAGCCCCCAGGCGTACAGCGGCACCAGGACCAGCCGCTTGGCCCGGAACAGGGCGTTGGCGATGAAGAAAAAGGACTGGATGGGCAACAGCCACAAAAAGACCGTCAGGAAGTAGCGGGCCATGGGCAGCATCGGGGCCGGCACCCGCAGCAGGGCGAGGAACAACCCCCGTCCGGCCAGCCCCAGGGCCAAAACGGCCAGGGAGCCCGCCACCCCGAGCAGCAGGCACATCCAGGCGTAGCGATTGGCCCGCAGCCAGTTGCCGGCGCCCTCGGACTGGCTGACGGTGGCCACGGCACCGTTGGCCACGGCCGAGGCCAGCACCTGGAAAAAAAACATGGCTTGGCTCAGGACGCCGATGACGGCCTGGGTCTCCCGATCGAGGCGGCCGCCCACGTAGACGTCCACGAATCCGATCAGGAACGTCAGGAACATCATCAGGATCTGGGGCCAGGCCAAGGCCCAGATCGTATGCAGGTCGGCCGAACGGGCCGCCGCGTAACGCCGCTGTCTCATGTCTCCCTGTCCGCCTTTTTGTGAACCGGTTGGCGATACGGGAGCCGACCGGCCGGGTCAACACCCCCTTTGCATACCCTGGCCCATCAGGATAAGACATCGGCACTCCTCGACTCACATCTTTCCGGGCGCGCTCGTCCCTCGTGGAGGTAGAATGCGAGATATTGAAGCCGTGCAGCGGCTCCATATGTGGTTGGAGACCAAGGAAGACGGCATGCTGCTCGGCCTTGGGCGCATCCAGCTCTTGGAGCTGGTGGAGGAACTCGGCTCCCTCAACAAGGCGGCCGCAGCCATGGGCATGTCCTACCGGGCGGCCTGGGGGCGCATGAAGCAGACCGAGACGGTGCTCGGCGCTCCCCTGGTGGAGCGTTCCGGCCCCAAGAAGGGGTTCGAGCTCACGCCGCTTGCCCATGACATCGTGCGCATGTTCCGGGCCTGGCACCATGACGTGGAGGAATTCGCCCTCAAACGGGCCCGGGAAATCTTTCCCTGGAGTACCGAGCCCTATCTCGAACAGGCGCGCAAGTCCTGATGGCGCGCGCTTAAAGCCATTCCAGTACCTCTTCCGCGAAGTAGGTGATGATGCAGTCCGCGCCGGCCCGTTTGATGCCGGTCAGGGCTTCCAGCACGGACCGCTTGGGGTCGAGCCAGCCGTTGGCGATGGCAGCCTTGAGCATGGCATACTCGCCGCTCACCTGGTAGGCGGCCACCGGACAATCGAAATTGTCCCGCACCAGCCGCACCACGTCGAGATAGGGCATGGCCGGCTTGACCATGAGCATGTCCGCGCCCTCGGCCAGATCGGCCGCGGCCTCGCGCAGGGCCTCCCGCACGTTGGCCGGGTCCATCTGATAGCCGCGCCGGTCCCCGAAGGCTGGGGCGCTGTCGGCCGCTTCCCGGAAGGGACCGTAGAACGCCGAGGCGTATTTCACAGCGTATGACAGAATGGGGATGTGGGTGAAGCCGGCCTCGTCCAGGGCCAGGCGAATGGCCGCCACCCGGCCGTCCATCATGTCCGAGGGGGCGATGATGTCGGCCCCGGCCCGGGCCTGGCTCACGGCCGTCTGGGCGAGCAGGTCCAGGGTGGGGTCATTTTGCACCTCGCCGTGGGCATCGACCAGGCCGCAATGGCCGTGGCTGGTGTATTCGCACAGGCAGACGTCGGTGACCACGACCAGCTCCGGATAGGCGTCCTTCAGCCGGGCGACGGCCTGCTGCACGATGCCGTCGGCGGCATAGGCGCCGCTCCCTTCCGGGTCCTTTTTTTCGGGCAGGCCGAACAGGATCAGCGAGCGCAGGCCCTTGTCCATGGCCATGCCCACCCGGGCCACCAGCCGGTCCACGGAGAACTGGGACTGGCCGGGCAGGGAGGGAATGGGCCGTTCGAAGTCCTTGTCCGCCGTCTCCACCACGAAATATCCCTGAATCAGGTCCTGGGGGCGCAGTTCGGTTTCCCGGACCATCTCGCGCAGGGTCGGCGTGCGACGCAACCGACGACCGCGATGAAACTCGCCTAACAGCATGGACGCAACCTCGCTTCGGCGGAAAGCCGATCAGTTTTTGGGGGATGGGAAAAAGGCGCTGATGATGTCGTCCACCTGGGCCAGCCCCGCCTCGATCACCTCGGGGAGGGCGTCGGTGGACAGGCCGAGGGCCGTCCAGGCCGCCGGCTCCAGGGTCGGGACCATGGCGCTGGCCGGTGGGGTGAGGCCCATGGCGATGGCGATGATGTCGGCCAGGTGCAGGATGGCCGGTTCGACATTGTCCGGGCAGGCCAGGGGATTGTGGTGGCAGGCCACGATGGCCACCAGCGGCTCCGGGAACTTCCAGGCCCGCAGCAGCAACCCGCCCACCTGGGGATGGGTGAAGCCCAAAACGTCCTGCTCGGCCGTCACCATGGGGGTCTGGTTGGCCCGGGCGTAGTAGATGGTCTCCACGGCGGCGTGGGGCAGCTTCTTAAAGATGATGAGCCGGCCGATGTCGTGCAGGATGCCGGCCACGAACAGCCGTTCGGCCGCGCCGTGCCGGATGGCCTTGCCGAGGACCTGGGCCAGGGCGCCCACCGCCACCGAATGCTCCCAGAAGGTACGCATGTTGATGAGCTCGGTGGGGATGTCCTTGAAGGCGTTGATGGCCGAAATACCCAGGGCCAGGGTGGAGATTTCCTGGCCGCCGATAACCATGACGGCCCGGGAGATGGAGTCGATGCGCTGGGGCAGGCCGTAGAACGGGCTGTTGACGAGCTTTAAGAGCTTGGCCGTCAGGCTCGTGTCCTTGCTGATGACGTCGGCGACCTGGGCGGTGGAGCTGGTGGCCGAGTCGAGCACCTGCCGGATCTTGAAATAGATGTCGGGAAACGAGGCGAGCTGGATTTCGTGCGAGACGATGTCCTTGGCGCCGCCTTCGGCCCGGAAGAAGAGGTCGCCCATGGATTCGGCCCGGGAGCTGGGCGGAATGTCCTTGGGCATGGGCTTGCCGGCGGCCAGGGCCTGGGCCAGCCGCAGGGCGGCCTGGTTGTAGAGGAGCTCGATGACCGGATGGCTGGTGTCGTTGGCGAAGAAGAAGGGCGCGAGATGGGCCTCGCTTTGGGCGAGCAGGGCCGGGTCCAGCGCGGACTCGGCGGCTTCGGCGTCCGCCGCGTCCACGACAACGGCGCCGGACACGCCGCGCTGGCGCAGGCTGTGCAGATGGCTGTCGGTCAGCACGACGCCCTTGGGCAGCAACATCTTCCCGTCGGACCCGTAAAGGTCCTCCGCCAAGATCATACCTGCCTGCAGGGCGTCCAAGGGTAGGCTGCCCACTCTCCCCCCCTCGCGCTACGGCCGCTTACGTCTCGTGGCAGCGCTTAGACGGGATATTATTCCTTTTTCGCGATTGGGGTCAACAGCGAAGGGTCGGCCTTTACAGGCCTGGGAGCTGGGGGTATGACCCCGCCGTAAAAATTGGCCGCAGGAGCGGCCGCGGGGGAATGGATCATGAGTGCGACTGGTGCTGTGCGTGCGGACGGAAGGGAGTCCAAGTTGGCGGTTGCTTTGGAAAAAAATTCGGCTGTTGCGGCCACGGCGTCGGGGTCGGCGGCGGAAGCTAAGCTGGCCGTGGCCCTGGAAGCGTTGACGGCCATTGCCGGCGTCAACGATCTGACCACCATACAGGCGCTGTTCCACATGCGCCGCCGGGCCGAAGAGGCGCTGTTCCGCATCCGGGCCATCCGGGACGACAAGCGGCCTTCCGCCTAGACGTCCCCTGCCCGAAGACACGCCGCCTCCGGCCTTGTTCCCGCTGCCGGGCGGGGATAGGGATGATCCAGACCGGAGGCGCGCGTGGCCACACCCCATCCTTTTTTTCGCTATACGTCCGAAGTGCTTGCCTGGCGGCTGGGCGAAGGCCAGCGCTTGGCGGAGGCCGTGCCGGTGCCGCCGGCGGCCGAGGCCGCCCAGGTGGACCGGGTGGTGCGCCATGCGGCCCGTTGTCGCCAAGTGCTGCTGCTGGGGCTCGGCGCCGGCCCCTTTGCCGCCGCCCTGGCCAAGGCGTTGCCGCCGGCGGTGGGGCTTACCGTCCTCGGGGCCGATCCTGAGGCGGCCCGGCGCCTGCTCGCCGCCGAGGCCCTGCCCTGGCGCACGCCCGACGGTTCCCGCCAACTGCTGGTCGATACCTCGGCCATGGCCCTTTTTTGTCTGATGCCCCGGCTCGGACTCGGCCCCGAGGACGTCCTGGTCACCGTCAATCCCGAAGGCGGCTCCCCGGCCGAGCGGCAGGAGCTGACCCTTTGGCGGCGGCTTTTTTGCGGCAGCCGTCCGGTCGCGGCGTCCGCGTCGCCGGCTGGCGGGCCGGGGCCGACCCTGGCCGTCCTGGCCCGGCCCGAGGAGCCGGACCTGCCCGGTTTTTTCGCCGCCGCCAAAGGCCTGGCCGAGCGGGCGGTGGTGCTCTGGGACGCCGACGTCGTGCCGGCCGCCGCCCGGGAGGCCGAGGCCCTGGGCGTGCCGGTCACCCATCTGGCCCGCCGGCTGGCCGATGATTTCGCCGCCCAGCGCAACGCCGTGCTGGCGGCCTGCCCGGGGCCGTGGGTACTCTCCCTGGACCCGGACGAGCGGCCGGGGCCGGGCTTGGCCGCGGCCGTCGGCCGGATCATGGCCATGCCCGAAGTCGGCGGCGCCTTTTTCCCCCGGCTGACCCTGTATCCTGACGCCGAGCGGGTCAAGGCCGGGTACGGCCTGTGGCCCGACGTCCAGCTGCGGCTGTTCCGGAAGGGGCCGGCCGGCCCCCGCTATGTCCGGCCGGTGCACGAACGGCTGGAGGGCGTGGCCGGTCGGGCCGTGTTGGCCCTGGACGCGCCGCTCCTTCATTATAATCGTCTGTTGGCCGATCGCCGGCAGGTGGAGGCCAAGCTTTCCGGCTTCGACGCCGCCGCCGGCCGGCCGCTGCATCGCCTGAGCCGCGACTATCCGACCCTGCCCCGGGATTTTTTTGCGTCTCCGCCGGGGCCCCCCCCCGGGGGGAGGGTTTTGCTGCTGCCTGCCATGTGGTAGGGAACCCCGGAAGCTTTCCCAGGCTGTTGCCTTGGCCTGGGTGAGACGATACCTTGAGGTGCGGATGGCGGTCGGCCGTGCGCCGGATCGTCTGTCCGCGAAGGGACGCAATGCGCATTACCTGCCCACAGTGCGGTTTTTTTCGGGAGTTGCCCGACAATAAGATACCGGTGACCTCGACCATGGCCACCTGTCCGAAGTGCCGACATCGCTTCAAGTTTCGCCCCGATCCGATCGCGCCGCGGGAACGGGATGGTCACGGCTCGGACTGGCGCGAGGACACGTCGGCCCGCAGCGAGGAGCCCTCGTCCTGGCGGCGTCGGGAACACCGCCCGGTCGAGCCTGTGCCGGCACCCGAACCGACACCCGAACCGGCGCCTGAGCGGCCGATCGCCCCGGCGCCGCGGGAAACGGCCCGGCCGGCCGCGCCCGTGGCGGCGCCGGAGCCGCCCGAGGTGCCCGAATCGGTTGTGTCGCCCGCGTCGGTTGCCGCGGCCCCGACGAGCGTCTCGCCTTCGCCTGCGCCCTCGCCTCGGGCCGAGGCGGATCCGCTGTTCCCGCCCGAACCGTCGGCGGCCGCCGAACCGGCCGAGGCCCCGGCGCCGCAGCCGGCGCCCGTCGAGCCGGTCGCACCAGTCGCGTCCGAAGCCCGGCCCCTGGACGAGCCGGCCGCGCCGCCCCGCGAGACGCCGGCCGCCGCCAAACCCCGCAGCCGGCGGGGCATCGACAAGGACGGCGTGCGCGACATCTGGGCCAAGCTGCAGGCCATGGACGACGGCGCCGCCTCCCGCAAGCGGGCGCGTACGGCCGAGGCGCCGGAGGACGACGCGGCGACGGAAGCCGCCCCACCGGTCACGGACCCCATCCCCTGGGAACGCCCGGAAGGCTACGGTTTCTTTCCGGCGCTGCTGTTGACCCTGCGGCAGATTTTACTGCGGCCGACGGCCTTTTTTACCGCCATGCCCGAGGGGCGGCCCAAGGGCAAGGCGCTGGTCTTCAATCTGCTCATCAGCGAATTCCTGCTCGTCATCGATTTCCTGTGGACCCTGATCGGCCTGCGGGCCGGCGGGCAGGCCGAGTTGTCCGGCTCCCTGCCCGCCTCGACGGGACTGAGCTTTCTGATCGTGCTCCTGCTGGTGCCGCCGGCCCTGACCTGCGGCATCTACCTGGATGCCTGGATCACCCACCTGCTGTTGTTGTTGTTCCGTAACGCCCGCAAGAGCTTCTCCGAAACCTTCCGGGTGCTGTGCTACAGCGCCGCGCCGACCGTGCTTTCGGCCGTGCCGGTGGCCGGGCAGATTCTTTCGCCGATCATCCTGGTCTGGTACATGGCCTTGCAGGCCCTGGGCCTCAAAAAGATCCACGATGGCTCCTACACCCAGATCCTGGCGGCGGTCTTCATCAAGTGGTCGCTGTATCTCTTTCTGCTCTTGGCCATGTTGCAAAGTTTTACCCCCGGGCGTTAGGATATCCTGTCCGCCAACGACGCCGGCGGGGGCTCGGTCCGGCATCGGTGAGGTCGAGGGGACGGGAGGGCGTGTCGCGCCCGATCCCGGCCCGGCCGACCTGGCGAGACGGCGGACGCGGAGTGGCGGAGTGCTATGTTTGCCTGGTTGCGGTCGAAAATACGGGCATTGGCCGAACGGCGGCGGGTGGCCAGGGAAATCCATCCGGAAATGTTCCGGCTGATGGCCAGTGAACTTGTGGACTTGGCCGAACTGGCCGCCAAGATCCGGCCGGACGAGCAGGCCTTTCAGCTCAAGGCCAGGCGCATTCAGCAGGAAATGCGGGAACTTGCCCGCATGACCCACCGTCCGGAATTTCGCATGCTCCCCTCGAAAAAACGGCTGGAACTTCGGGAAAGCCTGCTGTCCTCTCGGGAACAGTTGTTGCAAACCTTAAGCGACGCCCCTGTGGCGACCACTATTCGACAATAGAGGATGTGCCATGCGCAATGCCGCCGCCTTCCGTCGTTTGGGGTGGGCTCTTGTGGCCGTGCTGCTGTGCGGTTGTGCCGTCGAGCCCAAGATCAGCGACAAATCCACCGTCTACGTGGACAACTGGACCCGACGCAACAATCCCGAGGTCTACGTGCAACCCAGGCACTCGCCGCCCGTGCCCATGACGGCTCTGATGGTGCCGTTTCAGGTGACCCAGGACATCGCCGGGGGCGCGGAGCTGGGCGAACAGGTGACCCGGATCGTCTGGCAGACCTGGAGTCGTGACCGCGTCTTTCCCAAGCTCCTCTTCGAACCGGAAATGCGGCGGGCCAGCACGGCCGACGCCGTGGCCCGGGCCCGGGCGGCCGGCGTCGATCTGGCCATCGTGGGCAAGATCACCTACATCATGTCCGGCGGCACCCGGGGCAATTCGGGCGTGTCGCTCACCTTCGACGCCATCGACGTCAAGACCGGCGAACGGCTGTGGTCCATGGCCCACGCCGGCACCCTGGAAACCGGCATGACCGAGGATTTCATCATTTTTGTCCGCAAAAACCGCATGCCCCTCGAGCCCATCTACGCCATCACCTCCACCCTGGCCTACGACATGGGCGGCATGATGGTGAAGTGGAACTACGGCTTCAAGCCGCCGGCGCCGGCCGGCCCCAACCCGAAGCCGTCGGCCCGGACGGACGCGGGGACGGCGCCGCAAGGCGCGGCGCAGCCGGCTTCCCGGACGCTCGGTCCGGGTCGCGATCTCCAGTAGCGGTGGGATGCGCTGCCGTGGACGGCCGGGAGGGGCGTTGCCCTCTCCCGGCCGTTGTCTGTTTCCGGACCCCGCGACGCGGGTCCGGGGCGAAAGGCCTTGTCAATTAATTGGCGGGGCGCAGACGTCCGGCCGCGGTTTCGGCCTGGGCGATTTCCTCGTTGGGCGCGGTGACGTACTTTTCGATCAGCTCCTGCCACAGCTTGTAGCCGTCGGGCCGCAGATGCACGCCGTCGGTGGTCAGATTCTCACGCAGCTCGCCGTTGAGCGCGAAATGCGTGAACAGATCGACGTAGACGCAGTTGGTACACTGGGCGCACAGCTCCTTGAGCCCGGCGTTGAGTTCCACGATCTTCGGATTGGGCAGGTCGGGCCGGTGGGTCACCGGCAGCACGCTTTGAACGAAGATCAACGTCTTGGGCGAGCCCCGGTTGATGCGGCGCAGGATTTCCCGGTAGCGAGCCAGGATCCTGGCGTTGCTGCTGTAGAGCTCGTTGATGCCCTCAAGGATGAAGATCTTGTCAGGCTGCATCCGGATGATCGGATCGAGGCCGTGCAGGATCTTGGCCGTCGTGTTGCTGACGGCCGCCTTGTTCACGACGTCCTTGAAACAGCCCATGTACTTCCAGCCGGCCGTCTGGCTGCCGCCCAAAAAGACGGTCTTGGCCGAGACTCCGGCCGGGCACAACACGAACAGCGCCGCCAGGACAATGCCCCAGCGAAACCATAGCCGAATCATGCGAACGCCTCCTCCCTCGAACGGGCCCGCCCCCCCAGGCGGAAAAATGGTGGAGGGCCGATAGCACGGCGCCGCAGGCTTGAAAAGAGGCCTCGCCAAGGCCCGTCGTTGGCCGGTTTTCGAACGTTGACGCCGCCTGCCGCGTCCGGATAGGAAGGACCGTGTCCCACCCGGCGTCGCGGCGGTCAGATCCCGCTTGATCGCCGGGGACCGTTGCCGTACCACCGCCCGGATGGGCGGCCATATCCGCCCCAAGGAGCCATCAATGTCCCCATGCCGTCTCTGGCCGGCCGAGTTCGAAGCGCACCGGGCGGTCTGGTTGGCTTGGCCGGGCAATCCCACGGACTGGCCCGGCAAGTTCGCTTCCATCGCCTGGGTGTATGGCGAAATGATTCGGATTTTTTCGACCTGGGAGGAGCCGGTGCGCCTGCTCGTCCGGGACGCCCGGCAAGAGGCCGCCGCCCGCCGGGTGCTGCGCGCCGTGGCCGTGCCCCCGGATCGGGTGCGCCTGTTCACCGTGCCCATGGATCGCGGTTGGGCCCGCGATTTCATGCCCTTTTTCGTCAAGGTCGGCGGGATCGTCACCGCCGTGGACTGCGCCTTCACGGGCTGGGGCCAATATCCCGACCACACCCTGGATAACGCCGTGGGCCCGACCGTCTGCCGGGAACTCGGCCTGCCCGTGGAACCCGCCCTGTGGCAGGGACGACACGTGGTGCTGGAAGGCGGCGCCGTGGACGGCAACGGCCGGGGTGACCTGCTCGCCACCGAGGAATGCCTGCTCGATCCCGAGGTCCAGATCCGCAACCCCGGCTTCTCCCGGGAGACCTACGAGGCCTTCTTCCGACAGTACCTCGGCGTCACCAACGTCATCTGGCTGGGCAGCGGCATCGCCGGCGACGATACCCACGGCCACGTCGACGACCTGTGCCGCTTCGTCGGCCCGGATACCGTGGTCCTGTGCCGGGAAGACCATCCCCACGACATCAATTACCGGGCCCTGGCCGAAAACCGCGAACGGCTGGCCCAGGTCCGCTTGGCCGACGGCTCGCGTCTGACCGTCGTCGACCTGCCCATGCCCGCCCCCGTCGCCTTCAAGGGACAACGCCTGCCGGCCAGCTACGCCAATTTCTATATCGGCGACAACCTGGTGCTCGTGCCGACCTTCAATGACCCCCACGACCGGTTCGCCCTCGGTATCTTGGCCGAACTCTTCCCCACCCGCACCGTCGTCGGCCTGTCCGCCGTGGACCTCGTCTGGGGCCTCGGCTCCGTCCATTGCCTGACCCACGAAGAGCCGGAATAAGAACAGAGAGCAGAGAAGAGGAAGATGCCTCCGGCGGCCGGGGGCATGATGCCCCCGGACCCCTCCATGCGCGGTCGTTTTGACGACAAGCGAAGACGCTTGCCGTCAAAACGACCGCGAAAGGGGGGACCGAAGAAGGCTGAGGGCAGGTGAAATGGATTGTCGGGACAGGGGGTCTGGGGGAAATGATTTCCCCCAGTAGGGTAGGTCCAGGGAGGGGCAACGCCCCTCCCTGGCCGCCGGAGGCATCATCCTACAGCAGTTCGTTGATCTTGCGCATGACGGCGAAGGCGTCGGCGACGTAGAGCACGTCGGCCTTGCCTTGCCCCCAGCCGCAGGCGGCGTCGAGGTTGATGGCTCGGCGTTCGCCGATGAAGCGCCAGCCGACGACGTGGGGTTCCTCGCCGTGGCAGCAGGTGGCCAGCCCCTTGGGGTGGCGCGGGGTGGCGCCGGTCTGGCCGACCTGGTGGAGGTGGGTGAGAAACGGCAGCACGGCTTCGCCCTCGCCGCCCATGTCCACCAGCGATTTGCTGCTGCCGAGGGAGGCCTTGGACTTGCCGAGGAAGCCGAGGATGAGGTCGGAGGCCTCGGGGGCGTGGGTGGCGCCGTCGGGTTGTTTCTTGGTCCAACCGGCGCCGGCCACGAACAGGAGCTTGGCGTCGGGCCGGATGGTCTGCTCGTCGGCCGAGGGGGCGATGATGGTTTTGACGGTGGTGCGGGTGAGCGCCGCGTCGACCGGGACGTCCACGGCGGTGACGGCGGCCTGGCCCGGCGCGCCGGCATAGGCGGCGAAGCAGCCGCCGGCCACGGTCAGGCACCAGGGCCGTTCGGTTCGGGTGAGTTCGGCCTGGAGGCGTTGGCGGTAGAAGCCTCGTGTGGCCACGAGCGTGCCGTCGGCCATGGCCAGGCCGGTGACGTGGGCGTCGATGCGGCCGCCCAGGCGGGCGGTGACGCCGGGCAGGGCCCGGGAGATCCGGGAATCGTCGGCGGCCAGCACGATGGTGGCGCCGGCGGCCTTGGCCAGGCCTTCCAGGGCGGCGGCGTCGGTGGCGTAGCGCGACACGCCGAAGGCCTCGCCGGTCACGGCGAAAAAGGCGGTGGCGCCGCATCCGGCCACGGCCGCGGCCGCGTCGGCGGTTTGGGCGCCGTAGAGTCCCACGGCCAGCCCGGCGCCCAGGCCCTCGGCCACGGTCTTGGCGGCGGAGAGGGCTTCCAGCGAGGCCTTGGACAGGCTGCCATCCGCTTCGGTATGGGCAAGAAAGAGTATGGTATCCATGTGAGCCCCTAGCTTTGCATCCAGGCGATAAGTTCTTTGGCGATGTCCTCGACCGGCGTGTCCTTGACCACCCTTGTCTCGCGCTTCTGGGTCGGCGCGGCCACGGACAGATAGTCCACGGTGGCGGTGACGCCCGCCGGCTTGGCCTTTTGCAGGGCCGGCATGATGCCGCGCATGTTGGCCATGCCGAGCTGCGGATTGTTGGGCGGCTCGGGCAGCTCGCCGGTGGCCCAGCCGAGCACGGCCGGCGCGCCGGCGCAGACAGATACCTGATAGGCCCCGCCCTCGATGCGCTCCATGATCTCCAGGGAGCCGTCGGCCCCGACGGTCAACTTGTCCACGCCCTGGAACTGGTCCACGATGCCCAGCCGTTCACCGATCATCTGCAAGGTGGCGCCGGCGCCGCGCGAGGCCGACTGCCAGCCGCCGAAGAGCAGCATCTGCGACGTGTCCAGGCCGGCGATGCCCTCGATGGCCGCGCCGAGCGCCTCGGCCACGGCGGTGCCGTCCAGGAAGCCGCTGGCCGGGCCGTCCGCCACCACCAGCTCGAACGGGGCCTTCTGGGCTACCGTCATCATGACCTGCTGCAACTTGGCCTTGGGGCCCATGGAGACCAGCCAGACCTTGCTGCCGGGGACGGTCTTGGCCAGCTGGGCCGCCTCGTACAGGGCGCAGGCCGCCCAGGGGTCCAGAATGGACGGCAGCATCAGTTCGTTTTTGAGTCCCCAGCCCGCCGGCCCCTTGACCGGCTCCAGGGCTTGCAGCGGATCGGGCACGATGCCGCCGCACACGACGATATGATACATGGAGTGCTCCTTTTGGGCGGGGGTGGGGGAGGAGAACCGGGGGGGGGGGGGGGGGGGGGGGGGGGGGGGGGGGGGGGGGGGGGGGGGGGGGGGGGGGGGGGGGGGGGGGGGCGGGGGGGGGGGGGGGGGGGGGCGGGCGCAGGGGCGGGAACCCTTTTTTGCAAAAAAGGGTTCCCTCCCCCGGACCCTCACCCTCCCAAAAAACGTTCACGAGTAGGCGTTTTTCACATCCAGCGCCGTTATTGCCGAAATAGCCGATCGTATCAAGGGTGCCCCGGCAGATCCTATGGCCCTGGAAAGGGTCTCTTCCCCAACTTTTGCGGACGGTCGGTCGGCAAGCGTCTTCGCTTGCCGACCGACCGTCCGCCTATGGAGGGGCCCGGGGGCATCATGCCCCCGGCCGCCGGAGGCATCTTCGTCGTTTCTTAGTTCTCCGCCGAGTGCAGGCCGCCGGCGCCGGCGGCGAAGCGGATATTGGTCAATTCGGGGTCGGAGGTGGACGGCTTGGAGCAGTTCCAGAGGCAGGCCCCGCAGTGGACGCATTTTTCCCGGTCGAACAGCGGCACGCCGTCGTCGGGGTTGGTGGTGATGGCCTGGCCGGAGCAGGCCTCGATGCAGGTCTTTTCCCGGCAGGCCCGGCAGACGTCGGGATTTTCGAAGGTGACGTGGTCGGCATAGCCGGGCGCGGCCTGGACCTTGCCGCCGATGAGCAGGGCGTCCTGATGGGAAATGAGCAGCTGGCCGTCGTATTCGATGGCGGGCCAGCCGGCCTTGTCCATGAGCGCGTCGTGCAGGGCCAGGCCCTTGGCCGTGGCGTCCTGGCGGATGGCCTCGATGGCGGCGGGGCTTATGCGACCGCGGTAATAGTCCTCGATGCTGGGGATGCGCCGGTGGGTCGGCTTGGAGGCGGCGGGCCAGCACAGGAGCCCGCCGGTCAGGCCGGCCAGGCCCATGCCGATGACGCCGGGAACGAAGCCGAGGGAGAAGGCTTCCCGGGCGCGGGCGGACTTCCTGGACTCGGCGTCGAGCCGGGAGGCCCGGCGCCTGGCCACGTAGGCGGCTTCCAGGTTTTCGGACGTGAAGGGCTTGCCGGCCTCGAGCAGTTCGAGCACGGCCTTGGCCAGGATGACGCCCGAGCCCCAGGCCTCGTCCACGCCGGAGTTGGTGAGGACGTTGGTGGTGCCGGAGCCCTCGCCGATGCGGGCGTAGCCGTCGCCGACCAGGTAGGGTTCGCCGTTGCGGCCGGCTTCCTGGAGGGTCTTGGCCCCGAACGAGCGCAGGGTGCCGCCCTTGAGGTGCTTCCACAGATAAGGGTGCTGCATCCAGTGCTGGAGATAGCGGTAGGCCGTACGCACCGGATTGTCGAACCAGGAGGGGACGAAGATGCCGAGCGAGGCCACGTTGCCGGGCAGCACGTAGAGGAAGCCGAAAATTTCCGGTTCCGGGTAGCCGACGGTGTGGATGACCGTGCCTTCCTTCAAGGCGCAGCCCTCGGGCAGCTCGACCACAAGCTTCATGCCCACGGCGAAATCGCGCTGGTGATGGCCCTCGGGCAGGCCGCGCACCCGGTCGAGGGCCCGGCCGACCGCGCCGACCGGCCCGTCGCCGACCACGGTCAGCGGCGCGCGCACGTCCATGCCGGGCATGTAGGCCCCCTCGGGGGTGCCCTTCTTGTCCACGCCCTGGTCGGCCAGCCGCACGCCCACGACCGTGCGGTTTTCGAGCAGCGGCTCGGCCACCGGCGTGGCGGGCCAGACCTGGGCCACGCCGCCGGCCATGACCTCGCCGGCCACCCACTGGTTGAACTGGCCGATGGAAAAGGTCAGCCCGTCGTGCTTTTGCAGGAAGGGCGGGATGTAGGGCAGTTCCACGGCCTGGTCGTGATACCAGGGCAGGCGGTCGCCCAGGGCGCGGATGCCTTTATCTGCGGCCCGCATGATCCAGGGCCGGCGGCTGGCGCCGACCGGATCGAGCAGGTAGACGAGCTTTTCCTCGGCGATGGCGGCGCACATGGGCACGTCGGCGGGCTTGAGGCCCGGAAAGGTCTCCCGGATGGCCCGGGCGCCGGTCACCACGCCGGAGACGCCGAGCCCGGGATCGTCGGCCCGCTCGTAACAGATGACTTGGGGCGGCATCCCCGGCATGACGGCGCTTTCCACGACCGGGCTGCCGTCCTCCTTGACCAGTCCCTTGGACAACGTGGTCAAAAATCCGCCCATGGCCGGCCCGAAGCCGACGCAGACGATGTCCGCTTCCATGGTCTGGCGATTGTCGTCCATACGCGCCTCCTTGAGGTCTGTGTGGGGGAAGAGGGGAAGAACCGGGGGAGGGAACCCCTTTTTTGGAAAAAAGGGGTTCCCTCCCCCGGACCCTCTCCTTCCCCAAAAAACTTTCTCGAGAGTGCCGGGCGGCAGTGTGACACCCGGCCGATCCCCCTATGAGGGGGACCGGGGGGCATGATGCCCCCCGGCAGGGTCCGGGGCGGCGCCCCGGTTCGTCTTACAGCGGATAATCGAGCGCCTCGGGGATCATGACCTCGGCCAGGGCTTCGCCGGCCCGTTCGCGGGCGGCGCCGAGGCCCGTCAGGCTGGCATCGAGGGCGGCGCGCCGGGCGTCGAAGGCCTGGCAGTCCGCGCCGGGCGCGGCGTAGCCGTGGACCAGGTCGGCGCAGATGCGGGCGGCCTCGCCGGCGGCCTTGGCCGCCTGGATGCGGCTGAGGTCGCCAAAGAAGCCGACGTATCCGGGAAGCCCCTCGGCCACCACCGGATTGTCCGGTCCCTTGGCCGCCAGTTCCAGCACGTCGAGGAGGAACAGCCGGCCGGCCAGCAGGCCGCACAACGCGTCGGCCAGGGGGAAGGTCACGGCTTGCCGGTTGTTGTGGTAGAGTTTCTTGCCGTCGGCGTCTTTGTTGTCCGCCAGGAAGTCCAGGGCCTGGCGCCAGATGGCCAGGCCGGCGGCCAGGCTGGCCGCGCCGGTTTCGGGATGGGCGGCGGCCACGGCGTCCATTTGGGCGATGTAGTTGTCGAGATAGACCCGGAACAGGTCGTCCGCCATGGTGATGGAGAGCTGGCGGCGCTGCACGCATTCGGGTCCTTCGTAGGTGGCTTCGAGCTGGGTGTCGTTCCACTTGTGGAACAGGAAGCCCGGGCAGTCCTCGGTGATGCCGTAGCCGCCCATCAAGGCCACGGCCTCGCGCATGACGGTGGCGCCGTAGCCGGTGTTCCAGAGCTTGCAGGCCGGGCACATGACGCCGGCCTCGGCCTCCAGGGCCTGGTATTTGACCACCGGATCGGCGTCCAGGGCGGCGAAGCGGGCTGCGTCGCGCTCGGCCTCCGGGGTAAAGAGCAGATTGATGTATTCCACCGACTGGGGCCGGACCTTTTTCAGCGCCATGAGCTGGCCGCGCATGCCGGAGACGCCCTGGTCGGCCAGGGTCTGTTCCTTGGCCTTTTCGGTGGGATCGAGCCGGTCGAACAGCCGGGCCGTGGCGAAGCCCAGGGAGGCGCCGGCCTCGCCGGCGGCCCAGACCTCGGCCAGCCGGATGACGGCGTCCTGGCGCTGTTGCAGGCCCATATCGAACTTGGGCGTCCCCTCGGCGCAGGCGTCGCCGCCGCGGAAGCGGGCCCGCTGGTAGCGAATGACCGGCTCCACGGCCGACAGCAGCTTGGCGGTGGTCATCAGGGCCACGGGCACCCGGGTGCGGTGGAACACCGAGGCGATGACCTCGGAGTGGGAGACGTTGGGGACGATGCAGCCGTCCTTGATCGTGTAGCCGCCGATGATGCGGCTGGCCGGCACCTTCATGGAGAAGACCGGATCGCGGGTGGAGGAGAGCTGGTGGACCATCTTCATGGTGGGCGCGCCGCGGTCGAACACGCCGGGATCGGTTTCCTCCAGGATGACCATGCAGGAGGACTTGATGCGCGGATCGTCGGTGTCCACGGCCACGGTGGCGAAATTGGCGAAGTCCATGCCGGTGATGAAGCGGCCGCGCTTTTCCACGGCCAGCATGGGTTCCTGGCCGTCCTCCCAGGAGTCGATGCGGACCTTGCCGCACAGGACGCCGGTGTCCACGCCGACGTAGGGCAGGGGTTCGGTCAGGGCGAAGGCGCCGCGCCAGGGCGCTTTGCCCGGGGTGGGGGCGCACAGGGCCATATAGTGGTCACGCTGTTCGGGCGTGCCGCGCTCATGGATGGGGGACAGGGCCAGGTTGCTGGCCAGGGAGCAGGTGGCGGCCCCGGCGTCGACCCAGGACAGTTCGAAGGCCACCAGGGCCAGGGCCATGTTCTTGGGGCCCTCGATGAAACCGCCCTGGTCGGGATCGAGAAAGACGCCGGTGATGCCGGAGGCGTCGAAGGCCTCCAACAGTTGAGCCTTTTCAGGCGTCCATTCGTGGGTATGGCGCACGCCGTCGGCCACCATGCGGGCCACCAGGCCGCGCGCCACCGATCGGGCGGCGGCGACGGCCATCTGCAGATCGAAGCGGTCGGCGAAGCGCCACATGATTTGCCGGACGTCATCGCCCGGAAGAGTGCGTAGGGTTTCCATAGGTCCCGCCTGGTTCTGAGGTTTTGAGCGCGCGACGGCGCATGGAAGCATCAAAACATCTCTGCGTAAACGATGCGTGTGCGGGCGTCAATATTCGGCCGGTGGAGGCCGGGACCTCTCGGGAAACCGTTCCGACGGACTTGTGCAAATCCCCACGCCTCGCTAAAGAATAGAGAATATGTTAGAATGAACGTGTTCGAGGCCCCAACCCGGCGGTCGCCATGCGCTACGTGTTGCAGTTTCATTTCGATCCCGATTTCGAACAGCATCGGCTGCGACCGAAAACCCGCGTGGACGGCCGAGTGGACCAGTTCGACCTGGGCTTCGCCCAGAACGTGGCGGCCGGCCAGATGCTGGCCGAATGGGTGGAGGTGAGACCGGACACAGCCCTGGAATCCGAGGCCATCGTCTCGGAAAATTTCGCCTTTCCCTGCGGGGCCGGCTGCCGGATCGATCCGCGGGACCCGCGGAGCCTTGTGGCCGCGGTCAACGGCCACGTCAGCTACGTCGACGGCCGCATCACCGTGCACGACACCCTGACCGTCGGCCGGGACATCGATTTTCATACCGGCAACATCGTGGCCATCGGCGACGTCCTGATCGGCGGCGGCATCCGTTCCGGCTTCGAGGTGAGCGGCCGCAACGTGACGGTGCGGGGCACGGTGGAGGCCTGCCGGCTGACCGGCCGGGGCGACGTGGCCTGTCCGGGCGGCATCCAGGGCGCCAACCGGGCCAGCATCCGGGCGGGCAAGAGCCTGCGGGCGCGGTTTTGCGAAACCGCCTCGCTCCACGCCAAGCAGAATATCCTGATCGACGGGGCCAGCATGCACTGCCGGCTGTACGCCGGCGAGAAGCTGGCCGTGAAGGGCCGGCTGGTCGGCGGCGAGGCCTATTGCGGCGAGGCCATCTATGTGGGCGAGCGTTTGGGCGGCGGCGGCCAGAGCCAGACGCGGCTGCTTTTGGGCTATGAGCCGGAGATCATCAGCCGCGATCATCATCTCAAGGGACTCGTCCGGGAGGCGCTGCTGGAAATCGCCGACTGCCACGAGAACGCCCGGCGGGGCGAGGCCCAGGCCGCGGAATGCGAGCCGCTCCTGGAGCGGGCCCTGGCCCGACTGGAGCTGCTCAAGCTGCAACTGCGGGCGCTGTGGTCGCATCCGGCCGCTTTGCGCCACTTTTCGGCCTGCCGGGTCATCGTGCCGGGGGTCGTGGGGGCCAATGTGGAGATCGGCATCGGCGAGGCCGTGCTCCAGGCGCCCGAGGGGGCCCGGGATGTTGTCTTTCGCTACGAGGACGGGGAAATTTGCATGCAGTCGCCGGCCCTGCACAAGTAGGGCGCCGGCTTAGGCCTCGCTGGCCAGCAGCAAGGCTTCCTGCCCCATGTCCGGCTGAATGTCCCGGGAGATGAGGAAGAAGCCGAGGAGGTCGCGCAACCGCAGCTCGTCGGCCACGGCCGGCAGGGGATTGGCCAGGATCAACCGTTTGCCCCGGGTGGCCAGGGCCGTCTGCAGGCGGACCAGGGCCCCCACGCCGCTGTTGTCCATGGCCGGCACTTGCGCCATGTCCAGCACGATCACCGCATGCTGGCCGACGGCGGCCGCCTCCCGCACGGCGATTTCCAGCTCCTGGGCCAGGGGGGCGGCCAGCGCGGCGTCGGCCCGGGCCCACAACACGCCCTGATGATCGGCAATGGTGATGTGATGGTTCATGTTCGATCGGCTTCCCAGGTCAGCGCATGACGACGGTTTCGGGAACCGGCGGATGCCGTCCCGTTCGGTGAGCCAGAATAGCGAAAAGCCGTTGCGCCCGGCAAGGGAAAAACCGGGGCGCGGTCGGCACGTCGCCCCGGTCCCGGCCTAAATATCGTCCCGGGCCCAGTAGAGCAGGTTGTGGTTGGCCTTGAGGCGGGCGATGATCTCCTGCCCCCGCTCCTCGCTGACCGGCTGGATCCGGACGTAGACGTGACGCCGGCCCGGGGTGGCCACGTCGTAGTTGGTGAGGATGCTGAGCACCCGGGTATCCAGGGCCTTGAGGTCGTCGAGGACGCATTTGAGGCTCCCGGCCTCGTCGGACAGCTCGAAGCCGAATTGCAGGCCGCCGCTCATCACCCCGGTGATGGAGGCCAGCACCTTGAAGATGTCGCTGTCGGTGATGACGCCGACCACCGTGTTGGTGGCGTCCACCACGGGCAGGCCGCCCACGTTTTGGCGCAGCATGATGACGGCCGCCTTCTCCACCGTGTCCTCGCTGGTGACGGTAAAAACCTTGCGGGTCATGATGTCGGCCAGCTTGATTTCGGACAGCAGGTAGTAGAGCTCGTGCATGTCCAGGGTGGTGGCCTTGGACGGCGAGGCTTCCTTGATGTCGCGGTCGGAGACGATGCCGACCAAGCGGCCGTCGTCGTCCACGACGGGCAGGCGCTTGAAGTGGTTCTCCTTCATGAGCTTGGCCGCTTTCATGATGGAGGTGGTCGGCTTGGCCGTGACCGGTGTGGTGCTCATCCAGTCCCGTATCAGCATAGGCGTCTCCTTGGTGGGGTCCCTTGAGGCCGAAACGTATGTGGTATAAGGCCGAAAGACCCTCCGGCACGGTCCCGCCGCGCCGGACCTTCGCTGTCAGATATACGCGTTTTCGATATCATTTCAAGCACTCCCCGCAACCGCAAGGAAGTTTTTCCCCATGAAAGCCCTCGTCTACCGCCGCAGCATTCCCCGGTATCTGGCCTGCGCCGCCGCTTCGCGGCTCTTTCCCCGCCGGTTTTTTCCGTGGCTGGCCCCGCTTTCCCTCCTCGAGGTCCCGTTCGACCCGCCCGTGGGCTGGGTGCCGCTGACGCCCCGGATGTGCGGCATCTGCGGTTCGGACCTGGGATTGCTGCGCGGCATGGAATCGCCCTTGCTCGAACCCTACGCCAGCCTGCCCTTCATTCTCGGCCATGAAATGGTGGCCACGGTGGCGGAACGGACGCCGGGCTGCGACCTGCCGGTCGGCACCCGGGTGGTGGTGGAGCCCGGGCTTCCCTGCGTGGTGCGCGGTCTTTCGCCGTGCCCGTCCTGCCAGGCCGGCTCTTACAACCGCTGCGAACGCTTCCTGGACGGCGACCTGCCGGCCGGATCGTTTCTCGGCTACACGCGCCGGGCCGGCGGGGCCATGGCCGAACGCACCGCCGCCCATCCGGCCAAGCTCATCCCGCTGCCGGCGGAGCTTGCCGACGAGGACGCCGTGCTGACCGACTCCCTGGCCTCGGCCCTGCAACCCGTGCTGGAGCATTTCCCGGCCGACGACGCCCTGGTGCTGGTGGTCGGGGCCGGCATCCTCGGCCAGCACGTCGTGCGTTGCCTGCGCGCCCTGGGGAGCAAGGCCCGCATTCTGGTGTCGGCCCGGCACCCCAAGCAGGCCGATTTGGCCCGGGCCGGCGGGGCCGATGCCATCGTCCGGGCGAAAAACCGGGCCGAATTGGCCGCCGCCCTGGGCGCCCGGTTCGTGCCCTCCACGCTCGGCGGCGGCAATATCGAGGGCGGGGCGGACGTGGTCTTCGATTGCGTGGGCGGCAGCCGGACCTTCGCCGACGGGCTGGTCGCCCTGCGGGCCGGCGGGAAATACGTCATGGTCGGGGCCACGGCCCGGCTGCGCGATGTGGACGTGTCGAGCCTGTGGTTCCGGGAATTGACCGTGGTCGGTTCGTCGGCCAGCGCCATGGCGGCCGATCCGCGCCACCCGGGCAGCCGGGTGCGCACCTACGCGCTGGCCGTCTCCCTGCTGGCCTCGGGCACCTACCCCACCGACGGCCTGCTGACCCACCAGTTCCGATTGGCGGAATACGGCCAGGCCTTCCGCACGGCCTGCGATAAGCGCGGCACCGGCAGCGTCAAGGTGGCCTTCGACTTGCGCTAAGCGGCCCGGGGGAGGGGCTCCTCCCTGGATCTACCCTACCGGGGGCATGATGCCCCCGGACCCCTCGCACCGAAGCTTGACGAACCTGATCCCCGCGCGGCGGCGGGGCGTTCTGCCATGATGCCCCGAGGGCAAAGGCAGGGGGGCCGGGGCGGCGCCCCGGTTCTTGGTGTGTGCAAAAAGAAGGGGGGCTCTGATCGAGCCCCCGCGCAGGATATGAAGGAGAGGCCAGAACAATAGGGAGGTATTGTCTGCTCCTTCCCAAAGAGTAACAAGAAACGTGCCAGGGATGGGCGCGGGGGAGGCAAAATAAATACGTTGTTTTATTTGGCTTTTTTTGAAAATGGGGGCGGCCGGACGTCGGGAAAATACGGGAAAAAAGAAAACTTTTACGGGAAAAGAATAAAAAATTACGGAAAAAAAGTTTTGGGGTGTGTCACGACTGGCGCCTCTTGGACCGGTGGCGTGTCGGCGGCACGCTAGGTCCGCGTCGGCAGATGATATTTGCGGAACAGGTCGTAGAGGCGCGACGGTGACAGGCCGCTCAAGCGGGAGGCCGTGGCCACGTTGCCCCGACAGGCCGTCAGCAGGTCGCGCAGGTAGCTTTGTTCGGCGGCGTCCAGGGCGCGGCGGCGATAGGCCTTCCAGCGCGGCAGGCCATTGGCCGGCCGCGCGATGTTCCGGAGCGGCAGGGCTTCCGGTCCGGCGCCGCTTTCGGCCTTGAGCACCTGGATGCGGATTTCGTCGGGCAGGTGCATGGGGTAGAGCACCGGTTCGCCCCGGTGTTGCAGGAGCACCCGCTCCATGGTGTTGGCCAGGTCGCGCACGTTGCCCGGCCAGGAATAGGCGGCCAGGCCCTGAAAGAACTCCTCGGAAAATCCCTTGGTCGGCAGCCGGTAGCGCTCGCACAGCCGGTTCATGTAGTGGATGGCCAGGGGCTTGATGTCCTCGGTGCGGTTGCGTAGCGGCGGCAGGGTGATGACGATGGTGCGCAACCGGTAGAGCAGATCCTCCCGGAATCCCCCGCTTTCGGTCATGGCCAGCAAGTTGCGGTTGGTGGCGGCCACCAGCCGGAAATCGCTTTGCAGTTCGTTTTTCGAGCCGACGGGCCGGAAGCGGCCGTCCTGGAGCACGCGCAGGAACGTCTTCTGGATGCCCGGCGACAGCTCGCCCACCTCGTCGAGGAACAGCGTGCCGCCGTCGGCCAGTTTGAACAGCCCGTCCCGGTCGCGGTCCGCGCCGGTAAAGGCGCCCTTGACGTGGCCGAACAGCACGCTTTCCACGAGGGTTTCCGGCAGGGCCGCGCAGTCCACCACCACGAAATTGCTGTTGGCCCGCCGGGAATTGGCGTGGATGGCCCGGGCGAACAGCTCCTTGCCGGTGCCGGTCTCGCCGGTGATGAGCACGGCCGCGTCGGAATCGGCGGCCTGGGCCACCAGGTCGAGGCAGGCCTCCATGGCCGGGCCGCTGCCCACGATGGCCTCGCGCTTGAGCACGGTGCGCGGCCGGCGGGCCGCCTTCTGGTCCCGGTATTCCAGGGCCCGGGTCAGGGGCAGGGACACCCGGTGCGGGGTGAGCGGCTTCTGGATGTAGTCCCAGGCGCCGGACTTGATGGCCAGGGCCGCGCCTTCGGGGTCCTCCTGGCCGGTGATGATGATGACCTCGGGCGCGCCGGGTGCGGCCTTGATTTCGGGCATCAGGTCCAGGCCGTAGCCGTCGGGCAACCGCAAATCGAGCAGCACCACGTCCGTGGGCCCGGCGGCCAGGGCGCGTCGGCCGTCGGCCAGACTGCCCGCCCAGGTGAAGGCATGGCCCATCCGGCCCACCAGCGCCCCGAACGTTTCCCGCAAGGTGGCGTCGTCGTCGATCAGAAGAATTTGGGCCATGGCGATACGAATCGGGGGAGGGAATCCCTTGCTTCCTTGATACGCGTCAAGGCGCTTCGCGGGTCATAGTGTAAGAGTCCCCGGTCGAGGGGGGGCCGGGGGGCATCACGCCCCCCGGCAGGGTTCGGGGCGCCGCCCCGAGGCTATAAACGTCCTATTCTTCCTTCTTCTTGCTCTCCGCGATCACCTTGTCGGCGATGGGCGGCGGGCATTCCTCGTAGTGGTCGAAGGCCATGGTGAAGGCGCCCTGGCCGCCGGTCGTGGAGCTTAAGGTCTTGGCGTATTCCTGCATTTCGGCCATGGGCACGTGGGCCTGGATTTCGGTGATGCCGCCGGTGGAATCCGAGCCCAGGACCTTGCCGCGCCGGCTGGACAGGTCGCCGATGATGTCGCCCATGTATTCGTCCGGGCAGCTCACGGTCACCAGGACGATGGGTTCGAGCAGGGAGATCTTGAGTTTTTCGCAGGCGTTCTTGAAGGCCAGGGAGCCGGCCACCTTGAAGGCCATTTCCGAGGAATCCACGGGGTGGAAGCTGCCGTCGTAGAGGGTGGCCTTGAAGTCCACCAGCGGATAGCCGGCCAGGTAGCCCCGGACGGCCGATTCCTGGATGCCCTTGTCCACGGCCGGGATGTACTGGCGCGGGATGGCGCCGCCGACGATGGCGTCCACGAAGGCGTAGCCCGTCCCGCGCGGCTGGCCTTCCATGCGCACCCAGCAATCGCCGAACTGGCCGCGGCCGCCGGTCTGCTTCTTGTGTCGGCCTTGGACCTCGGCCTTGCCCTTGACCGTCTCGCGGTAGGGGATCTTGGGGGCCTTGAGCACCGGGCTGACCTTGAAGCGGCGCTTGGCCTTTTCCACGGCCGTTTCCAGATGGGTCTGCCCCATGCCGGACAGCAGAATGTCGCCGGTCTCCTCATCCCGGGTGATGGAGAGGGTGACGTCCTCGCTTAAAAGCTTGGACATGGCCGAGAAGACCTTGTCCTCGTCGCCCTTTTCGGCCGGGGCCAGGGCGTAGGAGATCATGGGCGGCGGCAGCACCGGCGAGGCGATGGTGACGGGCTTTTTCGGGTCGCACAGGGTGTGCCCGGTGGCCGTGTTCTTGAGTTTGGCCAGGGCCACCAGCGAACCGGGGCCGACCGGGTCCTTGGAAATGGTGGTGTCCTTGCCGAGGGGCAGCAGAATCTGGCCGGCACGCTCCACGGTGTCGGTGGCCGGGTTTTGCAGGTCGGCGTTGGGGGCCAGGGTGCCGGTCAGGATGCGGGTCATGGAGAGCTGGCCGGCGAAGGGATCGAACAGGGTCTTGAACACGTAGGCCACCACCGGGCCGTCCTCGGCCACCGGAATTTCGGTCCCGTCGGAGGAAGTGATGGTCTTGGCCCCGGCCGCGCTTTCCAGGGGGCTCGGGAAGGTGGCCTGGATGGCGGAGAGCAGCCGGCCGCCGCCCATGTTCTGGAGGGCCGCCACGGCGCAGACCGGATAGAGCTGGCCCTTGATGACGGCCGCGCGCACGGTCTGCTGGAGCTCTTCCGTGGAGATTTCCTCGCCTTCCAGGTAGCGCTCCATGAGCTGTTCGTCGGAAACGGCGATTTCCTCCACCATGGTCTCGCGCATGAGTTCCACGGCATCGGCCATGTCGTCGGGCACCGGGCCTTCGGTGACGCCGCCGTTGGTGTCGAAGTAATACGCCTTGTTCTCCAAAACGTTGACGACACCCTTGAATTGTTCCTTGGCGCCGATAGGCAGGTTCTGGATGTAGGGCTTGATGCCGAGTTTTTCCCGGATGTCGGTCAGGGCCATGTCGAAATCGGCCCGGTCGCGGTCCATCTTGTTGATGCAGAAGATGACGGGCAGGTTGCGCTTGGTCACCTCGCCCCAGAGCTTTTTGGTCAGCGGCTTGACGCCGTCCACGGCATCGACCACGAACACGACCGCATCCACGGCCCCGAGGAGGATGGGCAGGTCGCCGTTGAAGCTGCCGTCGCCGGGGATATCGAGCAGAAAATGCCGATTCTTGTTGTAGAGGAAGGTGGCCAAGCCGGGCTGGGTGCTGCCCCGGCGCTTGATTTCTTCGGGCTCGTAATCGAGGGTGGTGGTGCCCTCTTCGATCTTGCCCAGTCGCGGCACGGCTCCCGTGGTGCACAGAAGCATTTCGGCCACCGAGGTCTTGCCACAGCCGCCATGGCCGACCAGGGCGTAGGTGCGTTGGTTGACAATGTTTTCCGACATTCCCTTCTCCCTTTATGCTAGGCGTTGTCACGGGGTGTAGACGCCACGAGGCGTTTTTCCAGTAACCGTATCGTGTGCCGCCTGCCGGCGGCCGGGTGACGATCCGAAGGAGAGAAAGAGCCAGACGCAGAAATGCAAGGCATTTTCAAGCCCTTGGCTTTTCCGCAAGTTTCGGCATATTGGAGCACGCGTCACTCCTTGTCAAGGCGGCAACTTCTTGAAATGATGGGATGTCCTGAAAAACCGTAAAGATACCGACATCGTGCAGCCATACTTTTTCCATCCGCGCGACCTGGAAACCAGGGCCGCACATCTGTTTTGGTACGCACCGCCCGACGCGGCGCTGCTGGCGTCGCTCGAACAGGTGGGCCAGATCACGCCGGCCATGGTGGTCTTCGACGGCGACCGGCCGGTGTTGGCGGCCGGGTCGCGCCGGGCCGAGGCCCTGGGTCGGCTGCGGGGACGGACCCTGGCGGCCGTGGTCCCGGAGGCGGCGGACCTGTCGCCGGCCCTGGCGGCGGCGCCCCTGCCCCTGCGCCTGGGGCTGGTCTACCTGGCCTCCAATCTGGGCCGCACCGTCACCGATGCCATGCTGGCGGCGGCCGGCCGCTACTTTCTGGCCCACGGCAGCCCGGCCGACTTCGAGACCCTGGCCGGACCCTACCTCTTCGCCCCGGGCGACCGGCGGGCCCGGCAGCTGGCCCGGTGGCTGACCCTGCCGCCGGACCTGGACGCGCTGTTGGCCTCGGGGCATCTGCCGCTGGCCGCCGCCGGGAGTCTGGCCGACTGCGACGCGGCCACCCTGGCCGCCCTGGCCCCGCTGTTCGCCGCCGTGCGCTGGTCCCGGGCCAATCTGGAAAACGTGGTCTCGTGGAGCCTGGAGGCGGCGGCCATGGCCGGGGAGGCGCCGGTCGCGGTCCTGGCCCGGTCCGGGGCCCTGGATCTGCCCGGGCGGGGGCTTTCCCCCAACGATCTGACGGCCGGGGTGCTGGCCGCCGTGCGCCGGATGCGCTATCCGGCCACCACCAGCCTGGAAGCGCGTTTCACCGTGCTTTCCCGGGAGCTGACCCGGGGCAGTCGGGTGCGGCTCAAGCCGAGCCAGGGCTTCGAGGCCGACGCCGTGACCGTCGAGACGACCGTCCGCAGCCCGGCGGACCTGACGGCGGCGGCCGCCCGGTTGGCCGCCATGGCCGAACACCCGGACCTGCCGAAAATCCTGCACCTGGCCGAGGACGACGGAGCGCCGGCGTGACCGGCCCTATGTGGGACATCACCGCCCTGGCCGTGGACGCGGCCGTGGCGGGATCGGCCATGGTCGCCCGGGCTCGCGCCGCCCTGCCGGAGGCGGCGGTGACCGTGCTCGAACCGGAAGCCTTGCCGCCGCCGGCCCCGAACGGCGGCCGGACGCTGCACATCAAGGCCCATCGGGGGCGGTTTTTGCGACCCTGCCCGGCCACCCGCTCGTATCGCTGCTGCAGCTACCAGATCATTCACATCGGCGAGAACTGCCCCATGGACTGCTCCTACTGCATCCTGCGGGCCTACTTCCGCGACCGGACGCTCTCGGCGTTTGCCAATACCGAGGCCATGTTCGACGAGCTGGGCCGGATTTTCGGCCGCGACCGCACCCGGACGTTTCGGGTGGGTACGGGCCAGTTCGCCGATTCCCTGGCCCTGGAGCCCATTACCGGCCATACCCGCGAGCTGCTCGGCTTTCTGGCCGCTTTCGACAACGTGATCCTGGAGCTCAAGTCCAAGACGGCCGATCTTTCCTGGATGGCGGCCGATCCGCATCCGGATCGGGTGCTGCCGGCCTGGTCGCTCAACGCCCCGGAGATCGTGGCCGCCGAGGAGCGGGACACCGCTCCCCTCACGGCCCGTCTGGCGGCGGCCCGGGAGTGCGTCCGGGCCGGCTTCCGGGTGTGCCTGCATTTCGATCCCGTCTGCCTGTTTCCGGGCTGGGAGCGGGGCTACGCCGCCACGGTGGACATGATTTTCGACTACCTGCGGCCCCGGGACATCGCCTACATGAGCCTGGGCTCGTTTCGCTGCCTGCCCGAGCTGCCCGGGCGGCTCGCCGCCGAGGGCCGGGCCGTGCCGCGCTATATGCTGAACGAATTCGTGGTGGGGCCGGACGGCAAAAAGCGGCTGCTGCGGCCCCTTCGCGTGCGCCAGTTCCGTTTTTTGGTCGATCGGCTGGCCAAACACGGCTTTTCGCGCGGGCTCTATTTTTGTATGGAATCCGACGAGGTCTGGCGCGAGGTGCTGGGGCACACGTCCCGGGACATGGGAGGACTGGCCCCCTATCTGCTCGATATGGCCCGTAACCGTGGAGGGTAGCGGCCATGCTCGTGGACTATAGCGAAGTGTTGACCCGACTGGAGGAGGCCCTTGGCCGGCATTACCGGGAATCCCCGGACATCCTCAACGTGCCGGGGGTGTCCATGGCCCTCAAGATCGATCCGTACTATTATCTCGCCCTGCGGCCGAGCTTCGGCGAACTGCTCGGCAAATGGGCCGGCGTCGCGCCGGCGCGGGTCGAGGAGACCCTGATCCGGACGGGCAACCTGGTGCTCGGGCCGGACCGCAGCCGCTATGCCGGGCCGCTGCTGGCCTTCGAGGAGGGGTCGGCCACGCCGTTGCGCCTGGCGGCGGATTTCGTGCCGGCGGCCCTGTGCGATCGGGCCGTGGCCCTTTACGGCGGGGAAGCCGGGCCCTTGCCGGTGTCCGGCTTGCGCCTGGACGCCAGGCAGCGTCCGGCGCTGGACGCTTTTTTTGCCGGAAAAACGCCCCTACAGGCCCTGGTCTTCGGCACGCTCGCCCGGTAGGTGGCCGTTTTCGCCGGCCGCCTCCCTTGACACGAACGTCTGGAGGAGTCATTGGGGCGTGTACCATGATCACCTTGGCCGTCTCGGCCCTGGAGGAAAGCGCGTGAAACGCCTGCTTGCGATTTTGCCTGTGTTGTGCCTGCTTTTGGCCTCCTGTTCCTCGACCCTGCATTTCTTCGGCTTGGGCAGCAAGGAAGAAAAGCCCAAGGAGCCGACCATCGTTTTGGTGGATTACGGCATTTTCGACGAGAGCGGGAAAGTGGCCACGGTCACCACGGCCGTGCCCCGCAAGCTGGGGACGCGCTTCGGCATGCGGTTTAAGACCCTGGCCCCGGCCGGCGGCACGTCCAAGGTGAAGATCATCACCAGTTCGCCGGGCCTCATCGATCCGGCCAAGAACGAAGTCGTCTTCAAGAACGAAGCCGAGGTCGACGTCATCACGGGCAAGGAATACAATTGCACCTTCACCTTTTCGAAGGAGTGGGAGATGGCCACCGGCGACTGGACCCTGACCGCCGTGGCCGCCGACGGCACCTCGGTCAAGAAGACCTTCCAGGTGTTCAATCCCCAGCAATAGTCCGTGTCCGTAAGCCCTCCGGCGCGGGGGGCCTGCCGGTGCGCCGCCCCGGGAAGGAGGTTCCCGCCCCATGTCGGACGTGACAGCCCTGGCCGCCCCGTACGTCGAGGCCTTGGCCTTCGCCCGCAGTCTGCGGGCCCCGGGAAAGCGTCTCGATTTTCCCTCCTATTCCGATTTCGTGCACCTGGTGGCCGACCGGGCGCATTTCGACCTGGACGCCATCGATCCCGACATGGCCGATTTCGAGGAGCTGCCCGAGGCCTTTGAGCTGGCCTACCTGACGGCGCGCCTGGAACGGCTGCGGGCGCACATCCTGGCCGCGACCGGCGTGGACGTCCGTCCCCTCTAAGAGCCTGCCGAAAAACGGGGTCGGTGCCGCTATTGGGGCCTCCCCTCCTTGCTTCCCAAAGCCGCGGGCCGTAGAGTGGTTGCTGGCATACCCTCTGGTTGCCGGTGCCTATGGTCGAAGACGAAAAACTCTACGAGTTGTTTACCGAAAGCTGCCTGGAGCAGCTGCGGGGCATCGAGGCGGCGGTTTTGGATCTGGAAACCGCCGGCGACGCACCGTCGCGGCCCAAGGTGGAGGCCGTCTTCCGGGCCGCCCATACCATCAAGGGCGATGCCGGCGCCCTGGGCCTGGCGCCGCTGGTGTCGCTGTGCCACGCCGTGGAATCGGTCCTGGCCGTGGTCCGCGACGGTGGCTTGGCCGTGACGCCCGGCCTGATCGGGGAGCTGCTGGCCGCCTTCGACCGGATCACGGACATGGCCGAGCACCCGACGGAGGCCGGCGACCGGGACGTGACGGCCGATATCGCCCGGCTCAACGCCCTGCTGGCGCCGATCCCGGCGGCCGGGGAGGCCGCGCCGGCCGGAGTCTCCTCCGCGGAGACGTCGTCCCGGGAGCATTTCCGCAAACTGGCCATCCCGGCCCGGGAACTGGACATCCTGGTGGACCGGATCGGGGAGCTCGGCATCGTCCAGTCCCGGCTGGCCGCCTTGTCCCGGCGGCGGGGCGACGCCGAACTGCGGGACGTGACCGAGGAGGTCGAGCGGCTGGCCGGCCTGCTGCGCGACCAGGTCCTGGGCCTGCGCATGTTGCCCATCAAGGTGAGCTTCCCCAAATACCGCCGGCTGGTGCGCGACACCTGCGCCGCCCTGGGCCGGGAGGCCGAGCTGGTCATGGTCGGGGAGAACACCGAGCTGGACAAATCCGTCATCGAGCAGCTCAATACGCCCTGCATCCATTTGCTGCGCAACGCCGTGGACCACGGCATCGAACCGCCCGAGGAACGCTTGGCCCAGGGCAAGCCCCGCCGGGGCACCATCACCCTGTCCGCCCGGCAGGACGGCAATGACGTGGTGATCGTCATCGCCGACGACGGGGCCGGCATCGACGTGAACACGCTGTGGGACAAGGCCGTGGCCGCCGGCATGGTGGACCCGGCCGGCCGGCCGTCGGGCGACGAGGCCCTGAACCTGATCTTTCTGCCCGGCCTGTCCACGGCCGCCGCCGTGGGCGCGGTCTCGGGCCGGGGCGTGGGCATGGACGCCGTGCGCGAGGGCCTGGCCGCGCTGCGCGGCCGCATCAAGGTGGCCTCCGCGCCCGGGGTCGGGACGTCCTTTACCATCCGCCTGCCCGTGTCCCTGGCCATCATCGACTGCCTGGAGGTGCGGTGCGCCGGCGTGTCCTATTTTTTGCATTTGGATTATGTGGAGGAGTGCCTGGAACTGCCGGCGACCTGCCGTCTGCGTGCCGGCCGGGGCGTCATGGACCTGCGCGGGCGTGCCGTGCCGCTCGTCTGCCTGCGGCATTTTTTGGGATTTCCCGGCGACCCCTCCAGGCTGTCCCATGTGGTGACCGTGCATCAGGGTGAGCGCCGGGCCGGCATCGTGGTGGATACGGTGGTCGGCCGCAAACAGGCGGTGCTCAAGCATCTGGGCAAGGCCCTCGGCAGGATCGAGGGCGTTTTGGGCGGGACGGTTACCGAAGCCGGCGACATGGCCCTGGTGGTCGATGTGCCGGGGCTGTTGCGGATGGCCATGGACGAGGCCGGCCGGACCCTGGCCGCATCTGTCCTCGCCGCCGGGCGCGACGGCAAATCCGTGCTGCGGGAGGCTTCCTATGCCACGCGTCTTGATCGTGGATGACAGTCGGTATCAGCGCCATCTCATCAGCCAGGCCCTGGGCCAGGCCTTTTCGCCGGACCAGGCTGCGGACGGCCGCGAGGCCCTGGCCTTGTTCGCGGCCGCCCTGGACATCGGCGCTCCCTACGACCTGGTGGTCATGGACATCCTGATGCCGGAGCTCAACGGCCATGAGGCCCTGGCCGCCATCCGCCGGCTGGAGGCCGAACACGGCGTGGCCCCGGACAAGGTCGTGCCGGCCGTCATGCTGTCGAGCCTGGACGATCCCGGCAACATGCTGCGGGCCCAGTTCGACTCCGGAGCCCAGGCCTATGTGACCAAACCCTTCACGCCCGGGACCTTGCTGGAGGCGTTGATGACCCTTGGACTTGTGGAGAATCCCTTCGGCGAGGACGACGTAGAGGCCGGTGATCCATGCAAGATCTTTTAGAGCGGTACCCCGACCACCGACCGCTGTTTTTGAACGTGGCCCAAGGGGGGATCTACGAGACGCCCACCATCGCCCATACGGTGCTCGGTTCGTGCGTTTCCGTGACGTTTTTCGTGCCGAACCGGGGGATGGCCGCCATCTTCCACGCCCTGCTTCCCCGGGCCGAGGAATACCGGCTGCACGAACCGGACCCGTCGCCCTACAAGTTCGTGGACACGGCCATCCGGACGCTTTTTGCCCGGCTGGAGCGGCGCGGCGTCAGCCGCTACGAGATCGAGTGCAAGGTATTTGGTGGGGCCAGCGCCCTGTTCGCCGAGGAGATGTCCGTCGGCCGGCGCAATGTGGAGACGGCCTTTACCACCCTGTCCGAACTGGGCCTGCGGGTGGCCGCTTCCAACGTCGGCGGCGAACGGGGACGCAAGATCGTCTTCGCCACGGGAACGGGCGAAATCTTTGTCAAATTCCTCAGTAATCCCGCTTTTCTCGGCGGGCGATAGGGGCTGCCGGGCGGTTACGGCCGCTTGCCGTCGGGCACGGTGACCGACACGTCGCAGCGCATGCCCTCCTTGATCCGGACGTCCGGATTGGGCAGGGACATTTCCACCTGATAGAGCGAGGGCTCCTGGGAGCGCGCCGGCTGGGGCAGGTTGATGATCTTCGCGATGGTGGTGCGGAAGGTCTGACCCGGCAGGCTGGCGAAGGTGAGGGTGGCCGCGTCGCCGACCGAGAGCTTGTGCACGGCGATTTCATGGACGGCGGCCTGGACGAGGATGGGGTCCATCTGGCCGATGATGGCCAGCCTGGTTTCCTTGGTAAAAACCGCGCCCGGCACGCAACTGGAGTTCAGCCAGAGAACGCGACCGGTGGCGCAGGCGTTGATGCTTTCCTGGCGGGGAAAGTTGCGCAGGTCGATCGTCTTGCCGAACCGCTTGTGGGCCAGCTGGAGATCGTCGGCGTAGCGGGCCTTGGCCTCTTCGTAGGCGGAGTTCAGGGCGTCGCGCTTCTTGAGCAGGCTCTCGAAATCCATGGTGGCGGTCCGGACCGTGCGCGACGAGGCGGTGGTCAGGGTGACGGCCTTTTTGAGTTCCTGCTGTTGCTGGTTCTGCATGGCCAACTGGTAATTGACCGCGGCCAGGGCCCGTTCGAGATTGGTGAGCTGGCCTCGGGAGAGCCGTTCGCGTTCCACGATCACCCGGTCCGGGGGCATGGCGTAGTACAGGAGCGGCTGATCCTTTACCACGGGCTGGCCCAGCCGGGCGTCCACCGTCCGGATGCGCAGGGCGCGCAGGTCCGAGCCCAGGGCCACGGCGGATTTTTCCTGGGCCGGGGATTCCGGCTGGATGCTGACGGCCATGGCCACGCCCTTGTCCGCCTTGACGGCCCCGGCCTGGACGGGGTTCCGGACGAACGGCCAGACGATCATGCACCGGATGGGGCAAACGCTTTTGCCCTGAAACACGACCTGCTCGGCCCGAAGGCGACCGGGCGCGGCAAGGCACAGCATGGCAAGGCACAGGACGGCAAGGGACACACGTTTCATTGGGATGCTCGAAAGGCTCGGGTTGACGCTCCGGAACCGCCGGATCCGGCGGCCGTGACGACACGACCTCCGTCGACGGCGGCTTCCGCCTGGATACATCAAGATTTCCCCGATCACAACGCGCGCGGCCGGCTGGCCGCGGACAAAGAGCCCGAGCGCCCGGAAGCGGTTTGGCGAGGCGCGCGCGGGCCCTTTGGCCGGTCGCGGCCCGGGCTAGTGCATGTTGTCCTGGTCCAGGTCGCTCCAGACGTTCATGGGAATCTGGTTGGCCTCGATCCGGGAGATGGAGCCCTTCTGGGTCTTGTCCACCCGCTTCCAGGCGGCTTCGGCCTTGATCTGGTCCTTCCACTGGGAGGTGAACTCCTCCTTGGTGATGACGCCGTTTCTATCGGTGTCGTAGCGGATGAACACCTCGTCCACGGAGGCAGGATGGGATCTGGCGCAGCCCAGGCCGGACAGGAGCAGGGTCAGCAGGAAGATGGTCACGAAAACGCGTTGCATATCGCCTCCTCGTCGTGTGACGTTGGCTGGAAGACGGCCGAGACCGTCGGGACCTCAGCGACAATGGGGTTTCCCGCGCCCCATTTCAAGAGGAAAAACCGTCGACGGCCGTTTGTGCGGCGCGCGCCGCCCGGGCCCGCAAGCTCGGGGCCAGGGGCAGACGCCGGCCGAGGACGATGCCCGCGGGGCTGACCGCGGCCCGGTAGGGCAGGACCTCCACCCCGGCGGCCATGGCCTCGGCCAACAGGTCGCCGTAGTCCGGGTCCACCGCGTCGGCCGGGGCGAAGCAGCCGCCGTCCGGGCGCTGGACCAAAAAAAACAACACCGCCCGGCGGCGGCCCTCGCGGCACAGCCGGGTCAGCTCCGTTACATGCTTGCGGCCCCGCGCGGTGGGGGCGTCCGGGAAGATGGCCGCCCCGTCCTCGACCAGGGTGACGTTCTTGCATTCGACCATGCACTCCCCGTCCGGTCCGGTCAGGGCAAAGTCCAGCCGGCCGCCGGCAAAGGCCGGCTCGGGACGCACCCGGTCGTAGCCGGCAAGCTCCGGCAGGGCGCCGGCGGCCATGGCCAGCCGGAACAGCCGGTTGGGCGTGAGGGTGTTGACCCCCACCCAGAAGGGCTCCCGAAAATCCGGGACGCGAACCATTTCCAGGGTATGGGGCAGCTTGCGGTGGGGATTGGCCGACACGGACAGGGCGATTTCCTCGTCCGGGCGCAGCAGGCCGAGCATCGAGCCGGTATTGTTGGTATGGGCCACGAACATCCCCTCCGGCCCCCGGGCCTCCAGGCAGAAGCGCTTGAAGCGGCGGACCAACCGTGCCCGTACCAGGGGGGCGGCAAAAGGGAGACACACGTTTTTTTTGAGACTCGGCTCCATCCGATTTACCTTTTCCGGCAAATTCACTACTTTTGCCGCCGCCGTCGCGTCGCGGCCCCCTGGTGAACCCTTTAACCGTAAGGATTTCGGGCAATGCGTACCGCCCTTCGTATGCGATCGATCGCTCCCTCGGCCACGCTGGGCATGGCCGCCAAAGCCGCCGAACTGCGCCGTCAGGGCAAGGCTATCTTGGACCTGTCGGCCGGAGAGCCCGACTTCCCCACCCCGGACCATATCAAGGACGCCGCCAAGCGCGCCATTGACGAAAACTGGACCCGCTACACGCCGGTGCCGGGCCTGCCCGACCTGCGGGCGGCCGTGGCCGCTTCCTTTGCAGCGAGCTACGGCGTCACCGCGCCGACCGAGGCGGTCATCGTCACCAACGGCGGCAAGCAGGCCCTGTATAATTTTTTCCTGGCCACCCTCAACATCGGGGACGAGGTCCTGGTTCCGGCCCCGTATTGGGTGAGCTATCCGGACATGCTCCGGCTGGCCGGGGCCGTGCCCGTGCCCGTGCCCGGTTCGCCCGACCGGGGCTTTCTCCTGTCGGTCGAGGAATTGGACCGGGCCGTGACGCCGGCCACCCGGGCCCTGATCCTGAATTCCCCGTCCAACCCCAGCGGGGCACAGTACCCGGCCGAGGCCCTGGACGCCATCATGGCTTGGGCCGTGGACCGGGATATCCTCATCATCGCCGACGAGATTTACGACCGGCTGGTCTACGAACCGGCCAAGCCGGCCTCCATGTCCGTCCATTTCGCCAAGCACCCCGAGCACGTGGCCGTGACGGGCGGGCTCTCCAAGAGCTTCGCCATGACGGGGTGGCGCGTGGGCTACTGTCTGGCCCATCCGGACGTGGTCCGGGCCATGTCCACCTTGCAGAGCCAGTCCACCTCCAACGTCTGCTCCGTGGCCCAGAAGGCCGCCATCGCCGCCCTGACCGGGCCGCTGGACTGCGTGGAGCGAATGCGCCGGACCTTTGCCCGCCGCCGCGACCTGGCGCTCGACATCATCGCCGGGTGGGACCTGGCCGTGTGTCCCCGGCCGAACGGCGCCTTCTACCTGTTCCCGAGCCTGGCCGGCTACTACACGTCGGCCGTTCCCGACTCCAAGGCGCTGTCCGAGGCCCTGCTGGCCGAAGTGGGCGTGGCCACGGTGCCGGGCGCGGCCTTCGGCGACGACCGGTGCCTGCGCCTGTCCTACGCCACGAGCGACGCGATTCTGGAAAAGGCCCTGACCGCGGTGGGCGCCTTTTTGAAACGTCTGTAACCGCCCAAGAAAGCGGCTCATTCCTCTAGCGGGAGGGCTGGCCAAGGAGCGTTTCGTGAAAGAAACCGCCCGATCGGACAGCGATCAGTCCCTGGGACTCGTCAAGTTCCTCTCCTGGAGTTCCCTGGCCCTGATCCTGTTGGTCAACCTGTTCCTGTCCATCTTTCTCTCCAACTACGCCCGGCAGGACGTGCTGGCCAAGCAGCGGAAATTCGCCCTACTGCTGGCCGAGAACCTCAACCATCAGATCTACCAGCGGTTCACCCTGCCGACGGTCATCGGCTTCGGCCGGGTGGACCTGGGCCAGCCGGCCCAGTACGACCGGCTGGAAAAGACCATCCTGTCCACCATCCACAGCTTCCACGTCAACGAGGTGCGCATCTACGGCTTCGACAAGAAGGTGTCCTTTTCCACCGACCGGGAGCTGGTGGGCCAGTCCGGCTATGCCGGCGAGGCCATCATCGAGGCCATGGACCAGGGCACGTCGAGCTTCCAGCTCGTGAGCCGGGTCGGTTTTTTGAGCGGCATCTTCAATTTGCATCTCAAGAGCGGTTCGGTCATCCTGCGCACGATTTATCCCCTGCGCACCGAGCGGTCACTGGTGCCCGGCAATCCCGAAGGCGTCATCATGGGCGTGCTGGAATTGTCCCAGGACATCACCGAGGATTACCAGAAGGTGGTGGATTTCCAGCGCATCATCGTCGTGACCTCACTCGGGTCGGCGCTGCTTCTGTTCGTCATGCTGCGCATGATCATCAGCCGGGCCGGCCGCATCAACGACCAGCGCATCCAGGAGCGCGAGCAGCTCGAACGGGAGTTGCAGCAGCAGGAGAAGCTGGCCGGCATGGGCCGGATGGTGGCCGGCATCGCCCACGAGATCCGCAACCCCCTGGGGATCATCCGTTCCACCGCCGAGCTCCTGCTCAAGCGCAACAAGGATTCCGACGGGGTCAACGCCAAGCTGTTGTCCGCCATTTTCGACGAATCCAAGCGCCTCTCCAAGACCGTGGGCGATTTTCTGGACTACGCCCGGCCCAAATCCCCCCGCCAGGACCCCGTGGACCTGGCCACGGTGCTGGATCAGGCCTTGACGTTCCTGGAGCCCAAGTGCGAGGAGCAGGGCGTGGCCGTGACCCGGGACTACGCACCGGGGCTGGTGGTGCGCGGGGACAAGGACCTGCTCTATCGGGCCGTCTACAACGTCCTGTCCAACGCCCTGGAATCCCTGGCCGAGGACAAGGAAAAGGCCCGGGACCCCGCCATCGTCATCAGCGCCGCGGCCTCGGCGAAAGCCGTCCTGCTGACCGTGGCCGACAGCGGGCCGGGATTTTCCCCCGAGAACAAGGACCGGCTGCTCGATCCCTTTTTCACCACCAAGGATGCGGGCACGGGCCTGGGCCTGGCCATCGTGCGCAACATCGTGGAAAGCCACAATGCCGTGCTCGGCCTGGATGACGCGCCGGGCGGCGGCGCCCTGGTGACCATGACCTTTCCTCCCGCCGCCTGACGGGATGGCGCCGGGAAGCCCGGCCGCCACGGAGAACCAGAGACCGTATGCCCAGCCAGATTTTGATCCTCGACGACGAAAAGAACTATCTGCTCCTGCTGGAGGCCATGCTGTCCGACGCCGGCTACGGCGTGACCGCCCTGGACGATCCGGAGACCGGCATGGCCTTTCTGGACGAGTCGGAAGTGGACGTCGTCGTCACGGACATGAAGATGCCCAAGATGACCGGGCAGCAGGTGCTTGAACACGTCAAGCGCAACTACCCCTACGTGCCGGTCCTCATCATGACCGCCTTCGGCAGCATCGAGGGGGCGGTGGAGGCCATGCGGCTGGGGGCCTTCGACTACATCACCAAGCCGTTCGCCAACGACGAGCTGCTCCTGACCATGGAGAAGGCCGCCCGGTTCGCCGCGGCCCAGCGGGAAAACCTGCTGTTGCGCCAGTCGTTGGAGGACCGGTTCATGGCCGAGAACATCGTCGGTCGGGGCAAGGCCATGCAGCGGGTGCTGGAGATGGTGGCCAAGGCCGCGCCCACCCGGTCCACGGTGCTCATCACCGGCGAATCCGGCACCGGTAAGGAGCTGGTGGCCAAGGCCATTCACTATGCCTCGCCCCGCAAGAACGCCCCCTTCGTCTCGGTCAACTGCATGGCCCTGGCCTCGGGCGTGCTCGAATCCGAGCTGTTCGGCCACGAGAAGGGCTCGTTCACCGGGGCCGTGGCCCGCAAGCGCGGCCGGTTCGAGATGGCCCACGAGGGCACCATCTTCCTCGACGAGATCGGGGAGCTGTCGGGCGAGTTGCAGGTCAAGCTGCTGCGCGTCATCCAGGAGCGCAAGTTCGAGCGGGTGGGCGGCAGCGAACCCATCGAGGTGGACATCCGCATCCTGGCCGCCACCAACCGCAACCTGGCCGAGGCGGTGGCCAACGGCAGCTTCCGGGAAGATCTGTTCTACCGGTTGAACGTGGTCCACATCACCATGCCGCCGCTGCGGGAGCGTCGGGAGGACATCCCCATCCTGGTCGCCCATTTCCTTGACCGGTATTCCACGGAAAACAATAAGAAATTTAGAGGGTTCACCCCGGACGCCATGGATTATCTCACGGCCTACGAATGGCCGGGCAACGTGCGCCAGCTGCAAAACGTGGTGGAGCGGTGCGTGGTGCTGGCCTCGTCCGAACTCCTCGGCGTCGAGGACCTGCCCGGCGAGATCCGGGACGAGGAGAGCCAGTACAAATCCGCCGTGGACCTGTTGCCCGTGACCATCAATCTCAACGAGACCTTGGAAAAGATCGAGGCCGCGCTTATCCGCCGGGCCCTGGCCCGCACCAATTTCGTCCAGGTCAAGGCGGCCGAGATGCTCGGCGTCTCCAAAAGTCTTTTGCAATATAAACTCAAAAAATATAAGCTTACGGGACACTAGGACAGCGGCCCGATCCGGCGCCCGGGCATCTCGGACCCGCGCCGCCGACCAGAGCCAGGGAGCGTGACATGCGATACACGGCCATGGGCGTCTTGTTCGTAGCCCTTTTTGCTTTCGGATGCGGTGGCAGAACGTATTACAAAAATCCCAACGCCTCGTCCGTCCAGGAAGAAAAGGACTATAACGAGTGTAACTTCGAGGCGGCCAAGGCGACGGGTAACCTGCCGGACAAGGATGGCCGGGAGGATCGCATCACCGATCTCGTGAACAAGTGTATGAAGGCCCGGGGCTACTCGCCCAAATAAGGTCGCCGGCGCCTGGGGCCGGACGGCGGGGCGCGTCGGTCGCTTCCGCCGTCTGCTGGTCCGGACGCGCTAGCTTTCCTCCTCCATCACCCGGTCGCGGCCGGCGGTCTTGGCCCGATACATGGCCCGGTCCGCCCGGGCCAGCAGATCGTCCAGCATGCCGGAGCCGAACTGGACTTCCTGGCGGGCCTCGGCCACGCCGATGCTGATCGTCATGGCCAGGACATGGCCCCCGACCTGACAGGGGTGCGTGGCCAGGGCCCGGCGGATGCGTTCGGCCAATTCCCGCCCCTGCTGCCGGGTGGCGCCGGTTAGCAGCACGGCGAATTCCTCCCCGCCGTAGCGGGCCACCAGATCGGCCGCCCGGGCGCAGACGGCGATGATGCCCGCCAGGTGCGCCAGGGCCTGATCCCCGGTTTGGTGCCCGTAGGTATCGTTGATCCTCTTGAAGTGATCCACGTCGAGCATCAGGCAGCTGCAAGGGCGCTTGGCCCGCTGGGCCGCCTCCACCAGCTTGGTGCCGCCGGCGAAGAGAAAGCGGCGGTTGTAGAGGCCGGTGAGCGGGTCCTGGATGCCGAGGCGCTCGGACTCCTCGATATGGCGGCGCACTTCCCTGGCCATGCCGCAAAAGGCCTCGTAAAGCTCCCGCATCTCCCGCGGCATGTCGGCGGTGGATTCCCCGGTCGAGCAGGCCAGCTCGTAGCGCTGGGCCTGGAGTTCCCGGGCGTAGGCCGCCAGCATTTCCAGGGGCCGCTCCAACCGGCGGCACAGGCGCAGCACCAGCGGCGTCATCAGCAGCACCGTGGCCAGGCCGCCGAGGGCCACCCAGAGGGTCTGCCGCCAGTAGCCGGACAGCACCGTGGCGGTGGGGACCTCCCGCACCAGCAGCCAGTTGCCGATGTCGAGGGGCAGGACGGCGCCGACCACTTCCTGGCCGTCCGGTTCGCGGAAGACGGCCCCCCGGCCGGTGGCCGGCAGTTGCCGCAGGAGCGCGGCGGCGATGGGTCGGTCGGTGGCGGCCGCCTGGCTCGGCGCCAGGATCCGGCCCTGGTCGTCGGTCAGCAGAACGCCGCCGTTGACCAGGCCGAGAGAGGTTTCGCCCAGGATATAGTCCAGGGAGACGAGTTCGACGGGCATGAACAGGGCCCCGGCGTAGCGGTCGGCCGTGTCGATGATCGGGGTGCAGAGCACGCAGACCGGCCCGCCGGTGCCCCGGCTGGAGGCCACGGCTTGGATCGAGGCGCGCCCGGCCTTGGCCTCCGCCACGTAGCCGCGGTCGCCGAGGAAGAGGCCGCCGTGGTTTTTGAAATCGAAATCCACCACGCCGTCGGTGTTGATGTGCCCCACCGTGTAGACGTGTTTGTGGACGCGCAGATAGGCCTGGATGCTGCTTTTCAGAAAGGCCTTGTCGCCCTGGCGGACCGGCGCCTGATTGGCCAGGAAGGTGATGTTTTCCAGCCGCGTTTCCAGCCAGGCCCGGACGACGGCCCGGTCGTGGTGCAGGGCGGCCAGCAGATGCGTCTGTTCCATGCCGAGAATGCGCTGCCGTTCGAACAGCGAAAAGAAGGTCCCGGCCAGCACCACAGGCAAGAGCACCAGGATGAAGGTGAAGGTTCGTATGGTCCCACGGAGGGAGTCGAGACCGAACAGCCGCAAGGCGTGCATGGAACGACCTGACGGGCAAGGTGCGGTTCCGAGTGCGGCCGCATGGCCCGGACATATGGCCGCAAGAGACGTTTTCCCATCATTGCACAGGGAAAGGTTCTCGGCAATCGCCTTTTGCCGGCGCCCGACCGCGCCTTGCGCTCGGCCCCGTTTTGGACCATGACCGGAGAGGCCCGAGACGTACTGCCATGCCGATGCCATCCCGCGAATCGCCCCTTGCCGCCGGTGCCGAGGCCGGCCACGACGTGGCGTCCTATGTGGACGCCCTGCTCGATGCCGAGCGCCTGAAGCGACAGGTGGTCTACCACCGGGTCTTTCCGGCCGCGCCGCCCGTCTACGCCGACCCGGTCCGGCCCTTTCCCCGGCCGGTGGCCGACCTTTTGGCCCGGCGCGGCATCGACCGGCTCTACGCCCACCAGGCCCGGGCCATCGACATGATCCGGGCCGGCCGACACGTGGCCGTGGCCACGCCCACGGCCAGCGGCAAGACCATGACCTACCTGCTCCCCGTGCTGGAGGAGCTGATCCGCAACCCGGATTCCCGGGCGATTTTTCTCTATCCCCTCAAGGCCTTGGCCCAGGACCAGAAAAAGGCCATCGAGGAGCTGACGGCCGGCCTGCCGCCCTCGGCCCGGCCGACCTGCGCCATCTACGACGGTGACACCACCTCCCATTTCCGGCGCAAGATCCGCGACAATCCGCCGCAGATCCTCATCACCAATCCCGAGATGCTGCATCTGTCCCTGCTGCCCGGCCACGAGTCCTGGAGCACCCTGTTTGCCGGGCTCACCCATGTGGTGGTGGACGAGATGCACACCTACCGGGGGGTGATGGGCTCGCACATGGCCCACGTCTTCCGGCGGCTGCTGCGGGTGTGTGGCCGGTTCGGGACCAGCCCGACCTTCGTGTTCTGCTCGGCCACCATCGGCAATCCCGGCGAGCTGGCCCGAAGCCTGACCGGCCTTCCCGTGGAGACCGTCACCACCTCGGGGGCCCCGGCCGGGGCCCGGCATTTCCTGTTCGTCAATCCCGAGCAGTCCGCCGCCACCACCGCCGTCATGCTGCTGGCCGGCGCCCTCAAGCGCGGCCTGCGCACCATCGTCTACACCCAGTCGCGCAAGATGACGGAGCTCATCAGCCTGTGGATCGGCGAGCGGGCCGGGCCCTACGCCGCCCGGGTGTCGGCCTACCGGTCGGGCTTTTTGCCCGAGGAGCGCCGGGCCATCGAGGCGGCCATGGCCTCGGGCGAACTTTTGGCCGTGGTTTCCACCTCGGCCCTGGAGCTCGGCATCGACATCGGCGGCCTCGACCTGTGCATCCTGTGCGGCTATCCGGGCTCGGTCATGTCGGCCTGGCAGCGCGGCGGCCGGGTGGGCCGGGCCCTGCGGGAATCGGCCGTGGTCATGATCGCCGGCGAGGACGCCCTGGATCAGTATTTCATGCGCCATCCGGCCGATTTTTTCGAGCGGCCGCCGGAATCGGCCGTCATCAACCCGGACAACCCGGTCATCGCCGGCCGCCATTTGGAGTGCGCCGCCGCCGAGCTGCCCCTGGTCGTGGGCGAGCCGATTTTGGCCTCGCCGGCCATGGCCCGGGTGGTGGCCGACCTGGAGGCCAAGGGCCTGCTCCTGCGTTCCCAGGACGGGAACCGCCTCTTCGCCGCCCGCAAGCGCCCCCACCGCGACATCAACCTGCGCGGCTCCGGCGGCCAGTTCACCATCGAGGCGGACGGCACGGTCATCGGTCGCATCGACGAGATGCGGGCCTACAAGGAGACGCATCCCGGGGCCGTCTACATCCATCACGGCCAGTCCTACCTGGTCGAGGCCCTGGAGATTCCCGAGCGCCGGGTGCGGGTGGCGCCGGGCAAGGTCGATTACTACACCCGGGCCCGGGGCCAGAAGAGCACGGAGATTCTGGAGGTTTTGGGCGAGACCGCCGTGCGCGGCACGCCGGTGTTTTACGGCCGCCTCAAGGTGACCGAGTCCGTGACCGGCTACGAACGCCGGGCCGTGCACGGCGGCCAGTTGCTCTCCATCGTGCCCCTGGACCTGCCGCCCATGGTCTTCGAGACCGAGGGTCTGTGGTGGGTGATCCCCGTGGCGGTGCAGGAGGAGCTCGACCGCCGGCTCTTCCACTTCATGGGGGCCATCCACGCCATGGAGCACGCCATGATCGGCATCCTGCCGCTGCTGGTCCTCACCGACCGCAACGACCTGGGCGGCATCTCCATTCCGCTCCATCCCCAGGTCGGCCGGGCCTGCGTGTTTATCTACGACGGCATGCCCGGCGGCGTCGGCCTGACCCGGCTGGCCTTCGCCAAGGCCGAGGAGGCCTTGGCCCGGACCTTGGCCGTGGTGGCCGGATGCCCTTGCGAGACGGGCTGTCCGTCCTGTGTCCAGTCCCCCAAGTGCGGTTCCGGCAACCGGCCCATCGACAAGGCGGCCTGCCGTTTTCTGCTGGAGGTGCTCATGTCCGGAAAACTGCCCGAAACGGCCTCGTGCCGGCCGGAGTGCAACGAACAACCACAACCCAACGAACCGGTCGTCCCCGGTCCGGCCCCGAAGGCGGCGCCGTCCATGCGGTTCGGGGTCCTGGACGTGGAGACGCGGCGGGCGGCCGCCGAGGTAGGCGGCTGGGGCAACGCCCACAAGATGGGCGTGTCCGTGGCCGTGCTCTACGACTCGGACCGTGACGATTTTCTGGTCTACCGCCAGGAGGAGCTGCCGCAGCTCTACATTGCCCTGGCCAAGTGCGACCTGGTGGTGGGGTTCAACATCAACCGCTTCGACTACAAGGTGCTGGCCGGGGCCGCGCCCTTCGATCCGGGGATGTATCCCACCTTGGACATCCTGGAGCGGGTGCACCAGCGTCTGGGCTACCGGCTGTCCCTGGACACCCTGGCCAAGGCCACGCTCGGCGCGCAGAAATCCGCCGACGGCCTGCAAGCCCTGGCCTGGTGGAAGGAGGGGCGGCTGGACGAGATTGCCGCCTATTGCAAGCAGGATGTGGCCGTGACCCGCGACCTCTATTGCTTCGGCCGTGATAACGGCTACCTGCTTTTTTCCAACAAAGCCGGCAAGGTCGTGCGCCTGCCGGTGTCCTGGTAGGGCGGCGTCACCGGAAGGGCGCTTCGGGTGTGGCGGGCGCGGAAACCGCCGGGCGCCGCCCTGGCCAGACGGGGAATCGGTCTTATTAATGACAGTGGTGTCTTGTGTGCGCGTCCGGTGCGCCGGTTTTGGCGCGGAAGCGTCTGTTCCGCCTGCCGCCGTGATGCCTGTCGCGGCGGACGAGGGGGTGCCGCGTTGCACCATGGATGGTCAACAAACGGGTTCTTCTTGCCGTTTTTGTAAAAATCGATGCAATCCGTTGCCCGTGCCGTCGTTGCAGGACGCTTCCCGACCGGAATCGCTTGGCATTGAGCCAGGAGTCGGCCGAATGCTATTTTTCCCTTTACGATGGCCTATTTTGTCACTATGAAAAAAACCCCTCAAATTGATTTCGTTTATTCGGAGTAGACCATGTGCCGCTTATTTGCCTGCAGCAGCCGGGATCCGGTATCCCCCATGCGCGCCATCGAGGCCCTCAACGTCATGAAGGAAGGCCATGACGGTTCCGGCGTCGGCCTCTTCCTCCGTGATATGGGCGGTCCCTTCGGGGAAATGAAGGACGCGCCGATTCTTTCCGGCATTTTCACCGAGGCCGGTTTGGAGCGCCTCGACGCCTATATGGATGAACGGGGTTTCTTCGCCAAATCGACCCTCGTCCTCGACCCCAAGACCAAGACGCCGGTCGGCACGCCCGTCCGGGGCACCTATCTGGCCCGGGCCTACCAGGTCCCGGCCGCGGTCAAGGCCCTGCCCCAGGAGGACCGGGAGCTGGCCTTCCTCGCCATCCGCCTGGAACTGCGCGCGATGGGCCGGGAAGCCGGCGACATCCGGGTGTTTTCCTTCTGGCCCGACACCGTCATGATCAAGGAAGTCGGCGACCCGCTGACGATCGGCCGTTATCTCGGCCTGGACCGTCCGGAGCTCAATTGTCGCCGCATCCTGGCCCAGGGCCGGCAGAACACCAACTACGCCATCGACCTCTACGCCTGCCATCCCTTCTTCATTCAGGGCATCAGCACCATGACCAACGGTGAGAACACCGCCTTCGTGCCCATCCGGGAATACCTCTCGTCCAGGGGCTTTCCGGGCTATGCCGGCTACCAGTCGGACTCGGAGGTGTTCACCCACATCATGCACTTCATGCTCAATCGGCTGCATCTGGGCATCGAGTATTACAAGCACATCATCACGCCGCTGTCCGACGCCGAAATGCAGGGCCATCCCGACCGCGAACTGCTCGTGCGCATCAAGCAGACCTGCCGCAAGCTCATCATCGACGGGCCCAACTGCGTCATCGGCTGCCTGCCGGACAACACCATGTTCATGGTGCAGGACCGCAAGAAGCTGCGCCCCGGCGTGGTCGGCGGCCGGCCCGGCCTGTTCGCCTTTTCGTCGGAAATCTGCGGCCTCGACGCGGCCATCCCTGACCGCAATCCGCATGAAGATTTCCAACCCATGCACCTGGATACGGCCATCGTTCGCCCCGAATGCCAAGAGGTTACCTTATGCAATCAGCTCCAGTCATTACCCCGTCAACACTAAGCGTCAACGACCTGCCGTGGCGCATTGACTGGGATATGCAGGCCTGCACCCTGTGCGGGCGCTGCACGGCCGTGTGCCCGGTGAGTGCCATCGAGCTTGGGGTCTTCCGCAAACGCACGGTGGAAACCACGCCGGCCCTGGCCAAGAAGCCGACCAGCAGCTTTTCCATCTATTACGGCGTCCGGCAGCGCACCGATCCGGCCTACCACTGCATCGGTTGCGCCATGTGCAACATGGTCTGCCCGAACAACGCCATCGCCCCGCGCCTGGTCCCCGAGGCCACGACGCTGAAATTTCACAACAACCGGGGCGGCACCGCCCGCACCCGGGGCGGGCGGCGCAACGATCCCCGGAGCCTGCTCGATCAGATCAAGTTCATCCGCATTTCCATGCTGACCGACCCGGCCCTGGACGCCGGGCGTCACGAGTTCGACCTGCGTACCCTGCTCGGCCGCATCCGGCCCCCCGAAGAGGGCATCGCCGCCCTGGCCGAGCACCGCTGGGTGCCGCCGGTGCGCGAAATTTATCCGCTGATGGTCGGCTCCATGTCCTTCGGCGCCCTGTCCCCCACCATGTGGGAGGGCCTGACCATGGGCGTGGCCTACTTGAACGAGGAGCTGGGCATGCCGGTGCGCATGTGCACCGGTGAGGGCGGCTGCCCGCCGCGCATGCTCCGGTCGCGCTTCCTCAAGTACATCATCCTTCAGGTCGCCTCCGGCTACTTCGGCTGGGACGAGATCATCCGGGCCATCCCGGAGATGAAGGAAGACCCCTGCGCCATCGAGATCAAGTACGGCCAGGGGGCCAAGCCCGGCGACGGCGGCCTTTTGATGTGGTACAAGGTCAACAAGCTCATCGCCGCCATCCGCGGCGTGCCGGCCGGCGTCTCCCTGCCGAGCCCGCCCACCCATCAGACCAAGTACTCCATCGAGGAGGCCGTGGCCAAGATGATCCAGTCCATGTCCATGGCCTGGGGATTCCGCGTCCCGGTCTACCCGAAGATTTCGGGCTCCACCTCGTCCACGGCCGTTCTCAACAACCTGGTGCGCAATCCCTATGCGGCCGGGCTGGCCATCGACGGCGAGGACGGCGGCACCGGGGCGGCCTACAACGTCTCCCTCAACCACATGGGCCATCCCATCGCCTCCAACCTGCGCGACTGCTACCTGACGCTGGTCAAGGCCGGGAAGCAGAACGAGATTCCGCTGATCGCCGGTGGCGGCATCGGGAAGAACGGCAACCTGGCCGCGGACGCCGCCGCGCTGATCATGCTCGGCGCCAGCGCCGTCCAGTCGGGCAAATACCTCATGCAGGCGGCGGCCGGCTGCCTGGGTTCCGAGTACGATCGCTGCAACGTCTGCAACATCGGCGTGTGCCCCAAGGGCATCACCTCCCAGGACCCGCGCCTCTATCGCCGGCTGGACCCGGAGAAGGTGGCCGAACGGCTGGTGGACGTGTTCCTGTCCTTCGATACGGAACTGAGAAAGATCGTCGCCCCCCTGGGCCGGTCCACCTCGCTGCCCATCGGCATGTCCGACGCCCTGGGCATCAGCGACTATCACGCGGCCGAGCGCCTCAAGATCAAATACGTGGTGTAGGACCGGGGGCACCAGCAAACTTCGCAGCAAGGCAAGCACACACATGGCACACGAATCCGTCACAATACACGGCTTGGAAAACGGCGTCCGCGTCTCCTCCCGCGTCTTGGAGGAGCGCATCCAGAAGGCCGTGACGCAAGGCGCCCGCGATCTTTCCATCGAGGCCGACGGCCAGCACGGCCTGGGCGGCCGGCTCTTTATCTCCAAGGAAGAACCCGTTCACGTCCGCATCACCGGCGCCCCGGGCCAGCGCGTCGGGGCCATGGGCTTCCCCGGCACCTCCATCGTGGTCGACGCCCCGGCCTCGGACGACGTCGGCTGGCTCAATGCCGGCGCCGACATCGTGGTCCTCGGCAACGCCGGCAACGGCGTGGCCAACGCCATGGCCCAGGGACGGGTCATGATCGGGGGCAATATCGGTGCCCGCGGCATGACCATGACCAAGCAGAACCCCAAGTACGCCGCGCCCGAGATGTTCGTGCTCGGGTCGGTGGGCGACTACTTCGCGGAGTTCATGGCCGGCGGCACGGCCGTGGTCTGCGGCTTCGAGCCCCAGAATCCCGCCAACGTCCTGGGCTACCGGCCCTGCGTCGGCATGGTGGGCGGCCGCATCTTCTTCCGGGGACCCCACAAGGGCTTTTCCCTGGCCGACGCCAAGCTCGCCCCCATCGACGAGGCGGCCTGGGCCTGGCTGACCGAAAATCTGCGCACCTTTCTGGCCGCCATCAACCGGCCGGAAGCCTTCGATACCCTGGCCGTGCGGGACGACTGGCAGTTGCTTCTGGCCCGCACGCCCCATGAAAAGACCGGCAGGAAACGCCGGCCCATGACCGAATTCCGGCAGCACGTCTGGGATGCCGAGCTGGGCCGGGGCGGCCTGATCGGCGACTTGGTCGAAGGCGACCGCAGTCCGATTCCGCTCATCGTCACCGGCGAGCTGCGCCGTTTCGTGCCGGTCTGGGAAAACCGCAAATATCTGTCGCCCTGCCAGGCGAGCTGCCCGACGGGCATCCCGGTGCAGCGGCGCTGGCAGCTCGTGCGCGACGGCCTGATGGACGAGGCCATGGATCTGGCCCTGGCCTACACGCCGTTCCCGGCCACGGTCTGCGGCTACCTCTGCCCGCACCTGTGCATGCAGGGCTGCACCCGGGCCATCGGCCACATGCAGCCGCTCGATACGGCCATGCTCGGCAAGGCCAGCGCTAAGACCGCCGACCACATGCCCACGCTGCCGCCCCTTTCCGGCAAGCGGGTGGCCGTCATCGGCGGCGGCCCGGCCGGCATGTCCGTGGCCTGGCAGCTCCGGCTAGCCGGTCATGAGGCCGTGATCTACGACCTGGAAAAGACGCTCGGCGGCAAGATTACCCAGGCCATCCCGGAAAGTCGCATCCCCAAGGACGTCCTGGAGGCCGAGATCAAGCGGGCGGAAAAGGTCCTGCCCCATATTCAGCTGCAAAAGACCTTGACCAAGGATGAGTTCGCCCAGATCGTGAGCGACTTCGATTTCACCATCCTGGCCGTGGGCGCCAACAAGCCGCGGCTTTTGCCCGTTCCGGGCAAGGAGCTGGCCGTGCCGGCCCTGACCTTCCTCAAGGCGGCCAAGAAGGGCGAGGCCACGGTCGGCAAGCGGGTCGTCGTCGTCGGCGCCGGCAACGTGGGCTGCGACGTGGCCACCGAGGCCGCCCGATTGGGAGCCGATGACGTCACCCTGATCGACATCCAGAAGCCGGCCGCCTTCGGCAAGGAGAAAAAGGACGCCGAGGCCGTGGGCGCCAAGTTCCGCTGGCCGTGCTTTACCAAGGAGATCACGCCCGAAGGCGTGCGCCTGTCCACCGGCGACCTGGTCCCGGCCGACACCGTGGTCCTGGCCGTGGGTGACGTGCCTGACCTGGAGTTCCTGACCGATTCCGTGGCCTCCGAGCGCGGCTACATCACGGTCAACGAGATCTACCAGACCACCGATCCCAAGGTGTTCGCCATCGGCGACATCGTGAGGCCGGGTCTGCTGACCGAGGCTATCGGCTCCGGCCGCGACGCCGCCCGGGCTATCATCGAGATCTTCGCCGGCAAGCGTCCCCACCAGGATACCCGGGCCATGCTCGACTACAAGCGGGCCACCCTGGAATACTTCGATCCGCGCGTCATGGACTTCGCGGACCTGGGCAGCTGTGCCAGCCAGTGCTCGTCCTGCGGCGCCTGCCGCGACTGCGGCCTGTGCGAGACCATCTGCCCGGAAGGGGCCATTTCGCGCAAGCAGCTCGACGGCACGGAGTTCGAAATGGTGTCTGATCCGGACAAATGCATCGGCTGCGGCTTCTGCGCCAACGCCTGCCCCTGCGGCGTCTGGAATCTGGTGCCCAATACGCCGTTGGAGTAGGGAGAGATGCCTCCGGTGTCCGGGGAGGGGCGTCGCCCCTCCCCGGACCCTACCTGACCAGGGCTCTGCCCTGAACCCTCTTTGCCTCCGGCGGCCAGGGCGCTGCCCTGGACCTGCTGGGGGAAATCATTTCCCCCAGACCCCCTGCATGGGGGAACGGCCAGGCGGGCACCCGGTGGGCGGGCCGTCGCCCCTGCGGGGCGAGGGGTATCCTCGCTTAAGGGAATTTTATTGTCCCCCCTCGCGGCCGTTTTGGCGGCAAGCGTCTTCGCTTGTCGTCAAAACGGCCGCGCGTTGAGGGGTCCGGGGGAATCATTCCCCCGGCCGCCGGAGGCATTCTTCCTTCCGTCCCCCTCCCACGCACATCCCTGCCAAATATCGTCCGCCTCCAGCCGGGCGGCGATGGCCGCGAGCAGGCCGCGCTTGTCGGCGGCCCAGTCGGGGGCGACCAGTTCGCCGGGGGCGGGGTCGGCGTTGAGGCGTTCGACCACGATATCGGGACGCAGCCGGGCAATGCCGGCGCATACGGCCTCGATATAGTCCGGCCGGGTGATGGGGGTGTAGTCGCCGCGGCGGAAACGCCCTTCCAGGGCGGCGCCGGTCACGACCAGGGTATTGTGGAATTTGACGCCGGAGACGGGCAGGGCGTTGACGAAGTCGATGGTGGCCAGGAAGTCGGGGACGGACTCGCCGGGCAGTCCGGCCATGAGGTGGGCGGTGACGCCGATGCCGGCGGCGGCCGCCTCCCGGACGGCCCGGGCGAAGCAGGCGCTGTCGTGGCCGCGGTTGATGCGGAGAAGCGTGGCGTCGTTGGCCGATTGCAGCCCCAGTTCCAGCCGGACGGACCGGCCGGCCGGGCCGGGAAAGGCGGCCAGCAGGGCACATTTGGTCGCGTCCAGGCAATCGGGCCGGGTGCCCAGGCAGAGGCCGGCCACATCGGGCAGCTCGGCCAGTGCGGCCAGCAGATCGGCCAGCCGGGCGGCCGGGCCGTAGGTATTGGTAAACGATTGCAAATAGGCGATGAGCGCTTCGCCGCGGCGGCGGGCCGGCGGCGTGAGCGCCTCCCATTGCGCCCGAAGCCCGAACCCTTTATGGTACAGACCCGTTCCTGATCCCACGGCATTGCAGAAGGCGCAACCGCCTCGGGAAAGCGTCCCGTCGCGGTTGGGGCAGGCGCTTCCGGCATCCAGAGGAATTTTCCTGGCCCGGCGGCCGTAGAGCGCTCGGAAAGTCTTGGAAAGTGCGTTATAGCGCGGGATCATGACGAACCGGCCCGGAAAATCAGACGTTGACAACACGGGGCGAATCGGCAAACACAACGCGTTTGCGAGACCATGAGGGCCGAATTTGCGGCAAGCGAGGCGGTATGTCCAGGATTTTGGATAGAATACTCGGACTGTTCTCCAACGATCTGGCGATCGATTTGGGGACGGCCAATACCTTGGTGTTCGTCAAGGGCAAGGGCATCGTCCTGTCCGAGCCGTCCGTGGTGGCGGTGAAAAAGAACCCCAGGGGCGGCAACAAGGTGCTTTCCGTGGGCCTTGAGGCCAAGCGCATGCTCGGCCGCACCCCGGGTAACATCGTGGCCATCCGGCCGATGAAGGACGGCGTTATTGCCGACTTCGAGGTCACCGAGGCCATGTTGCGTCATTTTATTTCCAAGGTGCATAATTCACGGCGTTTGGTGCGTCCGCGCATCATCATCTGCGTGCCGACCGGCATCACCCAGGTGGAAAAGCGCGCCGTCAAGGAGTCGGCCCAGAGCGCCGGCGCCCGCGAGGTCTACCTCATCGAGGAGCCCATGGCCGCCGCCATCGGCGCCAATCTGCCCATCACCGAGCCGACCTCCAATATGGTGGTGGACATCGGCGGCGGCACCACCGAAGTGGCCGTCATCTCCCTGTCCGGCGTGGTCTATTCCAAGTCCGTGCGCGTCGGCGGCGACAAGATGGACGAAGCCATCATGCAGTACGTCAAGCGCAAGTACAATATGCTGATCGGCGAATCCACGGCGGAACAGATCAAGATCCAGGTCGGCTCGGCCCACCATTCCACCAGTCAGGGCGAGATGGAGGTCAAGGGCCGCGATCTGGTCACCGGTATCCCGCAAAACATCACCATCACCGCCGAGGAAGTGCAGAAATCCATCGCCGAACAGGTGGAGAGCATCGTGCAGGCGGTGCGCATCGCCTTGGAGCAGACGCCGCCGGAACTGGCGGCCGATATCGTGGACCGGGGCATCGTGCTGACCGGCGGCGGGGCGCTTTTGCGCGGTTTGGACCAGCTGTTGCGCGAGGAGACGTCGCTTCCCATCACCGTGGTCGAGGATCCTCTTTCTACGGTTGTTCTCGGGTCCGGTCGGGCTCTGGACAACTTGGACGTGCTGCGGGAGGTCACGATCGATTAAACCCTTGCCCCAGCGGATCGCGATCGGCCTGCTCATCGGCTTGTTTCTTTATCTGGGCCTTTTTACCTGGAATATCCGGACAGGCTACGTCGATACGCTGGCGAGCCATACCGGATTGGAATTCGCCAGGTGGATCTTGGCCCCGGGGAAATGGGTCCATGCCCAGACCACGTCGTTTTTGAACCGCTATCTTTATTTCGTCGGCATCCGCCAGGAAAACGACCAGCTGCGCCAGCAACTCGATGCGGCCAAGCTGGAGCTGGTGAACCTGCGGGAGGACGCCACGGAAGTGCAACGCCTGCGCCGGCTGCTGGCCATTACCCCGCCCGGGGAATGGACGCGGCAGGGGGCTCGGGTGCTTTCCCAGCGCCTGGGGCCCAACGCCGCCCTGGAAACCCTGCTCATCGACAAGGGCAGCGCCAGCGCCGTGGTCGTCAACACGCCGGTGGTGGTGCCCGAAGGCGTGGTCGGCCGGGTGCTTCGGCTGGCCCCCGACGCCGCCACGGTGCTGTTGATTACCGATCCCAATAGCCATATCCCGGTGGTTTCCCAGACCAACCGCATCCAGGGCATCCTCAAGGGCCAGGGCCCCAACCACGACCTGCTCATGGAATACGTGCCCCAGGGCGTGTCCGTGGAGGCCGGGGAAATCCTGGTGACCTCGGGATTGGCGGATATTTTTCCCAAGGGCCTGCCCGTGGCCCGGGTGACCGCGGTCGGCCGGTCGGGCTCGTCGCTCTTTCAGGTCATCCAGGCCGTGCCGCTTTTCGAGCCCCGGCAGCTTGAGGAGGTCGCCTTGCTGTTCCGCTCGCCCGACGGGGCCCGGGCCGCCGCCTCGGAAGCGGCGCCGCCGCCGGCGGCCGCCCTGCCCCAGTCGTTGCCGGCCCCGACCGCGGCCAAGGCGGCCGTGACGCCTTCCCGGCCGGTTGCGGTCCAGCCGTCCGTGGCGCCGGCGGCCCCCGCGCCGACTCCGGCGCCGACCGTGGCCTCACCGGCTCCGGCGAGCGACGGCGCTACCGCGCCCCCGGCCCTTGAGAAGCGCCACCGGAAATCCAAAACCATCCGGATCATGCCCCAATGAGGCCGTCCTCCATCGTGTTCTGGGCCCTCTTCACCCTGGCGGGGGGCTGGATGCAGAGCGTGATTCCCGGGGTGGACTTTTTGGCGCCGGGTTTTATCTTGGCCATGCAGGAAGAGAAGTGGACGGTGCCGGTCTGGCTGGGGATCATCTGGCTTTTCATCCAGGAAGGCACCGGCAGCCTGGCCTTCGGCACGGGCCTGCTGTGGTACGGTATGTTGGCCGGACTGTATTTTTTTGGCCACTGGCTGTTCGAGGCCCGCAACTTTCTCTTCATGTTTATTCTGGGCCTGTGCCTCGGCACGATGCATTTTCTGCTCATCAATGTCATGGCCGTGTTGCAGGACTGGTCCATTCCCTTGCAGCGGTTGCTGCTGGAGAGCATCCTTCAGATTTTGATTTTCCCTGTCGAATGGGGTCTCATCTACCTTATCCATCAGCATTTGCCGGCAAATAACCATGCGGCTTGAAAGCGAAACTCCGCAGCAACGCGCTCCCCGATCCGGGCTCATCCTCTTGCAGTCCCTGGTCCTCGGGATCTTTTGCCTGTTCACCCTGCGCCTGTGGTATCTCCAGGTGCACAAGGGGGCCAAGTTCGCCGAGATGGCCCGCGACAACCAGTTGCGGCAGGTGCTCATCAACTCGGCCCGGGGACGCATCCTGGACAAGGACGGCACGCCGCTGGCCGTCAGCGAGCCGAGCTTCGCCCTGGGGCTGGTGCGCGAGGACTGCGAGAACGTGGACGCCACCCTGGCCAAGGTGTCGGAATGGACCGGCGTGGACCGGGCCACCCTGGCCGAGACCTTCCGGCGCGGCAAGAAGCGGGTCAAACCGTTTGAACCCCTGATTTTGATCACCGACCTCTCGTTTGAGGCCCTGACCCGCATCGAGGCCAACTCCGTGCTCTATCCGGGCCTGGAGATCGTCACCCGGCAGAAGCGCTACTATCCGTTCGGGCCGCTCATGGCCCACGTGCTGGGCTATGTGGCCGAGGCCAACGAAGAGGAGCTGGAAAAGAACCCCCAGCTCTCCCTGGGCGATTCCGTGGGCAAGCAGGGCGTGGAATTCTCCCTGGAGAAGCTGTTGCGCGGCAGCAAGGGCCGCAAGCAGGTCGAGGTGGACGCCTTCGGCCGCCAGCATAACGAGGTCATCCTGGCGCCGCCCAAGGCCGGGATCGACATCACCCTGGCCATCGACGTCAAGCTCCAGCGCGAATGCGCCAGCCTGCTGGGCGACGAGGCCGGGGCCATCGTGGTCATGGAGCCGGATACCGGTAAGATCCTGGCCCTGGTCAGCGAGCCGAGCTTCGACAACAACATGTTCGTGCTGGGGGTGCCGTCGGACAAGTGGCGGGAATTGCGCGACGATCCCCGCCATCCCATCCAGAACCGGGCCACCCAGGGCGTCTACCCGCCCGGCTCGGTCTTCAAGCTGCTGATGGCCGCCGCCGGCCTGACCGAGGGCTTTATCCACTACGGCGACATGGTGAGCTGCCCGCCGGCCTACCGGGTCGGCAACCGGGAATTTCACGACTGGAAGAAATCGGGATTCGGGGCCCTGAGTCTGCGGGACGCCCTGGTCCATTCCTGCGACGTCTACTTTTACAAGCTCGGGGATCGCCTCGGCATCGACCGGCTGCACGACTACGCCGTGGCCAGCGGCTTCGGCGCCCGCACCGGTATCGACCTGCCCCACGAAAAGGCCGGGCTGATTCCGTCCAAGGCCTGGAAGCGCCGGCGCTTCGGCACGTCCTGGTCCCGAGGCGAGACCGTCATCGCCTCCATCGGCCAGGGTTATGTCCTGGTGTCGCCCCTGCAGGTGGCCCGCTACCTGTCGGCCCTGCTCAACGGCGGCAAGCTCATGAAACCCGAGCTGGTGGAGACCGATCCACCCCAGGAGGAGGGCCAACTGCCCCTCAAGGACGCGGACCGCCAGTTCATCCTGGATTCCATGGTGGCCACGGTGGAGCGCGGCACCGGCCGGTCCATCGCCCGCGCCGACGTCACCCTCGGCGCCAAGACCGGTACGGCCCAGGTGGTCAAGCTCGCCAACCCCGACGTGCGGGTGAAGGGCAAGTCCATGCCCTACGCCCAGCGCGACCACGCCTGGATGGCGAGTTGGGGCCAGAAGGACGGCAAGACCTACGTGGTGGTCTGCCTGGTCGAGCACGCCGGCGGCCATGGCGGCGAGATCTGCGGCCCCATCGAGCGCAAGATTTACGACTACCTGTTTGGTCCGGCCCCGGCCCGGGCGCCGCGTCCGGTCGCTCCGGCCGCTCCGGAGGAGGGTCAGGAGGGCGTCGGCGGCGACGCCGGGACGTCCGGTCCGACCGACGCCGGGGCGGTCGCGCCTGCCGACGCGGCCGGCGAAACCGGTGATTAAGCCCAAGGGAGCCTGTCCGCATGCCGTTTGATCGCCGTTTGATCTTCTGCATCAATTGGCCGCTGCTGGCCCTGACCGCCCTGCTGTTCGGGGTGGGCGTCCTCAACCTCTATTCGGCCAGCGGCTTCCGCATGGGCGACGAGGTGTCGCTGCAGCCGTTCTACAGCAAGCAGTTCATCTGGGGCCTGGCCGGGCTGGGCTGCATGCTGGCCATGGTGCTGTTCGACTACAAGCACCTGGCCGAGGTGGCCTGGCCGCTGATGGTGGTGACGCTGGTGTTGCTGCTGCTGGTGCTGGTGGCCGGCAAGACCGTGTCCGGGGCCAGACGCTGGCTGCCGATCGGCGGCTATTCCTTCCAGCCCAGCGAGCTGGCCAAGATCGCCACCCTGCTGCTGGCCGCCAAGATATTGTCCAAACGCTCGGAACGCATCGGCTGGATGGACCTGGCCGGCATTCTGGCCGTGACCCTGCCGGTGGTCGGGCTCATCGTGGTCGAACCGGACCTGGGCACGGGCCTCAACGTCCTGCTGCTGGTGTGCGGCCTCATCCTGTTTCGGGGGTTGGCCTCGCCGGTCTTCAAGACCCTGCTGCTGGCCGTGCCGATCTTGGCGCCGTGCGGCTGGTTTTTCCTCAAACCCTACCAGAAGGGCCGCATCCTTACCCTGTTCAATCCCGAACGCGATCCGCTGGGCGCCGGCTACCACATCATCCAATCGCAGATTGCCATCGGCTCCGGCCAGATGTGGGGCAAGGGCTTCCTGGAGGGCACGCAAAGCCAATTGCGGTACCTGCCGGAAAAGCACACGGATTTTGCAGTCGCCGTGTTTGCCGAGGAGTGGGGTTTTGTCGGCACCATCGTGTTGCTGACGCTCTTTTGCCTGTTTTTACTCCAGTTTTACGTGACCGCCCGCAACGCCAAGGACCGGTTCGGCAGCTATTTGGCGGCGGGGGTCTTCTTCTATTTCTTCTGGCAAATCCTCATCAATATGGGTATGGTGCTCGGCATCATGCCGGTTGTTGGCATCCCCCTGCCGTTTATCAGCTACGGCGGGAGTGCCACGCTTGTGAATTTTACCCTCGTCGGCATCGTGGTCAACGTCTCCATGCGGCGCTTCATGTTCAAGGAGGGCTGATGGGACGGCGGACTGATGTCGTGGGGGCGCTGTGTCACGCCGGCCAGTGGGGACGACATGGGCAAGCATGACATCAACGCCTTTTTGGGGGCCGGGACCGCTTTTCGGGGACGGCTGACCTTCGAGGGCGTGGTGCGCATCGACGGGGAGTTCGAGGGGGACGTCGCCTCTTCGGGAACCCTGGTGGTGGGGCGGGGGGCCCGGGTGTCGGGTACGCTCGTGCTCGGACAGTTGCAGTGCGACGGCCTGGTGACGGCCGATGTCACGGCTTCCGCGAAGGTGGTGGTCCATGCCTCGGGACGGATTGCGGGCACGGTCCGCACGCCGGCCCTGGTGATGGAGGAGGGCGGCCGCATCGACGGCGAGGTGGCCATGGAGCCTTCGGTCACGGTGACCGTGGAACCGCCGGCCATGCTGCCGGGAGACGATAACAGCCCTGGGTCATGATTTTTTTGCGGTCGGTTCCGTATGTCGGAACCGGCCTTGTTCGTTTGCTTTTTTGCCAAAAAGTGCTGGACAGATAGGCTGAAATCGGCTACAGCCGCGAGCTGTCTTGCAAGAGTTTTCACAACCTTGGAGAGCGCCGATGATTGATCTCAACGCCACCTTTTTCGTGCAATTCGTCAATTTCGTGTTGATCCTGATTCTCCTCAACGTTGTGCTCATCAAGCCGATCCGGCGCATCATCAAGAAGCGGGCGGACTTTTTCGCCTCCCAGATGAACACCATTGAGCAGTTTACCGGCACCGCCGACGGAAAGCTGGCCGATTACGAAAAGGCGCTGGATGCGGCCCGGCAGCAGGCCGTGGCCGAACGGCTGGCCATGAAGGACGAGGCCCAGGTCAAGGAAAAGACACTGCTCGACGCCGCCGCCGCCGAGGCGGCCCAAAAGGTCCAGGCGGCCCGGGCGGATATCGCTTCCCAGTCCGCGACGGCCCAGCAGGCGCTGGCCGGCGATGTGGCGGACCTGGCGGCCAAGGCCGTGTCCAAGGTCCTGGCCGGCGTGGCCTAGGCGTCCTTCGTAGCGCGTATCGTAAGGATTCCACGCGGGGTCCCCTTCTTGGGGCGTGGGGTTCGCAAGGAAAGGGAGGGTCAATTGAAAAGGTTCCACCTGATCGCCGCCATTCTTCTGGTCTTCGGGCTGGCCGCCGTGGCCTATGCCGCCGGCGAGGCCGAACCTGCGGCGCACGGACTCAACTGGAAGGATTTTCTCTTCCGGGTGATCAATTTCGTCCTGGTCTTCGCCGTCATCGCCAAGTTCGGCGGCAAGAAGATCGTCGGTTTCTTTCGGGGCCGCGTCACCCAGATCGAGAACCAGATGGCCGATCTCGACAGCCGCAAGGCCGAAGCCGCCAAGCGTCTGGCCGATATTGAAGCCTCCATCGCCAATCTGGCCGCCGAGAAAAAGCGCATCGAGGACGAATACCGCCGGCAGGGCGAGGCGCTGCGCGATGCCATCGTCGCCGCCGCCGAAGCCAAGGCCGCCCAGATCCGTGAGCAGGCCGTGGCCACCGCCGAAACCGAGGCCCGGGCCGCCGTGGGGAAAATCCGGTCCGAGCTGGCCGACGCCGTCGTTGAAGCCGCCCAGAACATGCTGCAGCAGAAACTGACCGCCCAGGATCAGGAGCAGCTTCTGGATACATACTTAACAAAGGTGGTGTTCAATTGACCGGTAAAATCGTCGCGCGCCGTTACGCCAAGGCGCTTTTCGCGCTGGCCGAAAAGGCCGGCGGCGAGGCTCCGGCCCGGTTTGGCGCGGATCTGGAGGCGTTTGCCGCCGTGCTGGAGGTCTCCCCGGATCTGCTCCGGTTTTTTGCCAATCCTGTCATTGGCGACGAAGTGAAGCGGTCGGTGCTGGCCGAACTGGTGACCAAGCTGTCGCCGTCGCACCTGGTCGCCAACTTCCTGTCGCTTGTCATCGAGAAGGGCCGCGTCTCCGCTGTCTCCGACATTGCCGCCCTCTATCGCGCCCTGCTCGATGAAACCAACGGCATCCTGCGCGGGCAGCTCGTGACCTCCTTCGCCCTGTCCGAGACCCGCCAGGATCAGATCAAGACCACGCTCGAAAAACAGTCCGGCAAGACCATGGAACTGTCCTTTGTCGTTGATCCCGCCCTCCTCGGCGGCGTGCTCCTCAAGATCGGCGACAAAGTGCTGGACGCGAGTCTTCGCGCCCAGCTTGCAATATTGAAGGAACAAATCAAGAGGGGTGAGTAGGGTCATGCAAATTAAAGCGGAAGAGATCAGCCAGATCATCGAACAGCAGATCCAAAACTACGAGTCCCGCGTCGAAATGAGCGAGACTGGTACGGTGCTGTCCGTCGGCGACCAGATCGCCCGCGTCTATGGCGTGCAGAACGCCATGGCTATGGAGCTTCTGGAGTTTCCCGGCGGGGTCATGGGTCTGGTGCTGAACCTCGAAGAGGACAACGTTGGCGTGGCCTTGCTCGGCGAGGACACGCACATCAAGGAAGGCGACCCGGTCAAGCGGACCGGGAAGATCTTCTCGGTGCCGGTCGGCAATGCTGTGGCCGGCCGCGTCATCGATCCCCTGGGCAATCCCATCGACGGCCAGGGTCCCATCGAGGCTTCGGAAACCCGGAACGTCGAGATCAAGGCCCCGGGCATCATCGCGCGCAAGTCGGTGCATCAGCCCATGTACACGGGCCTCAAGGCCATCGACGCCATGACGCCCATCGGCCGCGGCCAGCGCGAGCTCATCATCGGCGACCGTCAGACCGGCAAGACCGCCGTCTGCCTGGACGCCATCCTGGCCCAGAAGGGGCAGGGCGTGTACTGCTTCTACGTGGCCATCGGCCAGAAGAAGTCCACCGTCGCCCTGGTGGCCGAGACCCTGCGTCGCTACGGCGCCATGGACTACACCACCATCATTTCGGCCACCGCTTCCGATCCGGCCTCGCTGCAGTACATCGCCGCCTACGCCGGTTGCACCATGGCCGAGTTTCACCGCGACAACGGCCGCCACGCCTTGATCGTCTACGACGATCTGTCCAAGCAGGCCGTGGCCTACCGCCAGATGTCCCTGCTGCTCCGTCGTCCCCCGGGACGTGAAGCGTTTCCGGGCGACGTCTTCTACCTGCACTCCCGCCTGCTCGAACGGGCCGCCAAGCTGTCCGACGAGCTGGGAGCCGGGTCGCTGACCGCCCTGCCCATCATCGAAACCCAGGCGGGCGACGTGTCGGCCTACATTCCGACCAACGTCATCTCCATCACCGACGGCCAGGTCTACCTGGAGCCGAACCTGTTCAACGCCGGCATCCGTCCGGCCATCAACGTCGGTCTGTCGGTCTCCCGCGTGGGCGGCGCCGCCCAGGTCAAGGCCATGAAGCAGGTGGCCGGCACCTTGCGCCTGGATCTGGCCCAGTACCGCGAACTGGCCGCCTTCGCCCAGTTCGGTTCCGACCTGGACAAGGCCACCCAGCAGAAGCTCAATCGCGGCGCCCGGATGATGGAGCTCCTGAAGCAGCCCCAGTATCGTCCCATGGCCGTCGAGGAGCAGGTGGTGTCGCTGTTTGCCGGCACCCGCGGCTATATGGACGATGTGCCGGTCGAGGCCGTGGGCAAGTTCGAGGTCGCGCTGCAGGAATACTTCCGGAACGCCAGGAGCGAGGTGCTGCAGGAGATCCGGGAAAAGGCGAAGCTTGACGACGACCTGACCGCCAAACTCGGTTCGGCCATCGATGAGTTCAAGAAGGGCTTCAAGGCCTAGCGGCCGCGTTCGCCGGAAAACGATGATGGTTTTCGGGACAAACCGTCGGGCCGGGTCGCCCATGTGCGAGTGCCGGTCGGCAGTTGCGAACGCTACGCCAGGTCTAAAGGGGGAGCCATGCCTGCGCTCAAAGACGTCAAGATCAAAATAGCCGCGGTCAAAAAGACCAAGCAGATCACCAAGGCCATGAACATGGTGGCCTCGGCCAAGCTGCGCAATGCCCAGGCGCGCATCGAGCGGTTCCGCCCCTACGCCGACAAGTTCTATGAAATGCTCGGCGATTTGGCCAAGGGTGCCGATGGCTCGGTGCATCCGCTGCTGGAGGTCCGGGAAGAGGTCAAGACGGTGCTGTTGCTCGTCATCACCTCGGATCGCGGCCTGTGCGGTGCTTTCAACCACAACATCATTCATGCAGCCCTGAAGGTGGCCAAGGCCAAGACCGCCGAGGGCAAGACCGTCAAGGTCATGTGCGTCGGCCGCAAGTGCCGGGACGCCTTCCGCCATCAGGGCTATGCAATCGTGAGCTCCTACGTGAACGAGATGAGCTCCTTCGATTTCACGCTGGCCTCTCGGATCGGCGTCGAGGTCATCGCCGGCTTCATCGGCGGTCTCTACGACGAAGTGACCATGGCTTTCGGCAAGTTCATCTCCCTTGCCCGGCAGGAGCCCACCCTGCTGCCCGTCCTGCCCCTGTCCCCGGCCGAGACCGTCGGGGAAAAGGAACCGGCCGGCGCCAAGATCGAATACGTCTACGAACCGTCGGTGGAAGGGCTGCTCGCCGAGCTGCTGCCCCGGTTCGTCAACGTGCAGATCTATCGCGGGCTGCTCGATACCTCGGCCAGCGAGCACGCCGCCCGGATGCGGGCCATGGACAACGCCACCCGGAACTGCGACGACCTCGTGAGTTCCCTGACCCTGGTCTACAACAAGGCCCGTCAGGCGGCCATTACCACGGAACTGATGGATATCGTCGGCGGTTCCGAAGCACTCAAGGGATAACCAAGGGGGCAACCTACAATGAGCGCGACAAGCGGCAATATCGGAAAAATCGTGCAGGTCATCGGCGCCGTCATCGACGTCGAGTTCCCTGAGGGCAAACTGCCGAGTATCTTAAACGCCCTCGAAATCAAGAACACCAACAACCCGTACTCGCCGGATCTGGTGGTCGAAGTTGCCCAGCATCTGGGCGACAACGTGGTGCGGTGCATCGCCATGGACTCCACGGACGGTCTGGTGCGCGGCATGTCCGCCACCGACACCGGCGCGCCCATCTGCGTCCCGGTCGGCAAGGCCGCCCTGGGCCGCATCCTGAACGTCGTCGGCCGCCCGGTGGATGAAATGGGCCCGGTCGAGGCGTCCGCCATGTGGCCGATTCATCGCCCGGCCCCGAGCTTCCTGGATCAGTCCACCAAGATCGAAGTGCTCGAAACCGGCATCAAGGTCGTCGATCTGCTCATCCCGTTCCCCAAGGGTGGCAAGATGGGCCTGTTCGGCGGCGCCGGCGTCGGCAAGACCGTTATTCTGATGGAACTCATCAACAACATCGCCCGGCACCACGGCGGCCTGTCGGTGTTCGGCGGCGTCGGCGAACGGACCCGTGAGGGCAACGACCTCTACAACGAGTTCAAGGAAGCCGGCATCCTGGGCAAAGCCGCCCTTGTCTACGGGCAGATGAACGAGCCCCCGGGAGCCCGTGCCCGCGTCGCCCTGACCGCACTGACCTGCGCCGAGTACTTCCGCGACGAGGAAGGCCAGGACGTGTTGCTGTTCATCGACAACATCTTCCGGTTCACCCAGGCCGGTTCGGAAGTGTCGGCCCTGCTCGGCCGCATGCCGTCCGCCGTCGGCTACCAGCCGACACTGGGCACCGACCTCGGTGCGTTGGAAGAGCGCATCACCTCCACGAAAAAGGGGTCCATCACCTCGGTGCAGGCCGTTTACGTGCCCGCCGATGACTTGACCGACCCGGCGCCGGCCACGACCTTCTCGCACCTGGACGGCACCCTGGTCCTGTCGCGGCAGATCGCCGAGCTCGGCATCTACCCCGCCGTGGATCCGCTGGATTCCACCTCGCGCATTCTGGACCCGCTGGTTCTCGGTGAGGAGCATTACGCCACCGCCCGGGAAGTGCAGCAGATTCTCCAGAAGTACAAGGATTTGCAGGATATCATCGCCATCCTCGGCATGGATGAGCTTTCCGATGACGACAAGCTCATCGTGTCCCGGGCCCGGAAAATCCAACGCTTCCTGTCCCAGCCGTTCTTCGTTGCCGCCCAGTTTACCGGCAAGGAAGGCCGCTACGTGAAGCTTGAGGATACGATCAAGGGCTTCAAGGAGATCATCGAGGGCAAGCACGACGATATCCCCGAAGGCGCTTTCTATATGGTCGGCGACATCAACGAGGCCATTCAAAACGCCAAGAAAGGATAAGCGTCATGGCGCAACTCCTCCTTGAAATCGTCACGCCGGACAAGCTCGTCTTGTCCCAGGACGTGGATTATGTGGGCGCGCCCGGCATCATGGGCGAATTCGGCGTCATGGCCCACCACATCCCGTTTCTGTCGGCCCTGGGCATCGGCAGCCTGATGTACAAGGCCGGCAACCGGCCGCATTACGTCTTCATCTCCGGCGGCTTCGCCGAGGTGTCGAACAACAAGGTCACCATTCTGGCCGAGGTGGCCGAACGGCCCGAGGAGATCGATGTGGAGCGGGCAAAGAAGGCCCAGGAACGGGCCCGGAAACGCCTGGAACGCGAACGCGAAAAAGTCGATTATGCCCGGGCTCATGCGGCCCTGCAGCGGGCGCTGTACCGGATGAAGGTCCGGGAGGCGGCCGGCGTGGCCGGTACCCTGGGCAACTGACCGGATCATCGAAGCGATGGGCGGGCGAATCCCTTGGGATTCGCCCGCTTTTTTATGGGCGGTTGCGGGCCGGTTGGAGAGCGGATAGGTTCACGAGTGGGGCGGCGGCGATGCCTCCGGCGGCCAAAGGGGTTCCCCCTTTGGAAACCTCCAAGGCAGTGCCAGGGCTGGTCCGTTTCCCAGGGGATTCCTGTCGTCCGGGAATGGCGTTGCCTCGCACCGAGAGCCTTTCGGCATTCGAGGGCGTTCTTCCGGAGCGCCGGGCGGGTATGGCAAGCCTGAAGACGTGTCGTCATGAAATGCGTGCTGTTGCGCCGACGAAAAGCAGCGTAGGATGTCAAAGGGCCTCGCCCTTTGGCCCGGAGGCATCGCTTCCGACGTATCGGGCAACACCTTCTGTACGGAAAAAGCGCGCCCGGGAAACATCGCGGGCAAGTGGGGAACGGATATGCGAGAGCATTGTGGCGCCCTGATTCTGGCGGCGGGCAAGGGGACGCGCATGAAGACCGACGCCCCCAAGGTGCTGGTCAACCTGCTCGGGACGCCCATGCTGTGGTACGTGCGGCAGGCCCTGGCTGCGGTGTGCGGTGAGAACGTGCTGGCCGTGGTGGGGCATCGGGCCGATCTGGTGGAAGCCGCCTTCCCCGACTGGCGGGACGCCTTCGTGCTGCAATCCGAGCAGCGCGGCACCGGCCATGCCCTGGCCGTGGCCCTGCCCCGGTTGCGGGCGGCCGGCTACGAATACGTGCTGGTGGTCAACGGCGACGTGCCGCTCATCACGGCGGCCGACCTGGACGAGTTCGTGGAGACGGCCCTGGCCGCCCAGGTCGATCTGGCCTTCATCACCATCCGCCTGCCCGACCCCGGCAGTTACGGCCGGGTGGTGCGCCGGGGCGACATCCCCGTTATCGTCGAGGCCAAGGACTACGATCCGGACGTGCATGGGCCGGGGACGCCCGAAGTGAACGCCGGCACCTATTTCCTGCGCCTTGCGGCCGTGGCGCCGCTGGTGGACCTGCTGACCGACGACAACGCGGGCAGGGAATATTACATTACCGATCTGGTCGGCCTGGCCAATCAGGCCGGCCTGTCCGTGCTGGCCGTGGACCGGGGCACGGACAAAACCTATCTCGGCAACAACACCCCGGTGGAACTGGTTTTTTCCGAGGAAATCCTGCGCCGCCGCATCGTGGCCGGGCACCTGGAGGCCGGGGTCATCATCCGGGCGGCCGATCAGGTGCGCCTCGGCCCGGAGGTTGTCATCGAGCCCGGGGCCGAGCTGTGCGGACCCCTGGAGATCTACGGCCGCAGCCGCATCGCCGCCGGGGCGACCATCGCTTCCCACAACGTCCTGCGCGACGTCACTGTGGCGCCGGGCGCCCGCATCCTGTCCTTTTGCCACATCGAGGAGGCCGTCATCGGCCCGAACTGCCAGGTGGGCCCGTACGCCCGGCTGCGGCCCGGCGCGGTCCTTATGGAGCAGGCCAAGGTGGGCAATTTCGTGGAGATGAAAAAGGCCGTGCTCGGCCGCGGCTCCAAGGCCAGCCACCTCACCTATCTCGGCGACACCACCGTGGGCGAGAACGCCAATATCGGCGCCGGTACCATCACCTGCAACTATGATGGCAAGCGCAAGCATCCGACCACCATTGGGGATCGGGCCTTCATCGGCTCCAACAGCGCCTTGGTGGCGCCGATCGTGATCGGCGCCGACACCCTGGTCGGCGCGGGTTCGGTCATCACCAAGGACGTGCCCGACGGCGCCTTGGCCGTGGCCCGGAGCCGGCAGATGACCAAGCCCCGCCGTTGACTTCCCCCCTTGCTTTTCCACAGGGGAGGGGATAAGGGAAAGACATGGATACTTTTGACACCCTGGAGCAACGCGTTGAGCAGCTTGTGGCCCGCAAGAAGTCCTTGGAAGAGGAAAATGCGGCCCTCAAGGCACAACTGGCCCAGTTTGACCAGGACAAGGAGGCCGTCGCCACACGGATCGACGGTCTGTTGCAGAAGCTCCAGGAGGCGTTGGATGCTTAATTCCCTGGAGGGCCGTCGGGCCGCCAGGGCGATTCCGGTTCGCTGATGCCCAGGTATACCGTCTCACTCCTGGACTTGGATCTGTCGTTCAAGGCAGACGCGGAACCGGAGCGCATTGAGGCCGCCAGAAAACTGGTGGAACAACGATATAACCTGCTGCAGGCGGGTGGGAAAAGTCTCGGTAAGGAGAAATTATTGGCCTTTGTTGCCTTGGGTCTGGCCGATGATGTGATCATGTCGAACCAGCAGCTCGACACGTTGGAAGCACGGGTCGGGAGGCTGCTGACAAAGATAGATTGATATATACCGCCCCTTGTGGGCGGCCAAGGGATTCCTCCCTGGGGTGTGCGTGATTGTTGATTCATATTTGAGCCGATACGCAAAAAAAGGATGCCGCGTCGAGTGGCCGGTGTGCGAACCCGGCTTTGCCGGGGGGCCTGATGGTCAAACAGTGGTGTCCACCTTGGTTACCAAGGTTCAAAAGAATCGACGACACGGCGCTCCGGGGTTTTTTACGAACCGCCGGAGTCCGCGAAGCGGTCTGTAGGCGGTTGCGTCCCCCCTTGGCGCGCCAGCTTCGCGCCACTACCCATCGGCAATTGCCATGCCTGCTCCACGGATGCCTCGGGGATCCGTCTCCTTGTCGCTGACCCCATGCCGACGGAAGCCCGCTAAAGGAGCTCGCATGGAATTCACGACGATAGTGATGGGAATCGTCGGCCTCGGCCTTGGCGTTCCGGCCGGGTATTTCATCGACAAATGGATTTCCAAAAAAACGCTGAACGAGGCCAAGTCCCTGGCCGACCGCATCCTTGACGAAGCCCGCAAGGAAGCCGCCGCCCACAAGAAGGAAATGGCCCTGGCCGCCCACGACGAACTCTTTCGCCAGAAGCAGGAGCTGGAAAAGGAGTTTCGGGACCGTGGGCAGAGCCTCGACGAAAAAGAAGATCAGATGCTGCGCCGCCGCGAGCGCCTGGAGGAAAAGCAGGAGCAGATCGTCCAGAAGGAATCCGAGATGTTGGCCACGGAAAAGCGGCTGACCGGCAAGGAACGCGAGCTCGCGGAAAAGTCGGAAGAGCTGACCCGGCTCGCCGACGAACACGACAAGCGGTTGCAGGAAATCGCCGGCCTCACCATGGAAGAGGCGAAAAAGCGGCTCATGGAGGAGGTCGAGTCCAAGACCCGGCATGAGGCCGCCCGCATGGTGCGGCAGATCGAGATGGAGGCCAAGGAGACCGCCGACAAGAACAGCAAGAAGATCCTGGCCCTGGCCGTCCAGCGCTATGCCGGCGACTTCGTGGCCGAGCAGACCGTCACCGCCGTGGCCCTGCCGTCCGAGGAGATGAAGGGCCGCATCATCGGCCGCGAGGGCCGCAACATCCGGGCCATCGAGGCCGCCACCGGCGTCGATCTCATCATCGACGACACCCCGGAAACCGTCATCCTGTCCGCCTTTTCGCCGCTCAAGCGCCAGATCGCCAAGATGGCCCTGGAGCGGCTCATCACCGACGGCCGCATCCATCCCGCCCGCATCGAGGACATCGTCAAGAAGTGCGAGCAGGAGCTCGACGTCAAGATCCGCGAAATCGGCGAGCAGGCCACCTTCGACTCCGGCGTGCACGGCATCCATCCGGAGCTGGTGCGCCTGTTGGGCCAGCTCCAGTACCGCACCAGCTACTCCCAGAACGTGCTGCAGCACTCCCTGGAAGTGGCGGCCCTGGCCGGCATGATGTCCGCGGAACTCGGCCTCGACGTCAAGCGGGCCAAGCGGGCCGGCCTGCTCCACGACATCGGCAAGGCCGTGGACCACGAGATCGAGGGGCCCCACGCCCTCATCGGCGCCGACCTGGCCAAGAAGTACGGGGAACCGGCCGACATCATCCACGCCATCCAGGCCCACCACGAGGACGTGCCGCCCAAGACCGTGCTGGCCACCCTGGTCCAGGCCGCCGACAGCCTGTCCGGCGCCCGGCCCGGCGCCCGCAAGGAACTGCTGGAGAGCTACGTCAAGCGTCTGGAGGAGCTGGAAAACCTGGCCACGGGCTTCGAGGGCGTGTCCAAGGCCTACGCCATCCAGGCCGGCCGGGAAATCCGGGTCATGGTCGATTCCGAGCACGTGGACGACGACAAGACGTTTCTGCTGTGCAAGGACATTTCCAAGCGCATCGAGGAAAATCTCACGTATCCCGGTCAGATCCGGGTGACGGTCATCCGCGAGAAACGGGCCGTCGGCTTCGCCAAATAACCGCGCCGTGCATACGGCAGGGGCATCGACGGGGGGACGCGGCGCGTCCCCCCGCCGTTTTCCGCCGCCACTCCAGGCAACCCGCAGCACCGATAGGCACCTCTATGCGCATCCTCATGCTCGGCGATATCGTGGGCCGGCCCGGCCGTCAGGCCGTGACCAACCGGCTGCCGCAAATCCGGCGCGACCAGGGCATCGACCTGGTGGTGGCCAACGGCGAGAACGCCTCGGGGGGCATCGGCCTGGCCGCCCGCGAGGCGCGGCAGCTCCTGGCCGCCGGCGTCGATGTCCTGACCGGCGGCAACCACAGCTTCCGCCACGCCGACATCGTGCCGTTCATCACCGCCTCCGACCGGCTGTTGCGGCCGGCCAACCTGCCGCCCGGGGCGCCGGGCCAGGGCTGGCACGTGTACCGGCCGGCCGGGTGCCCGCCGTTCGCCGTCATCAACCTGTTGGGCCGCATGTTCATGGAGGCCGTGGATTGTCCGTTCCGGACGGCCGAGGCCATCCTAGAGCGGCTGCCCGAGGACGTGGCCCTGCGGCTGGTCGATTTCCATGCCGAGGCCACCTCGGAGAAAAAGGCCCTGGCCTATTTCCTCGACGGCCGGGTGACCGCCGTGTGCGGCACCCACACCCATGTCCAGACCAACGACGCCCAGATCCTGCCCCGGGGCACCGCCACCCTGACCGATTGCGGCATGACCGGCCCGGTGGCCTCGGCCATCGGCATGGATCCGGAAAACGTCATCGCCCGCTTCCGCACGGCCGTGCCCCACCGCTTCACCGTGGCCCGCACCCCGGCGGAATTGCAGGGCGCTTTGCTGGATGTTGACGCGGCCACCGGCAAGGCCGTACAGATTGCTGCTTGGCGGTCTGCCGCGTAAGCTGCGACAGCTGCCGCCGACACGGAGGATCGTATGCGCCGCACCTTCCTGACCTTCTGCGTTTTGTGCCTTTGCCTGGCCGCCGGCGCGGCCTGGGCCGCGTCCGAGCGCACCGCCGTCTACATGACCGTGGGCGGACCCTTGGAAGTGGTGCGCGACGGCGCCGATTTCAAGGTGCTGCTGGGCGGTCGCGTCATCCACCAGTCGCCCGGGGCGGCCCTCACCGTGCAGTCCTACATGAGCGTGGGCGATCCGGCCACCGGCTACGACGCCGTGCTGATCCGCCACGGTGTGGGCGACACCAGCTGCCCCATCACCTATGACCTCGTCACCGTGGGCGCGGACAAGAGCTATGCCGTCACCCCCGGCATCAACAAATGCTCTCGCGTGCTCAATATCAACGTGGAGGGCGACAAGTTGCTTGTCGTCACGGAAAAACAGAGCGGCCGCACCGAAGTCATCGAATACGATGACGCCAAGCGCCGCCACGGCGATACGAACCCCTAGGGAGTACGACCATCATGCGCAAGACCTGCCTTGTGGCCCTGACCCTGATGCTGGCGTCGCTTTTTCTCGGCGGCTGCGGCGGCGATGAAACCGTCTACGATTGGCAGCGGCCGCACGACACCTACCTGGTCGGCACGTTCAGCAGCGGCCAGGCCGCCGAATCGCTCCGGGCGAAGCTGCAACGCAACGGCTATGCCTGCCGCATCGGGACGGACATCAAGAACGGCGAGTTCGTCTACAACCTGCTCGTCGACATCTATGACAGCTCGCCCGATTCCTTGAGCAAGCTGGAAGCCCTGTCCGGGATGCGGCCGGTGCCCCTGCGTTCGTCCCAGGGCGAGGCCGTTTCCAAGGGCATCTGACGTCGGATGCCGTGACGGCGTCACGGTCCATCAAAGGATGATTGCTTGAATATTTTCGACGAACTTACCTGGCGCGGCCTCGTCCATCAGACGTCCGACGCACCCGGGCTGCGGGCGCATCTGGAAACGCCGGGCCGCGTGCTGTACTGCGGCTTCGACCCTACGGCCGACAGCCTGCATATCGGCAATCTGGTGCCGCTGCTGGCCCTGGCCCGCTTCGCCAAGGCGGGGCACAAGCCGCTGTTCCTCTTAGGCGGGGCCACCGGCCTGATCGGCGACCCGAGCGGCAAGGACCGCGAGCGCCAGCTCCGGGACGCCGCCTCGGTCCTGGCCTCGGCCGACCGCATCAAGGCCCAGGCCATGGCCTTTTTCGAGCGCCTCGGCGTGGCCGACGCCGTTTCCCCGGTCAACAATACCGACTGGACCCGGGCGCTGACCCTGGTCGATTTCCTGCGCGACATCGGCAAGCATTTCACGGTCAACTACATGATGGCCAAGGATTCGGTGCAGTCCCGCATCGGCCGGGAAGAGACGGGCATCTCGTTTACCGAATTCAGCTACATGATGCTCCAGGCCCACGATTTCTATTATCTCTCCAAGACGCGGGGCTGCACCTTGCAGATCGGCGGCGGCGACCAGTTCGGCAACATCACCGCCGGGCTGGAACTGATCCGGCGCAAGCTTTACAACAAAAATATAAACAACGAGTTGTACAACAATATAATAGAGTATAAGGTATATAACAAAAATATTAATCTAAAAAACGATATTAATTTGTACAAAAACATATCGGACAACGAGCGTATCGATTTTTCAAAAAATCAGGCCTTCGGCCTGACCTTTCCGCTCATTACCACTGCTTCCGGCGCCAAGTTCGGCAAGAGCGAGAAGGGGGCCATCTATCTCGACCCGACGCTCACCTCGCCCTATGCCTTCTATCAGTATTGGATCAACGCCGACGACCGCGACGTGGTCAACTACTTGCGCTATTTTACGTTTCTGCCCCAGGACGCCATCGCCGCCCTGGAGATCGAAACCGTGGAGCGGCCCCACCTGCGCGCCGCCCAGAAGACCCTGGCCCGGGAGGTCACGACCATGATCCACGGCCAGGAGGAACTGGCCAAGGTCGAGGCCGTGACCGCGGCCCTGTTCGGCGGCGGCGATCTGTCCGCCGTGGACCCGGCCACCCTGCGGGCCGCCCTGGAAGCCGCGCCCGGCCAGGGCTACCCTTCCCTGGACGCCGTGCCGCCCCTGCCCAAACTGCTGGTCGATCTCGGGCTGTGCCCGTCCAATTCCCAGGCCCGCAAGGACATCAAGGCCGGCGGCGTCTACGTGAACAACGTCCGCGTCACCGCCGAGGACCGGCTTCTCACCGCCGCCGACTTTATCGGCGGTACGATTCTGCTGCTGCGCAAGGGCAAGAAGAACTACGGCGTCGTGACGCTCGGATAGCGACGATGGACGAACCGGGGCGCCGCCCCGGACCCAGGCATGATGCCCCGCCGTCCCCCGCACAAGGGGATCAGCCGGGTGTCATACTGCCGTCCGGCACCCTCGATACCGTTTTTGGGGGAAGGGAGGGGTCCGGGGGAGGGAGGCACCATGCTGCGCGCGATGGCCCGGCTGGTGAAGATCGAGCATTCGGTCTTCGCCCTGCCGTTTGCCTATATCGGCCTGTTCGTGGCCGCCGGCGGCTGGCCGGGTTGGCGGATTCTGCTGCTGCTGACCCTGGCCATGGTGGCGATGCGGTCTTTCGCCATGGCCGTGAACCGGCTGGCCGATCTCCGCTACGACCGGGAAAATCCCCGCACCGCCAACCGGGAGCTGGTCACGGGCGAGGTGACCATGCGCCAGGCGTGGCTGTTTACGGTCGGCTGCGCCGTGGTTTTTGTCGCCGCCTGCTGGGGACTCAACCGCCTGTGCCTGGCCCTGGCGCCGGTGGCCCTGGTCTGGGGGGCGTTTTACAGCCTGACCAAGCGCTTCACCTGGCTGTGCCATTTCGTGCTGGGCTCGGTGCTGGGCCTGGCGCCGGTGGCCGGCTGGCTGGCCGTGGACCCGCATTTTACCCTGCCGGCCATCCTGTTCGGCTGCGGCGTGACCTTCTGGACGGCCGGTTTCGACGTGCTTTACGCCTGCCAGGACGTGGACTTCGACCGGGCCCAGGGCCTTTCCTCCATGCCCGTGCACTTCGGCCTGGGCACGGCCTTGCACCTGTCCGCCTTTGCCCATGTCGACGCGGCCCTGTTCTTTCTGCTGGCCGGCTATGCCGCCGGGCTGGGGCCGATCTATTACCTGGGCTGGGCCATCAGCGGCCTGGTGCTGCTGGTCGAACACCGGCTCATTGCCGAGGACGACCTGTCGCGCATCAACGTGGCCTTTTTCACCCTCAACGGCGTGGTCGCGGCCCTGCTCTGCCTGGCTGCCGTGGCGGCCGTGTTTGTGGGGCGCTAGACCGCGAGCCGGTGGGAGCTGGACATCCGGCCGGGGCCGGCGATAGGATTGTCGCACTTCGAGGAGGAGCCTGCCATGTCCGAGTCCGAACACGCGTCCGGCTGTCCCTGTGCTTCGTTTTCCTTCATGACCCATGCGGCCGTGGTGCTGGGGGCCCTGTTTATCCTGTTCATGTTTTTCGAGACCACCACCATCCGCTGGTGGATCATGCTGCCCCTGGCCATCCTCAGCTTCTGGCTGTTCGTCATGCAGCGCGGCCAGACCCAGGGCTTCGAGCAGACCGTCTGCCGCTGGGGAGCCTGGATCATCGTCCTGGCGGCCATTTTGCGCGACATGTGCCTGTCCGGCCAGCTCGTCAGCCTGTACCAGCGCCTGCACGGGGCCGGGATCACGCTGCACGTCTAGCCATGGCCGTTTCCCTGCACCGGCTATCGCCCCAGGCCACCGAGGCCGGGACGCACCGTTTCGCCGTCGTGGATGCGGCCCTGGTGGCGCAAAAGGCCCGGGACGCCGCCGTCAATCCGCGCGGCCGGGAGATCCACCGCTTCCATACCGATGACGCCGCTTCCCTCCAGCGCATGCTGAACGCCTTGCAGCCGGGCACCTACGTACGGCCGCATCGACACCTCACCCCGCCCAAGGCCGAGGCCTTCATCGTGCTGTCCGGCAGCCTGGGCTTCATCGCCTTCGACGACGCCGGCCGTTTCGACCGCGAGGATTGCCTGGTCCTCAATCGGGAGGGCGGCGTCTGGGCCGTGGACGTGGCGGCCGGCACCTGGCACGCCATCCTGGCCCTGGAACCGGATACCGTGGCCTTCGAGGCCAAACCCGGCCCCTACAGCCCCATGTCGGATAAGGATTTCGCCCCCTGGGCCCCGGCCGAAGGCACGGCAGCGGCCGCCGCCTACTTGGCCGCCGTCGAGACGCGGTTTCGCGCCTACGTGGGGAGAGAAGAGGGAAGAGAAGATGCCTCCGGCGGCCGGGGGCATGATGCCCCCGGACCCCTCGATGCGCGACCGTTTTGACGGCAAGCGAAGACGCTTGCCGTCAAAACGGTCGCGAAAGGGGGGACCGAAGAAGGTTGGACGGGCGAAAGAGCTTTTCGGGTCAGGGGGTTTGGGGGGAATGATTCCCCCCAGCAGGGTCCAGGGGCAGCGCCTCGCCCGGCCGCCGGAGGCATCTTCTAGTCTTCGGCCCAGAGAACGCGATTGCGGCCGGTGCGCTTGGCCTTGTAGAGGGCGGCGTCGGCGGCGGCCAGCATGGCGTCGAGCGACGCCATGGGTCGGTCGCACAGGCCGATGCTGACGGTGACGCCGACGGACGTGGAGCCGAGCTTGACCTTGGACCGTTCGATGCTGTTGCGCAGGTCGTCAAAGACAGCCAGGGCGGTCTGACTGCTGACGCCCGGGGCGAGGACGCAGAACTCCTCGCCGCCGAGCCGGGCCACCAGGTCGCGGCCGTGAAAGCGGTTGGACAGGGCTTGGGCCACGTGTTTGAGCACCTCGTCACCGGCGGCGTGGCCGTGGGTGTCGTTGACCTGCTTGAAGTGGTCGATGTCGAGCATGGCCAGGGTCAGGGGGGCTTGTCCCCGGGCCAGACGCCGATGGAAGTCCTGGGCGGCCTCGAAGAAGTGTCGGCGGTTGTAGAGCCCGGTCAGCGGGTCACGGATGGAGGCTTCCCGCAGTTTTTGGATGTATTCCAGCATTTCCAGGTTTTGGGTGACCCGGCAGTAGAATTCCTCACTGGAAAAGGGCTTGTTCAGGTAGTCGTTGGCGCCGTTCTTGATGAAGCGGGCCGACAGGATGGAGTTGCCGTAGGCCGAGATGCCGATGACGGCCAGGGCGTCCTTGCTGTGCTGGTGGCGGATGCGGCGGGTCAGTTCCACGCCGTCCATGCCGGGCATGAAGTAGTCGGTGATGACCATCCGGATTTCGGGATGGCCCTCCAGGCAGGCCAGGGCCTGTTCGCCGTCGTCGGCCTCCTGGACGAGGTATTCGTGGGCGGCCAGCAGGCGGCTCAGATGGTGGCGCACGGTGGAGGAATCGTCCACCACCAGGATCGAGACGTCCTTGTTCCGGGCGATGCGCCGGATCAGGCCGCACAGGTAGTCCAGGCTGTCGGGCGACTCCTTGGAGACGTAGTCCACCACCTTCTTGGCCCAGATGCGGTCGCGCACCTCGTCTTCGACGTCGCCGGTGAAGACGATGGCGGGAATGCCCTTGGCGATGACGTAGTCCACGATGCCGCCGTCCGGGGCATCGGGCAGGTGCAGGTCCAGGAGGGCCACAAAAAACGAGTTGTTGTCCGGATTGTCGTCCAGCAGATAGCGGGCTTCCTCGAAGTTGGAGGCCCAGCACGTGTCAAAAAAAAGCTCGTCTTCGATTTTACGGATGAGGATGCGGGCGAAGACCTTACTGTCCTCAACAATGAGCACTTTATCCATACGGCGCACGACCGGGCGAACGAACATATAAACATCTTTTCCATACTGCCGGGCGGCGTAAAAATCCAGTCATCGGTGCGTCGTTTTTATGGAGAAGGCTTGAAGTGTCCACGGTCGGCACGCTAAAGGACCGGAACCAAACAGGCGGCACGCGCCAGAGGGATACCACGGTATGCGAAGGGAGATCACGGCACACTGGTGCCGCCGGGGATGCGTCCGGCGGCTGCGGGGCCTCGGCCTCGGGGAACCGATCAGGCGGCTTGCGGGGTGCGGCCGCGAGGCGCAGTCATGCCCGCGATAGTTCCCCTGGATCTGGCCCGGGCCCTGGCCGGCGAGGACCCGTCCAGCCTGTCCCGTGAGCCGACCCGGAGCCTGCTCGAAGCGGTCGGGGCGGTGGTGGCCTTCCTGGCTTCGGATCGGTCCTGGCGGGGCGGCAACGCGGCGGCTGCTGCCCGGCTGACCGGCGAGGCGGGCCGACCCTGCCATGTGGTGCTGCGCGCTCTGTCCGCGCCTTGCCCGGATTGTCCCCTGACGACCGGCCGGCCGACCGAAGCCGGCGCGGCGGCCTGCCTGCCCGTGGCCGACGGCGTCATGGTCGTGTCCCTGCCCTACGCCTCGGGAAAGTTCGACGCGCGTCTGGCCGGCATCCTGGAACACGCCGTGGCCGCCGTGTTCGTGGCCGACCGCTCCCTGCGGCTGCTCTACGCCAATGCCGCCTATGCCCGGCTGCACGGCCGCTGCCGGGCCGGCCTGCTCGGCACGAGCATCGAGACGCTGTTGTCCCCGGAGGCCTATACCCGCTTTCTCTCGAATGTCCGGGACGTCGTCGCCGGCCGCCAGCCCGTCGAAAAGGAAATCCGGATGGTGATGGACGGCCAGGAACGCTGGTTCTTGTCCGCCCTGATCCCGCTGTTCGACGAAAACGGCGAGGTCGAGGCCCTGTGCGGCATGCTCAACGACGTGACGGACCGTCGCCAGGCCGAGCAGGAGCTCAACGAAAGCCGGCGGCGCTATCTGGCCATCGTGGAGGACCAGACCGAGCTGGTGGTCCGGCTTTCCCCCGATCTGCGGCGAATGTTCGCCAACCGCGCTGTGGCTCGGCTGATGGGCGCGGCGGCGGTGGACCTGATCGGCGGCAGCTTCCTGGAATACCAGGCCGACGCCGAGGTGGAGGAGGTGCGCCGTCGGCTGCGCGCCCTGACACCCCGGGCGCCGGTGTGCGACGTCCGGCATCGGCTGGTCCTGCCCGGAAGCCGGGAACGCTACCTGACCTGGACCGTCCGGGCCATTTTCGACGAATCCGGCCGCCTGAGCGAGTACCAGGCCACGGGCCGGGACATTACGGCCTACTGGCGCATGGAACGGGAGCTCATCAAAAGCGAGGCCAAGTACCGGGATATTTTCGAGCATTCGGCCGAGGGCATTTTTCAGTTCGACCCGGAGGGCAGCATGGCCGCCTGCAATCCGGCCCTGGCCCGGATCCTGGGCTATGCCTCGGTGGAGGAGGTCCTGTCCGAGCGAGGGGACCTGTTCCGCCGCATCCAGGCCCGGCAGGAGGACCGGCTGGAATTCTTGCGGCAGCTCGCCCAAAAGGGCCGGGTGCTCGATTTCGAGATGCAGGTGGTGCGCCACGACGGCCGCACCACCTGGCTGTCGCTCAACGCCCGGGCCGTGCTCGACGGCAACGACCGGCTCCTCCGGGTGGAGGGTGCGGCTCGGGACATCAACGACCGCAAGCGGGCCGAGGACGAACGCATGCTCCTGGTGGCCGCCGTGGATCAGAGCGCCGAGGGGTTGGTCATCGTCAGCCGGGATTTTCGCTTGGAATACGCCAATCCGGCCTTCGCCCAGATCGTGGGCCCGGCGGGCGGCGGCGAGGGGGGCAAGGAGCGCTGGCTGGCGCCGTTCCTCACGCCGTCCGTGCGCAAGATGCTCGGTCTGGGCCTGCGCTGGTCGGGCCGGGTGCGGCTGCCGCGGCCCGACGGGGCCGAGGGCGTGGTCGAGGCCCTCATTTCCCCGGTGCGCGACGCCTTCGGCCATGTCGTCAACCACGTCATCCTGGTGCGGGACATGACCTATGAAACCGGCTTGGAAAAACGCCTGCGCCAGGCGGAAAAGCTTGAGGCCATCGGCGTGCTGGCCGGCGGGGTGGCCCACGATTTCAACAACATCCTCACCCCCATCCTGCTCAATACCGAGATGATCCTGGCCGACATTCCCTGGAAGGACCCCCTGCGCAAGCCCCTGGCCGACGTGGTCCGGGCCTCGGAGCGGGCCCGGGACCTGGTGCGCCAGCTCCTGACCTTCAGCCGGCAGGGGGAACTGACGGTCGGGCCGCTGCCGCTGACGCCGCTCGTCAAGGAGACCATCAAGCTGGCCCGGGGCATGGTGGACCGCCGGGTGGACATCCGGCAACGGGTGTCCGAGCTGGATTTGATCGTGGAGGCCGATCCGGCCCAGATGCACCAGGTCCTGATGAACCTCTGCCTGAACGCCGCCCAGGCCATGCCGTCGGGGGGAGAGATGGTGGTGGGACTGACCGCCGTGCCGGAGCCGCCTCGGCCCGACGAGGGCTGCATCGCCGCCGGCCTGCCCCTGGCCAAGCTGGTTCCCGGGCCCTATGCCCAGCTTTGGGTGGCGGATCGGGGGCACGGCATGGCCCCGGATGTCTGCGAACGGATCTTCGAGCCGTTTTTCACGACCAAAAAGCCCGGCCAGGGCACGGGCATGGGCCTGGCCGCGGTGCACGGCATCGTGAAAAGCTGCGGCGGGGCCGTGCTGGTGACCAGCGCGCCCGGCAAGGGGAGCCGGTTCGACATCTACCTGCCCCTGCTCCCCCGGCCGGATCGGCAAGCCCTCAGTTGAGCGGCACGTCGAGCAGTTCGTAGCCCTGCCAGCCCGGGCCGTCGAAATGCCACCATTCCGACGGCAGGGGCTCGAAGCCCGCCTTGACCATGGCCGCTTCCAGGCGTTTGGCGTTGGCCCGGGCCGCCGGATCGCCGCCGGTGTAGTTGCGGCGGGCCTTGGCCGTGAAGTCGTCAAAGCCCGACGGCATGGGAATGTCCTTGCCCGAGGTGTCCACCAAGGTCAGATCCACGGCCGCGCCCCGGTTGTGCTTGGAGCCGATGACCGGCTTGCCGTTCTTTTTCACGGGCCTGGCCACCCAGTCCTCGTTGGGGACCAGGGACCAGAATTTTTCCTGAATGGAGAAGGGCCGGTAGCAGTCGAAGACCTTGAGGCCCAGGCCCTGCTTTTTGAGGTCGGCCTGCACCCGGGCCAGGCGCTGGGCCACGTCGGCGCGCAGGAAGCAGCGGGCCACCGGGTAGACGGCCACATGGGTGAAATTGTTCGGTGTGGCGTAGCGGATGTCGAGCTTGATATCCGGGACGACCTTGGTCACGTCCACCAACCCGGCGTCGGCCAAGGAGGCCGGTTCGGCCGCCTTGGCCGACGGGGCGGCGGCGACGAGCAGGACAGACAGGACCAGACAACGAAGGAGGCGGGGACGGGGCATGGCATGCTCCTTTTTTTGGGCTACCTTGCGCCGGTGGGGGACGTTGTCAAGAAGATCGAGGTCCCGGATTGACGGCGCGCCGGCGAGGGGCCATACCATGCAATGGTCGCCGTTTCGGCGGAACATTTTTCAGGAGGAATTCCATGACCGAACGTACGGGTGTTATCACCTTCATGGGCCACGGCCTGACCTTGGTCGGCAAGCCGATCGGCGTCGGCGCCACCGCCCCGACTTTCACCGCCTTGACCACCGAGCTCGCTGCGGCCGGACTGGCCAATTTTACGGAAAAGGGCCTTATTTTGCTGTCCGTGCCTTCGCTGGATACGGCCGTCTGCGATCTGGAGGCCCGCAAGTTCAATAAGGAAATGGAGCGGTTGGCCGGTAAGGCCAAGGCCGTGGTGGTGAGTATGGATCTGCCGTTCGCCCAGAAACGCTGGGCCGAGGCGGCGGAAGTGACGAACATCGTCACCCTGTCGGACCACCGCGATGCGTCCTTCGGCCTGGCCTACGGCCTGCTCATCAAGGAGCTGCGGCTGCTGTCCCGGGCGGTGCTGGTGCTCGGACCGGACCGGAAGGTTGCCTATATGGAGCTGGTTCCGGAAGTCACCAACGAGCCGGATTATGCCGCCGCTCTTGCAGCTCTGGACAAGGTTTTGTAGAGACAGAAGCGTTCGCCGCAACTGCGGCCCTTGGAACAAAGTATGAAACACACCACGTGTTCCTGCGGCCGGCGCCCCCTGGCGTCGGCCCTTTTTACGCTTGTCGTGATCCTGGCCGGCCTGGCCGGCTGCGCCGGGGAACAGGCCACCATCACCCCTACCGTCGTCACCGATAAGGAAGCGCTCGGCCGGGAGGTGGAAGTGTCCACCACCGTGCGCGACACCCGCCCGGAACCGGTGATCGGCCGTTGCAACCCGACGTCCTCCCTTTCCGGGAAACTGACCATGGCCTGCGACCCCGCTCCGGCCATCCGGTCGAGCCTGGACAAGGGCCTGCGCCAGAAGGGCTTCCGCCCGGCCCTGGCCTCGCCCGCGGTGGTCCGGTCGCTCGATGTGGCGCTCGCGGACCTGCGCTATACGCCCGAGCAGTCGGGTGATCGGCTGGTCGCCAAGGCCGTGGCCGTCCTGGCCGTCAAGGCGTCCAACAACGGCGTCACCATGGATCGGAAGTACACCGGGGAGATCGTCTGGAAGCTCGACGGCGACAACATCGAACCGGATTTCGACCGTCTCCTGAGTCAGGCCGTGTCCAAGGCCATGAGCCGGCTGGTCTCGGATTACGAGCTGATCCATTTTCTGGAGAAAACCGTCCTGCGCACGCGGGATTTGAAGTAACTGGTCGGAGCCGCCGGCGGCTCCGCATCGAACCCTCCGGCGGTCCGCCGCCGTAAAAGGATCGCCCTCATGGCCCTTTCCGTCGGGATCGTGGGCTTGCCCAACGTCGGCAAATCCACGCTCTTCAACGCCCTGACCAAGGCCCAGAACGCCCAGGCCGCCAACTATCCCTTCTGCACCATCGAACCCAACGTGGCCATCGTGCCCGTGCCCGACGCCCGGCTCGACGTCCTGGCCGGCCTGGTCCATCCGGCCCAGATCGTGCCGGCCACGGTCCGCTTCACGGACATCGCCGGCCTGGTGGCCGGGGCCAGCCGGGGCGAAGGGCTCGGCAACAAGTTTCTGGCCCATATCCGCGAAACCGAGGTCATCATCCACGTGGCCCGGGCCTTCGTCGACCCGGACGTGGTCCACGTGGCCGGTTCCGTGGACCCGGCCCGGGATATCGACACCATCGAGACCGAACTCATCCTGGCCGACGCCCAGGTCCTGGAAGCCCGGATGGACCGCCTGACCAAACAGGCCAAATGCAGCCGCGACAAGGAGATGCTGGCCAAGATCGAGGCCGCCAAACGGCTCATGGACCACCTCATGGCCGGCAAGCCCGCCGCTACCGTCGAGGACGTGGACAGCCCGGGCATGGTGGCCCTGTTCGAGGAGATTCGTCCCCTGTCGGCCAAACGCGTCATCTACTGCGCCAATATCGACGAGGCCGACCTCGGCGGGGAATCGCCGCTGGTGGCCAAGGTGCGGGAGGTGGCCGAGGCCCGGGGAGCCGAGATGGTCACGGTCTGCGCCCGCATGGAAGAGGAGCTGGCCGGGCTGTCCGACGAGGAACGCAAGGAATTCTTGGCTTCCTACGGCCTTGCCGAATCCGGCCTGGATCGCATCACCCGGCTGGCCTACCACAGCCTCGGGCTCATCAGTTTCTTTACCGCCGGGCCCAAGGAAGTCCGGGCCTGGACCATCGCCGCCGGCACCAAGGCGCCCGGCGCCGCCGGCCAGATCCACTCCGACATCGAACGCGGCTTCATCCGGGCCGAAGTCATCGCCTACGACGACTACGTCCGGCTCGAAACCGAGGCCAAATGCCGCGCCGCCGGCGTGTTGCGCCAGGAAGGCAAGGACTATGTCATGGCCGACGGCGACATTGTCCACTTTTTGTTCAATGTCTAGATAACGTCTGCCTCCGGCGGCCAGGGCTGGGCGTTGCCCCTCCCTGGACCCAACCCCATCGGGGGAATCGTTCCCCCGGACCCCTGAACGAGGTGGCGTCGTCGCCCTGGTTTTCCGCGGCGCTTCGCCGCTGGCGCCCCTGGTGGCGGAATTCGGCGGCCGGGTCTTTTCCCGGCCGCCGAATTCCGCCACCAAACGACCGGGCCTGCCGCCGCCGTCGTTCCCGCAGTCGTTCCGCCGTCACCGTCGAGGAGGTCCGGGGGGCATCATGCCTCCCGGCAGGGTGCAGGGGCGGCGCCCCTGCCTTCCTCGCCTTTCCCCGCCTTTTCCTCCGCCAGCAGGATGGCCATGGCGTTGACCGTGGCCCCGGCCAGGGCCGAGCCGCCCTTGCGGCCGGTGATGGTGATCCATGGCACGTCGGCCCGGGTCATGAGCAGGGCCTTGGATTCGGCGGCGTTCACGAAGCCGACGGGCATGCCGATAATGAGGGCCGGGGCGGGCGCGCCGGCGTCGAGGCGGGTGAGGAGGCGCAGCAGGGCGGTGGGGGCATTGCCGATGGCGAAGACGAGCGGTCCGGGCAGGCGGTCCAGGGCGGCGTCCACGGCCACGGCGGCCCGGGTTTCGCCGTTTTGCCGGGCGGTTCGCATCACGTCGGGGTCGTTTAAGAGGCAGACGACCTGGCAGCCGAGCGGGGTCATGCGGCGCATGGGGATGGCGCAGCGGGCCATTTCCGTATCGGTGACGATGGTGACGCCGTCGGCCAGGGCGGACAGGCCGGCCGCCACGGCGGTGGGGGAAAAGCGGACCAAGTCGAGCATTTCGAAGTCGGCCGTGGTGTGGATGAGGCGGCGGACGATGGCCCATTGCCGGCCGGCGAAGGGCCGGGGCTCAGGGGTTTCGGCGTCGATGATGGCCAGGGAGCCGGCTTCGATGGCGTCCGGCGCGGTCAGGCCGGAAAGATTGGGGGATGTTGGCATGGGGAACCTCGTTGCCTGGGCTATAGGGTATTGGCGCCCGGGTGGACAGCCCTTTCTCGGGCGGCGGGGCCTTTCCGGGCGATTCCACGGCAGGGTTTCCACGAAATAGGGAACGGCTGGTGGCCAATTCCACAAAAAAGTGATTGGCGGAACGGTGTTGAAAAATAAATGCTACTATTTCAACATGTTATAATTTTTTGGCCGTATGGCACGTTCCCTGCTATTCCTGAAAGTACAGGCAAGGCCCTAAACGGAAAGAACCACGCCATATAAGGAGAGAAATTATGCTGCGCGCCATCAATACCTTCATCCGGGACGAGGAAGGAGCTTCCGCGGTGGAATACGGCCTGCTGGCCGCCCTGATCGCCGCCGTGATCGTGACCGCCGTCAGCCAGTTGGGCTCGACCCTCAGTGACACCTTCACCTCCATCAGGGGCAGCATCGCCAACGCTTCCTAGCCTCCTCGCACCCCGAGCCTTTTCGGGACGCCCTCCCCGCGTGGGGAGGGCGTCCTTTTTTTAGCGGCGGCGCAGGGCGGCCACGCATTCGATGTGGGCCGTCTGGGGGAACAGGTCCACGGGCGTGACGGACGTGACCTCGTAGTCTTCGGCCAGCCGGCGCAGGTCCCGGGCCAGGGTGGCCGGGTCGCAGGACACGTAGACCACCCTGGCCGGGGCGGCGTCCAGGATGGCGGTCAGCACCTCGGGCGCGGCGCCGGCGCGCGGCGGGTCGAGCACCACGACGGTCGGGTCGGTCGAGGCCAGGTCGGCCATGGCCCGGCCGGCGTCCTGGGCGTGGAACACGCAGTTGTCGATGCCGTTTCGGGCGGCCGCGTCCCGGGCGTCGTCGATGGCCCGGGCGTCGGCCTCCACGCCGTGTACCAGGGCGAAATGCGGGGCCAGGGTCAGGCTGATGCCGCCGCCGCCGCAGTAGAGGTCCCAGGCCGTGCCGTCCGCCGCCTGGCCGGCCGCCTCGGCCACCAGCCGGTAGAGCAGGCCGGCCGCCGCGGTGTTGGTCTGGAGGAAGGCGTCCGGCGAGACGAAAAGCCGCACGTCGCCGATGCGTTCCTCCAGGCGCGTCTCCCCGAGGCCGGAGACCTGCCGTTCGCCCAGGGCCACGGCGGACGGCGCCCGGCGCACGGAATGGACGAAGCCGGTCAGGTCGGGGAATCGGGTGAGCAGCGCCTCGCCGAGGCCGTGGGCCGCGCCGCCGGCGGTCCGGGCCGGGCCGGTGATGAGGTGGGCCAGCCGTTTGCCCGTGGCCGCCGATTCCCGCAGCACCAGATGCCGCCACACGCCGCGCCCGGTGCGGGCGTCGTAGGCGGGCAGGCCGGTGGCGCGGCAGAAGTCGCGGACGAACGCCACCACCTCGGCCGCCCAGGGGGCCATGAGCCGGCATTCCGTGATGTCGAGCACCCGCCCCGGCCGGAAGCGTTCGTGTAGGCCGAGATGGAGGTTGCCGGCAAAGGCGAATTCCATTTTATTGCGGTAGCCCAGGACGTTTGGCGAGGGCACGGTGGGCCGCACCGGCACGTCGGCCAGGCCGCCCAGCCGGGTCAGGGTTTCAAGGACGTGTTCGCGTTTCCAGAAAAGCTGGGCGGCCGCGTCGAGGGTCTGCCAGGGACAGCCGCCGCAGACGTCCGCGTGGCGGCAGGCCGGCGGCACGGCCTGGGGGGAGGGGGTCAGCGTCTCCACGACCTGGGCCTCGGCAAAGCCCTTGCGGACCTTGCTGACCCGGGCCCGGACCAGGGAGTCGGGCAGGCCGCCCTCCACGAATACCACCAGGCCCTCGCTCCGGGCCACTCCTCTGCCGCCGACGGCCAGCCGGGTCACGGCCAGCTCCAGTTCCATGCCTTCGTGTAATGTCATGTCCGGTCTTATGCGTCGGGAAGCGGGGACAGGCAAGGCCGATTCGCAGGGGGGCCGGCGGGGGCCGCCGACGCGCTACTCCCACTCCTTGTAGGGCGGGTTGCATTTGCCGGTCATGGATTCGATGTCGATGCGGATGACGGCGGTGATGGGCAGCACTTCCGGCCGGAACCCCTCTTCCGGACCGCCGTGGCGGCGCATGAGGATCTTGATGGCGTCGAGCTTTTCTGCGGCCTCGGTCAGGAGCACGGCCTGGCCGAGACCGATGACGGATTTGTACTTGGTGGTGTAGTCACAGGGGCGTTCGCCGGCTACCAGCTCCACCTCGGTGTCCACCTCGAAGCAGACCCGGGGATGGTCGCGCAGGATGTCCATCTTGCGCCCCTTCGGGGCGGAATGGATGTAGAGGTGGCCGCTGTCGTAGGCGAAATTGAGCGGTACCACGTAGGGCCACTCGCCGTCGTAGAGGCCCAGGCGGCAGACCCGGGCCCGTTTGAGAAGCTCTTCCAGAACCGTTTTATCGGTGATTTCCCGGTCTTTCTTGCGCATGGCAGACTCCCGGCGCACCGGCGCGGCGCGATCGGCGTTTCCGAAGGACGTCAAGCCCTCCGGCGGTCACAGGTTCAGCCGCCCTGGCGCGCGGCCAGGGTGTCAAGCAAGCCGTACACGAGGACCTTCATGTCCTTGAGCGCGGCCCGGCCGGCGTGCATCTGTTTGGGATGCTGCACGGTGGGGCCGGGCACGGCCACGTCGTCCGGGCAATGCGTGATGAGGCTTTGCATGGCGGCCGGCGTGGTTTCCAGATGGAACTGGAGGCCGAGCACCGTTTCCTGAAAAACGAAGGCCTGATTGGGACAGGCGGCCGAACGGGCGGCGTGGACCGCTCCCGGCGGAATGGAGAAGGTGTCGCCGTGCCAGTGGAAGGCCGGAAACGACGGCGGCAGGCCGGCCAGCACCGGTTCGGCCGCGCCCGCTGCGGTCAGGGTCACCGGAAACCAGCCGATTTCCGGCACCGGATTGGGCGTCACCGCGCCGCCGAGGACCACGGCCAGGAGCTGGGCCCCTAGGCAAATGCCGAGCACGGGCCGGCCGGCGGCTACGGCCGCCTCGATGGCCTTTTTTTCGTCCGCGAGCCAGGGATGGTCCTGTTCGTCGGCCACCCCCATGGGGCCGCCCATGACGACCAGCATGTCGTAGTCCGCCGGGCGGGGCGGGGTTTCCCCGGCGTAGAGATGGGTTTCGGCCAGGGCGTGGCCCCGATCCGCGGCCCAGAGCCCGATGGAGCCGGTCCCCTCGAACGGAACGTGCAACAAGGCGTTGAGCCGCATGGCCTGACCTCCCGGTGCCGCCGGTGACAAACGGGCCGTCCGTCGGGCACCGGGCGGGCGGCTCCCTGCGTTTTCCGTTCCGTCTCCGGCCTTGTCAAGGCAAGAACAGGGGCGAACTGCCCCGGCGGAGGGGTTGTTGATTGACCGTTTTTTGAAAAAAAGGCTATCTGCGACAAGGGTGGGGCACTCTGCCGAGGTTTCCCGTCGAGTCCCGCCGGCGTGCCGCCGGGAATTTTTGCAGTGCCGTTCGGTCTCCGAAGCCCATGGGCGCAGGGCGGCGCGCCTTTACGGCGACAGCGATAGAAGCCTCGCCGCCGGGAACGGCAACGGCGGCCGGCGGCGTTGCGGCAGAGGATGCGCCGGACGCGGCGGCGGAAGGGTTTGTCGGTCAGGCCGCTTTACGGTACAAACGACGGAGACCCTTGTGGCACAATTTCGGGGTGCTCGTGGCGCCCGATGCCAGGGTGCGTTGCTTCTCGCCGGTGCGCGGGACGATGACCGGCCCCTCCCGGGGAAGGACTGGATATGCGCTTTTCCATCCGAAAAATGACCCTGTTCGGTCTCGGCCTCTGTATCGGCGCGTTTTTCCTGCTGTTCTTTTTCCTGCAGCACGCCATGCTCGATCGGGATTTTGCCGACCTTGAGACGGCCTTCGTCACCAAAAACGTGGTCCGGGCCGAGAACGTCGTCCGCGACGAAGTGCAGAAACTCGACGACACGGTGGTGGATTGGGCCCTGTGGGACGATACCGTGGCCTTCCTCAACGGCACGATGCCGGGGTACGTCGACGTCAATCTCAATGAGCGTTCGATAGCCGCCCTGCGCTTGGCCTTCATCCTCTTCCTCAACAATGGGGGGGACGTGGTCTGGGCCCAGAGCCTCACGCCGGCCGGGAAATACGACAACGTCGTGCCGGAGGGGCTGCGGCCGTACCTGCGGCCCAAGTCGCCCCTGCTGCGGGCGACGAACGAAAAGGAGCGGGCCAAGGGCTTGCTCCGCACCACCGAGGGCGTAGTGCTGGCCGCGAGCTGCCCGGTGCTCGACAGTGAGGGCAAGGGCCCCAAGCAGGGCACCCTGATCATGGGCCGCCGGCTCAACCAGCGGTTGGCCGAGGAGATCGCCGAGCGCACCCGGCTGGACGTCAGCTTCGCCCCGGCCGGGGAGCCGCTGCCGCCCCGCCTGGCCGCCCATGGCCTTCGGGCCGAGCTGGGGGGGGCTTCCGTGGTGCCGATCGGCGCCGATCTGGTGGCCGGCGCCTCCGTCATGCCGGACATTTTCGGCCAGCCGGCCTTGCAGGTGCTGGTGCGGCAACCGCGGGACATCGTCAACCGCGGCAACGAGATCGTCAATCAAACAGGCTTGTTGCTCTCCATCGGCGGGATGTGCCTGTTCGTGGTCCTCGTCACCTTCGTCGAACGGCGGGTGCTGGCCCGTCTGGCCGCCCTCACCGGCCAGGTGGACGCCATCGCCGCGGACGGGGCCGGTCTGGGCCGGGTGGCGACGAACGGCGACGACGAACTGGGCGTGTTGGCCCAGCACATCAACGACATGCTGGCCGAAATCGAGCATTCTCGCCAGGAACTGAGCCGCGGCTATGCCGAAAAAAAGGCGCAGGAGGCCTATCTGCGCCAGATCCTCGATTCCATCCAGGCCGGCGTCCTGCTGGTGGACCCGGAGAGCCGACGGGTGGTGGAGGTCAACCGCTTCGCCGCCAAGGTGGCCGGGCGGTCGCGGGAGGACATCCTGGGTCGGGTCTGTTTCGGCCTCATCTGCCCGCCCCAGGGCGAGGTCTGTCCCATGGCTCGGCCGGACCAGTCCCAGGACCTGGCCCAGCGGTTCCTCATCCGCTTTGACGGCACCCTGGTGCCCATCCTGAAAAGCGTGTCGCGCATCCAGCGCGAGGGACACGAATATTTCCTGGAGACCTTCATCGACGTCCACGAGCTCCATGAGGCCAGGGCCGCCCTGGTCGCCAGCGAGGAGCGCCTGAGCCACATCATCGACACGCTGCCCATCGGCATTTTCCAGACCACGCCGGACGACCGTTGCCAGTTGGCCAATCCCAGCCTGGCCCGGATGCTGGGCTATGCCGATCCCTCGGCCCTGATGGCCGCGGCCAGGAACGTGAGCCGCTATTACGTGGACCCGGCGCAATACCGGGCCCTGCGCGCGGTCCTGGACGCCGAGGGCCGGCTGGCCGACTGCACCGTGCAGCTTCGGCGGACGGACGGCCAGACGATCTGGGTCAACATCTCGGCCATGGCCCATTACGATGCCGCGGGCGCGGTCTCCTCCTACGTCGGCTTCGTCCAGGACATCACCCGCCGCCGGGAGATCGAGCTGGAACTCGAGCGCCACCGCAACAACCTGGAACAGCTCGTTCGGGAACGGACCGCCGCCCTGGAGGCGGAGGTCGTCGCCCGCCGGCGCGCCCAGGAGGAACTGTTGCAGGCCAAGCTGGCCGCCGAGTCCGCCAACAAGACCAAGTCGGCCTTCCTGGCCAACATGAGCCACGAGATCCGCACGCCCTTAAACGGCGTGCTCGGCATGTTGCAGCTGCTGGAGCAGACGGCGCTGGACGAGGACCAGCGGGATTCGCTGGAGACGGCCATCCAGGCGGCCAACCGGTTGACCAACCTGCTTTCCGACATCCTCGATCTTTCCCGGGTGGAGGCGGACAAGCTGGCCTTGCGGGAGGAGCCCTTCGCCCTGGTCGGGCTTAAGGATTCCATCCTGTCCCTGTTCCAGACCATGGCCTGGAAGAAGGGCCTCAAGATCGCCTGCACCCTGGATGCGCAGCTGCCGCCGTTGGTGGTCGGCGACGAGTCGCGGCTGCGGCAGATTCTTTTCAACCTGGTGGGCAACGCCATCAAGTTCACGGAGACCGGGGAGGTCCGGCTGGACATGTGCGCCCTGCCCGACGCCAGCCCGTCGGTGGCCCGGGTGCTGTTCGTGGTGTCCGACACCGGCGTCGGCATCTCGGACGAGGACCTGCGGCACATTTTCGAGCCGTTCGTGCAGGCCGATGCCACCTACACCCGCCACGCCCAGGGCGCCGGCCTGGGGCTGGCCATCGTGCGCAAGCTGGTGGCCCTGATGGGCGGCACCCTGACCATCGACAACGCCCCTGAGGGCGGCGGCACCGCCTTTTACCTGTCCCTGCCCCTGGTCAAGGCCGAGGCGGAGCCGGAGGCGGTCGCCGTCGCGTCGGAGGACGCCGCCGTCCCGGCGCGGTCCGGCCGCATCCTGGTCGTCGACGACGATACGGTCAGCCTGGCGATGGTCACACGTTTCCTGGCGGCGGCCGGCTATACGACCGTGGCCGCCGGCAACGGCCGGGAGGCCTTGGACCGCTTGGGCGACCAGGCCTTCGATCTGGTGTTGCTGGATGTCCAGATGCCGGTGATGAACGGCATCGATGCGGTCAAGGCCATGCGGAGGGCCACGCTGCCCTGGGGCAACGCCCGCATTCCGGTCTTCGCCATGTCGGCCTACGCCATGGCCGGGGACCGGGAGACCTTCCTGGCCGCCGGCATGGACGCGGCCATTGCCAAGCCGCTGGATTTGCGGGCCCTGCTCGGCCTGATCGACCGCACCCTGGCCGGGACGTCGGGGGCGGCCCCGGTGACGCCGCCGGCCGCCTAGCAGTCGCCGGGAACGCCGTCCGGCGCCTTGGCCGTCGCGGCGGCCAGGGCCTCGTCGACCGCCTGGAGCACGGCCGCGCCGTGGACGATTTCCACCACCCGGCGCAGGGCTTCCTGGGGATTGGGCTGGGTGAGCACGCCTCGGCCCACGGCCACGCCGGCCGCGCCGGCCGCCATGGCGTCCGTCAACATGCCGGCGAAACTCTTGAAATCGGGCTTGGACGGTCCGCCCGTCACCAGCACCGGCACCGAGGAGGCGGCCACGGCCCGGGCGAAACTGCGGGCGTCGCCGGAATAGGGCACGCCCGTCACGTCCGCGCCGAGTTCGTCGCCCAGCCGGATGCAGTGGTTGATGAGGGTCGGGTCCATCTCGTTGACCACCCGTTCGCCCTTGGGGGCGATGGCGGCAAAGACCGGCGTGCCCAGGGCGTGGGCCTCATCCACCACCGCGCCCATGTCCGCCAGCATGCGGTCCTCCAGCTCGTTGGCGATGTTGACCTGCACCGCCACCATGTCCGCGCCCAGGCGCAGGGCCTCGGCCACGGAGCACACCAGGCTCTTGGCGTACGGCGGCTGGCAGTGCCGGGTGCCGCCGGACAGTTGGACCACGGCCAGGACGGACAACGGCAGCTCGGTCGGATGGGTCCGCATGGTCCCCTTGTTGAGGAGCATGCCCTGGATCGGCAGCAGGGCCGCCATTTCCAGCAGGCGGGCCAGGTCATCGATGCCGGCGGGCATGCCTTCGGCTACGCCGTGGTCCAGGGGCACCAGAACGGCTCGACCGGTTTGCGGATGAAAAAGTCTGGCCAGTTTGCGATCGCTTCCCTGCATGTGTTCTCCCCCCAAAAAAAACGACCTTAGCGGTCCGACCACAGGATGCGGGCGCCCTTGCGCGTGAGGTGACCAAGCGGCAGCCCCTGCCAGAACAGGCCGGGCCGGGCCGGCGCATCCCCGGCCGGCAGGCTTTGGCCGCTTAAGAGGGCCTCGATACGGGAAAGCGCCGACTCGTTCAAGTCCGTTGCCGCGGCCTCGGCCCCGAGCAGCAGTCGGCAGCGGGGCTGGGGCCGGAACCGGCCGGCCACGAAGGTGCCCAGGGGAAAGCCCTGAAAGCGCAGTTCCGGCGGCAGCCCGGCCGTTTGGGCCGGGAGCAGGAAGACGTTGGTGCCGAAGGCCCGGATCGCCCCGCCCGGCGGCAGGCCGGCCGGATCGCAGCCGGCGGCCGTGAGCGCCGCGGTCGGCACGGGCGTGCCCGGAAACGTCCCGGTCGGCGTCGGGGCCGGTTCGGGCTCCCCCGCCTTTTGGAACAGGGCCATGTAAAAGCCCTGGGCGGCCGAGGCCGTGCTGTCCACCCGCAACACGCCGGTCACGTCGTCGCGGCGCGACGGCTCGAAGACGAAACCCGGCGGCGGCGTCAGCGGCAGGGCCGTCAGCGGCAGGGTGTCCAGGGCGAACCGGGTCTGGTCCTCGTTTTCGGCCGTGTTGGTGGTACAGGTGGAATAGAGGAGCCGGCCGCCCGGGGCGAGCAGGCGGGCGGCCGTGGCGAAAAGCGTCCGTTGCAGGGTGAGCAGGGGGCTCACCTTGTCGCCGCGCCAGATGGTGGCGGCCTGCGGATGTTTGTCCAGGGTGCCCCAGCCGCTGCACGGCGGATCGAGCAGGATATGGTCGAACGAGGCCTCGGCCAGGACCGGCGCCAGGTCGGTGCGGGAGACGGTGGCCGTCTGGGCCAGGTTCTCCCGGAACAGCGTCTGGCGCAAGGTGGCCAGCCGCTCCGGCGAGGGTTCGTTGGCCAGGACGAAGCCGGCCGGGCCGACGAGCTGGGCCAGAAAGCCGGTCTTGCCGCCGGGCGCGGCGCACATGTCGAGGACCGAGGCCCCCGGCGGCGGGGCCAGCAGCAGCGGCGGCAGCATGGACGAGCGGTCCTGGATGTGGATCAGGCCGAAGAAGGCGGCCAGCGAAGAGCCGAGCGGCCGGGGTCCCTCGAGCAGCCGGCGGCACCACGGGGAAAACGGCTCCGGTTCGAAGGCGAACCCCTGGGCGCGAAGCAGGGCCTCCACCGCCGGCACGGCCCCGGGCGGGCAGACCAGGCGAAACGAGCGGCTGGGCGGACGGGCCTCGTCCACGGGGTGGGAACGTCGGGAAGGGCGGGGCATGACGGGAACCCTAGCGCGCCCCGCCGTCCTTGAAAAGGCCGGCTTTTCCTTGCCAAAGGGCGGCCTTGCCGCCTATGCAGTCCGGGCCCGGGCCTCGCGCCCGTAAAGGAGCGGCATGGATACGTTGCTGACGCTGTTCGACGTCTTTTTGCATGTGGACAAGCACCTGGGAGCCCTGGCCACCGATTACGGCGTCTGGACCTACGGCATCTTGTTCCTGATTATTTTTTGCGAAACCGGGCTGGTGGTCACGCCGTTTTTGCCCGGCGATTCCCTGCTGTTCGCGGCCGGGGCCCTGTGCGGGGCCGGCGTGCTCGATCCCCACCTCATTTTCGGGCTGCTGGTGGCGGCGGCCTTTTGCGGGGACAACGTGAACTACTGGATCGGCCGCCGGGTGGGGCCGGCCGTGTTCGAGCGGGAGCACACCCGGTTCTTCAAAAAGGAATATCTGCTCAAGGCCCACGCCTTCTACGAGCACCACGGCGGCAAGACCGTCATCCTGGCCCGGTTCGTGCCCATCGTGCGCACGTTTTCGCCCTTCGTGGCCGGCATCGCCCGCATGGCCTATCCCCGGTTCTTGGCCTACAGCCTGGGCGGGGCCGGTTTGTGGGTGTCGGTCTTCGTCTATACCGGCTATTTTTTCGGCAACCTGCCGTTTATCAAGAAAAATTTCAGTTTGACCATCATCGCGGTCATCGTCATTTCCATCCTGCCGGGCGTGGTCGAGTATCTGCGCCAGCGCCGGGCCGCCGCCCGGGCCGGGAATGAATGATCTGTAACGCGCTGTCGTCCCTTGCCGCCGCCGCCCGGCCGTCCCGCTCGTAACCGGTCCCGATTTCGGGCGACTTTACAGCCGCAAGCGGGGGAGATGTCCCCCGCCGCGCGGACCTGCGCCCGCGCGGGGAATGCCAGGCAGGCCTTGCATCGGCGTTCCCTTGATAGTAATGCAAGGTCGCGCGGCTTTCGGCATTGCCGTGACGCCGCATTCCCGGAAAAAACGGTCCTCGCAAGGGACCCGGAGGAACCCGTATGACGCTTCTTCGTCGCCTCGTCCTTCTGGTCGTGGCTATCGTGAGCCTGCCGGCCATGGCTGTTGCCGCCAACGGCAAATATTTTGCCGTGGCCCCCTTTACCGTGCATGGCCCGGAAAAATACCAGTATCTCGGGCAGGGCGTGCAAAGCATGTTGGAGTCGCGCCTGACTTGGCCGGGGCATTTGTCCCTCATGGATAAGGCCAAGGTTTCCAGCCGCCTGTCCAAGGCTCCCGCCTCCGAGGCCGAGGCCCGTCGGGCCATGACCGATCTCGGTCTCGCCTATCTGGCCTACGGGTCCATGACCATTTCCGGCGATCAGGCCAGCATTGACGTCATGGTCCTGGGCCAGGACGGCACCAAGTGGCCGAGGACGGTCAGCACGAAGCTGAACGACCTGATTCCGGCCATGGAACGCACGGCCCAGAGCATCAACCAAGAGGTCTTCCAGCGGTCGTCGGCCAACACCGGCGCCAAAGGCGCCACCCAGGCCATCAACCAGCTCAACCCGGATTTCGTGGTCAACCAGACCAACCAGAACCAGAAGGTCTACCTCAATCCGAGCTTCCGCTATGCCGGACCGGTGGAATCGCCCGGCGTCTGGCGCAGCCAGTCCCTGCCCATCGTTTCCGCGGGCATCACCATCGGCGACTTCAACGGCAGCGGCCAGAATCAGGTGGCCATCCTGGCCAAATCCTCGGTGGAAATCTTCCAGTACAAGGATCGCCAGCTGTTGCCCCTGGCCCGGTATGCCTTCTCGCCCAACCTCAAGGGCCTTCGGATCAGCTCCCTGGACGTCAACGGGGACGGTAAGGCCGAGATCATCGTCTCGACCAATTATCTGAAGGAACCCCGCTCCTTCATCCTGGCCCTGGACGGGAATCAGGTGCGGGAAATCTGCAAGGATGTGCGGCTGTATCTGAGCGTGGCCACGGCGCCGCCTGATTTCCGCCGGCAGCTCGTGGGCAGCAAGGGCGAGGCCAAGAACCTGTTCGCCCCCGGCGTCCACAACATCATTTTTTCGGGCGGCCAGCCCCAGCTGTCCACCCGGTTGAACCTGCCGTCCAAGGCCAACCCCTTCAACTTCGCCTATCTGCCGGAAAGAAGCGGCTACAAGGTCATTCTGAACGACGACCGGGACCATCTGGTGGTCTACACCGCCAAGGGCGAACGCGTGGCCGCCACCGAGGAGCAGTACTGCGGTTCGGCCATCGGCCTGGAATTCGATGCCCTGATGGCCCCGATGGACAAGCCGACCCAGGATTATCTCTGGAATTACTACTACATTCCTCTGCCCATCCTGGTGACCGATCTGAACAAGGACGGGCGCTATGAGGTCCTGGTCAGCAAGAACATCTCCCTGGCCGCCCAGTTTTTCGAGACCTTCCGTACCTTCTCCCAGGGTGAGATCCATTCCCTGGCCTGGGACGGCGTGGGCCTGAATCTGCTGTGGAAGACCCGGCGCATCAAGGGCACCATCACCGGCTATGCCCTGGCTGATATCGACAACGACGGCCACAAGGAATTGGTGGTCTGCCTCAACACCTGGCCGGGCGCCACCGGAACGGCCCCGCGCCGGACCATCATCCTGGCCTACAAGCTGGACACCTCCAACATGAGCCAACCCGGCGAATTCGGGATCGATAAGAGCGGGGAATAGTTCCACGCCGCTTGCAAACGCTATGTCGAAGGGGATCGCGCCTGGCGCGGTCCCCTTTTTTGACCCCGGCCACTCACGGAGCGCCGGCCTATCGAACCTGCCGGATTCCTTTTGCAAAAAGCCCTGAGCCGGCGTTGTAACCTTGCAAAAATGATTTACATCGCCTCCTGTTGCGGTAAACATGCTCTGCCCCTTTACGGAGGAGCTTCGCCCCGGAGGCGTTCCATGGCTGCCATTGTCTTGTGTCTTGCATTCCTTTTTGCCGTTCCCATTCCCGGCGCCCAGGCCGCCGAACATGCCGCCCCCCTTGTCGTCGGCGGTCTGTTCGCCCAGTCCGGGCCCGAGGCCAAGATCGGCAAGGCGGGCAAGCTGGCGGCCGAACTCGCCGTCCGGCAGATCAACAGCATGGGCGGCATCCTCGGTCGGCCGGTCAAGCTCATCACCGGCGATACCGAATCCTCCCCGAGCGTCGCCCTGCGCCAGGCCCGGCAGCTCGTCGAAAACGACCATGCCCTGGCCCTCATCGGACCTTCCGCCACGGCGGCCGGCTTGGCCGTGAAAGCCTATACGGAAAAACGGCAGGTGCCGGTCATCATGACCACGGCCGACGACGCGGTCCTGGCCGGCGGTCGCGCCGGCTCCTCCGCCTGGACGTTTACGATCGCGCCGCGCACCGCGGCGGCCGTGGAAAAGATCTGCGAGTATCTGCGCGGGAAAAATATCAAGAAAATAGGCGTGCTGTATGCCAAGGACGCGTTCGGCCAGGACGGCCTGGACGCCTTCCGGGAAAGCGCCGGCAAATACGGCATCGAGGTGGTGGCCGCCGAGGCCTGCCCGCCCCGGGAAACCGATTTTTCGGCCCAGGCCGCCACGTTGCAGGCCGCCGGGCCGCAGGCCGCCGTGGTCTGGGCCCTCGGGCCGGACGGGGCGACCATGGCCAGAAACCTCGCCGCCTTGCCCGGCAGCCGGCCCTTGCTCGTCCAATGTCCCGCCCAGGCCGGGCCGGAATATCTCCAGCAGGCCGGCGAGGCCGCCAGCGGGACGGTCCTGCCGGGCACCAAGCTCATGGCGCCCGAATGCCTGCCCGACGAGGACCCCCAGAAACTGGTCATCGAAACCTTTCTCAAGGCCTACGAGCAGGACGGCCAGCACACGCGGGGCCCCCGCAACATCCAGGCCGGCTATGCCTATGACGCCATGTTGTTGCTGCGGGCCGGACTGGAAAAGGCCGGCAAGGCCGATGCCGCCGCCTTACGCAATGCCTTGGAAAATCTGCATAAGGTTGTCGGTGTCTCGGGGATCTACGATTTTTCCTCCCAGGACCATAACGGCCTGGACGCCGATTCCCTCATCATGCTCATCGTGGATTCGGGCCGTTACAAGCTGGCCCCCTAGGTGCAGAATGCCCTTTCCTGACGCCGGTTGCCGCGCGGCGCCCCCGTTGCAAAAAAAAATGTGCAAAATCTTCCGGCGGACGCATATAGTTGTTGAGTTTGTAACAGGTCCGTGTACAATATGATACTGATATTCACGCCCGTGTGCCGTGGATGATGGACCTGTGTGGAAGCTGTTCGCCAAACCGTAAAACCGACCCGTCAACGACCGGAGCAATTTGAACATGTCGAAGAAACTTTATGTTGGCAACCTGTCCTTCTCTTCTACGGAAGACGATGTCCGCAACCATTTCGCCCCCTACGGTGAGGTGATCAGCGTCAACCTCATTACCGACCGGGAAACCGGCCGGCTGCGTGGCTTCGGTTTCGTCGAGATGGACGACGAGGGAGCCAACGCGGCCGTCCAGGCCCTGGATGGCAAGGAATTGGGCGGCCGTACCCTGAAGGTCAATGAAGCCCAGGAAAAGCCCCGTTCCGGTGGTGGTGGTGGTGCCCGCCGCGGTGGCGGCAACCGCTGGTAGAATTCATCGCTGGAGAAGTGCTGGCGCGCGGCGCGCCGTGATGGCCGCCGTTTGCCGGGCTTTGTCAAAAGGCCGGGGCCCTTGGGTTCCGGCCTTTTGCATGTTGGGCCGGAGATGGCGGCACGGAGGGGAAGGCTTTCCTTTTACATGCCGATTTCGTTGAATAAACGAGCAGAAATTTTAGCCTTTCCCTGAGACGTTTTTCGGTAGTATCTTCATGACGCCCACATCGTGTGTCGGAATACGTGCCTCCCGACAGTTCCCCCTGGTTTTGGCGCACGCATGCACGGCCGGAAGCGTTGCGGCTTGTCGGCTCCGAAGGCACCGGCTTCGATGCAGGCCCGGGTGGACATCTGCCTATGACCGTCGGATGGTGACCTAGGAAACGAATCATAAGGATGTTGTGTATGGAAAATCGTCGTTTGTGGCTTATTGACGCTGGTTACATGTATCGAGGACAAATCAATTTCAATCGAGACTACAGTATTGATTACATTAAATTGCGGAATAAATTGGAAGAAACGGAATTGCTGTGGCGTGCCTATTATCTGAACTCCGTACCCTCGCCCATCCCCGATTCCCAGGCGGCCTTTTACAATTGGATGCGCAGCGCCCCGCCCCTGGGGCCCAAGATCATCACCAAACTCTATGAATTGCGCAGCAGTGAAATCAACGAACTCTACTGTGAGCAGTGCCATCGCAAGGTGACCGTGACCTGTCCCAACGACCGCGGCCATCGCCTCAGCCGGGAGCAGCAGAAGGGCGTCGATGTGGGGCTGGCCACCCTGGCCCTGACCCATATCGAGAACTACGATACGCTCCTCCTCTCCTCCGGCGATAGCGATTTGCTCGACGCCATCGAATTCGTTACGGAAAAAAACAAGCGTTTCGAACTGGTGGTTTTTAAGAACGGGGTCTCCACGGACCTGCAATGCCGGGCCGACCGCATCTACTGGATCGACGATTTCGCCCAGGACGTGGCGCGGGAGTTCTAAGCGCGAGAGCGGGCAGGGAGCCCCCGCCGCCTACCAGCGTCCCCCGGCATCCCCGGGGGACGCTCCGCTAGGGCGAAAAATCAGCCCGATTGGGAACGGGCGGTTGTCAAAGAAACTTCCCGCCGGTAGTGTCCCTTGGACAGCCGGCCGACACCGGTCGGCCGGCGGAAGAGGATTTTTCGGGAAAAAAATTCGTCCGGTGTCTGTCTGGACGACGGATTTTTCTTCCCGGACGGCCCGGCGACGGGCCGGGAAAGGGCCGGCCGGGGCCGGCCGCGTCGTTTCGCTGGCCGTGGCATAAAATCTGCTTTATGGAGGGGCCGAGGTCCCGCCATACCCTTCGGCCGTGCTGTTTCCTTCCGCGTTTTCCGGCACTGTCGCGGTCCGCATCCGGTCTTGCCGGTCCTCGCGCCCGGCCCGGTTCCGGCGTGCCCTTCGGCGCGTCGCCGTGCCGGCGGCGATATTGCACCTGAGGTTGCCGCGTGGCGGCAACACCGTCTGGAAATCCTGCCCGTCCCGGCGACGCCTGGTCGCCGGCCGAGGAACGGGCCAGGGAAGGCACACTTACCCGATTGGAGAGACGAGCATCATGAGCGAGAACGAATTGAAGGACTTGAACGAGGTCATCAAACCGAAACCCCAAACGGGCCTCGCCGGCGTCAAGTCCGTGGTGGTCGTGCTGTCCGGCAAGGGCGGCGTCGGCAAATCCACGGTCGCGGCCAACCTGGCCGCCGGTCTGGCCAAGGAAGGCCGGCAGGTGGGCCTGCTCGACGTGGACGTCCACGGCCCGAGCATCCCCAGGCTCCTCAATCTCACCGGCAGCCATCCCGTCGGCGAGGGCGACAAGCTGTTGCCCGTGGAGTGGGACTGGAACCTGGCCGTCATGTCCCTGGGCTTTCTGTTGCCGAACCAGGACGACGCCGTGATCTGGCGCGGTCCGGCCAAGGCCGGCGTCATCAAGCAGCTGGCCGAGGACGTGGCCTGGGGCGACCGCGACGTGCTGATCGTGGACTGCCCTCCCGGCACCGGCGACGAGCCCCTGTCCGTCATGCAGATTTTCGGCCCCAAGGCCATGGCTGTCATCGTGACCTCGCCCCAGGACGTGGCCGTGGACGACGTGCGCCGGTCCGTGTCCTTCTGCCGTCAGCTCAATAATCCCATCATCGGGGTCATCGAGAACCTGAGCGGTTTCGTCTGCCCCAACTGCGGCGCCGTGCACGACATCTTCCGTTCCGGCGGCGGCGAGCGCATGGCCGACGAAATGTACGTGCCCTTCCTGGGCCGCATTCCCATCGATCCGGAAGTGGCCCGCTCGGGCGACGCCGGCGACGTCTCCCTGGCCGTGACCGGCAAGGGTCCGGCGGCCGAGGCCTTCCAGGGCATCATCGCCAAGATCGATGCCGCCGTCACCGCGCAGAACGCCGAACAGGAAAAGGCGACGAAGTAGGTTCGCTTCTGCGGCCAGGGGACCTCTTCCCCGGCCCCCTGCGTGCAAGCCCCCATCCCCGATGGGGGCTTTTGTCGTTTCACGGTGGCCAGTCTGTCCCCGGAACAGGGGGCCTGGGGGGAATGATTCCCCCCAGCAGGTCCAGGGCAGCGCCCTGGCCGCCGGAGGCATCTTTGTGACCTAGCCCGCGCAGCGCTTGGGCGCCAAGGGGATGGCGAAGGCGGCCAGGTAGGGGCTGGTGGTGAAGGTCGTGCCGGTGGTGGGCAGGACGGTGGGCGGCCGTCCCGGGGCGGTGGTCACCTCGATGCGGTCCGCACGGAACGTGAGGCGCAGGGCCGCGACCTCCTTCTCCTCGCCGCCGCACAGGCATTCGCGCAGGCTCGGGGCCAGCGTCCGGCGTTGGCCGTCCGGGAGCGTGGCCGTGACCGAGGTGCGTACGGTGGCGACGGCCGTCACCGCCCCGTCCGGGGAAAAGACCAGGGAATTGCTGTCGCCGCAGACGCCGATGGCGTCCGGGTCGAAGGCGCGGATCGGTCCGACCGGCGTCGGCACCGCCACCGGCTTGGCCGGCTCCAGGGAGCGCAGGCTGCCATCGGGGTGGAAGCTGATGCCCAGCCGGGTCGGCAGCGGCCCGAGGGGACTTGCGATGGTCACTTCCTCGCCCGGCCACAGGGTGAGGCTGCGCAGCCTGCCCGCCGTATCGAAGGCCACGGACACGAACCGGGCCGTCAGCGGTCCCTGGGCCAGGGGCACGGTGAGCGGTTCGGCCAGCCTGGCCTCGTCCTCCTCGCTCCAATAGCCGGACAGCTTGCCGTTCAAGGGAAACACCCGGGCCAGGGCCCCGTTGGGGTGAAACGTGACCAGTTCGGCCGGCAGGGGCCCGATCGGCGTGGTCACCAGGCTGCGTTGCTCCAGGGACATGGAGCGGATGCGGCCGTTCGGGTGGAACAGCAGCGGAATCAGGTCCTGCCGTCGGCTATCGTCGATGGTGTATTGGGGGCAGAGCTCGCCGGCCGGGGTGGCCAGGTGGGCGGGGCCGGCGGGAAAGACCGCCCGCGCCTGCCCGTCCGCGAAGCGCTCGACCTGCCCGGTCACGGGCAGGTCGCCGTAGGCAGTGGTTATCGTCTCCATACCGTCTCGGCAGCAAATATCGAGCCAAGTCCCGGAACCGCGCCGATCCTGGATTCCCGGTCGTCGCCGCCGCGCCGGCCGACACTTCTGTCCGTTTTCCCCGACAAAATCGTCCGTCACCGGGTTTTCACATGGTCGTCGCCTGACGTGCACACGCTCCGGGCAAAGGGATAGGCCGTAGTCCTCGTTCGGGACGGCCCGGGCGGGGGCGCGCAGCCTCGTGCACACCGAGGCCGATGCCTACGCCGCGGCGGCGAGGCGCCGACGACCTCCCCGCCGATGGCCGGCAGCGGCCCGCTATCGGGAGAACGCCATGGGACAGCTTGACGTCGATACCGTGAAAATCCGTCTGACCGCGCTGCGGGACAGCCTCATCGGGCACTCCAAGGAAACCCTGTTCGCCATGTCGCAGGAGACCGTCGCCTGCCCGGACGCCACGGACCGGGCCACGGTGGAGACCGACCGGCAGATGACCCTGCTCATGCGGGAACGCGACCGCCTGTTGCTCGGGGAGATCCAGGCCGCCCTGGATCGGGTACAGGACGGCGAATACGGCATTTGCCGGGAGTGCGGCGAGGCCATCAGCCCGGCCCGGCTCCGGGCCCAGCCGACGGCCACCCTGTGCGTGCACTGCAAGGCCATGCTGGAGGCGACCGGCCAAGGCATCCTGCTGCCGGCCCGGTCCGAGTCGGCTTTTATGGAATAGCCGCAGGCGAAACGTCGCCGGCGGCCAAGGGGCGATGCCCGTTTGCCCCCGCACGGGCGGCTGGCCGCGACGCGCGTTGCCGGACGGCAACGGCGCGTTGGCAGCCGCCCCGAGGGGGCGGGTGGAACCCTTTGGGCGCCGGCGGCGTTTTTTCGGGCTAGGACGCGGCCTTGGCGGTCGCGACCTTCCAGCCGCCGCCCAGGGCCTTGTAGAGGCTGACCAGATCCGTGCGCAGATTGGCCCGGGACTTGGAAAGGGCCGTCTGGGCGCTGTAGAGCGCGGCCTGGTCGGTCAACACGGTCAAGAACGTGGTCAGGCCCCGGGTGTAGCGCTCGTTGTCCACGTCCAGGGCCTCCTGGTAGGCGGCCACGGACAGGACGAGGTGGTGTTCCCGCTCCCGCTCCGCATAATAGGCGGCCAGGGCGTTTTCCACGTCCTCCAGGGCGGTGTGGAAGGTGGCCTTGTAGCTGGCGAGCGACTCCTCGTAGAGGGCCTTTTTCTTCTCCACCGTGGCCCGGATCTTGCCCGCATCGAACATCGGCCAGGTCAGGCCCGGAATGACCGACCAGTACCAGGTGGAAAAGCCGACGATCTTGGAGGGCATGGAGCCCTGCAATCCCAGGCCGGCCGTCAGGTCGAACTTGGGGTAGAGGTCGGCCGTGGCCACGCCGATGTCGGCCGAGGCGGCGGCCAGCTTCCGTTCGGCTTGGCGCACGTCGGGCCGGCGGTAGAGCAGGTCGGACGGCAGGCCCGTGGCCAGCAGCGGCGTGGGCAGCTCGGGCAGGGGCTTGGGCGCGGAAAGGAGCGGCAGCAGGCTTTCCGGCGGCAGGCCCAGCAGGATGCCCAGCCGGTGGATGGACTGCTTGATGCTGCTCTCCAGGGTCGGGATGTCCGCCGCCGTCGAGGCGGCCTGCCCCTCGGCCTGGGCCACGTCCACGGCGCTGATGAGCCCCAGCCGGTAGCGTTCCCGGGTGACGTCGGCGTTCTGCTTCTGGGCGGCGACGCTCTTGCGGGCGATGTCGAGCTGCTCCTGGGCGGCGCGCAGGGACACGTAGTTGGTGGCCACGTCGCCGATCAGGGTCAGCCGGGCGTCGTGCAGGGCCTCGATGTCGGCCTGGTAGGTGGCCTTGGCCGATTCAAGGGAACGGCGTTGGCCGCCGAAGAAATCCAGCTCCCAACTGGCGTCGAAGCCGGCCGTGAAGGTGGTCTTGTTGGAGACGGACACCGTGTCGCTGCTCGCGTTGGAGAAGCCCGTGGTCGAGGCTCCGTCGCCCTGGACCGCGCCGCTGCCGCTGGAAGTGCTGGACCCGGTCACGTCGATGGTCGGGAAGAAGCCGGCCCGGGCCGTGGTGATGTCGGCCCTGGCCTGACGCACCCGGGCCCGGGCCTGGGCGATGTCCAGGTTGCCGGTCAGCCCCCGGGCGATGAGTTCGTCCAGGGTGGGATCGCCGAAGGCCTTCCACCAGGCCGTTTCCTCCAGCCGGTCGGGCCGGCCCGCCGTGGCCGGATCCTGGGCCCAGGACGCCGGCGCGTCCAGGGCCGGGCGGCGATAGTCCGGCCCGACGGCCCAGCAGCCGGTCAGGCTCAGGGCGAGGAAGCCGCAAAGCCCCTGACGGAGGCGCTCGCCGAGACTCATTTGCCTGCTCCCTGGCCGGCCACCGCGGCGTTTTGGGCATGCAGCACGTCGTCAGGGTTGCCGGTCTCGATAAACACGTCCAGCTGCTGGCCCACGTAGGCCGGCAGGGCCGCGCGGGGAAAGCTGAAGATCACCTGGAGGACGCGGGTGTCCACCCGCTCGGTGGTGGAGTTGGTGAGCTGGCTTTTCGGCACCACGTAGGGCTCCGTCCGGACGAAGGTGAGCGGCGTCTTGAGGTCGCGGTTGCCCCGGATGAAGGCGATGGCCTTGGTGCCGGGCGTAAAGCGCCAGGCGTCGTTCTCGTCGATGTCCACCCGGACGTGCAGGGTCTTGGTGGCGCCGAAGCGCATCAGCGGCGTGTCGAGCGCCCCGGTGGCCGCGTATTCGCCCGTGCGGATGTTGACTTGCAACACCTCGCCGTCCACCGGCGCCCGCACCGTCAGCCGGGCCAGGTCGGTCTTGGCGGCGGTCAGGTCGGCTTCGGCCACGGCCACGTCGGACTTGGCCGTCTCGATCTTGCTCCGGTAGAGCAGCTCCTGGTTGCGCCGCTGCTCCACGTCGTCCCGGCTGACCGCCCGGCGGTCGGCGACGTTTTTCACCAGGTCGTACTGGCAGGCGTAGTTCTTCCAGGCGGCCTTGGCTTCCTCCAGGGACGCCTTGGCCTTGGTCAGGCTGGCTTCCTTTTCCTGGACCGTGGCCTTCTGGGCCCGTTCGTCGATGACGAAGAGCGGGTCGCCGGCCTTCACCTGGTCGCCGATCGTGACCGGCACGTCCTTGACGATGCCGGCGATGGCCGTGCCGATGTCGATGTTGCGGGAGCTGGACTCGACCACGCCGCCGCCGCCGATGTAGTAGGTGAAGGGCGCCTGGGCCGGCTGGGCCAGGGGGACGGGCTTGGGCGGCTCGGTGTGGGTGACCTTGGCCACCACCATCGCCGTGGCCAGGCCGAGTATGGCCAAGGCGGGAAGGATCTTGTTTTTGATGTGCATGGTTGGCTATCCTTGCCGGGTTTCATGATGGTTTTCCTCGGTTGCCTGGATGACGCCGTCATCCATCTGGGCGATCCGGTCGGCATAGGAGAAAATCCGCTGGTCGTGGGTGACCACGATGAGGGCGCGGTTGTCGGACACGGCCAGCGACTTGAGCATCTCGATCACCCGGATGCCGGTCTTGTGGTCCAGGGCGCTGGTCGGCTCGTCGCAGACCACCAGCCGGGGATCGTGGACCAGGGCCCGGGCGATGGCCACGCGCTGCTGCTGGCCGCCGGAAAATTGGGTGGGCAGATCGTTCCCCCGGTCGCCCAGGCCGACCTGTTCAAGCTGCCAGAGGGCGCGCGCCAGGGCGTCCCTGCGCTTGATGCCGTTGATCATCAGGGGGATGGCCACGTTTTCCGCCACGGTCAGGGTGGGCACCAGGTTGAAGGCCTGGAACACGAAGCCGATGTTCTTGCCCCGGAAGAGCACCCGCTCGCGGGGAGACATTTTGGCGATGTCGCGGCCGAACAGCTCGCATACGCCGTCGTCCTGGTCGAGGATGCCGGCGATGACGGAAATGAGCGTGGTCTTGCCGCAGCCCGAGGGGCCGACGAGCATGAGCAGTTCGCCGGGGTTGACGGTCAGGTTGATGCCGCGCAGGGCCAGGGTCCGGGCTTCGCCCGAGCCGTAGCTCTTGGTCAGGCCGTGGCAGACGACCACCGGGGCCGGGATATGGCCGGCCATGTTGGGGGCGGATGCGTTCATAGGGTGTGCGCGGGCGTGGCGGATCAGCTCTTGAAGACCACGGCCGGTTCGAGCTTGAGTACCTTGCGGGCGCTGATGACGGCCGCGAACAGGACGATCAGCAGCACGGCGACGCCGCTGCCGCAGAGCAGCGGCAGACCCAGTTCCAGCTTGATGTTTTCGCCGCTATGGGTGGACAGGGCGAACAGGGCCGACAGCCCCGCCCCGATGCCGTAACCGAGCACGCCGACCATGAGCGCCTGGAGCAGGATCATGCCGAGCAGGGTGCGGTTGCTGGTGCCCATGGCCTTGAACACGCCGAAATACCGGAGATTGTCCAGGGTGAAGTTGTAGAAGATCTGGCCGGTCACGGCCGTGCCCACGACAAAGCCCACCACCACCACGAAGCCGAAGTTGATCAGCATGCCGGTGTGCTGGAAGAGAAAATCGAGGCAGCGCTGCTTGAACTGGGCGGCGGTCAGGGCGAGCAGGTCCGTGGCCTTGCTGATCCGCTTGGCCACCAGCGCCGGGTCCTCACCGGGCTTGGCCTTGGCCAGGATGAAGGTCACCATTTTGCGGTCGCTCGTGTTGAAGTTCTTGGCCTTGCTGTAGGTCGTGTAGATGATGGGGTCCGAGCGAAAGGTCGGGGTGGCCCGGGCGATGCCCACCACGGTGGCCCGCTTTTCGTTGATCTCCAGGGTGTCGCCGACCTTGAGGGGCACGGGCGGCTGCCCCCGCACGTGGCGGGCCAGCCGGCTCATGGCGCTGTTCTCGTCCACGATGACGGCGTCGGGCAGGCGCAGGTCGCCGAGCGTGCCCGAGAGCACCTGCCCCGGCCCGCCGATCAGGGTGGCGTCGTCGAGGCCCAGGATCATGGCCCCGGCCAGCTCGCCGTCGGCCAGCCGGACGGTCTGGCTGCCCTTGTGCAGGGGCACGGCCCATTCCACGCCCTGGACGCCGCGCACCCGGTAGACGGCGGTGTCCATCAGGGGCCGCGAATCCTCGGTGGAATTGACTTGCGGGTCCATGACCCAGATGTCGGGCAGGCTGATGTCGGTAATCAGGCTGTAGGTCTGCGACAGCATGGTGAAAAGAATGCTCGGCTGCTGGATCATCAGCAGCGAGGCCAGGGCGATACCGGAAACGATGCCGAGGTACTTGCCCTTGTCGCCCAGCAGCATGGTAATGGCTATTCTGTACATGGAAACATCTGTTCGTCGTGTCCGGCGCGGGTTTGCGCCGGCAGCCCGGCTGCGCGTTTTGTCGATGGGTCGTATGGCCCTCGCTTCGGGTTACAGACGACGTCCGACGGGGGCCATTTACAAGCCGTCCGCCTCGGGCTAGGAGCTTGGCGCATGCGGGGAAAAGCCAAAACGCCGACATCGGCGGAAGTCCGGGCCGCCCAGGTCTCCCTGGGCGTGGCCGTGGTATTGTTGGCGGTCAAGACGGCGGCCTGGTGGCTGACCGGGTCGGCGGCCATTTTGTCCGACGCCCTGGAGACCATTATCAACGTGGTCGCGGCCGGGTTCGCCGTCCTCAGCGTGTCCGTGGCCGAAACGCCGCCCGACGCCAGTCATCCCTACGGCCACGGCAATATCGAATACTATGCCGCCCTGCTGGAAGGGCTGCTCATTTTCCTGGCCTCGGTGGGCATCTTTTGGGAGTCCTGGGGCAAGATCTTCCATCCCGAGCCCATGCCGCACCTGGGCCTGGGCCTGGCCCTGCTGACCGGGGCCGGCCTGGTCAACCTCTGGCTGGGGCTGCGGCTGGTGCGTCAGGGCCGGATTTCCGGCTCCCTCACCCTGACGGCCGACGGCCAGCACGTGCTGACCGACGTCTACACCTCGGCCGGCGTCTGCCTGGGCCTGACCCTGGCCTGGATCACGGGCTGGCTGTGGCTGGACGGCGCGGTGGCCTGCCTGGTCGGGGCCAACATCGCCTGGACCGGTGGCCGGCTGGTGCGCCGCTCGGTGGCAGGCTTCATGAACGAGTCCGATCCGGTCCTGTTGCGGGACATCTGCGACCTGCTCGAACAGCACCGCCACCCCTCCTGGATCAACATCCACCGGCTGCGCGTCATCAAGTCCGGCCGGGCCGTGCACGTGGACCTGCACCTCATTTTGCCGCGCGACATGCGCCTGGGCGCCGCCCACGAGCAGACCGTGACCATGGAGGCGCTGCTGGAGGCCCGGCTCGGGCCGGAGGCCGACATCATGATCCACGCCGACCCCTGCCGGGACGAGCATTGCGCCGGCTGCGACGTGGCTGGCTGTCCGTTGCGGTGCGCGCCGGCCACCGCCGCCTCCATTTGGTTGCCGGAAAATACCGGCGATCCGGCGCAAAACGACTGAGCGGCCGTCGAGGTCCGTCGGGCCGGAAGCCGCCACCGGCCTCACGAAACGGCGATGAGCGAAAAAAAAGATTGACGAGGTTAGCCGGGATGCGTAGATATCGTGCCTCGCCAGGCGGGCGGGTAGCTCAGCTGGGAGAGCGTCGGCCTTACAAGCCGAGGGTCACAGGTTCGAGTCCTGTTCCGCCTACCAACGACCACGCGGGGTCGTAGTTAAGTTGGTTATAACGCCGGCCTGTCACGTCGGAGGGCGCGGGTTCAAGTCCCGCCGGCCCCGCCAGATTCCAAAAGGATTTTAAGTCCTTCCAAGCCCCCGGAGCGTATCCCCTCCGGGGGCTTCATTTTTGGTACGCTGTTGGTACGCTTTCGCGGCAGGCGGCGCGCCTGCCGCGCGGTTGGTCCGTTGGGCGGCCGTTCGGGGAGCCGGGCGGCCGACTCCCCGTATCTGCCTGGACTATTGGAAAAAGCCCTTGACCGAATCCAGCACGCTTTTGCCGGATTTTTCCAGCAGTTTGGGAACGGCCTTGATGGCCTGCTTGGCCAGGGCTTCCTTATTGACCGAGACGTTCGGCGAGGCGAACGGGCCCGAGACCAGGAGCGGCACCTTGCCCACGCCCGTCACGTCGACCGTCAGGGCCAGGTCGAGCTGTTCCCGGGCGAGGTCCACGTTCCCCGCGCCGGCGACTTGTCCCTGGGGCGCCCGGACCAGAAGGTCCCGGGTCGTGCCCACGCCGCCCTTGTTCTGGAAACTGGCTGAGGCCAGGCTGATGACCGTGCTCCCCTGCCGGGAGGCGGACACGGCCTGACCGAAGCCGCTGACGGCCTGGACCAGGCCTTGGGGATCGAGCGTCACCACCCCGGCCAGGCCCTTGAGGCTGGCCAGGAGTTGCGGCGAGATGGAAAAGCCTTCCACCTGGCCGTTTTGCAGGCGTACGGACACGGGGCCGGACAGCCCGGCCAGCAGCTCCCGGCCCGTGGCGCCGGTGGTGGCCACGGCGGCCTTGGCCGAGAAGCTCCCCGAGAGCGTGCCCTTGCCCGTCAGGGCCTGGAGCACGGGTTTGACCTCCACGCCCGAGACGGCGGCGTTTAACGTCCAGGCCGGCACCTTCCGGGCCAGGGCCACGGTCGCACCGCCGTGCACGCTGCCGCCCGACAGGCCGAAGGACACCGGACTGACCGTGACCATGCCGTCGGCCGTGGCCACCGCCACGTCGAGGTTGGTGAAGACCAGGCCGCGCGCGGTCAGCCGGCCCACCTTGAGATGCCCCCGGAGCCGGGCCGTCGAGGTGGCCAGGGAGCCCTGCTGCGAGACGATCGGGCTCTCCTTGGCCGCGCCTTTTTGCGGCGTCGCCTTTGTGGCGGGCAGGTATTTGTCGACATTGATGGCGTCGGCCGTCAGATCGAAGGTCATGGCCGGCTGCTTGAAATCCGTCACCGAGGCCGAAAAGGCGAGATTCTGGCCGTCCAGGCGCAGGCTGGTGGCCTTGAGGCCCAGGGCCGACGGGGAAAAGACCGCCTCGCCCTTGGTTTCCAGCGAGGACAGGGCCCCCTCGGGCAGGCCGGGCAGGTGGATGCCCAGCGAGGCCAGCAGGGCCTTGGGGCTGAAGGCGTTGGTGGCGAACTGCCAGACGAAGCGCGGTTCGCTGCCGGGCTTGCCCAGGTCGCCGTCGATGCGGCCCGTGGCCGTCAGCCCCAGCCCCGTCAGCCGCATGTCCGAAAAGATGAGCTTGCCGGCCGGGCCGTCGGCCTGGAAATTGCCGGCCAGTTGCACGGTTTCGCCCTTGGCCGGGAACATGCCGCCGAAGGCGGTGGCCGCCAGGTTGAGGTTGCGCACCGACACCCGGCCGTCCTGGCCATGCACGGTCACGTCGGCCTTGCCCAAGCCGGCCAGCCGGGTAAAGGGCAGGCCGGCGGCCGTGGCCTTGAGGTCCAGGTCGGCCTTGTCGAAGGCGAAGACCAGATCGCCGGGGTCCACGGTCAGCTTGCCGGTCAGGGCCGTGACCACCTCCACCTGCGGCTTGTCCGTGGTCAGCTTGCAGCGCAGGGACACGTCGCTGGTCTTGCCGCTGGCGATGCGGCCGGTTTTGACCGTCAGGTCGGTCAGGCGCACCGTGCGCTTGGCGGCCCGGTCCTCGAAGGTCAGGTTGCCGCCGATCAGGGAAAAGCTCTCCAACAAATAGTTGAAGGCCGTCTGGCCGGCGTCGGAGCGCACCACCACCTGGTCCTTCTCCAACCGGACCTCCCGGATGGGTAGGGCCTGCCAGTTGGTGCGGCCGTCGGCGGCCTTGATGAGGGTGAGCTCGGGGGCGTCGAGGCGGACGGCCCCGGCTTCGAGGTCACCCCGCAGCAGGGCGGCCAGCCGCACCTTGATGGATGCCCCCTGGACCGTCAGAAACGGGTCCTTCTCGAAACCCTTGAGCCCGCCCAGGCTGGCCCGGCCCATTTCGATGCCGAGCCAGGGGAAGTAGCTCAGCCGGATGGGCCCCTCCATGTGCAGGGTCAGGCCGGTGCTGCGCAGCACCGCCTGTTCGATTTGCGGTTTGAAAACCTCGGGATTGACGGCCAGATGCATGGCCAAGGCGCCGAGAACCAACAGGAGTACGAGCAGACCTCCGCCGATGCCGAGTTTTTTGGGAAGCGTCACGTCTCTCCTCCTTGTTTTTCGTTCAAAACCCAGGGCCATCCTCCGCGCGGGGGCCATGATCATCAAATTTTCGGCCAAGGGGTCCGGGGGGATTATCCCCCCGGCCGCCGGAGGCATCTTTTCTCTTTTCTATAACGCATCCACGCGGACCAGGCCGGCCAGTTTCATGGCCAGGGCGTCCATGGAGGCGCCGGGACCGACCACCACCACGCTGGCGTCCCGGGCCGCCTCCTCCATCATGGCCCCCAGTTCCCGGAAGCGGGCGACGGAGGCGTGCAGCACCTGCTGCCGCATGGCGTGGCGCGCCTCGGCCGTGTCGCCGACCAGCCGGCGGATCATGGCCACATAGCCCTTGGCGTCGGGGAGCAGGTGGCTGTCGATGTCGCCGATGGCCCCGATGATGGCCCGGGTCATGGCCTCGTCGGACAGGTTCGCCTCCTTGAGGAAGCGGCCGGTCTCCCGGAAGACGTCCACCGTGGCCCCGGCATTGGGGTCGCGGTAGGAGCCGAAGATGGCCACGCCCGAGAAGCGGTCGAGCTGGAGGAAGGCCCCGTAGGCCCCGCCGCGCACCCGCACCCGGTCCCACAGGTAGGCCATGCGCAGGTAGCGCACCGCCACCAGGTCGGCGCCGTCGAAGGTCCACCCGGCCTTGGCCAGGTCGAGGCCCATGCCCACGTAGTGGACCAGGGAGGGCACGGCGATGCCCTCGTAGGCGGGGAGGGTAATCGGGCCCCAGGCGCTGCGGCCCGGGGCGGCGTCCGGCAGCCGGTCCAGGAAGGCCGCCACGGCCGGCGCGGTCGCGTCCAGGGCGCTTTGGCCGGCGGTCAGGCTGGCGACCAGGCCCCGCCGGGTCAGGATGTGCTCCCGCAAGGCTTCCAGGTCGCGGCGCACGCTCGGATAGTCGTTCGTGGCCCGCTCCACCAGGCCGCGCAGGTATTCGAGCTGGGACAGGCCGCGCAGGCGCTCGGCGGCGTAGCCGGCCTTGGTGTAGCGGGCCCGCAGCCGGGCGGCGGCCGTGGCGTGGCCGGACGGCACGAGCTGGCGCTCCACCCGGGACTTGGCCTCCAGGGCCATCTGGGCGAAGCGTTCGCCGTTGCCGAAATCCGCGGCGGTCAGCACTTCCTCGAGGATGTCGAGAAGGTCGGCCGTCTTGTCCAGGGTGGCCTTGCCCCGGAAGAGCAGCCGGGCCGCCAGGGCGTCGCGGTCGCCGTCGGCTAAGGAGGCGACCATGGCCTCCCGGAAGATGCCGCCGGTCTTGGCGGCGATGCGCCGGGTCAGGGCCACCGGATCGTGCCGGTCGGAGCCGAGTTCCAGGACGGCCCGGCCGAAGAGTGGCACCAGCGGCAGCAGCGCCTCGGGCACGCCGTCCAGGGGAAAGGCCAGGTCCAGGTAGAAGACACCGTTGGTCTCGATGGCGTGGGTGAGCAGCCGGGTCGGACCGTGGTCCGCTTCCCGCTGGGGAATGGGCGTTTCGCTGGCCGGCAGGTCGTCCAGGGTCAGGCTGGGAATGGTGGCCAGGGCCTCGGGGGAATCCGGCGTCTCCTGGAAGACGCGCAGGGCGGTCGCATCCTCGGCCACCCGCTGGCGCTCGGCCGCGTCCATGCGGGCCGCCGCCTGGGCCAGGGCGGCCTTTTCGGCGGCGTTGCGATTTTCCTCCAGCCGGGTGTCCGGGGCCAGGGTCAGGCTGACGCGGTGGGGATTGTCCAGAAAATACTTGCGGATGGCTTCCTCGAACACCGGCTCGCCGGCGGCCAGCCGGGCCTTGAGCCGGGCCAGCGGCCCGGCGAAGCGCAGGGGGGCGAGGGGATCGCCGTCGTGCAGCCAGGTGGTCAGGGCCCGCAGCATCAGGGACAGGCCGCGCGGGAAGGAGCCGGTGTTGTTTTCGCGCAGGGCGAATTCCACGGCGTTGACCCCGGCTTCCACGGCGTCGGCCGGCAGCCCGTCGCGGACCAGGTCCCCCAGGGTGGCGAAGATCAGGTCCTCCACGGCCCGGGCGTCCTCGGGCCGGATGCCCTTGAGGCCGGTGGAGAAGGTCATCTGGCGCAGTTCGTCCTCCAGGCCGCCGCCGGCCAGGTCCTCGCCCAGCCGGCTGTCCAGCAAGGCCTTGCGCAGGGGGGAGGTCGGCAGCCCGATCAGCACGTGCTCCAGGATGTCGAGGACCAGGACCAGATCCGTGTCCGCCGCTTCGGGCAGCAGCCAGTTGACGGTGACGAAGCCGCGTTCGGCCTGGCCCGGGGCGGCGGCGAAGGCCATGGTGGTGTGGCGGGGCGAATCGAAGGCCGGCTGGAGCGGCACGGCCGAATCCACGGTCCGGGCCTCGAAGGCGCTGCAATAGGCGTCGAGCAGGCGCAGCCGTTCGGTCGGGTCGTCGTCGCCGGAAAAGAAGAACCGGGCGTTGCCGGGATGGTAGTGGTCCCGGTGGAAGGCCACGAAATCCTCGTAGGTCAGGGTGGGGATGATGTCGGGATCGCCGCCGGAATCCACGCCGTAGGTGGTGTCCGGGAAGAGCAGCCGCTGGGAGAATTCGGCCAGTACGCTGTCCGGCGAGGAATAGACGCCCTTCATTTCGTTGTAGACGACGCCGCTGCGGGAAAGCTGGCCGTCCGCGTCCCGTTCGTAGTGCCACCCCTCCTGGAGAAAGACCTCCCGGGAGATGCGGGGGAAGAACACGGCGTCAAGATAGACGTCGATCAGGTTGTAGAAATCCCGGAGATTGGTGGAGGCCACCGGATAGCAGGTCTTGTCGGGATAGGTGAAGGCGTTGAGAAAGGTGTGCAGGGAGCCCTTCAGCAGCTCCACGAACGGCTCCCGGACGGGGTACTTGCGCGAGCCGCACAGCACCGAATGCTCCAGGATGTGGGGCACGCCGGTGGAGGTTTTGGGCGGCGTGCGGAAGGTGACGCCGAAGACCTTGTTGGCGTCGTCCTGGATCAGGGAGAGCAGTTGGGCGCCGGTGCGGGCGTGACGGTACAGGACGGCCCGGGCGGCGTATTCGTCGAGGGGCTCGTCCCGGAGGACATCGAATCCGTGGATACGGGACATCATATCTCCAATGCGTTAGCGTTGCGGTCGGACGGGAAGATCACCGACCGCATGGTGCCACGAGTGCCCGGTCTTTTCCAGCGCGACCGCCGTCCGGACGGCGGATCCGGGCCGTCCCGGCGGGGGAAATATCGCGCATCCTCTTGCACAGCTTGGTGAAAAGAACTATATCTGGATCCGGAGAACAGAGGGAATCTTCCCAAGGGCCTGTTTTTTCAAAACGTTGTACGGCCCTCGGGAAGTGGGAATCGTCCGCCCCCTGGGCGGCGATTTCCCGTTCACCGTCAAGAGGGTGGTTTTTTCAGGCAAGGGTGCATTTCAATTCACTGCTCCGAGGAGGGAGTTATGAACAGAAAGTTCAACATGTTGGTGATTGCCCTGGTCGTCCTGCTGCTCGGCGTCAGCGGCCCGGCCATGGCGAAGAAGCAGGTCCCGAAGGTCGACAACTTCGTATTTTTCGTCGACCATTCGAGTTCCATGGCGTTTTCCTACAAGGGTCAGCGCTACGTCCAGTTCGGTGGCGTTTCCAAGATCATGATGGCCAAGTCCCTGGCCCGGGAACTCAACAAGATGATCCCCGAGCTCGGTTACAAGGCCGGCCTGTACACGTTTGCGCCGTACAAGGAATACGCCGCCATGGCCCCGTACAAGCAGGCCACCATGGCTGCCGCCATTGAAAAGATCAAGACGGACTACACCATCTACGGTCGCATGACCCCGATGGGTAAGGGCCTCCAGGACCTGGATCGCCTGCCCCTGTCCGCCCTGAGCGGCAAGACCGGCGTCTTCATCTTCTCCGATGGCGACTCCAACTGCGGTGTCGATCCGGTGGCCGTGGCCCAGTCTTTGAAGGCCAAGTACGGCGACAACCTGTGCTTCTACATCGTCGATCTGTCCGACAGCAAGCATGGCCAGCAGGTGCTGAAGGCCATCGCCGCCCTGGGCAAGTGCAATTGCATGGAGCTCGGCGAAGAGCTGCTGCGCAACGAGGCCGCCCGCGAGCGGTTCCTCGAGTGCTCGCTCTACGAGTGGATCGAGGACGAGATCGTCGTCTTCCGGAGCATCTACTTCAACTTCAACAAGTACAACATCAAGCGCGAATTCATCCCGGTTCTTGAGGAAGGCACTGCCATCATCAAGTCCAAGCCCAATACCAAGGTCATCCTTGAGGGCCACACCGACAGCATCGGTTCCGTGCAGTACAACATGAAGCTCGGTCAGCGCCGCGCCGATTCCGTCAAGGCCTTCTTCGTGAAGAAGGGCATTGACCCGAACCGCATCGAGACCATCAGCTTCGGCAAGTCCGATCCTGTTGCCACCAACAAGACCGCTCAGGGCCGCGCTCTGAACCGCCGTTGCGTGATCAAGTTCAAGAATATGTAACCAGGGGACGGTGACGTCTCACTGGCCAGACGCCCCTTCGGGGGCGTCTGGCCTTGTCTTTCTTTGCACGGAGTTGCCCCGATGCTGAAAGCCAACACCCTCGTCTCCCTGCTCTTCCTGTCGCTGGCCGTGCCGGGCGTCGCCCTGGCCGGCCTCGATATCTTTCCGGCAGACGGGCCCGCTCCGAAAATTCAGATTGAGCAGCCCAAGCCCGTGACCTACACCGTCAAGAAGGGAGATACCGTCGCCGGTATCGCCAAAAAATTTTCCGTCGATACGAAAAAGCTCATGGCCGCCAACGGCATGACCGATGCCCGGAAGCTGCGGGCCGGGAAGACGCTTACCATTCCCGGCGTCACCGCGCCGGCCAAGGCGCCCGTTGCTGTGGCCAAAGCGTCTGCCGCTCCGTCTGCCGCCGCCGTGAAGTCCGCCAGCACTACGGCTCCCGTTGCGGCAAAGACGGCAACCCCGACGCCCGCAGTCGCTGCGGCCCAGGGCGGCGTGACCACCCAGGTCATCGGCCAGGGACACGCGGCCGAGGAAAAGGCCGATGCCACGGCCCGCCGGTTCAGCCGGAAGGGCCAGGTCCTGGATCCGGGAGTCGTCGAGGACGCCCCCGTCAAGAGACGTCGGGGCAAGAAAGGCAAATTCCTGGAGCCGCCGGCGCCGCCGCCGACCATCACCATCGACGCCAGGACCCGGGCTACCTTCGGGAAGACCGGTGTCATCACGAACAATTCCGATGTGCCGCAGGCCATTCGGGATGAATTTTACCGCTACGCCCTTAAATGGGTGGATGAACTGGAAACCATCGGCGTGGGGACGTTCCACAGCAAGAAAATCCGCCGGGAGGGCAACGATTGGGTGGCCACCTACCGGGTGATCCTGCGGGAGTCCATCGGCGCCGAGGTCAAGAAGGTCGATTACGTGCACACCCCGTACGTGGGCCACATCACCTACGTGCAGCGCGTGTTCACCTGTCGGGCGCCGACCAAGCAGGCGGCCCTGCAGGGGCCCTTCACCACGAAGGATGAGAACATCCGCGAGATTTTCAGCTATTCCGGTGACAAGAAGGCCTGGCGCTAAGCCGGCCACCACGAAGCAGAAGCAAAGCCCTTCGACCGTCCGGTCGGGGGGCTTTTTTTGTGCCATGACCGGGGCGCAGCCGCCCCACCAGGGCGCTGCCCTGGACCCGCCGGGGGGAATCATTCCCCCCGGTCCCCCTGTTCCGGGGACACGGACGTACGTCGGGAGCCCGGAATGCATGGGATTCCAAAGGGCTGTGCCCTTTGGCCGCCGGAGGCGTGGCTTCGCCGCACCAGGGCGCTGCCCTGGACCTGCCGGGGGGAATCATTCCCCCCGGTCCCCCTGTTCCGGGGACACGGACGTACGTTGGGGGCCTGAAATGCACGGGATTCCAAAGGGCATCGCCCTTTGGCCGCCGGAGGCATGGTTTCGCCGCACCAGGGCGCTGCCCTGGACCTGCCGGGGGGAATCATTCCCCCTGGTCCCCCTGTTCCGGGGACACGGACGTACGTTGGGGTCCTGAAATGCACGGGATTCCAAAGGGCATCGCCCTTTGGCCGCCGGAGGCATGGTTTCGCCTACCCCTGCGGGGAGGCAGATTCGTCGTGGACGGGGTTGCGCAGGACGCCGTAGCCTTCCAGCTCGATCTCGCAGAGGTCGCCGTCCTGAAGGAAGCGCGGCGGGGTTTGGGCCATGCCCACGCCGGCGGGCGTGCCGGTGACGATGACGTCGCCGGGAGACAAGGTCATGGCCTCGGAGAGTGTGGACACCAGGGTGGCCACGTCGAAGAGCATGTCGGCGGTGGAGGCCTCCTGCATGAGCTCGCCGTTGACCCGGGTGGTGAGGCGCAAGCCGCGCGCGCCGGGAGGCAATTCCTCGGCCGTGGCCAGTTCCGGGCCGAAGGCGCCGGAGGCGTCGAAATTCTTGCCCAGGAACCACTGGGAGCTGCGGAACTGGTAATCGCGGACCGAGCCCTCGTTGAAGAGGGCGTAGCCGGCCACGTGGCGCAACGCCTCGTCCCGGGGAATATGGCGGCCGCCCAGGCCGATGATGGCCGCCAGCTCGCCTTCGAAGTCGAACTGGTGCGACAGTCCGGGCCGGATGAGGGGGGCGCCGTGGCCCACCAGGGTGGTGGCGACCCGGCCGAAGAAGATGGGGTAGTGCGGCAGATCGCGCTGTTTGATCTCGGCGGCGTGGTCCACGTAATTGAAGCCGACGCAGATGATTTTGTCCGGGGAGCATACCGGCGGCAGATAATGGACGGATCGGGCGCGGATGCGGCAGGACGGGGGCGCGTCCGCAGCCTGGGCGGCCAGGGCCAGCCCGTCCGGACCGAGCGCCAGCAGGGCCTTCAGATCGCGCGGCAGTTCCGGAACGGCCGCGGCCAGATCGATGAGCCAGTCACCCTGGCGCAGCCCCAGTCGGGGGCCGGTCGCATGGGCAAAGGTAACGAGACGCATGCGCAGACCACCTTGTTCGATGCTGCACCACACATAGGGGCTGGCCGCGCGGAGCGTCAAGCCTTGCCGGCTAGTGGGCGTCGTAGAGGGCGGCGATGCTGAGCACGGCCGCCGCCAACCGGGACAGCCCTTCGGGCTTCAGGTCCAGGGAGGATGTCAGCCGGTGCAGCAGCGAGGTCTTTTTGACGGGGCCCTTGGTGATGGGCACCTCGCCGGAAAGATGGGTCATGGCCTTGAGCATGTCGATGGCCTCTTCCTGGCCGCCCAGGACGTCCACCAGGCCAAGTTCCTTGGCGCGCTGGCCGGTCATGGCCCGACCGTCGGCGATGGCGGCCACGGCGGCCGGCGAGAGCTTGCGCTCCTTGGCCACGGCTCCGGAGAACTGGTGGTTGAGGTCGGCCATGAGGGCCGTCAAATAGGCCCGTTGCTCGGGGGTGAGCGGCTTGAACGGGCTGCCGGCGTCCTTGAGCGCGCCGGTGGTCAGGGACTCGAAAGTGACGCCGACCTTCTGGAGCAGCTCCTGGACGTTGGCGATTTGGCTCATCACGCCGATGCTTCCGGTCAGGGTGCCGGGATTGGCCATGATTTTGGTGGCCGGACAGGCGGCGTAATAGCCGCCGCTGGCGGCCACGGCGGCCAGGGAGGCCACCACCGGCTTGACCTGGGCCAGCCGCTTGACGGCCATGTAGAGTTCCTGGGAGGGGCCGAACGCGCCGCCGGGCGAATTGATGCGCACGATGACGCCTTTGACGGCGTCGTCCTTGCGCAGCTTCCGGATGAACGTCACCACCTCTTCGGCATCGACGATGGGACCCTCGATGCGCACCAGGCCCAGTCGGGGCCCGCTGTGCCAGAAGGGGCGGTCGTTCTCGCCACGCTGCAAGCCGAAGGCGGCCATGATCCCGAAAACCAGGATCACGGCCGCCATGACAATCAGAACGCCGAACAGGCCAGGGCGCCTGGTGGCGAAGGATGGGTTATCGTTGGGCATCCTCTTCCAACTTCTGGCGCAGCAGTTCACCGAGGTTGCTTCCGGTATCCGCAGGTCCGGCCGTCCGGAACTCCTTAGCCTTCCGCTTGTCCTCTTCGTCCTTGATGGCCCGGATGGACAGGCCCAGGCGGCGCTCGTCGGCACTCACGTGGATGACCTTGGCCTCGATCTCGTCGCCTTCCTTGTAGAGTTCGGCCGGGGTCTTGACCTTCTTGCGGCTGATCTCGGAGACGTGGACCAAGCCCTCGATGCCTTCCTCGACCTCAACGAACAGGCCGAAGTCGGTGATGTTGGTCACCGTGCCCTTGACCACGGTACCCACCGGGTAGGTGTCGGGCACGCGGGTCCAGGGATCCTCGGAGAGCTGCTTGATGCCAAGGGTGAACTTCTCGTTTTCCTTGTCCACGGTCAGGACCTTGGCCATGACCGTATCCCCGGTCTTGTAGAGCTCGCCGGGGTGGCGGATCTTTTTCGTCCAGGAGATGTCGGACACGTGGATCAGGCCGTCGATGCCGTCCTCGATGCCGATGAAGATGCCGAATTCGGTGATGTTTTTCACCGAGCCCTCAAGGACGGTGCCCTCGGGGTACTTCTCGGCCACGATATCCCAGGGATTGGGCCGCACCTGCTTCATGCCGAGCGAGATGCGCTTCTTCTCGGGATCGACGGACAGGACCACCACTTCGACGTCGTCGCCCACATGGACCATCTGGCTCGGATGACGGAGCTTGCGGGTCCAGGACATTTCCGAAATGTGGACCAGGCCTTCGACGCCGGGCTCCAGCTCCACGAAGGCGCCGTAGTCCACCAGATTGGTGACCTTGCCGTTCAGGCGCGTGCCTTCGGGGTACTTGCCGGCGATGTTCTCCCAGGGATCGGCCACCAGCTGCTTCATGCCGAGGGAGACCTTCTGCTTTTCCTGGTCGAAGGAGAGGACCTTGAGTTCCAGCTCGTCACCCAGGTGCACCAGCTCCTTGGGATGCTTGATGCGCTTCCAGGACATGTCCGTGATGTGCATCAGGCCGTCGAGGCCGCCCAGATCCACGAACACGCCGTATTCGGTGATGTTTTTCACGCGCCCCTTGACCACTTGGCCCTCTTCCAGGGTCTTCAAGAGGTCCTTGCGCATGGAATCGCGTCGTTCTTCCAGAAGCACCCGTCGGGAGACGATGACGTTGCTGCGCCGACGGTTGATCTTCAGCACACGGAATTCGAATTCCTGGCCGACCAGGGCATCCATGTCCGGCACGGGACGCAGGTCCACGTGGGAACCGGGAAGGAAGGCCTCGACGCCACCCAGGTCGACCGTATAGCCGCCCTTGATGCGGCGCACGATCTTGCCGCTGATGACGTCGTTTTTCTCCTGAATTTCCTCGAGCTTATCAAAAAGCTGCATCCGTTTGGCCCGCTCGCGGGACAAATAGATGGTGCCTTCGGATTCGTTCTTGGACACGACGTAGACGTCGATCTGGTCGCCCACACCGACTTCGAGTTCGCCGGCCGCATCGAGAAATTCGGCGATGGGAATCTGGCCCTCGGACTTGAAGTTCACGTCCACCAGGACATGCTCCTTGCCGATGCGGACCACGACGCCCGGGGTGATGGAACCTTCTTCCAGGTCGCCGAAATCCTCATTGAGGTAGTTTTCCAGGGCGGCCTCGAAGTTGACTTCCATCTCCGAGTTAGGGTTGTTTTTTACTTCCGGGGTTTTTTCCATGAGTTGACCTCCAACACGATCTATTCCCTAAAGGAAGGATTAAGTGTCGTAGCAGAAAGCCCCCCCCGGCACAACTAAAATCCGGCGGGATTTCGCCGTCAGGCCAGGGCCACCAGATCGTAGTCCTTGGCCTCCTCGATGCAGGCCGTGACCAGGGCGCCCGGTTCGACTCCCGGGCCGCTGACGTAGGTGACACCGTCGATTTCCGGCGCCTGGAACCAGACGCGGCCCACGTGCAGCCCCGGCCACTCGGGATGGGGCGCGTCCACCAGCACCTCCATGGTCTCGCCGACATGGGCCTCCAGCAGATCGGCGCTCACTTCCCGCTGGGCGGCCATGACGGCCTCGGCCCGGCGCGCCTTGACGTCTCGGCGTACCTGGCCGGGCATGGTCGCGGCCGGGGTGCCGGCCTCGGGGCTGTAGGGGAAGACGCCCAGGTGCTGGAGTCGGGCCCGCCGCACGAAATCGAGCAGGGCCTGGAAATGGTTCGCGCGCTCGCCCGGCAGCCCCACGATGACGGTGGAGCGGATGGCCGCCTCGGGAAAATACCGGCGCACCCGCTCCACCACGGCGTCGGCGCCGGCCGCCTTGGGCCGGGCCATGGCCGCCAGTATTTCGGGGTGGACGTGCTGGAACGGGATGTCGAAATACGGCAGGAAGGGCCGGCCGGCCCCGGCCAGGAAGGCGAGCAGGTCCTCGGTCAGGCCCGACGGATAGAGATAGAGCAGGCGCAGCCATTTGAGGCCGGGCAGGGGCAGCAACCGCTCCAGCAGGTGCTTGAGGGCGTCGGGCCGGCCCAGATCGCGGCCGTAGGCCGCCACATCCTGGGCCACCAGGATGAGTTCCGAGGCGCCGGCGTCGAGCAGGCGCTGCGCCTCCTCCGTGAGGGCGTCGGCCGGCCGGCTGGCCAGCGGTCCCCGGATGGCCGGGATGGTGCAGTAGCGGCAGGCGTGGTCGCAGCCCTCGGCGATCTTCAGATAGGCGTAGGACGGCGGCGTGCTGGCCAGCCGGCCGATGGGGGGCCTGGGCGCGGCCCCGAGGACGTCGGCCAACCGGGTGGCCAGGAGATCGGGTTCGGCGGGCAGGCCCCAGACATCCACCTCGGGCAGCCCCTGGCGCAGCTCCTCGCCGAACCGGGCCGGCAGGCAGCCCGTCACCGCCAGCACCGGCCGGGGCGAACGCTCCCGGATGGCCGCGGCCGTTTCGAGCACGGTCCGCACGGCCTCTTCCACGGCCGGTTCGATAAAGGCACAGGTGTTGATGAGCACCAGGTCGGCCGCGTCCGGCCCCGGCACCAGCCGGGTGGCGAAGGGCAGTCGGCCCAACAGCGTTTCGGTGTCTACGCGGTTCTTGGGACAGCCCAGGCTCACCGCATAGACGCCGTATGTCTTGGCCATGGTCGCTTCCATCCTTGCGGGCGATTTCGGCAGGGGCTACCATGGGAAAGCCCGAAGATCAAAATTGCCGGCCAGGCCGGCCCGGGAGGAGGCATGTCGAAGACGGCGCGCGACGCCGAGCCCTGCCTGTGCCTCTACGGAACCGGATCGGAACTGCTGGATAGTTTCGAACTGGCCCGGGAGGCCGGCGTGGAGGTCTTTGCCGGTCTGCGCCTGGCGGCCGCTCCGGTCAGCCCCCATGCCGGCGCCGCCCTGGAAGCGGAATTGCTCGGCATCGACTGGTACGACGATCTGGAAAGCCTGCTGGGCGCGGTGGGAAACGGTCTGCTCCTTCCTCTGGGACCGGCGGCCACCCTGCCGGAATGCCTGCCCGAGGGCTGCCAGACCCTGCCGGTGGCCGCCGCCCGCAGCATTTTCCCCCTGCTGGCCCGGGCGGCCAGCCGCGCCGCCTGCCAGCCGGACCTGGCCCGGGCCCGGCGCCTTTTGGCCACCGTGCTCGACCGGGTGGACGACGAACTCGCCCTGCTGGCGCCGGACGGCACCGTCCTTGACGTCAACGCCCGGTTGGCCGGCCGTTTGGAGCGGCCCCGGGAGGCGGTGGTCGGTCTGGCCGCCACCGCCGTATTCCCCGATTTCCCGGACCTGGCGCTCGCCGGCGAGGACGGCCCGCCCATCCTGGAAACCCTGGGCCGCGGCCGCAAGGTCACCCGGCAAAACTCCCGGCTGGAAAAGGGCGGTCGTTTGCGCTATTTCCGCACCGCCTTTTACCCGGTGCCGGACGTGACGGGCGCGTTGGCCCAACTCGTGGTCCTGCGCCGGGACATCACGGAAGACGTCTTCCTGGAACGGCGTCTGCAAAAGTCGGAGCGGCTGGCCGCCATCGGCGAACTGTCCATGTTCATTTCCCACGAGATCAGAAATCCCCTGTTCGCCATCGCCGGCTTCGCCAACGCGCTCTTGCGGGCCAAGGACCTGGGCGAGGCCAGCCGGGAAAAGGCCTCCATCATCCTGGTCGAATCCCGGCGGCTGGACGATATCGTCAAGGACGTCATCAACTTCGCCCGGCCCATCGCCGCCACGCCCGGCGAAGCCGATCTCGGCGAGGTGGCCCGGCGCACCATCGGCTTGATGCGCCTCGGCCTGGAAAGCCAGAACATCAGCCTGCGCCTGGAATTGGACCCGGCCACGCCCATGGCCCGGGGCGACCCGGACATGTTGGCCCAGTGCCTGCTCAACTGCCTGAAGAACTCCCAGGAGGCCATGCCCCATGGCGGCGTCATCACCGTCTCCACGGGCCTGCGCGACAACCGGGTCTATCTGGCCGTGGCCGACGACGGTCAGGGCATTGCCGCCGATGTCCTGCCCCAGGTGTTCAATCCCTTTTTCACCACCCGGGACAAGCGGGCCGGCCTGGGCCTGGCCATGACCAAGAAGATCCTGGAAGACCTGGGCGGCACCGTGGAGATCGAGAGCGAACCCGGCCAGGGCACCACCGTGACCCTGCTCCTACCGCCCCTCCTGGGCCTGCCCGACGAGGAGACCTGATGCCGTACGATGCCTCACGGGTGGTGCTGGCCACCCACAATCCGGGCAAGATCGCCGAATTGCGGGCGCTTCTGGCCGGACTCGGTCCGGAAGTGCTCGGCTTGGCCGATTTCCCGGCCATCGGCCTCATTCCCGAAACCGGCGCCACCTTTCTGGAAAACGCCCGGCAAAAGGCCCTGGCCGTGTGCCGGGCCACCGGGCTGACCAGCCTGGCCGACGACTCCGGCCTGTGCGTGGATGCCCTCGACGGCGCGCCGGGCGTGCATTCGGCCCGCTACGCCGGCGAGGAAGCCTCCGATACCGCCAACAACGCCAAACTTCTGGCCGCCATGGCCGATGTGCCGGAAGCCGCCCGGACCTGCCGCTTCGTCTCCGTGGTGGTGGCCGTGACCCCGGACGGCCGGGAACTGACCGCCACCGGCGTCTGGGAAGGCCGGCTGGGCTTTGCCCCGGACGGTACGGGCGGCTTCGGCTATGATCCGCTTTTCATCGACCCGGACCTCGGTACGACCGCCGCCCGGCTCCGTCCCGAGGCCAAGAACGCCCGCAGCCACCGGGGCCGGGCCCTGGCCGAACTGCGCACCAAGTGGCCGGAGTTCTGGCGCGGATAAGGACGAGGAACGTCATGGAACAACCCAGTAGTATCGGATGGGGGCCCATTGCCGCCGTGGCCCTGATCATCGTGCTGCTTAACGTGACCGGTATGCTCTGGCTTGGGGTCTCCCAGGAGCGGATGCGGACCGATATCGCCCGGCTCGCCCGGCAGGTTCGGGAAAAACCGGCCGTCCCGGCCGCCGTCGAGGACGCGGCCGACCTGAAAGCCATCCAGGACGGCTTGGCGGCCCTGACGGCCAAGGTGGACGGCCTGGCCGCCGCGGCGGACCCCAAGGCCGTGGCGCGCCTGGCAAGCGAAATGAAAACCCTGTCCGGCCGGGTCGACGCCCTGGCCAAGACCAAGGCCGCACCCGCCAAAGCCGCCTCACCCGCCAAGACCACCGGCCGGCCGCGCCCCATCATCGAGGACGACCAGCCGCCGCGTCCCTTCTACGGCCCCGGATACCCGGCCTGGCCCGGGTCCGGGTACGGATACTGAGATGCCTCCCTGGACCTACCCCACCAGGGCGCTGCCCTGGACCCGCTGGGGGGAATCATTCCCCCCAGGCCCCCTGTTCTGGTCCCCCCCCTTCGCGGGCGCCCAGGCGGCAAGCGTCTTCGGTTACCGCCTGGGCGCCCGCGCACGGAGGGGTCCGGGGGCATCATGCCCCCGGCCGCCGGAGGCCTCTTTTCCCTTATGGCCTTATGGCCCTATGGCCCGGCGGCGGAGGAGGCGGTAGGAGCGGACGCCGTGGACGAGTTCGTCGAGGCGGTGGCGGCCGCTATGCAGGAAGCAGAGCAGCGGCAGGCAGCCCATTTTTTGGCTGGCGTAGAGGAAGCGGCGCAGTTTGCGCGACCAGGAGAGTTCCGGGAGGATGTCGCGGGAGAGTCCCCGGCCGTAGCTGGTTTGGGGGGCGTCGCCTTGGGCGAGGGCGTCGGCGATGGCCAGGCCGGCCAGTTCGCCGCTGTGCAGGGCGTAGTAGATGCCCTCGCCGAAGAGGGTTTCCACCAATCCGGCCGCGTCGCCGGCCAGGAGTGTCCGGCCGTACCAGGGGTGGCGCAGATAATTGCCGTAGGGCAGGCCGTGGCCCTTGGCCGTTTCGGCCAGGTGGGGCGGCAGCCCGAGGAAGGTCAGAAATTCCTTGAATTTGGCCACGAATTCATGGCCATGGACCAGACAGTGACCGCCGATGCCGATGACCACGGTGTCCCGGTGGGGGAAGACCCAGCCGTAGCCGGCCCGGAGAAAGCCGGCGTAGACGGTGGGGTTGTCGGCGTAGAGGTCGGTGTGAACCTCGCCGCACAGCAGCGGGTCCTCGCGGTCCAGTCGGATTTCCAGGGCCCCGCCCAGGCCCGCGCGCCAGGTCGCGCCGTCGAAGTGGCAGCTGCGCCGGACGAGGCTCGTCACGCCGTCGCAGCCGATGATGTAGCGGCCGGAGAGTTCCTCGCCGTCGGCCAGGCGGACCGTGCCTGCCACCGGATCCACTTCCGTGGCCTGGCAGCCCTGGCGGCTGACCGCGCCGGCCTGCATGGCCCGCTCCAGGAGATGGGCGTCGAAGACCCGGCGTTGGGTGAAGTGGAACGGGTAGAAGATGTCATGCTGGGAGAGCACGCGGTCCCGGAAACGGATGCGGTAGGCTTTGGCGACGGCGTTGACGATGCCGGCGTCGAGCAGGGCCTGCGGCGTTTCGCCGTAGACCCGCTCCAGGGCGTCCATGGTCTTCCAGGTGAGCAGCCCGGCACAGAGCTTGTCCCGGGGAAAGACGGCCTTGTCCAGGATCAGGACATCGGCGCCCTGTTGCGCCAGAACCAAGGCGGCCGTGGAGCCGGCCGGGCCGGAACCCACGATGATGGCGTCATGCGTTGCACTCATGGTCGCATCCGGGGCGGTTGGGGGATGGCCTGGCACCCTGCCCCGCGACGGGTTGCCAGGAAACGTCGCCCTGACTACAAAACGGAGAAGACCATACGCGCAGCCGGTGTTGCGGGCAATGCGCCGGGAGGGCTCAGCGTGAACGCGCGCCGGAGAATTTTCGAGGCCGTCATCTTTGATTTCGACGGGACCTTGGCCGAATTGGTGATCGATTTCAAACTGATGCAACGTCGCATTACCGATGCGGCCGGGGCCTATCTGGCGACGGTGCCGCCGGCGGACGGTCTGCCGGCCCTCGAATATGCCGCCCGATTGGCCCGCACCATGGCGGACGATGGGACGGCCCGCCGCTTTTTGGACGAGGTGGCCGGGCTCGTACGGGATGTGGAAATCGAGGCGGCGGCCCGGTCCCGGCTCTTTCCCGGCACCCGGCCCACCCTGGCCGCCTTGGCGCGGGAGCATGTGCCGTGCGGCATCATCACCCGAAACTGCCGGGCGGCGGTGCTGCGGGTGTTCCCCGACGTCGAGCGGGCCGTCGGCGTGGTCCTGACCCGCGACGACACGCCCTTCGTCAAGCCCGATCCCCGCCATCTGCTGGCCGCGCTGACCGCCTTGGCCGCGGCCCCGGGCCGGTCGCTCATGGTCGGCGACCACCCCATGGACCTGGTCACGGGCAAGGCGGCCGGCACCCTGACCGCCGGCGTGGCCAGCGGTCGGGTCGGATTGGCGGAACTGGGCCGGTCCGAACCGGATTTTTTGGCGGAAAACGTGCCCGCCCTGTTTGCCACGCTGTTTCCGGAGGCCGAAGCGGCAGCCGCCGCCGGTCTGCGCTGACGAGGTGCCCATGCGTTCGTGGATCCTTTTTCTGCTCGTTGCCCTGCTGGCGGCCGGTTGCGCCCCGCACAAGACCGTCCGCCCCAAGGGCCATCCCTCCGGTTTCGCCTCGGCCGACGCCAAAAACGTCCACGATTTCCTGATGCGCTACCAGCAGGTGATCGCCGGCGAGAACCCCAAGGCCATCCTGAACCTGTATGCCGACAAGGCGCGCATGGTGCCGTATCTGGTTGAAAACAAACGGGTCCTGACGAAAAAGGACCTTCAGGAACGCCTGCCGTCCATCGTCCGGGCGCAACGCCAGGCCGACATGCGGCTGGCGTTGCGCGAGCCCATGGACATCGCGGTCACCACCTCGGGCGAACGGGCTACGGTCCAGGCCCTGGCCGACCTGTCCTGGATCGATCGCGGTACGCCGCGCCACATCCTGCTCGATTGCGCCTTCCAGCTCGAGCGCGTCAATTACGTGTGGAAGGTCAAGGAGTCGCACCAGGTCATGGCCTCGCCCGGCCAGACCACGCCCAGCCGCGTCGTCCCCCTGGCCGCGCCCGCCCCCAAGGCTTCCCCCCGTACCCCCGACCGCCAGTTCAGCGATACGCCGCCGTTATTTTAAGAGGCCTCCGGCGGCCGGGACCGGCGCCCGGCTGGCAGGCATGATGCCCCCGGCCCCCTCAATGCGCGGTCGTTTTGCCGGCAAGCGAAGACGCTTGCCGCCTGGGAGCCCGCGAAGGGTATGTCAAAACGTGCTTTGCGTACTGGCCCCAATACAGGGGGCCTGGGGGGAATGATTCCCCCCAGCGGGTCCAGGGCAGCGCCCTGGTGCGGTAGGTCCAGGGAGGGGCCACGCCCCTCCCTGGACGCCGGAGGCATTTCTTCTCTTAGTGATTCCTGCCGAAAATGGCGGTCATGGCGCGCAGGCGTTCGGCCAGGCCGTGGTCGAGCTGTTCGGACGTGACCCGCCAGCGCCAGTTGCCGTCGGCCACGGAGGGCATGTTCATGCGCGAGCCTTCGCCGAGGCAGAGCAGGTCCTGCATGGGGGTGATGACGGTATCGGCGGTGCTGCGCAGGCACAGCCGGATCATGGCCCAGGGCACTTCCTCCAGGGGAATTTCCCGGCCGAGGTAGGCGAACAGCAGGCGCAGCCCCTCTTCGCCGGCCTCGCCCCGGGCCCAGCCCAGGGTGGTGTTGTTGTCGTGGGTGCCGGTGTAGGCCAGGCAGTTACGTTCGTAGTTGTGGGGCGCGTCCCGGTTGTCGGCGATGTCCGGGCCGAAGGCGAACTGGAGGATCTTCATGCCCGGGAAGCCGAAAGCGGCCTTGAGTTCGCGCACTTCGGCCGTAATGACGCCCAAATCCTCGGCGATGAGCGGCAGCACCGGGAAGCGGCGCAGCAGCTCCTTGAACAGGATCTCGCCCGGGGCCTTGACCCAGCGGCCGCGCACAGCGGTCTTCTCGGACGCCTCGATTTCCCAATAGGCCTCGAAGCCCCGGAAATGGTCCAGCCGGATGCGGTCGAAGAGCTGCAAGTTGCGGCGCAGGCGCCGTATCCACCAGGCGAAATCGGTTTTGACGTGCGCGTTCCAGTCGTAGACCGGATTGCCCCAGCGCTGGCCCGTCTCGCTGAAATAGTCCGGCGGCACCCCGGCCACGAACAGGGGCTTTTTGTCCGGGCCGAGCTTGAAGAGTTCGGGATGGGCCCAGACGTCGGCGCTGTCCTGGGTGACGTAGATGGGCAGGTCGCCGATCACCTGGAGGCCCAGGGCGTCCAGGTCCCGGCGCAGGGCGGCCCATTGGCCGCAGACGAGATATTGGCCGAAACGCACCAGCTCCAGGGCGTCGGCCCGGCGCTGGCGCACGGCTTCCAGGGCGTCCGCCCGGCGGTCGCGCAGCTCGATCGGCCAGGCATTCCAGCCCGCGCCGCCATGCTCCTCCTTGATGACCCGAAACAGGGCGTAGTCGTCGAGCCAGGAGGCCTCGTCCCGGCAGAAGCGGCGGTAGTCGGCGTCCTCGGCCAGGCCGGGCCGGGCCTTGTCGAAGGCCAGCCGCACCAGCCGGTCCTTGCCGGCCTCGGCCGCCGCGTAGTCCGTGAGGCCCGGATGCTCCGGCCAGTCCTCTCCGACCTCGGCGGCGGTCAGCCAGCCGTCCTCCACCAGCTTGTCGGGACTGACGAACAGCAGATTCACGGCAAAGGCGGAATCGCTGCTGTAGGGCGAGTTGCCGATGAAGGTCGACGTCGGCGTGAGCGGCAGGATCTGCCAGTAGGACTGGGCGGCTTGGGCCAGAAAACGGGCGAATTGCCGGGCGCCGGGACCGAAATCGCCGATGCCGTACCGGGACGGCAGCGAGGTGGCGTGGAGTAACACGCCGCTGGCTCTGCGAGGCATGGGGACTCCTTTGGAGAGGCACGGAGCTGGGGGAGGGAACCCCCTTTTTGCAAAAAGGGGGTTCCCTCCCCCAGGCCCCTTCCTTCCCCGAAAAACTCTCATAAGGATATGCCATGTCCCGGGGCGCGCCTCAAGGGGAGAAAGAGGCCTCCGGCGGCCAGGGAGGGGCGTGGCCCCTCCCTGGACCTACCGCACCAGGGCGCTGCCCTGGACCTGCTGGGGGGAATCATTCCCCCCAGGCCCCCTGTTCTGGCCCCCCCTTCGCGGCCGTTTTGCCGACAAGCGTCTTCGCTTGTCGGCAAAACGGCCGCGTATCGAGGGGTCCGGGGGCATCATGCCCCCGGCCGCCGGAGGCATCTTTATTTTATTTTATTTTTCCCCCGCCGGCTTCAGGAAAACGGCGGCCAAGGGGGGGAGGGTGAGGCTGAGGGAGGCGGGGCGGTCGAAGCTGGGGACGGGATCGGCCATGACGGCGCCGGCGTTGCCGAGGCCCGAGCCGCCGTAGAGGCTGGCGTCGCTGTTGAGGAGTTCCTTCCACAGGCCGGGGACGGGCACACCGATCCGGTAGTTTTCCCGGGGCACGGGCGTGAAGTTGAGGGCCACCAGCACCATGTCGTCGGCTTTTTTGCCGCGGCGCAGGAAGACCAGCACGCTGGCTTCGGCGTCGCAGAAATCGATCCATTCGAAGCCTTCGGCCCTGAAGTCCCGTTCGTGCAGGGCGGGTTCGGTGCGGTAGAGGCGGTTGAGGTCGGCGACCCAGTGCAGGACGCCCTGGTGGGGCGGCTGTTGGAGCAGGTCCCACTGCAATTCGGCGTCGTGGTTCCATTCCTGCCACTGGCCGAACTCTCCGCCCATAAAGAGCAGCTTCTTGCCGGGATGGCCGTATAGCAGGCCGTAGAGGAGCCGGAGGTTGGCGAATTTCTGCCAGTCGTCGCCGGGCATTTTGGCGAGCAGGCTGCGTTTGCCGTAGACGACCTCGTCGTGGGACAGGGCCAGCACGAAGTTTTCCGAGAAGGCGTACCAGATGCTGAAGGTGAGTTCGCCGTGGTGGTATTTGCGGAAGACCGGGTCACGGGCGAAATAGTCCAGGGTGTCGTGCATCCAGCCCATGTTCCACTTCATGCCGAACCCCAGGCCGCCGAGGTAGGGCGGCCGGGAGACCATGGGCCAGGAAGTGGATTCCTCGGCGATGGTCTCGACGCCGGGGAAGCGGGTGTAGACCGTTTCGTTTAAGCGGCGCAGGAACTCGATATTGTCCAGATTTTCCCGGCCGCCGTGGCTGTTGGGAATCCACTCGCCCTCGCGGCGGGAGTAGTCGAGGTAGAGCATGGAGGCCACGGCGTCCACGCGCAGGCCGTCCACGTGGTAGTTTTTGAGCCAGAAATGCGCGCTGGAGATGAGGAATTCCCGGACTTCGTAGCGGCCGGTGTTGAAGATGTAGCAGTTCCAGTCCGGGTGGTAGCCTTTTTTGGGATCGGCGTGCTCGTAGAGGTGGGTGCCGTCGAAGTAGGACAGGCCGTGGCCGTCGGTGGGGAAATGGGAGGGCACCCAGTCGAGGATGACGCCGATGCCGTTTTGGTGGAGCCGATCGATCAGGGCCATGAAGTCCTGGGGCGTGCCGAAGCGGCTGGTCGGGGCGAAGTAGCCCAGGGTCTGGTAGCCCCAGGAGCCGAAGAAGGGGTGCTCCATGATGGGCAGGAATTCCACGTGGGAAAAGCCCGCCCGCAAGACGTGCTCGGTGAGGTGGTCGGCCAGTTCGCGGTAGGAGAGCGAGCGGTAGCGGTCCTCGTGCACGCGCCGAAACGAGCCCAGGTGGGCCTCGTAGATGGCGACCGGGGCGGAGAAGCCGTTTTTGGTCTGCCGGTCGGCCATCCAGGCCGCGTCGTTCCAGGCGTAGTCCAGGTCCCAGACGATGGAGGCGGTCTTGGGCGAGGTCTCCCAGTAGAGGGCGTAGGGGTCGCCCTTGTCCACCCGGTAGTCGTTTTGGTTGGAAACGATGTGGTACTTGTAGCGGGTGCCCTTGCCGACGCCCGGCAGAAAGCCCTCGAAGATGCCCGAGCCGTCCCGGCGCTGGGCCAGGGGCTGGACGTCGGGGTCCCAGTCGTTGTGGTCGCCGATGACGGAGACGGTCCGGGCGTTGGGGGCCCAGACCGCGAAATGGACGCCGGCTTCCCCGTTCACGGACATGGGGTGGGAGCCGAGTTTGTCCGGCAGATCGAAGTGGTTGCCCTGCTTGAAGAGGAAAACGTCGTGGTCGGTGATGGGGGAAATGTCGTAGCGTACGGACAGCACGTCCTGCATGAAGGCGCTCCTTGGATCGGGCGAAAACGCGGCAGCTCCGCACAAGATAAGCGATTGTGACGAGTTGGGCAATGCGGCACCGCGGCGAGCGGCATTAGTCCAGTTGGAGGACCAGTCCGACGCCGACGTCGTGGACCGGGGCGGCCTGCCCCAGGGCGATTTTGGCGGCCAGGCTCGTGCAGTGGCAGGGGTAGAGGGCGGCGACGCCGGCCTGGCGGAGGAAGTCCACGGTGGCGGCCAGGCGTGCCGGGGCCGGGTCGAGCAGGTGCAGCCCGCCGATGATGGCGGCCACGCGCGTTTCCCCGGTCAACTTGCGGGCCTGGATGACGGTGTTGGCGATGCCGGCGTGGGCGCAGCCCGTGATGATGACGAGGCCGTCGGCGCCGCGGTAGGCCAGGGCCGTGTCGTCGGGCAGGGTGTCGGGCACGAGGCCGGCCGGCGTCTGCCGGCGGCGGTCCTCGGTCGGGACGGTCTCGAAATCGGTGACGCGGGGAATTTCGCCGAGGAAGAGCAGGCGGTCGGTCAGGGGCACCGGTGCGGCGGACAGGCGCACGGTCATGTATTCGGCCAGGACCTCCCGGGAGAGCAGGGTGCCGGTGGGCAGGCCCGCCGCCGTGCACTTGGGGGCCAGGGCCTCGGGATGGGCCACCAGGACGGGATGGGGCGTCGGTCGGTTTTCGGTGGCCCGCTCGGTGTAGAGGGACGTCAGGTGGGCCAGGCCCCAGGTGTGGTCCAGGTGGCCGTGGGAGAGGACCACCGTGTCCAGGTCGCAGAGATCGATGCCCAGCCGTTCGGCGTTGTGGCACAGGACCCGGGAATAGCCGCAGTCGAACAGCACCCGCCGGTCGCCTTCCTGGAGCAGGAAGGCCAGCCCGGGTTCCCCCAGGAGATAGCGGTCGATCAGGGTGTTGTTGTCAACCAGGACGGTGAGTTTCATGGAAGGCCCCAGGGAAGGAAAGGTCATGGGGGATGGAAAATGTCAAGGGATTCTGGACAAAATGCTTCAAGTCAGGCATCCTTGACGAAACTTTGCATGTTGTATCGCCTGGGGGAAGCCATGAAAAAGCGATTGGCAGGCCTGCTTGGAATGGGAATGCTGTTGGCTCTGTTGGCCTTTGGTTGCACCGTATCCGTCGGGGTGCCGCCGTATACGCCGCCGCCGCCGGCCGGTTATGCCCGCGTAGTGACGGTCAATTCGGTCAATTTGCGGGCGTGTCCGTCCCCGCAATGCGAGATCCTCACCGTGTTGTATCTCGGTCAGACCGTTATCGTGTACGAATACAACAACGGTTGGGCTCGGGTGGTGGTTTCCGGCTCGGGTGTCCGGGGCTGGATGGACGCTCGCTTCCTGCGCCTGCCCTAATGTGAGCCGCGAACGGCGGCGGTCTTTCGGACGCCGGGAGGTGCGACGTCTCCCGGCGTGCGGCGTGCGTCCGACATGCGGTGCGCCGCGGACCGCCGCCTGTGCCGTTAGGCCTTTTTCCCCGCCCCGCATGTCTTGAAGCGTTCCCGCTTGTCTTCCCGGGCCTCGTCCCAGGTGGTCTCACGCCAGTCCAGCGGCGTGCGGCGTTCCGGCCGCACGCAAAGCGGCGAGGCCGCAACGCCCGTGACCGTCATCACCACCTCGCCGCCGGCCGCCACGGCCTTGGGGTGAAACGAGGCGGCGAAGGCGGCCGCGTCGGCCACGGCGGCCGCGTCCCAGTCCGCGCCCTCGTGGCGCCGGGCCAGGCAGACCGGTCCCGGAAAGTCCCGGGCGGCGAAGATCAGATCGCCTTCCTGGGCCAGGGCCCGCAGCCGCTTGTTGTCCGATTCGTTGCGGCCGATGGCCAGCCAGCGGGCGCCGGACCAGTACTGGCGGCCGAGGTTGGCCAGGGCGAAGTCGGCGACCGTGCGTCGCGGCAGGCGGGCGAACAGCGGGGCGTAGCGCCGGGCCGATTCCTTTTCCGTCAGCAGACAGCCTCCGGCCGGGGTGGGGATTTCCGTGATGCCGAAGGCTGCCGCCAGGGCGAGCTGTTCCCGGCGGCCGCGGCCGCCCATGGCGTGGAGCTTGTCCCGGTCCACCAGCCCGGACGTTTCGGCCGCGATCGGCGGGAGCTTTTTGGCGCACAGCGGCCGCAGCAGGATGTCGCGTACCGCAGCGTCGCGGCTGATGATGTTGAGGGCGTCCAGGCGCTGGGACATGGGCCGCTGGCCCACCACCTCGCCGGAGACGAGAAAGCTCGCGCCGTAGTCGGCCAGCATGGCCTTGGCCCGGCGCAGCATCAGGATTTTGCAGTCGATGCAGGGATTGAGCACTTTCCCCAGACCGTGCGCCGGGCCGGCCTCCAGCATGGCCAGGTAGGCCTCGGAGACGTCCACGGCGATGATGTCCAGGCCGTAGACGTCCTGCCAGTGGGGAATCTTGTGCGGTTTGCCGAAAAAGGGACTGACGAAATGCAGGCCCAGGACGGACAGTCCCTGGGCGGCCACGGTCCGGGCGGCCAGGATGCTGTCGAGGCCGCCGGAAAAAAGGGCCAGGGCTTGGTAGGATTGCATGCGGCGGTGCTACGGATTCCCGGCCCGGAAGGCAAGGTCCGTTCGCGCGTCCTCCCCGCTTCCGAAGTTGCCGGGCGGCAGGCATTTTGCTACGAAGACCCGTTTGCGCCACAACATATAGCAGGAGCACGGCACTATGGCCCGCAAATCCTCCCCGAATCCCGAAGACTTCCGCAATGAAGCCTTGGCCACCGCGCTGACCACCATCGAGCGCAAACACGGCCAGGGCGCCGTCATGCGGATGGACGACGCGGCCCATATCCAGATTCCGTCCATTCCCACCGGCTCCATCGGTTTGGATCTGGCCCTGGGCATCGGCGGCATTCCCAAGGGGCGCATCACCGAAATTTACGGCCCGGAATCCTCGGGCAAGACGACCCTGGCCCTGCACGTCATCGCCGAATCGCAAAAGCGCGGCGGCACCGCCGCCTTCATCGACGCCGAACACGCCCTGGACATCAATTATGCCCGCCGCCTGGGCGTGGACACCCCGCAGCTGCTCATCTCCCAGCCCGATTACGGCGAACAGGCCCTGGACATCGCCGATCTGCTCGTGCGCTCGGGGGCCGTGGACGTCATCGTCATCGACTCCGTGGCCGCGCTTATCCCCCAGGCCGAACTGGAGGGGGAGATGGGCGAAACGCAAGTGGGCGGCCAGGCCCGGCTCATGTCCCACGCCATGCGCAAGCTGACCGGCACCATCCACAAGTCCAATGCCTGCGTCATCTTCATCAACCAGATCCGCATGAAGATCGGCATGACCGGCTACGGCAGTCCGGAAACCACCACCGGCGGCAACGCGCTCAAATTTTACGCCAGCATGCGCCTGGACATCCGCAAGATCCAGACGCTCAAGGACAAGGAAGAAGTCTACGGCAGCCGCTGCCGGGTGCGCGTGGTCAAGAACAAGTGCGCCCCGCCGTTCCGCGAGGCCCAGTTCGATATTCTGTACGGTACGGGCGTGTCCCGCGAGGGCGAGCTCATCGACATGGGCGTGGACGCGGGCATCGTGGACAAGTCCGGGGCCTGGTTCGCCTTCGGCGACGAGCGCCTCGGCCAGGGCCGCGACAACGTGCGGGCCTTTTTGCAGGAGCATACCGACATCCGCGAGCAGATCGAAACCAAGCTGCTTGAGCACCTCGGATTCGCGGACAGCCTTCCGGCGTCGGACGACGGTCCGGACGCGGACGGCGACGACATGTAGTTGAACGATGCGGCCTCCGGACCCCGCGCGCGGGGCCAGGCCGGGCAGTACGGTCCCCGGTTTCGGGGACCCGGGGGGAAGGATTCCCCCCGGCGGGGGAGGTTCGGCCGGGCATGGTCCCGACCGGCCGCCGGAGGCAGGAACGATTATTTTCGCGTTGCAGGGAACCAAAGGGAACTTCCCAGGGGAGTTCCCTTTGGTGTTTCCCTACCCCCATGTGGAGGCAGATGGGCATGATGACGGCAAATGAAATTCGCGCGAAATTTTTGGATTTCTACGCGAAAAATGGACATACGGTGGTCGCGTCCTCGCCGCTCGTTCCGCGCGAGGACCCGTCGTTGCTGTTTACCAACGCCGGTATGGTGCAGTTCAAAAAGGTGTTTCTCGGCCAGGACAAGCGCGACTACACCCGGGCCACCACGGCCCAGAAGTGCCTGCGCGTCGGCGGCAAGCACAACGACCTGGAAAACGTCGGCCGCACCGCCCGGCATCACACCTTTTTCGAGATGCTCGGCAATTTTTCCTTCGGTGACTATTTCAAGGAAGATGCCATCCGCTTCGCCTGGACCTTTCTGACCGAGGTGATCGGGCTCGACACGTCGCGGCTCTACCCCACCGTCTACAAGGACGACGACGAGGCCTTCGGATTGTGGCAGAAGATCACCGGCATGGGCCCGGAACGCATCTTCCGCCTGGGCGACAAGGACAATTTCTGGTCCATGGGCGACACCGGCCCCTGCGGTCCCTGCTCGGAGATCATGTACGACCGCGGCGAAGAGTGGGCCTGCGGTCCCGATTGCGGCATCGGCACCTGCGACTGCGACCGCTTCCTGGAAATCTGGAACCTGGTCTTCATGCAGTACGACCAGATCGGCCCGGGCAACCGGGTGGCCCTGCCCCGGCCGAGCATCGACACCGGCATGGGCCTGGAGCGCATCGCCGCCGTGGTCCAGGGCGTGCATTCCAATTTCGACATCGACCTGTTCCAGACCATCATCCGGACGGCCGCCGATCTGGCCGGCGTGACCTACGAGGTCAACGACGAGTACGACACCGCCTTGCGCGTCATCGCCGACCACAGCCGTTCGGTCGCCTTCCTCATCGCCGACGGCGTGCTGCCCTCCAACGAGGGCCGGGGCTACGTCCTGCGCCGACTCATCCGCCGGGCCCTGCGCTTCGGCAAGCTGATCGGCCTGTCCGATCCCTTCCTCTACAAGACCGCCGACACGGTGGTGGACGTCATGGGCGACGCCTATCCCGAGCTGCTGGCCGGCCGCGAATTCATGGACCGGGTGGTGCGCGAGGAAGAGGAACGCTTCGGCGTCACCCTGGACAAGGGCCTGGCCATCCTGGCCGAGGAACTGGATCGTTTGGAGCGCGCCGGAGAAAAAACCATTTCCGGCGAGTTCGCCTTCAAGCTGTACGACACCTACGGATTCCCGCTCGACATCGTCAACGACGTGGCCGGCAAGCGCGGCATCGCGGCCGACGAGGACGGCTACCGCGTCTGCATGGCCGAGCAGAAGGCCCGGGCCAAGAAGGCCTGGAAGGGCAGCGGCGAGGTCGATCCGGCCGTGCTGTTCCTGGAGCTGCTCGAATCCGGCCTCAAGACCCGATTCGTGGGCTACGACCAGCTGGCCGCGACCAGCCGGGTCAATGCCTTGATCACCGCCGAGGGTCAGGCCGTGGAGCGGCTGACGGCCGGCGAGACCGGCTATCTGGTCAGCGCCGTCACCCCGTTTTACGGCGACTGCGGCGGCCAGGTCGGCGACGTGGGCGCCATCACCACCCTGACCGGCGAGGCGGTCGTGCTGGGTACGGCCAAGCCCGGCCCCGAGCTGACGGCCCATCACGTCACGGTGACCACCGGCGAGATCCTCCTTGACCAGGAGGCCGATCTGACCGTGGACGCCGTCATCCGGCAGGCCACCGCCCGCAACCATACCTGCACCCACCTGCTCCAGGCCGCCCTGCGCCGCGTGCTCGGCAGCCACGTCAACCAGGCCGGTTCGCAAGTGACGCCGGAACGGCTGCGTTTCGACTTCACCCACATCGCGGCCATGACGCCCGAGGAGCTTATTCGGGTCGAGGACGCGGTCAACGAGGCCATCATGCACAACGCCCCGGTCACGACCGCGGTCATGAGCCTCGATGCGGCCCGGGCCAAGGGGGCGACCGCCCTGTTCGGTGAAAAATACGGCAGCGAGGTCCGGGTGGTCACGGTGCCGGACGTGTCCATGGAACTGTGCGGCGGCACCCACCTCACCGCCACCGGTCAGGCCGGCAGCTTCCTCATCCTGTCCGAATCGGGCGTGGCCGCCGGCACCCGGCGCATCGAGGCCGTGACCGGCTTCGGCGCCCTGCGCCAGTTCCGCGAGATGCGCGCCGAGCAGGAGGAGGCCCTGAAGGTCCTCAAGGCCCGGCCCGGCGAATTGGCCGGCAAGGTCAAAAAGCTGTTCGAGGAGATCAAGACCCTCGGCAAGGAAAAGGAACAGCTGGCCGCCAAGCTGGCTTCCGGCCAGGGCCGCGACCTCATGGCCGGGGTCGAGGACGTCGGCGGCGTCAAGCTCTTGTGCGCCAAGGTCGAGGCCCCGAACATCAAGGCCCTGCGCGAGGCCATGGACGATCTGCGCAGCAAGCTTGCCTCCGGCGTCATCGCCATTGCCGCCGAACAGCCCGGCGGCAAGGTCAGCCTCATCGTGGCCGTGAGCAAGGACCTGCTCGGCCGCTTCACCGCCCCCGCCCTCATCAAGGATGCCGCGGCCGCCGTGGGCGGCTCCGGCGGCGGCCGGCCGGATATGGCCCAGGCCGGCGGTACCGAGCCGGCCGGCATCGATGCGGCCTTCGCTGCGGTGAAGGCGCAGGTGGCGGGGTAGGGAAGAAACGACGAAGATGCCTCCGGCGGCCGGGGGCATGATGCCCCCGGACCCCTCGTACCGAAGCTTTATAAAGTGCTCCCCGCGCCACGAGGGCGGGTGGGGCGCGGGGCCGGACGAACCCGTTAAAGTTTTTCGGGAAGGAGAGGGTCCGGGGGAGGGAACCCCTTTTGACAAAAAGGGGTTCCCTCCCCCGGTTCTTCGCCCCTCCCACGGAGAGACTGACGCATGATGACGCAGGAGCGCGGGCAGGACGTCCAGGCGGGCAAGCCGCGACGCCGGTGGTTGTGGATCACCCTGTATGTCCTGGGCCTGGCGCTGCTGCTGGAAGCCGGCGCCCGCCTGACCTGGCGCGTCATCGACACGTCGTGGGGGCTGGTGGTGCCCCAGGACGTCTCCCGCTTCGATCCCGTCTACGGCTGGTCGCTTGTGCCCGGGGCCTGTTCCGTGTCCAAGGCCACGGGGCGGCCCGTCGAATACCGCATCAATACCCATGGGGTGCGCGGCCCGGAGATCGCCTACGCCAAGCCGGCGGGCACTGCCCGGATCGTGCTGCTCGGCGATTCGCACGCCTTCGGCTTCGGCGTGCCGGCCGCCTACCATTTTTCGTCGCTGCTAGAGGGCTATCTGCCCGGCGTCCAGGTGGTGAACCTGGGGGTGAACGGCTACGGCATCGCCCAGGAGCTGCTCTACCTCACCCGGGAGGGCTTCAAGTACCAGCCGGACTTGGTGATCGCCTACGTGCCCCATTACGCCGACTGGCGGCATATGCGCGACAAGGTCTGGGGCATGGGCAAGCCGTACTACCGGCTTGAGGACGGCAAGCTCGTCCTGACCAATTGCCCGGTGACCAACAACAACCGCTTGCACGTGGCCGCGCTGAACCTCGACCGGTTCCTGTCCCATTGGAGCCGGGCCTATCAGCTCGTGCGCGACACGGTGCTCCATTTCGTCATCACCCGCGAGCAGCTCGTGGGCGCCAAGCGGCCGGCCAAGGCGGCCGCCGCCACGCCACCGGCGGCGTCACCGCCGGCGCTGACGCCGACCGCGCCCGATCCGTCGTCCGATCCGCGTTTTGCCGCGGCCGAGCAGGTGGGCGAGGCCATCGTCGACGCCATGGCCGCGGCCAGCGCCGCGCACGGAGCCCGGTTCCTGCTGGTCACCCGGGTGCTGCCCCTGGCCCGCTACGCCGAGGCCAAGGGGATGGCCTGCCTGGTCATCGGCGCGCCCCTCAACAACCATCGCCTGGCCTTGCCCCACGATCCCACCCACCACCCCAACGAGGCGGCCAACGGGATCATTGCCTGGAGCATCGCCGACTGTATCGCCACGCACCATCTGTTGCCGTAGCGGCCCTAGCTCGGCGCGGGCGGCGCTAGATCGTCAGGGAGAGCATGGCGCCCGGGAAGGCTTCGGTTTGACGCTGGGCGGCCTGATAGCCGGCCAGGGCCTGGCGGGTGGTCAGGGCGTTGGGTTCGGTGTCGCTGGCGGCGGACGTTTCGGCTAGGCGCTGGGTCTGGTTGGCGGCGTCCAGGGCGTCGGCGAAGGATGCGGACAGACCGGCGCCGAGCGGATCGAATTCGTAGTCCGTGGCCGTGTAGCGGACGGAAAAGGGACCGATGCTGACTGCCGTGTCGCGGGTGACGGCCTTGCCGGACAGGCGCGGCGTCGCCGTGGCGAGTCGGGAGGCCTCGCGCTGGTAGGCCTGGATGGATGTGGCGCCTGTGATGGGGGCCATAGCTGCACTCCGGGCGTCCTGCGCCGCGCTGATGCGAGCCTGCCTGCCCTTCGCGGTCCCGCCCGGCGGCACCGGCTCCATCCATGGAGAACGTCCTTCTTCTATAAGACGCGCTGGCCTTTGTGACAAGCCGTCGACACGGGCGATCCCGGCGGAATCCTCGCCGTGGGCCGCTTTTGCCGCCGCGACCGGCCGGCCGCGTCACCTGTTTTCCGTGACGCCGTCACCGGTTCGTCATACTCTCTTTCTACCTTCCGCCCGTGCTTGTGGAGATTTCACGCCGTGCTTGGCGTGCCGAACATGTAAGGAGGGATCGTATGCGAAAACTGATTGTCATGCTTGCCGCGTTGCTGCTGATTGCCTCGACCGCCCTGGCCGAGACGTCCATCAAGATCAACGGTTCGACCACGGTGCTGCCCATCATGCAGAAGGTCGTGGAGGCCTACATGAAGGCCCATCCCGACGTGAAGATTTCCGTTTCCGGCGGCGGTTCGGGCAACGGCATCAAGGCCTTGATCGACGGCTCCACCGACATTGCCATGGCCTCCCGCGCCATGGAGCCCAAGGAAATCGAACTGGCCAAGAGCAAGAGCGAGAATCCGGTCCAGACCGTCATCGCCATCGACGCCATCGTGCCCGTGGTCAACCCGACCAACACGCTGAAGGCCGTCACCTTGGCCCAGCTCAAGGACCTCTACACCGGCAAGATCACTTCCTGGAAGGAGCTGGGCGGCACCGGCCCGGTGGTCGTGGTCTCCCGCGATACCTCCTCCGGCACCTACGAGTGCTGGGAAAAGATGGTCATGAAGAAGGAAAGGGTGTTCCCGGGCGCCATGATGCAGGCGTCCAACGGCGCGGTGGTCCAGACCGTGAGCAAGAACAAGAACGCCATCGGCTACATCGGCCTGGGCTACATGGACGCCACCACCAAGCCGCTGACGGTCGACGGCGTCACGGCCTCGGCGGAAACCGCCAAGTCCAAGCAGTACCCCATCTCCCGCGAGCTCTACATCTACACCAACGGCGCTCCCGCCGGTGCGGTGAAGGGGCTTGTGGACTTCCTGCTCGGCGCCGAAGGCCAGAAGTTGGTCAAGGAAGTCGGCTACGTGCCGCTTCGCTAGTCATCCCGCACGACGCTCGCGCCCCGGCCGCCCCCCGGCCGGGGCGCCTCTTCCGCTCCGGAGATGCCCATGGTCCTTTCCCGCAAGACCAAAGACGACCTGATTCGGTATGCCTTCTTCCTGACGGCTCTGTCCTCCATCGTGGCCCTGGGCCTCATCATGCTCTACCTGTTCGCGGAAGGCCTGCCGATTTTCAAGGTGGTCTCGGTCAAGGATTTCCTGTTCGGGTCCCTGTGGTATCCGACCTCGGACCCGCCCGATTTCGGCATTTTTCCCCTGATCGTGGCGTCGCTGGCCGTGACGGCCCTGTCTTCGCTGATCGCCATTCCCCTGGGCGTGATGACGGCCATCTACCTGGCCGAGATCGCCAGCCGCCGCGTCCGCGATTTCTTCAAGCCGGTGGTGGAGCTTCTGGCGGCCCTGCCGTCGGTGGTCATCGGCTTTTTCGGCATGGTGGTGGTGGCCCCGTTTTTGCAAAACGCCTTCGACCTGGCCACGGGGCTGAACCTCTTCAACGCCTCGGTCATGCTGGCCTTCATGTCCGTGCCCACCATCTGCTCGGTGTCCGAGGACGCCATCTACGCCGTGCCGCGCGAGCTGAAGGAGGCCTCCCTGGCCCTGGGCGCCACCCATTTCGAGACCATCATCCGGGTGGTGCTGCCGGCATCCCTGTCCGGCATCTCCACGGCCGTCATGCTCGGCATGTCCCGGGCCATCGGTGAGACCATGGTCGTCCTCATGGTGGCCGGCGGCGCGGCCATCATCCCTACCTCGATCTTTTCGCCGGTCAGGCCCATGCCGTCGAGCATCGCCGCCGAAATGGCCGAAGCGGCCTTTCGGGGCAACCATTACCGGGCGCTTTTTGCCATCGGCATCGTGCTGTTCCTGTTCACGCTGGCCTTCAACCTGATCGCCAGCCACATCGCCGAGAAGCACAAGCAGGTCGGCGCGGCCACCCTGTAGGTCTTATGGAGAACGCCATGAACCCCATCGCCCTCACCCATGCCGGACTGGCCGGCCGCCATCGCACCCAGAAAATCATGTGGGGGATCTTCGGGCTGGCTTCCTGCGTCAATCTGGCCGCCCTGGTCATCATCTGCGCCTTTCTGCTGGTCAAGGGCCTGCCGGCCATCTCCTGGAGCTTCCTCACCGAAATGCCCCGGGACTCCATGACCGCCGGCGGCATCCTGCCCTGCATCCTCGGCACCGTGTACCTGAGCATCGGCACCATGCTGGTGGCCTTTCCCCTGGGCGTGGCCTCGGCCGTCTACCTGAACGAGTACGCCCGGCCCGGCCGGGTGCTGCGGCTGATCCGGCTCGGCATCAACAACCTGGCCGGCGTGCCGTCGGTCGTGTTCGGCCTGTTCGGCCTGGCCTTTTTCGTGACCTTTTTCGGCATGGGCGTGAGCCTGCTCTCGGGCATCCTGACCCTGGCCATCCTGGTTTTGCCGGTCATCATCGGCACGGCCGAGGAGGCCCTGCGCACCGTGCCCCAGACCTACCGCGAGGCCTCGTTCGGCCTGGGGGCCACCAAGTGGCAGACCATCCGGCTGGTGGTGCTGCCGGCGGCCCTGCCGGGCATGCTCACCGGCGCCATCCTGGGCCTGTCCCGGGTGGCCGGCGAGACGGCGGCCATCATGTTCACGGCGGCCGTGTTCTTTACGCCCTCCCTGCCGACGAGCCTCGGCGACAGCGTCATGGCCCTGCCGTACCACATTTACGTCCTGGCCACGGCCGGCACCGAGATCGAGAAGACCCGGCCGTTGCAGTACGGTACGGCCCTGGTCCTGATCGTGCTCGTTTTGGGCATGAACCTGACGGCCATTCTCTACCGGGCCCACTTGCAGAAGCGGCGCTAGGGGCGCCGTGACGACCGCGCCGGCAGGGCGGAGCATCGCATAACGACCGGAACGTTTCGGAAGCCTTGTCGAGGAAGCCGGATAGTGACGGACAGGTTGCTCGCAACGATGTTGAAAAGGGCGGCACGGCGCACGGGGCGCCTGGCCGCCCTTTTTCGTGACAACATGGCGGCCGTCCAGGGCCGCCGGGGGAGAACCGCATGACCGGGGAGCTCAGCGACCGGCAGGGGCGCAAGAACTACGTTCTCGACACCAACGTCCTGATCGAAAACCCGCAAAGCGTGCTGAAACTGCGTAACGGCGTGGAGAACGCCATCCACATTCCCTACCATGTGCTGATGGAGCTGGAGGCGCTGAAAAAAACGCCCAAACTGCGCCACATCGTGGCCGAGGTCATCCGGGTCCTCGGAGAAAACCGGGAGTCCATCCACTTCATCCAGAACGACAAGAGCCGCTCCGCCTTCACCGACATCGTGGACAACCACATCCTGGACGAAATCGAGGCCTCGTCCATCGAGGACCCGGTGCTGGTGACCAACGACCGCATCCTGTTGCTCCAGGCCGGGCTGCGGGGCATCAAGAGCGAGGAGCTCCGGGACTCCAAGCCGTTCGAGTCCGAATCCCAGCGTTACACCGGCTTTGTCGAGGAGGGCGAGGAGCTCGTGCCCAACTGCTTCACCTGGAACGAGGGCAAGCCGGTGCTCCATTCCCCGGGCGGCGACCGGGTCATCAACTACGCCTGCGACGTCTGGAACGTGCGGCCGCGGACCATCTACCAGAACCTGGCCTTGGAGCTGATTTTGGACCCGCGCATCGACCTGGTGTCCATTCAGAGCGAGGCCGGCTACGGCAAGACCTTCCTGGCCCTGGCCTCGGCCCTGTTCGCGGTCCAGGAGAAAAAACTTTACGACAAGATCTTCGTCCTCAAACCCACCATCGAGATCGGGGCCAAGCTGGGCTATCTGCCCGGCGACGTTTCGGAAAAGATGGAGCCGTACGTGAAGTACGTCTTCGATCTGCTGGTCAAGCTCCACCGCTCCCGGGCGGCCAACAAGGTCTTCTTGAACCCCAATGACGAGATGTTGCGCATCAATCCCAAGAAATTCGAGATATTGCCCCTGGCCTTCGTGCGGGGCATGAACATCGAAAACGCCTTCGTCATCATCGACGAGGCCCAGAACCTGTCGCGCACCGAGGTGCGGGCCGTGCTCACCCGCATGGGCGAGGGCGTCAAATGCGTGGTCCTGGGCGACACCTCCCAGGTGGACAACCCCTATCTGAGCGAGGCCAACAACGGGCTCAACTGGATCGTGCGCAAGTGCAAGGGCTTCCCCAACTACGCCCACATCGTGCTCAAGGGCGAGCACTCGCGCGGGCCCATTACCGACATCGTGCTGCGCTCCCGGCTGTAGCGCCGAAAAAAAACACGGCGGCCGGCCGGCGGGGTCCTTTCTTGCCGCTGGCCGGATTTTTTTGCTATGGTCGGTCGTGCTCGTCGGAGTGTCGCCGGCCAAGGACCGGGCGGACGGGTCCCCGCCCGGCCGGGGATGGGTGCGCGCACGGGCATAATCGCTCGGTGCGGCCGCCAGCCGCCGCAAGAGGGGGTCGATGTTCGGGAAGGGCGCCAGCCGCCATGTCGCCGCACGCGTGGGAACCGCCCTGGTCTTTCCGGTGGCGGCCTTCTTCCTGCAATGGCTTTTTTGGCCGATGATCCGGCCGCTCGTCTGGTTTCTCTTTTATCCGGCCGTGTTTTTCAGCTCCCGGGTCGGCGGCGTGGCCGGTGGGCTGGCGGCCACCGTGTTGTCCGCCGTTCTCTCCCTGTGGTTTTTCATGGAGCCGCGCTATTCCTTTGTCGTTGCCAACAACGCGGAATGGTTTTCCATCAGTGTCTTCATGCTCATGGGAGGGCTTTTTTGCATGGCGCACGAAGGATTGCGGCGGGCCAAGCAGTCCACGGACGCGGCCCTGGCCGAGGTCAAGGCCGCCAACGAGCGGTTGCGGGCGGCCAACGGCCGCATCACCGAACTCTACGAGAAGACCTTGGAGCTCGACAAGCTGCGCACCCGGTTTTTCGCCAACGTCAGCCATGAGCTGCGCACCCCGCTGACCCTGATCCTCGGCCCCCTGAACCACCGCTTGCAGGCCGTGGCCGCGGACGACCCCGCCCGGGACGATCTGGAGACCATCGACCGCAACGCCCGGCTCCTCTACCACCACGTCACCGACCTGCTGGACCTGGCCAAGCTCGACGCCGGCAAGATGACGCCGCGCTATGCCGGGCTCGATCTGGTGCCGCTGGTCAATTTCGCGGCCTCCTGCTTCGAGTCCCTGGCGCGGGACCGGGGCATCGATTTTCCCGTGGACCTGCCCGACAGCCTGCCGTGCCAGGCCGATGAGGAGAAGATTCGGCGCATCGTCCTGAACCTGCTCTCCAACGCCTTCAAGTTCACCCCCGACGGCGGCCGGATCGGCCTGTCGCTGCGCCGGGAGGGGCCGGTCGCCCGCCTCGTCGTGGCCGACAACGGCCCCGGTATCCCCGAAGCCCTGCGCCAGGCCGTGTTCGAGCGCTTCCGCCAGGTGGACGACGGGGCGGCCCGCAGCCATGGCGGTACCGGGCTCGGTCTGGCTATCGCCAAGGAATTCGCCATGATGCATGGCGGAGACATCGCCCTCACCGCGGCCGAGGGCGGCGGGGCCGTCTTCGCCGTGACCCTGCCCCTGGCCGCGCCGGCCGGGGTGGTCGTGCACGAGGCGCCGGAAGGCCCGGACCTGGGCTTCGGGCTGCCGGACCTGGCCAGCTATCAGGAGGACCGGTCGCCGCTGCCCGCGCCGACGGTCGTACCCCCGGACGCGCCGTTGGTCCTGGTGGTCGAGGACAACCGGGACATGAACGCCTTTTTGGTGCGCCTGTTCGGCCAGTTCTACCGGGTGGCCGCCGCCTTCGACGGCCAGGACGGCCTGGAAAAGGCCCTGGCCCTGGCTCCGGACGGCATCGTCAGCGACGTGATGATGCCGGATATGGACGGCGAGGCCATGGTCCGCGAAATCCGCCGCCATCCGGAGCTGGACGACGTGCCGATCATCGCCCTGACGGCCAAGGCCGACGACAGCCTGCGCCGGGCCCTGCTCGGCGAGCTGGTCCAGGAGTACATGCTCAAGCCCTTCGTGGCCGAGGACCTGCTGGCCCGGCTGGGCCGGCTGCTGGCCGACCGGGCCCGGCAGTTGGGCCGGTTGCGGCACGGGGAGCGGATGTTCCAGGAGACCTTCGAGCAGGCGGCCGTGGGTATCGCCCACGTCTCGCCGGACGGCCGCTGGCTGCGGGTCAACCGCCGGCTGTGCGAGATCCTCGGCTACGGGGCCGACGAACTCGGCCGGCTGACCTGCGACGAGATCACCCACCCCGACGATCTGCAGGCGGACCGGACCCTGTCCCGGCGGATGCTGGACGGCAGCATTACCAACTACACCCTGGAGAAGCGCTTCGTCCGCAAGAACGGTTCGTCCGCCTGGGTCAACCAGACCGTGGCCCTGGTCCGGGACGGCCAGGGCGCGCCGGAGTATTTCATCGCCGTGGTGGAGGACATCGAGCGGCGAAAAAGGGTGGAGGACGAGCTGCTCCGCTCCCGTACCGCCCTGGAACAGACCGCCGCCCAGGCCGCCGTGCTGGCCCGTCGGGCCGAAACGGCCAACCGGGCCAAAAGCGATTTCCTGGCCAACATGAGCCATGAGATCCGCACTCCCCTAAACGGCCTGATGGGCATGATGCAGCTGCTCAAGGATACCGACCTGAGCGAGGAACAGCTCGAATACACCGACATGTCCCTGCGGGCCGGCGAACGCCTTACCCGACTGCTCGGAGACATCCTCGACCTTTCCCGCATCGAGGCCGAGCGCATGGTCCTGCACCCGGTGCCCTTCCATCCCCGGGCCGTGCTGGAGTCCATCACCGAAACCTTTGTCCCCCTGTCCCGGGAGAAGGGCGTGCCGGTGGTCTGCCGCAACGGTCGGGACGTGCCGCCGACGGTGGTGGGCGACGAACTTCGGGTGCGGCAGATTCTTTTCAACCTGGTCGGCAACGCCATCAAGTTCACGGAACAGGGCCGGATCGACGTGGCGGTCCAGTCCCTGGCCCCCCTGCCGGACGGCCGGGTGCGCCTGCTCTTTACCGTGTCCGACACCGGCGTCGGCATCCCCGACGACAAGCTCGGCACGGTGGGCGAGGCCTTCACCCAGGTGGACGGCTCCTACACGCGCAATCAGCAGGGGGCCGGATTGGGGCTCACCATCAGCAAGCACCTGACCGATCTCATGGAAGGCTCCTTGGACATCGACAGCGAGCCGGGCCGGGGGACGAACGTCTATCTCATGGTGCCCTTCGGCCTGCCGGCCGGCGACGAGGCGGTCGCGTCGCCGCGGTTGGCCGGGCTGCTCGACCGGCCGCTTGCCATCACGGTGCTGCTGGTCGAGGACGATGCCGTCAACCGCATCGGGGCCCGGCGGTTGCTGGAAAAGCTCGGCTGCCGGGTGGTCGAGGCCGTCAACGGCCGGGAAGCCGTGGCGATGTTCGCCCGGGGCGGCTTCGACTGCGTGCTGATGGACATCCAGATGCCGGAGATGGACGGGGTGGAGGCCACGCGGCGCATCCGCCAAGGCGGCGGCGCCGGCGTCCCCATCATCGCCATGACCGCCTACTCCATGAGCGGCGACCGGGAGAAGTTTCTGGCCGCGGGCCTGACCGACTACGTGTCCAAGCCGGTGGATTTTCAAATCTTGCGCGAGACCATCGAACGGGCCCTGGCCACTGCGGGCGCGCCGGCGTGACGGGCCGGCGGGCGCGGTCCCCTTTGCCATCAAACCGTAATTTTTTTACCATAGCCAAGACGCTAAACGTCGGCGACCGCCGCCTGAAAAAGGAGTGCCACAGCCGTTATGCCTGATGCCAACGGAACATGCCCGCCGGCCGCGTCGGCCGCCGCGGCCGCCGACCATCCCCGGTCGGCCGTCATCGACCTGTCCGCGGTGGAGCCGGCGGTGACCGAGGAGGACGAACAGGCCTTCGCCCGCATCAACGACACCATCCTTTCCCCGGAACAGGTGGAGCGCATCGTCTCGCCGCCGCGCACCTTTCCCCGCCAGGAGTCCGTGCTGGCCGTCCACTGGCACCCCGAGCACGTGCCCATGCCGCTTCTGGTCCGGCGGATCGATGCCCTCTATCCCAACCGGAAGGACGAACTCATCATCCCCACCCAGCACAACGTCCTGATGGAATATAACGGCTACTGGGGCGTGGAGGTGGACTGCTATTCCTCGGGCTTCAACCGCAAGGTGCAGCTGCTGTTGCATTTCAAGGAGTTGGACATGGACCGGGCCGAGGTGCTGGTGTCCATGCTGCGCCACACCCATCATTACCGGGCCTCCCAGCTCTACGAATACCTTGAGGCCCTGACCGAACCCTCCCAGGAGCACCGCCGCCAGCTGGCCGCCGCGCGCACCAACGCCGAGGAGGACCTGGTGGCCTTCGTCCGCATTCATGCCGCCAAGCTCCGGCGCCTGCTCGTCACCCACGAGGCCGAACTGCCCGACGACGCCTACAAGAACAAGCTCGTGCGCAACTTCTTCGACACCCTGCGCAGCCGCTACGACGACCGGCTGGTCAACAAGGCCCAGGTCTACGCCAAGGCGGTCAAGGACGTGGTCAAGGAGGAGTTCTCCCTGTCCTATTTCTATCGGGCCTCGGAGATCATCGAGGAGACCCGGGCCCTGGGCGGCGGCGTGGTCATTCCCCACCCCGAGGAATTCTGGCCCATCCTGTTGGCCGATTACGACGTGGATGGTATCGAGGTCTGGAATCCCCAGTCCCAGCAGTACACCGAGTTCCTGATCAACGTGGTCAATCGGCGCAACCGCATGGGCTGGAACGGCGAGCGTCCGGTGCTGGTCCTCATGGGCGACGACTGCCACATGAGCGAGAAGACCCGCGATCCGGCCGAGCAGGACCCGGAAAAGGCCTCCCGGGAGATCGGCCTCCAGCCGGCCTGGCACGACTACGCCATCCGCAAGAGCCTCATCATGAACGGCGTCAGCCGGCGCAAGGTCATCGACAGCTACCGCGAGCGCCTGGGTTGACCGTCTCCCGCTTCGGCCGTCCGGCCGGCCGCCGGTCGTCCCCCGCGTTGACGCCCGGCGGGGATGTGCCTACCGTTTCGCGGTGGAAACGATGCGTTCCCGGTCGCTTCCGCCGCGAGGGGCGTCCGAGGAGGTCGCGGCCATGAAACTCACTACCCGCAGCCGGTACGGCACCCGCATGATGCTGGACATGGCCCAGCACGGCGGGGACGGGCCGGTGCGCATCAAGGACATTGCCGCCCGGCAGGGCGTGTCCGTCAAATATCTGGAAAAACTCGTCCGGGAACTCAAGGACGCCGGCCTGGTGACCAGCCGCCGCGGTCCCCGGGGCGGCCATCTTGTGGCCAAACCGCTGACGGATATCAGCGTGGGGGATATCGTGCGGGTGCTGGAGGGCGAACTGTCCCTGGTGGTCTGCGACGACCACGGCCGGCCCTGTCCCCGCCAGGGCGCCTGTCCGACCCGCCGGGTCTGGATGGAGGCGGCCAAGGCCATGCACGACAAACTCGACGCCATTTCCCTGGCCGATTTGCTCGCTTCGGCCGATACTTCCCCCTCCGGCGTCTGAGGCGGCGCGATTTTTACTTGAGCGCCACGGCCATTTTGCCATAGGCTGGAACAAGCCTCTCCTCTCGGGAGGTCGGACGGCCGCCATGACGGATACGGAGCAGATACCGCAACGCAACAACATTCTGATCGCCGAGGATGACGAACTCTCGGGTGCGGTCCTGTGCCGTCTGCTGACGCACATGGGCTACCGGCCGATCGGGCCGGCCCGGGATGCCGCCACGGCTCGGGACCTGGCCGGTCGGGACCATCCCGACCTGGCCGTGGTGGACGTGCTGCTGCCGGACGAGGACGCCGGCCTGGACCTGGGCCGGACCCTGATGGACCAGGGCGTGCCGGTGGTGTTCGTCACCGGGCACCAGGAGGAGGCCGTCCTGTCCCGGGTGGCCGCCGCCAAGCCCTACGGCCTGGTGTTCAAGCCCCTGGACCGTTTCCAGCTCCATGTGGCCCTGGAGGGCGCGCTCCGGCGGCGGGCCGAGGAGCTGCTGTCCCACCGCTGCCAGGAACTTTCCGAAAGCGAACGCCGTTTCCGGGCCGTGTTCGAGCAGGCCGGGGCCGGCGTCTTCCGGCTTACCCCGGGCGGCCGCTACCTGGAGGTCAACGAACGTTTCGCCCGGATGTTGGGCCGGCCGGTCGCGGACGTGGTCGGCCGGGATTTCGCTGAAATCACCCTCGAGGAAGATTGGCGCGAGGACCGGGCCGCCCTGGACAGCCTGCTCGATGGCCGGACGGATTCCATTGCCCGGGAAAAGCGCTATCGGCGGCCCGACGGCATCGTGGTCTGGTGCCGGGTCAATTCCACCCTGGTGCGCAACGAGCGGACCGGGCAGCCCGAATATTTGTTGGGCGTCACCGAGGACATCACCGCCAGGCGGCGGGCCGAGGCCGAACTTCAGACCCAGCTCGCCTTCCAGAAGAGCCTCATGGACGCCGCAGTCAACCTCATCTACGTCCAGGACCCGGAAGGCCATTACGTCAGCATCAACCGGGCCTTCGCCGCCTTTCTCGGCGTCACCATCGAAAGCGCCCTGGGACTCACCGCCGGGGAGATCTTTTCCGAGGAAATCGGCAACCTGTTGACGGAGAAGGACCAGGAGATCCTGACCCAGGGCGGCGTGCAGCACTTCGAGATCATGCTGGAGGACGCCAGCGGCCGGGAGCGCGATCTGATTTTCAACCGGGCCCGCTTCGACGACGCCGAAGGCCATCCCCAGGGCATCGTCGGCGTGGCCACGGACGTGACCGACAGCAAGCGGGTAGTGCGGGATCTGCGCGACGAGCAGGAGGTGTTGCGCCGCATCCTGGACGGCATTCGGGCCGGCATCGTCATCATCGATCCCCAGACCAGCCGGATCGTGGACGTCAACCGGGTGGCCGAGGAGCTGTGCGGCCAGCGCCGGGAGGATCTGGTCGGCAAAGGCTGTAGCGCCATCCACTGGACCGACGCCTGCGGCCGGTCGTTTTCCGGCTGCCTGCTGTCCACGCGCAACCTCCTCAACGAGGAGATGCGGCTGGTCCGTCCGGACGGCCGGGTGGTGCCGGTCATCAAGACCGTGATTTCGGCCAAGCGGCGCGGGCAGTTGCGTCTGTTCGAGATCATCTTCGACGTGACCGAGCGCAAGGCCCTGGAACGACAGCTGGCCGTGGCCCAGAAGCTGGAGTCCGTGGGCGAGCTGGCCGCCGGCATCGCCCATGAGATCAACACGCCGACCCAGTACATCGGCGACAATCTGCACTTTCTGTCCAGCTCGTTCGCCGGCCTGAACACGGCCTTGGAGCGTATCGAGGCCGTAGCCCGGCGGCTGGCCGAGGCCTCCGGCGACGAGGCGGCCCGGCAGGAGATCGAGGCGGCCCGGCACGCGGCCGATGTGGACTTCCTGCAGGAGGAAGTGCCGCACGCCCTGGAACAGTCCGTGGAAGGCGTATCCCGGGTCACGGCCATCGTCTCGGCCATGAAGAAGTTCTCGCACCCCGGCGGCGAGGAAAAGACCGCCGTGGACATCAACGCCGCCGTGGAAAATACCGTGACCGTGGCCAAAAACGAGTGGAAGTACGTGGCCGACATGGTGCTCGAACTTGACCACACCCTGCCGCCCGTCTTTTGCCTCCCCGGCGACTTCAACCAGGTGATCTTAAACATCCTGGTCAACGCCACCCACGCCATCGCGGAGAAGGTCAAGGGCACCACGGAAAAGGGCGTCATCACCATCCGCACCGAGGCCGACGGGGACTTCCTCAAGCTCATGGTTTCGGATACCGGCACGGGCATCCCCGAGGAAAACCGGAGCAAGATCTTCGATCCGTTCTTCACCACCAAGGAGGTGGGCAAGGGCACCGGCCAGGGACTGGCCATCACGCACAACATCGTGGTGGCCAAGCACGGCGGGTCCATCGATTTCGAAACCGAACGCGGCAAGGGAACCACCTTCGTGGTCCGGGTGCCTTTCGGCAACCGCGATACCAGCGGGGATGTCAGGGGGGAAGCGGTATGAAAACCCGTATCCTGTTCGTCGATGACGAACCGAACGTCCTGTCCGCCCTGCGCCGCATGTTCCACGACATGCGCGCCGAATGGGAGATGGCCTTCGTGACCGACGCCCGGGAAGGCCTGGCCCTGATCGCCGAACAGCCCTTCGACGTGCTGGTGGCCGACATGCGCATGCCCGGCATGGACGGGGCGATGTTTTTGCGCGAGGCCCAGGCCGTCTGCCCCGGGGCCATCCGCATCGTGCTGTCCGGTCATTCCGACCGGGACATGATCCTGCAGACCGTCCGCCCGGCCCACCAGTTTTTGCCCAAGCCCTGTCAGCCGGAGGAGCTCAAGGCGGTCATCTCCCGGGGCCTGGCCCTGCGCGAGGTGTTCCTGGACGACCGGGTGAAGGACATGGTGGCCAAGCTCGACCGGCTGCCCACGGTGCCCCGCCTCTATACGGCCCTGCTGGACGAGCTGGCCAAGCCCGATCCGTCCGTCCGGGAGGTGGCCGCGCTCATCACCCAGGACGTGGGCATGGCGGCCGGCATCCTGAAGCTCGTCAATTCGGCCTTTTTCGGCCTGCGCGTCCACGTGTCGAGCCCGACCCACGCCGTCAACCTGCTCGGCCTCGAAATCGTCAAGTCCCTGGTCCTGTCCGTCGGCCTGTTCGACCGCTTCAACAAGGACGCCTTCCGTGATTTCGATCTGGAAAAGCTGTGGCGCCACAGCCTGTCCACCGGCCGGCTGGCCCAGCTGATCGCCGGCCTGGAAAAGGTCAAGGAACAGGACCGGGAGCAATGCTTTATCGCCGGCCTGCTCCACGACGTGGGCAAGCTCGTCATGGCCACCAATTTTCCCGATGCCTACAGCCGGGTCATCGGCCACTGCCAGCAGGGACGCGGCACGGTGCTCGACATGGAACGGCAGGTGTTCGGCGCCTCGCACGCCGAGGTCGGGGCCTATCTCCTGGGCCTGTGGGGCGTGGACGATGCCGTGGTCCGGGCCGTCTACCTGCACCACGAACCCGGCCGGGCAAAGCAGGCCGGCTTCTCGCCGCTCACCGCCGTGCACGTGGCCAACCGCCTGGAACACGAACTGGTCGTCATCAACCAGGCCTACGCCATCAACCCCCTGGACGAAGTCTACGTGGCCGCCTCGGGACTCGCGGATCGGCTGCCCGTCTGGCGCGAAGCCTGTCAGGAAGCCCTGGCCGCCGCGGCGGAGCCCGACGCCGAGGACTAGAGGCCGGGCGAGGCGCCGCCTCTCCCGGACCCTCACCGCCAGGGCGCCGCCCTGGACCTGCCGGGGGGAAGCATTCCCCCCGGTCCCCCTGTCCCGGGGACACCATTCACGTTCACGCCCGGCCGTTCTTTGGGGGCCACGCTTTTCAAGCTTCGGTGCGAGGGGTCCGGGGGCATCATGCCCCCGGTAGGGGAGGTCCAGGGAGGGGCAACGCCCCTCCCTGGCCGCCGGAGGCATCTCTTCTCTTTTCTTATTTTGGCAGCAGGATAAAGGCCTGGGTGGTGCCTTTCATGAGGCCGGCCTGGTAGCCGGCCTTATCGCCGGGGCCGAGGTAGAGGTCGAAGTGGTTGCCGCGCATGCAGCCGGTATCCTGGGCCATAATGAAGCCGGTGAAGCGTTCCGGTGTCGGGGTCTGGTAGCCGGGCAGGTCGGCGTCGAGGACCATGAGGGTGCCGTAGGGCACGAAGCTCGGGTCCACGGCCACGCTGCAATGGGGGGTGACGGGCACGCCCATGGCGCCGACGGGCGGTGTCTGGGAGGTCTTGAAGAAGACGTAGCTCGGGTTTTGGCTCAGGTAGGCCCGGACCTCGCTCGGGTGATCCTTGAGGTAGCCCCGGATGCGCTGCATGCTCATTTCTTCCTGGGGGAAGCAGCCGTTATTGACCATGACCCGGCCGACGCCCACGTAGTGGCGGCCGTTGGTGCCGTTAAAAAGGACGTAGGTGGTGGAGCCGTCCTCCACGAAGCGCAGCCGTCCGGAGCCTTGGACGTGCAGGAAAAAGACGTCGATGGGGTCCTTGGCGTAGGCGATTTCCAGGCCGTGGCCGCGCAGGGCGCCGTGGTAGTCGATCTGTTCGCGGCTGTAGCGTTTCCGGAGGCTGCCGGGACTGCGGTAGATCGGCCAGGCGTAGGTGGCGTTCGGCGTGCGGGAGACGTCGATGGTCGGCGCGTAGTAGCCGGTGAGGAGGGTGTCGCTTTGCAGGGGCACCCAGCGGAAATATTTGGCCAAAATCGACGGATCGCGGTCGAGGCCCGGCAGGATGCGGCGGAAGGTGATGAGGGCGTGGTGGAGCTGGCCCCAGGTGAGCCGGGCGCCGGGCTGGTTCACGGCCAGGGCGTTGGGCGGTTTTTTGGCGGTGTAGGCGATGGAGCGGTCCACGGCCGGGGCCAGGGAGGCGAAGCTCGGGATCTGCTGGCTGGCCGGGCTGATGCGGCTGGGCCAGGGCGTGGTGACCCGGGGCGGCCGGGGGGCTTGGGACCACCGGCCGGGCGGCGTGGGTTGGACGGTTTTGCCGGCGCAACCGGCGAGCAGGGCCAGGGTCAGGCAACCGGCGGCCAGGGCCGGGAGGCGCGGGATGAGGCGGAGTGGGTGTCGCATGGCCGGCCTATACCGCCGGGGCCTGGCCCAGGCAATACGGCAGCGGGAAACGGCACGCCCTTGCAGGCGGCGGACCGGACGATTGCCATGCCGGTCCCCCGCCGCTTACGGACGTTTCATCGCCCCGGAAACGGGGGCACGTCGCCTAGAACTTTTTTTCGACCTTCTTGGCAGCGGCCTTGGCCTCGGCTTCCACCGTGGCCCAGGCGTCCTTGACCTTTGTCCAGAAGGAGGCCTTCGGTGTCTTCTTGCATTCGCTGATGACGATGGGGATGACCTTTTCGGTGCCGTCGACGTCGATCACGGTGTCTTCCGGCTTGCCCTGTTTGGTCAGCATCGAGGCGGAATAGATCACTTTCGGTTGGAATTGGCCGTCAACGGCGAGGAATTCCTGGCAGGTCCATTGCGAAACGGGTTTTGTGCTTTGCCCGGCCACGGCCGTGACCGCCAGCCCCAGGACCAGCACCGGAGCGATCAAAAGTGCGCGTTGCATCGGATACCCTCCTGCAAACGGTTCAGAGTCCTTGTACAGTACACGGATGTTATGTGGTGTTCGGCCCCGGTTGTCAACACGAGCCGATTTGGCGGCGGATCAGGCGCGGCCGCGGCGTTGCAGGGCCAGGCCGGCCAGGATGCAGGCTAGCCCTAGGATGGTGGCCGGGGCGATGGCCTCCCCGACGATGGCGTGGATGAAGAGGAGGGAGACGGGCGGCGACAGGAAGACCAGGTTGGCCACCCGGGCGGCGTTGGTCGCCCGGCGCAGGGCGGTCAGCCACAGGACGAAGGCCAGCCCCATTTCGAAGACGCCGACATAGGCCGCGGCGCAAAGGCCGGCCGTTTCCCCGGACCAGGGCGCGCCGGCGACCAGGACGGCGAGCAGGGACAGCGGCAGGCTGACCAGGAAATTGGCGAACAGGCCGACCACCGGATCGCGGTCGTCCGTGGTGCCCAGTATCCAGGACAGGGCCCAGATCACCGTGGAGGCCAGGGCCAGGGCCACGCCGGCCGGGCTGGCGAAATGGAGGCCCAGGAGGTCGCCCCGGGTGGCGATGACCACCACGCCGCCGTAGCTTACGGCGATGGCCACAAGGTCGCGGCCCGAGAGTTTCTGGCCGAGCATGGGAACGGCCAGGAGGGACAGGGTGATGGCCCAGGTATAGTTGATGGCCTGGGCCTCCTGGGCCGGCAACCGGGCGTAGGCCGCGAACAGGATGGTGTAGTAGAGGAAGGGGTTCATGGCCCCGAACAGGCAGGAGCGCAGCCATTGCCGGCGGCGCATGGCGGCCAGGCGCGGAAAATCCCGGCGCACGGCCAGGACGCCGCCGAGGACCAGGCACGAGGTCAGGTTGGCGCACAGCAGCAGTTGCAGGGGGGTGAGGCTGGCCAGGGCCAGCTTGAAGGCCGAGGCCACGGTGGACCACATGGCCACGGTGGCCAGGCCCAGGAGCATGGCTTTTTTTGGGTCGGGTTGGGGGGAAGAGCGCGCCACGGCCCCCCCTACGTCAGGGGCCGGGGAAAATCCAGTGCCGAAAGGCGCACCTTCGCCCCTTGACTGGTCGGGGGAACTGATTATCGTTTTGGCACTCGGTTATGCCGAGTGCTAATGTTTGCCGCCAGACCGCCGCCGCCCGGGGCCGCGGCCGGAAATCGGCCCTTGACAAAGATGGGCCGAAAGACCAGTTGTTGCGGCCGGCCGGAGCCGGTCAAACGAGTCGCCAGGGGAGGATGCGATGCCCATTTATGAATACCATTGCGGGAAATGCGGCCACGAATTCGAGGTGCTGCAGAAGCATTTCGACGTGGACGAAATGCCGTGCGAACGGTGCGGCGCCCCGGCCAAGCGTATGATTTCCAATACGACCTTCGTGCTGAAGGGCTCGGGGTGGTACGTGACCGACTACAAGGGCGCCAATGCCTGCACCTCCGGCGGCAACGTCAAACCGCATCACGACGAGAAGCCTGCCGCCGAACCCTCCTCCTGCCCATCGGCCGGCAAGAGCCCGAGCTGCTCGTCCTGCTCCGGCGCCGCGTCCGCTTCCGCAGCCAGCACAGCCAGCTAAGCGCTGCTCCGCGTCATATACCGTTTCCTCGGACGGCCCTCGGCATACCGCGTATGCCGAGGGCCGTTCGTTATCGTCCGAGCAGGGCGGCAAGGGCGGCGTAGCCCAGGCTGTCCTCCACCACGTCGGCCAGGCGGTCCAGGGCCGGTTCCAGGTCGTAGGGCGTCAGCCGGTCGATGGACTCGAGCCCCCGCCGGGCGCGGAGGCCGTTGAGCCAGCGGCGGCGGAAGGCGTCGGCGTCGAACAGGCCGTGGAGATAGGCCCCCCAGACCGGACGGTCGGGATGGCCGTAGCCGATCGGCGCCCCGTCGGACCGGCGCGTCACCACCGCCGGCGCGTCCGCCGTGGCCCGGCTGCGGCCGTGGTGGATTTCGTAGCCGACGAGGGGCAGCCCCGAGGGCACGTGCACGGCCTCGGTCACGGCCAGCGTCTTCTCGGCCGCCAGCGCCGTCACCACGGGCAGCATCCCCAGTCCCGCCTCCTGCCGCCGGTCCGATTCCAGGCCGAGCGGATCGTCCACGCGTTGGCCGAGCATTTGCAGCCCGGCGCAGATCCCCACGATTTCGGTGCGCCCGGCCGCCAGGGCCTCGGCCAGGGCGTCGGCCAGGCCGCCGGCGCGCAGGGCGGCCAGATCGCCTAGGGTGTTGCGGCTCCCCGGCACGATGATCGCGTCCGGACGGCCCAACTCCTCGGCCCGGCGGACCCGGCGCACGGTCACGTCCGGCTCCACGGTCAGGGCATCGGCGTCGGTGCCGTTGGACACGTGGGGCAGGTCGAGGAGCACGATGTCGAGCCGGTCGGGATCGGTCGGCGGCGCGTCGGCCAGGACCGCCCCTTCCTTGAAGCTGACCGAATCCTCCTCGGGCAGGCCGAGATCCTCGATATGGGGCACCACGCCGAGCACGTCGAGGCCGGTCAGCTCGCGCAGGAAATCGTTGGCCGGCGCCAGAAGCGAGGCGTCGCCCCGAAAGCGGTTGAGGACGTAGCCGGCCACCAGCCCGCGCTCCGCCTCGGTCAGGCAGTCCATGGTGCCGGCCAGGGCGGCATAGGCCCCGCCCCGGTCGATGTCGGCCACCAGCAGCACCTTGGCCGCGGCCAGCCTGGCTACGGCCATGTTCACGATGTCGTGAGCCTTGAGGTTGACCTCGGCCGGGCTGCCCGCACCCTCGATGACCATGGCGTCGCGGCCGGCGGCCAGGCTGGCGTAGGCCTCCCGCACGGCCGCCGCGGCCGTCGGCTTGTAGGCGATGTATTCCCGCACCCGCATGACGCCCACCGGCCGGCCCAGGACGATGACCTGGGAACCCAGGTCCGAGGTGGGCTTTAAGAGCACCGGATTCATGCGCACGTCCGGGGCCAGCCGGCAGGCCCGGGCCTGGAGGATCTGCGCCCGGCCCATCTCGGCGCCGTCCGGGGTGACGCCGGAATTGAGCGACATGTTCTGGGCCTTGAACGGCGCCACGTTCCAGCCGCGGCGGGCGAGCAGCCGGCAGATGCCGGCCGTGAGCACGGACTTGCCGGCGTTGGAGGTGGTGCCCTGGAGCATCAGGGCCGGGGTGGGGCGCTGCGGCAGGTAGGCTGGCGCGGCTGGCGGGTCGAGCACCGAGGCCAGGGCGCCAAGGATGCGGTCGGTCTCGGCGGCGGGCCGCACGGCGATGCGGACGTAGCGGCCGGAAAGTCCCGGGAAGCTGGTGCAGTCGCGCAGGGCCACGCCGTGGTCGCCAAGGAGCCGCCGGCACAGGGCCGTCGCGTCGGGCGCACCGGCCGGCAGCCGGGCCAGCAGAAAATTGGCTTGGCCGGGCGTGACCGCGCAGCCCAGCCGCGTCAGCCCCGCGGCCAGCCGGTCGCGCAGGCCGGGCAGGGCGGCCCGGGTGCGGCGCAGAAAGTCCGTGTCGGCCAGGGCGCGCACGCCCACGGCCTGGGCCAGACTGTTGACCGACCAGGGCGGCAGGGCCCGGCGGAGCCGGTCGGCCAGGGCGGGCGCGGCGGCCGCGAGCCCCAGGCGCAGGCCCGGAACGGCGAAGGATTTAGTGAGCGACAGCAGCACGGCCACGTTGGCCGGTCGGTCGCCGGCCAGGCTGACGAAGCCCTCCACGAAATCGGCGAAGGCCTCGTCCACCACGAAAAGGCTCTCGGGATGGCGGTCGGCCAGCGCCCGGATGGCCTGGGCCGGGAAGACCCGGCCGGCCGGATTGCCGGGGCTGCCCAGGATGACCAGGGACGGGGCGGTGAGGGCCGCCGCCAACGCCTCGGGCGCGATGGCGAAGACGCCGTCCTCGCTCGGTGGCAGCGACCGGACGTCCAGGCCGGCCTGCCGGCAGGCGGTCGCATAGTCGGCGTAGGCCGGCAGGGGAATGACGGCCCGGGCCAGGCCGGTCAGGCCGGGCAGGGCGAACAGCAGTTGGCTGGTGCCGTTCCCGGCCGCGAACGCCTCCGCCGGGGCGCCGTAGCGCACCGCCGCCGCCTCCAGCAGGGCCGCGGCCTCCGGGTCGGGGTAGTGGGCCAGCTCGGCCACGTTGGCGCTGATGACGGTGCGCAGCCAGTCCGGCGGGCCGAGGGGATTGAGGCTGGCCGAGGCATCGAGGATGTCTTCGGGACGGCGGCCGCTGGCCCCGGCCAGGGCGCGCCGGTTGCCGCCGTGGGGAAACCCGGCGTTCACTGGATGGTCTTCGTCGGCATGAGCAGCACCAGATACCAGCCCGTCGTCTTGATGCGTTCGGCCAGCACCGTGTCCCGGCCCTGGGTGAGGACGAGGGGCCAGCCCTGCTTGGCGGCCGCCCGTTCGAGGACGGTTTCCACGGCCGCGTTCATGGCTTCGTCCGGCGAGGAGACGCCCTTCTCCAGGTTCAGGGCGGTGAGACCCCGGTCGGCCCGAAAATAGACCACCGCGTCCTTGGCCTTGGCGTTGCCCTCGCTGATGGCGGCCGCGGTCTTGGGGTCGCTGGCCGCGATGGCCTTGCCGCGCCGGTTGATGAGCACGGCCCGGGCGTCCGGGACGACGGCGGCCAGATCGGCCAGCACCGTGGCGGAGAGCTGACGCAGGGTGATGTCGCGGGAAACCACGCCGAGCAGCGTCTCGCCGTCATAGGCCGGACAGGACACCGTGACCATCATGCCCGCGCCGGCCAGGTCGAAATAGGGCGATTCCCAGCCGCAGGCCTTCTTCTTGAAATCGGCCGCGGTGTAAAAATTCTGGTCCGTCGGCCGCTCGTTGTGCACCGCCTCGGCCAGGGGCAGATAGGGGTAGATGACGAAGGTTTGCGCCGGCGTGGTCAGGTAGACCCAGGAAAAGGGCAGGGCGTCGTGGGCGGCGGCCAGGGCCGGGGCCAGCCGTTGCATGATGCCGAGTTCGCGGACATTTTCGTCGGTGACGTGGGTGCCGTTGTAGCAATAGTAGGCCGGCAGGGGGGCCATGGCCGCCGGTTCCGGGGTCTGTTCGTCGAAGCCGACGGTGTTGCCCTGGTGGCTGCGGTGTTGCAGCCAATGGGCGCGGTCCTTGGCCGTCACCGCCGGGGCGGTCTTGGCGAGGGTCCGGTAGGTCGCGGTCAGGGCGCGGGTGCTGGCCGCCGTGGCGGTCAGGGCATCGTCGATGCGGCCGGCCGCCTGGTTGATGAGGGCGCCGTACAGGGCGATGGGTCGTCCCTGGGCCATCGCCGGGACCGTTTGCAGAAGGACCAGGGTCAGCAGCGCCACGGCAACGCGTCCTGTCAGGCGTGGCATGGGAAGCCTCCTCATGTTGGGTTCCCTTTAGGAGTATAGGAGGGACGTTCCGGGGTCAACGCGCGCCGGTTTTTCAAAAGCGCCGGTCGAGCAATTGGCGCAACACCGCCTCGTCGTCCTCGGTGTTGAGACTGTCGAGTTCCCGGCGCAGCTCCGCGATGACGGCGGTCTCGCGGGCCACGATCTCGCGCAGGGCGGCCCGGCGTTCCCGGATGGCCTGGAGGATGTTGGCCTTGCGGGCGTTGGCCGAGCCGAGCCGGTCGGTGACGATGGCCGCCAGCCGGCGAAAGATGCGGATCAGGAAATCCTCGCGCTCGGGACTCGGCAGAAAATCCACGTAGCCCATGTCCACGACCAGGCAGTCGCACGGCTCCGCGGCCGTGACCGTGGCCGTGCGGCCCTTGCCCAGGATCAGGCTCATTTCGCCGAAGATCGTACCCGATGCGGCCATCTCCGTCACCAGCTTGCCGCCGCGCACCACCCGCAGCCGGCCCCGCAGCAGCACGAAAAACGTCTTCTCGTAGTTCCCCTCCTCGACCACGACCTCGCCGGCCCCGTAACGGGCCAACCAGGCGGCGCCGGAGGATTGGAGCAGGTCCAGGTCCGGTTCGGAGAAATCGGCCAGCAGCGGCACCGTGAGCATGATGGCCCGCAGGTTGGCGGCGTCGGCATCCGTGGCGGCAAGGCGCTGCATGGGCTTAGGCTCCGTCCGGGTCGAGCCCGGCCTCCCGGGCCAGTCCTTCCCGGTCGAGAATGTCCACGTCGCGGCCCTTGGCCGCAAGCAGGCCGGCCTGCTCCAGCCGGCGGAGCGCCCGGGACAGGGCCTCGGGCGTGGCGCCGACGATCTTGGCCAGCTCCCGTTGGCTGATGGTCAGATGCACCTGCCGCCCGGCCGGCGGCCGGGCCGCCTCGTGGAGCAGAAACACCGCCACCCGCCCCGGCAAATCGCGCAGGGCCAGGGATTCGATCATGGCCATGGCGTCCTTTAAGCGGCGGCACATGAGCCGCAACAGGTCGAAGAGCACCTCGGGGTCCTCCCGGGCCGCCGCGGCCAGGCCGGCTATCGGAAAACGCAATACCCGGACCTCGGTCAGGGCGGCGGCAAAGGCCGGCCACTCGCCCTCGTCCACCAGCGAACACAGGCAAAAGGGTTCGCCCTGACCCAACACGTAGAGCGTCTGTTCCCGGCCTTCGGCGTCCATGCGGTAGAGCTTCACCTGGCCGGAAGCCACCAGATGCAGCGCTTCGGCCGCCTGGTCCCGGGCCGCGATCGGCGCGCCCGGCGCGTACGTCGCCACCACGGCCTCCCTCGCCAACCGGGTCAGCCGCTCCTCGGGCAGGCCGCCGAAAAACGGCAGCGAACGCAGCATCACCAGTCTGGCCGCGAGATTCATGACGTCTCCCAGATGTGCCTCCGGCGGCCGGGGAGGGGCGTCGCCCCTCCCCGGACCCTACCTCACCAGGGCGCTGCCCTGGACCTGCTGGGGGGAATCATTCCCCCCAGACCCCCTGTCCTGGTCCCCCCTTCGCGGCCGTTGTGACGGCAAGCGTCTTCGGTTGCCGTCACAACGGCCGCGCATTGAGGGGTCCGGGGCATCATGCCCCCGGCCGCCGGAGGCATCTTTTTTTCTTCGCAAATATTGATCCGGATCAATGCGCCGGGGGTGGCAACCGAGGTAGGCCATGCCCAGGGCTTTCGTAAAGGCCCTTTTGGGAGAACGATCGATGAACCGAAGAAAATTTCTGTTGACGCTGGGAACGGCCGGCGCGGCCCTGGCCGCGCCGGGGCCGGCCGAACGGCTGTGGGCCCGGGACGCCAAGCCGTCCGACGAACCGCTCGCCACCCTGTTCGATCTGTCCAAGTGCGAAGGCTGCGGCGCCTGCGTGGATGCCTGTCACGAGGCCCATCAGGCCGACTATCCCGAGCCGGAAAAACCCTTCCCCAAAATGTATCCGGCCAAGGTCAAGGCGGAGGATTTCTCCGCATCCCGGGACGTGGACGACCGGCTCACGCCGTACAACTGGCTCTACATCCAGTCGGCCACGGTCAAAAAGGACGGCCGGGACCTGACGCTCAATATCCCCCGGCGCTGCATGCACTGCACGCATCCGCCCTGTGCCGAGCTGTGCCCCTGGGGCGCGGCCGCCGTCGAAAACAACGGCACCGTGCGCATCGACGATACCATCTGCCTGGGCGGGGCCAAGTGCCGGGCCGTCTGTCCCTGGCACATCCCCCAGCGCCAGACCGGCGTGGGCCTCTACCGCAAGCTGTTGCCGTCCTTTGCCGGCAACGGTGTCATGTACAAGTGCGACCGCTGCTTCGCGCGGGTGGCCGCCGGCGGCGTACCGGCCTGTATCGAGGCCTGCCCCAACAACGTGCAGACCATCGGCCCGCGCTCGGCCATCGTGGCCGCCGCCCACGCCCTGGCCCAAAAGACGGGCGGGTCCATCTACGGCGAGACGGAAAACGGCGGCACCAACACCCTCTACGTGTCGCCGGTGCCCTTCGCCACCCTGGACGCGGCCGTGGCCAAGGGACCGGGCAAGCCCGGCCTGGGCCAGGTGGCCGACGTGATGGGCAGCGAGGCCAATCTGGCCAAATCCGTGCTGCTGGCTCCGGTGGTCGGCCTGGCGGCCGGGGCCTTGCGCCTGGTCGGGAAGCTCGGCCGGAAGGGGGAGGACGACCATGTCGAATAACATTTTCCCCCGTTGGCAGCGCTGGCTGTTGCTCTGGTCCGCTTTGGGCCTGGCGCTCACCGGCATGGGCCAGATGCCGATTTTTTCCCGCTACTACATCGCGGCCTTGCCCGGACTCGGCTGGCTGGGGAATTTTCGGATCACCGCCGCCCTGCACTTGGCTTTGGCCGCCGTCTTCCTCTTCGTGCTGACGGCCATGGCCGTGGCCTGGCTGGGGACGCGGGCGCGACCGCGCCTGCCGCTTTCCTCCGGCGTCCGGGCCGGGCTGCTCGCCGGCGTGGCCGTCACCGGCCTGCTTCGGGTGCTGCAAAACGGTACTCTGCCGCTTTTCGGCGCCGGCACCGTCCGCTATCTCGATTGGAGCCACCTGGGGCTGGCCGTGGCCCTGGGCCTGGTCGCCGTCTTCTGGCGCCGCCCCAAGGCGCGCGTCGCCTGAGGCCAGGAGGAGACGAAGAACCGGGGGAGGGAACCCCTTTTTGCAAAAAGGGGTTCCCTCCCCCGGACCCTCTCCTTCCCGAAAAACTTCGACGGTTTCGTTCGGCCCCCTCGGGGGCTCTTTTTTTGTCATGCCCCGCTGCTTCGCGCGGGGGCCGGGGCACTACAATTGCATCTGCTCTAACGTTTTTTAGCCCCCCTCGCGGCCGTTTTGGCGGCAAGCGTCTTCGCTTGCCGCCAAAACGGCCGCGCATGAAGGGGTCCGGGGGAATTATTCCCCCGGCCGCCGGAGGCATCTTTTCTTTTCTTACCCTTCCTGCCGTTTGGCATCCAGGTAATAGAGCACCGGCACGACCATGCGCGAGAAGATGGTCGCGGCGACTTCGCCGGCCATGAGCGAGATGGCGAGTCCTTGGAAGATGGGGTCGAAGAGGATGACGAAGGCGCCGCCCACCACGCTGATGGCGGTTAGGAGCATGGGCCGGAAGCGTACGGCGCCGGCTTCCTCCACGGCGTCGGCCAGGGTTTCGCCTTCGCCGCGGCGCATTTCGATGAAATCCACGAGGATAATGGAGTTACGCACAACGATGCCGGCCCCGGCGATGAAGCCGATCATGGAGGTGGCGGTAAAAAACGCGCCGGCCAGGGCGTGAGCCGGGATGATGCCGATCAGGGACAGGGGGATGGGGGCCATGATGGCCAGCGGCGTGGTGTAGGAGCCGAACCAGCCCACCACCAGGATATAGATGAGCACCATGACCACGGCGAAGGCGATGCCCA